>Ga0308160_10000019_pt1 | contig 591548 bp, 507 predicted proteins | sample PhyFR1_FD_201036 | JGI IMG/M metagenome (GOLD analysis project Ga0308160, IMG submission 201036) | Phyllosphere microbial communities from UC Gill Tract Community Farm, Albany, California, United States - DLSLF.R1 | ecosystem: Host-associated > Plants > Phyllosphere > Unclassified | place... | reverse complement strand
AACAAACTGGTCAGCAGAGCTTTTGCAGCAGTATTGAAAGACAGACCCTATAAGAAAGATCTTTATAATGCTGCCTAAATATTTTAAAATTTATTTGCAAAAACCATAGAATACGGGTTTAGGTGGCGCAGCCAGTAACACTATTTGGGGTTGCATGGCGCAGAAAAAGGAAATTGCCTTTATAGATCTGTTTTATACTATGGAAAAGAAATCTATATAAAACTATGTTATTCTACCCTCAATAGCAGTACAAATGTTGCTTTTTAGACCTGATTGAAATGCAAAGCCCACAGCGCGAGGACTTGTAATGGAAAGCAGGACGAACATTAAAAAGAATTACTGTAATTGCTCTTCAAATGATCTTTTGATCACACTCCTATTGACAGATTTTAATTATAAAGATCCTTCGCTACGCTCAGGATGACAACATGATAACTGATTAACCATCTACTTATTAAAAGCCGTCATAGTGTGTGCGGGCCCAACGGTTACATAACTTTTAATCAGTTCTACGCTTTTATCAATCAAAGCAGGAAGCTCTAATTGCTCATTCTTATCAAATAAACCTAAAACAAAATCAACTTGTCTACCTTTGGGATAATCACTACCGATACCAAAGCGCAAGCGTGCATAGTTTTGTCCGCCACAAACCTCTTCGATACTTTTTAAGCCATTGTGACCAGCGCTAGAGCCCTGTAGCTTTAGCCTCAGCTTACCGAGAGGCAATGCAAGGTCGTCAACAATCACCAAAACATTTTCTGGTGCTATTTTTAACTCCTTCATCCAATAGTTTACGGCTTTACCACTTAAATTCATAAAAGTAGTTGGTTTAATTACATGGAGTTTACGTCCTTTAAAACTTACTTCCGAATAATAAGCCAAGCGGATATTCTCGAAACTTCCATCTAAATTTTTAACCAGTTCATCGGCGATATCAAACCCAATGTTATGTCTGGTATGTGCATAATCTGGTCCGATATTCCCTAAGCCAACTATAAGATATTTCATGGGGGCAAAGATAATAAAAAGGTTGAAGGCCGGGAAGGTTGAAGGGCGGAAGGTGAAAAAGTCCGAGGTCAGGAGCCTGAAGTCGGGAGTCCATGCCGTGAATTTAATTCATTCATTCTCAAACAGTTTCCTAATGAATGACTGATCGGTTAGCGTTGGGCGATTAGCGGATTAACCTTAATATAAATAAAAAAAGCGTTCCGACCTAAATCGAAACGCTTTATCTTGAAATCAAGAAATCCTAAGAATCCTGATTATTTTTTACCTTTAGCAGCTTCAGTTTCTGCTTGTTTTAATGCTCTAGACATTGCAACAGAAACGATAGTATCTTCAGGAGTGTTAGTGATTACGTATTTCTCGCCTTTAAGATCGCGAACACGGAATAAACTACCTACTTCTAATTTCTCTAAGCTTACTTCTACGTTTTGTGGCATATCAGCTGGTAATGCTTTAACACGTAGTTTACGTAATTTCTGGATTAATTTACCCCCCATTTTAACACCTGGAGAAGTTCCTGTTAATTTAACCGGGATCTCCATAACGATTTCTTTCTCGTCGAACAACTGAAGAAAATCGATGTGCATTAATACGTCGGTAAGTGGGTGAAATTGAGTGTCTTTTACGATAGCTTTAGTTTTAGTACCGTTAACATCAATCTCCACAAAGTTTACATCCGGGGTATAAATAACATCTCTTAAGTCAGCAATAACTACAGCAAAGTGTTGTTGCTCTTTTCCACCATACAATACCGCCGGAACTTTACCTTCGTAACGAAGTTCCTTGGCATCGCGTTTCCCTACGTTCTCTCTTGGAGAACCGCTAATTGCGATTGTTTTCATTTTATTTTTATTTTATATTTATTAGTAGCAAGTATTAAGTATCGAGTATCAAGACCTTAAGCCTTTAACCTTCTACCCTCTACCTTATTTATTAGTAGTTAGTATTAAGTATCGAGTATCAAGACCTTAAGCCTTCAACCCTCTACCCTCTACCTTATTTATTAGTAGCAAGTATTAAGTATCGAGTATCAAGACCTTAAGCCTTCAACCCTCTACCTTAATTTATACTCTAAACAGATCACTAATTGAGCCGTGCTCGTTTACATTGGCAATTGCCCTTGCAAATAAACTGGCTGTGCTTAGCACCCTAATTTTCGGACTTTCCTGTTTCAACGGAATGGTGTCCGTAACGATTAACTCGGTTAATACCGAATTTTCCACCGTTTCTATTGCTTTGCCTGATAATACTGCGTGTGTACAAACCGCTCTAACACTTGCGGCACCGTTTTCCATAATCAAAGCCGCAGCTTTTGATAAAGTTCCTGCAGTATCGCAAATATCGTCGATCAATACGACATCCTGTCCGGTTACATCACCAATAATCGACATCGATTCGATTTCGTTGGCACGTTTACGGCGTTTATCGCAAATAATTACTTCAGCATTAAAAAACTTAGCAAAAGTACGTGCCCTGTACGAACCGCCCATATCTGGCGATGCAATAGTTAAGTTTTTTAAGCCCAAGCTTTTGATATAAGGCACAAAGATTACCGATCCATCTAAGTGATCAACCGGGATATCGAAGAAACCCTGTATCTGTGCAGCATGCAAATCCATCGTCATGATGCGGTGGATACCAGCTGATTTTAATAAGTTAGCCACCAATTTGGCACCGATTGCTACACGAGGTTTATCTTTTCTATCCTGACGGGCCAAACCATAATAAGGCACAACTGCAGTAATATAATGTGCCGATGCTCTTTTAGCAGCATCAACCATTAGCAAAAGTTCCATTAAATTATCGCTGGGCTGATAAGTAGATTGGATCAGAAAAACATCACTACCACGGATTGACTCATCAAAAGAAGGTTGAAACTCTCCATCACTGAATTTGTGAATGGTTACGCTACCAAGTGGCTTGCCGTAATGTTCGGCAATCTTAAGTGATAATCCCTTAGAACCTGTTCCGGAAAAAAGCTTTACCGGGTTAAACTGCAATGGCATGGGTTCGTGTAGTTTACGGTTAAAAAAAATCGGATCATGTCCATTTAAAACATGATCCGACATTAAATTTTAGTTGTCCGACCTGGATTCGAACCAAGACAAACGGTACCAAAAACCGTTGTACTACCCTTATACTATCGGACAAAAACTTATCAAGGATATTCTCCTCGAAAGGGAATGCAAATGTAGGAACCTTATTTTAAATATGCAAGAGTGATTTTAAAATATTTTTAATTTCTTTCCTGCTGTTCCTGTTTGCGATGCAAAGATAAAAAAATCATCATATAGCGTGCAACATTTTCTTTTTTTATGCGACTTTTTTTACTACGGACCACTTAAATCATTTATTATCAAAGACTAAAATTAACTATGAATTACTCAAGGATCAACACCATTGGAGGCTGGCTCTGTTTTATCGTTGCCGCGCTCACCTACATCTTAACTTTAGATCAATCTGTAAGTTTCTGGGATTGTGGCGAATTTATTTCTTCGGCTTTCCGAATGGAGGTAGTTCACCAGCCCGGTGCTCCAATAGTCTCCATGATCCAGAGGTTGTTTTCGGCACTCGCTTTTGGCGATAAAACCAAAGTTGCCTATTTTGTTAATATATCTTCGGCACTTGCCAGCGCAGGCACCATCCTCTTTCTGTTTTGGACCATTACCGCACTGGCCAAGAAAACGGTCATTAAAAAAGGCGAAGAAATCACCAGCCAGAAAATCATCGGCATTATGGGTGCAGGTTTTGCTGGGGCTTTGGCTTATGCCTTTTCTGATAGCTTTTGGTTTTCGGCAGTGGAAGCAGAGGTTTACGCCATGTCGTCGCTTTGTAGCGCTATTGTATTTTGGGGCATATTAAAGTGGGAATCGCAGGCTGATGAACCCAAATCAGATCGGTGGTTGCTTTTTGTGGCTTATATTATGGGTATTTCTATCGGTGTGCACATCTTAAATTTGCTAACCATCCCTGCATTGATATTTGTTTATTATTTTAAAAAGAACCCCTCGCCCAATTGGCAAAGCGTGTTAAAAGTATTTCTTATTTCAATCGCTGTGTTGGCAGTGGTACAGTTCGGCATTATTCAGTACGTGGTATCTTTTGCGGCAAATTTCGATTACTTTTTTGTGAATACAATGGGCCTGGGTTTTGGAACGGGTGTATTATTTTTTGCCATTTTAGTAATTGGAAGCCTGGTTTACGGCATCCGCTATTCCATCCTCAAAAATAAAAGGGTTTTAAACCTGGCCATGCTATTTACGGTTTTATTGCTATTTGGATACAGCTCTTTTGCCCTACTCATTATCAGGGCACAGGCCAAACCGAATTTAAACAATACCGATCCAGAGAATGCTTTTAATTTCCTGAGTTATGTAAACCGTTCGCAATACGGAGACAGGCCTTTGTTATATGGCGAAAATTATAATTCTGAAAAGATCGACATTAAAGAAAGCGGGAAACTTTACAGAAAAGGAGAAACCAAATATGAATCAGCAGGAACAAAATCCGACTATGTTTTTGGAGATAAAACTTTAGCTCCACGCATGTACAGTGATAAACCCGAACACATTAGGTTTTACAAAAGTTACATGGGTTTTGATGATGAGCATAAACCTAGCTTGATGGACAACTTAAAATATATGCTCTCTTTCCAAACGGGACAGATGTACATGCGTTATTTTATGTGGAATTTTGTGGGCAGGCAAGACAATGAAGACGGGCAATTTGGCGGGAAAGATGGTAATTGGCTAAGCGGCATTAAACCTTTGGATGCGATCAGGCTTGGCGATCAAAAAAACCTTCCGCCATCGATTGTAGAAAACAAAGCATACAACAGGTTTTTCTTTTTGCCGCTGATTATCGGTTTGATCGGCGCGGTTTGGCACTTTAAACGTAACCAGAAGGATGCAGGTATTATTGGTTTACTATTTGTTTTTACTGGAATTGCCATTGTAGTTTATCTGAACTCGGTTCCGATTGAGCCACGTGAAAGGGATTATGCCTATGTTGGTTCGTTTTATGCCTTTGCCATCTGGATCGGTTTGGGTGTACTTGGATTAAAAGACTTTATCTTCAAAAAACTAACACCTGCACGGGCCAGTATTTTTGCTTCGATTATTGCCTTGTTCGGTGCGCCGGTTATTATGGCCAACCAGGGATGGGACGATCACGACCGTTCTGATAGCCATGTAGCCAGAGATATGTCTGTCAATTACCTAAAATCGTGCGCTCCCAATGCCATTTTGTTCACTTATGGCGATAATGATACCTATCCCGTTTGGTACGCGCAGGAAGTAGAAAACATCCGTCCTGATGTGCGTGTGGTAAACCTAAGTTTATTCACTGCCGATTGGTACATAGACGGAATGAAAAGAAAGCAAAATCAATCAGCACCGCTTCCTTTAACGATTAAGCGCAATCAATATGTTGCTGGTACACGCGATATTATGTATTATCAGGATTATAAAATCGCTCAGCATATCGAATTACAGGAAATTTTGGACGTGCTTCTATCCGATCATGACGAAGATAAAGTAATCATGACGGATGGTTCTAAATACAATGTGCTACCAACCAAAAACCTTAAACTGGCGGTAAGTCCGCAACAGGTTTTAGATACCGGAACCGTGCCCAAAGAAGATGCAGGCAAAATTGCAAGCAGTATGGAATGGACTTTTAACCAAAATTATGTTACAAAAGGGACATTGGCCTTATTTGATATTTTGGTACACAATAATTGGGAGCGACCGATTTATTTTACTGGGGCAATGCCAGATGAGCAATACGTTGGGCTAAACAAATACCTGTATGTGGAAGGATTGAACAAAAGGTTATTGCCTTTGAAACCAGATACGGCAATTACACAAGATTTTGACCGCGTAAACCTGAAACCGATGTACAACAATATGATGAATGTTTATGGTTTTGGCAATATTAAATACGCCAACCATTTAGATAGGCAATCTGCTGATGATGTAACCATGTTCTCGAATATGTTTAACGGTTTATTAACCGGCTTGATAAACGAAGGTAAAATTACCGAAAGCAAAAAAGTGGCTAATAAATATTCTGAGGTAATTCCTACTAAATTCTACAGTATGCGCCAGGTAATGAGCACTTATTATTTCACTGAAAACCTTTATCGTTTAAATGATTTAAACCGTGCAAATGCGATGATCAAAAAAACTGCCGATTATGTGGGCAGGGAATTAACCCATCTTGCTGATGTTTCAGAAAGCAAAAACCAGCTATCATCTGAGCAAGATGTACGTTTCTACCTTGGCTATTTAGGACAAATGGTAAAATTAACCGAGGTTTTTAAACAAGCTGAGCTAAGCAAAAGCCTTGAAAAAAAATATAACGATCTGATTGTAAGGTTTACCCCATTTGCAGCGGGTTAAGCCAAAAACATTCTAAATTTTAACCCATAGGCAGATTTCACCTTTCTGCTTATGGGTTTTTGCTTCTCCAATAAATTAAAATCCTTTATGTTAAAGGCCTTAAGCCGTTAAAAATTGTTAAATCAATCCAAAAATTTACCTGTTTTATCGACTAGAATAGTTAATTTCGGCAGCATTTTTATGTGAAAACAATTTTTAATATCATTAAACAACCAATGAATTATTCAAAAGTTAATAATATAGTAGGCTGGATCTGCTTTTTAATTGCTACACTAACTTACGTTTTAACCTTAGAGCCTTCTGCCAGTTTTTGGGATTGCGGTGAATTTATCGCATCGGCATTCAGAATGCAGGTTGTTCACCAGCCTGGTGCGCCTTTGTTCTTAATGATTCAACGTTTCTTCTCTATTTTTGCAGCTGGAGATTTAACCAAAATCGCTTACTGGATGAATGTTGGTTCGGCTGTATCGAGCGGGGCAACTATCTTATTCTTATTTTGGACCATCACTGCATTGGCTAAAAAAACGGTGTTAAAAGCCGGTGAAGAACTAACAACCGGTAAATTGATCAGCATTATGGGTGCAGGTGCCGTTGGTGCTTTGGCTTATACTTTCTCTGATAGTTTTTGGTTTTCGGCCGTAGAGTCAGAAGTTTACGCGCAATCATCGTTATTCACCGCGATTGTATTCTGGGCTATCCTTAAATGGGAAGCACATGCCGATGAGCCACGTGCCGATCGTTGGTTATTATTTATTGCCTATATTATGGGTTTATCAATTGGTATCCACTTGTTAAACCTGCTAACCATCCCAGCACTTGCTTTTATTTATTATTTCAAAAGAACAGATAAAGCAACAACGTCGGGAATTATTAAAACCCTTATTGTTGGTATTTTAATCTTAGCGGTAATCCAATATGGTATTATCCAATACCTGGTTTCTTTTGGTGCTTATTTCGATTTATTCTTTGTTAACACATTAGGCCTGGGTTTTGGAACAGGCGTTTTATTCTTTGCTATTTTATTAATCGGCGCCCTGGTTTGGGGAATCCGTTATTCTATCCAGCACCAAAAGAAATTATTAAACCTAGGTTTAATCTCTACTGTATTAATCATTTTCGGTTATGCATCATTCTCGATGATTATCATCAGGGCAAAGGCAGATCCGAACTTAAATAACAGTGCACCGAAAGATGCTTTCTCTTTCTTAAGCTACTTAAACCGTGAGCAATATGGCGACAGGCCATTGGGTTACGGCCCTAACTATAACTCTGAAAGAGTTGGTGTAACTGAAGGAAAAACCATCTGGAGAAAAGGAAAAGAAAAATATGAAGTAGCTGGTAAAAAAACCGATTACGAGTATAACAACAACACTTTACTGCCACGTATGTATAGCGATGATCCTAAACATGCTGCTTTTTATAAAGAATGGATGCGCTTAGATGATTCTAAAAATCCTAATCTGGTGGATAATGTTGGTTTCTTGTTCAGCTATCAGATAGGCTATATGTATATGCGTTATTTCATGTGGAATTTTGCTGGCCGCCAGAATGACGAGCAAGGTCAGGGTAGCGGACATGAAGGTACCTGGATTAGCGGCATTAAACCAATTGATGCCATGTTGAGAGGCAATCAAAGCAATCTGCCACCATCAACTGTTGATAATAAAGCGTATAACCGTTTCTTCTTTTTACCATTAATTTTAGGCGTTATTGGTGCACTTTGGCATTTTAAACGTAACCAAAAAGATGCCGGAGTTGTGGCATTGCTATTCTTCTTTACCGGTATTGCCATTGTATTATACTTAAATCAAAAACCATTAGAACCCCGCGAAAGGGATTACGCTTATGTAGGATCATTCTATGCCTTTGCAATATGGATCGGGCTCGGTGCACTCGCCATTAAAGAGTGGCTGTTTAAAAAACTAACCCCAACTGCCGGCGCCATTGGTGCAACGGTGATTGGATTATTGGCTGCACCGGTAATTATGGCCGAGCAGGGATGGGATGACCATGACCGTTCTACGAAAATGGTTCCGCATGATATTGCCTTGGATTACCTACAATCTTGTGCACCAAATGCCATCTTATTTACTTATGGCGATAATGATACCTACCCACTTTGGTATATCCAGGAGGTAGAAAATGTTCGTCCTGATGTGCGTATTGTAAACTTAAGTTTATTCGATACAGATTGGTACATTAATGGTTTAAGACAAAAACAAAATGAATCCGCTCCATTACCAATTTCGATGAAACCTGAGCAATATGTACAGGGAGAAAGAGATGTAATGCCATACGATGATTACAAAATTGCAGGTAGTGTTGAGCTTAAAAACGTAGTTGATCTGTTGCTATCAAACGATGAAAGCGACAAAGTACCGATGCAGGATGGATCAAAATCTAACTTCCTGCCAACTAAAAACCTTAAAATTACAGTAGATCCGCAGCAAGTAATCAGTACAGGAACAGTACCTGCTGCTGATGCTGCAAAAATCACCACCACAATGGATTGGAAGTTTAACAAGGGTTATGTTACTAAAGGAACTTTGGCCATGTTCGATATCCTTGCACATAACAACTGGAAACGTCCGATTTATTTTGCTTCTACAGTACCTTCTGAGCAATATAACGGCTTAGACAAGTATTTATACAGCGAAGGTTTAGCCATGCGTTTATTACCGCTTAAAGCTGATACGACAGCATCTGAAGACAGACCAGAGCAATTAAATACGCCTATATTGTATAATAATGTGATGACTAAATTTAAGTGGGGAAATATGAAAACTGCTAAATATTTAGATCCGCAGTCATCAGATGATACTTTCATTTTCACCAATCTCTTCAGTAGCTTAACCAGCAGCTTAATTAAAGAAGGTAAAATAGCTGATGCCAAAAAAGTGGTAGATAAATATTTTGCAGTAATGCCTGATAAATTCTTCGGCATCCGTACGGTTGTTGTGAAATTTTACATGGCTGAAAACCTATATAAACTAGGAGAAACCGCCCGAGCTAATGATATTTTAGACAAATCAGGCGATTATATCAGTAAAGAATTAAACTACCTTGCTGATATTTCACAATCAAAAGGTTTAACCGGATCGCAGAACATTCAAACGGGATTATACTACCTGGACAGAATGATTAAAACGAGTAAAGCTGCTGGTCAGGATAAATTGAGCGATAAGCTGCAGAAAACGTTTAACAGTTTAGAAGGCCGTTTATCGATGTTTTTCCCACAACAGGGGCCACAACAGTAAACGGATCTTAAAATAGCTTACAAAGCAGCTGCATTAATTTGTAGCTGCTTTTTTATTGACCAAACCTCGCAGGTTTTAAAAACCTGCGAGGTTTAAATCATAGCCTAAGCTGGCTTAATAATGATTAATTTTCCATTCGGTTATCCGTGCAATCGTCGTGCTGAATTTATTTTATTAGCATTTTGTATTGTTTTAATGGCCTAATAGCTACTTCGTGGTCAGCATCTATCACGCTACAAAGACCCTGAAATAAATTCAGGGTGACGTATCTAGTGATACTCTTAAAAGTTTGGGGTTTATCCACAAAAAAATCCTGTTCAGCATTGCCAAACAGGATTCAAATTTATTTTTTTAATGATTATTCGTTTACAACACCCATCGCACAGAATTTATCAATCCGCTGCTCGATCAGTTTATCGGTTTTTAGTTTACCTAAAGCAGCTAAATCTTTAACGATGTAATCCTTTAAAGTTCTGCCCATTAACTCCGGATCCTGATGCGCACCTCCAAGTGGTTCTGGAATAATACCATCGATTAGTTTGTTGCCAAACATATCATCAGAAGTCAATTTTAAACATTCAGCAGCTTTCTCTTTAAAATCCCAGCTTCTCCATAAAATAGATGAGCAAGATTCAGGAGAGATTACCGAGTACCAGGTATGCTCTAACATGTAAACTTTATCGCCAATACCAATACCCAAAGCACCACCTGATGCACCTTCACCTACAACAATGCAGATAATCGGCACACGAAGAATAGACATTTCCAATAAGTTTCTGGCAATGGCCTCGCCTTGCCCGCGTTCCTCGGCCTCTAAACCAGGGTAAGCACCCATAGTATCGATAAAAGAAACAACCGGTTTATTAAATTTCTCGGCCAAGCGCATTAAACGTAAAGCTTTACGGTAACCTTCAGGGTTGGCCATACCGAAATTACGGAACTGACGCTCTTTGGTATTCTTACCCTTCTGATGACCAATAACCATTACCGTTTGGCCATTTATGGTAGCAAAACCGCCAATAATCGCTTTGTCATCTTTAACCGTTCTATCGCCGTGCATTTCAATAAAATCATCGCAGATCATATTGATGTAATCGAGTGTTTGCGGACGATCGGGATGACGGCTCATCTGAACCTTGTTCCAACCAGTTAAATTTTTATATAAGTTATTGGTAGTTTCATCTAATTTACCATCAAGTTCGTCTAAAGTGGCAGACATATCTACCTTAGTTTTTTCGGCAACTTGCTTAACCTTTTCTATCTGCTGAACTAAATCGGCAATAGGTTTTTCAAAATCGAATGATGTTTTTATTTGCTGCATAATTGAACCACAAAAATAAGTAATTATTTTTAGTTTGCAGTGAACAGTTTTTTGTTTGCGTTTTAGCCGGAGTAAATCGCATCAGCGTAAAGGAAAATTAGCATCAAATATCCTTTATTATTCTTTATAGTTTGAAAAGCAATTGCAGTAATTCTTTTTTGAAAGCAGTCCTGCCATTTGCTTTAGCCCAGATGAAAAATCTGGGGCTATCGCGGCTGTCAGGTTTAGATTACGCCTGCCTGTGCTACTATGAGGGGTTTCCCTGCCACCGTCCTAACCCAACTAACCCTGATTGAAGCGGAGATCTTTTTTTGTCACCATGAGCGGAGTCGAAGGGCAAAAAAGATCGAAGCGTAAAGCAGGACGAACGATAATTATTGCACCACAACTGCGCTCCAAATAAAACCCGAAGAATTATTTTTATAAGAGTTGACAAACCATTCCTTGCCCCTTCTAGAGGGGAAACATACACTTTATTCTTAAAATCCTTAAATCCTCTAAATCCTGGCTAGAACTTAGCAGCCTCGCCTGCTTTTGGCAATGCTTTTTTAATAAACTCACGGATATGGTTATTGGCCGTTTTCAGATCGTCTTTACGTAAATACATCATGTGTCCACTGCGGTAACCTTCCCAGCTCATGCGGTCTTGCAGTTTACCTGCAGCATCTAACTGCCACATGCTGTATTTCGCATTGAAATAATCGCAGGCACCATCGTAATAACCTGATTGCACTAATAAATGGAGGTATTGATTCTGTGCCATGGCCTGGCGGAGGTTATCGCCTGTCTGGTCGCCAGTTTTATCCCATGGGTAAACGGAACCGAACATATTGTACTTTAAATCAGTTTTATAATTCAGCTCGTTGCGGATGTACATATTGATGGCTGGTGTAAAAGAATGCAACCAGGAAGTTAGCTCTGCATTATAATCGGGTCCTTCGCCGGCACTCATTTTATCGATGCCGCGATAGCGTGAATCTAATCTACCAACAGTAAAACCTTTATCTCTCAGCAGTTCTTTCCAAAAGAAATCGGTTGGTACATTAAGGTTGTAATCTAATATCACTTTTTCAGAAAGTCCGGAATAACGCGCCATCTTTGCTGCAATGGCTTTCTTTTTATCGGCACTTAACATCCCACCCTGCGAAATAGCTGGGATTAATTCATTAATGGTAAAATTTTCAACCTCAGGAAGCATGGCTGTCAAATCTTTACCCTGTAAATCGGCCGCAAGCGCCTTATGATACCAGGCGGTAGCTGCAAAATATGGCAAACGCAAAGCCGCATCAACAGGGCCACTACGCTCAATACCAAGTTCTGTTGGCGAAACCAAAACCACACCGTTTAAATACATCCACTGGCTATTTTGCAGTTCTAAAGCCAAACCCGAAACGCGTGTGGTACCATAACTTTCGCCTATTAAAAATTTTGGAGAAGCCCAGCGGTTATTTCGGGTTACAAAAGTATTGATCCACTCGGCCAGGTATTTAATATCAGCACGTACACCAAAGAACTTACTGGTCGGAATATCTTTACTCACTGCTCTCGAATAGCCAGTATTAACCGGATCGACGTAAATAATATCGGCAACATCCAAAATAGAATATGGATTTTCTTTATAACCATAAGGTTGTACAGGATAACCTTCGTCATCAATATTCAAAACCACAGGCCCTGTATAAGCGATGTGCATCCAAACTGAAGCTGAACCCGGACCGCCGTTAAAAGAGATTACTAAAGGTCGTTTATCGCGATTTTGCACATCGCTACGTTCGTAATAAGTATAAAACAAACCTGCAATCGGTTTTCCGTCTTCATCCCAAACCGGCAATGTACCTGTTGTGGCCTTATAGGGAACCGATTTACCATCGATATTTACAGTATGATTGGTAACAACAGAACTTTCTACCTTAATGGTCCTTTCGTTTGCTGAAGATTTAGGTTCATCTTTAACGGTAACCTGGGTAGTGGTTACGGTTTCTTTAGATTGGCTTTTTCTTGGTTCTTGCTGTGCATATGCAAAAAAGCCCATGCTTAAAAATGTAGCGAGTATAAATCTGAATTTCATTGTTTTGGTTTGGTTTCTAAATATCAAACTATTGTAGCGTTAATCAAAAAGCGCATTAGAAATGTTACCATAAAAAAACCAGCATTGCTTTTAGCAATGCCGGTTCTGCAAAAAACTGCTGCAATGAAGCAGTAGACTCTTTATTTAAGCTGGCAATTTAAATAACCACCGCTTCGGCGCTTGTATCTGAAATTTGCCAGCCAATAGTCGGGTTTCCAGTTACCAATACATCTACAAAATATTCATAATAAGATCCCGCCTTATAACCTTCAAAAGTATCGGCGTAAATTGGGCCTGAGGAATGGGACACCGAAGTTAGCGGAACGTTGCCCTCTCCTTCTATGCTTACTGTAATGCTCGAATAAACCTGTCCGGTGGTATACTGTAGTGTTGCCACCGCAGCCAGGCCATTACTGGTCGTGAAATTTTTTGTAACCGTAACTACACCCCGGCGCATAACCTTTTCAGGGGAAAGGACTACTTTTTCGGGTGTAAAACTACTGAACAGACAAACTGTAAAAGCTAAAGAAGCTACGAGTAAAGCAATTGTTTTTTTCATTTTCTTTGGTTTAAATGGGTTAAATTTTAAAATATTAATTAAAAATCATTTGTGTATAGCGCCAGAAAATACAACTACAATCTTACGCGGTAGTAAAAGTGAATAACCATTAAATTACGGGTGAGATATAGTAGTCTGTTAATTAAAGATAATGCTTTATTGAGGAGATATTTTTCCGAATCAACGCGCAAACGTTTGATTAATAAGCTGATACTAAATCACAAAAAATAACCAAATTAAAAACCTACGACTGTTTAATATTACAGCTTAAATCTACTTTAAGCATAAGAAAACGAAGTCTAAAACCGACACAGCACAAACGTTTGCTTAAAATGTTATCCAAAATACGGGAGACAAAAAAAACCGATACCGCAAATGCGGTATCGGCTGATAAAAACTGATTCAATTGAGACGGGTTACTGTTTATTCTTTTCTATCATTTTAAAGCCAGAATCTCCTCATCTGACAATACCTTGTTCCAAATTTGTAATTCATCTAACTTTCCTTTAAATCCGCCAACTGTTTGAAGCGGGAAAAACAAAGTTTCCGATTTACGCACTTTCGTTTTGTCTTTATCTGTAAACGTGATCCAGTTATCGTACAATCGCTTTTCGAGTTTACCATTTACATAAAGACTGGTGCCTTTATTGGTTCCGGTTATAACCACGTGTGTCCAGCTGTTTTCGGGCACAGCATATCCAAAATCAATATCATAACCTTCCCTTGAAAACCCAAGTTTGCCCGTGCCTTTCTGTTTTAGTTTTACAGTAGCGTTAGGCGATTTGAATAACAGCGCGCCATCCAAATTGTTATTGGCAGGGTTTACCCAAAAAGAAACCGTATAATTATATCCTATTTCAGCGTATGGTAACCTGGCATAACTATCTTTCCCTGAAAATGATAAAGCGTTCTTCAAATATCCTTCTGTATAAGCCGCACCAGTAGTTTTAATTTGTTTGTCCTTTTTATCGAAATTAAATCGGGCTGTAAATGGCGCATCGTTTTTAGATAGCTTTCCACTTATGTTTAATGACGGGCCTTCACCTATCTTCTTGCTCAAAACGTTAAAATCTTCGAAGGTTAAAGTTGTATTACTTCCTCCCCACATCTTTTGTCCTAATACCTGCATGGCGGGAAATACCCTATCATGTACATCTTTTTCTGTAATTCCGTTGCCTACAATATCATTCCACACGGCAAAAGAGCCACCTAATATAGTAGGATCGCCAGGTGTAAACTGAACATTTCCGATCATAGAAGGGGTCCATTTGTTATAAAGATTTTTAATGTTCAGGTAATCATAATAGTAGCCTGCTGCAGGTACAATATATAGCCATCCATCGGGCGTACTGATTTGCTTATAGCCCAGTTTCTTCATTTCAACAGGGTTGGCATAACCATTGTACCAGGTGTTCATCACCACATTCTCTATTTTTACAGGAGTGGTACCTTTTGCGTGTGTTAATGCTCCCCACAGCCTAACATCTTTTCCAAAGCCTTCTACATATTTAATCATGTGATCGGTAAAAGCCCTAAAAACTTCTGCATCTTTTTTAGCATATTCATCTGTACCAATGTGAACCGCTTTACCCGAAAACACTGGTGTGCTACCAGAAATATATTCTTTAAATACATTTTCCATAACTGTATAACTAAGTGGATTATGGAGATCGAGGTGGTCCATACCATATGCTTTACTGCCAATTTCGGGAACTACCTTGGTAAAGGCCAGCGCATGTGCCGGTGCATCAATTTCTGGTATAATACGAACAGCATAATTATCGGCTAGCTGTTGTAGTGCAATAAATTCTTTTTTGGTATAAGAACCATCTTTTGCTGTCAGTCCAGGGTAGGTTGTATTTTCTAAGCGGAAAGCGGAATAGGTATCGGCCCAATTATCATTGAAATATTTTTTAAAGCCATTGTCATTTAAGTGGATCTGAAAATCGTTCAATTTGTAGTAAGACATGAATTTCACATAATCTCTTAAAAACTGTAAACTAAAGAACTTACGGCCAACATCGAGCACAAATCCGCGTACTTTAAACGCTGGATAATCTCTTGCCAATCCTTTTGGAATGGAATTTTTCTGTTCCAGTAATTGCAACAACGTTCTGGTTCCCCAGAATAAACCCTGATATTTTATTGCACTAATGGTAACATAATCCGCAGCATTAAAGTAATATCCTTCTTCGCCAATGCTTTTATCTATGGCGCTTAAGGTTAAAAAAATATCACCTTTTTTGGCCTTACCTTTCACAATTAACAGGTTAAAACCCAACTGATCTTTCAGCTCTTGTTTTAAAATATTGGCAGCGCGCTGCAACTGTTTTTCATTCGCGGCATTCAAAACGATTCTGCTGGTTGCAGTTAAAGAGAAATCGCCTTTACCACCATGCCATTCGCTTAAAGCAGGGATTACAAAAGGCTGTGGGTTAACCCCTCCTTCAGGAAATTTGCCTGGAACAACAATCTGTTTAGAAACATCGTACTTTATCGAATCGCTTACCTGACTAATCAGTTCGAAATACAAGTTGACATTTGTTGCAACCAGTGGCGTGGTAATATCGCCAGATGGATTTACAATTGGTTCGCGATTACTTCCCTTGAATATCAAGGAATAACCTTTTGGGCTTTCGGGAAAAATAACTTTCTTGTCACCAGCCTTTATTTCTTTAATGTCGGGTACTGATTGAATAACCGTGCTGTCGGTTTGACCGAATAAAAGACCTTGAGTGACAATAACGAAACCAAGAGTAAATAGAATGCTTTTCATGTGTAAATAATGAATTATTATAATTAGCGTTTAGCGTATTCGTTAAGCACATTACAGTTTTAATACTGAAGATGATGCACTTATGAGTTAAAGATAAACTAAACTTCTTTATACGCTCAAGTAAGTTCCGCGCAAACGTTTGATGAAAATGCAATAGACAACACTAAATAAAAAAGCCGACATTGCATAAGCAATGTCGGCTGGTAAAAAACCGGGATGATATAAATTATTTATCCCACCAAACTCTACCTGTAAGGTTATCGCCACCCGGTACAGCTGCGGAAGCAGCCTTGTAGTTAACACCATTTTTAGCTGCTTCCTCTACTGGATAAGGGAAACGACGGGGAATAGTTCCGTTAGTAGCATTTCCAGGGTAAACCACGGGGGTTAAAGTCGGGAATCCAGATCTGCGCCAATTAGACCATGTTTCATAAAAATCCAACATGGTGCATGTATGTAGCCAATATTGGGTATTTATCATTTCCAAGCCATTAGCTGCGTTGTACGGATTGGCTGTCGCATAAGTATCAGCTACTGTGCTTGATATTGCCAGACTGGCGTCGTATTGAGCTAAGAAAGTGATACCAGCAGATAAACCATTAGCATAGTGTGCCGCGGCTGATCCACCAATTGCCCATCTTTGCGCAGCTTCTGCCAATAACAATTCGCTTTCGGTATAAGTTAAGATAAAGGTAATACCATCTTTCTTAATCATTGCCGGGTTAGGTGATGAATAAGCAGGAAAAGTTGTATAAGAAGCGTCCTGTCTAATATCTCTACCAGCAATACCACTTAAATCTTTCCCGTTAGGCATTCCTTTTTGAACAAGCGGGTCGGAACTGTAATTAGGATTTTGTGTCTTCGTGTTTTCATCAAGAAAAAGCGCTGTAACGGCAACTTTCCCTAAACGTGGGTCGTTCGCCAATTTTAATTTGTTAATAAAATTTTGTGACCACTTCACATAATAATTTTCCTGTCCACCATCACCAGCCAATACCTGACTGTTGCGGTTCTGAGTAACCCTTGCGCCTGATACATCGTGTTTAACAAAGGCGTTATCATCATTGCTGGCCATGGTTTTACCAATTACCTTTTGCGCATAGGCTTTAGCTGTATTTTCATCAACCTTGGTTAAACGCATGGCTATACGCAATAATAAAGTGTTACCGAACCTTTTCCATTTATTGATGTCTCCTTTGTAAATGGCATCTCCTGTAACCTTATCACCATTCACATCCAATGCGTTAGTTGCTTCTTCAACCTCTTTTAATAAATCGGTATAAATTGCCTGTTGCTTATCATATTTAGGTGCTAAATTACCTGTATAATAACCTTGTCCTGCTTCCGAATAAGGCACATCACCATACAGATCGGTAATACGCTCAAAAATTAAAGCTTTCCATAAACGTGCAACCTGGCGTACGTTATTATACTTAGAAGATCCTTTTGTAAATTCAACAATATCAACAATAGGCTTAACCTGTTCTACATAAGCCCCAACAGAGGTACTGCCCCAATATGCTGCAGTATAACCTTCATTAAGCAGATACTTATCTCCTGCCCAATAGCTTACAACAGTAGAAAGTCCCTGCATCATAGTAGATGAATAAATCAAATTCCCTCTCCAGGTATCATAAGCGAAATCGATGCTTCCAGTGTAAGTAAGCTGAGCGGTAGTTAAGGTAAAATTAGGATCGAAAGTAGCTGCCCCATATGCAGAAGGATTGGTATTGATCTCTTCGAAATCTTTGGTGCAACCAGAGATTATTAACATGCCGATACAAAGTAACAGGCTATATTTTTTTAATATGTTTGTTTTCATTGTTCTGTCTGTTTAAAATTAAAGCTTCACACTAAGGTTTACGCCAAATGTTCTAACCGGCGGCACACCACCTAGTTCCAATCCTGGAAAAGTAGCATTGTAACTGGACTCGGGGTCGATGTTATCCGTCTTTTTCATTAGGATAAATAAATTTCGACCGACAAAACTTACATTTAAACCATGTATTTTGTTCTTGAACATTTTGGCTGGAAAGTTATAACCTAAGGTCATCTGTCTGAGCTTTATGAAACTGGCATCCTGTACAAATTTATTTGAAACATTATCTGCCGAAAGCTGATAGTAAGTTGCTGCGGTATTGCCCAAGGCTTCACGATTTTCCAGTGTAGCTTGATGCAAACCGAACACGTAACCATAATAATCAGTAGCAGAGAATACTTTTCCTCCCCATTTACCATCAATCAAAAATGATAATGTTGCACCTTTATAATTAAACTCGTTGTTCCAACCGGCAAACCATTTATTGTAAGCAGAACCGTATGCAACAAGATCGCCTCGTTGAGGTGCACCGTTTGCACCAAGCATGACTTTTCCTGCCGCATCATATTTATAATCATATGCCATTACCTGAGAGGCTGCTTTGCCTGGAATGTTCTGTAAAAAGCCAACACCAGGGCGTGAGGTTGCTATAAGGTTTGAGGTTACGCCATCGGCAAGAGAAATTACTTTATTATCGTTGTAAGATCCGTTTAAAGATGATGTCCACACAAAATCTTTACTTTTTAACACCTGTCCAGACAGCAATAATTCAACACCTTTGTTTTCGATCTTACCAGAATTTAAAACGGCTCCACTATAACCGGTTGATGTCGATGTAGTAACAAAGGTGATTTCATCTTTAGAGGTTTTTTTATACCAGGTGAGATCGAGATTCAAGCGATCTCCTAAAAAACGCATTTCGGTACCAACTTCCAATTCGGTTGCTTTTGATGCTTTTAATGCCGAATTTGGAATATTTACATTAGAAATAGTGCCTAACGGCAAACCATTTAACACTTCACTCCTTAAGCTGTAAGTTAATAAAGTTTGATAAGGATCTGTTGCCTGACCAACAACTGCGTAGCCAGCCCTCACTTTACCAAAAGTTAAGAAAGATGGTTTCCAAAGTTCGGAGAAAACAAATGAACCACTAACTGATGGGTAAAACACACTCAATTTATTGTCTTTACCTGGTGTTGCTAACGTAGAGAACCAATCGGTACGACCACTTCCTGTTAAATAAAAAATGTCTTTATAGGCAAGTTCTAAAGTACCATATACAGATTGGGTTTCGGCTACGGATGCTACATATGCCACAGATTTATTCTTGGCATTTAGAATATTATAAACACCGAAAACTGCAAAATCAGCCCCACTGTTTGTTGTCTGATTAACATTTGTTCTACGATAACTCGCTCCAACATTCGGTGTAACAGCAAAATCTTCATCTATTTTAAAAGGTTTGCCTACTAAAACATCCACATTCACATCGGCAAACTTAGTTGCCTGTTCTACAATTTTACCGGGTGCATAATAAGCGGTACCTGATGGCACCACATTTTTATAGCTGTCGGTATAGGCATCACGTCCGGCACGCCCCTGTAAAAACAGCCCATTATCAAAAGTATATTTAGCACTGAACGAACTGATTAAACGGTCGCGTTTGGTATCGTTTACAAACTCGTTTGCAGCGAACCAAGGATTGGTTGCATAAGCATTGCCTTTATTGTATTGGATTTCATTGCCATTTGCGTCTTTCCATGGCTTAAGATCATTTACACTTACGCTTGTTGGTAAAAAAGCAACATTATAATTGGCATTACCTGCACCGTCAGAAACCATTGGCCTGTTTTTCGCCTGCTCTAAAATGTAATTCATGCGGGCATCGATAGTAAGGCGTTTAACCGGATTAAAAGTACCTGTAAAATTAAAAGACTGCCGGTTTAAACCAGAATTTGGAACTACAGAATTATTATGAACATCGTTAGCTGATAAGCGGATGGTACCGCCATCAAAACTTTTGTTCAATGCCAGCGTATTAGACCATGTACCTCCAGTACGGTAAAAATCTTCGATGTTGTTTTTCTGTGCCGTATAAGGTCTGGAAACACCATCAAACTGAATCACATTAGATCCATCTAATTTTGCGCCCCAGCTGGAACCACCCACCTGTGCTGCTGCAGCGGCATCAATGGGCTTTACACCATTGGCTCCTTGTCCATAAACATATTGCCAGTTGGTTCTGTCCATAACCTGTTCTGCTACATAATTACTATTAAATTCTATGCTGTTTCCCTTTCCACTTTTTGTGGTAATTAAAATTACACCTGCTTTTGCACGATAGCCATACAATGCCGATGCTGCCGCACCTTTTAGCACCGAAATACTTTCAATATCGTCAGGATTTAAGTTCCCAACAGCATCTCCTAAATCCGGAGCATTATCATATTGACCACCTGAGTTACCATTGCCATTGAGATTATTTAAACCCACCGGTTTATTCTCCATAGGCACCCCATTAATTACATATAAGGGTTGATTAGTTTGACTTAAACTAGAAACACCACGGATGGTTACACTGGTTGCTGCTCCCGCACCGCCAGAGGTAGAACTAATATCCAGACCGGCCACTTTACCAACCAAAGAGTTGGCCACATTATTTTCCCTTGCCTGGGTTAGCGTTTCACCACTAACTTGCGTAACCGAATAACCTAAGGCCCTTCTTTCTTTTTTGATACCCAAAGCAGTAACCACCACATCGGTAAGTTGTTTGGTATCTTCTGATAATACGATATCGATATTGGTCTGCGAACCGATGGCAATTTCCTTGGTCTGAAAACCAGCATAAGAAATTACCAGAATTGCATTTTCAGGTGCATTTAATGCAAATTTACCATTCACATCGGTAGAAGTACCAATGCCTGTTCCCTTAACCCTAACGCTTGCGCCAGGCAAAACCCCTCCAAGGGCATCTTTAACAGTTCCTGAAATCGGGACTTCTTTATTTTTGCTAATCACAATCAAGCCACCATCCGAAACAGAATATTTCAGGTTGGTTCTGTTTAAAATGGCTGCCAATACATCTGTTACCAAAGTGTTGGTTACAGTAATGCTTACATCCTTGTTTACCGGAACGTAAGAAGAGCTGTAAACAAAATGGTAACTGCTTTGCTGCTCAATAATCTGTAATACCCTGGCCAGCTTTGTTTTCTTAACATCCAAAGAAATTTTTTCCTGAGAAAAAACCGATGCCGAAACATTAAGACAGGTAATGAAAACCATAATACAGGCTAGTTTCATTAGCATAATGAATTTTAGAAGCGCTTTATATTTTGGGCGCCCTTGCAGTAAGTAATAATAAATCATATTTTTGTTTTTTTGGTTGCATAAAGTTCTTGGCAGCAATCTGTTTGCGCATAAACTGCCATTAATTAATCAAAAGAGAAATTGTTAAGGGCGGTGCTCCAACACCGTCCTTTTTTCTTTCTATTTCGAGATGATTACCTGTTTTCCTTTTATCTCATATTTAAAATTATTTTCAGTGTCTTTTAAAGCCTGTAAAACCTGTTCAATACTTTCGTTTGTTATGGTCGCTGTAAAGCGGTATTTTTCTATTGAAGGATCTGTAAATCTGATTTCTACGTTATACCATTTTTCTAAAACATTTCTAATCTCATCAAAATCCTGATCGTAAATTTCGATCCGGTTCTGCGTCCAGGCAGTTTCTACAATGGTGCTGTCTTTAATCTTTGTGTAATGGTTAATGGTAATTTCGGGCTGTAAAGCAGTAGGTTTAAGCAATTTGCTTTTTTGTTGTGGCGCAACGCTCTTATAAAAAGTAACTTTCTGACTTGGTTTTAAAGTAATGGTTCCGCCATTTCCATTTACGGCTTCCATGGTAATTAAGCCACGTATTAAAGTTGCTTCTGACGTTGTTTCATCGGGATATGCTTTCACATTAAAAGCAGTACCCAGTACATTGATGTTAAAATCAGCTGTGTGCACTTTAAAAGGTTTATTTTTATCGTGAGCCACATCAAAAAAGGCCTCGCCCCTTAGGGTAACCTCTCTGTATTGATCGTTAAAACCTTTGGTTACAGATAAAGAACTTTTTGCGTTTAATAATACAGATGTTCCGTCCTGAAGTTTAATTTTTTTACGTTCACCACTTTTTGTGGTAAAGGTGTAAACCTCCGCAACAGCATTTTTTGTATTGTTATACTTAAAGTAGGTGTTATAAACCAATACTGAGCCAAGCACTAAAACTAATGCTGCTGCTATTTTAAGCCATAAATAACGGTTCAGTTTAACTACTTTTTCTGCTGGAAACATACTTTCCTTCAGACTTTCTGTCTGTTTATTTAATGGGCGTTTATTCCCGCTCAATATCACATAAAGTTTTTTTGCTTCTGCAATTACTGCAGCCTGCTCAGGGTGGGCATTAATGTACTTCTCCCAATATCCAACGCAAAGCTTATCGGTTCCAGCACAATACTGCTGAAAAGTACTATCGACAAGAAAATCTTCTGCATTGAATTTACTTCTATCAACCATTCTAATTTGCCTTTTATATATCAGTGCCCAAAAGCTTTGCTTTTTCCTAAGGAAATTTTAACTTTTTTTTAATATAGCGGAATATATGCTCTGAATGCAGGCAGGATGAAGAAATTTAATTTGCATGAATGCTATTTTTAAAGTTTATAAAGGGTCTGGTAAATATTTTATTGTTTAAATAATCTCTTTTTTCTGGGAAAGCAATTATTGAAGCGCTTCGGTAAACGTTAGCCCCGCCATCCGCTTTATCCCGATGAAAAATCGGGATGCCCGCTCCTGTCAGGTTTAGGTGGCCCTGGCTGTATTACTATTGAAGGTTGCAGGGAGCAGAAGGATTAAACGCCCAAGAACCACATACTTCATTGCCTAAACCCGGTAGCAACGGAAATCCTTTTTATTGCTTGACGACAATATTTAACTATAACGTTTATTTGCAATAAAAAGATTGGAGTGTATAACGGGACTACAGTATCCACGGAGACAAGAATGTTCGTTTTCAAACTAAGAACATGTTCGCCTATCTGGATCAGATTCAATTGGCCACTCATCCATAGATCTCTCCACTACGGTCGAGATGACGAGATGCGGAGATTTACGCATTAAATTCTTTCCTTAGGATTTTAAGGGCGTCGTAAATGGTATTATAGGCTGTTTTTATGGTTTGGTTGCTCTGCTCGGCAATCTGCTCGTAACTTAGTCCGTCAAAAAATTTTAAATGGATCAACTGTTTTTGGCGGAAGGTTAATTTTTCTAAAGCATTTTTGAGCTGATGCTGCACCAGTTCGTCGCTCTGTACCTTAACAATAAACTCTTCGTAACTCATTTCCATCCAATCGCCATCGGCCCCTGCATTAAAAAGTGCATCGTTAATTTTGCGCTTTCTTTCTAATATTCTGAGCAGTTTGCGTTTAAGGAAGGTACGCAGATAGGCTTCAACATTATCAACACGGGTTAGGCTTTCATGTTTCTCCCAAATGGTGGTAAAAACAAGGTCGGTAGCTTCACTAGCGGTATCGGCATCGGCACAAACCCTGATCCCGAAATTTACGAGCGGGTAATAAAGTGCTGAATAAAGGTCAAAAAACGCATCTTTATCGCCAACCCGTAACCGTTCCCATAATAAGTGATGCGCTAGTTTACTGTTCATTAACCTGTTAGTTGTTATCGCAATATTAACTAAAAACAACAAGATTATTACTTAGAGATTGGGAATAAATCTATTAATGTGCCTAAGATTTGCGAAACACCAGAAGCCTTTAGCCAATTTCTAAACCGCTAAAAAGACTACCGGGAGAGATGGAAAGTTTAGTCTAGACCTCGCAGGTTTTAAAAACCTACGAGGTCTGTAAATTAGATTATTTTAAAGCTGTTTTACTAAAAATGTGATATTCTCCAGGCGCTAAACTTCTGTTATAGCTATTTGATGAAAGGTTTATGCTGCTTCCAACCGCGTCTATCCAAGTTCCTGATGAACCAAAATCAATATTGGCCATCTGGTTCACTACATCAAAATTCCCAACCACTACAACCGTATTCGCACCCTCTGTTAATTTAACGAACTTGATTCCACCAGCAAGACTATAGGTTGAGCTTGTTGAATTAAAAATGGTATTGTTCTTTTTCAATCTGATAAATTTAGCGTAAGCATCATATAATGCTTTACGATTCGGATCGGTGTAATAATCCCATTTAATTGGCTTTTCGCCCGTTCTTCCATTGAAATCGATACTTACATCGTAACCCAATTCTCCAAACTGCCAGATCATTTTTGGCCCGGGGATACTAAACAAAAATGCGGCTATTAATTCTTCTCTTTTTAATGAGGTGGCTAAATTTCCTTTAATTACATAACTTCCTGAAGCATTTCCATAAGTGATATTCTTAAAGTTTAACCGCTCTTCGTCGTGACTTTCGCCATAGCCAACCAGATTTTCCGATTTGGTAAAACCATGATTAGCATAAAAACCCCACTGAAAATTAGAATTATCTAACCAGCCCATGGTTGCTTCATTCATGTTGTAATTCATGTTGTTCCAAAGCATCATTCCATCTTCGGCTAAAACTTTTTCTTCTGATTCTTCGGCAAAGTGCTCCAAAATCACATAAAAATTAGGATCTAAACTTTTGATAAAACCGTTATAGTCTTTCCAAATTGCAATTCGCCCGGCATCGTACAATCTAAACTGGTCATCACCAGTTGTTGATTTCTGTGTAAATCCTTTCGACAGATCGAAACGGAAACCATCAATTTTATATTGTTGCATCCAAAATTTCATCACATCTTTCGAAAATTTCTTGGTGGCCTGGCTTTCGTGATTAAAATCGTAACCAACGTTGAATGGATGCTTCGCATCAACATTAAACCATGGGCTATTTGTTGTTGGTTTTGTGCCATCAAAATACAATTGTACCATAGGCGACTGACCGAAGGAATGATTTAGCACCATATCCATAATTACGGCAATCCCCTTTCCGTGACATTCATCGATAAAATTCTGTAACGCCGTTTTGGTACCGTAATATTTATCAGGTGCAAAATAAAATGATGGATTATAACCCCAGCTTAAATTACCTTCGAATTCGTTTACCGGCATTAACTCAATTGCGTCTATACCCAAACCGATCAGATAATCGAGCTTGGCCAGTGTTGAGGCATAATTATGATCGGTTGTAAAATCGCGGACGAGCAATTCATAAATGACCAGGTTATCTTTAGCCGGGCGGGAAAAACTGGTGTTTTTCCAGGTGTAAATTGGCTGATTCGCTTGCATTACACTCACAATGCCTGTTGTTTTACCGGTTGGATAGGCTTTTAAATTTGGGTACGTTGCTGCAGTAATGTATTGATCATTATCTGGATCGAGTATTTTCTCGCAATAAGGATCGGCAACTTTTAAGTTTCCATCTACAAAAAACTGATAGGCATATTCTACATTCGGATTTAAATTATCAAGTTGTACCCACCAATAATTTCCATCTGGTGTATTTTTCATGGCTAGCGTTGTCGTAGACCAATCGTTAAACTCGCCAATTAGCGAGACTGATTTTTTACCCGGTGCATAAAGCGTTACAATAGCCGATGTTCCGTTGTTGATAAATACCACGCCATCTTTCGCACCTGCTGGTAAGGCTGCTGTTTGGTCTATTGGCGTCGGCTCTATAACACCATCTGTTGATGCTTTTTTACAGGCGCTATTAAATACTGTTATCAATAGAAACAGATAGAGGATGTTTTTTGCTTTTTTCGTTTCGTGCAGACACGAACCAAGGCGGTAAATTATTCTTTTCATTTGGTTAGATTATTATTGGTTTTACCACAGAGAACACGGAGTTTTCCACAGAGAAGATAATATCTTACACCAACGCTGTGCCCTCTGTGCATTTACGCTATGTACTCGGTGGTTATTTTCTGTTGGTGGAAATATTTAAACTACCTCCTCGGTCTGTGTCCCCACAGACCGAAATGTTGTTAGTGGTCTGTGGGGACACAGACCACGGAATAAACAATGGATTTATTACACCGATCTATTTTCTTCTAACCCAAGTTTAGAAGCCAAGACTTCATCGGTTTTCTTTGGTTCGCGGATAAACAGATAACAGATTATAGCAGCGAGAATCATTAAACCGCCACCCAATTGAACTGCTAAAAGCCTGTCGTTATTTAATACATTCCGCATTAGCCAACCGAAGCCTAGAGAGGCTATAATTTCTGGTAAAACAATAAAAAAGTTGAAAATACCCATGTAAATCCCGATTTTATCTTTGGGTAAAGAGCCACTCAGCATGGCATAGGGCATAGAAAGTATACTTGCCCAGGCGATTCCCACACCAGTCATGCATAAATACAGCATATTTTTATCGTGCACCCAGGCTACGCTGATTAAACCAATGGCTCCACAGATTAAACAAAGGGCATGTGTGGTTTTACGGCCCAGCGCATCGGCAATTTTTGGCAGCACCAGTGCGAAAAGAAAAGTAATAACACTGTAGTACGCGAGTGTTAAACTTCCAAAATCTGCACCATGCGCATAAACCGGATCGGCAGCATCTTTTCCACCAAAAACATTCACGGCAACGGCTGTGGTATAATAAAACCACATTAAAAACAAACCTGGCCAGGTAAAAAACTGCACCAAAGAAACAATCTGCATTCTTTTAGGCATATTCCTTAAGGCATGAAAAATTTCCCTTGCCCCACCACCAAAACCTTTATTGCTTTCTTTTACTTTTTCTTTAAAATCTACATCCTGAGGTGGGTATTCTTTAGTGGTAAAAACCGTCCACAATACTGCGACAAAAAAGAAAAAAGCGCCTATATAAAAAGAGAATTTTACATTTTCCGGAATATTTCCCTGTTCTGCAGTATTGGTTAAGTGGAATACATTGTTCATAATCCATGGCAATGCTGATGCTACACTTCCGCCTAAACCGATCATCATACTCTGCATAATGAAACCTTGGTTAACCTGGCTATCGGGTAATTTATCGGTAACAAAAGCACGGAAAGGTTCCATTGCAATATTCCCAAAAACATCCAGAATCCAAAGTAAACCGGCGGCCATCCACAACACACTGCTATGTGGCATAAAAATTAATGCAATACTGCTTACAATGGCCCCGATCATAAAATAAGGTCTTCTTCTACCCCATTTTGGGTGCCAGGTACGGTCGCTCAGGTAACCAATAATAGGCTGTACCAATAAGCCTGTTAAGGGCGCAGCTAAAAACAATAACGGAACCTGATCGGGATTGGCACCTAGGTTTTCGTAAATACGACCCATGTTTGCACGCTGTAAATCCCAACCGAACTGAATCCCAAAAAAACCAACGCTCATGTTGATAATCTGTACAAGTGTTAATTTCGGGTTCTCGAATACTGTTTTTAAGCTCATTTTGCTTTGTTTAAGCGCTAAGCGCGGGGCGCATGGTGTTATATATTTTGATTATACAATTATGTTCAATCGCTAACCACACGAGGCTTGACGCACCGATTTTGGTTAAAACGCTATCACCTGTGCGTTAACAGGCGTAACGGTTACGGGTATGCTTGTTCCTGCCGGGATATTTAATTTTCTGTCTGTTAACAGGTCTGTAACCGGAGATGAATGTTTAACTTTTAAAATCTGATCAGGGATTTCGATATTGGCGGTTAAAGTTTCTGTCCGATCAAAATTGGCCACGATCAATAAACGCTGTTTGCCCGAATAACGGATAAAAGCATACATACGGTTATTCATATTTCCAGTAACAGGTACTTCATAAATTTCACCATTTATCACCGCATCGCTGGTTGAAGTAACCTTTAATAACTGTTGGTAGTAAAAGCGTAATTTCTGCTCCTTTTCGCTTAACTTTTCACCATCAAAAGCACCGTTATTCATCCATTTTTGGTGGTTTGGCACACCCCAATAATCAAAAATAGTGGTTCTGTTGTCGTCGCCGCCAAATCCTTCCTGACCTTTTCCGGGTTCGCCAACTTCCTGACCGAAATAAAGCATCACCGGCCCCGAGCCTAATGTTGCCGAAACAACCATTGCAGGTAAAGCGAGTTCGGCTTTCCCTGCAAATCCTGCTGATGCAATGCGTTCTTCATCGTGGTTTTCTAAAAAGCGCAACATGTGTTTGCCAAAACCAGCACTTTCTACCTGCCATGCGTGTTTAATCGCGGCTACATCTGCAGTTTGTTCATTTCTGATCAGTTTTTTAAGACCATCGTACAAACCAACTTTATCATACAGGTAATCGAATTTACCTTCGTCTAAATATTGTTTGTACACTTTTGGATTGTAGGCTTCTCCAATAAAAATCAAATCAGGATTTACATTTTTTACCTGTGGAATTACCCAGTTCCAGAAAGCAATAGGCACCATTTCGGCCATATCGCACCTAAAACCATCAACGCCTTTATTGGTCCAATAAGTTAAAATATCGCGCATTTTTAGCCAAACCGGCGGAATGGGATCGAAATATTGCTTTTCGCCGTTCTGATAATCTACGCCGTAATTCAGCTTAATGGTTTCGTACCAATCGTCGTATTTAGGCTGTGCAGAAAATACATTGTTACCGGTAGCTTTTGCGGGGTTTTCATTAAACTTACCATCCTGTAAAATAGAAATTGGTGTTTGCTTTGCTCCACTTGTTGGCACTGCAAATGGCTGACCAGGGTTATAATAAAAATCGTTTCTGGCACTAAATGCTTTGGTTACATCATCATGGGCACCAAAATCGATTACATTTTTTGGTTTTGCATATGAGTGGTAACTTCTGGCGACATGATTGGGCACAAAATCGATCAGCACTTTTAAGTTTTTGGCGTGTGTTCTTTTCACCAGCGCTTCGAACTCCTTCATTCTATTTTTAACATCAACGGCCAGATCGGGATCTATATCGTAATAATCGCGGATGGCATAAGGCGAGCCCGCTCTACCCTTTACCACATCGGCATCATCAGGTTTAATCCCATAGGCAGCATAATCGGTTAAACTTGCATGGGCAAGTACACCGGTATACCAAACATAATTTACGCTGAGTTCTTTTATACCATCTAAAGCTTTATCAGTAATATCGTTAAACTTACCTGAACCATTTTGTTCGATGGTACCGTAAGGCGTATTTGTGCTGTTTTTATTCCCAAATAAGCGGGGCAATAACTGATAAATAACGATCTGTTTATCGTTCATTTTTGTACGCTGTTTTTGTGCAAAGGATAATGTAGCGGGTATTATAAAGATAGAAAAAAGCGTCAACATCCTCCCCCTGCCCCCTCCAAAGGGGGACAAGACTAGGGCGATAAAATTTCTCTTATGAATTGAACACTGTGGGTTTTCACTTCCGCTTTCAACCTTAAAACCCTCTGCCTTTCTCATACCAACGCTGCGTTATTTACTTCAATTTCGGTATTTCCGGCCAATTTATAAAACTGTTTTCTGATACCGATTTCCAAATCAATGGCTGCATTGTTTTTGATGCTGATACCGTTCTCGGTGATATTGATCTTTAAGGTAGCCCCTCTAAAGCCGATGGTAAACGAAAAAGATTTCCATTTGCCTGGCAAGAAAGGATTAAACTGCAATTTACCATCACGCACACGCATGCCTGCAAAACCTTCTACCACACTCATCCAGGTTCCTGCCATCGAAGTGATGTGTAAGCCATCTTCGGTATCGTTGTTATAATCATCCAGATCTAAACGGGCGGTACGCAAGTAGAATTCGTATGCACGTGCCTCATCATTTAATTTCGCCGCTAAAATACTGTGTACACATGGCGACAATGAACTTTCGTGTACGGTACGGGGCTCATAAAAATCGAAGTTGCGTTTCAATGTATCCAGATCATAATCTTCTTCAAAGAAATATAATCCCTGTAAAACATCAGCCTGTTTAATGAAACACGAGCGTAAAATCCTGTCCCAGCTCCATTTTTGATTAATTGGGCGTTCGCTGGCAGGAAGATCTTTCACCAAAGTTTGCTCTTTATCTAAATATCCATCCTGTTGTAAGAAAATGCCCAGTTTTTCATCTTGTGGATAATACATTTTCTCGATGATATCGGCCCAGTCGGTAAATTCCTTTTGATCGAAATTTAAGCTTTTTAACAGACTGTTGTATTTTTCAGGCTGTTGTTGTTTTACTATTCCAGCAGCTTCGGTTGCATATTTCATACACCAGGTAGCCAAAATATTGGTGTACCAGTTGTTGTTTACATTGTTCTCATATTCGTTTGGTCCGGTTACGCCAAGCATTACATATTGCTGTTTATCGTTGCTCCAATTAACACGTTGTTTCCAGAAACGGGCAATACCGATCAACACTTCTAAACCAAAGTCAGACAGGTAGCTTTCATCACCAGTATAGCGGATGTAATTGAAAATGGCAAAAGCGATGGCGCCATTGCGGTGAATTTCTTCGAAGGTAATTTCCCATTCGTTGTGGCATTCCTCACCATTCATCGTTACCATTGGATACAAAGCTGCACCAGCTGCAAAACCTAATTTTGCTGCATTTTCTATCGCTTTACCTAATTGCTTATGGCGATACACCAACAGGTTTTTACTTACTTCCTGCGGAGCAGTTGCCAAATAAAAAGGCACACAATAAGCCTCTGTATCCCAATAGGTTGAGCCACCATATTTTTCGCCTGTAAAACCTTTCGGACCAATGTTCAATCGGTCATCTTTACCGGTATAAGTTTGAAAAAGCTGAAAAATATTGAAACGGATAGCCTGTTGAGCCGAAACATCACCTTCGATGATGATGTCGCTTTCTTCCCACTTATTTGCCCAAGCTTCGGTTTGTTCTTTTAACAAGGTATCGAATCCTTTAGCAGATGCTTTGGCAATTACCGATTTTGTTTCCTTTAAAAGTGATTCTTTCGGGTAATTTTCTGAAGATAAATTCGCCGCAATTTTAACCAAAGTGATCTCTTCATTTGCTTTAACATCAAGAGAGATAGTTTGTCCCACAAATTTCTCTTTGCGGACAGCCTCAGGGTTGATGCCTAGTTTCTCTGCATTTTTATACAGTTCGATATTACTCCCGGTACAAACCTCAAATTCAGTTTTCTTAGTTCTTAATTTAATGTAAGCTTCTGTTCCAGAAATTTCGTCAGCTACCTTATCCCAGAATTTTTCGTCGTAGTTGCTGTCCTGATTTTTAACGTCGCCATCAACAAAAGGCGTTAGTGTTAATCTGCCGTCGAAATTTAATGCCGTAATGTTATAACGGATGGCACCAACTTCATCATCAGCAATGCTGCAAAAGCGGGTCGCTTTAACTTTTAAGGTTTTACCGCTTTTTAATTTTGCCGTGAAGGTGCGCTCCAGGTATCCGGCATGCATGTTCAACACACGTTTAAAATCGCTTACCTCAGCTGTTGCCAGATCAAGGATTTCATCATCTATTTTTACTTCTATACCTACCCAGTTAGCCGCGTTCAATACTTTTGCAAAATATTCCGGATACCCGTTTTTCCACCATCCCACACGGGTTTTATCCGGATAATAAACACCTGCAACATAATTCCCAGGTAAAGTATCTCCGGTATAAGTTTCTTCAAAGTTGGCGCGCTGGCCCATACGGCCATTACCCAAACTGAAAATACTTTCCGAAATTTTATTTAAATGTGGATCAAAGCCTTCTTCGATAATATTCCACTCATCTGCTTTAATGTAATTTTTCATAATCGAGTATTGAGTAGCGAGATTTGAGATTTGAGACATACCCTCAACCTTAAACCCTACACCTTAAACCTATAAATTCTCTAAATCTTTAACTGTTAATTTGTCTAATCCGCTTACCACCATATCTGCTTGACTAAGCACACTTTTTTCACCAATTCCGATGGCTTTCATTCCGCCTCTTTTTGCGGCTTCTACGCCCGCAACGGCATCTTCAAAAACCACACATTCATCAGGTGCAAAACCTAAAAGTTCGGCTCCTTTTAAAAATACTTCCGGATCGGGTTTTGATTTGGTGACCATGTTTCCATCAACTATTTCATCGAAGAAATGAGCAAGGTCTGTTTTTTCTAAAATAATCCCTGAGTTTTTACTTGCCGAGCCTAAGGCCAATTTGTAACCAGCTTTGTGAATCGCTGTTAAGAAATCAACCGTTCCGGGCAAAACTTCGGCCGGTGTCATTTTAGTAATCATATCTACATACCAGCTGTTTTTTAAACTGGCGAGTTCTTCTTTTTCGGCATCGGTTTTATCTACTCCCCCCCAGGCGAGAATCTTATTTAAACTTTCTACGCGACTAACGCCTTTCAACTGTTCGTTCTGCTCTTCTGTAAAATCGAAACCCAGGGTATTGGCTAAACGTTTCCAGGCTTTATAATGGTAAACTGCAGTATCTACAAGTACACCATCGAGATCAAAAAGACAAGCTTTGATTTTAGTCGGAAGTCCGGAGTCCCGGGTTGGGAGTATTTCTAGCATATTTTTATCTATAGTCGTCGACTTAAGTCGACGGAAATTAATTTAACACTAAAACCAATGTTGTTTTAGCGGGCACTTTTATATTTTGAAAACTAATGCTTTCGCCAGTGATTATGTTTTTAGCAGTTGTAATTCCTACTGTTCTTTCGGCAAAGCGATCGGTATTTAAAGTTTTTTCTTTTTCAGTGTTGTTTACAATAACCATTACTGTCCCTTTTGGTTCTGCATTGTAGCGGAAATAAACATAAATATCATCTTGCGGAACAAACTGCATCAATTTACCGGTTTGTAGTGCTGCGCTGTTTTTGCGGAAATTGGCCAATGTTTTAACAAAATTGAAAGCTTCATTTTCTTTGCCTGTACGGCCATCGGCCATAAATTTGTCCTTTTTATCACCTTCCCAGCCGCCAGGAAAATCGGAACGGATCAGTCCATCGGGATTGGAAAAGTTTTTCATTAAAATTTCTGTTCCGTAATACATCTCGGGAATGCCCCGCATGGTTAAGAGGATACTCATTCCCATTTTGTATTTATCGAAATCTTCGCCAACCATCGAATAAAAGCGGCTCATATCGTGATTATCTAAAAAGATGCAGTTGGTATTTGGGTTTTTATAGAGAAAATCGTGCGCCAAGGTGGCATACAAACGGTTAATTCCATCTACCCAACCGTTTTTACCGTTTATTCCTTCGTAAATTGCATCTTTTAAAGTGGCATCGGTAATGCCTTGCAAATGGGTATCAAAACCGCGGTTAACCGTATTGCCACCAGTAAAAAAGGCCTGGTTAGCGACAGCAGTAACCAGTGTTTCGCCAAAAACAGATAAATGCGGGAATTCTGCCTGAACTTTTAAAGCCCAATCGGCCATATAAACCGGATCGTTATATCCATAAGTATCCAAACGTAAACCATCAATACCAGCATATTCGATCCACCAGATGTGATTTTGAGTCAGGTAATTCTGTACATAAGGATTGGTCTGGTTTAAATCGGGCATTGATGGTACAAACCAACCATCTAACATCTGTTTACGATCTGCCGCAGCGGCGTGTACATCCATAACGGTCTGATCGCGGTAACTCGTTTGTGTATACTTTGGCCATTGGTTTAACCAGCTTTTCATTGGTAAATCTTTATAAAACCAATGTTGGGTGCCAATGTGGTTATGTACAATATCTTTAATTACTTTTAATCCTTTGGCATGGGCAATCTCTACATACTTTTTATAAAGTGCATTTGTTCCATAACGTGGATCTATCTTATAATGATCGGTTACTGCGTAGCCATGATATGAAGCCTGTGGCATATCGTTTTCTACCTCAGGTGTCATCCAAACTGTAGTTACGCCTAGTTCTTTCAGGTAATCGAGGTGGTTAATTACACCTTGTATATCGCCTCCATGGCGGTAGTACATGCTATCGCGGTTTAATGCCGTTTCGGTTAAACCCTGAACCACATCGTTGCTTTTATCGCCGTTCGAAAAACGATCGGGCATGAGCAGGTAAATAAAATCTTTGTTGGTTACGCCCTGAATCCTGCCCGCACTTTTATCGCGGTTTTTTAATTCGTAGGTGTAACTGAATATCTTTTTGCCGTTAAAGGCAAAGTTAATCGGGAATTTACCGGCTTTGGCTGATGGAGCAATTGTTAAATCGAGGAATAAATAATTTGGGTTTTCAACTTTGTTAACCTTTACAAGTTTTACCCCTGGATATGTTAATGAAACCGAGCTTGAAGCAATGTTTTCGCCATGAACAAGTAATTGCAATTTAGGATTGTGCATGCCTGTAAACCAGAACATCGGTTCTACCCGCTCTAGTTTTTGGGCAAAAAGATGAATGCTGCTGAACAGCACAAGGAGGAGAAGGAATATTTTTTTTAATCCAGGTGCATTTGCATGGATTTTAGTTTGAGCATTAAAGGGAGAAGGAATAACGGAAGAAAAGGTAGCTGAGGTAAGCGATTTTATCATGCCAAAACTTGTTATGTTTTTAAAAATCCTGCAGAGATCAAAAGATCTCTACAGGAATAGTTTAGTTAATGATTAAATTTTAACCATGGTGTAAGCACCTGTTTTACCATCGGCATTAAGTGTTAAGGTTAGCTTATATGTACCAGCGACAGTAACATTAATATCTGCACCATTGTCACCAATACTGGTTCCCCAATCATGATTTCTTCTGAACTTAAAGGCACCTGGAGTTAAAGCAACTGTTCCGATCCATGTATTTTTGCCATCATTTACCGGACTAAGGTCGGTATCAACAGACCAGTTACTTCCGGGAATTGCATTGCCAATAATTGACCAGTAATCTGCATTGGCAATGGTGTAGACATTCGCATTAAGATCGACAGTTAGCAGTTTAAAACCCGCCGAAACGGAGCTGATATCGCCACCTGAAGTGCTGAGTTTACCACCTCCGGCGTCGCCATAAGCTACGTCCCACTTCTTAGCAGCAGTAATCTTAAAATTACCACCATCGAACTTGATAATTCCGGCATAAATACCATTTCCGGTGATCGAAACCAAGCTATCGGCTGTTACCGGATTCCATCCCTGATATGCCCCAGGAACGTATACCCAGGAAGTTAAAGGGAATGGCTTTGCACTTATAGAAACTACATTGCTGTAAACCGGAGCTACCGCATTAGAGATGGCTGCTTTTACCCTGATTTCTACATCAGAATTTACAGCAGTAGATAAATTTAAAGAAAGCAGTAAATTATTAAAATCCAATCCATTGTAACTTTTAGTAGTCACGTTTGGATCAATAATTACTTCTTTTGTTTTATCTGCGGCAAAATTTGCTCCTTTTGGAGACAATTGTAAAGTATTGGTAACCGCAGCCTGATATCCAAAACTGGCATTGCTTAAAGTAAAAGTAACCACATTGGTAGTGAGCATGCTTTTATCCAAAACTACCGACGTAGCTGAACTTTTTAAAGAACCTCCGGTACCTGCATTGGCTATGGCACGGGTTTCGTCTTTTTTGCATGACCATAGCGATAGCGCAATAAAGCTAAGGGCTAAGGATTTAAAGAATATTGATTTCATCTTTATAAAATATTAAGATTAATAACCTGTGTTCTGAACCAAATTCGGATTAGCGATTAAATCTGCTGTCGGAATTGGATATAAGTTACGGTAAGCTGGTAAACTTGCTCCTGCTTTAACACCACCTTTGAATGGCCACAAATAAGTAGAACCAGTAAATTTTCCATAACGGATTAGATCGGTACGACGGTGTGCTTCCCAATACAATTCACGGGCACGCTCGTCTAAAAAGAAATCTACCGATAGGGTACTTACATCGCCACTGTTATTACCATAAGCACGGCGACGTAGGTTATTCACATAAGTAAGTGCCTGTGCAGTACTACCGCCCGAACCACCACGCATTACGGCTTCACCATAGATTAAGTATTGCTCCGCTAAACGGAATAATGCAAAATCCAATGAACTGAATGTGCCGTTTAACGATGCAGGTGTAATATCTCCAGAGGTAACATTTTTAAATTTGGTTACCCTTAATCCATCTGTAAATACACCAATGTCATCTACGTTGCTTTTTGTACCAAAAAATATACCGCGTTTATCTGCCGTTCCATTAGGATCAGGAAATAATGCGGGTAAATTCTGACGGGTTCTGTTACCACCCCAACCACCTGAAGGAACTCCATATGATGCAGGGCTCATGTCTGCATTAATTGCCGCATTAATCAAAAAGGTAGTTCCACCGTAATTTGTTCCTCTTACACCGTCGTAATTGATCGTTAAAATGTTTTCTGTGTTATTTAAGTTATTATCGGCCAAAAATAAATCTTTGTAATTGGCTTTTAATGAATAACCAGCGTTGATAACCTTAGTTGAATAGGTAATGGCTTCAGTATATTTTGCAGTTCCGATGTAAACCTGAGCATTTAAATACAATCTGGCTAACAATGCCCAGTCTGCTCCTTTATCTGCACGACCATAATCGTTAGTACGAGGATCGGCCAAATCACCTTCAATGGCTTTTAATTCTGATTCTATATAAGCAAATAAAGCTGCTCTTTGAATTTGCTTAGGATTCGTTTTGCCAATTGCATCATCTTCTGTTACGAAAGGGGGATTCCCGAAACCATCTAATAAAACCCAATATTGAAATGCCCTCAAGAAACGGGCTTCGGCACGATAACGTTGAATGGCTGAAGCGTCGGCACCAGTAATATTGCGACTTGCCAACTTCTCTGGTGTACTTTCACGAAGAAACTCATTGCAAATGGTGATTTGCAGAATACTTTTAGAATACAAACCTCTTAAAAATTGATTATCTGTATTCCAGGTTGCGTAATCTAATTCAGGAATACCTGTATCTCCCCAGGCACAAATCGCTTCATCGGTTACCAGTTCCTGAGAAGTCCAGAATAACCTGAAGAAGTCTGCAAATCCAGCATTCAGGCCGCCAATATCACTATTATCCGATCCTGTTGGACTGGTTAATGCATAAGTAGCGTATAATTTCACCAGCTCTTGTTTGTATCCGGCAGGCGTAGCATATACCACGTCGGCAGTTACATCATTCGTAGGCTTTAAATTTAAGGCATCTTTCTTACAAGAATTTAAAGAAAGTAATAAACCTGTGGTTGCCAATATTATTTTAAACGAATTTTTCATTTCTCTTTGTCTTTATTAAAAACCAACATTTAAACCTAAAGTGTATGTCCTTGGTCTAGGATATAACTTGAAGTCGATACCATCTGTTAACTCAGGATCTACCCCTTTATATTTAGAGATTACAAATACATTCTGGCAATTGGCAGTAATCCTTAAATTGGTGTTGCTATTTTTAAATAACTTACCGGCATCATAAGCCAGACCAAGGTTATCCATTTTTAAGAATGAAGCATTTTTAACGTAGTAATCACTCAAATACTGACTTGTAGTGAAGTTGGTGTTTAAGAAATCTACACCAGCATTGTTAATTAAGCCTGCAGCACTAAGAATATTGTTTTTGATCCCAAAGTTTGATGAAACGTTATCATAAACATAATTGCCTAAGTTAGCTCTCAATACCGTACTAATGGTCCATTTTTTATAGCTGAAGGCCGTATTGAATCCCAGGGTAATTTTAGGATCTGGCGACTTATAAAAATACTGATCGCTTGAGTTAATCACGCCATCGCCATTTGAATCTTCATATACACCTTCCAGCGGCTTCCCAGCGTCATTATATACCTGTTTGTAAACAAAGAAGGCACCAGGAAGTTGATTTACAGCATTGTATTTAATGGTTATCCCTGTTCCGCCAGAAATGTCACCCGCACCTTGCTTGCTTCCCGGATCAGGATTTAAGGTTAAATTGGTTACCTTTCTTTTGTTATAAGCGGCATTAAAGCCAAAATCCCATGAAATGTTTTCTGTTTTGATAGCTGCAAAATTCAAGCTAAACTCCGCTCCTCTCACATCCATATTACCCACATTGGTAATCAGATTATTGTTAAAGTTTGTTCCTACAGGAATGTTCACAGTAGCCAATAAATCTTTTGTTTTTTTATAGTAAACGTCTAATGCACCGTAGATTCTTCCTTTGAAAAAACCATAGTCTAAACCAGCATTATAGGTTGTTGTGGTTTCCCATTTTAAATCCGGATCATAGGCAGAAGGTGCGTAATAATCGTAAAAAGTATCGCCTATCTGGTACTGGCCCGTATTACTATTGGAATAATATTTGGCTAAATAACTGTAATCGCCTACGGTATCGCCATCTTTATTACCTGTTTCACCGTAACTTAACCTCAGTTTTAAATCTGAAACTGCCTTACTTTCCTTTAAGAAGTCTTCGCCCACAATTCTCCAGGTAAAACCAACTGAAGGGAAATAACCCCAACGATTTTCCTCGGCGAACCTTGATGATGCATCTGCACGCATGGTTCCTGAAAGGATATATTTATCAGCTAAAGTGTAAACTAACCTTCCGTAGTAAGATAACAATTTGTTGCGATCAACAGAGAATGGAAACTTCGGCGTAGTTCTTAATACACCTGTTGCGCTATATTCGTTAAAGCTATAGTTTGTTTTAGCATTATCATAATAACCATAACCCGCAGTTACGTCAAAACGACTTCTGATGCTGGCCACATCTTTCGCATAGTTTAAATAAAACTCTGATACTTTATTATTGGACGTATTCAGAGATTGAGTAGAGGATCCGTTAGTTGAAAAGCTTGTAGCGGCAAATGCCGGAACAAAAACGCGTCCTGCACCCTTAGAAACGTCATAACCTAAATTTAAGTTAGCATGTAATTCTGGTAAAAAATGGAAAGAATAGTCGAATCTTACATTTCCAAAGCTTCGGGCAGCGTTTCCATTATTATCTCTTAACATGATCTGCGCTACCGGGTTTCTTGGTGCATTGGGATTTAAGGTTCCATCTGCTCTTAACCATTCGAAATAATTTCCAAACTGATTACTTGCGGTAACCGATTGCGTAGGATCAAACTGAATGGCATTGGCAATGGCATTATTGTTATCATTTGCAAAGTGAGATTCGGTTAATGTACCTTTCAGGCTTAAATCAATTTTTAAGTGATCGGTGAATAATCTTGGGGAAATCGTAATGGCTCCTGTAGCCCTGTTAAACCTATCGGTAATCAACAAACCTTGCTGATCTAAATAACCTGCAGATACACGATAGGGAACGCCATGAAATTTACCTGCAATACTGAGGTTATTATCTGTAGCAAAGGCATTTTGAAAGATTTCGTCTTGCCAATCAGTATTTGCTTTTCCTAAAAGGGAAACAAATGTCTTACCTACATCGTATGCAGCAGTTGGATTTGCATTTACAAAAGTACGGATTTGATCTGCAGAGAGCACATCTACCTTTTTTGCAATGGTTGCAACAGAATTATTTGTGTTGAAATTAATTACAGGCGCACCCGTACCACCTTTTTTAGTGGTAATTAAGATTACGCCATTGGATGCTCTCGAACCATAAATTGCTGTAGCATTTGCATCTTTCAATACGGTAAAAGTCTCTATATCATTCGGATTGATCAATGATAAAGGACTAGGTGCGTTATCAATTGATTTTCCACTGAAAGGAACTCCGTCAATAACAATTAAAGGGTCGTTACTAGCATTTAAAGAAGCTCCTCCACGGATGCGGATCTGACTACCAACTCCTGGTTGCCCGCTGCTGCTAATAATGTTAACCCCCGCTACTTTACCTTGAATTAGTTGTTCAGGCGTTGTAATCGTTCCTTTTTGGAAATCTTTGGCACCTACTGTAGTGATTGATCCGGTTAGGTTTTTCTTTTCTGCAGTACCATAGCCGATTACCACCACCTCGTTCAGTTTTTGTGCATCGGGCGCCAATTGAAAATTAACAGTAGCATTTGCTGAAATGCTTACAGCTTTATCAAGGGTTTGATAGCCGATAAAACTTGCAGATAGTGTTATCGAACCATTCGATAAACCTGCCAGTTTATAATTACCATTAGCATCTGTTGATGTACTTCTTGTTGTTCCTTTTACAACTACAGAAGCGCCAGGTAATGGCAGGCCGGTTTCATCAAGCACTTTACCAGATACCGATCCGGTTTGTGCTTTTACCATTAATGCTGAAAAAACTAACAGCACCAAAAGCCCCTGTTTTAACAGGTAAAATACTCTCATATTTGAAGCTCGTTTAAGTATAAAAATTTGGTTAAATATTATAGTGATTTACACATAGGCCTAATTTACAGCTGTTAATGATATTTCAAAATTTATTTAAAAAATATATTTCGGGCTAAAATCTGGGCAACAAAATCAGCGTAAAAATTAGCTTTTCGCCACAATTAAAAATCTACATTAAATAATTTTTAAATTTTCAATAATTTGATAATCAACGAATTAAAAATGTTAAATTTTAATTTAAAGTGTAACTTTTACACTAAGTCATTTTTGAAGTTTTTTTCGGGAACGTTCCCGAAAAAATTGAATCAAAATCCGGTCATCTTTCGGGAACGTTCCCGAAAATCGGTCAGAATTCTGCGTATTTTACACTAAGTGAAGAATTTTTTTGAAAATTTTAAGCTGAAAATCACCCCATTTTTATGGGCTTTTTTTACCCGTTTACGGTCGAATTCCGCTTGATAATTTGAGACGCTAAAACCACCTCATTTGGCAGGTTCTTATCGGCATGATCATCTAAAATAGTAAACAATAATTTAGCCGCTTCCTCTCCTATTTCGGTAGCGGGTTGAGTGATGGTAGTGAGTGAGGGATTTAACAAAGGAGCAATTTCCAAACTGGAGAAACTGATCACCTTTAAATCTTTGGGGATGTTGATATTGAGATCATAACACGCATAGTAAGTGGCAAAGGCCAAACGTTCTACTGAGGTAAAAACACCATCCGGTTTCAATTGCGTTAACGCCTCTTTAATGATAATGCTATTTTCTTCGTAACTGTTACTGCAATCTACGATCAGATTTTCTTCGAAAGGAATCTGATGTTTAGCCAATGCATCAAGATAGCCCTGCATACGTGTTTTACCTATCGATAAACTTTTATTCACCACCAGGTAGGCAATTCTATTGCAGCCCTGCTCTATTAAATGCTCAGTTGCCAGAAAACTGCTGTTATAATCATTTGTAATTACCCTTGGCGTATCAATATCTTCATAAATCCGATCGAAAAACACCAAAGGCAGCCGCTTAGTGCCAAATTTATTGAGGTAATTATGATCGTTGGCTTCTCCCGAAACCGACATGATTATGCCGTCGGCCCTGCCGTTGTGCAAATGGCGGATAAAAGTTACTTCTTTTTTATAATCATCATCCGTTACGTAGATCAGAATATGGTAGCCATTTTCTCTCGCTACACGTTCAATGCCGTGAATGGCCTGTGAGAAATAATTATTGGCCAATTCGGGTACAATAACGGCAATGGTTTTACTTTTTTGCTCCCTTAAATTACTGGCGTAGTGGTTGGGCTGATAGTTTAATTCTTTTGCTTTGGCTAATATACGCGCTTTGGTAGCCCCATTAATGTCGCTATTATCCCTAAAAGCCCTCGAAATTGTAGAAGTAGATAAATTTAAAGCTTCTGCTAACTTCTTAATATTAATACTATCCATTTTTGGCCATTGAACCCAATTAATTTGAATTAACGCTGTAAATATAAACTTTAAATATCCGAAATATTTTATAAGCTTTAAAATTATACATTTCGTGTTCAATTTACTTGGCCAGATAATCGGCTGCGAAATTCAACCTCAAAAATCTTTGATCGGCCAATGGCAAAATTCTTTAAATAAATATTCATTTTTTTTAAAACAAAAAGCATCTTTACCGCTTTAATAATTAAACGCTTTTAATCATCTTCTCATTTACCGATTGCAACACAAAATAATATGAAATAAAATTACAAAATGGGAAATAAGAAAATACTCATTGCCGATGACGATGAAGGAATTGTTGATGCTGTGACGATGATTTTGGAAGTGATGGGTTATGATGTCGAATTCACATATGATGGGGGGGCAGTAATAGATGCGGTAAAGAATAAGCCAGATCTGATCATGCTCGATATCTGGATGAGTGGGCACGATGGTAGGGATATCTGCAAACAGCTTAAAAACGACCCTCAATTTAAGGAAATCCCGATTTTAATGATCTCGGCCAGTAGAGACATCAGACAATCTGCGCTAGATGCCGGTGCCAATGATTTTATGGAAAAACCATTCGAGATGGATTCGTTACTTAATAAAGTAGAGGTATTGTTGGATTAGATAAAAGGTGTAAGGCATAAGGTTTAGGCTGTATGGCTTTCCGAAACGATCGTCATCTCGACTGACACGCAGTCCCGAACTTTGGGAAAGAGACTATCTCCATAAATTTAGCTTCGCTCAAAATCTGATTATTCAATCTCCTTAAAATAAATCCGTTCAGGCAATTGCTTAAAAACAAATTCCGTTACATGGCAAAGCCAAAGTTTATGGTTTTTAAATTCTCCCCTAAACTTTTCTAACAGATAGTCGCCACCACCGCCCAAATTCTCTTCACGGGCATAAACAAGATCTAAAATTTCGGCATTTTCAATAGGCGCATCAGCCATCAGTAATTTGCATTCATCCCCGGCAATCGCTATCCAGTTCAATAATTCATCGGCACCCTCTACCATTTGCAGATCGGCTATATCTCCGCCCCATTCCGGTATATCGGCATACCATTCGTGCTTTGCATTCTTATAAAAACGAATTGCTCTCTCCATATTTTGTAAAGAAAAAAAAACTAGATCAATAATCCTGATAAAAATCACGAAATTTAGATCATTGCATGTCTGATTCAACTCCATCGGTTCTAAGAAAAATAATTCATATCGATATGGATGCTTTTTATGCATCTGTAGAGCAGCGCGATTTTCCTGAATACCGTGGAAAGCCCTTGGTCGTTGGTGGCAAGCCCGATAGCCGCGGCGTAGTGTCTACAGCCAGTTACGAAGCGCGGCAATATGGAATCCGCTCTGCAATGTCGAGCAGTAAAGCTTATCAGCTTTGCCCGACAGCAATTTTCGTATACCCACGTTTTGATGCCTATACCGCGGTTTCGAAAGCGCTTAGAGAAATTTTTAGTCGGTACACCGATCTTATAGAACCCCTTTCGCTGGATGAAGCTTACCTTGATGTAACGGAAGACAAGCTTGGAATCGGATCCGCTATTGATATTGCTCAATCCATTAAAGATGCGATTAAAAATGAGTTAAACTTAACCGCTTCGGCAGGTGTATCGATCAATAAATTTGTGGCCAAAGTAGCTTCAGATATGAACAAACCAGATGGTTTAACTTTTATTGGTCCATCGAAGATTGAGGCTTTTATGGAAAAACTCCCGGTCGAAAAATTTTTTGGGGTAGGCAAAGTTACCGGCGCCAAAATGAAGGCCATGCAGATTAATACAGGTGCGGATTTAAAAAAATTAACTGAAGGCCAGCTTGTTGCCCAATTCGGGAAATCGGGAAGATTTTATTATAAAATTGTTCGTGGTATTGATGAACGCCCCGTTCAGTCGAATCGCGAAACCAAATCAGTTGGTGCAGAAGATACCTTTTCGGAAGATACCAATGAAGATTCGGTGATGCATGATCTGCTCAAACAAATCAGTGAAACCGTGGCCAAACGTTTGGAAAAATATCAACTAAGTGGAAAAACAGTAACCCTAAAAATCAAGTTCGCCGATTTTAAACTGATTACGCGCAGCCGGTCTTTTGCAACACCAATAAACAAAGCAGACGTAATTTATGCTGAAGCGATTAAACTTCTGGAAGAGGCGGCTATCGGCACAACACAGGTGAGGCTTTTGGGCATTACCTTATCGCGGTTTTATGATGATGTTGAAATAGAAAAGCCAGAAAGTAATCAGCTGGAATTTGAGTTTTGATCAAATAAATCGTCATGTGATAGTTACCGGATGCAAGAAGGCTTTTTCAGCCGGCGAGGCAATCTTATAACAAACGCTATGATTTTATTTCGGTTGGTGAGACACTGACCGATAGGAATTTCCTAGTTAAAAACACAATTTTCATTTGAAGCGCAATGCCAGTACAAAACAGTAAGTCTCTTCCCGTTTTACGCTTATACGCTTCGCTTCCTCGTGCCTCGTTGCTGCAGGGTAACGCTGCAACCGGGGCTAAGCAGCTAAGACAGCGTTTAATTTTTAGGGTTGCAGGGTGCAGAAACCTTTGTTTTTAAACCCGACAGCAGCGGCAGCCTCCGATTTAAGCACCGGTTTATGTTATATTTTGGTGTGCTTGCTTGTTTCACAGGTTTTCTATCGGAGCTATAGCGAATGGCGGGACTGAAAACCTCCAAGAACCACAAGCCACTCATTTCCTAACAAGAATATCTTTTATTTCGGTCGGTGAGACACCAACCGATAGGATAAAGTTTAACACCCCGTCCTACGGACACCCCTCTGAAGAGGGGAATAAAAAAGGCCCTACAAAAATGCAGCGCCTATAATTGTTAATTTTAAGGTGTAAAATTTATTTGCCAGCTAATTTATCGGCAAGCATTTTCATGTAAAAACCGCCTACTACACTCCGGGCTTTAAAATTATCGCGGATACCGGTATTTGAATCGTAAAAGTCGTTCAAAGGTACTCTCGATTCGGTTTCGATAGCATGCTTATAAACCGGGTGAACCAAAGCTTCGAATTCTCTTTGTGTAGGTGCAAAAGTAGCAGTCCACAAGATCCAGTCATTTTTAGTGTAGGCCTTTCTGCTATCCAACGGAATACCGTATCTATTTTGTTTAGTCAGGTAATATTTGGTTTCAGTTTCGTATATCTTTTGCGGAAACAGGTTTAACTTCAGCACCTTATCCCAAACCAGGTTATACTTCTGGCTCCATGTATTTTTATTATCAAAAGTTAAGGCGTAGTGATCGCCTGCATCGGCCATTTCTATCCATTTTGGCACCATACTTTCGGCAATAGCCCTATATTTTTGGGCTACATCATCATAACCTAAAGTTTGGGCCATCTGCGCATAACAGGCTATACCTACAATCGCTTTTACCGATAAGTTGGCATTACGGGCCAGGTGACCAGCAAAATCATCGGTACATAACTGCGTTTTTGGATCTAATCCCTCTTTGGTTAAATAATCAACCCAGGTGGTTAAGGTTTTCCAATGCGCTTTGGCATAATTGGCATTCCCCTGTGCTTTGGCAATTGCTGCAGTTAAAATAATCATGTTGCCCGATTCTTCTACAGGCATTGGCTCACCATAAGTTTGTCCGTTTGCTAACGGATAAGTTCCCAGATCGTGAGCAGCCCAAGGGTGGGGATATTTTCCGCTTTCGCTGAAATAGAAAATACCATTCAACATGCCCTGTAACAGTTCGGGATTATAAATCAGGTACAATGGTGCCGACGGGTAAGTTACATCAACCGTATTGATAAAACCACCACTGTTGTTTTCTTTAGATAACCATAAAATTTCACCTTGCGGACTCTTTACCAAAGTATGTGCAGCAATGCTCTGGCGATAACCTAGAACACATAAATCGGCATACTCTTTACCACCTGATTTTAAGGCATCGGCATACAAAGTTTTGTTAAAATTTTCGCATTTCTGGATCACATTTTTGTACTCATCAGCCGCAGCGGTTAGTTGTGCTTCGATGGTTTCTTTACCTGAGGTATTCCACCATGGCCTTAAATTTTTATTGAAGTATTGAACAGCATAAATTTCATCATAGCCCAGTTCAACATATTTTTCTATCGCAGCTTTACCTACCGGTCCAAAAGGGATAATGGTATTCAGTGCGAGCATTTTACCCTGTTTAGCGGTAGAAGCGGAATTACCCTTTCTAAAAGCATCGGCAGCATCTTTTTCGGCCGTTACAAACTGGATGGCGTTGCTGGTTTTTGGTGCAGCTACGTAAAAGTAACCCCAATCAATCCGCATATCGTCACTTGCTTTTTGGAGAACCGGCTGCTCAACCGTTCCGGTTTTTAATACCGATAATTTGGCCGTGCTATATTTGCTTGCTGTAACTTCTTGAGTAGGACGATAAACCGCAATGTTTGACGATGCACTGAGGTATACTTTTACCTGGTGGGTTTTACCATCATTTGCTTTTACCTGATAGGAAACGTAAGAAACCGGACGGGCAAATAAACCTAAATCGTTCATTAACAATGGCGAGGTAAAAGTTAATTTTAAATCGATCTTACCACAGGTAAAGCTATAAATGGTTTGTGTGGCATTAATATCAACACTTTTTTGTTTAGCCAGCTGCACTTTTTCGGCATTGTCTTTTAGCTTTTCTACTAAACCAAAATCGAGGAAACGGCCACCGGCAGTGTTGATTAAATGGATGGCGATTACATTCGATCCAGCCTTTAAAGCACTTTTATCACTATTACTTAAGGCAATGTATTGGAAATTATTGGTCCAGCCTTCTTTGGTATAGATTTTCTTCCCATTTAGGTAAACCTCAATATTATCATCATGATTTATCTTTAAAAACAGTTCGTTTATTGATGCGGGATTAGCTACGTTAAAGGTTCTTCTTACCCAGATATCATGCGATTTCCATAATGTTTTCACATTTTTAGCGTCGTCTCCTATTGGTGCATTACCTGTTTGCCAGTTGCCTGCCGCATAGTTTGCTGCTTTCCAATCGCCTTGAGGCTCGGTTTCTGTATATTTAACGTCGTAACCTTTTTCATCTGAAGCAGGTACAACCGTTTTGTAGGTGGTGCTCTCTTTGCCTAAAAAGCGATAGATACCACCATCAACATTAATCAAACCCAGTAGCGAATGGTCGGCACCCGTCCAGTGTTGGGTAGCAGATTCGTTTAATTTATCGGTGTTAGACCAGATGCTAAAATAGGTATTGTGCGTAATTAAGGGATAAGCCGGGGCTTTTCGCTCTTGTGCTTTCAGCAATCCGCCTACAAACATGCAGCCGAATACGCTTAAAAATTTTAAAATGTTGGTTTTGTTCATAATTGTGTGTGTTGAAATCTGATACTATATTCTGGTTAGATCTAACGTTAGTTAAACGTTTTACTAAAGTATAAAATATAATTTACTTTTTTGCAAGGGAAGCCGATTTTTAATTGTCCAACTGACATTTAAAATCAATTCTCAAAAAAATACATGGAGTGATTAGCTCCATGTATTTTCAAATTGTGCATAAACCTATATTAAATTAAGGCTGTTTTTTGTTGATGGTCCACTCGGCCAATTGAAACACACGGCTTCCCCTGTTCGATTTGATGTAAAGGCGATAGAACTTATAAGCAATGTAATTATCAAAGTGAAAAAGTTTAGTCTGTTTTCTGCTGCTGTCATTATTCTCCCATGGGCATACCGTAACCGTATGCAAATCGGTATACTGGATACCATCTAACGAACCCTGCAAAATCCAGAATCTTGGATCGCGGTCTGGAGCATCATTACCCGATGTTAGCGTATAAGCACCCACCACCTGCGGCGTCTTTAGTTCGAAAGTACATTTTTGCGTACCATCAAAACCTGCCTGTAAGAATTTCGTATTTATATCCTGATCAACCAATTTTTTGGAACCTTCGCCAGAATCGGCCCCAGCACCTGCTTCAAGGTTAACCGAAAATATACCCCCAATAGTTTTCATGTAATTCTCGCCATATTTGGTTGGGTCGAAATTCGGATCGACTACTTTTAAGTTAATCTCTTTTGTTGCAGAATAACCTTGTCCGTTCCTAATGGTTAAAACCACGCGGTATGTTCCCGGGAAACGGTAAACATGTTTTGGCGAAACTTCTACGGAGGTACTATCGTCTCCAAACTGCCACAATAATGATTTATAATTTTGTGGGGTAGCTGTAAACTGAACTTCCTGGTATTTTAACGGATTTGGAATGGCATAGTCAAATGTAACCAATGGCTTTGGCTCTTCCACTTCCGGAACAACCTCTACGACTTCGTCTTTTTTGCATTTCACCGTTAACACCACAATTAGCAGTAAAAGTGAGCATATACCCAATAATCTTTTCATGTTACTTTTCATATCTATTCAAGTTTAAGGAGTTGGAAATAATTGTGTTCTTGGTACGGCACGTTTACCTGTTATACCTGCCGATGGAACTTCATATTCGAGATAGGCCTGCTGTCCACCAACATTTTCACGATGATGTGCTTCAATTTTATACCGGATACCACGTTCTAAGCGAATGGTTGCTTTTCGCTCTGGTTTATCCCACTGTGTGGTATAATCATCTATAATGGCTTTTCCATTAATAAATAGTCTTGATCCATCATCCCAACGGGTTTGATAGAAAATATAATCACCCCTCACTGGCGCCAAAAATTCTCCAACCCATTTGGTAGCGAAATTATCTCTGCTCAAAGAAGTACCAGCGGTATTTTTTACATTATCTGGCCAACCATCGCCCGAGAATTCGATGGTACCATCTACACGGGTTGCAAAAGGCTCACGGCCATCGTCTGGCGACAATTGCGTACTGGTATAATATTTGGCAATTAAACCTGTTCCTTTTCCAATAATGGGAGAGTTGTTATCTAAGTTTACATTGGGATCAATCACTACGATTACTTTTCCTTTAGTAGGATGGATAACGTGATTGGTATTATCGCTCAGACTTAAAGCAAAGGCAAATTTTTTGTTGGCCACAATATTTGCATCGAACACAGGCCATGGAATCGATAACCTTACTGCAGCACTGGTCGCGCCAGTATTAAACCTGACCAAGGTATCGATGGTAAAATCTTTTGCAGCGAGATGGATCGCATTAGTAAGCGTTCCTGCCGACAATAAAGTTGCAATGGTATCTATATTATCCTTAATTTTTACGTTGAAGGCTGTAGAAGGAGCATTATCCAGGCTGATAATCAATGGAATGGTAACCCCAGCAGGCCCTACCTGGTAAGTAGACCCCTGAGTTACGCTATAGATGCCTCCGCCCTGAAAACTTAAAAAATGGATGTCGGTAGATTTTAACAATTCTTCGGTATTGATAATGACCAGGATATTCGATTTGCCATTGGCAATTTTATTGCCTTTACCAGGCGCTGAAAGTTTTAAGGCAAAAACCACCTTCTTACCAAAATAACGTTCCAATACCGACCGGCGAACGATGGCTATTCCTTCTGCATTGTCTGTTCCATAAGCAACATTAATTACGTTAGGATACTCTACAGCAGCTGAGGGCATGAGTATAGCATTGGTTAAACCACCATTATTAATTAATTGCGCTACCGTATCGTTATTTAGGGTTAATCCTACCTGAAAAGCTTCTTCAGCTGCCCCCGAGAGCGAAATTTTGAAGGGAACTTTAACAAACTGATTATCTATTGATACATTTCCCACAACAATGCCTTCGCCAGTAATACTTCTGCTTGCCGAAGGTGGTAGATCCAAATCGTCTATTTGAGATTCTTTACAAGAATAGGCAACAATCATGATTGTTAAGCCCATTAATACTGTGTATATAATTTTTTTCATTTTCGATATTTAAATTATCAATATTCTTGTTTATTGGTCTAACCAAACCCTGCCATCAAGCGCCCACTGCTGGTTATTGGCAATTTTTAACCAGTTAACCATTTGCGCAGGTATATCAGTTGTTTGCGGAACAAGGAGCGCTAAGGAACTGGTTGAAGGCGGACAGATTAAATCGTTGAAATTTTCCCAAACGTATGGCCCCTGTAATTTAAAATCGCGGGCCTGTGAAGAAAGATCGATCATCTTATCGCCATTACCATCGGTAGCTGGCCAGTAACCCACTAAAAAGTTGTAAGATGGGTGGCTCTGATCGATGGATGTTTCGCAAGAATAGTCTTCAATTACACCATCTGGTACGGCCAGTTTAAAGAAACGGATATCGGTTACGTAATAATCTGGTTCTCCATGCCCCTGACCATTTAAATAACCCAGTTTCAGTGCATTAGAATTGGCTAAAGAACCAGACCCCGTGATTTCTAACTCGCTGTTAAATTTTCCGTTGGTATAAGTTCTGATAAACCTTTGGTTACCGCGTTGTTCTAATTTAACCGAAAGGTTTTCCCATCTACCCTGAACAATATCGCCGCCCCTGCATTGGCGGTAATCGCCATCTTTTGTACCTCTCCATTCAAAATACCAGTAACGGTCTTCTAAATAAATAACCCAGCCTACACTAGGGTGACCGCTTGACCATTCGTTCCGCTTACCTAAAACACTTGGATAAAACAGCTTTTCCTGGTTCTTTTTAACTTTAAGCTCGATGGTCATTTTAGTGGTATCGTCTATGTTGTAAACGCCTGCATCTTCGCCAGCCACTTCAGCCCTTATTTGGGTACCAGTCATTTTAACGGTTTTACCTAAATACCTGTTACCTGTAAAAGGCTTTACCAGGATCCGTTTATTATAAGCAGCACTATAGTAAATAATAAAAGCATTGTTTGCCGGTTTACTAAAAATGGTTTGATCGTCGGTATTGGGCGGGAGGGTAAATGCGCCACCATCACTCGAAGCGATAATAACCAGCCAATCTTCGTTAATATAATTAGGGCGTTTCTTTAATGCAGCCATAATCTCACCTACGCCAGTATCGAATTTTTCTATTGCCGATTTATAGTTCGGGAATGAATTATCGTAACCATATTGTGCGCCGGCTTTATCTACATCGGTAAAGTGGCCTAAAATTACGGTGGCAGTATCGGTATTTAAATCGTTAATTACCGCAGCTTTAACCAGATCATCGCTGCTTACCAGTGTACTAATATCTGCACCTGTTGTTAGCGATTTAAAAACTGTAGACGAGGAATGTGCCACAATTTTGGTCTGTGGCCTGCTCTCTTTAATCCTTTTAAATATTACAGGGTAATTCTGCAGGTTGTTATTGGTCAGATTATCATCATTTACCAGGTGTTTTGCCTTTTTTACACCGGTTAACATGCTTGCCCAGTTACTGGCATTCTGTGTAGCTTCGGGTTCATTTAAGCTCACCCAACTATAAACTGAATGTGGTAAAAGGGCCGTAATATTTGGAATATTAGCTGCCGCTACCGATTGCCCTCTTGCACCATCAACCACCAGGTATAAGATCTTACGGCTTCCGTATCTTACTTTTGTGGTATCGGTACCGTCTTTATCTGTAAGTTTTCTATCGAAATCTTTATTGCAGGAAAATATGGCTGTTGTAATTACGGTGGCCATTAAACCCAGCAGTAATTTATATTTTTTCGTCATGCTCATCTTAATTTATATTTAATTGGCTTCTGGTTATTTTATTCAATAGTTACCCTAACGATGTTATAGAAAGGCTGGTTATCAAAGCGGTTGAAACCTCCGATTAATAACAGTGCTTTTTTACCGTCTGCAGATTTTGTCTCAATCACATCAGAAAGGCCGCCCGAAAAAGGTCCGGTTGCGTTATAGCCCGGAGCTAGCAGTCCTGCTGGAGTAAGTACCATAAAACCGTTTCTGGTTACGTTATTGTACTTTTTAAAGCCACCGCTCACTACAATCAACCCATTCGAAAGCTGGCGTGCAAAATAAGGGTAACCGCCTTCAAAGAATTTAGCTGTAAAAGATTCATCCAGGCTGCCGTCTTCATTAATTAATGCCATCCCGTATACAGGTTTACCGTTGTATTTTGTAAATGCTCCTGTAATCAGGTATTTTCTGGTAGTGGCATTGTAGGTAAGAGATGTTATTCCATTGTCTACCCCACTGCCCGGGTTAAAGCTTACATCTTTAGTACCGTTGGCATTTAACCTTAAAATACGTACCGCAGGCTGGTCATCGAAGGTGCTGAAGTTCCCAAATACCATTAATTTTTCGAGGTTGGCCGCATCGGTATGCATATAGGTATCAATAGGCCCATTTGCACTTACATTACCTTTATTGGTTGCAGTATTAAAACGATAGGTTTTATCTAACGAACCATCTAAATTGAACCTTAAAATTTGGCGGATTTCAGTACTATCCAGAATTACTGTATCTCTGGTAAAATCGTAATTGTCTTTATCGTAAGTTCTTTTTACGTAATACCTAAAATTTCCCGTTGCTAATATTTTGCCCTGGTGTGGGTAAATGCGGTTAATGTATTCGTTGGTACCGCCATTAAATTTAGGAAACCATTTTTGGGTAACCGTATCGGTTAAAGTTGGTTTCCGCTTGGTTTGGATTTTAATGGTATCAATAGCGCCGTTAGGATATAAACTGGTTATATTGCTGATATTTTCTGTACGCTGGTTGTAGCCGCTAAATCCACCGGCGATGATAAAACGCCCGCCAATTTCAATTACTCTCGATAGCGAGCCATTTGCGCCTCTACCCGTTCTAAAAGTACGGTCGTAATCGCCATCTAAAGAAGTTCTTACAATTCTATTATTCGGTGTAATGAACCCATTATTATTGTAATTGTTAAAACTGCCGAGTACAAGTGCCCTTCCATCAATCATTTCGTAAAACTGACTTACGTAGCCATTTGTTCCGGCTGTTGCCTTAAAAGTGATATCGTTTTTGATCAGGCCCGACACAATAAACTGCGGACCTAAAATCAGCTGATCGCCAATAGCAATCGAGGTAATGCCTGTACTTCCGGCTTCGGGCACCTTAACCACGATAGTAGATTCGGTAACGCTAAGCACTTCTGCTTTTTCGCCGTTAAACATAAAGGTTAACTTATCTTTAAACGGCATTAAGCCTTTGGCCTGTACGGTTACGGTAGTACCTACAATCCCTTCTGATGGAACAGGTGGTAAAGTTTGGCTGATGGTTATGCCTAGTGGTGCTTTACCGTCTGCATATGGGTCTTCGCCTAATTCTTCTTCCTTCTTACATCCCTGTATAACTAAGGAGCATAGAAAAAACACGATTAGCATGTATTTTATTTTTTTCATGATTCTATTCTTTAAAATTATCACAGGCTAATTATTTATTACTTGGTGTTAAACCAGTGTTATATACATCATTAAAAAACTCATATAAATTGAACCCCAGGTATGCACCTTGGTACCTTAACGAGTGCACCATTCCGTTGGTTGGCTTAATGTCAGATGATGCGACATAACTTGGGTACCAGTTATCGTTCGGTTTTGATACATCGGGGATATAAGAGAGCACAAGCTGCCTGTAACCGATATATTTAATCCCGTTGGCATCATAAAAAACTACTCCAATATTGGCTACATCGTTGTTGTAGTCGTAGTGAAGGGCGCCAGGATAAATACTTCTGAGGTTAAGATCGATCTGCGGATAATCTTTTAACATGCTTACACCTTTAAACATATAACGTTGCAGGTATTTCCGCCAAATGGCCGGACTGATCTGATCGAGGGTTTTTACCGTATCTCTTCCTGATTCATAAAGTAATTGATTTAAGGATTCGAACTTTGGTTTTCTATCTCTTTCGTTGGTGTGAATATTGCCGATCGTTTTCCGCACCACATCATCATCAAAAGCAAAAAAGGTGAAATTCTCTGAACTGAACTGTTGCTCCATACCGGCCAGTTTTACAATTTGGGCAACGGTATCAAATGGAACTTTTTTGGCCTGTAGGTACTGCATCATATTCCCATCGTACTCTGCCTTTGCCTTACCTCCATCTATATAGTACTCATCACGCTTACAGGCATTTAAAACAAGTAAAAGTGCCGCACATGCAATAATTAGCTTTTTCATATCTTGTATAATTTCTATTTAAAATTAATTACCACCATTAACCCAATAATCGTTTAACCGCATAAACGGATTGTTATTTAAGGCATTACCACTTATTGGCCAGGTCCATGCGCCACGGCTAAATTTATCTGAGGTAAGTACATTGTACGACCATTGACTGCTTAAAATCCTCTTGGTGCGCACCAAATCGAAATAATGGTGTCCTTCGCCTATCAATTCTCTAGATCTTTCGTAAAAAATAAAATCTTTCAGGGTAGAGCCTCCGCCACCAGCATATCTTGATGCCTGTGCCCTATCTCTTACCATATTTACCAGCTTAATGGCTTCGGCATCTTCTCCTAAATCGGCAAGTGCTTCTGCGGCCAGTAAAATTTCGCCACCATACCTAAAAATCATAAACGTATTATCAGGGTTGGCATCTTCTTCGCCTGTAGAGAAAGAATTCTGTGCAAATTTTAACATCATAAATTTTCCGTTATCGGCAAAAATATCTTCGTTAAACCAACTGGTAATTCTCTTGTCGCTGCCATCCTGAAAGAGTTTTTGCATGTACTCACCCCTGAAATAAGCAAAACTTACCCGGTGGGTATATTCGGGCCTTTTATATGGGTAATGCAAAAACATATCGGCCACAGGTGCCGTATTGGTATTTTGATCGCCGTAGTTTATACTGCGGTAAAATTCGAATAAACTCTCGTCTGATCTTCCTTTAATTACCGTTGCCCATTCTGTTATAGGCAATAGTCTGTATGCGCCGCTGGCAATCATTTCGCGTCCTAAATCGGCAGTTTCCTGATAGTATTTCTTCGAATTGTTTACATCAAAACCGGCATTCCACATGTTCATTTCCATAATTAAGGCAATAATGCTTCCACGGCTGGCCCTAACTCCTTTTAAGGATGGATCGGTATAAGTCCATGGGATCTGATTTTTATAGGTTTTAAGATCAGCTATACATTTGTTTAATACGGAAACGAAGTTTTCGCGTGGCAAAGCTGTTGAATGGAATGCATCGGTATAATACACTACATCGCCATATAACCTTACCATAACAAAATAGCTTAACGCACGGATAAATGCAGCTTCGGCTTTATACTGGTTTTTCTGCACATCGGTAAGTCCGGGTACACCTTCGTCAAGCTTCGCCATTAAAATGTTGGCACCTTGTATGGCACGATAATAATCGGTCCAATCGGTAATTCTATTGAAATTGTAAAAATCCCATGGGCGATTACCCGCCAATAAACCTAGCAGGTTGTTTTTACCCAAAATTTCGACAAACTCGCGGGCCGGGGCTAAATCAGACTGGCTTTCGTATAATACTTCGCCAGAGCGGTACTCGCCCGTAGCGCCTATAAAATGTGTTTCGTTAAACTTACCGAAAACAATACGCGATAAATCGTAAATATTTGCTTCTACATCTTCTTTAGATTGGAAGAAGTTATTTCCTGATAACTTATCTAAAGGTTGTATATCCAGAAACTTTTTACAAGCAGGCAATGAAAACGATGCTGCTAAAATCAAAGAATAAATGATAAACTTTTTCATAATAATATCTATTAATTGCCTGTATTAAGTTCTAACTGTACACCTAGGTTATAAGTACGCGGAACAGGATATCCCGTAGAAATATCGCGACCTAATGTGGTTACGTTTTCAGGGTTTGGCCCGGTGTACTTAGAAAAAGTAATCAGGTTATCTGTAGAGGCGTAAATTCGTAAACTGCTCATTCCAAAACGCGCGATAAACTTTTTATCGAACATGTAAGAAAGCGTTACGTTACTTACTTTTAAATAAGTTCCGCTTTCTTGCCAAAGTGTTTGATCAGCCCTTAACGGCTGAATCTGATCAAACCTTTTGTAATCATACGGATAAGGGTATTTTGCAATATCACCAGGCTTTGTCCAGATATTAAGATCGTTTAACGGCACCACCGATTTTAGTGAATACGGATCGCGCATAATGGCTATCCTATCGGCCAGGGCATTATTTAAAATGGTTCTGTCGGCGGTGTAAGTGGCATAAACATTTAAGCCCCATTTTTTATACCTGATGTTGGTAGATAGACCACCCGTTATTAAAGGCTGCGAATTACCGGTAACCTCGTAGTCGCGGCCATCTAAAATATAATCTCCGTTTACATCTTTCATAATTGGATCGCCACCTAAGAAAAACTGTCCGTTAGATTGATATCTTTTACCCGTTACAGGGTCAGTTGGTACATCTGCATCTGTTCGGTAAACGCCCTGGTTTATTCTTAAGTAGTTAGACAGTGTATTTCTACCTACGCGGTAAACGTTGTGCTGCAGGTAACCAGAACCATCAAATTTGATAAACTGGCCATTATACTCTGCCGGAAGTTTTAAAAGCACATCGCGGTTAAGCGCACCATTTACAGAAACCGAAACATCAAAATCTTTGCTCGCTACTGGTCTCATGGTAATCATAATCTCCGATCCATAATTGGCAATACCTAAATCGTTACTTGCCAGCTTATTAAATCCGGTGGTATTGGATAAAAACCGATCAAATAACAGATTATCAACCTTTTTAAAATAGGTATCGAAGTTTACTGAGATTTTATCGTTAAATAAACCCAGATCGAAGCCCAAATTATACTGGCTTGTTGTGGTTGGTTTTAAATTAGGATTTGGAATAATACCATAATCGATTCCGATGGTTGGGTTGTTGTTAAAATTATTGTTCAGGTTATAAATACCATAAATACTTTGGAGATTACCAGTAGGCACAATATTTTGCCCCCAGGTTAACCTCAAACTACCGTACGATAACCATTTCATATCGGCCAGCCAGTTCTCTTTGTTAAAGTTCCATCTTAAACCAATTGAAGGGTTTTTAGAATATGGATTTTCCAGTCCGCTGGATGAGGTACCATCCAAACGGTAAGAAAATTCGGCTACATATTTTTTATCATAATCGTATGATACCGAACCTGCAAACGATGCAATGGTTGCATTTTTATAATTAGACAATACACCTCCACCACGCGAGTAGTAGGCATCGTAACCCAATGGACCCTGTAGCTGATCGTTGGGGGTTCTTTCCTGGCGGGTAATACCAGCCTGAGCACCCTGTTTATAGATTTCGTTGAAGGTGTTTACAAAAAGATTATGTTTTTCGCCAAAACTTTTAGCATAAGTAATACCATTTCTATTATACAGCTGAAAATTTCTTCCTACATAATCGTATACTTTAGCAAACTGGCCATTTGCCGCCGCAGGCGTAAAGGTAGATTCGGTATCGGAAGTATAATCATAACTTAAAGTAGAAGATACAGCCAAACCAGGAATAAACTCGTAACGCGCCTCTACGTTAGTCCTTAAGTTTCGGGAGTTATTATCATTCAATGTTTTTAATGCCGATAAAACCCCTCCCGATGCCTGATAGAAAGATGGCGGAGGCAATAAGGTAGATACCTGCCCGTTTCCAGCAACACCTGATTGTAAAAGTCCTACGCCATTTCCTTTATTCTGCTTTCCTACGGAGCCGTTAATAAAACCAAAAAATCTAAATTTATCATTTGGCTTAAACTCCATATTCATATTGAGGTTGTAACGGTTATAGCCCGTATTCTTGATTACCCCTTTTTCGGTATAATAACCCAGATTGGCTTTGTAGTTAAATTTAGGATCGCCACCATCTAAAGCCAGGTTATGGCTCTGGTTGTAGGTATTCTGGAAAAATACATCCTGCCAATCGGTAGAGTTGTTCCAATATGCATTTAAACTATCAGCGAGGAATGAAGTATTAGAAATTCTCCTGATATCATCAACATTTGCAGCATTTAAAATAATCTGCTGGATTTTTAATGATCTTTCCGAATTACCGCCCAAAGTTTCGCGAAGTTTTGGCGGGGTTTTAACAAAGAAATTGGATACATACCTAATCCTTGGCACTTTAGAGTTACCTCTTTTGGTAGTGATGATAATTACCCCGTATGCCCCCCTAGAGCCATACATAGAAGTTGCCTGGGCATCTTTTAAAATCTGGATGTCTTCGATATCTTCCTGAGGGATTAATGAAAGCGGGCTCACACCAGGGCCTTGGCTCTGAAAACCAAACTCTGCCGCTTTATCTGCATCCAATGGAACACCGTCAATAATATATAAAGGCGAGGTTGGCTGTAGAAATGATTCGTTACCACTGCCCGAGATACTTAAACTCGACAATCCACGAACCTGCACCGAGCCCCTAAAACCTGGTGCACCGGTATTGTTCTGAATATTTAATCCCGGTACTTTACCCTGTAAAAGTTGCTCTACGTTAGAAACCGGAATATCTTGAACCTCTTTGGCCTGAATTAAAACTGAAGACCCGGTAGTCGTTTGTTTAGACCGCTTCTGGTAGGCGACAATAACAATCTGATCCAATTCTTTACGGTCTTCAGAAATGGTTACAGTAATATTATTCTGATTGGTAATTTTTACACGCTGTGTATTGTAACCGATAAACTTGAATATCAGGGTAGCGCCTTCGGGTACATTAACCGAAAATTTTCCGCTACCGTTGGTTTGGGTTAAACCTTTATTGGTGCTTTCTAAAATAATAGATACACCCGGAACGCCTTGTTTTGTTTCTTTATCAACAACGGTACCATTCACAAGGTTAAATTTCTCTTGCGAAAAAGCACCGGTGCCAAGCATTATACACACTACAAGTAATGTATAAAAAAGTATATTTCTTTTCATAATATTAGCTTTAAATGTTGCTTATTCGTTGATAAACTTTGGATTGTCTGTTTTGAAGTGGAATACAATTTCCCAATCTCCAGCCTGATAAATGGCAAAATCCACCCCGAAATTGGCAATGATACGCCCCCCACCGAAAGCGCCTCTCGAATAACTCAACTGCGCTTTGGCTCTTGAACCTCCTGGTGCGTAAAATGTTGGGATTTCTACCAATGGAATCGGATAGGCTACATCATACTGAACATATTTATCTGTTTTCTGCATGTTAAAACCATGTATCATTTTGTCCCAAACGGTTTCGTTAAAAGACGATGGATTAATTTCAACCGAATCTTTATTTAGTGCTTTAATACGGAGTGAATGACCATTGCCGCCTGTAAACGGACGGATATATACCACTACATCTTTTTGGTCATTGTTGCTGATCAGATTTTTATTTGATGTGGCTCCAACCACATTGTTTAAATATGGGCGGATATAATCCCTCAGCTTTTTATCTAAAGGAAATTTAGGATCGGGAGCAGGCAAACCGGTATAAGCATTAAAGTCGTTAGAAGGCTCATAAGGTCTTTCTCTAAAAGGTCTGATCTGCAGGTCTCTGATCAAACGTTCACCACCGGTGTTTTTGATCTTTACATCAAAAAAACGGGTATCCTGAGAGAAGTTTGTACTGTCAGTTGGCCTAGGTTTGATTAATTGGTTGGTAGACGACCCCCACAGTATAAATTCTCCCGACGAACGTACTTCAAATAATGAATGTAGCTCTATCTTTCTTTTAGCCTCTATTTCTGCCAGACTTTTTTCTAAGCCTGTATATGGAGCAGTAAACACGTAAGTAGGCACTTTCTGAAAAATATCGGTAACCGGTTTACCATCCCCAAAACGTGCATTCACAATTTCGAAAGTGATGGGCTGCGTTGAATTATCGCCATTAAAACCGCCCATTAGGTTATTTCTGCCGATAATCGGCTCAAATACTTTATTGCTAAAGTTTACATTATTACTCAGGTAATCTTTTTCTTCAGGCAGGTCGTACAGTTTTTTGCATCCGCTAAAAGCGATTAATGCGAACAAAACCACAACCATTTCTCTTTTTACGATTGACTTCATAAGTTTCGTTATTTTATTTTTTCTATGTCCCATCACCCTATTTCGATTTGTTTATAGTCCATTCTGCAAGCTGGAAGGTACCCCCGCTTCTGAGCTCGGTAATATTTACGCGGTAATAGAGGTACGCTGTGGTATTGATACATCTAAAAACTTTTTGCTGATACCTTTCTTCAAAAAAGAAATTAGTTACCCGGTGCAGCTCGGTCCAGTTAATGCCATCCTGCGAGCCTTCGTAAGTCCAGGCTTTCGGATCTCTTTCTACTGCATCATTTGCCGAGGTTAACGTGTAAACAGAAGAAACCTCAGGCGTTTTTAACTTAAACTGCATGGTTAAAAAGCCTTGCAGATCGCATAAAAACTTGGTGTGGTCGTCGCCATCGATAACTTTTTTTGAGTTTTCTCCACTGGTTGGTCCACCACCGTTTTCGCGGTTCGCAGAAAAAGTACCGCCCACAGTAACCATTAAGTTTGGCGGAGGAGGAATAAAAGTTAAGCGGGTAACAAAGCCATCGAAACCGAAAATATGATCGGGACTGATGACGTGCACAATGCCATTTTTGGTTTTGATATTGTTTGACGCGGTTGTACTTGTAGACCAGTTTCTGATAAATTTGCTCTTTTTGGTATTGCTAAACTGAATCACTTCCGGACCGGCACCTACTTCGCCTGAGGCAGAGCCCCGCACCGATTTAGCATGCATGGGATAGGCTACTTTAACACTGGTTAAATTAAGTCCATCCTGCAGTTTTAAAGAATCAGACGGTTTTACGCCTCTGATGATGTAGTAAGAAACCATAGTGTCTAACTGTATTCCATCAATATTTGATAAAAACAAGGGGTCTTTATCTGATTGTTTTCTTAAAGTATTTAAGTTTCTTAAGGCCAGCTGAAAACTAGGGTTGGTAACCGCAAAAAGCGTTACATTACTATCGGTCAGGGTTTTCTTCAAACCCATTCTATCAACAGCCACAATTAACGAGTCGTAAACCCCTGGCTTACTTTTTAAGTATTCGTAAATGTTTCCATTATAGGGTACCGCGCTATCTTCTACATCGTAATAGCCTCCATTTTTTTTACAAGCCGAATAAATGATAGTGAATAACAAGAGTATTGTTAGCACACCAATATATTTTATAAAATTTTTCATATCAATATTATTTAGCGCCAGTAAGGATTCTGAGTTAATAAACTGTTTTGAGAGATCAGCTTCCGTGATATTGGCCAATAGATCCCTCCGGAATTGATGAGGTTCATAAACCTGGCATCGTTCTGCTTAATTTTATTGTATCTGATTAAGTCGTACCACCTATGCCCTTCTCCCAATAGTTCGCGGTGTCTTTCTTCGAATATCATTTTGATAACATCATCTTTACTGAAATCGAATTTTATTTCAGTATCAGTAGGTAAGCGTCTGCTCATTACTTGCTTCAACTCATCTGTAGCACCCTGTTGATCGCCCAAAACAGATAGTGCTTCGGCCCTTAACAATACAATATCTTCTAAACGGGTAAAAATTAACGCGCTGGTAAAATACCTGAAGTTTGGATCTGTACCGCCACCTTGAATAACCTTGATTTTACTAAAAATTGGATATTTACCATTTAAATTGGTGAAATACCTGTCGAATTTCGATTGGCCCAATGTATCAATAGAGAATCTTTCATCTTTCGCTAAATTGAAATATTTTAGGATCGAATCTTTTGGCAGATAGATATCAGGAACAGACTTGGTAATGATGGGCTCTGCAAGGGTTAATTCTTCAATATGCCCGGTTGATGAACCATCAATATGACCATAATCTGAATTAAAGCCAAACATCTGTCGGTTATTTTTATTGTAAAAGAAACCGTTTGAGTTGCTTAAATCGGTAGTGGAGGTAAAACCACCGCCACTTCTGCCATAATTATCTTCAACAAATTTGGTGTATTTGGCAACGTTAGCATAATCTGCATTCCAGGCAGCAACATGCGATAGCACCGCATAAGCGGTAACTTTAGTGGCCAAAGCCCCCCCCCACCTTCCGCCGCCTTCATTATAATAGTCGCCTGGTTGCTGAATATCGTTTCCGCTGTAAATATATGGCAGATCGGCCGCAGCCCTTAATATTTCCGATTCTACCCAAGCTAAAACCTTAGCTTGTTTTTCTCTGGCTTTATTCTCAAAAGCACCTTCATTTGACGAGATAATAAAAGGAACATCACCCCAGATGCGCACCATATAGAAATAAGCAAAAGCCCTTAAAAACCTAGCCTGGGCAATATCTACTGTCATGTTATTATCTGAGTAGCGTTTATCGGTTGCTTTAACGTGTGCAATATTTTCCAGAAAAACATTAGCACCATTAACAATAGCATAAAACCTGGTCCAATCAGAAAGTGACTCTACCACAGGATAAGATGCATTTAAGTTGTTACTGATAACTGCTTTTAAATCCTGTCTTTTCGGGCTTGTAAACTCGCCCGGTCTTACATCACCATAAATCCAGTGGCTATTGTTATCAGAAAGTGCAGCTCTGGTTAAGGCATAAACCCCCAAAATTCCGGCACGGGCATCCTCTACCGTATTCCACATATTTTTTTCGCCCACCACCCTGCTCGAGTCGGTTTCCAGTGCTTTATTGCAGCTGGCTAAAGCCACCACAGCAAGCAGAAATGCGTATAATATATTTTTCATCGTAATTGATGTATTTTTAGTAGCTATTTCCATATTATAATTCCATTTTAACTCCTAAAGTGTATGTTCTTGGTATCGGTTGTCCGTAGCCGGTATCTACGCCATCATAGCTTACCAGCTCTGGATCTTGTCCGGTGTACGGCGTGATGACGAATACATTGCTTACTGCGCCGTAAACGAAGAATTTATTAATCTTTATATTTCTCTTTTTCAACAGGTTGCCAAGTTCATAACCTACAGATACCGATCTCAATTTCAAGAACGACGCGTTTTCTAAGAAAAGGTCCTGATCTACACGGTAAGGAATAACGGTGCTCCATGGATTGTATAGCGGGTATTTGCTATAATCGCCACGTTTCTCCCAAAAAGTAATTTCTTTCACCGAGCTTACATCGGTATTACCTTCGCGGTTTACAAAATCGAAGCGGCTGGCCATTTCCTGGTTAATCAGCTTTCTGCCCAAATTGAAATATAAATTGGTGCTCAAACTCCAGTTGCCATAGGTAAAAGCGTTATCAAAACCACCAGAAAGTGTTGGCAATGAGTGCCCTTTTAATACTTTGTCTTTTTCGTCGATTACATGATCACCATTTTGGTCTTTCCATCTCGGATCTCCAGCCTTTAATGCCTGTCCGTTATATTTTAACGGCTGACCATTTACTACCGGAACTTGTGCAGTAGAAGTGTAGATACCTTCATTTTCCAACAACCAATATTGGTCTACCGGTTCGCCCACTCTTAATAACCTGTTCCCGATTATAATTTCATTTAAGCCTCGTGGCAATGCTTTTAAGGTATTGCTATTGTGGTTAAAATTTAATGAAGAATTCCACGAGAATTTATTTTTAGCCATTATCAATGCATGGATGGATAAATCGACACCAGTATTGCTCACATCCATTCCGCTTTCTATTGATTGTTTGTAGCCATATTCTGCGTAAGATGGAATGCCGATCAACTGGTTTTTATCGGCCTTGGTGTAAAAATCGACCGAAACATGCAGGCGGTTTTTTAACATGGCTACGTCCGCTCCGATGTTTAGCTGATCAGAATACGCCCATGGCACGCCATAACCCACCCAGCCAAACGAATAGGGCCTGGTTAACACACCGAAAGCATTGTATCCCGGCACGGTTAGATTGCCTGTGTAGCCAACAGATGCAGTATACTGTGGCCCCTGGGCATAATTGTCATAGGTAAATGTTCTGCCTAAACGGCCAACACTTGCCCTTAAAACCAAGTCATCAACTAATCTGGCATCTTTTAGTAATTCGTTTTTAACATTCCATGCCCCTGAAATTACCGGAGAATAAAACCAGCGTTTGCTTGGTTGTGCGTTAGATGATCCATCTAAACGCAGTGTTCCGGATAAGAAGTACTTATCATTATAGGAGTAGTTTACTTTACCATAAAATGATAACAGGTTATCTTCAGTTTTATCTAAAAAGCGATAGGTAAGTTCTCTGGGAAATGCTTTTGGCACCAGGTAATTGGGGTTATCACTGCCATTTGACAATTTTGGATCAGAATCCAATAAATTAATTTTGATATAATCATTAGCGCCTTTATACGCATAGGCATAGTTATACTTATAAATATCCCACATCATCGATTGGCCTAATTCTACATAAAAATCATGTGCGGTATTAAGCTTGAAATCGTAAGCTGCTTTATTATCAATCATTAACCGCTGGTTAAAACCATAATAGTTTGAGGCGTAGCTATTGCCCTGCAACAAGGTTCTGGCATAAAATATATCGCGATAACCTTCATTATAATCTACATTAAAAGCCGATGATAATTTAACCTTGCCCAGTGTAGCCACCAATTTGGCATAACCCTGGATCAGGTTGGTTTTATTATCATCAAAACCTTTCTTGTATTCATTTAAATAAGTGCCATAATAATCTTTATTGGGCGCAGGTGGAGCGCTCAGATCGGGAAAGTAATTAATCTGCGCAAACCGATCCCTAAGTGTTCTGTTCCGGTCGCGGTTTAACCTGTTCCCGTTAATCATAGCAGAGAAAAGCAACCATTTAACCGGGCGCATGTTGATGTTGAACATGGCGCTGTAACGGTCTAAGCCTGTGCCATCGGCAACACTCTGGCTTTTAGCATTACCTAACGAAAATCTAAAATTCGCACGGTCTGACCCTCCGGTTAAGCCAAAATTTATGCCGTATATCAGTGCATTTTTATAGTATAGATCAGTCCAGTTCGATTTACCACTATATACATTATTAAGCGAATCGCTTAAATAAACAGGATATTCTTCATCATCCGAATATCTGCCATTGGTGGTATAAATATCATAGAACCTTTGCCTGAATTCATTTTCATATTTACCATTAATGGTATTAACCGTTGGTTTTTGCACCATACCGATATATGAATTAAAGCTAATGCTCCTCGAATTGCCCGAAGCCGCTTTTGAGGTTAACACGATAACACCATTTACTCCTCTGGGGCCATAAATAGATGATCCTGCTAAATCGCTCAATACCTCTACAGATGCAATATTATTGAGATCAATTCCGGCAAGGAGATTAGTAGCTGGACCAATTCTGTTAAAATCGTACTGTTGAATATCGAAGGCAAAAGGATGCTCTCCGATTAACGGGATTCCATCCAATACCACCAATGGCTGTATGGCATATACATCCTTCTTTGAAAGCAGTGGCGTAGCAGCACCCCTGATGATCATATTTTGGATAGCGCCGGGTTCGCCTGATGGTTCTTGTACGTATAAACCCGCATAATTTCCTTTCAGGCTTTGCTGTAAGGAAATGGCGGGAAAGAGCGAAAGATCTTTAACATCTTTCTGTACACCTCCCGACAATTTACGGTAAATTGTTTTGAGTTTAATTTGTTCTAAACTGTCTTTCCTCAGAGAGTCTTTTGGCGACACATACTTAATTTTAGTTGTATCCTGCAGAACAAAAAGATTGGTTGTTAGGCCTCTATAATTTTTTTTGCCCGCCGAAAAAACAGGTAAAACGTTTAATGTAAACGCGGCAAAAAAGACAAGGCACGCCCATAAGTATCGCATAGTTAATGGATCTTTAATTGGTAAAAAAATGATTTCTAAAACTTATTTTTTCGGAAACGGCATAGTATGTCCTAGGTTAAAGAGACAGGTACTTCGGTAGTAATAGTTAAGGGTTCTCATAAAATTTAGTATTTGGTTAAATCAAATATATACTATACTAAAACGTTTTAATAACAAATTGTCATTTTTATGAAATTTTTATAAAACACCACAATAATATTTAATTCTATTAAAATAATTGTCAGTCAGACAGCTAAAAAAATAAATATTATCAGAATATCTTAAAAAATTAACATCCTATAAAACAGTCTATAAGGACATTTTTAGCCCGCCGTAACAATAAATCGAACAATTTTATGTTGCTATTTTCTTAAAGTACTTAAACGTTTTAGTAAAAACATAAAATATAGGATCAAGAAGTAAAGATTAAACCGACAATAATTGTTTTGGGGTAAGGATAGCCCTTTACCATATTATATATTATAACATTGGCTTGGATATAGTGATATTTTATATCACAAAACAGAAAGGTAAAAATCAATTATTTTTCGGTGGCTACCCGATAAGTAGGATCTTCTATTATGTTTACGGCTATGATCTGATCTGCATTTTTCAGCAAGCGTTTACAGTCGTTACTCAGGTGCTTTAATTGGAGCTTTTTATCAGCTGAACGGTAACGTTCGGTTAGTTTATTCAGGGCATCAATACCCGACATATCAAAAACACGGCTATGCTTAAAATCAATTACGATATGCTGAGGATCATGAGCCACATCAAACAGCTCATTAAAATTGGCGATAGATCCAAAAAACAAGGGGCCAAATATTTCGTAGGTTTTTACACCACTGGCATCGATATGTTTAGTGGCACGTATCCGTTTAGAACTTTCCCAGGCGAAAACAAGTGCTGAAATAATTACACCTATTAATACCGCAAGCGCCAGGTTATGCAGCCAAACTGTAATTACAGCCACCAGTATGCCGATGATAATATCCTGCGAAGGCATTTTATTAATCACTTTAAAGCTCATCCATTCAAAGGTGCCAATGGCTACCATCATCATTACACCAACCAAAGCCGCCATGGGTACGCGATCTATTACCGGAGCGCCTACCAGAATAATAACCAATATAGTTAAGGCAGCAATAATGCCCGATAACCTTGCCCTGGCACCTGCAGAAAGGTTAACCAGTGTTTGGGCAATCATCGGGCAGCCACCCATCCCTGTAAAAAAACCATTTGCAATATTGGCAATTCCTTGAGCAATACTCTCTCTGTTCCTATCGCCTTTGGTTTCTGTAATTTCATCAACCAGATTCAAGGTAAGCAGGCCCTCCGTTAAACCCACACCTGCCATAATGAGCGAATAAGGAAAAATGACCTTCAGCATATCCAAATTCAACGGCACTTTTGGAATATGAAATGGAGGAAACCCGCCATTTACTGAAGCAATATGTTTAACCAATTTGGTATCAATTCCAAAACATAAAACGATAAGAAAAACCACAATAATAGCCACCAATGATGATGGAATGGCCTTGGTTATTTTAGGGAGAATGATCACTATTGCAACAGTGAGTAATACCAAAGCCAACATGATATATAAAGGAGTACCACTCAGCCATTCTACTCTGCCGTTAACAAGGGTTTTGAACTGTTCCAGCTGCGACATGAAAATAATAACCGCCAAACCATTAACAAAGCCAAACATTACGGGCTGCGGAACCAGCCTGACAAATTTCCCAAGCCTAAACAGCCCCACTACAATCTGGATTACACCTGCTAATGCAACTGCCGCAAAAACATATTCTATACCCTGGGTTTTCATTAAGGCGATGAGCACAATCACTGTTGCACCTGCCCCACCCGAAACCAAACCTGGCCTGCCACCTAAAACAGCCGTAACCAACCCCATAATGAAAGCGGCGTATAAACCTGTTAAAGGAGGGAAACCTGCAAGAATAGCAAATGATAACGATTCGGGGATCATCGTCATGGCCACCGTTAAACCCGCAAGAATTTCAGTTTTATAATTTATTTTCTTAGAAAAATCGAAAAGTTGCAGGTAAGGTTTCATCATTTAAATTATTAGCAGTTGCAAATATCTAAATTATGGGAACATTAGTACTACAATAAATTAGGTGCGCTCAATAAGTTCTGTAAGTTGCGATTCATCTTTGAAAGAATAACAGTTTTTATCATGATCTGCATTCCCCAGCGTTGGATTGATGCGGTGCTGAAAATTACTGCCCCAGATTTCTAAAGCCTTAAAAACATCAGTCAGCTTTTTTCCCGATTCGGTAAAAGAGTATTCTACCTTGGGTGGAACAACAGGATAGATTTTTCGCTCAACGATCTGGTCTTCTTCCAGCTCCCTTAACTGCTGTGTGAGCATCTTTTCGGTTATACCTGCAACACTACGATGAAGTTCACCATACCTCTTCGGACCAGACAAAAGCCTGTTCAAAATAGTCAATTTCCATTTACCTCCTATTACATTTAGCGCCGCTTCCATCGAACAGGTATACTTGGCTTGTCTTTTTTTTGTCATATAAAAAATTGATGCGAGGATTTAAAGAATCTGGGATCATTTCGTACAAAAAAGTGCGTACCGAACCAAAAAGTACATACTTGATGAGCAATGTAATTAGCCGTCTCTTTGATGTATTAAAACATAAAGATAATGAAAAAATTAGAAGGAAAAACCGCAATCGTTACAGGTGGAAACAGCGGTATAGGTTTTGCAACAGCGCAAGAATTTTTAGCTCAGGGCGCCAAAGTGATTATCACCGGAAGAAATGAACAGTCAGTAAAAGATGCCATTGCCCAACTTGGCGAAAATGCATATGGAATTATTTCGGACAGCGCTTATATGGAAGAAATTACAAAACTCGCCGATCAGGTAAAAACCATTAGTCCAACTTTAGATATTGTAGTGATTAATGCTGGTATTGGAAAATTTAATACGTTAGCGCATATGACTGAAGAGATGTTTGATGAGATTATGAACATCAACTTTAAAGGCGCCTATTTTAGTTTACAGCAATTGCTGCCACTAGTTAATCAAGGTGGATCAATTATTTTAAATACTTCGATAAATGCACACATCGGAATGGCAGGTGCAACAGTCTACGCAGCAAGTAAAGCCGCCTTGTTAACTTTGGCAAAAAATCTTTCTGTTGAACTAACATCAAGAAAAATAAGGGTAAATGCTGTTAGCCCCGGCCCTGTTGGCACACCATTGCACAGTTCGGAAAAATTGGGCTTAAGCGACGAGGATTTACAGCAAATGGGCGAAAGCCTGGTGAAACAGATACCAGTTGGCAGATTCGGGCAGGCTGAAGAAATTGCCAAAACAATCGCTTTCTTTGCTTCGGATGATTCATCGTTCATTTTAGGATCAGAACTTATTGCCGATGGTGGTATGTATAATTTATAACCTTAAAATTTAAACCAGAGCGACGTAAACCGCTTTGGTTTAAATTTAGGTTAAATGATGGATTAGTCTGGAGCCTATTGTTCAAAAAAAATGTCTTTGTGCGCTTCGTGCCTTGGTGGTTAGAGGATGGAAAATGTAAGTTGGATGATGGAATTAATTCTTCGCTCATCTTCTACATCTGCCGGACAAATAAATAACTAAAAAACAGATTGCAAATCCCGACCAAAGGTAAAGGTTAGAAAACTAACTCGGGATAACTTTTTTGCGTTTAAGTTCGTCAAACAGATCAAAAAACATTTTTTCAGTATCTATATACTCATGGAAGCCCAATCGTCTTGCTTTGGTACCGTCTGAGAAGAAATCGTAATCCCAAGAAAAAACAAAGTCGCCAAAGGCCCATGAAGATACTTCTGCATAACTGTGCTTGGCTAGGTTATGTTTTTCTTGCAGCTGTGTCCACAAAGCCGATTTATCAGCCATTACGGTTTGCAAAGGCATTTGAAGTGGAGGGGCGGCATCCATTTTAAAATAAGCTGCAATTTTAGGCCAAAGATCGTTCCATCGGATCAAATCACCATTGGTTATATTGAAAGCTTGATTGGCACATGCCGGGTTGGTGGCCGCCCATACCGTTGCTTTTGCCAATAATCCAGCATCTGTAATGTCTAAAAGCTTATCATAAGCGCCTAATTTGCCAGGAAAACGCAAAGGCAGCCCCAGTTCTTTCGATATGGATGCATAAACTGCAATTACGGAAACCAAATTCATTGGATTACCCAATGCCGTACCCGCAACTACAGATGGCCGGAGTGCAGACCAGCTCCATTTTTTTCCCTTTTGCCGTGCTTCAAGAAACTGTTGCTGATCTACATTAAATTCTGGGGGCATATGTCCACCGTCGGTTTCTTTTGCCGGTGTTTTAAAAGGACCGTAATGCGCCCCGTACACTTTATAGCCCTGCATTAAACTAATATGTTGTAAGTCTTTTGCAGTACCTTCAATGGCATTAACCACATTTATAAGCATCGCCAAATTAGGTGCTACCAACTCCGCCCATGTAGGTTTATCCTGATATGCGGCATAAAAAACATGTGTTACTTTAGTTAAGCGGCTCAATTGCTTCTTACTGTCCTCTGGGTCGAGCAGGTCTACAGAAATGTACCTCGTTTTATCTTTATCCAGCCCACCCCGACGCGATAAACCGATAATATCCCAATCACCAAGATTTTCTAAGTGGCTGATTAAATTACTGCCAATTACCCCATTTGCACCCACAACCAATGCTGTTTTACTGTTATTCATCTCTTTTAATTTAAATTGATTCACATACAGTAAAGATCCTGACAAACCACAGATATGTTTTTGTAAAATAGCATGATAGATTTGTACAAATCTATGATGAAGCGATATATCCAATTTCAACCTATTGTTATTTCAGAATTTGAAGTAAGCCAGTGGCAGCACCCTTTACATCGGCACAACCATTATGAACTGATTTACATTAAAAATGGATCTGGCCAGCATATCATTAACGAAATCTCCATTGCTTATGAAAAAGGAAATCTCTTCTTAATTGGTCCGGATGATGATCATCGTTTCGAAATTGAAGAAAAAACACATTTCATTTATATCAAGTTTACTGATATATTCATTCATCAAAAAGAGGTTAACCCAACGGGCTTGCAATACCTGGAATACCTGATCAAAAGCCGTGAAACACATTTTCTAGGTTTTAACTTTACGGCAAACGATCAGTTGATTGTTGAAAACATCATTGCACTTATCTTATCGCTCAATATAAACATGTTGCAAAATGAAGCATTAATCTGGGCACAGATCTTAGTGCTTTCCGATATCATGCAGCGCAATATGCCCGAAATCAAAAATAGTGTACAACGCTCGAAAGACATTCAAGCCATCTTCTGTTACCTGCACAAATACATTTACCAGCCTAAAAATTTAAAAGCGAATGTAATGGCGGCACATTTTAACCTTTCAGAAGACTATATAGGGCCCTATTTAAAAGAAATACAGGTATAACCTTGCGCCAGTATATCCACAGTTACCGTCAAAATTTAATTCAACAACGAATAGAAAGCGGAAGATTTGGGTTGAAACAAATTGCCTCAGAGTTTGGCCTTGTTGACGAAAGCCACGTAAGTAAGCTGATGCGGGAAAGTTCAAAATTTTGAGTTAATAATAGAACTAGTCCGAAGTCTGCAGTCAGAGGTCCGAAGTCTATGATTCAAAAGAAACAAACTCAGCTTTGTGCGCTTCGTGCCTTGGTGGTTAGGATGGAAAATGTAATAGATGGATAACGGAATTGATTCTGCGCCAATCTTCTAGATCTGCGGAACAAATAAATAGCCAAAAAACGGATTGCAAATCCTGGCCAACAGACGCCTATACTTAACTTTGTGGCCTCTGTGGTTAAAAGATCAAAAACATCAATTTACCAACTGCTTTTTAAACGTATTCGGACTAATACCAACCTCTTTTTTAAATAAACGTGAGAAATAAGAAAGGTTCTCAAATCCCAATGCATAAGCAATCTCCGAAACCGACCTGTTTTCACCGATCAAACGGTTTTTTGCTTCAGATATCAGGTAAATATGGATATGTTCTAAAGCTGTTTTTCCACTTTCCTGTTTTAAAACATCTGTTAAATAACCTGCCGAAATGTTTAAACGCGCTGCCATATCATGCACTGATGGCAAACCTTTAGTAGCCAATAACCCATTAGCAACGTATTTATTTATTTCTTCATTAAATCGGGTTACTGTTTTGCCCGAAATTTCTGTGCGGTTAAGAAATTGCCTTTTGTAAAAACGTTGGCTGTACTTAAGCAAAGTATCTACATTGGCCAAAATCAATTCGCGACTATATTCATCCTGGTTGTTTCGGTATTCGGTTTCAATTTTATGATACAGCTCCCATACTGTGCTTTCTTCACTGGGCGAGAGATGCAGGGCTTCGTTGGTTTCGTAATCGAAGTAGTGGTATTTTTTGATGGTATCATGCAACATATGTCCATTTAAAAAATCTTCATGAATAAAAATCAAAAAACCATCTTCTTCCATCTCCAGGTTTTTTATTTCTATTACCTGATTGGGCTTAAAGAACATCATCGAACCACTTTCGTGGTCGTATTTTGTACGGCCATAAAGGATTTGTCCTGCAATAATTTTTTTAAAACCGATCATATAGAAATCGCTCGTAAATTCCCGGTCGCCGATGGTACACCTATTGTCACACTTATAAATGCTAAACAATGGGTTCTCGGGCGGTGGAAATGCGTTTTCTCTGTGTAATTCGGCTAAATTTTTATAGTGTTTCATCCCTTTGAATAATAATTAACTACAAGCTACACAATTACCCCGTACAGCTTGTAGTTAAAGGTTTTAAATGATTTATTAATGACCGTGTGCATTGGCCGCTACTTCAGCCCATTCATCAAATTCAGCCAAACGTTCTGCATAAACCTGTTTAACAACCGGTAGAGCCACTTTACCCAACAAGAAGTGTAAAGGAGGCTTAGGACTGTCGATCAATGCCAATACAGCGGGTACTGTCGCTTCTGGTTTGCCCCAACCATCGGGTGTTGAAGCATCAAAAAATGCTTTTTTAACTGGAGCATATACTTCTAGCGGTGCTGTTTGGAAAGCTGAAGCACCCGACCAATCGGTAGAAAAACCATTAGGTTCGATTAAACTTACATTAATGCCAAAACCCTTTACTTCCGTAGCCAAGGTTTCACTTAAGCCGTTAACCGCATATTTCGAAGCATTATACAACCCCAGCACCGGCAAACTCACCAAACCCAAGAAGCTAGAAACCTGAATAATGTGCCCGGCTTTTTGTTCGCGCATTACCGGAACAATTGCTTGTGTTACCCACAACAGACCAAAAAAATTGGTTTCCATTTGTGCACGGGCCTGTTGTTCAGTCGTTTCTTCTATGGCGCCAAACAAACCAAATCCTGCATTATTGATCAATACATCAACGCGGCCAAAATGCTGCTTAACTTTTTCAGCTACGGCAAAACAGGCATCTCTATCGTTTACATCCAATTGAAGCGGCAACACGGCATCGCCATAAGCTTCTACCAAATCATTTAAATCTGCTGTATTTCTTGCGGTTGCCGCTACTTTATCACCACGTTCTAAAAGGGCCTTTGCCCAGATTTTACCAAAGCCACGTGAAGCACCGGTAATTAAAATTATTTTCGACATTTTTTTCTTTGTTAAATATTGATAACAAAGGTATTGTAGCATGCTAAGACCGATTTATACAAAACACGGGACTATTAGCACATTTTAAGGTTTAGCTAAATTATCAGTTTGAATATTTAACAATAACCCGAAAGATTATCAATCTGTTGTAGCGCTTATGGATGTTTTTACGTTTTATGAGGAACCATTAATCTAAAAACCACTCATCTATGAAAAACCTACTTTTTCTTTTTGTAGCCTTTGCACTTGTTTCATGTAAAAAATCGGAAAGATATGGTCCGCTGAACTTAAAAAACGGACAGGAAGTTGAACTGCTGGTAAGCCCTCGTTATGCTGCAGATAATGATGTGCTTTTAAAGCTGCCAGGCAATGTAGATGCTGGTGCTTCGTTATGGGGTTTTGATCAAAGAGAACCTGGTTATTCTTACCGTGTTAAAGCCAGATTCAACCGCGATAAAGAGCCTCTTCAAGACGGGCCTGAATACTACTTTATTTTCGAAAAGATAATTAGCAAAGCGCAATACAAAGGAACTGAGTCATTTCCTGTTCAGCTGATTACCTCATATGTACCTGGCGGACCGGTAATAAGACTAAGCAAAACAGGAAATGACTATTACCTCGTCCCAGATAAGTTACAGCTCACTTATGAAAACAGTACCGTACAGAACGAACTTGAAGAAATATGGCTAAATGCACAGGAAATCCGTGCAAACTGGCAAAAAGGACAACGGCCAAAATGGAAGGCTATTAAAGCAACAGTCGTACACGATCCGCAGAAGTTTGGGAAGGCCTACCTGGTACAACAGATACAATTCATTGATTAACAGAAAATATAAAGAGGCTGTATCATAAATTGTAATCTACTTAGAGTTTGTCACGTTGTCCAAAGGACTCCTATGGAGGGCCTGTCGAACGCCTTTTAAGGGATAAAAAAAGGTCCTTTGGCAAGCTCAGGATGACAATTTATGATAAGCCTCTTTTGGTTTACGTAAAAACCAAGATATTACTTTAATACTTTAATTAAATAATTCAGTTTCGATTAACCCACGGTGCTGCATTTCAGTCCAAAATTGCGAGGCCAGCTGGAGATCAAATATATCCGGTGCGCATGTTCCCGTTCGGCTTTTTCATATCACAATTCGTTTAACTTAAATATATTTTCCATTAGCAGCCACTTTTCTCCAGGCTTTGCCAAGGGTAATGCCTGCTGATATTTCCACATCAGTTCTTCCCACTCTTTCACCTTAGGGTTAGCAATATCCATAGCTGTTTTTTTTTCAAAACTGAAATCATCCTCCGTTTCCATAATCATGAACAAACGGTTCGAAATGCGGTATATTTCCATTTCCAAAACCCCCGACTCGATAATACTCCGCTTAATTTCAGGCCAACCGTTAAGGTGATAAGCTTCATACTCCGCTATGAGTTTTGGATCATCAACGAGATCCAGTGCTAAACAATATCTTTTCATTTTCCACTTTAAAATGTGAGCGGCTCTCCTTATTTTTTGAATTCTATTTTGAAACCAGTTACTAACCAGGCCGGATAATCTGCGGGTTTGTTAATTACAAGGGCATCATCTTCCTGCACCCACTTTAATTTACTTTCACTGCCCAGAAGCGTAACCGAAGTGATGGGCTTCTCCAGGTATTTCGATTTGCGCCCAAGTAAGGTCATCCTGATGCTTTCATTTGGCACATTCAAACAGAAAGCATAAAGATTGCCCTCCTTTGTGGTATACCTGATATCCGTAGATTGATATTCACCCGAGTCGGTTAAGCCACCAAAGTGGCCCTTTTTCTGGTTTGATTTAATGGTAGATGGACCTTCTCCATATACTTTCCATGGTCTCGATGCATAAATACCTTCTCCATTCAATTTGGTCCAGTCGCCAATTTCCGTAACAATTTTAACAACATCCGGTTCCAGGTCTCCCTCTGGAGTCTGTACAACATTGATCAAAAGATTTCCGTTTTTACTTACAATGTCGATCAAAAGCTGGGCGATTTCATTCGCACTTTTGTATTTCTGCCCGGTTCTATAATACCAATCTCCTATTGAAGTATCGGTTTGCCACGGAAACGGGCTGATCGAATCCAATACCCCGCGTTCTACATCTTGTGCCCATTTACCTTCAGATGGCTCTTTTGGTGTATATACGGCCTCTAGTTTGCCTTTATTTTTGGCCATATCCTGATTGTAATAGTGCGCAACCATTGTACGCCCTATATCTTCAAAAGGAAGCTTGCTATCCGAATAAAGCAGGTCGGGGTGATAATTATCGACCAGTTCGTTAACATTTTCCAACCATTGTTTATGCCAACCCTTATTATTGGTCAGCCACTCTTTCATATCGGCCGAATCTGCAGGTAAATGATAAAGATCAGCATATTTCGGATCGTGCCCATCATAGGCAACCCCTGCAAATTGCCCTGTTTTGTCTGCACCATGACTTGGCTGAAACCAGTTAAAACTAGCAGCAAGGTGCTCAGAAACGCCAAAACGGAGTCCTTCTTTTTTAGCCGCTTTTTGCCATAAACCCACTACATCTTTGTGCGGCCCCATATTTACCGAATTCCATTTATGGATTTTGGAGTTCCATAGGAAGAAATTATCATGATGCGAACCCATGGTTACAAAATATTTGGCACCGGCCTTTTTATATAAGGCCATCAACTGCTCAGGGTTCCATTTCTCTGCTTTCCATAACGCGATAATATCTTTGTATCCAAATTTAGATGGCGTACCATAAGTTGCCACGTGATACTTATTCTGCGCACTGCCCTGAACATACATATTCTTGGCATACCAATCACCCTGTCTGGGAACTGCCTGAGGGCCCCAATGCGACCAGATCCCAAACTTGGCATCTCTGAACCAGTCTGGATATTTATACTGTTTTAAGGATTCATCGGTAGGTTTAAAAATCCCTTGTTCTACCTTATTTGTTTTTTGTTGTGCCTTGAGGTTTAAACCTAGGGAACAAGCCATAAGGCCAACTAATACTATTTTTTTCATCTTCCTTATATTTGGTTTTATCAAAATTAGGTAACTCATCCGCTCAATTCTTGCAATAAATAGACTATTTGTTGTAAAAATCCGACATTTAGGCATGATCGAAAAAGCATTACAGAACACCTTTTTCTTACTTGACGTAGATTATAAACCCGGCCCAGCCGATTGATTTATCCTGAAATTACTATTCTAATCCGTCTTAATTCTCTTTCTTAGTTTCAAATCATGCAAGAAACTCACGGCATGTCGCACATACCTATGTTAGGGCAGGTTAAAGATGGGTAATGAAAATGGATGATAAAATAAATTCTAGTCACTTAACGCTGTGTTCTTTGGGCCTTCACTCTGCGATCTCTGTGGTTAAAAAAAGAATGATATGTTATCTATGAAACAAGTCGCGTTTAACCCCTTAACTTGTCGTTTTTGCACATTAATACGTACCTGGTTTTATTATACTTTTGAATATACTAAATCAGAAAACAATATGGCAACTCAAATTTTTGTGAACCTATCCGTTAGCGACCTTAACAAATCGGTGGAGTTTTTCACCAAACTTGGTTATACTTTTAACCCACAGTTTACCGACGAGAAAGCAACCTGCATGATCATCAGCGATACCATTTATGTAATGCTGCTGACCAGAACCTTTTTCCAAACTTTTACCGAAAAAGAAATCATCGATGCCCACAAAGCAATAGAAACCTCCATTGCCATATCGGCTGACAGTAAGGATGCCGTTAACGAAATGGTAGATAAAGCTGTAGCGGCTGGCGCCACGATACCCAACCCGGCTACCGATTATGGTTTTATGTATCAGCATAGTTTCGACGATCTTGATGGGCACCATTGGGAATATGTATGGATGGATCCGAATGGCATGCCTGAGCACCAGGGGTAGTCTGTATATTAAACAAAAAATGGCAAGCAACGGATTTTTCGGGCTTGCCTTTTTTAATTTTTGTCGGTAATAATTTAGCCACGGAAGCACAGATAACAAGGAATATTTACCGCTTTGGAGACAGAAAGCGTAGGTCCTTCGACGGGCTATCATTGACAGATCCTATAGAACGTCCGTCTTTCCCCGCGCAGGCGGGAACCACGAAGTGCTCAGCGAAGCTAATCTTAATGCAACCTACCAAGGCATTACGATTCCCAATCAACCCGATAGGAGCCATCGGGTTGATTGAGAATGACGCTACGGTTTGTAAATGTCATCTCCACTCTAAGGTTTTTTCTAAAAGCCGAACCGTCAGGATGACAATGTTTTTGTTTTCTCTTTAAGTTAATAATGTGGGCATTTCATTATAGTATATATCAAGTTCCGCATCTGTTTTAGTATCTAAATTTTGTTATCTTTAGTAAAAACGCACTATTCAACGAACACTCATAATTTTTCGATTTTTTATATATCCTTTGGCCCTTGTTAGCTGTAATTCCAATAAAGAAGGGAAGTTTGTTACCTCAGCTGTACAGTTTTTAAATTCCGGTTTTGAGCAAAAACCTGGAACTAACTTGCACGCAGATTGGAAAGTAAAACCAACAGCAGGACATGTTACCAAGTGCATGATGTTAAACATCCAGGGGCCTACTCGCTTAAAATCGAGTGCAAACCTACTGATGTTATACGTATTGTTTCAGACCAATTTTAATGTAATATTTAATTAAAAACCGATTAAGACTAAAGCCTCACTTTAGAATTTGAAGACAGGTAATGTCATAAATTAATTACCATTCTATCACTAAAGTATGCCATAATATTCGGTCATTATTGAATAATTACGACACAAACGTTTGTTTATCCAACTATTCAATATTAAATCGATTAACTATGGGAAATAAATCTAAAAAAGAAATGCATAATAGACAAAAGGCGTAAAAATACTTTTAAATTGATGCTTCAGCAAAAGCGATCAGTAACAAACGTTTGCGCACAGTTTGTACATATTAAGTGAGTACTTTAAAATATCTTCGTTATAAGTAAAAATCAAAATAATGAAAAGTAAATCTAAATTAGCCTTCGACCTTCTCGAACAGGAGATGGAAACACTCTCCGCACACAATCTTAAAAACATTATAGGAGGGGACGGACACCTAGGAAATCAGTCTGGTGCAAATGCTGCCAACGCAATAATAATAGCTATGAATGTCTATACACCCACTAGCGCAGCTTCAGGTGTAACTTCAGCTATTTCAACAATTAATAATTATTCAGCAATTCAAGCTTCTAATGGCCTTTGGTATAAATACCAGATCAATTCCTACAATACATCTGGCCCTACTAATAGAGACAGGTATGATATTACTATAAATTCAACACCATCAGCACTTTCTGATGGCAAGTACGGCAATATGTCTACTGATAATGATATGTGGCTGTCATCTTCAGCTATTGGATATGCGGCAATTGCCACCAACAGACCAGGTAGTACTGGCGCACCTTCCATGTATACCGAAGAGGAAATCACCAGAAGAACAGTTCTCCATGAGCTTGCACACGCTTTGGGGCTAAGAGATGGTGATAAAGACCAGAATGGCAATGAAATATCTATTATGAAGGGTTACTATGGCAACTCAGATGGTAGTGTTACTTGGATGCCAGATACATTTAATCAACAGAACGCACTTGATAAAATGATTTCTAGGAATTTTAAAAATGAGGAGAGCACAGGAACAACCTGGAGTGAAAACCCGGCTGACCCCAATGTAATCGGTAGTACTGGTGTATTTTCGAATGAGATAAACCTAGATGGTGACTGGGTACAGAACTTTTATTATTATGACGATACCCAGGCACAGTATAATTTTGATGAAAGGGTTTCGGCTCAAGAGGGCTTTTTGGGATTTAGCACTGGTTACAAAAACCTAACCTCTGGACAAATTACTGCTGAGGAAAGCGACATTCACCTCTATACCCCTACAGGGAACAATAGTGGAGACGGTTCTACTGGTGGAAGTACAGGAAATAGCACAGGACAATAGATGAAAAATTACCCTGTTTTTTTGGTGCTTCTGCTGTTTTTACTGCCCGCACCTGCAACTGCACAACTTAAAAATGCTTTTAAAAACAAATCTAATACCCAATTAGAGGCATTTCTCATCAAAGCTAGCCATAACCGGCCAGTTATAGAAAAAGACGCGGTGGCAAATGCCTTGCTATCCGTGTTTTTCAGGGATATGATGGCGGATCTGAAAAGTGCTGCTCCGTATATTGTATTACAGGACAGTGTAAGGATAGCCGTTGTTGACAGTATTGATCCAGATCAAAAAAAAACAACGGGACTTGCGCTAAAAGACAATACCTATAAAGGACCAAGGGACATCTCCAGTTTTGGTAAAATACTAACAGATAGGAAAATCGATGCTAGTATCAACGCTGATACTTCTTCTTTGAAACCACTGCTCTTAGATAAAAAGAACCTGGGAATCATTAATGATTTCCTGATGGACTTTAAGTTTGTTAAAAAGGAGGATTTTCTTGCACAAAAAAAACGCAGTACATTCCTTCAGCATTTTATAGACCTTTCTGATTCAGAACTGGCAATTGCCGATCCAATAGGTACCGAAAATTTTCTGATTGCAAAAATCGTGACTTTTAAATATCTAATACGGTACATGGTATTAGATAGAGAGTCCAAATGGGCCTACATTCAGTACAAGGCAAAAAATGCAATCTATGAAGTACGTTATCAGCTGACAAACAAAGGATGGGTGAAAACCCAGAAAAAAATGCTTATGCAGTCATAACAGCTAGCCTTACTATGGGAATGATACGTACTATAAAATAGCGCATTTACAAATGATAGTGCAATTATTGACTTATCATGGCAAACAGTGTATAAGCCTCCAATTGAAATATACCAAGTAAAAATCTAATAGTCCGGGTTGCAACACTAAAAAGAGTGTGCAGCCTGGTCCATAACCATACCAAATATACATACTCACCATTATTCCAAAATACCAGACTATTGCCGGTTTTGCAAGATATGATGCATCTTTATTACATAGATATTTACAAGACTGATAAAAACCATGGTTTAAATACCTATACTTCCCAACTTGGGGCAGGCTTAGAAAAACTCAGTGTAAACTTAACATATGTCTGGTTGGATGCACCGATCCAGAAAACAGAAGGAAACAGCATTTACGTACCTAAGCTGATAAACGAACCAGCCAGTACGACAGATTTAAGAATTGCACATATTATAGCACAGCAAATTCCCTCGACTTGCAGTCCAGTATTTCATTTCAATTGGATCAATCACTTGAACTTAGCCTGTCATCTTAAGAGATTGACCCAATGCAGCACTGTAATGACCAAACATTGTATTCCATGGAGAGACCTAGTGACCCAACATTATCCTTCATTTTATAAAATCCAGCAAGCTTTTAAAAAGGGTATCCCTTTACGATCTAAAAACCTTAGGATACAGAAAGAAATAGCGGGCTATGCGGGTATCGACCAGATCATTACAGTAACCTCCTGCGCTAAAGAATCTCTAACTCAGCTGTTTGAAATAGAAGAGGAGAAAATAACAGTTATCAATAATGGCCACTCACCATCGCAGATCAAACCAAATTTGAAAGGAGACAAAGATAAGCTCAGAAAGAAGTATGGGTTTGGCACAAGCGAAAAACTGATTCTTTATGCTGGCAATGTAAATCCACGCAAGGGGATCTATGATGTGGTTAGTGCCCTTGATCCATTATTCTCCAGATATCCGAGCCTCAGGCTGCTCATAGCTGGACCAGGAGACTACGAAGGGATATTGAAACAGGCAGAGGGAAACTGGGGTAAAATAACGTTATGTGGCAGTTTGGGAAAACAAACACTATACGATTTTTATGCGATGGCTGATATTGGTATTGTGCCCAGTTATATCGAACAGTGCAGTTATACTTGCATTGAGATGATGCATAGCTTTTTGCCAGTATTGGTAAGCGATGTGGACGGCCTAAAAGAAATGGTACATAAAAACTGTGGACTGCGTATTAAAGTTGATTTTAAAAAAAACAGAGCTGGGCTAGACAAAAAAGACCTGATGGCAAAACTATCTTTTTTGCTTGAGCATCCTCAGAGTGCATACCGCTTTGCCGAAAATGCGAAGCATTACGCAGAAGAACATTTTACTACAGAACGAATGGCCAGGGAAACCCTAATGGTTTATGAAAAAGCTATGCAACGCGTAGAGTTGCGAAAGATATTGCTTGCGAGACAAAAAACAGCTTCCTTTATCGTGAAAAAAGATCTTCTACCCAGTATTGCCTTCTCCTTTGGAAAGAAGTACAATCAAGAAAAAAAGACCCCGCCAACAGTCAGCGTCATCATCCCCTGTTACAACGAGGAAAAATACTTACAAGAATGCCTAGATAGCATTTACACACAAATGTTCTCTGATTTTGAGATCATTCTTATCGATGATGGCTCTACCGACCGGACAGAACAAGTGATTAGAGCGCAAAAGGATAAGAGGATTATTCTTTTCAAAAACAATAAGAACCTTGGTATTGCACAGAGCCTGAATAAGGCAATAACCCAAGCAAAAGGAAAATATATAGCACGTATCGATGCTGATGATACTATGCACCCCGAAAGACTATGTCGTCAAGTTGATTTCTTTTCAGCAAATCCAAACTATGGTTTGGTAGGTAGCTGGCACTATGCAACTGATGTAAACGGAATTCCTTTCCAGAGGATAGAAATGCCAGAATCCCATTTTGATATAACCGCAACAATGCTATTTTACAACTCTATTTCGCATCCTACAGTGATGATGAAGAGCTCATTAGCCAAAAATAATCCTTATGATTCAAAATTTACTGGCTGTGAAGATTATGAACTGTGGACCAGGCTCATAGAAAAAACAAAATTTAAAAATCTTCCTCGCCCACTAACCAACTACCGACAACATCCAGGCAACACCACCAATCGGAACGAACAAGATATGCAAAGGAATGTAATGGAACTATTGAGCCGTGAACTGGATAAAAAAAATATCGTTCATACGCCATTGGAACTAATGTTGCACTGCGCAATCGGATTTGGTATAGGAAAAAAATTATTTACTCTGCCCCATCGCAGGGAGCTCCTTAACCAATGGCTAGACAAAGTTCTCCTAGCAAATAACTGTGGTCAGAAAAATCCTAATAAAAGATTGGTTAAACTCAGGCAGACATTGCTAAAGGACTGTTGCGGAGTATAACATTCAGAAAACAATTTTATTATTAGACAAATAAGTTTAAAAAAGTATTCGAGCATTGAAAGGTTTTGGTGCTGCGTATATCTGTCTCACTGATGCATCCAATTATATATTCAAAAATAATTGCAATCGGTGTTTTAGGTAACTGTTGCTGGGCAGCATCGGCCCTTGCTCACCATAACCAGGATCAAAACAGACCCTGGCTTTACCTTTTAAGTGAGCAAAGGTAACGAATAGGCAACCAAAATGTAGAGAAAGGGTAAACAAATGGTACAGGATAGGTAAAGAAATTGTTGCATGCTAAATCTCCCATGCCAAATATTTAGTCAAAATTTCGTTGTAACTGGAAAGGTAGGGTATGGTTAAATAAACGCCATTGGGTAGAAAAAGTAGCTTGGTGGGATAACTTTTGACTTTAAAATCGTGCTCCACTTTTCCATCCGACATTAAAACAGGGTAAGTATACTTCTCTTTAGCCATGAAATCATCTACATTTTTCTTTTTATCATAACAGGCAATGGTACTTACCTGGAGCTTTTGAGGGTCCGGATTTTTTAGATGTATGGCTTCGATTTCATTAATTTCACTAACACATGCACCACACCAGGTGCCCCAGAAGTCTACAAACACAAATTTGTTTGCCTGATCTGCATTGGTTATGGTTGCCCCCTTACGCTCCTTCAGCGAAAAGTTAGGCACCGTAGGTAGCTTGCGTTTTAAAGCTCCGCTGAAAAATGTTTTAAAATCGCCTGTGGGATACGATTTTAAATAGTTTACTTTTAATGTTGCATAACGCTCAGGTTCGAGAATAACCATATCAACCTCTTTATTCAATTTATCGTCAATGCTCATGCCTGCAGCACCTCCGGCAGCCAAATACAGATCAGTGTAGGGAATAAAAGGTGTGAATTTATATTCTTGTTTTAAGCCATTATTATTATCGACCAGGTCTTGTTGTGTCGGAAGATAATCAGCCGCCATCTGCAGGTAAGCTATCTCGGTACTTTTCTGCAACTGGCTTTTTCGGTAATAGGCATCTGCAAGATTTTTTTTATATACAATCTTGTTTGGTATAATGAAGTACTTTAGTGTAAAAGGATCTACATTTGGTATTGCACCAGAATTAATCTGATCGATTCTTTTCCTGTTCAGATCAATGGTATAATCGATATAAGCAAGTTTTACGGAATCGGGTACCTGTTTTTTGACCAACTCGTCATAAATCAGTATTCTATACCTACCCGCCTTATCAAATACCGAGTTAAACTGGGTATCGGCCACATCAGTAAGCTCCTTTTGGGTTTCAGCAAGTTTGGCCTGGGCATAAGTTTTCATTCCTTGCATCATCTCGGTTGCAATAGGAATTTGCAGGGCTTCAATTTGCTTGATAATGTTTAAGGCGTTTTGCAGCGAATCCTTGCTCTTAATCCTATAAATCAAGGCACCAAAAGCATTTTGTAGGCTACTACTGGTATTCTCCATATTCAAAGGATAAAATTCTTTTCCTCTAAATTTTGTAAACGAGAGCTCAATCGCCTCTTTTACATGGCTAAAATCGCCTTTCATAAGGTCGAAATCCATCTTGTTATCGATATCGTTAGATGATGGCAGGTAATCATAAGGAATCTTTTGCAGAAGCTCCCAATAACCCGTACCAATATAAGTTAACACACCCAGTTTTGCACCGAGATATTCATAGTCGTCCTTTGCAAAGCCCTTATCTAAAGAATCGAGCGATTTCACAATCCTGCTTTCAATCGTTTGATCTCCTTTCACAGTATTGAACAGATCAGCCAGTTCCTGAATTTTTTGCTTTGCAATGTCTATGGGTAGGTAATGCTTTGCATAACCTAATTTTTCTTTCGCCTCTGTCAATAATTGTGATGACGAGTGGTTTACATTCACATCAAGTGCAACCAGGTTATATTTAACAATGTTGTGATTGGTAACCTTTTTATGATCAGCAAAAGAAGAATCAGTTGTTGTTGTTTCGATTATGTAAGATTGGTTTAGCCCATTATCGTTAGCGGCGAAGTTCCCTACTCTTTTGAAAAACGGAGTGTGTATTTTAAAATATTCGTCCGTAATTATATTTTCAGCCAGCTTGCTGTGTGCTTGTCCCGCCTTTGGTACGTTTAGCATCTTAAGTTTTGCCAAGATGGCTTGTTTAATTTTTGGTAAGCCATATACCTGAAGAATGTTACCATCTATGTCTAATTCCAGTTCATAGGATAATAACGTGAGTACCTTATTTGCAATGGCCATAAAGTCTTTTTGCTGTTTCTTAAAAGGCAACCGTGAATCCAGCAGGCTGTGGGTCTGCCGTTTCAAAAACATTTCTGGAGATGCCTTTAATCTATAGATGCCATCTTTGAGGCTTAAAACCTCAAAGTTGGTTTTCCAGTATTCATAACTTTTATAGCCGCGTGAACTGTTAGGCCGATCGACGGTGCTCGTGGCATCGTAACTGAATTTTTGACCTTGTTTTAGTTTTAAACTTTGTGCATAGCCTACTTTAATCGTAAGCAACAGCATTATGGAGAGTGTAAATTTCATAGTATATTCTGTTCAAATATAGAAAATTGCGGATCAATATGGCTCTAAAAGCGCAGTTCAAGAATAATTTAACCACAGATTAAATTGGGCTTCTCGCCGAGCAGGAATATAAAACAAAAAAGCCTTACAACGATGTTGTAAGGCTTTCAAATCTGCTCCCTCTGCTGGGCTCGAACCAGCGACCCTCTGATTAACAGTCAGATGCTCTAACCAGCTGAGCTAAGAAGGAATATTTATTCTGGTTGTGTTTTCATTAATACTGATCAAAATCCTCTGATCTTTTCTTACCCTCTGATTAATCCCGATGCATCGGGACGCTAACCAGCTGAACTAAGAAGGAGTACTGGTCTTTTCCTAAAACGAGGCTTATTTACACTTTGCAGTTAAATACCCTTGTTCGTTTTGGGAGTGCAATATTAGCGCTTTTAAACTATTTATGCAAAAATTAATTCAATTATTATTCAAGAAAACGATCCTCCCTTTACGGCGGAGGATCGTTTTGCAAATTTAATACTGAATATCAACAGGTTATCTTCTTCTATTTAACAATCCAAGGTGCAAGGTTAATATCATCTACACCGTTATACTGACGTTGCAATGCTACTTTTAGGTTTTCGCCGTTGGTTGTTCTTTCGATATTGGGGTACTGAAAACGCTTAGGAATCCTGTTGCTGTTACCTACGCCAGGACCTAAATCGAAAGTTGGCACACCTGTTCGGCGGTACTGATAGTAAGCCTCGAAACCCGAATTACGGAAATAAGCTAAGTATTTCTGTGTCAGGATCTGCTTTAAACCATCGGCTGTATTACCGGCATATTTAACCGCAGCCTGCGAATAATAATCACTTTCGAACGTGAAGTTGACATTAAAATTTTCAAATTCGCCCAGCTTCCCATCCTTTTTCAAAAAGGTGACCACATTAACGCCATCTTTAATACCATAGAAACCAATAGAAGCCTGAATCCCTTTTTTATACCAGCTTTCGGCATCACCAGTAGCCCAACCGCGGTTAATGCCCTCTGCTTTGATAAAACAAAGCTCAGGATAAGCAATAATAAAAGTATTTTCGGCTGTATAACCACTATAGTATCGATAACGGCCAATTAGCGAATACAATCCCTTCTGTACCTTATCCAACATTCCCCCCTGATCTTCACCTGTAGGTGCCCCAATAAAATTGCGGTAATCGGTAATGGTATAACCATTGGCTTCTGCTATACCCCTTGCCGGCTCAGCTACCATATAAGCCCGGGGATCTTTAAGGGCCGAAAGCGTATTTAAATACGTACCCGCCATATTGTAACGCAGGGCATCATTACCAAAATTATCTTTATTATTCGGATACTTGTTAAAACTCTCGTTGTACACAAACTGCAGGTTATCGGCCATACTCTCCATTACCGGATATTTGGTCTGGTTGCCCAACACTGTAGCAAATTGCTGTTTTACCTGTAAGTCGGCATCGTCTGCTTTTGTGCTCAAATTAATCAAAGTCCGCAATTTAAAGGTATTCACCACCTTTTGCCAGGCAGCCAGGTCATTTTTAAGGTAGATATCGCCTTTTAATTCTTTGTTGCCTGCAGTGATTAAAGCCGATAAATCGTTGTTCGATTCTTCTAACCAAGTTAACGATTGTTTAAAAATATCTTTTTGGGTATCGTACTTCGGTGTTAAGTTGGCGAAACCTTTTAAGGCTTCAGTCATCGGTAAATCGCCCACTTTCAAACTCATTTTCACAAAATAATACGCTTTAAAGAATTTAGCCAGTGCCAGGTAAGGTTTAGCTACCGCACCGCCTAAACGGTTGGCTTCCTCTTCCATTTTTACCACATTTTTTAAAGTCGTGTAATCTAAGGAAGCACCTGTCCAGTCGTAGTTATTGGTTGCGTAATAGAAATAATTGGCCGCAGTGTACTGGTTCCATCTTTCTGAGCCCGAAAAAGGCGCTTCGTACATATCGAACAAAATACCGTTCAATAATAAGTTTGGCGGAACGGTTTCTGCCTGGTTCGGATTTTTAAAATTTTCTTCAAATTCTTTCTTGCACCCGCCGCAAACAGCCACGATAATGAAGAGGAACACGATTTTATATATTGATTTCATAATAATATTGCTAAAGGTTAAAAAGTAACATTCAGGTTAAAACCTACGCTTCTTGTAGTTGGTGTTTGCAGTGTAGAGGTACCTTCTCTGCCCGAGTACTGATCTACATCCACATCGTTATAAGTAGAGTTGATAAAGTACAGGAGATTACGTCCCACTACCGAAATATTAGCCGATTTGATAAACGTGCGTTCCAATAGTTTTTTAGGCAATTGGTAGCCAAAAGTTACTTCGCGCAACTTGGCATAGGTACGGCTCATCATGGTGTTTTCTTTGGCACCATAAAAAACGCCCAGATAATCCTGCAACAGCTGCGGAGTGGTATTCGGCGCAAAACTTAGGTCGCCATAATTGGTAATTACACCCGTAACCGGATCGAAGTTAAGTTTACCGTTATTGGCAATCACAACCCCATCGCCTACCCAGGTGCCTTTATAAGTTGGATCGTTTACACGCAGGTAATCCTGATATCTGGCTTCGCCCATTTTACCCTGGATGGTTTCGATCTGACGACCGCCCTGGAACGATTTTAACCTCACATAATCTTGCATTACCCCACCCACTTTTCCATCTAACTGGAAACTGAAAGAGAAATTCTCATACCTGAATTTGTTACCGATGCTCCATACCCAGTTTGGATCGGCATGGCCTAGCAACTGATTAACCGGTAACGAAACCGGTGTTCCACTTGAAGTATGGATCACCTGTCCGCTTGGTGTTTTAGCTAAAACAGAACCATAGATATTGTCGATACGGTCGCCGGTTTTAAAGAATTGATCAACCGATGTTTCGCCCGGGGCAAGTTCGTTGTAAATCTGTTTGTAGGTAGACCAGTTGATCATAACATCCCAGCCAAATTTGTCGGTCATGATTGGTGCACCAGATAAACTTAACTCCACTCCACTGTTTTGCGTTTTACGGCCGTTGATGGTATTGGTTTGGTAACCTGTTGCTGCTGAGATATTTTGTCTGATAATTTTCGGTCCATCGATATACCTGAAATATGTAGCCTCAAAACCTAACCGGTTTTTAAGGAACTTCAGATCGACACCACCTTCGTAATTAGTTCTGCTCTGCGCTTTTACCGCGTTCAGATCGATAAGGTTGTTGGTATAATAGGCACCCGTTTGGTTATTGTAGGTAGGCCTGATGCTGTATGGTGAAGAAAGACCATAACCAGGACCACCGTATGACGAAGTATATTCTGCACCATAACCAATTGGATAAGTTTGCAGAGGCGTTGCACCAATAAATTCCTGTGTGCCCAAACCTGGATCTTTAACGTTCGCATACGATGCCCTTACTTTTGCAAATGAAATAAAAGCAGGCATTTTTACATAATCGGAAATTACCGAGCTTAGCGAAACCGAAGGATAGAATGCTGAATTGTTGCCCGGAGGAAGTGCAGAGTTTTTATCTACACGGCCAGTGGTATTGATATTCAGATACTTTTTAAAACTCAAATCAACTGAGTAAAAAGCACTTAACACCAACATTTGTGAATTGAAATCGAATGCTTTTACCGGGTTTTTAGAGTTCGAGAAGTTATATACATTCGGAACATTTAAATAATCGGTTGTGGTAAAGCTCGAATTGTAACTGAAGTTACGGGCATTACCACCGCCAAAAGCACTGATTTCGAACAGGTCGCCAATGTTTTTGTTGTACTTTAAAATCAATTGCGTATTGTTTTCGAACATGCTGCGGCGGTCTTCCCTGTAATCACCTAAGCCTTCTTCACGTCCGTATGGGTGAGCAGAAAACGGCATTTTCTCGGTCCTTAACTGATCGTAGGTAGAGATCTGCGTTTTCAGCAATACATCCAATCCTTTGGTTACATTGTAGTTTAAGGAGGCATAACCGTTAATATCGTTCTTTTTATGTCCACGTAACCACTCATAAGATAAAAAATAAGGGTTGTGGTAACGCTGGTACTCGGCGTAAATAGACTGGATTCCTTCTTTGCCCGGCTGCCAGTAGTTCTTCATATCGTCGATGTTCCAATCGGCACCGCCCCAAAGGGTCATGTTATAAATCACACTGTTCGGACCATAGTTCACATCAGGAATATTATCAGAAAACTGGCGACTGTAATTGATATAAGCTTCGGCTTTTAATTTCGGACTGATGTTATAAGAACCACTTACATTAAAATTGTTGATATTTAATTGTGTGTTCGGTATAATTCCTTTTTGATAATTATTGGAAATGGAAACCCTTAAATTATACTTATCTGTTGCAGAAGATAAGGCAACGTTGTTTGCAGAAAGTAATCCGGTTTGGATAAAACGCTTTAAGTTATCCTTTCCACGGGCTACCCATGGTGTACCCTGGCGCACGCCGTTCACAATCGGGCTGTCATATTGAGGAATCAACTGACCGTCGAATTTTGGTCCCCAGATATCATAATCACCATCATTTAAGCCACCACCTTTTCCATCACCAAAAGCATAAGCACTGTGCTCACCTGGTCCGTACTCGTCCTGGCTTTTCGGCAAAGCGATAAACCCCTTGTTAAACTGTGTGCTCGAGTTTAGTTCTACAGTAAAACCTTTGTCGCTCAGCTTACCTCTTTTGGTGGTGATTAATAAAGCACCATTATAAGCCTGATAACCATAAAGTGCCGCTGCTGCCGGGCCTTTAAGCACGGTATAAGTATCAATATCATCGGGATTGATGTTCCAGGTATCCGAATTGATCGGCACCCCATCTACCACAACTAAATTAACATCGTTACCGCGAAGGTAAAGCGACGAACGCCCCAAAAGTTCTGAAGATACACCAACAGTTAAACCGGCAACCTTACCCACCAATCCGTTTACCGGATTAGCTTCCCTGGCTTTTACCAGATCGGCACCTTTTACTTCCTGAATGGCATAGCCCAGGTTTCTTTTCTCTTTACGGATACCGAGGGCGGTAACCACTACCTCGTTCAAATTTTTCGAGTCTGTTTTTAAAGTTACGGTAAGGTTTGCGCCCGTTACCTGAACTTCTTGCGGAAGAAATCCGATCGAACTAAAAACAAATGTTTCGCCTGTTTTGGCATCCAGTGTAAAGCGGCCCGATAAATCGGTAGAAGTAGCTTTTTTAGTCCCTTTTACCATTACGCTTACGCCTGGGACCGGCTGTTGCGCATCGTCTTTAACCAGACCAGCTATTTTTGTTTGTGCCCAGGAAAAATAAGGCGTGAGGCACAGCAACAGCAAAGCCACCACGCACATCTTCATCTTGTAGAGATGTTTCATTTATCTATAATTTTTTAGGTTTTTATAGATACAATGATAAGATGTGTATGTTAGCGCAATGCCAACTTTTAGTTAACAAAACACCCTATTTCTGTTTAGTATTTGTTAACTAAATATTTTCTTAATACTTTCTTCGGCATAACCTGCGCTGGCAGTCATTCCTTTACCGCCAATAGCTGTACGGATATGGATGCGATCGTCGAGATCGTAAGTTACAATATGTTTTGTTGCGTGCTGCGGATAAAATCCGGCCCAGGTACTTTGTAGTTTTCGCACATCGAAATCAACTATCCGGGCTGCTTCTTCGAGCATCAACTCATTAACGTGGTGGCTTAAATCGAAACCAAGGTCATCGAAATGGTTCACATCGGCATACACATGCGAATCGCCAATAATGATCGTATTATCCGCAGCTTTTTTAAACAGGATATGGATACCCCATTTTTTTAGCTCTTCGTAATGCTCAGGAGTTTTAATGCTTTTGAAAGAAGGGCAATAGTGCTCAAAACTCTCGTAACGCCTGGTGGTTAGCCCGGTTAAAATATTACCTGCTAAAGCTACTTCTGGCATAGGTATACTACGCATCATCTGCAGCTTACTTACCACAATACCGCTTTCGCTAAACAGTTCGGGATAAAGCAATTTAAATTCGTAACCGTTACAGATAATGGCTTTCTCTGCCGTAAAAAGTTCGGTATTGTTTCTTAAACCTATTTCAACACCAGTACCCTTGCTTTCGCAGGCGGTAACCGGGCTGTTGTATTTAAGTGTATATTGTGCAAACTTAGCCTGCATATATTCGTGCAGGCGGTGGATCATTTGATCTGGTGCTACACTAATTTCCTGGGGAAAAAAGATGGCTTCTTTGGCATAAGAAGATTTAATAGCAGGATATCTCTTTAAAACCGCTTCCTGACTAAGCAATTCGGTTTCGTAACCAATGGTATCGTAATGTGCTTTCAGCTCGTGGATTAAGGTCTGCTCATCGTTATCTGATGCGATGTATACACTGCCATTTTGCCGCACGGAAATATCGAATTCCTGTTGAATGGATTTATAAATATCTAGACCAGCCACACCATATTCGAACCATTCGGCTTCCATACCCGAGGGTACCACCTGACCAAAATTGCGTACTGTAGCGCCAACCGGAAAATTGTCTTTTTCGAGCTGTAGTACCGATTTGCCCAAAAGCAAGGCATGGTAAGCATGGAATGTTCCTAAAATTCCTCCACCAATTACAATAAGATCGAAATGTTTATTCATTGTTTATTTTTTGCTGATATCAGGATGTTTTTAATTCGTCCAAGTATCAATGTTAATATTGTTTTTTAATTATTTTTCTTCAACCAACGAAAGATTTCAACAGAAATCGTCATTGCGAGGTACGAAGCAATCTTACAACTATCGCCGTTAGCGAGCGCATTAAGATTGCTTCGTCGGCCGAAAAACCCTTCTCGCAATGACGACTCTTGCGTACACCAACTTCCCCCACTTCGACCATTTAAGAAACATATAAGCTTAAATGGCCTTATATTCCTTACATGGTAAAAAACGATATGGCAAAAAAATGTCTTTTCACTTTCCTGCTAAAATTACACGCCCAGCAGCCTGCATCTTTTTATTTGTAAGCAAAGTTTTTCTTCTAAAATAGATCAAAGAAAGCACACTACATACCCCTCCAATTAATGGTATGGCAAACAAACACTGTTTAAAAAAGTGCATCCAGCTGGTACTCGTTTCGCCAAACTCATGAAATAGCAGTATCGAAAAGCTACCTACGTAGCCAATTGAATCGGCCACATACATAATAAAACCGATGTTGCTTTTATAGTGAAAATTGGCAATCATCCGTTCAAAGAAAATAGCATTATAGGGAATGTAGGCCATATACAGTCCCATTCCCAGTAAAGCCATCCAGCTAACAGGCCCAATGTAGCCCCTATCAAAAAAGAATGTACTTACGCCAATTAGTAAACAGCCCGAAATAATCATGATGTGGATCACGGTAAAAGCTTTGAGGTTATCTTTAATCAGGATCAAAAGCGCCATCATCACCAATACCACAACCGAAATCAGGGTATCAATCTGCGTATAGATATGGTTGTTGTGAATACCTAAGCCATTCCAGATTTCTACTTCAAAATTATCGCGCATATCGCGGATACAGGTAAGCAGCACGTAGATGATAATGGTTAAGATGATACCCGGCAAAAATGTGGTGATAAACTTTCCGCGCTGTTTCGCATCCATTGGCACCCGCTTGGTACGTAACTCCTGATCTTCTTTTGACGGCGGCGGAATAACCTCCAGGCAAAAAACAAACAGGAACAGCGGAAGCAGAAAAACCAGTCCGGTTAGAAAAGGCATCCAATAATCGCTTACCGAAGCAAACGACATGAGCGTTCTGGCTACCGTTTTAACAAAACCCGAGGCAAATATTAAACTGATTGACATTAAGGCCCCCATAAATTCGGTTGTTTTTCTTCCTTCCAAATAACTGAATACCAAACCCCAGATCATGCCCAAAGGGAAGCCATTGAGGAAAAGAAATACAATATTGTAGGGAGCAGGCACCATTGCAAACCCGAGCAGGGCAATCCAAGAAAATAGAATCAAAAAAATAATGCTCCTAGCCCGGTTACTTTTCCCCGATTCGGAAATAAAACGGATACCATAAAACTTACTTAAGGTATAACCTACCATTTGTGCAATAACCAACCAAACTTTATAATCGATATGCAGAAATTCCTGATGCTCAAAAGTAGCAGAGGCAAAAGCTTTACGAAAGGCATACATGCTGGTATAACAACCAAATGCTGCTATACCGCCAAGTATTGTAATTAACCAATAAGGCCAATTAAGTGCTTTTTTACGGGCAAGATAAAGTAAACTCATCCTAATATCTGCTTATGTTGTTTATCCATACCGAGCACCACTAATTTGATTGACATATGTATTTTCTAAAACACAATAGTAAACATTGTTTATTATTAGTAAACAACGCCAAGATTATCAAATTGTTAAGTTTTTACCATGTAGGACTTGTATTTTATTTCGTAAAAGCCTCTAATACCGGCTTTCCTCTCCAACTTTGCGGTTGTTCCAACCTCATTAACCAGGCCAGTGTTGCGGCCGTATCGTAGGTAATAATTGCACCTTTTAATTCGTGGTTTTTACGAACACCAGGGCCCGAAATAATCCATGGGATCTGCACTTCATCGAGCGATTTACCCCCATGACCTTTACCTTTACCACCATGATCGGCAGTAACCAGAATAATGGTTTCATCAGCTATGCCTGCATCGTTAACCGCTTTTACAATTTTACCTATCCGCTGGTCTACCAACTCAAGTTGTTTATAATAAGCCGGTGTACGGTGACCGATTGAATGCCCCGTACCATCTGGTTCGTCTAAATGCAAAAAGGTAAAATAAGGTTTTTCTTTTTTGATGATCGCAACAGTGGTATCGGTGCAAAAATCATCTTTATCGTTTCCACTAACGATGATATTTACTGCTTCTTTTTCAAATAAATAACCAATCCCGCTCCAGCTATACACAATAGCCGTTTTAGCCTGTTTTTTTTGATCTCTGATTACACTAAATATCCCTGGGAACAAACCATAAGATGTTTTGGTAATAGATGGAATTTCGGGCACTTTGCTGTCCCATTCGGTATAACCATGTTCGGTTGGCCCAGCGCCCATCAATAAGGAAGCCCAGTTTACAGCGCTGGAAGATGGCAATACACAACGTGCCTGTGTAGTCCACGAGCCGTTAGCCATTAATGCTTTAAGATTAGGCATATTCGCCTCTGGCAAAGCGTAGCCACCAAAACCATCGCAACCAATTAAGATTACGTGTTTAATTTTTTTAGATTGTGCCTGGGCAAATACACATAAACAAAGTAACAGTAAAGTACTTTTCAAAAATCTTTTCATATTCATATTTTTCTATTACCAAACCTAAGATTGGTTTATAAAGATGAAGATAAGTATTTGTTAAGTATTAATAAACTTTGTTTACTTAAATGTCATTCAAAAAAATAAATCACCAGCATCAACGCCTTGCTATCGCCAATATTAACCGGGGTGTGAGAAAGCCTTCCATCGAAAAGCATAGAGTCTCCTTTTTCGAGTATAATTTTCTTTTTCGAAAACTGATATTCTACCTTACCTTCTATCATGTATTTAAATTCGAAGGCCTCGGTTTTCACCATTGGGCGATGCGCATTCACCTCGAGCTCGAGCAGTACAAAATCGGCAGTCGAAAACTTAATATTCTTGGTTAAAATACGCGAGTAATTAAAACCTACGGCCTGTTCTTTTTCGAACTTCTGGTACTGATCTTTTCGTTTTACCAGAACGGGGGCATCTTTTTTATGAAAATTGATATCCTTAAAAAAACTGTTCAGATCTATCTGCAGACTTTTAATAATATCCATTAATACCATTAAAGACGGAATGGTACGGCTATTTTCGATTTGAGAGATCAGCCCCTTGCTTACCTCTGCTTTATCTGCAAGCTCCTGAACGGTAATCCCCAGCTCTTTACGTCTTTCTTTAATTTTAAGGCTAATCTGTAAAAGAATTTCTTCTTGCATATGCTAAAATCGTGTTGATAACGCTAATGTATTATTTTATTCCTACAATCTAAATCAACAATCGCATTAGTTACGGAATTACATTTTTAACATGCTTATAAAAACAATCGCCGCCTTTTTATGGCGGCGATAGCAAAAATTAACGGTAATGTCCGGGTACCCAATACCGACCGCCATGAGGGCCAATATTATAATGTCCGCGTACCCAGTGTGCCCTTGGTGCACGTGCGCTCACCACGCAAGCACTAAAATTAACTGCCATAACCAATAAGAGCAATGCATTTACAATCCTTTTCATAACCTAACTTTTTAAAAGTGAAAAATAAATCAAGCTTTATGCTGTGTGTTTTATTTTGACGGAGGAAGGATAGGAAAGGTTTAATCGGATACATCAGAAACATTTTCAGCGTTTTCGAATGGTTGCCATCTCGACCGGAGCAACGCGAAGTGTTCCAAAGGAACTCCTTCAGAGGAGAGATCTATCTAGACAGATTTCTCCACTGCTGTCGAAATGACGATTTATGGTAAGCCCGCACAAAAAAACGGCCCAACCTTATTTAGGTCAGACCGTTGTATACTGATATTAAAAAAGATTAAAAACTATATCTCAATCCCAATTGCATCTGGTAGCGTGAGGCAAAGAAATCTTTTGAATAAGAGGTTACATCTTTCTGTGCAAAGGTATACACCGGATATGCGGTTGGTGTACCTGCAGTTGCCACCTTAATACCTACACTTGCCATTGAATTATAAGTATTAGGAGAAAAATATTGAATTCCCCAATCTTTATTTACCAAATTGGTGAGGTTAATAATATCGTAAGTTAAAGTAAGTACATGTGGATGCTTTCCTTTTGCCACCTGAATATCCTGAGAGAAGCGGAAATCGGCCTGAACATTCCAAGGGGTGCGTGCACCATTACGCTCCGTAAAATCGCCACGACGGGTACTTAAGTATTTATCGTTATTGATATAATCATCAAATGCGGCAGCTTGCGCAATTCCTGCTGCGTTGTTGGCGAAGAACTTTTGTGTTTCGCCTACAGCCGGAATATACATCAAACTTACGGTTTGGCCAGTTCCATTGATCCTGGTATTCACCAAACCTAATGAATAAGGAGAACCTGACTGGCCGCTGAAGAATAGCGAGAAGTTAGATACATATTTACCGTTTTTAGCCCAATCTAACCTGTAATTGATGGTCGAGATAATCCTGTTACGAATATCGAAATTAGAGTAAGCCAAGCCTGGATTATTTGGACTAAGAGCCTGGTTTAACTGCCAGTTAGATTCCATTGAATTACGGATACCATTGGCAATATCTTTCGATCTTCCGTAGGTATAAGCTACCATCATATCTAAACCTATAGGAAGTGATTTACTCACCTGAGCGGTTAAGCTATATTTATATCCTTTATCAGTATTTGACAACAGGTAGGCATTGGTATACAAAGGATTAATTTTGGCACCTGAATAAATAGGTTGCTGTTTCTGGGTATCATAAGCCATGTAAGTAGGATTATCTACATAGTTGATCTGCTGAAACTGCACATCTTTAATCACCTGACTAAAGATTCCCTCCACCGTAAATTTCCACTGGCCGTCTGTTTTATAATCGAAGGCTAAATTACTTCTCCATGCTTTTGGCATTTTAAAGTTATTATCCACCAAATCTACCTGTGTTGCACCTTTGGCATCTTTAACGTTAACACCTTGATTAGTAACATAACCTGCTTCACCATTACCTGTTAAAGCATCTCTGATCGGATCAGTACCCGCTACAGGCGTTACAATTTTGGCAGGATCAGCATTGGCATAAACATACGATTTATCGAAAGCGCCATAGTTTACACCATTGTTGTAATATGCATAACCGATCCATGCAAAAGGAACACGGCTGGTAAATAAGCCGGTACCACCACGGATAACCAAACTTTGGTTACCCAGCACATCGAAATTAAAGCCAACACGTGGAGAAACCTGGATTTTGTTCAGGAATTTTCCGGTAATTGATGATGGCTGTGTGTAAGTATAGGTTGTACCGTAATTTGCATCAACCGGAGAATTGGTTGTTTTTGGACTTAATGATGGCATATTTGGTAAATCAGCCATATCGAAACGTAAACCCGGTGTTAATTTGAAACGGTCGCCAATACGGATTTCATCCTGACCATAAACACTGTACATATTTACATTAAATTCTGCAGTTGGATTCTCAATAATATGATCGCGCGTATTATCATCGTAGTTATAACTTGTACGTACCCTGTTTGGTTTGTTGGCCAGGAAATCGGCGATGCTGCTATAAGCCACTCGGCCATTCCATGAGTTTACGAAACCATAGTTGATGTTGTAAAACTCATTGTGCGTACCAAAGGTAAAAGTATGGTTCCCTTTGCTGAAAGTATAGTTATCGGTAAATTCGAAAGTATTCTGCTTCATGTTGAAGATACTTGCCTCACGGTCGGTACCCAAAAACAACGTTCCCCCGTTAGAAGCAATCTCGATCTGCGGTAAAGCCGGATTAGAAAGTGGATCGCGGTAATCGTGAACGGTAGAATAACCTACAATTAAATTATTGGTAGCTGAATTTCCGAAACGGGTTTTCAGATCGGCAACAGTTGATGTCTGATTATTGTTCTGTCTGAAATCGATACCGCCAAACCTGAAGTTAGACTGATCTCTTTCTAAGTTTGTTGCTTTCGAAATGATGGTATTATTTCTGATGGTTAGCTGGGTGCTTTCACTGATGTTCCAATCTAAGCGGTTAAAGAATTTGTTAGACTGCGAATAGATGTTGTAATCGCCAAACGAACCGGCATCAACACCATAAGCTGTTTTCATGCGGTCAGCGATCTGTTGTGCCTCACTTAAGGTAAGCAATTTCATATCAGATGATCCTGCGCCTAAAATCACGGGGTCCTGACGGCGGGTAATCTCTTCATTGGTGAAGAAAAACAATTTATCTTTTATAATCGGAAAACCTATACGGAAACCCGTTTGGTAATCGTGAAAAGCGTAGGGCTCTTTGCTGTTATCGCCGATTTTATTTTTACCGATCAACGAAGCGTTACGGCCATAACCATAAACCGAGCCTACTACCTCGTTGGTACCACCACGGGTAACAGCATTAATACTGCCACCTAAAAAGTTACCCACTTTAACATCGTATGGAGAAAGTAAAACGGTAACATCCTGAATGGCATCTAACGAAACCGGATTAGTACGTGTACTGCTTCCAGGCATGCCAGAACTTCCGCTCTGACCGCCCAACGAAGGGCTAAAACCAATGGCATCGTTATTAATTGCACCATCAATGGTTACGTTGTTATACCTAAAGTTGGTACCGCCAAAAGTGTTATCCTTGCTGCCCTGAGGCGTAACCCTTGTTACATCCTGCAAGCTGCGGTTCATGGTTGGCAGCGTTTTGATCTGCCCTTCGCCGATACTGGTACCTGCACCAGATTTTGTTCCGCCTTTTTGGCCTTTAACACTTACTTCGGCCAATTGATTACCTTGCTCCTGAAGATCAAGATCAAGCCTTACATCCGAACCTAAGGTTAAATAAATATTCTCTTTTACTACAGGGCTATAACCCACAAAGGTTACGGTAATTTTGTATGGCCCGCCTGGGTTTAAGTTGCCAATGCGGTAAAGTCCGTTCTCATTTGACGAACCTTTAGATACAGTACCTGTTGGAACGTGCATCATCACAATGGTTGCCCCTGGGATGATACCCTTATTATCCTTAATCTTCCCATTAATACTAGATGTTGTAACCTGTGCCTGAGCAAATGTGACCAAGAGCAGCAGAATACTTACTAGGGATAGTATGCGTGATTTCATTTTCTGTTGTTTTATTTTCATGCAAAACAACAGTCCTAATGTTAATTCAATATTAACAATAAATTAAGTTTAACATTACATTAACAATATGAAAATCAGAACAATACAATAAGAAAACAATTCCTTAACAACCAATATTTCAGGCCGGAATATAATGAAGAATAGAAAGGCCAAAGATGAAAACGAAAGATGAAGATTTGATGAAGTTTCAATTTAGTTCTAATTCCTTAGCCGGGAGTCCAAAGTCGGTTAACCGATTCAAACAATTAACCACAGAACAAATTTCTTCTCCTAGTTAACTAATGACAAATAAACTAGTGAACTAATGAACCTATATATCATCAGTTTACACTTTTAACAAACCACGAAATGCTCTTGCAGCATAATACGATTGTGCACCATTGTGGTAAACAAATACATGATCGTAGCGGCGATCGCCGAAAAGGGCACCACCCAATTTTCTAATCTCGGGAGGAGTTACTATCCAGCTCGATGTTTTGGTATCGAATTTTCCGAGTTGCTGCAAAAAGCGGTACTGTTCTTCCGTTAAGAGTTCTACGCCCATCGTAGCAGCCATATCAACAGCATTATTTTCAGGCTGGTGCTCTTTTCTCGATTCCAGCCCTTCCAAATCATAACAAACACTTCTACGGCCTTTGGGGCTTTCTGCCGAACAATCGTAAAAAATATATTCACCTGTTTTTTTATCATAATCAACAACATCGGGCTCACCACCGGTTACCTCCATTTCGTCAAGCACCCATAGTTTTTCGGGCCTGGCAACTAACCTTTCTTCTACTTTAGCCCATTCAATACTTTTATGGCGGTCCATGTTTTTCTCGAAACGGACTTTTAAAGTATGGAGGAGTTCTTCGGCTTGCACTGCCGACAACTCTTTTTTATTGTTATTTATTTTATTCATCAGGTTTATTTTGGTTAAAATCCTGTCGCCGATAATTATATACTAATCAAATATAAGGCTTATACTGTCCCTCAATCGCACTTTTTCACTAAATAGTTTTAAAGCGCAGTGCCTGTATTAAACACTAAGTTCCTTCCCGTTTTCCACTTTTACACTTCGCTGCCTCGTACCTCCTTGCTGCAGGGTAACGCTTCAACCGGGGCTAAATGGCTAAGGCAGCTTTTCATTTTGGGGGTTGCAGGGCGCACAAACCCTTGCTCCTAAACCGGATTGCAGCGAACACGATTGTAACGGAGTAAAGCGAAAAGCCGGACTGAAGGCCTCCAAGAACCACAAACCGCTCATTTCCCAATTTCAAAAAACACTAATCTCTACCTGGAACACAATGCCTTCACTACATTAAAAGATCCTTCGACTACGCTACCATTGACGTTATTTCGTAAACAACTACTAATCAGTATTTAACTATTATCGCATTTCCTTCCAGCTAGGCCATAGCACGGTATCCCCGTTCTACTTAAATCCGGCCTAACAAATTTTTCGGGCTCCACCGACCCAGCCAACCCACTAGCTTTGAAAGAAAAATTTTCAGCCGGTGTTTTTTGTTTCTTTTTGACAGCAAAAAGACAGAGCCCCATCGGCGGCGGCGAGCCGAGGCAAGGATGAGCCTCTGGACAAAAAAAGATATGCGTCATTCATATTGATTTTTATACAATAAATTATCCCTCAGGATGACAAACCAATGGTGATAACATCCAACACCACGAATGAGGAAACGATTAATCGTCCAATCCTTTGCCACTTAATATCTGCGGTATAAATTTCTCCACTCTTGCCCCACGGGTTTTAGCTTGCTTGGCTGCCGCAAAATGAAGCAAATAAGCCCTTTGACGGCCAGGCGTTAAGGCTTCAAATGCCGTTTTTAAATCTGGAATGTGATCTAATTTCTGCTGAAACTCATCTGGAATGTTATATTCGGTAGTTTTCTTAAGCTCTACTTTCAAACCAGCTTTTTCCACCTCAATGGCTTCATAAATATAGGTCTTCAATATAGCTTTAAGCTCCACTATTTCGAGGGCATTGGTAAAGCGTACCTGCCTGCCTACTTGTACATTCTTCGTTTGCTGGATCAGGATCCCGGCCGTATCATTCAATAAAACGCCTTTAAAAAATAAAAATGCGCAGTATTCTTTAAAATCATGTATTAAAACGATGTTGTTATTGTTTAAGGTATAACAAGGCACTCCCCATTTTAATTCTTCGGTAAGCCCACAATCTAGGGCAATTGCCCGCAGCAGCAGCAGTTCTTCCTGCCACTTTTTCGCTTTGTTAAAATAAAAATCAACTTTTGGATTCGTTTTCATATCAGTCGAATTTGTTTGTTCCTTTGCCCTTTTCCTTCCTTATGTTTAAATTATTTTAGTTAACTGAGCTTATTTTTCTATCTATAGGCCTAAAATACCACGACACTACAGTTAACACCAGCAGCAATATCGGTCCGAAGTATGCTGAAGTACTGGTATCGCCAATTGCAATATGTGAGAAAACAGCACCAGACATGGCAAAGAAAAAACCTGCATAAGCCCATTCTTTCAGTAGAGTAGATTTAGGGATCAACACCGCAACCACACCCAAAATTTTCCAAATTCCTAATATAGTCAGAAAATAAAGTGGATAACCCAATTGCGTAAACAATGCCACTTCTTCTTTCATTTTTATCAACTGCACTATTCCTGTTGATAACATGCCTAGCGACAGCCAAACGGTGGCAATCCAATAGATAATTTTGTTTCTCTTTGTCATAATGTACTATTTTAATTGATTTACAATGTTTTGCAAACGGTTATGTGCCATATTAATACCCTGAGCAAAAGGCAAGGCAAGTATTTGATCCCTTAATGCTACTGATTTATAAACTACATGCATAGTAAGTTTACTACGATCATCGGTTAGTTTATCAAACTTTAAAAACTCAAGCTGAACGCCAAAAGGTGTATTTTCCATTTCGAATGTCCGCGTTATTTTTTCATCAGGTACAAACTCGTGTATAACTCCGGTGGCTACAAACGCTACGTTCCCTTTAGCATCAGCCGTTTCGAACTGGTAACTGCCATACTTTTTGTTTTCAAGTTTCAATACTTTTGTCCCCATCCATTGCGCTATAATTTCAGGTTCAACATAAGCCTTAAAAAGCAATGCTACAGGCAGATCAAATTCTCTGGTAATGATCATTTCCTGTTTGCCATTTTCAGCATCAATTTTTGTTTTCTGTTCCATGTTATGCTATTTGCTTGGTTTATAGTTTTTCATGATATCTTCCAGTTTATTAAATCTGTCGTCCCACATTTTGCGGAACGGCTCAATAAAATCGGCAATTTCTTTCATTTTTTTTGCGTTAGTGTGGTAATGAATTTCTCTGCCGTTTTGTTTTTGCTCCAACAACTCGCATTCCGTGAGGATCTGCAGGTGTTTTGAAACAGTTGGCCTTGCGGTGTCGAAATTGGTAGCTATTGCACCAGCCGTCATCGATTGTGAAGCAACCAAAAGCAATATCGCCCTTCTCGTAGGGTCGGCAATGGCCTGAAATACATCTCTTCTTAAATTCATTATGTAGCTATTTGACTACAAATATAAGCGTAGTCATTTAACTACGCAAATTTTTATGATTTTTTTTTTAATAGGGCTTTCTTCAACAGATCGTCATAAGTTTGGTTTCATCCGTTATATGTATTAAAGCATCAGGGTCCCGTTTATAAAATTGAATATATTTGATCAGTGTACGCAAAAAGAGGAGAAATCTCCTTCAACAAACCTGAAACGATATGAAGACGTATAAAATATACCAGATAGATGCTTTTACAAAAGAGAGATTTAGTGGAAATCCGGCTGGCGTAGTTGTGAATGCCGATGGCCTTACTGATGCTCAAATGCAACAGATTGCCAAAGAATTAAACAATTCTGAAACAGCCTTTCTTTTTTCTCCCGACGACAATGATTCTGATGGCTTGATCAGGTATTTTACACCAACATCAGAAGTTCCCATTTGTGGCCACGCCACAATAGCCGCGATGTATGCAAAAGCTATTGAAGACAATTTAGACCCTTGTATTTTGAGGTATAAAACCAAAGTTGGCACGCTTCCTTTTGAGATTCTCAAAAAAAATGAGGATTATCAAATTATAATGACTCAAGGTAAATTTGAACTCAGCCCGATATTCGATACCGCTACCACTCAACAAATATTATCAGCACTAGGACTTCATTATAATGACACTGATGAAAGGTGCCCGGTCCAGATTGCTTCTACAGGACATTCGAAAGTGATGATTGGGATAAAAAGCAGAGAAAAGCTGAACAATCTTACCCCTGATTACAATAGCTTGATTGATCTAAGTAAACAGATTAATTGCAATGGTTATTTTGTATTCACATTTGACTCGGACGATGATGATGTATTAACATACGGAAGAATGTTTGCCCCTGGAATCGGAATAAATGAAGATCCGGTTACAGGTAATGCAAATGGACCATTAGGTGGTTATCTCATACAAAATAAAATTGTTGATTTTAAGGATAACCTTTTCGAATTCAATGGTAAACAAGGAGAAAAGATCAACAGGCTCGGAATGATAAGCGTTAGTGTTGGAATTGAAAATGGTCTACCGTCGCTAATTAAGATAAAAGGTGATGCTACGGTAGTATTTAAAACTGAAATTAAAATATAACAATTAAAGGCTTTACTAGATTTCAGCATAAACTTCGCCTATCCTGAACGCAAAAAACCCACAACTTTCGTTGTGGGTTTTGGTTCCCGAGACTGTATGTTTTTCTAGAAATTTGTCGGATAATATTACAAGAATCACAAGGATTGACGAAAACCATTTAGAATAATGAACTAATATAAATTACTCTTGAGAACTAATAATAATTAAGGCTGGCTTCACACCAAGAAATTTATCTAATTATTCTCTTTAATTATATTCTCTCGGATTTGTAAAAGATACATACTTAACTCACTAGTGTCTTGCTTTTCTTTTAACAATTCGTATTCATACGGCAAGCTATAAGTTTTACCAAATTCATACTTGCCCTTTATTGTAATGTTAATCGGTTCTCCTTTGACATTCACACCACTTCTATTAACCTTAAGATCATTTAATGTAGTATTTAGATTGAAGTCAATTAATTCTTTAATTTGGTCATACCTGTTCATATAGTACTGATTTATTTTAAAAATGTTATGGGTTGGTAATTTCAATAGCTTTAATAAAACCACCTAATAAAGAGTTTTGATCGTAAATAACCATTGGCATATCTACTTTTGGCATCCATACTCTCCCAAACTCTACTGAAGTAGCTACTGGCATTGCTGGAAAGACATTTAATTGGGCATTTCCTCCATGAACTGATTTAATTTCATCGAAAAGTTGACGAATCGCTAAGCTAAAATCAGCCAAGTGAACTTTATTCTTCAAAAAATCATTCATCGGAATTTTAATCGTCAGTGTATATATTGAACAATCATTTCCAAGAATAGCTTCAATTCTATCATTTGTAATAGTACCACTTAAAGATATATTCAGTGCTACTTTAGTATGGATAATTGCAGGTTTGTTGATAATATATTTTATTCTCTTTTTATCATCGGAAAGCTTCCAGGTTTTTGGGCTTCTTGAAAGTTGATTGACGGTCATTGATTGAATATCATTAAGCATTGTCCCCAACTTAATGAGTAAAGGCATTGGTGCTATAGCAAAGAGTGAAAGATGCTTGATTTCACTTTTTCTGAGTTTTGGCCTAAGCTGTTCCCCAAATTGATCGTCTAGATTTTTTACTTCACTTTTCCAAAAATCCGGATCACTGTCTTTCTGTGTACTGTTGCTCAGACTTAAATCAATAGCAGATGACATAGCCGGGTAGTAATCAGGTAAAATATGTTCGCGTACAGATTCGTAAGTAACTACAGGGGTATGGATGCCAACATTGGATTTATATACCACAATATGACTTTGCATATCATGCTTTATATCAGTAACTTTCTCAATGCGACCTTCGTGTTCTTCTTTCATTTCCAAAAGAAGTGATTCAGGATGCCCGTTGACATCATCTTTATCAATTCTCCTGTGATGAACATCACACATCAACATTAAATTTGACAGACTTTTGCACAACTTAGGGGAACGAATTTTATCTCCTCTAGGTCCATCTTCAACATCAGCAACTATATGTGCGATGTATGAAGAATTAAATTCAGCTTTTGTCAAGACATCAACAAATAATGACTTGTTGCATCCTCTATATTGGCATTTGCCAGCCGCTTTCCCCCATAAAATAAATCTGGTTGAATATGGTATGTAAGAGACACTCATAAATATTAATGGATTATAAATTTAACGTTTAAATTTTTGCTTCTCAGAAAAAGGATGTATCCCACCACCTTTCCATTCATCATCAGTGCCAAGCCAAATTTCATAATGATAAAGCCATTCATAAGCCCAGAAAACTACAGTTCTTGCTAATGGCTTCGATTTGTTCCATTGCTTTCCGTCTGGATAATACAGACACAACCTTTGTGTCTTCTGATCATAAACATGCGGGAGTTTGGTCGCTGACTTCGCCAGAGAAAGAGGAGAAGGCTGCACTACATAAAATTCAGGCGAGCTACCTACACTATAATGTAGCAGAACTTTATATTGGTCACTAAGCGGTGATGGCTGTATGGTATGTTGCCAGATTAGCTCCCTATCCATCAATGTTTTAACAGACGAGCCAGGATATGTCTTTCCCAAAAGAGACGCCTGTGCTGCAATAGGAAAAAGTTTAATCTTGTTCGCCAAAGAAATCATGTCTTTTAATAGTTGCTGTACCCAATGATGAGATACCGGTTGTTACATCCAATTGATTTTTGCCTTGTTGCGTCAGTAATCTAGCCCGATCTCCAATGTCGCTAAATGTTTTTCGTACGACGTTTGAACCTATCGATTTCTCAAATGACTCTTGAATACGATGAAGGCCAGTCTGGTTTAATGCTTCAGTAATATCGATTCGAACCTGCCTTATCCATTTTTCAAAGTTTGCTTGAAGGTTTGGATTATCCGCCCATCTATCTGCAAAATTTTCGTCTGGATTAACAGGGTTTTCAATCCACTTGATGTATTTTCCATGTGCTGTAGAATACTTTTCGGTTACCAGTCTGGGTATTTGTTCTATAACATTTAACAGTGCATCGATAATGCTAGTTTCTTTTTGATAGGCTCTTCCCGCCAATGTTGTGATGATTATCGAAATCGGCTTTTCCTTGTTACCATCAAACATCATATCTCGGTGCCTCTTTAATATTTGAACCACTCTCTGAAGTGGTAATTTCTCCTTTTTGTAGGCAGGGACTGGCTGTATTGCCTCTAGCATAAACTGAGCTTTTACTAGATCCAGTGTCGCCTGCTGAAAAAACCATCTTGCATAACCAAATGGATTACTTTTTAACCAGTTCAAATGATGCTGTTCCGTGTAATAATTATCAGACTCCCTGTCAGTTATTCTAAGCGCAAGTGTATTTGTGTCTGCTTGCTGAAAATTTTCAAATGCTTTTTCCAAAAGAATGCGATAACCGCTATCAACAATTGAAGGCAAGATATCAAGGTGATAATTCGCCTCGTCAGAATATACCAAAGTCCAACACCTTCGTCCCTCAGGCGATTTAAGCATTTTTTTATACGTACCGTGATCCTTAAGATGATCTCCGATTACCTGCTTGAGACTATATTGCGTCCAAGAGGCTGGCTTGTTACTAAGTTGGCAAACTAGATCAATATCCAAATCATCTTTTTCATGAATTGGCTGAATCATGGTACCAAGCATAAAAGATCCCTGTGGCAAAATTTCTGGGTTGTACATTCCAAGTGGAGAATCATGTTTCGCCAGATAGAGACCGACTGCTTCATAACTCTTTACAGCGGCATTATATTGCGTCTCACTAATATCCAGATTGCGACCTAGTTCTTCTAGGATTTCATTAAACTGATTTTTTTGTAAATGTGTTAACATAATTTAAGGTTTACATTTGTGGTTAGATTAAATGAATAACAAACGAATGACCAAACTTAATATTCCGTCAGGTTGTCAGAAATAACTATATTTGTATTGCCAAATAGACTGATTGATAAACTATTAGCTGGACAGCTTGGCATTGAAAAGTAAACCAACCATAATGGAAAATAAAATCGCAAGACTTCTTGCCACCAAAAAGGTTATCGAAGACTTCAAAGCTAAGGCATGAATCTTTCTGAGGAAGCAGAAAAGTATATCGACCTAATTTATTTCTTTTCAGAACAAGCATTTAATCCATGTAATGCCAGCAAAACTTGCAATCCCATCTAATTCAACAGCATGAACTAAAAAACAGAGAATTAAACTATAACATATTATGTAATAGCCATTTACCAAATAAAATTTAGGTTTTTCTCAACTTTGACCAGTATGGGTGCGAACACTGGGCACGAACCCAAAATACCCTTCCATTTGCACTATGCAACGATTTGCAAATTAGCTAAAACAAAAATGCCATTCACGATATTGTGAAAGGTTTTGGCTCCCTCTGCTGGGCTTCCCGACGAATCGGGATCTTACTCCCCAGCGACCCTCTGATTAATCCCGAAGCATCGGGACTCTAACCAGCTGAGCTAATTCATTTAAATCATTAATTTCCAAAACAATTTTTTCAATTAGTAATCGGCTCTTTGCCTTTTTAACCACTTTCTCAATCCTCATAGCGAAACCACGATTCTCTCCTAAAGCAATAGATTTCTTCAAAATCCATGGACGATGTTTTGAAGTATAGGTCGTTCTTTCGCTATTGTTATGTTAATATAGTCGTTTTTCGGCATCTTCTGTATAGCCAACATAGTACTTATCAGAAGAACTGGAATATAAAATATATAAGTAAAACATAAAAATGTTAAAACAAGAAAGCCTTACCAGACCTGGCAAGGCTTATTCTTTTAAATTGCTCCCTCTGCTGGGCTCGAACCAGCGACCCTCTGATTAACAGTCAGATGCTCTAACCAGCTGAGCTAAGAAGGAATATTTATTTATTCTGGTTGTTTCATTAATGCCGATCAAAATCCTCTGATCTTTTCTTACCCTCTGATTAATCCCGATGCATCGGGACTCAACCAGCTGAGCTAAGAAGGAGTACTGGTCGTTTCCTAAAACGAGGTTCTTTGCACTTTACAGCACACATACCCTTGTTCGTTTTGGGAATGCAATATTAGGGCTTTTAAATTATTTATGCAATATTTGCAGTGAAAAATTTTAAAAAAAAATTAACACATAGATATGAGCCTGATAATCATAGGTACTGTAGCTTTTGATGCTATTGAAACTCCTTTCGGAAAAACAGATAAAATTGTAGGTGGAGCAGCAACTTACGCAAGTTTAGCAGCTTCCTACTTTTATAATAAAGCAAAAATTGTAGCAGTAGTAGGTGATGATTTTCATCAATCAGATATTGATACCTTCACCACACACGGTATTGACACCGAAGGATTACAGATTAAAGCAGGTGAAAAATCATTTTTCTGGTCAGGGAAATACCATAACGACATGAATAGCCGTGACACTTTAATTACGGAATTGAATGTACTTGAAAATTTCGATCCGATTATCCCAGAGAACTATCAAGACTGCGAATACCTGATGTTAGGCAACCTAACTCCACAGGTGCAGCAAACGGTAATCAAACGCCTTAAAAACCGCCCGAAATTAATCGTAATGGACACCATGAACTTCTGGATGGATATTATGATGGATGATTTATTGGAAACCATTAAAATGGTAGATGTATTAACCATTAATGATGCCGAAGCGCGTCAGTTATCGGGTGAATACTCATTGGTTAAAGCTGCTAAAAAAATCCTTGCCATGGGACCAAAATATTTGATCATTAAAAAAGGTGAACATGGTGCATTATTATTCCATGAAGATCAGATTTTCTCAGCTCCGGCTTTGCCATTGGCAGAAGTATTTGATCCAACAGGTGCCGGCGATACTTTCGCAGGAGGCTTTATCGGCTATTTAGCTAAAGTGGGCACAATTAACTTCAATAACATGAAAAATGCGATCATTTATGGCTCTGCTTTGGCTTCTTTCTGCGTAGAGAAATTTGGAACGGAAAGGTTATTAAATTTAACCGATGAAGAAGTTGCAGCAAGAATTCAGGAATTTGTAAGTTTAAGTGCTTTTACAATAGAAGTTTAATCAGTTAACAGTTTTCAATAGGCAGTTCTCAGTTTCGTACTGCAGATAAATTGAGCCGTAGATTTAAAGATTAATTTCTTTTAAATCTGCGGCTTTTTTATTGAATAAAATTTTTATACTCACCATCTGTGCATGCCAAAATCAATTTGGTATAGCCAATACGGCTATCGGTACAAATTTTTCAAAAACAGCTTCGGTATGAGGTGCATCAGGCAACTCGTCGGTTAAATCCTGCCCGGCCCAGTGTTCATAATGTTTACCGTTCCGCCACAGCCTGCTATCGGTCATATCGTAGATCAAACCTTTATATGCCACCCATATTTGAGGTTTGTCCTGTCCGTTGCGTAAAGCGAGTTGTTGCTTGGTATAGCTGGGTAAATCCATTTAAATTAATTTCGGGTTGAAGATAATTAAAAAATTGTCCTTCGACTACGCTCAGGATGACATCTTTTTAAAGGAGCCATTGTCTTCTGATCGGAGTCGAAGACCTTTATACTGAGTATTTCAATTTATTATTCCCATTTGAAGCGCAACGCTTGTACAAAGCACTAAGTTTCTTCCCGTTTTACGCCTATACGCTTTCCCGAAAGTTCGGGATACCTCGTTGCTGCAGGGTATCGCTTCAACCGGGGCTAGTTGGCCACGACAGCCTTTCATTTTTGGGGTTGCAGGGTGCACAAACCCCTGTTCTTAAACCCGACAGAAGCGGCAGCTCCCGATTTTAAGCACTATTTTTTGCTTTTTATGGTGTGCTTGCTTGTTTCACAGGTTTCATCGGGACTATAGCGAATGGCGGGGCTGCAAACCGCCAAGAACCACAAGCCATTCGTTTCCAATAAAAAAACTATCGATTTCATGGAGCGCAAGGCCCTGCAAAACAGTAAATGTCTTCCCGTTTTACACTTATACGCTTCGCTGCCTCGTACCTCGTTGCTGCAGGGTATCGCTTCAACCGGGGCTAGTTGGCTACGACAGCATTTCATTTTTGGGGTCGCAGGGTGCACAAGCCCTGTTCTTAAACCCGACAGAAGCGGCAGCTCCCGATTTTAAGCACTATTTTTTGCTTTTTATGGTGTGCTTGCTTGTTTCACAGGTTTCATCGGGACTATAGCGAATGGCGGGGCTGCAAACCGCCAAAAACTGCTGCACGTTCATTTTCTAATAAAAGACTACTCTTCGTCTATGCCCAGGATGAAATTTTTTAAGAAATAAACTTTTTAATTTTCCAATCTTAACTCTTCTTTCTTCGTGTTACTACTTTTAAAAACTTCGTACAGGTAGATATTCATCAACAACAGCCCCATTAAATAAAAATGATCTTCGAAAGGGATAGTACCCACTCTAAAACCAAGGTTTTGCTTATCGTTATACATCACCACAGGTATAGCAGTTAAAAACCCATTTACAATATAGAAAGGAATAAGCGAAATTAGGTAGGCCCTATAGAACTTGTACATAAACCTGAACTCGACATTAACATATTCTACATAGGCCAGCACCATAAATAAAAAGCCAAAATTGATCAGCGTGTACCACCTGTTATAACCAAAAAATAAAATGGCCACACAAAGCCCGAGGAACAAATTACTTACTGCGAGGCTATACTTTTGCAAGTCGTTTTTTGGAAAATAGGCATTCAAACATTCATAAATAAACACACAGGCATAAGGGACTGTTAAAAAGAATAGAATCTCTTCTAAAGGTAGCCCCAAAAGATTTACCCCGATAAGGTAATCGGGGTTAAAAGACCATACATTTAGTTTAGTAAACAGGATATCCCAAATTAAAAACACCAAGCCCGTGATCAATATCGACGGGAATACAAACTTCCATTTGCTAAAAAAATGCACCTTTTTATCGAATGATAAAACCAGGGGAAAGAAGATTACAGCAAGATTGATAAGCAGATAGGTATAATTCATTCTAAAGGTGTTTTGTCAAAATTTTAACTTCAGCTGGCGTACATTTTTTACTGTCGATCATAAATTTAGCAACGTTCTTAACCAGTTCGCGATCGGCTAGGCCAAAATTTTCATTTTGATAATGTTTAAGGATCTCTTTTTTATCCTGAGCTAAATCTTTACTGAAACCGAGAAAAGAAGGCGTATAAAATTCAATAGAAAACCGCATAAAGCGAATCTCCATATTTTCCTTATCCATATCAATTGCTTTTTGCATGGTTTTGAGCGATCGGCCTACATACTTAATCTTGTTATATGGATTCCATGAGTGCTTGGCCTTAAGTGCCTCCAACGTTCCGGTGTAACCCGTAATTAAGGCGGTTTTATTGGCCAGCTTGTTCAGTTTGGCAAATAATGAGTCGGTTAGCTTCGAATTTTCTACCGCTTTAACCATATTAGTTTTTAATATCGCAATTTCTTGGGTAGATAACTGGGCGTAAGTAATATTGCTTGCTGCAAGGAGCAGAAAAAATATAATGCGTAGTTTGATCATGAGATGCGGCAAAGGTAAGAAAAGCTAATTGTAGATGCTTTGTATATTATTCAAAAGTGAAATATCGTCATTGCGAGGCACGAAGCAATCTTAATGCACACGCTAGCAGCGATCGTTGTAAGATTGCTTCGTCGTTCCTTCTCGCAATGACGAAAAAACAATATTTGATGTTAACAAAAACAAAACGCAATAAAATTCCTTTATTTACACCATGGAGAAAAAACCCAGGGTTACCATTATCGGTGCTGGCTTTGCAGGTTTGGCTGCTGCAGCTTTACTGGCTAAAGACGGTTGTGATGTTACGGTGATCGAAAAAAACGAAATGGCCGGTGGCAGGGCCAGAACTTGGCAAAAAGACGGATTTCTTTTCGATATGGGCCCCAGTTGGTACTGGATGCCAGATGTTTTCGAAAACTACTATAACCTATTCGGCAAAACTGCCGCAGATTTTTATGTGCTAAAAAGATTAAACCCTTCTTACCGTATTTATTTTGGCAAACAGGATACTATTGATGTTCCAGCAACATTAGCTGATTTATATGCTTTATTCGAAAAACTAGAACCAGGAAGCAGCAAAAACCTAGAATATTTTCTTGATCAAGCCAAATACAAGTACGATGTAGGCATGAATGAGTATGTTTTTAAGCCTTCGCACAGTGTGATGGAATATTTCGATCCCAGATTGGCTGTTAGCGGAATCAAATTGCAGCTTTTGGGCAATATGCGCAAACATGTTTACGAGTTATTTAAGAATGAGCGTTTGAGGAAACTTTTAGAATTCCCGGTTTTATTTTTAGGTGCCACACCACAAAACACACCTGCCTTATACAGTTTAATGAACTATGCCGACCTGGTTTTAGGCACCTGGTACCCTATGGGCGGCATGCACAAAATTGTGATAGCTATGCAACAAATCGCCGAAAGTGAGGGGGCAAAATTTATTTTCGATACCGAGGTAACCAAAATTGAAGTAAAAAACAACCTGGCAGAGTATGTAATTACCAACAAGGGCAACTTTAATAGTGATTTTGTGGTGGGCAATGCCGATTATCACCATATTGATCAACATCTTTTTGATAAACCTTACCGTAATTACAGTGAAAAATATTGGAATGAAAGAACAATGGCTCCCTCCTGCCTTTTGTTTTATATCGGGTTAAATAAAAAACTAGACAATATATTACACCACAACTTATTCTTTGATGAGGATTTCGATCAACATGCAGAAGAAATTTATACTAATCCACAATGGCCATCAAAGCCCCTATTTTATGCATGCTGTCCTTCCATAACCGATAAAAGTGTTGCACCGGAGAGCTGTGAGAACCTTTTCTTTTTAATTCCGGTAGCACCTGATTTAGCAGATAGCGAAAGTAAAAGGGAAGAATACTTTAATTTATTGATCGAACGCTTTAGAGATTTAACCGGTAACGATATTAGCGGTAACATTTTGTTTAAGCGCAGTTATGCCATGAACGATTTTGTGGAAGATTACCATGCCTTTAAAGGAAATGCGTATGGATTAGCAAACACTTTGAAACAGACGGCTTTTTTAAAACCTAAGATGAAAAGTAAGGTAACAAATTTTTTATACACCGGACAATTAACCGTTCCGGGCCCCGGTGTACCACCTGCAATCATCTCTGGGCAAGTGGTAGCAAAAGAAATAAAAAAAAAGTTAAAAAAAGCTTGACAAATTTAAAATTTCCCTTATCTTTATAACCACAAAACAAAAATACTGCAATAAAGCTTCAAAACACATAATCGTTCGGGGTTTGCATTTGTTTCGAAATAAGAGAGAAGGCGAATTGTTGAAAGAAAAAATAAGAATCAACTAACCAAATATATGATAAGCAAAAAGGCCTGAATTTTCAGGCCTTTTGCTTTTTACAATACTTCTGGCTTCCAATTGTCTCAAAAGTAAAAACGCATCTCATTCGTTACTCCCGGCACTTCAACTGTTATTAATTTCAGCGAGTATAATAAAAAAGCCCAGGCAAATTCGCCAGGGCTTTGGTTAAAATGTTCTTCAACGGGAATTGAGAATAATCTGATTAACGCTTACATCACTTCTGATGTTGCAATTTCTTTAGAATACGTTTTTAAATATTTTTTAAGAATACCTCTCGCTACGTGGATACGCGTTTTTACTGTTCCAATCGGAATAGCTAACATATCTGCAATTTCGTGGTACTTATATCCTTCAAAATAACGGATAAAAGGCACATAATATTCTTCAGGTAATTGCGAAAGGGCTTTATCTATATCGCCTAACACAAATTTGCTCTCTGCCTGGTTCTTAGTTGCACTATATGAAAGATTTGCAGAAGATATATCTTCGCTCTGCGTAATTAAAGTATTTGTTTTCACCAGTCGGCGATAGTTGTTAATGAAAGTATTTTTCATGATGGTAAACAACCAGCCTTTTAAATTCGTACCCTCTTTAAACTTATTGTAATAAGTGATCGCTTTCAGCATGGTATCCTGAACCAAATCATTTGCGTCTTCTGCGTCTTTAGTAAAATTTAAAGCATAAGATCTAAGCGATACCGAGTGATGATTAACCAGATGATTGAATTCAAATTTTGTCATGATATTTAGCTTTAGGTAGATAAAAAAACAAATGAATTATTGTTCATTCACTTAACCTAAACAAACTTAGTACCAAAATTTTCTGGCATGGTGTTAAAAGCGTGCAACTACATAAGGGCAGGCTTTCGTCACAGAATATTTACTTCTCTTTCTAAAGTGACTCCAAAAGTAGACTTTACACTGTCTATAATCTGTTCAGAAAAATGATACACTTCTGTGCCAGTCGCATGCCCGTGGTTAACTAAAACCAATGCCTGGTTTTTCCAGGTACCTGTCTGGCCGACCACTTTACCCTTCCAGCCACATTGCTCAATTAACCAGCCGGCCGCCAATTTAATTTTATCATCAGCTGTAGGATAATGTACCACATCGGGGTGTTTCGCTACAATATCAGCAAATTCATATTTTTCGATCACTGGATTTTTAAAGAAACTACCTGCGTTGCCAATAGTAGACGGATCAGGCAGTTTGCTTACGCGGATATGCGAAACAGCCGATGAAACATCGGCAATATCCGGCTTTTCGATCCCTCTGTTCAGCAGCTCGGTTTCAATGGCACCATAGGAGGTATTGATTTCTGCTTCCACCGATAAACGGAAAGTAACGGACGTAATAATATATTGGCCCTTCAACTCACCTTTGAAAATACTTTCGCGGTAACCGAAATGGCAATCATCATAAGTAAAGGTTTTGATTTTCCCTGTTTTGATCTCAAAAGCACTGCAGCTTTCGAAAACGTCTTTAAGCTCTACCCCATATGCACCAATATTCTGTATTGGCGATGCACCCACCGTGCCGGGGATCAGGCTTAAATTTTCTACGCCTGCAAAATGATGTCCAACACAGTAGTTCACAAAATCATTCCACACTTCACCAGCACCAGCTGTTACCAATACTTTATCATTAATCATTTCGGATTTGATGCCTTTGATGCTGATTTTAACAACTAATCCCTTATAATCCTGAGTAAATAAGACATTACTCCCTCCACCAATAACCAGGAGCTTTTGAGATTTTACGATCTCGTTTTTAAACAGTCTGGCTAAATCTGCTTCAGAAAATATCTCGGCAAAGTAACTTGCCTTAACATCGATACCAAACGAATTATACGGTTTTAACGAAATATTTTCCTGGATTTGAAGCATATTGATTCTGGGTTATGCTGCAAAAGTAAAATAAAAAATAGTTAAGGAACGATTTTGGTAATCCCCTTATCGAAATTAAAGTTTAAAGTGTCGGCTTTTTTTCCTTCAACTACTACTTTCGAAAGCTGCCAGCCGATGAAAGCTGGTTTGGTTTTGGCAACGTCCAATAAATGATACCTTTCTTTTGTTAATTTAGCACTAATCAACCCTACACTATCCGACGCTGCCTGACTTAAATGTTCTATCTCACCCTCGAGGACAGCTAAAGTATCATCTAATTTATTTCCTTTTTTTAGGCTATCAGTATAAGCCTTTGGTGAAATATTGTAAAGGCTATCTAATTTGGAACTATCGAAATTCAAATCCTGATTACTGTTTGCATATTTTGATTTTACAAGTGCAATAGCGCGATCTTTATCAGTCTTTTTACCACATGATGTGATGACAACTAGCGATAAAAGCACAAAGGCATGGTAAATTTTTCTCATGGCATAGGTTTAATAAAAAAGAACAAGCATCCTGCCAAGAATGAGTAAAGCATAAAACAGCATTAGTAGACGCTATTTTTTTAATGGTTCATCAATTTTCTTTTTAATTGCCTTTCCTTCATTGGTCTGTTGTAACCGGTTCGAAAGGGCGCCGTATAATTCTGTAGGCGAGCCGAAATCAAACTCTTTAAAAAAACCTGGTATACTGAGATACCGCACAAAGTTACCTAACTCCATTAATGCCACCGGTGAATCGGCATTTTGTTTAATAAAATTTAAAAACTTCCGCTCTTTTAATGCTTTTGTGGCATCATTGGTTTGCTGAAGATAAATTCCGCCACTAATTATTTTTGCAGGCGCCAAATTATATGGGTTTTCAATATCCAATTGAACATCTTCCAGAAAAATCTTTTTAAGATTAGCACTACCACCCACAAACCATACTTTCTGTTTTATCTTCGATTTTATTTCAGCTAAAGTAACATCCCCACGTTCATCAATAAAAATAAAACCTTCTCTTAATAGCTGGCCCTCCAGATTGGATGTGGCCGATAGTTGAAAATGATTGCCATTCATTGGCCGCACCAAAAACAAATCTGGTTTTCCTGCTACTGGCGCATCACTTACCAGGTAAGCAAATTTTGCATTTTTAGGGTTTTGAACTAACCCTGCTACGGTGAATTTAATTGTTTGTGCATGCAAAGAGCCTACGAAAAGTAGCGCCATGCAAAAAATTAGTTTTCTCATCGGCTTTATATTTATAACCTTAAATATAAAACTAATTAGTTAGTTAAAAAATATTTTAGTCATTTTTTATCAAACTTCTTCTCACAAATAATAATCCAAAAGCCTTACCTTTTTCTTTGCCCCTATTCTTATGATGAACCTTATGTGCTTTTCGCAAGGCCTGCAAATAAGTGTTGTTGCTTTTAAAAGTTTTAAATCTCCGGTGCACAAACCAATCGTGTACCACAAAATAAATCAGGCCATATAAAGTAATCCCTAAACCGATAAAAAACCCGTAACTTAAATTATCTCGATCGGCATACATTAAAAACAAGGATACTGCGGCAAATAATGCGGCAAACAGGTCGTTCCATTCGAAGAATGATTTTGCTTTTTGGTGATGGCTTTTATGCATAAACCATAGTGCTCCATGGAATAAATACTTGTGTATAAACCAAGACAAACACTCCATTGCTATGATGGTAAACAATACAATAAAGATGTTGATTAGTGCTGACAAATTTTCTAAACGATTGGTTTGTAAAGATATATAAACAGCGCAAGAAACAAAATTATGTCATAAAATTGTAAGCTTAATGCGCTTTTCAACAAACCTTTCATGACAAATCATTTTTTAGCACTATTTTTGACTAAAATATTAAAAAAGTCAGAAAGTAGAAAAGTAAAATGATTGTAGCCGATAAAAAGAGAGAGCAAATTATTGATGGCGCTATAAAACGCTTTATCCATTTTGGTATTGGTAAAACCACAATGAACGATATCGCAGAAGATCTTTCCGTTTCCAAACCATCGCTTTATTATTATTTCCCAGATAAGAAGCATTTAATTATTGGAGTAATAGAAAGGGTATTTAACGACTTCTTTGAGTTGATTAAAAAGAAATACAATCCAGATCAACCTTTAGAAGACATTCTTTTTAGCACCATAGAAGTGAGGAACACTTTCTTCCAAAAATATTACATGCTAAGGATTACGGAAGGCATTCCTGATTTATTGAACGATGATGTGATCAAAGGAAAGTTACAAACGCTTAAAAGCTCGGAAAAAGATTTCTTCGCAGAAATTTTTAGTCAGGCAAAAGGAAAGGGAGAAATTGAGCACGATGATACTGCGCATGTTGCAGAACTTTATCTGGAAAGCTTGATGGGCCTTTGCACCATGTGTATTATGGAAACCGGAAAAGATCTTTTCCCTGACAAAAAAGCATTAAACAAAATGACACTGAAGCAAAAAAACCTCACCACCATATTTGTGAGAGGTTTACGATGTTCAGATTGAAATACGGCGGCCGCAACAACTGACAAACCGGTTATAAACAGGCCACAAATTTTAAATAGATAAGAACCCAAAAACAAAAAAACAATACATTATGCTTAGAGTAAAAATGGTAAGGTTAATGCTCATACTGCTAATCGGCTCGGTTTTACCGCAGCTGGTACTTGCACAGCAGCAAGTTACCTTAAAAGATGCGCTAACCTATGCGCTCCAAAACAACACCAAGATTCGAAACTCGAAATTGGATATTGAAGGCGGAAGATACAAGGTGGAGGAAGTTAGGGCACAGGCCTTGCCTCAAATTACAGGAAATGTCGGTTTAACTTATAACCCTATTATCGGTCAGCTGGTTGCTAATTTCGGCGGACAGACACAGGCGATCAAATTAGGCCAGAACTGGAATTCGACTGCAGGTGTTCAGCTTTCGCAACAATTATTCAACCAACAGGTTTTTACTGGTTTACAGGCTGCGAGATCGAGTGAGGAATATTACAACCTTACTTCAAAATTAACTGAAGAGCAGATTATCGAGCTGGTGGCCAACAATTACTACCAGGTTTTGGTAAACAGACAACAGTTAAACGTAATTGATACCAATATTAAAAACGTTAAAATTGTAGAAAAAATTGTTTCAAACCAGTTTAAAAATGGTTTAGCCAGAAAAATCGATGTTGACAGGATCAATGTAAACCTAACTAACCTGAATACACAACGTGAGCAGGTGATTAATGCCATTACCCAATTGGAGAATCAGTTAAAATTCTCGATGGGCATGCCGGTTTCTACGCCGATCAGCTTACCATTTACTGAATTAACAGAGGTAACCACTTTACCTGTATTTACAGATTCTATCGATCTGGCAAACAGAACAGAGGTTAAACTTTTGGATAATCAGGATAAACTTTTATCACTGCAAAGAAAGGCATACGTGGCCGAATATTATCCATCATTGGCTTTAACGGGTAATTATACCTACTCTAGCCAAAGTGACGGTTTCGATTTCCTAAAGTCTAATGCTGCTGCAATCGGATATGGCGCATCGGCCGTTGGTCTAACTTTAAAAGTGCCAATTTTCAATGGTTTTTTAACACGTTCAAAAATCCGTCAGGCAGATGTAGATATTAAGAAAGCAAGAGAGAGCAGAAAAGAGTCTGTAAACTCGTTAAACCTGGCTTATGAGAACGCAAAAATCCAATTGCGCAACAACATCAACACCATTAAATCGCAACGTAAAAATGCAGATTTGGCGCAGGAAATTTACAAAAGCACACAAAACAATTATAACAACGGCTTAGCTTCCTTAACCGATCTTCTGGATACAGAAAATGCACTTACTGAGGCACAGAACAGTTATACACAGGCTTTATTGAATTACAAAATAGCCGAAATACAATTAATCAAATCAAACGGGAATATTAAATCGCTAGTACAATAGAAATGAAAAGAGTAATTACCATAATTATCGTAGTTGTTGTTGCCCTTGGTGCAATAGCTTATGTTTTAAGCAACAATAAAAAGAAGAACGAAGAAAAAACGGCTTTCATTGCTAAAGGTGGTGGCGCTGTTGCCGTTCGGGTTGCTCAGGTAGAGAGAAAAGCTGTGAATTTAGATTTTAGTGCAAACGGAAACTTTATCCCTAAACAAGAACTTAACTTCTTATCGGAAAATGCAGGTCGTGTTACGGCTATTTATGTTGATGAAGGTGACCGCGTAAGCAAAGGTCAGGTTTTAGCCCGTGTTGATGCTGAAATTATCAATACAGACAGAGAAACTGCTGAAGCAACTTACCAAAATGCAGTGAGAGATGAGGCCAGATACCAAAGCTCATTCTCAACTGGTGGTGTTACGCAACAACAGTTAGATCAGGCTAAATTGGCTACAAAGAATGCAAAACTTCGCTTACAGGCTTCACAAAGAAGATTAAGTGATGCCAACATTAAATCACCTATTAATGGTATCGTAAACAAAAGATACATCGAAGTTGGTGCTTTTGTAAATACCCAGGGCACTCAATTGTTCGAACTTGTTGATGTTTCTAAATTAAAACTGAAAGTAAATGTTAACGAATCGCAAGTTGCCAATCTTAAAATCGGCGATCAGATCCAGATCAAATCTTCGGTTTTCCCAACTGATAATTTCTCCGGAAAGGTAACTTTCATCGCTGCTAAAGCCGATGCAACATTAAATTTCCCGATTGAAATTGAGGTAGAGAACAGCCACAAAAACACTTTAAAAGCCGGTATGTACGGAACTGCAATATTCAAGTTCCCTAAACAGGCACCAAGCATCCTTATTCCACGTACTTCATTTGTAGGTAGTGTAAGTAGTAATCAGGTTTTTGTATTGGATAAATCTAACAATACTTCTAAAATCCGTAATGTAGTAGCCGGCCGTATTTTAGGAGATAATGTTGAAATTCTTGATGGCTTAAAAGAAGGTGAAACTGTAATCACCAGCGGACAGATTAACTTAACTGAAGGTACAGCAGTTAGTATCGTAAAATAAGTTAGAGGGGATTTTTCGGCTTTAAAACGCGATACGCCAATCGCAAAACGCAATACTAATTAAAATGAAGATAACAGACATATCTATAAAAAGGCCTTCGCTGGTTATTGTGGTATTTACCGCACTTACTTTGCTTGGGCTACTAAGTTACTTTTCGTTGGGTTATGAATTACTTCCAAAATTCTCTAACAACGTAGTATCTATTTCGACCATCTACCCTGGTGCTTCACCAAATGAGGTTGAAAATACCGTAACCAAAAAGATTGAGGATGCGGTATCATCGATGGAAAACATCAAGAAAATCAACTCTGTATCGTTTGAGAGTTTATCTACAGTTACCATCACCTTAACTGATGCGGCAAACATCGATATTTCCTTAAATGATGCACAAAGAAAGGTAAATGCTATTCTTTCTGATCTGCCTGAGGATGTAAAAACGCCGTCATTAAGTAAATTCTCTTTAGATGATTTACCGGTAATTACCATGTCGGCATCAGCCAATATGGATGATATTACCTTTTACGATTTAATTGATAAACGTATTGCTCCGGTAATTTCGAGGGTGAGTGGTATTGCTCAGGTTAACTTAGTTGGTGGTTCGGAACGCGAAATTCAGGTTTCGTTAAATGCTGATAAGCTACAAGGATACAACCTTTCAGTTCCACAGGTGCAGCAATTAATTTTAAGTTCCAACTTAGATTTCCCTACAGGAAGTGTTAAAACCCAAAACCAGGATGTACTGATCCGTTTGTCGGGTAAATACAGAAGTATGGAAGAGTTGAGAAACCTGGTTTTAACAACGACTAAAGATGGTGCACAGATCCGTTTAGGTGACGTTGCCGACGTTCAGGATTCGCAAAAAGAAACTGAAAAGCTGGCACGTATCGATCGTAAAGCATCTATCGCCATCCAGATCATTAAACAAAGTGATGCAAATGCGGTAGAAGTGAGTAAAGGTGTACATGCCATTATTGCTAAACTTAAAGGTGAATACGCAGCAAATAAATTAGACATCAGAATTGTAAACGATAGTTCAATCTTTACTTTAGAATCGGCCGATGCGGTAATCCACGATTTAATCCTGGCGGTTATCCTGGTGGCTTTCGTAATGCTTTTCTTCTTGCACAGTTTACGTAACGCGCTAATTGTAATGGTATCGATTCCGGTTTCATTAATCGCTACGTTTATCGGGATCAGCTTGTTCGGCTTTACCTTAAACTTAATGTCGTTATTGGGGTTATCACTCGTGGTAGGTATCCTGGTGGATGATGCGATTGTGGTACTGGAAAATATCCAGCGACACATGGAGATGGGTAAAAACAAAGTAAGAGCAGCATCTGATGCAACAAGAGAGATTGGTTTTACCGTAGTATCGATTACTTTCGTAATTGTGGTCGTGTTCTTCCCGATTGCGGTAAGTACTGGTTTGGTATCGAACATCTTACGTCAGTTCTGTATTGTGGTAATTATTGCAACGTTACTTTCATTAGTAGCTTCATTTACCATTGTACCACTTATCTTCTCTCGCTTTGGTAAGTTAGAACGTATTGAAGGTAAAAACCTATTTGGCCGTTTCATTCTTTGGTTCGAAAAACAATTAAAGAAATTTACCCTTTGGATTACCAGCATTTTAACATGGTCGTTAAACCACAAAGCCTTAACATTAATTATTGTTGTGGTGATGTTCTTTAGCTCATGTGGATTATTGGTAGGCGGTTTTATCGGATCGGAATTTTTCCCTAAATCAGATAAAGGTGAGTTCCTGGTGCAGTTAGAGTTACCAAAAGATGCCTCTTTAGAGCAAACCAACTTTTTAACACAAAAAGCTGAGGCTTTCTTAGATAAACAACCAGAAATTACACAGCTAATTACTACCGTTGGACAATCGACTGGTGATTTCGGTGGTACGCAAGCTACAGCCTATAAATCTGAGATTAATGTTAAGCTGGTTGAACGCGATGAGCGTAAAGGTGTTTCTTCAGATATTTTCGCAACGAAAATGAGCCGTGCTTTGGCTAAAGAATTAATTGGGGCAAAAGTTAAAACCGTTCCGATCAGTATTTTGGGTATTGCAGAAAACGCACCGATCCAATTGGTGGTAATGGGTTCTGATTTAGATAGCGCATTGAAGTATGCTGAAGGTGCTCAAAAAGTGCTTGCGGCTATCCCTGGTGCTACAGAGATTAAATTATCGGTAGAAAAGGGAACTCCTGAGATTAACGTTCAGGTAGACCGCGATAAGATGTCGGCCGTAGGCTTAACTTTACAAACTGTAGGCTCAACCATGCAGACTGCTTTTGCGGGTAATACCGATGGCAAATACCGTAAAGGTGAATACGAGTACGATATCAATATTCAGTATCAAAACTTCAACCGCCAGAATATTGATGACGTGCGTAACCTGATTTTTGTAAACAGCGATGGTAAACAGATCAAGTTATCGCAGTTTGCGACCATTACAGAAGGTTCAGGTCCGAGTCAGTTAGAGCGTTTAAATAAATCTACGTCAGTATCTGTTAAGGCGCAGTCAATCGGTAGACCAACAGGAACCGTTGTTGCTGAGTTCCAGGCGAAACTGGAAGAGCTGCAAAAAAATGGCAAACTTAAAGCCCCAATTGGCGTAAGTTATAGCTGGGCGGGTGATCAGGAAAATCAGAGCGAAGGTTTTGGTACTTTGGGTATCGCTTTATTGGCTTCGATCATTTTGGTTTACCTGATTATGGTTGCGCTTTACGATAGTTTTATCTATCCGTTGGTGGTAATGTTCTCGCTGCCTTTAGCGGTAATCGGAGCATTGTTAGCTTTAGCTTTAACCAATAACTCAATCGGTATCTTCACCATTTTAGGTTTGATTATGTTAATGGGTCTGGTAGCGAAAAACGCGATCATCCTGGTCGATTTTACCAACCACTTAAAGGCGGAAGGTAAAGAGACAAAAGAAGCGCTTGTACTGGCCAACCACGCACGTTTACGCCCAATTTTAATGACAACCATTGCCATGGTATTCGGTATGCTTCCAATTGCATTGGCAAGTGGTGCAGGTGCAGAATGGAAAAATGGTTTGGCCTGGGTTATTGTAGGCGGATTAACCAGTTCATTGTTCTTAACCTTAATTGTGGTACCGGTAGTTTACTTAATGTTCGATAGAATGTTAGAACGCCTTGGTTTCAACAAAAAAGGAAAAACAATCGATGAGTTAATGGTAGAGCCATACGATCATAAAGATGTAAATGAATACGATTTAGATCATGGACATTAATAAACATCCAGATTAACAATCAATTTAGCCCCGATCCCAAATCGGGGCTTTTTTTGTGGATTTTGTTTTTAGCCACAGAAACACGGAAAATTTATCCGCAAACAGGTATCCCAATCCGCCGCCATGGTTCGTGTCCGCACGAACCATTTTATTTTTTTTGCCACGGAAAACGCGGAGGCATGGAAAACTATGCCTAAGGAATGTCGCCCATCAATTTGCCAACAAAATGCCCTCGCCATAATTGTGGGCGCTACCAACCATTTTATTTTTTACTTGCTGCATTTAGAAATTTTGATGCCCAGATAATTATACAATGTTGTCTTCAAACAAATTATGTAGCAACATTGTATATTAGGATTATGTTTAAACTCATTCTAAGTCTGTTCCTGATCTGTTCTACCCTTCTGGTTAATGCCCAACACCCGCCTATTTTCCCGGCGATGACTACTGATTCGAGCTTCGTTAAGGTTTCAAACTTAGATATCACGCTGGTAAAATACAGTTATAAACCTAATGGCATTAAATTTTTAGTTGTACATGATAATGAAGATACTGGCGTAAAAGCAGGTTTTGATTATATCCGTTGGAGCGGTGGCGAGCTTATCGACAGTCAATATGGCGGTGTAAGAGATTATTATTTCACCTATATGGATGATCAATATCGTATAGACCCCAACGCCATTTATACCGAGGTAGGTGTAAAAACAAGGTTAAAAAAAGACTTTTTCAGCTCCAATGAAGTTGAAAAAGCAATACTTAATGCAGGCAAACAAATTGTCGATTTTTACGATCCAAAAGCCACAGGTTATTTTTTAACCTTGCATAACAATGCCGATGGTGGTTTTGGTATTTCCTCTTATTTACCAGGTTACGATTTAGCCAGCACTGCCGATTCGGTTTACATCAACTTTCAGATGGATGGCGATGATCTTGTTTACGTAACCGAACCAAGGTTGTTCAGCAGCTTAAAAAAGGCCAATGTGAATGTAATTCTTCAATCTAAATTTGTTTCTAATGATGGCTCGCTTTCGGTCTATGCCATGCAAAATAATATTCCTTATATTAATGTAGAAGTACAGCACGGGCATCTGGACGAAAATTTAAGATTAATTGAGCTCGCTATTGCCGCCTTAAAAGAACATGGATTGGTGAAGAAAGAGTAGATTACTAAGCATTTTCATGGCTATCCTTACTAAATTTTGATATTTATATACAGGTAGCGTGCTCCAAATGAAATAATGGTTTAAAATTAGGAAATGATTGGCCTGTGGTTCTTGGAGGACAACAGTCCCGCTTTCCATTACAAGTCCTCGCTACGCTATGGGCTTTTCATTGCAATCGGGTTTAGGAACAAAGGTTGGTGCACCTTGCAACCCGACAAATAAAAAACTGCCGTGGCCATCTAGCCCCGGTTGAAGCGTTACCCTGCAGCAACGAGGTACGAGGAAGCAAAGCGTATAAGCGTAAAACGGGAAGACATTTACTGTTTTGCAGGGCCTTGCGCTCCAAATGAAATGATTGTTTTAAAATTAGGAAATGATCGGCCTGTGGTTCTTGGAGGGCAACAGTCCCGCCATTCGCTGTAGCTCCGATGGAAGAGCTGTGAAACAAGCAAGCACACCAAAATATAATATAAATCGGTGCTTAATCGGAGGCTGCCGCTACTGTCAGGTCTAAAGACAAGGGTTTGTGCGCCCTGCAACCCCAAAAATGAAATGCTGTCGTGGCCAACTAGCCCCGGTTGAAGCGTTACCCTGCAGCAACGAGGTACGAGGCAGTGAAGCGTATAAGCGTAAAACGGGGAGGAACTTTTTGTTATTTACAGGCAGTGCGCTCCAAATAACAAGTATAATTTATTTAACAGTCATAGCTAATTTATCGCTTTTATTTTTGTGATCAGGAAAGTAATCAGCAAACCAAAAACAGAAATTATCCCGAAAGAATAACGCAGGCTTGATAGTTGCGAAACATAGCCTATTAATGGCGGACCAAACAAAAAGGCAAAATAACCAATACTCGAAACCATAGTTATTGCTTTACCAGCAGGCACTTTTTTATTGTTACCAGCTATGCTATATACCATTGGTACAATACTCGAAACACCCAAGCCAATAAGCATAAAACCAAAAATAGCGACAATTAGGTTTGGAAATATTACGGCAAGCGCCATCCCTATCGAGATAATGGCACCGCTGATCTGAAGGAGGTTTTTCCGCCCGAATTTACCGATTAAAAACACCCCTAAAAACCTTCCGCTTGCCATCATAAACATAAAGGAGGCATAACCTATAATTGCCTTATTATGAGGTAACTTCACTACATCTTCGAAATAAATAGCACTCCAATCGAACATTGTTCCTTCGGTGGCCATACTACAAAATGCGATAACGCCCAATAACACCAAAATACCCTGTGGCATCGTAAAAAACTTCGTTTTCTCAACCACCGTATCTGGTTTATTATAGTTCAGCAATTTTCTCCAATTAAGCGCAACATTGCTTAAGGATATCAGTGCAATGATCCAAAAATGGGTATACATGCCTAATTTTAGGTTAACCAGCCCCAGGGCAATTAAAGCCCCCGTTAAATTACCAATACTCCAAGCCCCGTGGAAAGAACTCATAATGGGTTTGCCGTAATAGTTTTCACCTGCGACACCCTGTGTATTTAAGGCGATGTTACAAAGGTTCCCGGTTATACCAAACATCACCAAAAAAGCAGCCAACTGCCAACCAGTTGTGGCTAATGCTAAAAAAGTTAATGCAATTGCATAAAGTGGCGCAGTTGCCCTTAACATTTTCTTACTGCCAAAATGAGTGGTCAATTTCGCCGAAAAAAACATCGTTATAATCTGCCCCGCAGGTAACGCAAAAAGAATAGAGCCTAATTCTGCATCGTTCAGGCCCATAGAAGCTTTAAAAGTTGGAATCCTACTGGCCCAACTTGCAAAGCACACCCCTTGCATAAAATAAAAGGCAGATATGGCAAATCGTACTTGTTTCGGAGAGCTTTGCGCTAATACAGGTTTATCTTCTTGTTTACTTAAAATTCCCTGTTCTTGCGTACTTTCTTCCAAAATGATGTTTAAATTATAGATTGAATTGCAAAGTTCTTTAAATCTATTGGAAATACCGACAAGTTTTTAACATTTTATCAAAGAATTTGGAGAATACAGGGTTAAAATATTAAACTTTCCATTTTTCCAGTTCATAAGCACTATCCCAGAACATCCATTCTAAACGGGTTGCCATTTCGAAAGCATCCAGCATTTTTTGTTGGGTTACTGCATTAGCCTGCGCTGCCATTTGATCAGTAATATCAATCGCCTTTTCTACCGCAGCAGCAAATTCGACGCCCGCATACATATCGATCCACCTTTTGTAAGGATTCTGATCGCCATTTTGCTGTGCGAAAATATGATCACCAACTGCCTTATAAATCCAAAAACATGGCAAAACAGCTGCTACAGCAATTTCTACATTGGCATACGCAGCCTGACTAAGGATATAATTGGTATACAAAAGTGTAGATGGCGTGGGCTGCACTTGGTTAGCTAAACCAAATTCCACAAAATAACTTTCATGCAAACTACGCTCGGCAAAAATTGCTCCTGTAGAAAACCCGGCAAAGGCCATCACCAAATCTGCATCCTGCATTCGGCTACTAATGGTGCTTAAAGTCCGGCCGAATTCTAAAAGGTAATAAGCATCCTGAGCTAAATAAAAGATAAACTTTTCTATAGGCAGCCTGCCATTGCTTAATTGGGCATTAAAAGGCATCGCTAAAATTTTGCCATAAATGGGTTCAACGCTTTCCCAGGCCTTTGCGCTCCACTTCATTGTACAATTAGTTTTAAAGGTTCGAAAAAGTGATTTAATGGCCCATTGCCCTTGCCAGTTTTTACCTCGCTACCCGTTTGTAAGGCCCGGCTGATGTAGTTTTTCGCATTTTTTATTGCGATAAGTAGAGTGTTACCCTTGGCCATTTCGGCAGCGATGGCCGAAGAAAGTGTACAACCGGTTCCATGTAGATTTTTAGAAGCAATAAAGACACTTTCTAATACTACTGGTGCATCGTTTCCTGAGATAAAAACATCGTAAATGATTGGGCCGATTAAATGTCCTCCTTTTATTAAAACGGCTTTTGCACCTTTCTCGACGATTTTTCTACCCCCCGCAATCATCCCATCGAGGTTATGGATCTCCTGCCCTGAAAGGATAATGGCCTCGTCTATATTTGGGGTAACCAATGTTACCAAGGGGAATAATTTTTCAACTAACTGGGTAACGGTATCAGCTTCGATTAACCGATCGCCACTGGTGGCTACCATAACAGGATCTAAAATAACGGGAACATCTTGATTATAGGTTTTTAATTCCTTTTCGATTACCTGTACCACTTCAGCACGATTGATCATACCGATTTTAATGGCCACTGGCGCTATATCATCTAATACCGCCTGTAACTGATCTTTAATCATTTCTGCCGGGATGCCATGCACTGACCGCACCCCCACTGTATTTTGTGCCGTTACAGCCGTGATTACTGAGGTGCCAAAACAGCCCAAAGCAGAAAAGGTTTTTAAATCGGCCTGGATGCCCGCACCGCCTCCACTATCTGAGCCGGCTATTGTTAATACATTAATATAATTCATTGCTAAATGACTTCATTTTGTTGTACAACTTCAGGAGTCTTCAAATGCAGTATGCATTTTTGCGCAATTTTTGCAGACAAACTAATTTCCTACGCCGGCATTATCCGGATCAGGTTCATTTGAGGTTGATGGTTGGAGGGTTTTAAGGCTGAAGGAATTACCCTCTACCTTTTTACCTTCTACCTTTAACCTCAAAACGGGTATGTTCTCAGCCAACTTATTTGAAGGCACCCCTAAAGTTTTATTTTGTAGCGCAATATAGGGCTTAATCTTGAGAAACTAAAGCATACATTCCTACACCCTAATCGTCATCTCGATCCGATAGCTATCGGATGCAGCGCAGTTGCGAATTTTCGGGAGAGAGGTCTTTTAAAGAAGATTCAAGTAGCGGCTTTCATAGATTTCTCCATTTCGCCACCGATGAAAATCGGCAGGCTTAAGTCGAAATGATGAAAAGAGTTAAAACAAAAAACCCCGATATAAAACCGGGGCTAAAACATAATAATTAATAAAGGGATAGAGAGACTTATATTTTATCGGGCTGATAGAACCGAACGGTACCATCTCCCTCGTTTGACACAATCAACAAACTTTTTCCGTTAGGGCTATCTTTTGGTTTAACAAACAGTAAACCTTCAGGGGCATCGCCCGTAGAGAATAGTTGAACAAATTTTGGTGAGGCTGGTGTAGTTACATCATAAACAGCAATCATATCTGCACGTTCCATACCAATAAAAGCTAAGGTTTGCCCATTTACCTGCGCAACGGTTACACTTTCAACCTCTACGCCTTTATTGTCAGACCGGTCATCGTCATATTTACCTGCATCAATTACATGTTGCTCTAAATCTTTACCAATGTTGGCTACCAAAGCCCCAGTATTTGCGTTAATAATACTAACACTTCTTCCACCTGTTGAATATAATTCCTGATATACTTTATTGGTACCAATTAAGGTATAACCAACAGTATTTGTTACCGTGAGCCTTCCTAAATTAGCGTCTAACTGTAAGGTTGCTGCGTTAGGAAATTTAGCTGCATCCAAAACAAGGTCCTTTACACGTACTTCTTCCTTTGCATCTTTTGGTGTGTAATCCTGCCTGGTATCGCCTTCATTGGCCAAGGCCAGATAGGCAGTACCACCAGCAGTAAAATATGAGATTGCATCTGGCAGATAAAAAGCCTTGATTGGCCATGTACCTAAAACTTTTTTACTGTCTTTATCGCTTACATCAAAGGCATTATCAGCCAGGCTGATGTCTCTTGTGCCCAATGGATTGATTTTGGTAATGCTTCCGCCAACGATATCTACTTCAGCAACACCATTGTTCTCTTGTAGGGTAACATATGCTTTTTTAGAATCGGGGCTTACTGCAATATATTCTGGTTCGATATCTTGTGTAAAACTTGCATTTAAACCATAAATTCTGAAACCACCTGCAAGCAAAGTTGTTTTTTGTGATTCAAAAGCGGCGAAATCTAATGTTTTTACAGCATAGTCGTCTTTGATGTTAATGATCGAAATGGTTCCTTTAGGATCAACGGTATATGCAAGATTCGGTTCACCTTCGTTAGCCGATAAAATATAGTTTCCATCAGGACTGAAAGTTACCATATCGGGCATGGCACCAACCGTTATTTTTTTAACCTCTTCTAAAGTAGCTGTTTTTAATACCACTACATCACCATTTCCCTGCTTATCTGCGCCATCTAAAGCGATTGCTAATAAACCATTACTTACAGCCACGCTATTAATACCAGCGTTATTGGGGTATAATAAGGTTTTCAATTTTGTAACGGTGGGGTATTTGCTCATATCAACTACATCAACCTTGGTTCCGCCATCGTTACTCACCACAAATAATTGCTTGGTTAAGGGATCGTAAGCCGAAATTTCTGAAGCAAATTCTCCACCTAAATCAATGGAAGCAGTTTCTTTAAAACTGTCGATTTTTTCAGGAACGATAGCTTCAACAGGGGGATCTACAATCGGATCATCAGTTGGATCTTTTTTGCAGGCAGTAAATGCCAATGAAGCAATAAGGATTGCACCAAATAGTTTTTTACAGTTCATGGTTTGTTTAATATCTGAACCGCAAAAATAGAAGCACATAACGCTAATTTTAGGTGTTGTTTGTTATCATTTTATTAAGAAAATATAAAGACTGAAGGGGAAAGACTAAAGGGGAAGAAGTATTTTTAAAAAGTTGTCAACTTTAATAGCCAGTTTGCTAGAAAGTTGACAACTCTACAATTAAAAAAGCCGACAATTTCTTATCGGCTTTAGGTTTTTGCATGAGGGATAGCAGTAAAAATCCTTTTGTTGTTAGCTGAAAGCACAACAAAAGATTGAAACGTATAGCCCGACCCTTGCGCAGCTTGGGGCATGCCCAAAATATTAAAGTTAATTGATCGATCGTAAAACCGACTTATCAATTAAATATGTATGGCTCTATTATCAGTTGCTGCAAGTGCTGCTTCTTTTAAGGCTTCGGTATAGGTTGGGTGCGCATGGCAGGTACGTGCAATATCTTCTGCAGATGCACGGAATTCCATTGCAATAACTGCTTCTGCAATCATATCTGCTGCGCGTGGGCCAATCATGTGTACACCTAAAACTTCATCAGTAGCGGCATCGGCCAAAACTTTAATGAAACCATCGGTATCCATACTCGCTTTTGCACGTCCGCTGGCTTTGAAAGGGAATGAACCTGCTTTATATTTAACACCTTTTTCCTTTAACTGCTCTTCGGTTAAACCTACAGAAGCAACCTCTGGCCAGGTATAAACCACACCAGGAATTAAGTTATAGTTGATATGTGGTTTCTGACCGGCAATTGTTTCGGCAACATAAGTACCTTCATCTTCTGCTTTATGTGCCAACATGGCGCCGGTAATTACATCACCAATGGCATAAACACCTTTAACAGAAGTTTCTAAATGCTCATTAACCGGAATTTTTTTACCTCTTTCTTCAACAGTGATACCGATTTTATCTAAACCTAAACCTTCGCTGTAAGCCGTACGACCAACAGCAACGATACAGTAATCGGCTTCTAAAGAAATGGATTCGCCTTTAGGGGTATCAGCTGTAACAGTCACTGTTTTACCTTTAGTAGTAGCACTGGTAACTTTGTGGCCCATGTAAAACTCCATACCTAAAGTTTTCTTTAACACACGCTGAAGTTCTTTACCCAAACCAGCATCCATAGTACCAATGATAGATGGCAAAAACTCAACAACAGATACTTTTGTACCTAAACGGGCATATACCGAACCTAACTCTAAACCGATTACACCACCGCCGATTACCACCATTGTTTTTGGCACTTCTTTAATATTTAAAGCTTCGGTTGAGGTAATAATGCGTTTTTTATCGATTGGTAAAAATGGCAAAGCGGTTGGTTTAGAACCTGTAGCAATGATTACGTTTTTAGCAGATAAGGTTTCTGTAGAACCATCGGCTTTAGTTACCAGAATGGTATTTTTATCAACAAAAGAACCTACACCTTCGAAAGAATCGATTTTATTTTTCTTGAACAAATAAGTGATACCTGCTGTATTTTGGGCAACAACATCGTCTTTACGAGCGATCATTTGTTTCATATCAACCTTTAAATCTTTTAAGTTGATACCATGGGTAGTAAACGTGTGAGCAGCGTTGTGAAAATGCTCTGAAGAATCTAATAAAGCTTTAGATGGAATACAACCTACGTTTAAGCAAGTACCTCCAAAAGTTTTATATTTTTCAACAACTGCAGTTTTTAAACCTAACTGAGCACAACGGATTGCGCCTACATAACCGCCCGGCCCTGAACCGATAACAACGACATCGTATTGCATAATTTTTTGAGAATTTTGATTAGCCAAATGTAGGGAAAAAAGGCGGAAAGCTGAAAGTCCATTGAGCAATAGAAATCGGTTTCTTAGTCATTGGTTTATAAGTTATTGGCTTATAGCGATAGCTTATGGTTCAATATTGAGGCTCAATAGGATAATTCATAAAAGTTCAAAAGTCCATAGGTTGATGAGCGTATGAAAACATTTTACTTTAAGACTATAAAATGTTTTGATCTAACCCAAACAAACCTAATGGACTAATGAACCCCAAATGCCATTATAAATAAACTAATGACGAGTGAATTAATGAACCAACTACAATCCTAACGATGCTGATGCGCTTAAGATTGCACCGCTAGATGTGCCTTCTCTTTTTAATTCTCCATCAACATAAATCTGCGCTTTTAGCGTAGAATTTGCATTGGCACCTGTCGCACTTGCGGCGATGTTTATAGAAATGGTTCCTGCTGGCAATGTAATTTCCTGACTTGTCCAGGTAGTTCCACTAAGGCTTGTTGCCGTGGTAATCTGCGAATCGTAGCCGTAAACCACAGTGCTAATGTTGCTACCTGCTGATGCTTCGAGTTTAAAAACCACCTTGTGTGAAGATTTTGACGGCGACTCGCCTTCATCTTTTTTACACGACATTAAACCTGTAAACAACACTAAGGCAAAAAAAGAAAGTACAAATGTTTTAATTTTGATGTTTTTCATAATTAGATTTAAAAAATAGAACTACAAATTAACAAATGAGCACTTTGCCCTGCAATAACCAGATTATACCATTTTTTTCTACCTGATTTCAGGTATATTACTGGTTTAATTTCTGGTTGATAAATAAAGCGTGCATTTTTAGTTTAATGAGAAATTATATCATCTTTCTGGCGTTACTGATTTTCTATTCGCTGAATAGCCTGGCGCAGCTGCAAACGACCGACCAAAAATATACGGATAGCTTAAATCGCATCTTAAGCAGTGGCTCGCGCGATAGTATTAAAGCGGAGGCGGGTTTTAAACTAACTGATTTCTGGGTAGATCATGATAGTACCAAAGCAGTAATATATTTGAACAGGGCAAGAACCTGGAGCAAAAAGTATCCTTTGCTTGTGGCCAGATCATATTGGTATGAAGCTTTGATCTACCTGGACCGGAATTATACAAAGGCTGAAAAACTACTCATCCACACAGATTCGTTATTGAGCAAGTTTAACACAAAGGGCGTTTATCGGTTAAGGTCGACGGTGTGGCATAACTATGCCTTAATTCAACAGCATAAAGACGATCTTAAAACAACGCTCGATATACTGATTAACCGCGTTTTACCACTTTCTAAAAAAGCTGGAGACAAAGATTTTTTAGGCACCGAATACATCTCAATCGGAACGGTATTTACAAACCTTGGCCAATACGAAAAAGCAACACCATACCTGCAACAAGGCTTAAATGCATTAAAAGACACATCTCCTGATAAATATTATCTGCTGGTTAATGCGTACCTCACAACTGCAGGAAACCATTATCACCTAAAAAATTATAGCCTCACCAAAAAACACCTCGATCTTGCCAAAACCATACTTGATAAATCAAACCATGTGGCTACAGGTTATCCGATGGCAGTATTTTGGCTCGACTATTACAAAAGTACAACGCGTTATTTTATTGACACCAAACAACTTTCGCTTGCACTGGTTGATGCGGATAAAGCCATTAAACTGGCCGAAAAGCTAAATGACAATTATTCTTTGCAGGAAGTAATATTTGAAAAATACAGGATCCTTTTTAAACAGAAAAATTTTGTCATGGCTAAAAAAACATTGCTTCAAATTATCAATCAGCCAGAAATAAATACATTAGCAACAAATAAGCTCAAAATGACCGAAGCGCTTGCAGAAGTAAACTATGCCAATGGTGATATAAAAGAGGCTTATAATTGGATAAATAAGAGCAAAGTACTGAGTGACAGCCTAAATGAGAGTAAACTAAAAGCAGATATTAATGCACTGGAAATTAAATATAAAAATGCAGAGAACCAGAAAAAAATAGCCAGTTTAAATACAGAAAAGAAACAAAATGCATTAATTATTAAGAACAATAAAACAACAAATGTTCTATTAATCGCGGCATCATTCTTTCTTTTAATCAGTGTTATCCTATTATACTTTTATTTTAGAGGTTATAAAAAACTTGCAGAGCAAAGAACAATAAATTATAAGCAGAAAGTGGCCGAATTACAACAAAAACAGCAATTGGAAATTAGCAAAGCCATGCTCAATGCCGAAGAAAAAGAAAGAAACAGGGTAGCGCAGGACCTACATGATGGTTTAGGGGGAATGTTATCAGGTTTAAAAATTAATTTATCCAACTGGGCAAAACACAGGGAAATGCAATTGCATGATGTAGAACTACAAAGAATCGTTAATCAGCTGGATAATTCAGTTACCGAATTAAGGCACATTGCCCGGAATATGATGCCACAAACGTTATTAAAATTCGGATTGGAAACGGCATTAAAAGACCTGGCAGAATCGGCGATGAGCAAGCATATGCATATCGATTTTCAAGCACTCAATATCTCTAAACATATTGCACTTGAAGAACAGATAATCATTTATAGGGTTGTACAGGAAATACTCACCAATACACTAAAACATGCTCAGGCTTCTGAAGTAGTTTTACAGTGCAGTGAAAATAAAAAACGGTTTTATATCACGGTTGAGGATGATGGAATTGGTTTTGATACCTCAACCTATAAAAAAGGATTAGGAATAGAAAACATTAAAAATAGGGTAGCCTATCTTAAAGGCACTTTCGAAATCGACTCGCACCCTGGCAATGGTACAACTATAAATATCGAAATTCCAATCAGTTATGAGTAACGTCATTAAATTAGCTGTTGTTGATGACCATCCGATCGTCATACAAGGAATCGTTTCCTTAATCAACAACCTCGAAAATATGCATGTAGTGGGCAGTTTCCAGTCAGGCAGCGCATTAATTTCCTTTTTAAATAACCACGAAATAGATATTATACTACTCGATATTATGTTACCTGATGGCAATGGTATTGAACTATGTGCACAGGTTAAAAAATTATCGCCCAAAACGGTCGTGATTGCCATTAGCAACCATACCGAAAGAAGCATCATCATGCAGATTTTGCAAAATGGGGCGAGTGGTTACATTTTAAAAAATGCCTCAGTAGAGGAATTAAAAAACGGCATTGAAACTGCACTTAGAGGAGAATTGGCCTTTAGCAGAGAAGTTATAGAAATTATTGCCAAGCCTTCAGTAAATGATTTAAAAGGGCGGCCAAAATTTACCAAGCGCGAAAAACAGATCCTTCAGTTAATTGCACAGGGAAAAACGACCGCAGGCATAGCCGATGAACTTTTTCTAAGTCCGCTAACAGTAGAAACGCACCGCCGTAATATGATGCAGAAATTAGATGTTAAAAATTCTATCGAATTGATCAATATCGCTACCGAACAGTTGTTATTTTAGTTTAGAGTTTGGCGTTTAGAGTAGCTTATCTATTAAACAATCAACGCTTAGTAATGATTTATAAAAATTGACCAATGAATTAATGCCCCTTCTTAAACACCCTGTCCGAAGGTAAGTAAATTATTATCGGGATCAAGCATCGCGAATTCTTTCTGCCCCCATGGTTTTGTTTGTAAACCCCCATTGGGATGAATGCTTTGTTTAGTTTCGAGCATAGATTGGTACAGCTCATCAATATCGTTTGTACGGATATAAACCTGGCCGTAATTTTCTTTCGGATCCAATGTTTCGAACAGAAAAAAGTGAATCTGAACCTGATCCTTTTGTACCATCAGGTAATCTTTAAAATCGGCACTTCCAATGTCTTTAAAGCCTAATTTATTCACATAAAAATCTCTGGTGATTGCTTTATCCCGCATGGGAAGTTTTGGATTGATATCTGTTAGCATATTTTTTTATTTCAAAAATCGGTATTTTTCCGAAAAGCTGCGCTTGATCCAGATCAGGAAATTCATTGACCAAAGCATCTGTTTGTGTTATTTTTGTTTAGCTAAGTACTTCGGGTAAACGTTATTGATTAACAACTCTTCTGGTGATTAGATAGGCAACAATCAGATTAGGAATCCAGCATAACCAGGCAACAACCAGATAGGCTTTTGAAAAATCGCCATAAACTATTGTCAAAATTGGTAGCCAAATCCTCAATGTTACAGCAGCAAAACAAGCTGCATAACTATAAACCATCATTTTTTGATGTTGTTCAATTTCACCGTGTTTAATGTATAAATAAGCTTTTAAAGTAGTGTAAAACCAAACGATGCCTAAGCAAATAAATCCAGCGGAAGAAACCCATCCTCCTGTCGCAAACAAGCCAATATAAATACCCGCTAATGCGCTAAGCAGAGCAGCGACCACATAAACTTTACCCAGTTTTCGGTGAAGTGCCATGCGCCTATTTCTCATTTTCGGACTAAATTGTGTCCAACCGATAAATAAAGCGATTCCTCCGAAAATGATATGCATGTAAAAACCAATGTTCCAGAAAGCATTGGTCAACAAGTCAACCGATTTTGAATTTAACAATCCAAATTTCCTATCCATCAAAAAGTAAATTGTTGGATAGAGTCCAATCAGCAATGCGAAGCTTGCAAATAAAATCCATAATCCTTTTTTTACCATACAAAGTTCAATTGCTTTATACTAAGCTAGTTAATTTTCAAGAACTAAATCAATTCCTTTTGCAGCATAAATTCTTTGGCATTTGCAAAGCTGAGGAACAATTCGTCGGCGATTTTTAGTTTTTGATGCGCCCTTACATTGCTCTGAATGGCGTAACAGGTAATGCCCGCAGCCAGAGCAGATTTAACCCCATTTAAAGTATCTTCAAAAACAAGGCACTCCTCTTTTTCAAAACCCAATCGTGCTACGCAAAGATTGTAACTTTCGGGATCAGGCTTAGATTTACTTACATCTGTTCTGGTAATAAATAAACTGAAATACTTAGCCAGGCCATTACGCTCAAAAACGGCTTCAACATCAATTTTCGGACTAGCCGTAACCACAGCCAGGGTAAGTCCTTTTTCGTAAGCAAACTTGATAAATTCTAATGCAAAGGGCATTAACTGAATATCTGTTGTTCTAAAACCATCAAAAGTTATCTTCTCTCTTCTGTTGATGAAGCCTGCTAACTCTTCTTCAATTTTATACCTGTCTATTATGGTCTTTGCATTTTTGGGCAAGGGGATTCCAGCGTAATTTGTCAACCAATCCTTAAAATCCAGTGTAACTTCGTATTCACACAAAAACTTATTCCAACAATCGAAATGAAACTTCTCAGAATCAATTAATGTACCATCTAAATCAAACAGTAATGCTTTTATTTTACTCATTATAAATTTTTAACAGGAATGATGATTATGGAATAATCTCAAATAAGAAAAATTGTTGTACCTGAGATTTACCGAAATTATTATCTACACAAAAAATTAATGATTGGTGTCCATTTGGTAGGTTTGGTCCAAATGTTACCCCTTCAAAATTATCGATATGTCGGTTCAGGGAATCAAAGTCGAAAAGCAATTTCTTGTTTAAGGGCTTTGGAGGGTTTTGCACAAAAGAGCGATTATCGATTTCGTTTTCAGCACTCCGTAAATCAACCAGGTAAAGTTTTAAAAAGGTATGATCATCGTGGCCTTTTGCCCAGGCTCTTTCCATTACCAAAAGCGTATAATTATTAATGGCTAGTATTTCGGAAATTCCGTTTACATTCCAATCGTTTTCAACGGTAGGCTTAACCGGCATTGCACCGAGATTATAAGCATATTGGGCAATATTCTTTTTAGTAGCTACATCAAATTTTAAAATGCGCGTTAAGGCTTTATCATATTCAAAAGCAGCCTGAGGTCCATCCTGATAAAGTGGTTCTTCTAAACTGGCGTATAATGTTTTGTACTGATCGGCATAAGTTAAACCTTCAAATAAAGCATTTTTGCGCGGCCCGCTTTCGGTTTTTGTAAAATGAAAGCCTTTAGGCATTGGGATGGTATCCAGAAACTTTCCTGCGGTAGAAATAAAGGTTAAATTGGGCTGAACTATCATCGTATCCCCATCCTTAAATAACCTTTCTCCCTCACTGCTCCAAATCCATTGTTTGGTTAAGGGGTTATAACGAACCGATTCGCCATCAGGTTTTACAGTTTTATCAGTTCCGTATTTAGGGTATGGTTTTCCGTTTTCCTGTAAGATATAAGTAACACCAGTTACCCGAACGGTATCGATCTTATTTTCTTTGATATCAATCTTTGCGGTATAAATCCTCGCCGGACTACGTTGTGATGGATCATCACTGATCATGTAATACTGGTTTTGCTTTACATCGTAATCAATCCCCGACAAACCACCAACAACCGTATTTTGGAAAATTGGATCTAAGGGCATAATGTATTCATCCAAAAACTTTACCGACGAAATACTGGTTTCATTTTGCTTAACCGCAGTATACTTAGTTGCAGAACAAGATGAGAGCACAATAGCAAGAACTGAATAAACAAGGGAGAGCTGCGATACAGGTTTCAAATCGAAATGTTTAGGCCGTAAAAATATGGAATTTTGGCAGCTTGAGATACGTCACCCTGAATTTATTTTACTACGTAGCTTTCCGCTTCGCTACAGGTCAGGGTCTTTTCGTAAGCAATTTGCTCCAATCGGAAATTCAGTGGTGTTGGATATTCCGATCTGATACAAAGTGAATACAGATACTGAAACAAGTTCAGTATGACGTACAGTGAGAAATTAAACGGAACAGTCGGATGGTAACATCCAACTGCACTTATGAAAAAGATGCTGAAACAAGTTCAGTATGACGAAATCTACGGGACAATAAGTGGTGCCAGATGTTACCATCTGACACTGATAAAACTCAGATTAAAACAATTTACCAATTACACGGTAAGTAACGTTTGTTCCATCTACTATTTCTTCATAATAAACATCATCGGGCGAAACAAAATACTTTTCATTTTTAATGGTTACCTCTCTGCAGCCTTCTGGCAATTGATTAATTATATCGCCTATATTATGCGTATCAACCGGACCATCCGTTGTGTTTAAAATTCCGTCTTTCCCGGCCACTACATATACGGTTTTACCATCAGCATTTTCCTTTTGGGTATAATAAACGCCTTTGTATTCGTAATAATCAACGCCATTAATGGTAACCAGATTAGCATCCGATGGTAAATTCGGAACCTCTGCACCAACTGGTGGGGTTACCACTTCGTATTGGCTGTTGTTTTGTTGATAGAACAATCCGCCAGAATAATAGAACTGGTTAGCGCCATAATAAAACGGATAATAGCCATAAGGCAATACACCAATCCTAAAACCTAAAAAGGGCCTGTAAAAATTGTAATAGCTATAATACGGTCTGTAATAAGGCCTTCCATAACCGGGGCGATAACTATAACCTGGCCTACCATATGCTGAACCTGGGCGATAACCTGGTCTGTTATAACTGTAATTAGGTCTTGGTGGGCGACCGCCATTGCTCGGTGCATAACTACCTCTACTTGGCGCATGCATAGATGGTTGTCTGGAAATAGAACCACCGCCTCTGGATGGGCTTATAGAACCAGATCTACCACCTCCGGAAGAGCCTCCACTCCTACTTGGCCGCTGTGCAGAAACGCTTTCAATACTTAAGGTTGCAATCATCGCTGCTGCAGCGAAAACAACCAATCCTTTATTTAATAACCTGTTCATTATTTTGTGTTTATGTCGATTATGTATATGACGGTGAAAACTCCTAAAAGATTATCCCTTAACACTATTTAACTAAATTTTGATAAAGTGATGACGAAGGCAGGGTTCTAATGGCAAAATACATCACAAATCTTCCATTTTACATGATTCCATCTTTGCTAACAAACCTTTTACGGGCTATTTTTTCTAATCAACCACTAATCACCTATATTTAAATTTTATTCCTAAAAACTAGCTTAAATGAACCTTACAAGAATTTTCAGTCTTTTATTTTGTCTGTTTATTTCTAATGAATTAATAGCCCAGCAAACCGATTCGGCATATGTTAGAGAAAACTACACTAAAATAGAACGCCAGATCCCCATGCGCGATGGGGTTAAACTCTTCACTTCCATTTATATACCCAAAAATCAAACCAAAAAATATCCATTTTTAATTAACCGAACACCCTATACCGTTGCGCCTTATGGTGAAGATAAATATAAGCTGAGTTTGGGGAATTTTCCAGCGATGATGCGTGAGGGATTTATTTTTGTATATCAAGATGTGAGGGGCCGATGGATGAGTGAGGGCACTTTTGCCGATATCCGCCCTCAATTGGTTGGAAAAAAATCTAAAACAGCTATTGATGAAAGTACAGATACTTACGACACCATCGACTGGTTGGTTAAAAACGTGAAAGGCAACAATGGTAATGCGGGTATTTATGGCATTTCCTACCCTGGTTTTTATTCTACCACTTCTTTGCCAAATGCACACCCAGCGCTAAAAGCCGTTTCGCCTCAGGCGCCGGTTACCGATTGGTTTATGGGAGATGATTTCCACCACCGTGGCACGTTATTTCTGATGGATGCTTTCAGTTTTATGGGCAATTTTGGTGTGCCGAGACCTAAACCGATTACACCAGATAAAGGACCTAAAGGTTTTCAGTTCCCCATTCAAGACAATTATCGCTTTTACTTAGAAGCCGGGTCTGTTAAAAATCTAAAAGACAGATACTTTGCAGATAGCATTAAATTCTGGAATGATTTATTTAAACACCCGAACCTGGACACCTTCTGGAAAGCACGTTTAATTACGCCGCATTTAACCAATGTAAGGCCTGCGGTGATGGTAGTGGGTGGCTTTTTCGATGCTGAAGATGCCTATGGAACTTTTGATACTTACAAAGCAATTGAGAAACAAAATCCTGGCGCCAATAATATCCTGGTTGCAGGACCTTGGTTCCATGGCGGCTGGGTACGTAGTGATGGTTCTTATTTCGGCGATATCCCTTTCGGCAAAACCACCAGTATCGATTACCAGGAGCAGTATGAACTGCCTTTCTTTAAACATTATTTAAAGGGCGAAGGCAATTTTAATGCAGCCGAAGCCAATATTTTCGTAACCGGAAGTAACGAATGGAAAAAGTTCAAAACATGGCCGCCACAAGAAGTAGAAAGCAAAAACCTGTATTTACAACCTAATGGAAAGCTCAGTTTCGAAAAAGTGGGCAGAACCGATAGCTGGGATGAATATGTGAGCGATCCGAATAATCCTGTGCCTTACCAGGATGGCATTCAGGCCAGACGTACCCGCGAGTACATGATCGATGATCAGCGTTTTGCTGCCCGCCGTCCGGATGTAAAAACTTATCAAACTGATGCTTTAACAGAAGATATTACTTTAACCGGTCCTGTTTTGGCCAATCTCGTGGTTTCGACTACTGGAACAGATGCCGATTATGTAGTTAAATTGATTGATGTTTATCCGGAAGATGCGCCAAATCCAGAGCCTAATCCTAAAAACCTGATTATGGGTGGTTACGAAATGCTGGTGCGGGGAGAAATTATGCGCGGAAAATACCGCAACAGTTTCGAAAAACCTGAGCCATTTGTTCCGGGTGCCACCACCAAAGTAAATTACCCTTTGCCCGATGTGGCGCATACCTTTAAAAAAGGCCATAAAATTATGATCCAGATCCAAAACTCATGGTTCCCTTTAGCTGATCGCAATCCGCAGAAATTTATGGATATCTATCAGGCAGAACCGCAGGATTTCCAAAAAGCTACACACAAAATTTATCACGACGTGCATAACAGTTCGTTTATTACGGTTTCGGTGTTGAAATAAAATATTGGATTCTTAATCCCGCGGTTTGTCATTCCCAACTTGATTGGGAATCGTAATGCTTTAAGATTCCCGCCTGCGCGGGAATGACGCCTGAGTTTAAAATAGATAGCAAATAACTACGGCCTTGGTTCGTGTTATCACGAACCAAGGCCATGAATAACTAACTTATTATAATAAAATGAAATACTTAAAACTAATGATTATCCTGCTTTCGGCATCTCCTGCCTTTGCGCAAAGTGATACAGGATATCCAAAAGCCAATTACACCAAAAAAGAAGTTTATATCCCAATGCGCGATGGAACTAAACTTTTTACCGCCATTTACACACCTAAAGATGCAGCCAAGGATAAAAAATATCCGATGATCATGCAACGCACCTGCTATAGCATTGCCCCATATGGCGAAGATAAATTTCCTGCAAAATTAGGCCCGTCAGAATTGATGATGAAAGAGGGCTATATCATGGTGTATCAGGATGTGCGCGGTCGCTGGAAAAGCGAAGGCACCTGGACCAATATGACCCCCGTTATCGATAACAAAAAAAGCAAAAAAGAGGTTGATGAAGGTTCTGATACTTACGATACCATTGACTGGCTGGTTAAAAACGTAGCCAATAACAATGGCAAAGTTGGCCAATGGGGAATTTCTTATCCGGGTTTTTATACTGCTGCAGGAATTTTGAGCAATCACCCTGCTTTAAAAGCCTCATCGCCACAAGCGCCGATTTCAGATTTCTTTTTTGATGATTTCCACCACAACGGATCATTTTTGCAGAGTTATTTCATGACTTTTCCAGTATTTGGTGTACAAAAAACCGATACTACCTCTAAAGCCTGGTATAATAACCAGTTAATCCTTCCAAAAACAAAAGATGGTTATCAGTTTGCTCTAGATTTAGGCCCTTTGAGCAATGCAGACAAATATTACAAGGATAATTTCTTCTGGCAAGAAACCGTTAACCACCCAAACTACGATGAGTTTTGGCAAAAACGTGGATTGTTGAAACATTACAATACCGTTAAGCCTGCGGTGATGGTAGTTGGTGGATGGTACGATGCCGAAGATCTGTCTGGCCCGCTAAACATTTATAAAACCATCGAAAAGAAGAACCCTAATGCCTACAATACGATTGTAATGGGGCCATTTGGGCATGGAAGATGGAGCCGCGAAACCGGTCATACCATGCATAGCAATGTGTATTTCGGAGATAGCATTGCTACCTTCTATCAGAAAGAAATTGAAGCTAAATTCTTTAATCACTTCTTAAAAGGAAATGGCGATAAAAACACTGGCTTGCCTGAAGCCTATATGTTCGATACCGGTAAAAAACAATGGGAAACTTTTGCCAAATGGCCAACAGAAAAGGCGACTAAACAAAAATTATATCTGGGTGCCAATGGTAAGCTCAGCATGACTGCACCTGGTGCGGCCGGTTCAGTAAACTACATTAGCGATCCATTAAAGCCAGTTCCGTATACCGAAGATTTAACTACAACATTGGGCTTTACGCCACACAATTACATGAGTGAAGACCAACGTTTTGCGGGCAGAAGACCAGATGTATTGGTTTATCAAACCGATATATTGGAGAACGATATTACCTTGGGAGGCGAAATTATGTCGCACCTTAAAATTGCAACCACGGGTACCGATGCAGATTTTATTGTAAAGCTGATCGATGTTTATCCTGCCGATGAGCCGAACAACCCTTACATGCCGAACAAGAATATCATTTTGAGCAATTACTGGCAAATGGTACGCTCGGAAGTTATGCCTGCCCGCTTCCGCAATAGTTTCGAAAAACCCGAGGCCTTGGTAGCCAACCAGAAAACTGATGTGAACTTTCAGCTACAGGATGTATTACACACCTTTAAAAAAGGACACCGGATTATGATCCAGGTGCAGAGTACAGCATTCCCTTTATTTGCACGTAATCCACAAAAATTTGTAGAAAACCCATATAAAGCAACAGGAGCCGATTATATTAAAGCTACGCAAACTGTATTTAACGATAGTTTTATCGAAGTTGATGTGATAAAATAATTTGATAAGCTCACGCTCGTTTCTAACCAGCGTACAATTACCGATCGTTTATAAACGATCAACAAAAACATAACAAATGAAAAAGTTACTATTCATCCTTGCCATCAGCATCAGCATTTCGGCTGTACAGGCACAGATGCTTGGCAAAAACCAGGTAAACTCAAGGGCCGATAGCCTCCGCGGAACACTCACCCCTTTACGTACCTGCTACGATATTAATTATTACCACTTAGATGTGAAGATCGATATCGACCAAAAATCAGTTAGCGGTAGCAATGAATTTGCTTTTACCGCCACACGGGATTTTACCAAATTACAGTTCGATCTTTTTGACAACTTAAAAGTAGATAAAGTGGTATATAAAGGTGCCGATTTATCTTTTACCCGAGAATATAATGCGGTTTTTGTAACCTTTCCTAAAGCAGTTAAAAAAGGAAGTAAAGATAGATTTATCGTTTTCTATTCTGGTAATCCTACTGTAGCCAAAACACCACCCTGGGATGGTGGTTTTATCTTCAAAAAAGATGAAGCCGGCAATCCTTTTGTTTCCGTAGCCTGCCAGGGTTTGGGTGCCAGCGTTTGGTGGCCAAATAAAGACCACCAGAGCGACGAGGTAGATAGTATGTTAATCAGCATCAGTGTTCCTAAAACTTTGCAGGAAATATCTAATGGAAGGCTGAGAAATACTGTGGATAAACCGGATGGTTACAAACAATACAATTGGTTTGTCGCTAATCCCATCAACAACTATGATGTAACCTTTTATATTGGCAAATATGCTCACTGGCAAGATAGTTACGATGGTGAAAACGGAAAACTCAGCATCGATTACTGGGCGCTGCAAACCGATAGCGCCAAAGCCCGCCCACATTGGGATGCCGATGTTAAACCGATGCTAAAATGTTTCGAATATTGGTTTGGTCCTTACCCATGGTACAAAGACGGCTACAAACTGGTTCAGGCACCACATTTAGGGATGGAACACCAAAGCGCAGTAGCTTATGGCAATCAGTTTAAACCAGGTTATCTAGGTAAAGATTTAAGCGGTACCGGCCATGGCTTAAAGTGGGATTTCATCACCATTCACGAGAGTGGCCACGAATGGTTCGGTAATAATATCACCTCAAAAGATATCGCCGATATGTGGATTCACGAAGGTTTTACCAATTATTCGGAGGTATTGTTTACCGAATGTACCGAGAACAAAGCGGCTGCAAACGAATATGTAATCGGATTACAGAAAATTATCCAAAACGATATTCCCGTTATTGGCCCTTATGGTGTAAATAAAGAAGGTTCGGGCGATATGTATCCCAAAGGGGCAAACCTGATTAGCACCATTCGCCAGTTAATTAATAACGATGAAAAGTTCAGACAGATTCTTCGCGGACTAAGCAAAACATTTTACCATCAAACGGTAACCACTGCTCAGATCGAAAATTACATAGCCAAACAAAGCGGGCTTAAACTGGATAAAGTTTTCGATCAGTATTTACGTTTTATCAAAATCCCTGTTCTAGAATATAAAATCAACGATGGCACTTTATCTTATCGCTGGATAACAGATGTTAAAGGTTTTGATATGCCTGTGCGCGTAACATTAAAAACAGGTGCTTATACCTTGATTAAACCTACAAACGATTGGAAAACCATTAAGGTAGATGCCAGCATAAATGCAGATAACTTTAAACACGATCCATTATTTTATGTTAACCTTAAAAAAGGATAATAGTGATCTGCAGATTTTGGCGATCGTCATCCCCAACCCGATTGGGGATCTTAATGCAATGAGCTTTAAGATTCCCGCCTACGCGGGAATGACGAGCGTTCTAATTATAATTTGTCAACCCAACTATAGTTGAAGCCCGATAAAGAGAATTAAATTTCATCTTATGCAACTTTTCAACAAAATCATCGTCTTATAAGAAAAAGCTCATTATTCATCTAAAAAATAAAATCTATACCCATGAAAAAAGTATTTGCAATATTATTGGCCTCCTTAACATTAACCTCTAGTATTAATGTAATTGCTAAAAATCAGATCAGCCACAACATCTCGAAAAATAATAGCGACGACAGAGCGGTAAAAAACTTCAACGGAGTTGCTGCAGCAGGCCCTATAAACGTAATTGTAACTTTGGGCAATAGCGAAAGCTGCCGTTTAGAAGGCGATGCTGATGCATTGGCCTCAATTGTTACCGAAGTAAAAGGCAATGTTTTGGTTATCCGCCCGCAAACCAGCATTACGAGCTGGACTAGAAAATACGAAGGCAAAAAAATCACAGCTTACGTAACAGCAAAAGAGTTGGCCAGCTTAACCGTAAGTGGAGATGGCAACTTAAGCGTTAATGGAAAAATCAGCACAGGGAGTCTAACTACAACTGTAAGCGGTTCGGGAAGCATTAAAGCAACCGCTGATGTAGACAACTACAGTGGTGTGATTAGCGGTTCTGGTGCAATAAACATTACAGGCGGTGCAGATCATGCAAAAGTAGTGATCAGCAGCTCAGGTACCTTTTCCGGTAAATCTTTTTCAACCAAAACTTTAACCAGTACCATCAGTGGTTCAGGAACCGTAAATATCGCCGTAAGCGAAAGCATTAGAGCGGTAATCAGCGGATCAGGAAGCGTAAATTACTCAGGCAATCCAAGTGTTGATAAAACTATTGTTGGCTCAGGTGGGGTGAGAAAAGTATAAATTAAGCTTTTTAATAGAGAAACACCTGCAAGAAATTGTAGGTGTTTTTTGTTGTAAAGGAAAAATTTTTAACGCTATTTCCCAACGCGATCGTCATGCTGAACTTGTTTTATAAGTAGAAGTAGTACTTTCAATTGTCTTGTAGCTACTACGTGGTCAGCATCTTTCTGCCAACATTTCAAGTCCTCAACCCAACTAGGATCGGATTTTCTATTTTATCGGGTTTTATACATAGGCTGGTAGAGTAATACGGTAGAAACATCTCTTTTCAGCTTTAAACTATTATATTCGCTTAAAAACCTCTCTTCAATGAAAAAACTATTATTAGCAGTACTTTTTATATCGAACATCGGTTCGATTCAAAGCCAAACATTAGATAAAAAATATCTCCCTGTGGTTACCAATTTTATTGCATCAGTAAAGAGCGGTTCTATAGAAAAACTGAGTAACAAAATCAGCTATCCTTTAAACAGGACCTACCCGATCCCGTCCATTAAAAATAAGCAAGAATTTATAAAAAGATATAAAGAAGTTTTTGATGATGAATTCACTAAAAAGATTACCAATTCCAAAGCATTAACAGATTGGGATGATGTAGGCTGGCGTGGTATCATGCTCTTAAATGGTGAATTATGGCTCGATACCGATGGCAAACTCATTGCGGTAAACCACCAATCAAAACTCGAGGCCAAAGAACAAACTAGGCTAATTAACATAGAGAAAAGCAAACTATATCCTTCACTTGCAGGTTTTATACAACCTGTATTAATCTTCGAGACAGCGCAATACAGAGTACGGATTGACGACTTGGGGAATCGAAATTACCGTTATGCATCATGGTCCTTAAAAAGTAAAATGAGCGATAAACCTTCAATTATTTTATCCAATGGACGATATGATCCTGATGGAAGCGGTGGAAGTGGCAATTTTAATTTTAAAAATGGTATTTACCTCTATACTTGTTTTATCAGTGCAAGAGGAGAAAATAATGCACTGGGGCATTTAATCATTAAAAAGAATGATAAAGAGATCCTATCGCAGCAAGTAAAAAAATTGATCCCTTAAAAACCTATGTATGCTAACCCAAACCTTAAAAACACTTTTCAACCGCGACTTAAACAAGCTAAATCCGAAATCGGGTCGTATAAAAACGAAGCGAACTTATGGATCATAGATAAAAATATTGCAAACTCAGCTGGGAACCTTTGCCTGCATTTAATCGGAAACCTCAATACTTATATCGGCGCAACTCTAGGAGGCAGCAATTACATCCGCAACCGCGAATTGGAGTTTTCATTAAAAGATATCCCAAAGCAGGAGCTCATCAACATGATAGAAGCAACCCTGACTGTGGTTAACCAAACGCTGGATAAAATAACCGAAGAACAACTCAACGGTGAATACCCAATGCTGGTATTTCAGGAGAAAACATCAACCGAATTCTTCCTGGTTCACCTTGCCACACATTTAACTTACCATTTAGGGCAGATCAATTACCACCGACGGCTATTGGATGAATAATTGTCGTCATTACAAACAGGAGCCAAGCGTTGAGCGTCCAGCGCAAAGTGATTTACGATACTAGATCGTCATTGCAAGGAGGCTTTTTCAGCCGACAAAGCAATCTATTAAGAAAATACAATATATAGATGAAAATTACTCATGATACAACAACTCTTTGCCCAAAATGCAACCGAAATATTAAAAAGCGATGAATCTGTTCTCGGTTTAGCCGTGGGTGGCTCATGGCTCAGCAACGAGATCGACGAATTTTCGGACCTTGATCTGATTATTGTTACCAAAGAAAAAGTATCCGCAGACAAAGAAAAAATGCTGCTATACGCCAGTCTTCTTGGCGATTTAATTTCGGCCTTTACAGGCGAACATGTTGGCGAACCGCGGCTATTGATCTGTCTTTATGATAAGCCACTACTCCATGTCGACATTAAGTTTTTAACCCTTGAAGAGTTTGCCTCAAGAGTAGAAAACCCTATGCTATTAATCGACAGAGACAATCAATTACAGCAAATTCTTGATCAAACTGAAGCTAAATTCCCCTACCCAGATTACCAATGGATTGAAGACCGCTTTTGGACCTGGATGCATTATGCCCTCTTAAAAATCGGCAGAGGTGAATATCTGGAAGCCTTAGATTTCTTTGGCTTTTTAAGAATGGTAGTGTTTGGTCCGCTATTGCACATCAAAAACAAAAACCTGCCACGAGGTGTGCGTAAAGTAGAATCGCAGCTCCCTTCCGAAGATTTTAGCTTACTTAAAGGTACCGTTGCCGAATACAATAAAACATCTTTAATTACTGCGTTAGAAAATGCGATAGCGCTTTATAAATACCTGAGAATTGATCTGTGTGATAAAGACATTAAGTATAACCAAAAAGCAGAAGATGCTGTTAAAAGCTACTTAACAATAATCAAAAAGCGAACAGCTTAGATAAATTTCCGCATCAGTAATAAACAGTTATCTAAATTGAAAGATTTATCTTATTATTGAGCAAATTAACTGCCTCGATTTTATAGAAATGCAACGCGATTTAACTATAAAAAAACTAAACATACTGTTTATCCCATTCCTGCTAATTTCTATATCAATATGTGTAGGCTATACTTTTCTAGATTGGCTACTCATAATCAAACTAGAACTTTTCTCTCTCAATGATACTATAATTCAATTTGCAGGACCAGCTGTAGTATCGTTGCTTGTAACTTTATTTTTTTTTAGACGAAGAATCCGTATTTTAAATCTAAAGTCGAATAGGGACAAGCTACCTGATTTTTATTTCATAGTCATTTTGATTGCCTTATCTATTCCAAACATAATCGCACAAAATTACCTTCCAAAAGCTACAGGAAAACTCACCCAATTATTTAGCATAAATGAAATCGATCAGCACAAGCCATCAAAGTATTATACGCTGAAAAAATTTAGTGTCGACAAAATTAATATCGGTGTAAATACCTTTGTTGAAGTTGGTGGAAGAAACAATGAGAATTTCGGCATTTATGTTTTCGTTGTCCTCCCAATTATCGATAAAGATGCAGAAAGCGATAAGTGTAAGGCATTTCTGGGCGTCGAGTATTCTAAAAGCATCAGCAACAGGCTCTCACCAAAAGAAAAACAGGAAAATTACGAAACATTACTGTCCATCAGTCAATATGATGTGGAGCACAATAACTTCGACGAATTCAGATATCTGGAGCAGGTTGGAAACAATAGCGATAAAGATCGTTACAAAGATGCAATATTGCATTGTATTAAATATGACCGGAGTACTGCGCCAATACTCATTGCCCAAAAAGAACCTTTTAAAGATCGATTGGGTAATGAATCAGATTGGATCTTTATATCTTTTGGTATTTCATCAGTTATTTGGCTAATCATGGTGTTGATACCTAAGATTGATCGCCCTGCCCTCAAAAAATTTGAAAGCGGGACACCTATAAAAAATGATGACCTAATTGAATTCCTACGTTTCTTAAAACCAAAAAATGGCTTTTATATCACGCCCATTTTAGTTTTCATAAACATTGCACTCTTTTTAACAATGATGTTTAGTGGTCTTGGTTTCATGAATTTTGCCGCGACCGACCTGTTAACCTGGGGTGCAGATTTTGGTCCATTTGTAAAAAATGGAGAATGGTGGAGATTAACCACTAATACCTTCTTACATGGAGGCATGATCCATATAATTACCAATATGATTGGCCTTATATTTTTAGGTTTTATACTCGAAATGCGCCTGGGCAAAGTCAGATTTCTGCTTTCCTACTTATTCACCGGGATAATGGCCAGTTTAGTAAGCATATGGTGGAATCCATCAATAGTTAGTGTTGGCGCCTCTGGGGCAATTTTCGGTTTATCGGGGATATTCCTTGCCTTACTGGTTTCAAAATTTTACGACGGAAACTTCACCAAGTCCTTTTTAATCGGAACCTTGATTTTTATTGGATATAACCTGCTCTATGGCTTGACTGGTAATATTGATAATGCTGCCCACATCGGAGGACTTATTAGTGGTTTTACTTTAGGTTTGATATTTCGGTTTACACTTGAAAAACCTGCAACAAAAAAGACAAGAAAAAAGCGGGTATATAAGAAAGAACTGACTGTCGAAACAAGTTTATAACTTGCACATGCTGGTCATGTTAGCCAACGAATCTCCCTTCATCCATCTAACATTTAATCCACAACGTAATTGCAGATATTCCTTTTAAATGGATTCTAGAAATTATAGGGTTAATTAAAGAAAGGAAGAAGAAATAATTTCGTATAAAACAAAAAAGGAGGCTTAAGCCTCCTTCCATATCTTTTAAAACTGAACCCCGATCAGCCACATATTTTCGATGTAGTTAATCTTCTGACTGGCCTTGTCGTACTCATCCCAACCCGTGGTATGCACATTGGTTAAATTGGTAGCGCCAAACTTAGTGGTATTTTGTAGGTAAACATTTTTCCAAACATAAAACTTAAGTCCAACTTTTGCAGAAACACCGTAACCCGAAATACTGAAGTGGTTATTTCTTCCCTGTCCGAACAAACGTACATCTGAACGCGGAACCATCATGCCACCACCTAAACCGGTTTCTAGGGTTAAGGAAGTATTGCCGCCCGGAGCCACCCAAATATCATCATAACGCTCAATTTCGATATTTGCATAATTAAAACCATCAGTATGCTCGTAGGTTAACATGCTCTCTTTAACATTAATGCTTTGTCCGTTATAATCACCTGCCAAATTACCTGTAGGTGTATTGGTTGGAGAAATATTTGGCCCGATGTGACCAGTGATCGCTACTGTTTGTGGGATGTCCATTACATATTTCATATGGTCCCAACCGATTGAGATGCTGTAGTTATCTTTGATAAAATAACCTGCACGGATATTGTATTGCGGTACGGTGATAAGTCCGGGGTTTAAATAAGCCCAGCTCAATTTCGACTGTCTATCATGTGCAACTACATCTTTTAAAGTAAAATCGTAATTAGGGCCTTGAAACCTGATATCGCTTTTCCCATACCACGAACTATTGTATCCCCAATGAAAAAAGAAATCGCCTTTACGCGAAAAATTCCTTTTATGCTCAGGATTAAATAAACTTTTTGAGGTTGGGGTATGATCAGTTGAAGAGGTCTGAATCTCTTGTGCCTGCATCCGCCTGCCAAACAAGAGTGCTAAAAATAGAATGGTAAATCTTTTCACGCGGCAAATTGAGCAAAAAGCCTAATCAATTACAACAGCTTTAACATTTTGTAAGAGTTGTTGTACAAAAAATGACTTTAAAACATTAAAACCTCGTGTAAACAGCTAGTTGAATAATATTGTTTACCGTATTATTTGAAACGCCATGGGTAGCCTGATTCATATAACCAGCTTCCAGATCAAACTGTTTCGAAAAACGGTAACCTGCAGCGAGATATAACCTGTTCTGGTCGAAAACACTATTATTAATCTTATCCTTATTCTGAATATTTAAAAACACCTCGTTCTGCAAAGCCACGAATGGCCCTTTCGTAAACGTGGGTTGAGTTTTTTGCAGCGGTTGGATCAACCTGAAAAAATAACGAAAACGCTGTGAAAATACATCTTCACCCGTACGACCGATGAAACGTTGCTCTAGCCTCAACCTGTGACTGGCAAAAACTGATTTTATTTTATGACTATAAATGTATTGCTCAAATATGCGGTGCTCGTGTAGGGTAAGATCAGCGCTCCCTACCGATTCTGTATGTGTAGTTTGCCATAAATATCCTAATGCTACATTGTGTTTATTGTTAATAAAATATTGTAAAGCCGGGCGCACCAAAGTATTTCTCAAATAACCCCAATCATCAGCCGAACGCAGTTGAACATCGAACTGAAACCCCCATTTATCATTAAATTTGGTGTTATTTAAAAACATAAACCAACCCGAATTTTGATGTTGCGTTTGTGCATAAAGCTTTCCAGAAGCCATGATGATGAGCACCACGGCAGACAATACTATTTTTTTCATAAGAAGAGATAACCGGTTTTATCTGTGTGGCGCTAAATTAAGAGAAATATAGTAAAGTGAAAAAAGAGTTGTTAATTAGTTAGAAAATCAGGGGTCGGGGATCTAAAGTTCAAGTCCAGCGTCTGTAGTCCATTGTACAATTTATTAAAAACTGTGCTCTCCTGTTCTCTGTGTAAAACTCAATGTTCTCTGTGGTAAAAACATAACCACCTTTGCGTTTCTTTGTGAAACACTTTGCGCTCTTTGCGGTTAAATACATTCATTATTTAAATTTCATTTAACGTTAAGCGATTAAAAATTTATCTTCGTTAAAGATTTGGGCAATACGGTATTTTCAATACCCTTAAAATTGCGCTTATTTTAACATTACAAAACGTAAAAATAGAACAAAAATGATTATCGAACCTAGAATGAGGGGCTTTATCTGTTTAACCGCGCACCCTGATGGTTGCGCACAAAACGTAAAGAATCAAATTGAATATGTAAAATCTAAAGGAGCTATAGATGGTCCTAAAAAAGTATTGGTAATTGGGGCATCAACCGGTTTTGGTTTAGCATCGCGTATTGCTGCTGCTTATGGGTCTGACGCTTCTACAATTGGCGTATTTTTCGAAAAAGCACCTTCTGAAGGCAAAACTGCATCACCAGGCTGGTACAATAGTGCAGCTTTTGAAAAAGAAGCACATGCTGCTGGTTTATATGCAAAAAGCATTAATGGCGATGCTTTTTCAAAAGAAATTAAAGAAAAAACAATTGAATTAATCAAGGCTGATCTAGGTCAGGTTGATTTAGTCATTTATAGCCTGGCATCGCCAGTTAGGAAACATCCGGATACGGAAGTGCTTCATCGCTCTACCTTAAAGCCTATCGGTGGAACTTATACCAATAAAACCGTCGATTTCCATACTGGTAATGTGACCGAAATTTCTATCGAACCCGCTACCGAAGAAGATATTGCCAATACTGTTGCCGTAATGGGTGGCGAAGATTGGGCTATGTGGATTGATGCCTTAAAAGCAGAAAACCTGCTTGCCAATGGTGCAACAACAGTTGCTTATTCGTATATCGGCCCTGCTTTAACTGAGCCAGTATACCGCAAAGGAACTATTGGAAGAGCTAAAGATGATTTAGAAGCAACCGCTTTTAAAATCAGCGATAAATTGAAAGATATTGATGGAAAAGCTTATGTATCGGTTAATAAAGCATTGGTAACACAGGCAAGCTCTGCTATTCCGGTAATCCCGTTATACATTTCATTGTTGTACAAAGTAATGAAAGCCGAAGGTGTGCACGAAGGTACAATTGAGCAGATCCAACGTTTATATGCTGATCGTTTGTATACCGGAAGCCCTATCCCTGTTGATGAGAAAGGAAGAATCAGAATCGACGATTGGGAAATGCGTGAAGATATCCAGGCAAAAGTTGCAGAACTTTGGAATGAAGCAACTACCGAAACTTTACCGGCAATAGGTGATTTACCAGGTTACAGATCTGATTTCTTAAGCTTATTCGGTTTCGAAATTGATAAAGTTGATTATCAAAAAGATGCACAGGAAGTAGTAGAAATTGAAGGTTTAGTAAATTAATAAAGCCGTCATTTCGACTGAAGTGCAACGCAATGGAGAAATCTATTACCTTGCCTAAATAATACTATTACAATAAACGGCTGGCCCTATAGCCAGCCGTTTTTATATCCAAACTATATGAATTTCGATTTACAGCCTACATTGGCAAACGATTTAATTACTGTAGTTCCCTTAAAAGAAGAGGATTTTGAAGCCCTTTTTGCGGTAGCCTCCGATCCTTTGATTTGGGAGCAGCATCCAAACAAAGACCGGTATAAAAGAGAGGTTTTCGAAAATTTCTTTAAAGGTGCAATAGAATCGAAGGGTGCTTTTATCGTTTATGAAAAAGAAAGCAACAAAATTGTGGGCAGTTCCAGGTACTACGAATTAAATGAAACAGACCATTCAGTTGCCGTTGGTTACACTTTTATTGCCCGCGAATTTTGGGGCAAGGGGCATAACAGGGCTTTAAAAACTTTAATGTTTGATTATGCTTTTCAATTTGTAGATAAAGTAATCTTACATATTGGTGCTACTAATTTCCGTTCACAAAAAGCGACAGAAAAATTAGGAGCCGTTAAAATCGCTGAATTAGAGGTAGCCTATTACGGTGAGCCCTTAAAATGGAATTTTGTTTATCAGGTGGATAAAGATAAGTGGGTAAATAAAACATATTAAAGCTTTAACCACTAATCTTTACATAAAGAGTCTGCCACGGAAACACTGAAAGGGTATAACATTCAATCATCCTGGTTTGTCACGAAGTGATTCCTTTGGAATAACGGGGATGGCCAAGCTTTGCATTTGTAATGCAATAAATAAGCTAATTAATAGCATGTTTTAACCACAGATTTTCACAGATCGACACAGATACGATCTCCTCCTTATCTATGTTCATCCACTTCATTTGTGGTAAAAAGAAAAAACTAGTGGCAGCGAAACGCTTAAATTAGGGAAAAATTAATTCCGTGCAAACCTATGCTTTCGTGGCAAATACTAATTTTGCCTACTGACTTTTTTCAGAAAAAGCCTGCCACGGAAACACTGAATCACAGAAAAGGTGTAAACCTTAACCCAACAGCTGTGTTCATCCGCTCTGTTTGTTAAAAAGAAAAGACAATTGCCTCAAAAGATACACAACACTAAGGAATAGATCTTAATTCCGTGTAAATCTGTGCTTCCGTGGCAAATTCCTTTATACTATACATTCCAAATGACAAGAGCATAACCGAATAAAATCGTGTTTATGCTTTAGTATTGTTATCTTTGTATAATTCTCCATTCCACTCACCTTTCAAAACAAAACAATTAAATAAAATATGGCTAAATCTCAGGCAACATACAGTAAAAAAGAGAACGAAAAAAAACGATTAAAAAAACAAAAAGACAAACAAGAGAAAAAAGAAGAGCGTCAGGCTAATGCAAAAAAAGGTTTAGCGCTTGAAGATATGATGGCTTATGTTGATGAAAACGGAAACATCTCTTCTACTCCACCAGATCCGAAGAAAAAGAAAGTAATTAATACAGAAGATATTCAGATCGGTATTTCAAGACAAGAGGACATCATCGATGAAAATCCTGTTAAAAAAGGAACAGTTACTTTCTTCAACGACAGTAAAGGTTACGGTTTTATTAAAAACACTGAAACACAAGACAGTATTTTTGTTCACGCAAACGGTTTAATCACCCAGATTAAAGAAGGTGATAAAGTTACGTTCGAAGTAGAAATGGGTCAAAAAGGACCAACTGCTGTTAAAGTATCAAAGGTTTAACAACCACAATTCAATTCTTTTTGCAATTTCTAATTGCAAAACATGATTAAAATTCTGCAGAAAACTCTGCTGCGCTAGGTTTTATAACCATTTATAATTCCGTCTATTTAAGCATAAAACCTTGCGCATAATTTTACTCTCTATTTATTTTAGAAAATCAGGTTTCAATGTGCATTGGCCAATTCGGTCCCGCCATTGCTATTTTCCTCATTTCGCTGCGCTTCATTCCGGACTATCCGCTTTGTCGGGTTTAGGTGGCTAGAACAATAGCTTTTTTTAATGGATAAGATACCCAGATGAATATTTACATGATAAAGAGAACAATATTTGTTAGGTTAAAACTTATTCCGGTAGCAATTGCTTACGCCTGATAGATTTTTTTCGACAGCAGCATAATCCTTTGTTAATAAACCCGATAACAACGGCAGCCCCCGATTTTCTTCGGGGCTAAAGTGTATAGCCGGACAGGTTTTGCCCTGAAATACTGACACTCATTTCCAAAAAAATAAAAAAAATGATAATCTCGGTGTGGAATTTGTGCACGGCTTACATCATTACAGTACACACAAAGAAAATAAATTATGAAAAAGTTAATAGCACTTGCACTGGTTGCATTTTTAGGATTATCATCAGCGATGGCTCAACAAGTAGATTTACGCAGAAAAATTAATGTTAGCGGAACTGCAGAAACAGAAGTAACACCAGATATTATTTATATCGGCATTTCACTTAAAGAATACTTAAACGGAAAGAAAAAAGTAGACATTACAGAATTGGAAAAACAATTGTATGCGGCAGTACAAAAAGCGGGCATTGCAAAAGAAAATTTAACCATCAGCAATTTAAGCAGCTGGAATTATGCTACAGAAAAAAAGAAAAACCCTGATTTCTTAGCCAGCAAACAATACCGCTTAAAAGTTAGCGATCTAAACAAGTTTAATGCAATATTAGAGTCGATAGATGCTAAAGGAATTGCCAATACCAATATTGAAAGCTACGATTATTCTAAAATTGAAACCATAAAAAAAGAGCTTAAAATTAAAGCTTTATTGGCAGCGAAAGAGAAAGCAGCTTATATGGTTGAGGCTTTAGGCGATAAATTAGGTGGTGTAATTGAGATACAAGATGGTGGAGACAATGTAATACAACCTGTTTACAGAAATTATGCGATGAAAGCTGAAATGGCCGATGCTGCTGGCGCTCCTGAAATTGATTTCAAAAAAATTAAACTGAATTTCACCGTAAATGCCATTTTCGAGATCAAATAAGACGTTTTACAGTTAAATCAATGCTTTTTAAAACCTACCAGAACATTTTGGTAGGTTTTTTGTTACGTAGAGGTCGAACACTAAAAAATTAAATATTATGAAAAAATTCATCTACACGTTAGCCTTGGTTTTCTCTTTAGGCATTAGTTTTAATTCAGCTCAGGCAGCTGATAAACCTGCGAAAAACCCAACAGAATTAACTGCCGAACAAGCAGTGAAACTGGAAAGAATTAAAACCCGTGTTGAAGAGATCAGAGACATGGACAAATCGAACTTAACAAGAGCAGAACGTAAAGCTTTACGTAGCGAGTTAAGAGAATTAAAAGGCCAGGCCCGCGCAGTTTCTGGAGGTGTTTACCTTTCAGTTGGTGCAATCATCATCATCATTTTATTGTTGATCTTGATTTTATAATCAATACCGCATTACATCTATCTATATAAAGACAAAAAGCTTTGCATTGCTGCAAAGCTTTTTTTATGCCCATCTTGCGAAGTTTACTCTGCCTTGCGCGAAAGAGAACTCCGCAAGTCTCCGCACGGTCTAAGCAAAACTAACGAAGTTCACTGCGCACAAGCCCATTGAAACTTCATTAGTTTCCGTGACTAATCTATAATATCAAAACCGGTATATTTCACTAAAGCTTCCGGAATTTTAATTCCGTTTTCGGTCTGATAATTTTCTAAAATAGAAGCTACAATACGCGGTAATGCCAATGCACTTCCGTTTAATGAGTGAGCCAGTTGTGCCTTGCCTTCTTTCCCTTTAAAGCGTAATTTCAAACGGTTACTCTGATAAGTTTCGAAATTTGATACAGAAGAAACTTCTAGCCAACGCTCCTGCGCGGCACTCCAAACCTCCATATCATAAGTCATGGCAGAAGTAAAGCCCATATCGCCACCACATAAACGCAAAACGCGGTAATGTAATCCCAATTCCTTCAATAATGACTGAACATATTGGCTCATATCTTCTAAGGTTTCGTAAGATTTATCAGGATGTGTAATCTGCACTACTTCAACCTTATCAAACTGGTGTAAACGGTTCAAACCACGTACGTGTGCACCGTAAGACCCAGCTTCTCTACGGAAACAAGGCGTATAGGCGGTATTTTTAATGGGAAGATCTTCTTCCTTAACAATTACATCACGATATAAATTGGTTACCGGAACTTCGGCAGTTGGAATTAAATATAAATCATCAACAGTTGAATGATACATCTGTCCTTCTTTATCTGGTAACTGTCCGGTGCCAAAACCCGAGGCTGCATTAACCAAATGAGGTACCTGCATTTCTTTGTAACCTGCTTCAGTAGCATGATCTAAAAAGAAATTAATCAAGGCACGTTGTAACTTTGCACCTTTTCCCTTATAAACCGGAAAACCAGCGCCAGTAATTTTTACACCCAACTCGAAATCGATAATATCATATTTCGCAGCCAATTCCCAGTGCGGCAAAGCTTTACTTGGTAGCTGAGCAGGCGCTCCATGTGTTAGAACAACTTCGTTTTCTTCTGCCGTAGACCCTTGTTTTACCAAATGGTATGGTAAATTTGGCAACTGAACAATCAAATTGTGTTGAGCTGCTTCCAGCTCATTTAATTTATCGCTTAGGTTTTTGATATTTTCTTTATGAGAAGCTGTTTGCGCTTTAATCGCCTCGGCCTCTTCTTTTTTACCAGTACGCATTAAATCGCCAATTTGTTTGGCAGCTGCATTCACTTCAGCAGAAATATTATCCAGGGAAGTTTGTGTAGAACGGCGGTCCTCATCTATTTTGATGATTTCATCTACCAGTTCTGGCTGTTTAAAATTGCGGATACTTAAACGTTCTAAAACTTTCTCTCTATTTTCGCGGATATAGTTAACTTGCAGCATTATTTAATTTTTTAAGCAAAGATAGCAAGAGTTTGGAGTTTGGGGTAAGGAGTTTGGAAAAAACTGCAAACCGTTAACTGTAAACTGCAAACCGAAATATGGATGGCAAACTATTTCTCGTACCAACGCCCATAGGCAATTTGGAGGATATGACCTTTAGGGCAATCCGTATATTAAAAGAATGCGATTTAATCCTGGCGGAAGATACCCGCACGAGTGCCCCGATGCTTAAACACTTTGGCATCGATAAAAGGGTTTTTTCTCACCACCAGCACAACGAACATAAGGCCACTTCCGAAATCATCAAATTTTTAAATGAAGGGCAAAAGATTGCCTTAATATCTGATGCCGGAACACCTGCCATTTCCGATCCGGGTTTTTTCCTGGTCCGGGAAGCGATTAAAAATGATATTGCGGTAGAGTGTTTACCTGGTGCAACAGCTTTTGTACCTGCTTTGGTTAACTCAGGCTTACCCGCTGATGCATTTTGTTTTGAAGGTTTTTTGCCGGTTAAAAAAGGCAGACAAACAAAGTTCAAAAAATTGGCAGAAGAAGACCGCACCATTATACTTTATGAAAGCCCACACCGTTTATTAAAAACTTTAGAGGAATTTGCACAGTATTTAGGTGCCGATAGGCAAGCTTCCGTAAGTAGAGAGCTTACCAAGATGTTCGAAGAAACTGTTCGTGGAACTTTAGTGGAAATAAAATCACATTTTGAAAACAATACTTTAAAGGGAGAATTTGTAATTTGCATAGCGGGGAAACCCAACATTAAAAGCAAAAACAAATATGAAGATGCTGAAGAATAGCATCAAAAACGTAACCAACACAACAATTTAAAAATATTATGATTAGCATAGATAGATTTCTGAGTGACGAACAAGACCCAAAAGCGGTTGAAAAAGTTATTGGAAAATTAAACGACCTTTTAACTACGGGCGAAGAACTTTTATATTTAGCTGTACAGAAAAAACCAGCGGTAAACTTGTTACCTGATAGCATCGCGATTTCGAACAAGCGTATTTTTTATTGCGAACCAGGTAATTTAGGCTTAACCATGAACTTTAAAGATATTTCGTGGAAAAGCATTAAAGAGGTTTCGTTTAAGGAAGAATTTTTTGGTTCTAAATTTATCTGTGTACCACAACACGGCGAAAACATCGTAACCGAATTTATTCCGAAAGTACAGGCGCGTAAATTGCATCAGGCTGCAAACCAGCAATTGGATGAGTATAAGGAAATGCTCCGTCAGCAAAAACTGGAAGAAAACCGTGCAACGGCGTCTCCCATTAATTTAAATGCGCAGCCTCTTGCCGAAATCCCTGCTTACGAACCAACTCCTGAGCCAGTACAACCCGTTATTCAGATCGCTGAAGTTGTAGAAGAACCAGAAGATGAAACCACATTAAAATTACGCAAGCTTAAAACTTTGTACGACAAACACCTGATTACTCAGGAAGAATACGAAGCTAAAAAAGGAAATATTTTAGATAGTTTGTAAACAAGCCGCGTCACCCTGAATTTATTTCAGGGTCTTAATTGATGTAAAAGATGGAAAGAGGAGGATGTGTTTATATATTAACCAATTTTAAACATACAGTTCTTTATATCGGCGTAACATCAGAGTTATATTTCAGGATTAAAGAACATAAAGATAAATATTATCCTAATTCATTTTCGGCAAAGTATAACTGCAATCTGTTGACCTTTTTTGAACAATTTGACAGCATTGAGGAACCATAATAAGAGAAAAGCAATTAAAGAACTGGAAAAGAGCATGAAAAATAAACCTAATAAATAAATTAAATCCTAACTGGGATGATTTATTGTTGACACTTGAATAACTGCTTCGCTCCTTTAAGTCTTACCATAAAACAGCATTTAAGATGCTGAATAAATTCAGCATGACGATTTTACCGCTTAGTAATGAAATCTAAACAAACTTACCTCCTCGCCCTCTTAAGTGCATTTTTACTATGGCTAGCCTGGCCACCAATGCCTTTTACCACACCTTTATTGTTAATCGGTCTGGTGCCTTTGTTCATTGCACTCAATTCCATTTCAGGCAATGCTGAAAAAAAGCAGGGAAAAAGAATTTTCTTGACTGCAGGTTTGACTTTTCTAGTTTGGAATACAGCATCAATTTATTGGGTGTACAATGCGATAAGTGCTTATAATGGCCCAGCAGTAGCCCTCCCCGTTTCTTTAATTCCTTATGGATTAGGTGCACTTTTAATGACTTTTGCTTTTTGGTTATACTATCGATTGGGCAAATACGTAAATAAAAAGATCGCCTACCTTGGGTTAATTGCCTTTTATATCGCTTTAGAATATTTGCAACAAACCTGGGATTTAGCTTTCCCTTGGATGACTCTGGGTAATGGTTTAGCAGGAATGCATCAACTGGCGCAATGGTATGATTATACGGGCGTTTACGGTGGTTCATTATGGATTTTAGTGAGCAATATTCTAGCTTTTGAGGCTTACAAGAAATTTAAATCACAAACAGGTTATTTAAGGTTTAGAACCGCAGGAATCTGGGCTTTGGTGGTGATTATTCCCATCAGCATTTCATTAGCCAAATACTTTACAGCAGAACAAAAAGGAACGCCAAGCAATGTGGTAGTGGTTCAGCCCAATATAGATCCTTATCAAAAGCTGGAGAATATTCCCCCTGCTGAACAGATCAGGATACTAACTCATTTATCTGATTCGATCGGACAAACCAATACTGAATATTTTATCTGGCCAGAAACGGCCATCCCAAATTATGCAAATGAGGATAGAATCCGGAGCAATCCTGATTTTATTAACCTACAAAGCTTTTTGGCCAAGTATAAAAATGGAACATTAATTACAGGGATAGAAAGTATTAAAATCTATCCTGACAAAAAAACAATAACAGCTAAATTTGACAATCAGAAAGGCCTTTATTTCGACAATTTCAATACAGCCATGCAGGTAGAAAACTCTGCTAATGTTCAGTTTTATCATAAATCTAAGTTGGTTCCTGGCGTAGAGAAAATGCCTTTCCCCAAAGTATTTTCATTTTTAGATGGTGTTTTTGCGCAATTGGGTGGAACAGTGGGTGGTTGGGGTTGGCAAGAAAAGCCAAGTGTACTTTATGCACAAAGTGGCATTGGCGCCGCACCAGTGGTTTGTTACGAAAGTTTATGGGGAGACTGGATTGGTCAACAGGTTAAAGATGGGGCTCAATTTATTGCTATTATCACTAATGATGGCTGGTGGGGCAATACATCAGGCAAAGATCAGCACGAGATGTATGCAAAACTCAGGGCAATTGAAACCCATCGCGATGTAGCCCGCTCAGCAAATACGGGCATATCCTGCTTCATCAATCAGCGTGGCGATATAACACAAAGCACTGAATGGTGGACAAGAACTGCAATAAAGGCCAACATTAACCTGAATGACGAGATTACGTTTTATGTAAAAAGCGGAGATATTATTGCAAAAATATTGAGTGCTTTGGCTATTGTCTTAGCCTTGATTATCCCTTATAGAAAATGGGTAAAAAAATAAAAACCCGTCTGTAAACTTCTAATTATAAAAACATGCAACAGTTAAAAAGCCTTAGGTGGTCTGTTTTATTATTACTGCTCACATTAAATTTTGGTTGCGATCAGATTTCTAAAAAAATTGTGCGTACCGAGATCAGCGATTACGAACACATCAGCATTATAAAAGACCGTTTTACCTTAACCAAAGTAGAAAACAGTGGTGCATTTTTAAGTCTTGGCGATAATATGCCCTATATTTTTAGACTCATTATTTTAACAGGCTTGCCATTGCTATTTCTGGGCTATGGCTTATATTTCCTCTTTGCCAAACGCAATTTACCAATGAGTATGCAAATTGCTTTGTGTTTTCTGATAGGTGGTGGAATTGGCAACCTATATGATCGGATTGTACACGGATCGGTTACCGATTTTATGCATATGGATTTTTACCTCTTCCAAACAGGTGTTTTCAATTTTGCTGATATTTCGATCATGATTGGTGTAGGCATATTGCTTTTCCAGTCGATTAGAAGTAATAGACTAAAACACCAGATAGATTAGGACAGCAGGCGAGATTTCGTAACGCTAATTAAGAATACAAAAAAATATGTATTAAAAATACAAATATGTATTTTTTGTATTATATTAATCATGTAATACTCTATTGCAGCATATTACGATCTAAACCAAAAACCTAAACTATGAAAAACCTATTAACAAAAACTATGCTGATTGCATTGCTCTCAGTAATGGTAATCTCGTGCTCGAAGAAAAATGAGATATCAGCAGATCAGGAAAAAGAAACCGTTCAAAACCAGAAAGTTCTCGCTTACATCAAAAATCTTGGATTTACAGATGCACAGATTGTAGAAAGCGGAGATAATTACGTTGTAGACGGCGATATCGTATTCAGCAAAAACATGGAAGTTCCTGCTGATAATGGGAAACCGATAACCGAACAATATTATAATGGATATATTGTAATCAATAGCAGTAATATCCGTGTTAAAATCGATCCTTCTATAAATGGGATGATCAGCGAAATCAATTCTGCAATCAACCAATGGAATACGGTGCCTAATTCTAAAATCAAATTTGTAATTACAACAGGTACTATTTATGATATTCTAATTAAGGTAGACAATACCATTGGAAGTTCTACCTGTGGACAGGCTTATTTATCAACTTCTAACGGTAAAGCTGGCAACACAGTTTGGATTAACCAGAACCTGATCCAGAATAATTCTTTTGCACAACGTACGAGAACCATAACACATGAATTTGGGCATACCATTTCATTTAAACACACCAACCAATCTACAACCATTAATGTTCCAGGGGTTGGAGGAACCGATGCATTATCTTTAATGAACGGTGGGCAATGTGGAAGCGGAGCAACTGTTTTATCAGCAAAAGATAAACAGGCTACCGCAGTATTGTACCCTTTATAATTAAAAATCAGATAAATAACCTAAAAAGATCGTAATGCAATGGAAGCTGTTTCTCTGAAGCAGCTTCTTTTTTTAAAACAATATTTGGAAATGATTTTAATACAGGAATTTCTTAACAAAGAATTGCCACCTTTAAACAAACATATTTTTATCTTTAGGTGTTAAACAATCTAAAAATAAAATCCAATCATGAAAAGAAATGCAACAGCCGTATGGCAAGGTTCTATTAAAGAAGGTAATGGTAACATCACTACACAAAGTACCACTTTAAATAATACTCAATATTCTTTTAATTCTCGCTTTGCAGAAGGTGTTGGCACAAATCCGGAGGAATTAATTGCTGCTGCACACGCCGGCTGTTTTACCATGAAATTATCTGCTAACTTAACAGAAGCCGGATTTGTAGCTGATAAACTGGAAACGAAATGTGAAATTAACCTTGATCCATCGAAAGGTGAAATTGTTGAATCGCATTTAACTTTAACCGCTTCTGTGCCTAATTTAACACAGGAAAAGTTTGATGAATTGGTAGCAGATGCAGAAAAAAACTGCCCGATCTCTAAATTATTAAACACAACGATTACTGTAGATGCAACCTTAGCATAGCCTATTATCATGCTGAGGCACGAAGCATGGGGAGCTGAAATAGCCTCTCTTCGTACTTACCATTGACAGATGCCAATAAAGTGGTCGTCATTCTCGCGCAGGCGGAAACCTTAAAGCTTATTGCATTAGGATTCCCAATCGCGTTGGGAATGACGATTTCACGCAGCCTACACTTCCCTAAAAGCCATGTTACTTACATTGATTATGAAGTAAATTAAACTTAACATGACTACTTATTCGTTATTAATTACAATATAAAATTAATTGTATAACTTAGCTTTACGATCTAAGTTAACATGAAAAAATCTCTCCTATTCTTAAGCACTGTTTTATTCTTAAGCAGTTGTGTCTCTTTTAGCGGTAAAAAGGAAAGAACATTTAGTACAGTTGCTGTTACTGAAGGCGTCAATAATGCATCTTCTGAAGAGGATTTATTTCATTTTGCCAGTTTTGACACTGATGTGGCGGTAAGAAAAGTCGCTGTTAGCAGGTTAAATAACGAAGCAAATCTATTTCATATTGCTAGCTTCGATACTGACACCGCAGTAAGGAAGTTTGCCGTTAGCAAATTAAATAATCAAGCATACTTATTTCATATTGCCAGTTTTGATGCTGATGTAGAGGTAAGGAAGTTCGCTGTTAGCAACTTAGACAATCAGGCAAACCTATTTCACATTGCCAGCTTTGATGCTGATGTAGACGTAAGAAAGCTAGCTGTTGGCAACTTAGACAATCAAGCTAACCTATTTCACATTGCCAGTTTTGACGCTGATGTAGACGTAAGGAAGCTAGCTGTTGCAAACCTAAATAATCAAGCTAACCTATTTCACATTGCCAGTTTTGATACTGATGTAGCCGTACGAAAACTCGCTGTGGCACACCTAAATAATCAAGCAAACTTATTTCATATTGCCAGTTTTGATGCTGATTTAGACGTAAGGAAGCTAGCTGTTGCAAGCCTAAATAATCAAGCTAACCTATTTCACATTGCTAATTTTGATACTAATGTAGCAGTAAGAAAACTTGCAGTTGGTAACTTAAATAATCAAGCAAATTTATTTCACATTGCTTGTTTTGATCAGGACAAGGAAGTAAGAAAACTTGCCGTTGGTAAAATGAGCAATCAGGCACATCTAAACCACATCATTTCTTTTGAAAAAGAAAGTGAGATCAGGCAACTTGCATTAAATCAACTCAACCATAATTAGACCGTTTTCAGTTGGCAATTCTTGGTTTTGGCTAACCAACAATCTAGCAATTCCAACAATTGAACAATTAATCAATCGGCTTTCAAACCTATCAACAATCTAAGCCATGTATTTTCCAACAATAGGCATTCTTCTGCCCATACCGAATGCTTTTGGCGATACCCTTAAAATAGGTGGTGTTTGATAACGTTTAAATTCTGCAATGTTTACCATTTTTAGAATCCTCAGCACCAATGCTTCATCAAAACCTTGAGCAATAATGGCTTTAGAGCCCTGTTTCTTTTCGATATGCTGATATAATATTTTATCGAGAATTTCATATTCAGGTAACGAATCAGAATCCTTTTGATCAGGCCTCAGCTCTGCAGATGGTGGTTTAACAATGGTATTGACCGGGATAATTTCCCTTTCTTTGTTAATGTACTTGGCCAGCTCAAAAACCTGCATTTTGTATACATCTCCTATTACGCCAATTGCACCACACATATCGCCATATAACGTACCATATCCCACGGCACATTCGCTTTTATTGGAAGTATTCAATAAAATATAGCCAAACTTGTTACTCATGGCCATATTAATAATGCCACGGATGCGGGCCTGCACATTTTCCTCAGCAAGGTTAAAGGGCAAACCTTTAAAAGCTGGTGCCAATATGTGATCGAAAGCTTCTGCAACTTCTTTAATTGGCACAATTTCGTGCATACACCCGATATTATTAGCCAAATCTAAAGCATCTTGAACAGAATGGTCGGACGAGAATTTAGAAGGCATTAAAACGGCCATTACATTCTCCGGGCCTAACGCACGACAAGCCAAGGCGCAAACCACAGCAGAGTCGATTCCACCAGATAAGCCCAAAACGGCTTTGCTGAAACCAGATTTACTAAAATAATCTTTTATACCTAAAATCAACGCGTCGTGAATCTGCTCAATATCGGTCAATCTTTCCGATTGGGGATATTTATTACGCACATTTTCAACCTCTTCCAGATCAAAAACCTGAATGTCTTCTTCAAAATACTTCATCTCTGCTTTCACGGCTCCATCAGCATCAAAAACCAAAGAACCGCCATCAAAAATAATTTCAGTCTGCGCACCAACCTGGTTTACATAAAATAGAGGCAGGTTATACTTTTTTGCATTATCGCCTAATACTTTAATGCGTTCATCGTCATGAGTGTAAGAGAAAGGAGATGCCGCAATATTAATCATCACATCTGGCTGCTCCTTAATCAGCTCATCCATTGGATTAGAAACATATAGTGGATTATCGTTGATATTCCACAGATCTTCACAAATGGTTAAGGCAATTTTTTTTCCCTTAAAATCGATACAGTTAAATTGTGTGGCGGGTTCGAAATAACGATATTCATCAAATACATCGTAAGTTGGTAAAAGTGCTTTTTTAACCACGGCTTTAACTTTCCCTTCTTCGATAAAATAGGCTGCATTAAACAGATCTTTTCCCTGTAATACTTCGTTTTTAATAGGTAGCCCCACAATACAGGCAATATCTGTACAATGTTTGGCTATTTCCTGGGCAGCAGTTTCACACAATACGATAAATTCATCAAACTCCAAAAAATCTCTTGGCGGATAGCCACAGATAGCAAGCTCGGCAAAAACAACCAAATCTGCGCCTTTATCTTTCGCCAATTGAATATTTTCGGTTATTTTTTTCGTGTTTGCCTCAAAGTTCCCAATATGGTAATTGAGTTGTGCTAGTGCTATTTTCATGTTTAATGTATCAAGTAGTGAGTATCAGGTATCAAGACAAATATCCGGATTAAAAGAATACACCGAAATTAAGTGCCAAATAATGATTTCTAACATCTCTGGCTTTATCTGTTACAATATTAGTGAAACCGTTATTAAAAGTTAAACCAGCTACGATGCTGGTATTGCCCGAAATATCGAATTCGCCGCCGCCACCGATGATTAATCCAGCACGGTAAAGTTTAATGTTATCGGATACATTTAAATTATCGCCAACAACCGTTCCGCCTGTTACAGCATCTTGTTTAGCACTGATGTTGATTGAATTAGACAATCCAAACTGACCATACCAACGTTTTCCATCAGTCTTAACTGTTTTTAGTTTAATGGTTAAAGGCAAGTCTACATATTGTAATTTGTATTTTAAATCGTAAGCTTTTGGTGCAGTGCTGCTACTTGCGCTATAATAAGGCAGCACATTCGCCTCTGTACTTTTACCATTTATCGAAGTGATGGTTAGCGCAGTAGAAAAACTATAATTCGGGGCAAAATTAAAATCACCGATTAATCCATAAGAAAAGCCCAAAGCTATTCCTTCTGTTTTTCCTTGTTCAGGCTTAATCCAACCAAAAGTTGGCGTAGCGGTTAAACCTAACCTAAAACCGTAATTGGTTAAAGGAGAATTTTGCGCCCATGCGCCAATACTCAAAAGAGACAAAATTAAAATGGTCGATATTCTTTTCATGCTATAGGTGTTTATATATATTTGTTGTACATGATGTATAACGTAAAACACTGGCAAATTTATCTAATTTTTCTTTTTGCCGTCACATTTATTTCCTGCAGGCAAAGCAACAGGCCCGATGTAAGCAATATACAGGTAAACATTAGAATCGAAAGATTTGATAACGAGCTATTTGATGGGAGAAACAAAAATGTTATTGAGGTAGATAAACAGCTTAGTTCAAAATATGGTGTGTTTTATGACGATTTTATCCACCGGATTCTGGACAGTAAATATTCAAACACCGAATCGTTAGCCAATTTGTACCGCGACCAGGCTTATACCGATTTAAGCACAGAAGTTGATAGTGTTTTTCCAAACTTAAAAGCGCAAGAAGAAGGATTGACCGAAACTTTTAAATACATTAAATACTATTACCCGAAAGCGAAGATTCCAAAATTTATTTCTTTTACTTCAGGTTTCGCTTACCAAATGCCGGTAGGTGATAACTATTTGGGCATTGGCTTGGATATGTTTCTGGGTAAAGGTAGCAAATTTTATAAGGCGATTGTGCAAAGTGTGCCCTTATACCTATCAAGAAGGTTTGCACCTGAATATATTGTGCCCCGTGTAGCCGAAACATACGCCCACGAAGAACTTTTTGCAGAGCCTGACGACAATAGAACCCTCTTGTCTAAAATGATCTTCCAGGGAAAGATTTTATACTTCTTAGATCAGGTTTTACCTGAAAGCTTAAGCGATTCTACCAAAATCGGATATACTCAACAGCAGTTAGACTGGACACAAAATTTCGAAGGTGATATTTGGGCATATTTTTTGGAGAACAATTACCTGTATGAAACCGACTATCAAAAAATTCAGGTCTTTTTATCTGAAGGACCTTTTACACCAGGTTTAGGTGAAAATAGAGATTCGGCACCAAAATTGGGCGTATGGATGGGTTGGCAAATTGTAAGAAAATATATGAAAGAACACCCTGATGTTACTTTACAACAATTAATGGCAGATAACGATGCACAGAAAATTTTAAATCAATCGAAGTACAAACCGAAACAACAGCGATAGTTTATCAGTTTGCAGTTTTTAGTTATCAGTTTACAGGCCGGAACAATACCACAATTAAGCAATAAAATCGATCAGTTGAACTTTAAAGTAATCATCTAAATTAAACCTATGAAAGTTGGCATTGTATTATCAGGTGGAGGCATTAGGGGAATAGCACATTTAGGCGTTTTAAAAGCCTTTAGCAATTTGGGCATTACCTTTAGTCACATTAGCGGAACAAGTGCAGGAGCGATAGCCGGAGCCTTTTTTGCCGCTGGCATAGATCCGGAGGAAGGTTTGAATATTTTCCTTAAAACGAAACTCTGGCGCTTCGTTCGTCCGGCGGTGGGTTCTCTGGGTTTAATCAATATCGAAAACACTTCTCTGATTTTAAAGGAATATTTTCCGGAAGATTCAATTGAAAAGCTAAAAATACCCTTAACCATTGCTGCCGTAAATTTTAGCGAAGGCCGATTGGTTTATTTTACAAAAGGACCGCTTATTAGGGCTATTCATGCCTCTAGCTGTATACCTGGTATTTTTAAACCCATTATGATTGATGGCCAGATGTATGTGGATGGCGGCATTTTAAATAATTTCCCGGTCGAACCTTTAATGGATGACTGCGACTTCATTATAGGCTCGTCCTGTAACCACCTTAAACCAGTTGATAAAATTACCGGTATTACCAATTTGATGGGGCGTGCGGGTATCATGTCTATTAACCACGATATGGAAAGAAAGGCAAAATTCTGCAATGTATTAATCGAGCCAAAAGGTTTGGGTGCCATTAGTACGTTTGATATGAAACGTGCAGAAGATATTTATTGGCTAGCACACGAAGAAGCCTTGATTACGATTAAAAACAGCCCAACAATTTCTGAATTAATTACAAAATAGCAAGTGGCTTCACTTGTGTATTTCTCGCCACGCGTAATATTTAAACTACAATAAAATAGTTTATATTAAACAAATAAACTAGTGTAAAAAATACACATATGCAATAAAAATATTACAATTCTCTTGGTGTTGATATAATATTCCTTTACTTTAGGATTGTACTTTGCAAATGCAGAGGCAATTAACCTAAATGTCTATCTATGTTTTTCAACCTGATTATTCTTTTTCAAAGAAGAAGAATTCCTGTTTTTACAATCTTCTAACTTGATTTCCAGTCAAATACAGATCATTAATTTTTACCTAAAAAAACCTAAACATGAAATTCTTAAAATTAAATAAAACCCTATTAACTGCCCTGGCGCTAACCACAGTATTATTCGCATGTAAAAAAGAAAAACCTACAGAGACGGCAGATTTACAAAAACCTGAATTATCAGCTGTTAATCCCCTTGGCGACATCCAGATTTGTACAGAAAGATCATTAGATGGAACTACCCCAAGAGGCGCCGTTCTAAAGTCAACAAAATGGATTCCGGGAACTACGATTAAAGTAAGTTTAAACGGAAGCACATCAGCCATCAGAGCTAAAGTAATCCAATATGCGAAAGCGTGGGAACAATATGCCAACATCAAATTCAACTTTGTAACAAACGATAATACAGCCAAAATCAGGGTAAGTTTTGTAAGTGGGGATGGATCTTGGTCGTACATTGGAAAATCAACGCCTAGTACTGGTGCGACTATGAACTATGGTTGGTTAACTGCAACTACAGCAGATTCTGAATATAGCCGCGTGGTAATCCACGAATTCGGTCATGCACTAGGATTGATCCATGAGCACCAACACCCATTAGTTGCTATTCCATGGGATAAACCTGCTGTTTATGCCTATTATGCTGCTGCACCAAATTACTGGAGCCAGGCAGATGTAGACAATAACTTATTTGCAAAATACAGTACCACACAAACCAATTATAGCGCTTACGATAAATATTCGATCATGCACTATTCGGTTCCAAACGAATTAACCATCGGTGATTTCGAGGTTGGATGGAATACCGTATTATCACCTACTGATAAATCATTTATCGCTTCAGTATATCCATTTTAGAAAATAAATTATTACACATAGCGGTTTTAAGCAACCACTATGTGTATTTTGCTGTTATAAAATAAAAACAGATATGCTCATCGCTTTGCGGATTTCCTTTATCAAACCATTTTTAGCCTGCTTAACACTCTTTTTATTCTATCAAACTGCATCGGCACAAGATAATCCCTATAGATGGGAGGTAAAGCCTTATGCAGGCATTCAACAATCAAGATTTGATTGGTCTATTGCAGGTAATGCGGCCGGAACCAATCCGAATGTATTATCAGAACTCATCTGGAAAAATCTTAAAGGGCCTGGTTTTGGCTTAGAAATTAAATACAATATTACTGAGCGGCTTAGTATTAAAGCCGCAAACCAATACAGCAGCATAACCAAGGGTGAGGCAGAAGATACCGATTATGCAGATGATAACCGGCAAAGTGCTTTTTATTTCGATCTGCTCAACGCAAATAAGGGTTATTTATACGATGCCGATTTACAGCTCAGTTACCAACTGTTCAAATTTGGCGATTTTAACATCAGTCCAATTGTTGGACTTTCATATCATCAGCAAAAATTTCATTTGTTAGAAAGCGCGACTAATCCTGACAGCAAAGGCTTAAACTCTACCTATGTAGCAAGATATAAAGGATTCGATTTTGGAGCAGAACTTGTTCTTAAAAGGCAGAAATTCAGTATAGGTGCCACTGTTTTAGGCGGTTTTTATACTTATTCGGCAAAAGCCAACTGGAATTTAATTCCTGATTTTGCAAAACCTGTAAGCTTTACACATAAGGCAAATTCTTTTTCGTTAAGTGGCGATATCAATCTGGCTGTACCATTGAACAAAAGTTTACGGGTAGAAGTCGACTATAAGATCAATAACATCAACACTTACTCTGGTGTAGATAAAGCTTATTTTAATAGTAGACCAACAGAGGAAACTCAATTTAATGGTGCAAGTTTCAGAAAAAATGCAGTATTGCTGGGGCTAAATTTTAGCTTTTAATTTTTTAAGGCAACCAAACGTTCGCCTTCCAGTACCGGAATTGCTTTGCAAAGATTTAACTGCAAACAGAAAATAACATCTTCCTCTATATTCAACTGAGCCAAGCGATGGCTATGTGATGATTTGTGAAGGTATTTCCTCAGATCTGCTTTAGCTAAGGCATACAAATCTTCTGCAGCCACGCTAGAATCATCAAAATGTTCGAAATTTTGACGGAGATTATTTACCACAGCACCCGCAAAAAGAGTATCCTCTAAATTGAACTGATCTTTCCAACCGGCGCAAAGCAAAAGCACATTCTTATCCTGACTTTTCAAATAACCGCAAAGGGAATCTAAGTTCAGGAAAGACCCAATTACAACCTGATAGGCCCTTTTCTGAGCCAAATGCAAGGCTTTAGTTCCATTGGTAGTAGTTAAGACAACCGTTTTTCCGTTCACTTTTTCATGGGTATAAGAGAATGGCGAATTACCGAAATCGTAGCCAGCTACCACCTCTCCATTTCGTTCTGCCGCCAATAAAAATCCGCTATCGCGATAGTTTAAACAATCTTCTACCTGAGCTACAGGAATAATCGCTTCAGCACCATTATCTATCCCGTAGGTAATAGATGAGGTGGCTCTTAAAATATCGATAACCACCACAATGCTTTGTTCGATATCATATAAATCAATCAAGGCCGGTGTTAAACAAACTTCTATTTTTTTTGACATACGTTGAGTATCGAGTACTAGAGTATCAAGTAGCAAGACAAATTTATCTTGCTACTTGATACTAGCTACTTTATTTATTTATTTATAAAAAGGAAACTTAACCACTTTAGCTTTAATTGGCGTATTGCGGATTAAAATAAAAACTTCAGTTCCTTCTTTAGTAAAATCTTTTGCAATGTAGCCCATACCTATTGCTTTTTGCAAAGAAGGTGCCTGGGTACCAGAAGTTACTTTACCGATAATATTTCCTTCGGCATCAGCAATTTCATAATCATGGCGCGGAATACCACGATCGATCATTTCGAAACCAACCAATTTCTTTTGAATACCAGCTTCTTTTTGTGCCAATAATGCCTCCGAATTGGTGAAAGATTTAGAAAATTTGGTAATCCAGCCTAAACCTGCCTCAATAGGCGAGGTAGTATCATCGATATCATTTCCATATAAACAGAAACCCATTTCTAAACGTAAAGTATCGCGTGCACCTAAGCCAATAGGCTGAATGTTGTACGGCGCACCTGCTTTAAAAATAGCATCCCAAATTTGATCGGCATATTGGTTTTCGAAATAAATTTCGAAACCACCAGCGCCGGTATAACCTGTTGCTGAAATGACTACGTTATCAACACCAGCAAAGGTACCTTTAACGAAAGTGTAATACTCCATTGATGCCAAATCAACATCAGTTAATGTTTGTAAAGCGTCTGCTGCTTTTGGTCCTTGAATGGCTAAAAGAGAGGTTTGATCCGAAATATTGTGCATTTCTACACCTTCCGAATTGAATTGTTGAATCCAGTTCCAATCTTTTTCGATGTTAGAAGCGTTTACCACCAACATATAGGTTTTATCATCTATTTTGTAAACCAGAAGATCATCAACAATACCACCATCTTTATTTGGCAAACAAGAGTACTGAACTTTTCCATCGTACAATTTAGACGCATCGTTACTGGTTACCCGTTGAATAAGATCCAATGCGTTTTCACCTTTCAGAATAAATTCGCCCATGTGGCTTACATCAAAAACACCCACGCCGTTACGAACAGTTGCATGTTCAGCATTAATACCTTCGTAAGTAACAGGCATATTGTAACCTGCAAATGGAACCATTTTAGCGCCTAAAGCGATGTGTTTTTCTGTTAATGCGGTGTTTTTCATCCGTAAATTCTATTTTTATGATAATGAAGCCAGTATAGCTGATATTCTGTAAATGATGACAGCTTTATTTGTTATTCTTCTTGGGCTGCAAAACTACTAAGAAAAAGACAAAATTTCGGGGTTAATTTTAAGGAGTTTTTAGATAATTTTGCTATTCTTCCGTCATGCTGAACTTGTTTCAGCATCTATTAAAAAGATAGGCCCTCAGGTAACACAACACCAACTAACTTTCATTAAAACTTAACACTAATATCAAATAAATAGTCATAATTTACGCACCAAATCATTTGGATATCAATAAAACGATATGAAAAAAAGCAATAACTATTTCACCTGGAAAAACTTTGCAGACAACTTCCAAAACGAAGTAACAGGAGCAAGGGATGTACACACAAATATGTTAAAAAGTGGAGTTAAGGAAAACAGCTATACTAAAATGGATTTTACCTTTGTTTCTGACAAAAAGGAAAACCTTATCAATCTAGGTGATTTCATAAAATCGCATTACCCATACACCCTATCAGAAATAAACAGTTATGAAGGTTTATGGGAAATTAGCGGAGAAACTAATGAAATCCCAATTACAAAGGAAAATCTTCTTTACTGGGTAATCGATATGTTTAAGAGAGGTTACGAATTCGATGCTAAACTTGATGCTTATGGTGGCTTGTACGACCCTAACGAACAAAGTTTTCCTGATCTATCGGACGAAAAGGAAGGTTTTTATTTTGATAAAGGGTTAGCTTGTTATGAAAGCGGTGATTTAAGCGGCTCGATTATTAATTGGTCGCTAACTTTAGAAATAAACGCAGAAGACGTGAATTCGTACTATTCAAGAGCGATTGTAAAAAACGAATTGCATAGATGGAAAGCGGCATTGAATGATTACAACAGGGCACTTGCAATAACTCCAAAATTTACCGCCGCACTGCTTAACAGAGGTGGTTTAAAAGATGAGAACGGAGATTACGAGGGTGCTATTGCTGATTACGAAAAAATCCTTTCTTTTGATCATATAGATTCAGAAGATAAACAAAGCGCTTATTATAATCTCGGTAACACAATGCTTAACTTAAAAAATAAAGAGCTTGCTTGCCATAACTGGAACAAAGCACTAGAATCTGGCGCAGATTATGCTAAAGATAGAATAAACAAACATTGTGTTTAAGCCGAAGGTTCTTAGAGATGAAAAGCAAAATCATATTTTTTATTTCCTTGGTCGGAATCTCTATTATTTTCAGACTTTTCTGTGGTGTTTATGTTCACGATGAGTTTGGGGATAAAGAGTTGTTCATCAAACATCGCCCTATATGGAAATGGAAATTTTATTCTCCGATCGGTATGTCTGATATGAAATTTGAAGATTTATCCGCTGAAGAGAAAATTGAACAAAAATATTTTAATGACTTTGTAAGAAAAAGGGGGCTGAGCCGATAAGTTCATGACCTATTATACACTCGCCAATTCTTCGTAAATCTTCAGCATTTTACTGGAGATTAAATGAACACCATGGTCGTTTTCGACTGTTTTGCGGGCGTTCTCTCCTATTTCTACCCAACGTTTAGGGTTAATGATACATTGTAAAATCGACCGGTAAAATTCATCTGCAGAATCGGCAATTAAAATGTCATGTCCATGCCTGCAATTAATCCCCTCTGCAGCTGTAGTTGTAGCAATAATGCATTTTTTCATGGCCATACCTTCAATAATCTTTACGCGCATTCCCGTGCCGGAGATTAAAGGAACAATCATAATTGCCTTAGAGTTCATAAATTCTACGGCATCGAAAACCTCCCCCTCTACAATCAGATTCTCTGAATCGTATTCGAAGAAATGTTTCTGCATGTTTTTTCCTGCGATATAAAAACGAAGGTCTTTATTCAGTTTTTCAATATCGGGCCAGATATCGTCCAAAAACCATTCTAGTCCTTCCTGGTTTGGCCGCCAATCCATTGCACCTAAATGAAATAGTGTAGGAAAACTGGTTTTACTTTTATCTACCTTATACTTTTCTAAATCGATGGCAACCGGAAAAACCGACATCGGAATTTCGCAACCGAACATTAATATGCTTTGGCGGTCGGGCTCCGAAATGGCAAAAATATGGTGGAAACGGTTAATCTGATCGGTTTCATATGCTTTAAGCCGCTGGGCTAAGAAAGCTAAATATTTACGCCTAATGAGGAACTTTTCAGAATGAGAAAGACGTTCCCAAAGCGTAAATTCGATATTGTGTGCCCTATAAATGAGCTTGGCATTACTGTTTGCCTTAACCACATCCAGATAAGGAACAACAAAAAGTCCCTCAAATTGAATAATATCGAACACATTTTCTCGTAAGAGATTTTCTAACTGTCGCGCAGCATCTTCACTATAATAACGGGAAACGTTATAAGACTCGTTAGTGAAAATATTAAAAAATGCTGACCATACATTTACATCTGTATCTAAATCGTAGGTATGGTATTTAATCTGTTCGAAAATAGGATCGTAAATATCTTCGATATCGATTCTTCCTTTTGTTGGGTTGAGGCTAAACAAAGTAATATCTGCGCCAAGTTGCAGCAAACCTTTTATGGTATTATAAACCACGATAGGATAACCACTATTTGGCGGAAAGGGAACCCGCTTAGTAATCAACAGAATTTTCACAATGTTGTGAAAATACGAAATTTTAGGCGTTTTTTGAAAACAGTTCTAACTGAGGGTCGCTCACATTAAAAGTTTTGCGGTGAAAAGGCGATAACCCGATTTCGATTACAGCCTTACGGTGTGCAATAGTTGGGTATCCTTTATTCTGCTGCCAATTGTAATGCGGAAAATCGACGTGCAGATTGGTCATATATTCATCGCGGTGAGTTTTCGCCAATATAGAAGCGGCGGCGATATTTAGATATTTACCATCGCCCTTCACAATGCAACTGTGTGGAATTTGCGGATAGGTTTTGAAACGGTTGCCATCAATTACCAGGTATTGTGGTTGGGTATGTAATTTTTCAATCGCCCTGTGCATAGCCAAAAAAGAAGCATTTAAAATATTGATCCGGTCTATCTCTTCATGATCACAAGAAGCTACGGCCCAGGCTAAAGCTTCCTGTTCTATTATAGGTCTCAGAGCGGCCCTTTGCTCATGCGATAACTGCTTAGAATCATTTAATCCTTCTAATACAAAACCTTTTGGCAATATTACCGCCGCGGCAAAAACAGGACCAGCGAGGCAACCTCTTCCAGCTTCATCACACCCAGCCTCTAATAATTCTTCCTGGTAACAGTTCAACAACATATTGCAAATTTACTGAAATAGAGATAGTAAGGAAATTATTTTGTTCAACATCTTATAAACATTAATTTTAAGGATAAACAATTTTAATGCACGCTATTAAACTTACTTTACTTTTTTCTTTGATTTGCCTTGTAGGTTTTGCACAAAAGAAAAAATACGATATAATGAAGCCACCAGTGGAACCGCCATCGAGAGCAGACTATGCTGTTTTAGAAAAACGCATGGCATGCATCCATCGAAACACTTATTCACTAGGTGAAAGATTAAAATTTTTCCCGTTTAACCAATACAAAAAGATAATGTTGATTTCTTTCGAACTACCTGAGCCAAGTGCGGAAATTAATATTGCTGGTAAAACTCAGCCTAAAAATCATAATGAGAAAGAATTCACCCTAGCTTTGTTGGCAAAAAAACAAAAACTAGATCAAACGAGAATCAAAGAAAATAGGATTTTATCAGCATTGGAAATTGATAAACTAACTGACATCCTATATAATTTTGGCTATAAGTCTACCAAGAGCTATAAGGGATTACTGATAGGAGATGATGGATATAGTTGTTATAATCCCAGAAATGCAATTGTATTTTTAGATGAAAAAGGATTGATAGCAGAATATATTGAGATCTGTTTCGAATGCCATAGAAGAGAAGAAAGCTCGGAAAAAATAAAGACAGGAGAATTTTGCACCGAAAAATACGACTTGATCAGAAAATATTTTTACACAGTTGGAATTAAATACGGAACAGGCAAAAATGTACATTAATTTTAGACTATGAAATATAACGAGACCTTAGCGCTTCGCGTTGCCGAACGTTTAATGCATATACAAGATGTAGAGGAAAAAGAAATGTTCAATGGGCTTATTTTTATGGTGAATGGCAAAATGTGTATTGGTGTTTCTAAGAACAGCATGATGGTGAGGCTCGACCCCGATACTTTAGAAAATTTATCCGATAAAGATGGCTGGCAGCAGATGGTGATGGGCAGTAGGCCAATGAAGGGTTACGTTTCGGTATCAGAAGATGTTTTAGGCCGGAATGATGAACTGAATTTCTGGGTTACCCTAGCGTTGGCCTTCAATCCTTTTGCCAAAGCATCCAAAAAGAAATAGCCAAATAACCAGTCATTATCTCACTAGCCTTTAAAAACTAGCAAGAGCCATATTTTTTGATTAATTTTGTAGTTCTAATCAAATTTTATGAAAAAAGGAGCTGCTATAGCGGTATTTCTGCTATCGATTTCATTTACTGTTCTGGCTCAAGTTAAAAGAACTGCAACATCAACAGAAACTAAAGAAACAAATTCACAACAGTTACGAACACAGGCTCCTGAAGGGCATTACTGCGATTATTGTAAACTAAATTATCCCGAATCACATTTCCCTTGCATTATGAAATCCATCAAAGGCAAATTAGATGTAGCCACTGGCGAAGTAAGTTTCGTGACTGGGCAGCCTATCGGAGGTATTGTGGTTAAAGGAGGTAAAAATCCAGGAGACGATGCAATTACCCTCGTAACCAACTCAAATGGAGAGATAGAATTTAATAATGCCAGTGCGGGAAATTATAAATTTATCATTTTAGTACCTTCCACTAACCCCAAATCGCGGGTAGCGGGCACGCCAATCGGGGGAATAATTGTTAAAGGTGGTAAAAATCCTGGGGGCAGTTTAATTACTTTAATTACGAATGAAAACGGAGAAATCGAATTCAACAATCTTCCTGTAGGCACCTATAAATTCACAGCAATGGGCGCTTCTGCAACAGAGAAAAGCAATCCTTTATATAAGTCGAGTTATTCGGAAAAGACAAATCCGCTATATAAAAACTAAAATCATTAAATTTACGCCACCTTCCATTTTTTGGCACTATTATGGAATCTTTCAAATCTGTGCATCTTTAAATTGTTACACATTTAAAACACACATTATGAAACGTTTAAATTTAATATTGAGCCTTGCCTTTCTTTTGATTGGGGTTCAATTATTTGCCCAAACCAATAAGGAAACTACACTGAAAATTGTAGCAGATAAAAATTATACTTTTGTTGCCAATACCGCCATGCCGATGTCGAACAACGACATTAATAAAGTATTAGCGATGATGCCTGGTAGTCAGGGTGGTGGTTCTATAAACCTGGCGGGTTCGCAATACGATGTTAAGGTTACCAAAGACAGTATTGTTGCTTATCTGCCTTATTTCGGAAGATCTTTTTCTGCTCCGATGGATCCTACTCAAGGTGGTATTAAATTTACCTCTAAAGATTTCACCTACACAGAATCGAAGAATAAAAAAGGATCTTACACCATCCAGATTAATACAAAGGATGTAAAAAGAGAAAACTATCGGTTTACCATTAATATTTCGACCAATGGTTATGCTTCATTAACGGCAAGCAGCATGAACAAACAACCCATTATTTTTAACGGTTACCTAGAGGAGCCGAAGAAACAGGATTAATACATGAATCGTCATTGCGAGAAGGAACGACGAAGCAATCTTTCATGCTTGCGAGCCCCGCTATAAAGATTGCTTCGTCGGCTGAAAAAGCCTTCTCGCAATGACGATAATTAAATTATTTTTTAACCAGCTCAATCTGAAAAATGTGTGGCCATTTTTTACCAGCAACAAAAAGTCTTTTAGTTGCTTTATCATAAGCAATGCCGTTTAACACGTTGTTAGCCTTTGCGTCTTCGGTTTTAAAATAATCAGCTGGCAATAGTCCCGATAAATCGATCTTGCTTTCAACGGCACCCGTTTCTGGATTGATGACCAGGATTTCATTCGTAGTGTATACGTTTGCATAAATTTTACCGTCGATAATTTCAAGTTCATTCAGGTTTTGGATTGCACCAATATTGTCGAAAACATCAATTGAACCCGTTTTTTGATAAGTATCTTTATTTAAGAAAAAGATTGTATTAGAACCATCGGTATTATATACTTTTTGCCCATCAAAAGCCAGGCCCCAGCCTTCTCTGCCAGTGGTGTACGAAAATTCAGATAGTTTTTTAAAGGTGGCTTTATCATATACAAAGCCAACTTTTTCGCGGTAAGTTAACTGGATAATTTTGTTTCCGATTACGGTTATACCTTCTCCAAAATACTGTTTATCCAGATCTGCTTTCTGGAGGATTTTCCCTGTAGATGGCTCCACTTTGCGCAAACTGGAATGACCATAATCGCCGGCACTTTCGTAAAAAAAGCCATCATGGTATTCTAAGCCTTCTACATAAGAAGAGGTATCGTGAGGCAAGGTTTTAATTACTTTATAGGTATATTCTGTTGGCGCCTGAGCTGCTAAAACATTAATGTTCGAGGTTAAATCTTCAGATTTTCCAGCGCCAAATATTTTGGCTGTTATCAGGTGGTTACCCAATTTCAAACCTTCAGTTTTAAGTTTAATGGCCGAAGTGTCTGCTTTTGAAATCATTTTAACGGTATCGATCAAGTAAACTACGGAATCTACTTTTTGTTCAGCGCCAAATTGTATTTTAACATCAAATTCATTTCCTGACGGCACATTAAGACCAGTCATCGGCGAAATAAAACTACGGTAGGTGGTAGATTCGTCTTTACACGAACTTACAAATGCAAGTGCAATTCCGATAAATATGAAACTTTTAATGGGGTTAATCTTCAGGCCAAAACGCATCTTCAATATGGTTTAAATTATAATTTTTATTTTTTGTAAATGTAATTGCAATAATATCAAAACGGATATCATTTTGATGGTTCATTAATTCAATATAGGCATTAGCAGCCAATTCCATCTGTATTTGCTTGGCTTTGTGTACAAATTCTTCCGGTTCGCCAAAAGCAACCGAACTCCGGGATTTAACTTCTACAAAAACCATAATGCCATTTTTATAAACAATTAAATCCACCTCGGCTTTACCATGTGTCCAGTTTTCATCTAAAATCTCATAATCCTGGCCTTCCAGATACCGTTTGGCAATACTTTCTCCTTCTTTACCTAAATCGTTGTGAAGTGCCATAAGACATAATTATTGAATGAGTGAGTTGTTGAATGATTAAATATTCCTTTTCAAATGTATTATAATATGACAATATTGAATGTTTCGAATATATCTATTCTATCCTTCAATCATTTTCTCATTCAGTCACTTTTCATCCTCCCCATTCAATCACTCCATCCTTCAGTCATTCAATCCTTATTTCACAATAACAGAACCCAGGAACTTAGAAATCTCTCGTTCAACTCCTTTAATTACCCCATAACGTTGCATTAAAATCATTTGGTTATCCTCGTTCTTTTCCTCTTTAATTTCTTTTAACAGGTTCATCAATATTTTTTCGACTTTACGCTTTTTAAGGTGAAAAATGCCACCTAAAATAGTCGCTTTTAAATTCATCGTTTCATCTTTAACATAGATAAGATGTTTATTTAACCAGTTCTCGCTCAAAGCATATTCTGAAGTTGAAAGTGTAATGGCCAGATCGGCAATATCTCTATCCTCATGTTTAACAAAGTGGTTCGACGTAGGTAATCTGCCGTTGTCGATTTCTGATTTATAATAATCGATAATTCTTTTGCAAAGTGGATCATCAAATTCTACATCGCTCAGGTTCTGCATGATGAATGAACCGATGTACATATCATCAATTTTATCCCAGTTTACAAATTCGTGCCCGAAAGCCAGTAATAAGCGCACAATTTCTTTTTCCTGATGCTCATTTTCTTCTACAGGTGCTTCATGACCCATTGGGCCTGCACTGTCATCCCATAAATCATCGGGGGGGCCAAGTGGCTCTGGTGCACCTGAAGAATATGGCTTTGGACTTGATGACGGATTTGCCCGCTGGTTGTTATCAAAGCTTTTTTTGAGCTTTGCCGAGCGCATTTTATTTAACTCACTCAGTAAAATATGCTCATCAATTTCGAGTAAACTACTACACTCCCTGATAAAAACGGAGGCCTTAATCGGGTCAGGGATTTTGGCAATACTTTCTACAATATCGCGGATAATGCCTGCTCTTTTAATCGGATCATTGCCCGCATCTTTAAGCAATACATTCGCCTTATATAAAATAAAGTCTTTTCTATTCTGCTCAAGATAGGTTTTAAAAGCGCCTGCCCCAACATGGTGCATATAAGAATCGGGATCGTGGCCATCTGGGAAGGAAACGATTTTTACGTTAAGTCCTTCTTCCAAAATCATATCCAAACCACGGAGGGAGGCTTTAATACCTGCAGCATCACCATCAAATAAAATGGTAATGTTCTGGGTAAAACGCCCGATCAGTTTAATCTGCTCTACGGTTAACGAAGTACCCGAAGAGGCCACTACATTTTCTATTCCAGCCTGATGTACCGAAAGCACATCGGCATAACCTTCCGCCAGGTAACAGTTATCCAAATCGCGGATGGCTTTTTTGGCATGGAATAACCCATAAAGCACATTCGATTTGTGGTAAATTTCACTTTCAGGCGAGTTTACATATTTCGGAACATTTTTATCGGTTTTTAAAGTCCTGCCTCCAAAACCGATGATCCGGCCTGTAAAGTTGTGGATCGGAAACATTACCCGCCCGCGAAAGCGATCGTAAATTTTTCCGTTGTCGTTTTTGATCGATAATCCGGTGGTTTCTAAAAACTCCAGTTTATGTCCGGCGTTGATTGCGCTTTGCGTCATCGCATCCCATACATCCGGAGAATAACCCACCTCAAATTTTTTAAGGATGTCTTCCCTAAAGCCACGTTCTTTAAAATAACTCAAGCCGATGCCCTTTCCTTCATCTGTTTCCCAAAGCTGTTTTACAAAAAATGCAGCAGCATACTGCGAAACAACATAAAGGCTTTCTTTGGCACTTTGTGCTTCGGCATCTTGAGGGCTCAGTTCGGCTTCCTCAACTTCTATATTGTATTTATTGGCTAAAAACTTAAGCGCTTCGGGATATGAATATTTTTCATGATCCATAATAAAGCGCACTGAATCGCCCCCTTTACCACAACCAAAACATTTATAAATGCCTTTAGTTACGGATACGTGAAAGGAAGGTGTTTTTTCTCCATGGAAAGGGCAATTACCAATTAAACTGGTTCCGCGTTTTTTTAAGTGCACAAAATCCCCAACTACCTCCTCAATACGGGCGGTATCCATTATCTTATCTATCGTTTCGCGGTTTATCATATACGCACAGCTCTTTCCTCTTCTTATTTAACCACAAAGATAACAGAGAAAAAACACAAAGAACACAGAGAAAAATTTCTTTGTGTTCTTTGCGAAATACTTTGCCCGCTCTGCGGTTAAAACCTACTATTTTACCAAAGGCAATAACTGATCAGCAACCAATTTATTACCTGTTTCATTTAAGTGTACCCTATCAACAGTTAAAATGCCTTTTTCTTTATCCTCTGGATTATTTTTTGCCTCGTACTCTGCAAAAATTTTCCTTAAATCGCATACAGGAAGATTATTTTTTGCAGCCAATGTTCTAATCCCTTCAGCATATTTATTCAAATCGGCATCTAGCTCATTCGTGCCATCTTTTTTCTCACCAACAACTGATGGAGTAACCAATATCACTTTGCTACCTACACCCTGAATTTTATTGATCAGCGCCTGATAAAACTTTAAATATTTGTCATAATCGGTTCCGGTATGAGAAGATTGTTTATGCCAAACATCATTAATGCCGACATAAATCACCACTAAATCGGGTTTCTTGTTGAGCACATCATCTTCTAAACGCAGGTATAAATCGTAAACTTTGTTGCCGCCAATTCCGCCTCCAATTATATCATATTTAGTAGAATCGAGCGATTTTTTGATCAGGGTTACATATCCGTTTTTAGAAACACCCTGTTGGGTAATCGAGTCGCCAAAGAAGATAATCCGTTTTGGTTTAAATGTCATTGATGTTAATGCAATTAAGCAAAAGCTTAGTAAAATACTTGTTTTTAACAGTGTTTTCATTGTGTATAATTGGTTAGGTTATTTTTTATCGGTCTTTTTAAAATCCAGGTCCTGGAAATCGAAACTAAAATCGGTTAGCGGCGAAATCGCTTCTATTTTAAATCCATCAGCCAAAGCGTTATTATCTAAACTAAAATTAACAAAAGCATCGGCATCTAAACTTCTATCATACCATTTCACAATAAAAGTATTTCCTTTGTAATAAGTCATGTCGCCTTTCAATTTTGGAGCGTTTTTAGCCTGAAAATGCATCTTGCCGTTCACCTCACTAATGGTTACATCACCAAACCAGGCATCGTGGAAAATGCCATAATAGTTTTTGGCATCTGGCTTTGTGACCGACAGTTTTTGTTGAGCAGCAATATCGTTCCAAACTTTGCTCACCGTCTCGTCAGCCTGTTTTTCGTTTTTGAGCCTGTTATCGTTATAGGTTTTAATCCTGTCCTGTCCTTTAATACCAAGATAACCATCTTTAATCGAATTGGTGATTGCATTAAAAGCAGCGCCAGATTGCTGATTGGTTAATACAATAATGCCCAATTTCATCTCTGGAATAATCGTTACCTGTGTTACAATCCCTGACAGACCGCCTGTGTGTGTTGCCTGAAAATTGCCATTTACATTACTCAAAAACCAACCTAGGCCATAACTACTAAAAGCAGCTGGATTACCGCCTGCAATAATGGTCTGCGGCGTCCAAAGTTCTCTTGCCACAGCAAGACTGAATAATTTCTTGTCAAGAGTTTCGCCATATTTACCGCCATTGATCATGGCCATTACCCATTTGCTCATATCAGTAACGTTCGAATAAATTCCACCAGCGGCATTTGCGATCTCTCCGAAGCTTAGTCCTACCGGAAGCAGTTTACCTTCGTAAGGGGCATGGCCATCAATTACATTCGATTTGTCTTTTAAGCGGTACCACGAAGCTGCCGTTTTGGTCATGCCCAATGGTTTAATAATCCTGCTTTCAATAAAATCTTCGTAAGTAATTCCCGAAACCCTTGCTACCACATCGCCAGCAACGATATACATCAGGTTATCGTAATCATATTTTGTACGGAAAGAGGAAACCGGCTTTAGATAACGCAGGTTATGGATTAATTGCTTTTTATCAACCGTTGAAGAATCTGGCCAGATCATTAAATCGCCCGCACCTAAACCCAAACCACTGCGGTGCGTGAGCAGATCGCGGATGGTAAATTCGCTGGTTACGTAGGCATCGTACATTTTAAACTCCGGAATTACATCGGTAACTTTAGTATCCCATGTAATTTTCTTTTCATCAACCAACATGCCTAATGCAGCAGCCGTGAATGCTTTTGTATTTGATGCCACACCGAAAAGGGTATGCTCATCAACCTTTTTATTGGTTTTAATGGAACTTACCCCATAGCCTTTTAAATGAATTACTTTACCGTCTTTAATTACAGAAACTGCAATTCCGGGAACATTAAAGGTGGTGAGTGTTTTTTCTACAACACTATCGATCTGTTTCGAAGTGAGCACCTGTGCATGTACATGAAGGCCCAAAAACAGTGATAAAGCTAATGATATTTTAAATTTTAACGGGGAAAGGAATTGCATATTTATTGGTTTAAATAATCGTTTAAAGATAATAAATCTTTTAGGCGATAGTCAAATCCTTATTTGCCCTTTTCGAGTTTATAATCTTTGTGTACGATTAAAAAACTAGCCCGTTCTTCCTTTTTGAAAGGATAATCCCAGTTGCCCTGGTAGGTAATTTTGGTTGGTAATTTATCATCCCCGAAATAGCCCATTTCTATATTCATCTGCACATCAAAATCGAACAGCATGTTGCTGTATTTCATATCTACATAACGCCCCAGAATATTGAAATTTCTTTTATCGAAAATGGTAACCAGTTCCTTGATCATGATGCCATCTTTTGTCCAGCTGCTTAAATCGGGTTTAACTGACACCTTAAAACGATAAACCGGAATAGAATCAAGATAGGTACCGCTGGTGAAACCATAATCATAATACTGGCGCATATTGGCTGAAAATATTTCGGTTTTACTGCCAATAAAAGGAACTTTTACCGGACGGCCAGGATTAAATATTAATGTTTTGAGTTTATCTTTATAACTTTCATTTGTTCCGCCCTTTCCGTCAGGCTTGGGTGCATTGGGTACAAAATCGGTGTTATAAGCATTCATAAAAATGTAATCGAACATCTCTACGGTGTAAAGTTGGTATTTGCCATTTTTCTTATAAATTTTGCCGGTATCCTGTTTTACCAGATACTCCATTTTATAAGGACCACTGTTGTTATGTCTTATTTTACGGTAAATTTTCCCATCAACCTTATTCTTTTTATCGTAACTGTAAATCCTGTTTTCGGCAATAAAAGAATAACGTTTCATATCCCTAAACGATTGATAAAAGGAAGTATCGTACATTACCTTTCTGATAAATGTCTCTACATTCAATTTTTCGGCCTTGATATTTACTGCAGAATCGAGCGTAATGGTTTTAATTGTATCAGGATTAAAGCGGTTGATTTCCTGAGCGAAACCTGTGTAAAAGAGCAACGTTAACAATAATAACAAAAATACTTTTTTCATGGAAGGTAGATGTAAAAGGTAAAATGGATAATGTATCATGAAAGATGTAAAACGGGAGAAACATTAATTTCGTCCATCTTACATCCTCCACCTTATCATTAATTCCCTAATTGTTTTAAAGCAATATAGGCCATTAATCCTGTTGATATTTTCAAGGCATCTTCATCAACATCAAATCTTGGTGTATGTACGGAATATTGTGTGTCTTTTGCAGCATTCCCAGTACCTAAACGATAAAAACAGGCATCTGTTACCTGCGAGTAGAAAGAAAAATCTTCGGCAGCCATCCAGATATCTAAATCAACCACATTGTCTTTCCCCAAAAATTCTTCAGCAAAAGCCCTTGCATTTGCTGTTAATTTTTCTTCGTTAATTAAAAATGGATAACCCCTATGGATATCAAAATCGCAGCTTCCCCCCATACTTTCGGCAATTCCTTCAGCCATTTTTTTCATGCGTTTATGTGCTTCATCTCTCCAGCCCTCATCTAAGGTCCTAAATGTACCCTCGATTTTTACCTCATTTGGAATAATGTTAGTTGCTCCATTGGCATTTACTTTACCAAAAGACAAAACCGATGGTGTACGTGGATCGGCATTGCGACTAACAATCTGTTGCAAAGCAATAATGATGTGCGATGCAATTAAAACCGGATCGATATTCTGATGAGGCTGAGCACCATGACCACCTTTCCCGGTTACAGTAACATATAATTCATCTGTTGAGGCCATGTAAATACCTGAACGGAAACCTACTTTACCGGCATCAATTAACGGCATTACATGCTGACCAACAATATAATCAGGTTTTGGATTCTCCAATACCCCTTCTTTAATCATGATGCTCGCTCCGCCTGGTAATAATTCCTCTGCGGGCTGGAAGATCAATTTGATGGTTCCACCGAATTCATCTTTCATTTGGTTTAGGATATGAGCTGTTCCTAAAAGTGACGAAGTGTGAACATCGTGTCCGCAGGCATGCATTACGCCATGGTTTTTAGAACGGTAAGGTTTGTCGTTTGCTTCGTGAATAGGTAATGCATCCATATCGGCACGTAAAGCAATTACTTTATCAGATGGCTGGTTACCCTTAATTAAACCTACCACACCCGTATTGGCGCAGTCGGTATATTCAATTCCCCATTTTTTTAATTTATCCTTGATGAACAATGAAGTTTCGAATTCTTTGAAAGATAATTCAGGATTGGCATGGATATGTTGACGATAGCCCACTACATCGTTAAAAATGTTCGCGGCTAATTCTTGGATTTTATTTTTGATCATTACTTGTTGTGGTATCTAAACTTGGTGCATTAATCTTTTCCCTAAAAATAAACAGTGTAGGGAAGTTTGGTCTGAGTTCGTTTATGAGGCGCTGCGCTTCTAAGCGTGTTCTAAAATCGCCCACCCGAACATAATAGTTAGGTTCTTTATAAACGAGGTAGGTATTATATTTCGGATAAAGGCCTTTAAACCTTGCCTGTTCGTTAAAAACCTCGCGCCGGTCTGACCCGTAGAAAATCTGTACGCGGTAACCGTAAGCCGAAACAATGGGTTTACCCGGTTTTACCTCTCCAGAAGTTTTATAAACTGCCAAACGTTTGGCAATCAAACTGTCAATTAAGGGATCTTTTATAACCGTAACCTCTCCTTTTTGTGCAAAAGCAGTGGTAAAAAGGAACAAACAGCCTATAAAAGTTAATATTGTTTTCATGTGTAAAAGACCTTGACATTTAGTGAGCAGATGAATAAAATATCATCTCATTTCTTCTTAACAACAAGAATGCCGAAATCGTTGCAAAAATCGGCATTCTTTATGGGTTAAGCAAATAGTTATTATTTGGGTAGTTTTTTCAGTTCGTCATTTTGAGCGAAACGTAGTAAAGTCGGGAACCCGAAGGCGCTGCGAAGCAAAATCTTTTAAATAGGTAATCGGCTAAGGTTAATTTAAAAATTTCTAAAGTACGCCTGAAAATCAGTTTCTCTGAAAGATTTCTCCATTCCGCTGCCGATGAAAAATCAGCATGCTTCAGTCGAAATGACGATCAATCTATGTGATAACATTATAAAAAAAGCCCCAACAAATGTTAGGGCTTGGTAAAGCATTATAGATCTTGATTATAAATTAGCGCCGTGGCAATTTTTGAATTTTTTACCGCTACCGCATGGGCAAGGTTCGTTTCTGCCAACAGTTGCTTCCTTACGGATTGGCTGCTGTGGAACGGCCTCGCGTGTATCGCCAAATTCGATACCTGGTTCTTCTCTACCAAATTCTTGTTTAGTAGTTTGCAACTTCGGTTGTTTTACCGGGGCCGGTGCTTCTCTGACCTGATCTGGCTCTTGCTGAACCGGGATACCGCCTTTATATAAGAAACTTACTACTTCTTTATTTACCGCATTAAGCATGTTTTTAAATAAGTTGAAAGCTTCCATTTTATAAATTACCAATGGATCTTTTTGTTCGTAAACTGCGTTTTGTACCGACTGTTTTAAATCGTCCATTTCGCGTAAATGCTCTTTCCAGCTATCATCGATCAAGGCAAGGACAATAGTTTTTTCGAATGAACGAACTACTTCTTTTCCTTTATTATCGATAGCTTTTTTCAAATCAACCGCTACCTGAATACCACGGATACCATCAGTAAACGGAACCACAATCTGTTCGATGTGCTCGCCACGTTCCTGATAAACCTGGGTTAAAACTGGTAATGATTGTTGGATAATGGCTTCCGATTTACGTGCGTAAAATGCTTCAGCTTCATCGAATAACCTTTCAGTTAATTGAGGGATGTTGGTTGAAGTAAATTCTTTTTCGGTAATGGCCGTATCTAAAGAGAAGTTTTTGATTACTTCCAGTTTAAAACCATCGTAATTTCCTTCTTGTTTATATTCGCTTACGATATCTTCAGCAACATCGAAAACCATATTGTTCATATCTACATCTAAACGCTCGCCAAATAACGCGTTTTTACGTTTAGCGTAAATTACAGTACGTTGTGAGTTCATCACATCATCGTACTCCAATAAACGTTTACGGATACCAAAGTTGTTTTCTTCTACTTTTTTCTGTGCACGTTCGATAGATTTGGTAATCATAGAGTGTTGGATCACTTCACCATCTTCGATACCCATACGTACCATAATACCAGAAATACGCTCTGATCCAAATAAACGCATTAAGTTATCTTCTAACGAAACGAAGAACTGAGATGAACCCGGATCGCCCTGACGGCCTGCACGACCACGTAACTGTCGATCTACACGACGAGACTCGTGACGCTCGGTACCTACAATGGCTAAACCACCAGCTTCTTTAACACCTGCGCCCAATTTAATATCGGTACCACGACCAGCCATGTTGGTTGCAATGGTTACAGTTCCAGCTTGACCAGCTTCGGCAACAATATCGGCCTCTTTCTGGTGCATTTTCGCATTTAATACATTGTGTTTAATTCCACGAAGTTTAAGCATACGGCTTAACAACTCAGAAATCTCTACCGATGTTGTACCCACTAGTACCGGGCGACCAGCTTTTGGCTCTAGTTGCCCTGTTTCAGGATTAACCGCAGGAATTAATGCACCTTTAGCATCCAATTTAGGTACAGCTCTGCCTGTTTGATCGTATTTAACTACTGGTTTGCCGTCTTTTTGCTTTATGTTACCTTCTTTATCCGTTTCATATTCTGTTTCATAATGAGAATATGGAAAAACAAGGAACTGAATTTCTGAAGCAACCGCGTTATATTTTTCACGAACGGTACGGTAAACGTAATCCTGTTCATCTTTTCTAGAAATATTTCTGTTGGTTGGAATTTCTACCACGTCTAATTTATAGATTGACCAAAATTCACCAGCCTCCGTTGTTGCGGTACCCGTCATACCACAAAGTTTGTGGTACATACGGAAATAATTTTGCAAGGTTACGGTTGCATATGTTTGCGTAGCATCCTCAACTTTTACATTCTCCTTCGCTTCAATTGCCTGGTGTAAACCATCAGAGTAACGACGGCCATCCATAATACGACCTGTTTGCTCATCAACAATTTTAATCTTTCCTTCATCGATGATGTATTCTACATCAATTTCAAATAAAGTATAAGCTTTTAACAATTGGTTAACCGAGTGGATGCGTTCTGCTTTAACAGAATAATCGCGCATTAGGGCATCTTTTTGAACTACTTTTTCTTCTAAAGGCAGATCAGATTTCTCTAAATCTGCTACTGCAGTACCTACATCAGGCAATACGAAGAAATTCGGATCTTCACCTGATTGGGTAATCAGTTCGATACCTTTTTCCGTTAATTCAACCTGGTTATTTTTCTCATCTATGTAGAAATACAATTCAGAATCTACTTTAGGCATATTCTTAGATTGATCTGCCATATAGTGGTTTTCGGTTTTCAACAACAAACCACGAACACCGCTTTCACTTAAAAACTTAATTAAAGCTTTGTTTTTTGGCAAACCACGGTATGCACGCAATAAGGCTAAACCACCTTCACCTTCTTCGGTTCCGCTGTTGCCTGCGTTGATTAATTTCTTCGCTTCGTTTAATGCTTGGGTTACATAAGCTTTTTGTGCATTAACCAAACGTTCGATACGTGGTTTTAATTCATAAAATTCATGCTCATCGCCACGTGGAATCGGGCCTGAGATAATCAAAGGGGTACGGGCATCATCAATTAAAACTGAATCGACCTCATCCACCATTGCAAAATGCTGCTTGCGCTGTACCAATTGATCAGGTGTCTGCGACATATTGTCACGCAGGTAATCAAACCCGAACTCGTTATTGGTTCCATAGGTAATATCTGCAGCATAAGCTTTTCTTCTTTCCTCAGAGTTTGGCTCATGTTTATCAATACAATCTACACTTAAACCATGAAATTCGAATAACGGGCCATTCCACTCACTATCACGACGGGCCAAGTAATCATTCACGGTAACAATATGAACACCTTGTCCGGCCAATGCATTTAAATAAGCCGGCAATGTACTTACCAGGGTTTTACCTTCACCTGTAGCCATCTCTGCAATCTTACCGCTGTGCAATACAATACCACCAATTAACTGTACATCGTAGTGCACCATATTCCAAACTACTTCGGTTCCTGCGGCATCCCACCTATTCGCCCATTGTGCTTTATCGCCAACAATTTTAACATTGTTTTTTCTTGCTGCATAATCTCTATCGAACTGTGTTGCGGTAACCTCTAAATAATCGTTTTCACTTAAACGACGAGAAGTTTCTTTAATTACAGCAAAAGCTTCCGGAAGGATTTCCAAAAGTACTTTCTCCAATTCTGTATCGCGCTCTTTACCTAAGGCATCAACCTGATCATAAATCGCTGTTTTTTGGTGAAGATCTAAATCTTCGCTCTCAGCATCAGCTTTTAATGCTGAAATTTTCTCATCAATTTCAGTTAAAAAGGACGAAATCTTTTCTTTAAATTCTATGGTTTTACCACGTAACTCATCGTTGCTAAGCGCAGACAGTTTACTGTAGTGTTCGTTAATTTTAACAACCAATGGCTGAATAGCCTTTATATCTCTTTCTGATTTACTTCCGAAAACCTTCGCTAAAAATCCTAACATTATAATATTTTAAATCGTATTTATTATTAAAAAATGGTGTGTTACAACAACCAAGCCATTGTCTTTCTTAAGTCAGTTTGGCAGTTGTTGGTATGAATGAGGCTAAAAACCTCTCAAAAAATCTTACAGAGAAGAAAACTAGGGACTATTGTTCTTCGGTTTTTTTCTGATTGTTAAATCGGCAATTACCTGATTTACGCTCACATATTTTGCAACTTTTAATTGGGCTTGGGTCCCGATTAAAGCCAGCTTGGTGTACGATAACAGATAAGGGTTACGGTCTTCATTAAGTTGAACCGACTCTTTACCCGTTGAATTAACGCTGATATTATGCTCATTACAATATTCGTTTAATATCCTTAGCCCTTCAACGCGTTCGGCTTTTGCCAAATGCGTTAAGCTAAAAAATACAAGCGATATGGTAACCAGGTGTTTCATTAATAGCGGCAAAGCTAGTTTTAATCTTTTATAAAAAGAAATTACATCATCGCAAAAAGCGTTCCTCAATTTCTCAGCCTTTTTTGACTTTTGTTTTCAACAGGTTTCGAATTTACATTTAAATTGAACGTAAAAGCATAGCATAATCCTTATAATTGTTTTATTTTCATAAAGACGTAGGATTTCTTAGCGCCTTTTTTAATTTTATGCCATGTCAATGAAAGTAATTACGCTATGTTATCGAAAAATAATTGATGCAACCAATACCAGCGCATGGGACAAGTTTGTACATGAAGATAGTTTTGCTGAGTTTAAAATGCAGGCACAGTTTTATAATCAGGAAGAACGGCTTACTACTTTCGCCGAAATGGTATTGAATGTTCCAGAGGCAGAGAAGTTACATTTTCTGGTCAGCGCCGCTATTACGGGTTATTTGCGCCAGTTAAATGGAATTATTCCTGATGTACTGGATAATTTAGGTAGACGTTTCCTGATTTTTGAAAACTTTAAGTTCGAATTGATCAATTCCGACATTAACAGTCTTGAAAAGCACAAAGTGGCCATCAATTTTTTCTCAAAACCGCTGTTTTGGCACGATACAATAGATAATTTGCTCTTGGTATCGCAATTTAAAGAAAGCAATGAAGATGAAGTTTTTACTAATCTTTTTCAGATCCAACCTTTTGTAAGTATTCACGCCATAAAAAATATTGATTAACGATGGAACGCACACCTGGAAAAATATTTTTAGCCGATGAGCGGGGGTTAACAGAAACTTCGGCACTAAGAAGATACAGCACCTTTAATTTCGAGAAATATTCCAGTGAGCACAAAGAAGCTTATGGCAACTTATTTTTGTGCAATGATGAATCGATAGTTGGTGGAAAGGTTACGTTTTTTCTATGCAAAGAAGATTCACTCCAGATTTTTATGCCCATTACTGGCGGAATTGATATTGTTGCCAATGGAAAAGAGTTTGCTTTAGAAACCGGGCAAGTACAGGTGTTGAATATGGGTAAAGGTGAAGTATTGGAAATCAGCAACCCCTATCAAAACGATGTAATTAACTACATGCAGTTTGGGATTAAAACCGATATGTTTTTAATGCGGGCAAGTGAAATGCTTTTCGGTTTCGATTTTGAGAAAAACCAGAACCAGCTGCTCGAAATTATCTCAAACCCGAAATTACCTTTTAAATTAAGCGCAGGTATTTTTGCTGGTCGTGAAGAAGCAGTTTATAAAATGCAAAGTCCAAACCATCAGTTCTATGCTTTTATTATTGACGGGGCGTTCGAAATTGAAGGCCACTTGACGCACGCAAGAGATGGTTTAGCGCTCTGGGATATTGAACAGGTAGAACTGGAAGCATTGAGTAATAATGCAATTGTAGTGGTTTTGGAGTTTGGATTTTAGTTTTTTTGTCGTTCTGAATGCAGTGAAGAATCTTTAATTTACTAATAAATTCTGAACAAGTTCAGAATGACGGATGGAATGAAAAGATTTGATTCAGTGTAAGATGGTAACATCTTACACCAATAATAAAGATAAATTACCTGACTATCCTCCGACAGGCTCAGGATGACATTCTATTTAAAAACAACTTCTGTAGCACCATAACCAAACTTTTCTTTTCTGGCATCCATGTATGTTTTTACATGCGGGTTTTTACTGATCAGTTTATGGATTTTATCTCGTAAAGTACCATTTCCGGAACCGTGGATAAAAACGATTTTATCGAAATGATGCACAACTGCAGCGTCCATTGCTGTTTGAAAATGATTGATCTGGATCTGCAACATTTCATCTGCTTCCAGAAAATGATGATCGTCTCTCAGTTTTTCGATGTGCAGATCAATTTCTTTTTGAGGGGCTGCAACTGTTTTTTTCTCTTCAGTTGATTTGAAAAAACTTTCTTTTAATTTTTGCGGATCGACGGTTACCGGAACCAGATCATCTAAACGGATTAACCAGCCCTTATTTCTCAATTGAGGCAATTCCTTTTGTTCGGTACTAAAATCTTTTGCTCTAAACTTCTTACGGATTACCAAAGGATCGATAGGTTTCACATCAGCTTTGCTAAATACTAAAACCTGAAAGTTAAATTCTGGCCAAAGATCAAGATCAGCCAAGGAAGCAGAATAAACTAAAGTAGCGCCGTAAGATTCGATTATCCCATGAAAAGCTCCTGCATATTTGTCTTTACGCTCAGTGGTTAAGCTTACCAGTAAAATATTTGGGGAGTGGTTCTGCAGGTGAAAATGTACCACATTTCCGGCCTTATCATCGGTAGCAACAGCTATATAAATACCGTTTTCGATTTTGTTAATGCTGGGGATATTTACATGGATGGGTTTGGGCGCATCTAACTCTTCCCTTACCGCACCATGACCATGTACAGAAGTTAAATTACTCATCGCAACAGGTATCTCGAAACCATCTTCATCGGTAACACCCAAAGTTTGGCTGTCGATAATTTTAGTTACATAACCTTCACGTTTTTCATCAACAAAACGCACAAAATCTCCCAGTTTAAATTTCATAGCCCCTAAATCCCCTAAAGGGGAATCTCCATATTATTTAGTAATAGTTATTATAATTTCCCCAAATTTCACCTCATCATACAGCTCCCCTTCAGGGCTGGGGGTTAATGGCGAGTATCGTTTCCGTGATAAATGCTCAGGTAACTTTCATACCTCGAAACGGCAATTTCGCCCTCGTTTACCGCGGCTAAAACAGCACAGCCAGGTTCGTTAATGTGCCTGCAGTTGTTAAAACGACAATTGTGCGAGGTTTTAAAGATTTCTCTGAAAAAATGTCCCAGTTCTTCTTTTTCAATATCAATAACTCCCAATTCTCTAATTCCGGGAGAATCGACAATGAAACCGCCCTGCGGCAGTTCGAACATTTCGGCAAAAGTAGTGGTATGCTGTCCTTTGTCGCTCCAGTCTGAAACCTCTCCCGTTCTTAAATCACGATCGGGCAATAATGCATTAATCAAACTCGATTTCCCAACGCCCGAGTGACCAGATATCAGTGTAATTTTATTGGTAATCAATTCCTGAATAACCGGAATATTAATACCTTTTAAAGCCGAAACTTCGTAACAGGCATAACCAATATTCTCGTATATATCTTTAAACTCCTGAAGAATTTCTAAACCCTCTTTACTAAACAGATCGAGTTTATTAAACACTAAAACTGCAGGTACATCGTAAGCCTCGGCGGTAACCAGAAAACGATCGATGAAGCCCAGAGATGTACGCGGCGAAGCCAGCGTAACCACCAACATGGCCATATCCAAATTTGCAGCCAATATCTGCGCCTGCTTACTTAGGTTGATCGATTTGCGGATGATGTAGTTTTTACGCGGTAGCATTTCGTGTATCAAACCCTGGTTGCTATCCCGTTCCAGATCAAATTTTACCCTGTCGCCAACCGCAATCGGGTTGGTGGTTTTAAGTCCTTTAGTCCTGAATTTACCTACAATCCGGCAATCATAGCGTTCGCCATTATCAGCCAAAACACTATACCAGCTCCCTGTAGATTTAATAACTAATCCCTGCATATTTGCGGTAAAGGTATGAATATGATTTCATTGGTAGAAGCGACTAGCCAGGATAAAAGTTTGTACATTAATGTTGAAGAACAAAATAAATACAGACATTTCGGCGATATATTTTGTTATCCATTAAATATCTTACATAAATCCAACGCTTTAAAAGGCAAAAAACCTAAATTTGCGACAATAAAAATCAAAAAATATAATGAGTTTCAGAATAGAACACGATACCATGGGCGAGGTGCAGGTACCAGCCGACAAATACTGGGGTGCACAAACCGAACGCTCACGCAATAACTTCAAAATCGGGCCAGAAGGTTCAATGCCAAAAGAAATTATCCACGCTTTTGGATACCTGAAAAAAGCAGCTGCGCTAGCCAATACCGAACTGGGTGTATTATCAGCAGAAAAAGCCGATTTAATCGCTAAAGCCTGTGATGAAATTATTGCTGGACAGTTAGACGATCAATTTCCTTTGGTAATCTGGCAAACCGGTTCGGGTACACAAAGCAACATGAATGGTAACGAGGTGATTGCAAACCGTGCTCATGTAATTAACGGCGGTTCATTAGCTGATGACAAAAAAGTACTTCACCCTAACGATGATGTAAATAAATCACAGTCATCAAACGATACTTATCCAACGGCAATGCACATTGCAGCCTATAAACTTACGGTTGAAAATACCATTCCGGGTTTAGAAAAATTAAGAAATACTTTAGCCAAAAAAGTAGAAGAATTCAGTTCGATCGTTAAAACCGGGCGTACACACTTTATGGATGCTACGCCACTTACGTTAGGACAAGAATTTTCGGGTTATGTACAACAGATCGATAACAGCATCAGAGCCATTAAAAATGCTTTGGTTATGGTTGCCGAACTGGCTTTAGGTGGCACTGCTGTTGGCACAGGCTTAAATACGCCAAAGGGATACGATGTTTTAGTGGCTAAAAAAATTGCTGATTTAACAGGTCTACCTTTTGTTACGGCTCCAAATAAATTTGAGGCTTTAGCAGCGCATGACGCAATGGTAGAGCTTTCTGGCGCTTTAAAACGTACTGCGGTTGCTTTAATGAAAGTAGCAAACGATGTAAGAATGTTAAGTTCTGGCCCACGTTGTGGTATTGGCGAAATTGTAATTCCTGATAATGAACCAGGATCTTCAATTATGCCAGGCAAAGTTAACCCTACGCAACCAGAAGCTTTAACTATGGTTTGTGCACAAGTAATCGGTAACGATGTTGCCGTTTCAGTGGGTGGGATGAGCGGCCATTTCGAGCTTAATGTGTTTAAACCGCTTATTGCGGCTAATGTATTACAGTCGGCCCGCTTAATTGGCGATGCCTGCGTTTCTTTCACCGATAAATGTGCGGAAGGAATTACCGCTAACTTGCCAGAAATTGAAAAACATTTGCAAAATTCTTTAATGTTGGTTACGGCTTTAAATCCTCATGTGGGTTACGAAAACGCCGCTAAAATTGCGAAAAAAGCACATAAAGAAAATAAAACTTTAAAAGCTGCAGCTGTAGAGTTGGGCTTGTTAACCAACGAACAGTTTGATGAATGGGTTCGCCCGGAAGACATGGTTGGCAGTTTGAAATAAGCTAATTACATAAACGGTCGTCATCCTGATCCCGATTTACATCGGGATCAGGATCTTTTCAGTACTTAAAGATGCTGAAACGAGTTCAGCATGACGCTCCAACTTTACATACGGTTAATTAAAACATAGGTAAAATGAATTCAGTACTCTCTACATTGCTCAGCTTAGTATCCATCATTCCTTCAGTTATCATATTTGGAACCTGCTGCTATTTTTTAGCAAAAAAAAATGTAATTGAGGCCATTTTAATGACCATAGGTTCAGGAATTGGTATACTGATACACTTATTCTATCTTCTATTGCCACTATGGATTAGTAGCAGGAATATCCCCTATACTGAAGTTTCAAAATATTATACTTTAATCGGTATTATCGGTGCCCTAGCCAATATTTGTTTTGCAGCCGGCTTTTTAATCCTGATTATCAATACCATTAAAAAGAATACTATAACACACGATCAGTTTCCTAAAAGCATCGATTAACAATACAATGAACAAGCTGCACCTGGGTTTAAAGAATTTCTACATCATCCTTTTTACGTTATCTATCTTACATGTAGCTTGTAGTCCACGGCCTAATATACAGGGTAAAGGTGAAGATTTTATGCAAGGCGTTTGGAATGAAGATTCCGTCGCTTTTAGCAATAAACTGAGCAACTACACCCAGCACCATTTCAAATTTACCTGCGATTCTGTTTATATTGATATGGTTACCCACAGCAAAGTAAATTTTTACGAAGATTCTTGCTACAACAATGGCGTTTGGAAAGAATATGCCAGAGGCGTTTATGTAGTTAAAGGCGATACCCTATTTGTTGGTGCCACCTTTACACACGCTAACCATAAACAAAAAATATCGGGATGTTACCGCATTGGCCGATACGACAAGAACTTCCTGATCAAAAAGAAATCTGCAGATACATTATTGTTAGAAAATTTAAGCGACCAACGCGAAATCATATTAAACCTCAAAGAAAAAATCACCTGCATACAAAAAGAATTATAAAATGATTTTAACATCAATTAAAAAGAAATTAACCATTGCGCTAGTTTTTGGTTTTTTAGCTTATCTACCAATTCAGGCAAATGCCTGGGGGACTATTGGTCACAGGGTAGTTGGCGAAATTGCCGATAGTTACTTAAAAGCTAAAACACGCAAGGCTATTCAGGGCATTTTAGGTTATGAAACTTTGGCCATGAGTGCCAACTGGGGCGATTTTATCAAATCAGATTCTACCTACAATTACATGTATAACTGGCATTTTGTTAATCTTCCTGCAGGACTGAACAAAGAAGGCGTTTACAACTTTTTAGAAACTGAAAAATCACCTAATCTTTACAATAAAATACCTGATCTAATTGCTGTATTAAAGAAAGCAAGCAGCACTGCAGCCGAAAAGAAATTGGCTTTACGCATGTTGGTGCACCTGGCGGGCGATTTATGTCAGCCTATGCATGTTGCCCGTAAGGATGATTTGGGCGGTAACCGCATTTCGGTGTTATGGTTCAATGAAAAATCGAACATCCACAGGGTTTGGGATGAACAGCTTATCGAGTATCAGCAGCTAAGCTATACAGAATATGCGAAAGCAATCAATCACCCTTCATCAATTCAGCTGTATAACTGGCAAAACACAGGCCTTAAAGATTGCATTTACGAATCGTACGGCATTTGCAACAAAATTTACGAAAACACCAAACCAGATGCCAAATTAAGTTACCGCTATAATTTTGACTGGGTTGATACCCTTAACGAACAGCTATTAAAAGGTGGTGTTCGATTGGCGAAAATGTTAAACGACATCTACGGATAACATTTTAAATATTCTCGGTGCCCCAACGCTAAAAAGCTTGGGGCATTTTTTTTTATCCGTCGTAGCATATCAAACGCCAGTTTCGTTTATCTGGTATAAACCAAACCAATTATAAACTGATGAAAAAACTACTGCTTATCTTAACCCTATGCCTTGCATTTGCCTGTAAAAAGAAAGAAATTCTTACAATTGATGATATTACGAGTTACAAATGGCCCTTGCAATCAGCAACTGTTAGTCCTGTGTTAACGGTAGATGGAAAATCGAGCAGCAATTTCATGACGCTTTCAGGACCTAGTTCTTGTTTAAACAACAATTACGCATTAAGTTTTTCATCAAACGGATCTTATGCTTTCACCTCTACAGGTCCATTATGCGACATGTTTTCCTTTCAAAATGCCAAATGGACAAAAAGTGGGAATGAAATTACGCTAAATACTGGTTTCGGCAATACAGAAACTGTAAATTTAAAGGGGACAAATATCATTCAAAAATATACTTTCGAGAAGGAAGGAAAAACCTACACCGTTACTTATATATTTACAGCAAAATCTAAATAATATTGAAAATTTTAATGGTTTGCCTTGGTAACATCTGCCGTTCACCTTTGGCCGAAGGCATTATGCGCCATCTGGCAGATAAACAGAACTTAAATTGGGAAATTGCTTCGGCAGGAACGGGCAATTGGCATATCGGCAAAGCACCCGATCACAGAAGCATTTCGGCAGCGAAAGCGCTAGGTTACGACATCAGCAAACAGCGGGCACAACAATTTAACCACTCCATGTTTGCTCAATACGATCTGGTTTTGGTTATGGACAGGAATAATTTAGCGGATGTTAAAAACCTTGCTAAAAGCGAAGAAGAGCAAAAAAAAGTTAAACTTTTTCTTGATAACGACGAAGTTACAGACCCATATAGGGATAATGCCCTGTTTAACCCTGTTTGCAGGCAGGTTGAAGAAAGATGTATAGAAATTATCAAACAACTTTCTTAAATTTAAGGCTCAATATCCATCACTAACCAAGTCAGCAAAAATGAAAAAGTACCTGTCCCTATGTTTATTAATTGCATCCGTTTTTTTATTCCAAAGCTATACCACCGCTAAGAAATCGGCAAAAGTTTTAGTTTTTTCCAAAACCAAAGGCTTTAGGCACAATTCCATTGAAACCGGAAAAGAAGTTATCCAAAAATTGGGTGCCGAGCATCACTTTGATGTAGATACCACGGAAAATGCCGATCTATTTACAGAAGATAATCTTAAAAAATATGCTGCTGTTATTTTTCTAAATACAACAGGTGATGTTTTAGACAATAAACAACAAATAGCCTTTGAAAGATATATCCAGGCTGGTGGAGGTTATGTGGGTATCCATGCGGCAACCGATACTGAATACGATTGGCCTTGGTACGGTAAATTGGCCGGCGCTTATTTTATCAGTCACCCAGCCGTACAGGAAGCTAAATTTATCATTAAAGATAAAAAACATCCTTCAACCAAATTTTTTACCGATTCAGTTTGGATGAGAAAAGATGAGCTATATAACTTTAAAGATATCAATCCAGATATTAAAGTGCTGATTACCTTAGATGAGAAATCGTATACCGGCGGTAAAAATGGTAATTTCCATCCTTTTAGCTGGTACCACAATTTTGATGGCGGAAGGGCTTTCTATACCTGTATGGGCCATACTAAAGAAGGCTGGACAGAAGATAAATTCCAAAACCATTTATGGGGCGGCATTGAGTATGCCATAGGCAGACAAAAGAAACTAGACTACGGTAAGGCTCATTCTAAATTTTAAATCATAAACTGAGCTTGTAGATTCGTCAGCAAGCTCAGTTGTTATCTTGTAAAGATCTTACCATTGATATTAATAAATTATTGATTTTCTCATATCGACTACTTCTTTATCCTATTAGTGTTAACCAAATAAATATAATTCAGCATACAGAAAGAAGCCACAGCCCCGAAAGTATGCCATAAAAAGTGAGTACCAATTGTAAACACATCCCATTTATCGGCAATTCGGAAAGTCAACGCGAATATGAAAGCAATTAGGGCAAAGCCAACCCACTTGCCGTTTTTCCACTCTGTTTTAATCAAGTACCCAAATACCGGAAATAAAACCAGTGCAGCCATAAAAGCATAATTGATGTTGATGAAGATCTGGAAATCGCCATTGCTAAAGAGCCGTCGCACGTAAAACTGAAAGAAAGCATAAACGGCAACAATTAAAACGGCAAAATACCACTTGGTTAATTTGGAAAGAAAGTAGACCCCGGCTGAAAGGCATAAGAGCATAATCGGCATCCAGTCCATCATAATAAAAATTGACCAACGCCTCAATCCATGATAAGTGGTACCTCCAATTCCGCCTATATAAAGTAAAACCAGGGCAATGGTCAAAAAAGTATGCTGTTTAAAATTCCCCCAAATTTTTATTGTCCAATACACTGCAATAGCTAAAAAAAAAGCAACTTGTTATAGTATTAAATGGCTCAGGAAAAAGCTGGCTAAGATTCGTTTCGGTATACATTGTACCTCCATCGGGAGGATTCTGGATAAAAGCGCTCATAATTAATTAACGTAAACTGAAATTAAATGTTTGGTGAATCCATGTAACGATCAAGATGTAAAAATAATTTCGTGTTTACATTTTCAAGAGGTTAAATATTGGTTAACTCTTTTCCTTCAGCTGGTATTTTTTTGTACTTTAGGTGGATCTAAGCTATAATGATGATGAAACCCATATTAATTCTTTTTCTATTCTTAACAACAGCAATTTACGCCCAAACACCGCCTAAACCTTACGGTGCACTACCATCAAAAAGGCAACTGGCCTGGCATGATATTGAAGTTTACGGCCTAATCCATTTTACGCCAACTACATTCGAAAACAAAGAATGGGGCTTTGGCGATGCTGACCCTAAAACATTTAATCCAACAGATTTCAACGCCGATCAAATTATTAAAGCAGCCAAGGCCGGTGGATTAAAAGGCATCATCTTAGTTGCAAAACATCATGATGGTTTTGCTTTATGGCCAACCAAAACTACTGATTACAATATCAGCAAAAGTCCTTTTAGAGCAGGCAAAGGAAATTTAGTTAAAGAAGTGGAGCAGGCGGTACGTAAAAACGGTTTAAAGTTTGGGGTATACTGCTCGCCATGGGACAGGAACAATGCGCTTTATGGTACCGATAAATATTTGGCCATTTATCAGGCCCAGTTAAAAGAACTTTACAGCAATTTTGGCGAACTTTTTATGAGCTGGCACGATGGTGCAAATGGTGGTGATGGCTATTATGGTGGTGCAAAAGAAAAACGCTCGATAGATAACACTACCTATTACGATTGGAAAAATACCTGGGCCATTACCCGTAAAATGCAGCCCATGGCAAATATTTTTAGCGATATAGGTTTGGATATCCGCTGGGTAGGCAATGAAGATGGTCACGCAGCGCCAACCTCTTGGGCTACTTTTACTCCGATGGCACCTGATGGAAAAAATGAAGCCGTTCCTGGTCAGGCAAATTATCCGCAAAGTCCTGAAGGAATACGAAACGGTAAATTCTGGATGCCAGCAGAATGTGATGTTCCTTTAAGAAAAGGATGGTTTTACCATGCCAACGAAAAACCTAAAACCCCAGAAAAACTGTTCGATCTATACTTAAAAAGTGTTGGCCGTGGCGCAGGTTTAGATCTTGGTTTAGCACCCGATACCCGTGGCCAACTTCACGAGGATGACGTTGCTGCACTGAAAACTTTTGGCAACATGGTTAAACATACTTTTGAGAATAACCTGGCCAAAAATGCCCAAATTAAAGCGAGCAACGATAGAGGCAAAAAGTATGATGTTACTTCCCTGCTTGATGGTAAAAGAGAAAGTTACTGGGCAACACAGGATGATATCCGCCAGGCAAGTTTAGAACTAGATTTAAAAACAGCTAAAACCTTTGATATCATCAGCCTACAAGAGTATATTCCGTTGGGTCAGCGAATAGAAGCTTACACCATTGAGGTATTTGAAAACAATGCCTGGAAAAAAGTTTACGATGGCACAAGCATCGGTGCAAAACGTTTGATTAAACTGGACAGTCCGGTTACAACTAATAAAGTAAAAATAACCATTACTAAATCTCCGGTTTGTGTTACGCTAAGTGAAATCGGGATATATAAATTCACAAACTAATTTTAATTTGCCCTGCTTAAGCTATCACTAAGTTTGAAAGTGAGTTCTGCAACATTGGATATTTCTTTGGATGTTTCTTTACTGTACTTTGATACGCTATCAGCTTGAATATCCCTTAACATCAAAGCAACAGCAAGAGACATTTTTTTTGCAATTTCTGCTTTCTTCGAACGATCGTAAGCCTCTAAATCTTTAAGCTTAAGAGGCTTCATCTGTTTGATAATTTGCAGGTTATTCTGGCTTGGGATAATGCCATAATCGTTCACTTCTCTAAGTTTCTCCTCTTTTGATAAGGATGCTTTCAAATATAAAAGCTGATTAAAGGAGATCAGGTTATCGCTAAAACTATCCCTTAGCTTTTTGTATTGTTGCGTTTGATAATTCGGAGTAAAAAAGGCTACTCCAAACGAAAAAGCAATAAATAAAATAAACACGCCTGCATAACGCAATTGAGTATTCTGCCAGGGCTGCTTTTGTAATTTAAAGCTAAAAATATAGCAGATTATAAAACCAGCTATCATGCCTGCAATATGTGTTGCATTATCAGTTGATTTAGATAATGATCCATTTAAAATAATTATCGCAGTTACAAAAATTGTACTGATCAACAATGCCCGGCTTGCATTCTTCTCAAAATATTTATTGAGCAAAAGTGCTATAAGTGCACCCATTACTCCCATAACCGCACCAGAAGCGCCAAAAATATAACCCACTTCGTGAAAAAGCAAGCTGATAAATCCGCCACAAATGCCACTTAACAAATAAATAGTTAAGAATTTTTTCCAACCTAATTTATTTTCAACCATTAACCCTAAATAGACTAATGCGTACATATTAAAAAACAGATGAGAAAACGACCCATGGATAAACAAGCTCGAAATTAGTCTCCAATATTGCCCATCAAGCACCAGGAATTTATTGCTCACACCAAAATAAACCAATAAGGTTTGTATTTTTTCAACAAAACTTTCTTTAGAACCTGTTTGGTAGGCTTGTGTTAATAAGTATTGCCTGTAAACAAATGTTACAAATGTTATTAAAACCCAATACAGAACATTCAATGCAACCAGGATTGGGGTAACGATATAACCCTTTTGAGGAAAAAACAGGAAGAAAACATTTTTGATCTTATTTTTAATGGCTAATGGGGCCTTTTCAAAATAAGTACCATCGGAAGTGGCAACTAATTCATGGAATTTGACTCTAATTTCATCCCACGAATCCTTTAGGTGGTACTCCACGTATTCAAATTCATGAAAGAACTTTTCGAGGTTTGAATCATTCTTCCCATAATCATTTAAAAGCAGTTGAATGCCTACGCATTCGCTTTTTACTACGGCGAAATTGCGGATAATACGGATCGAGATCTCCTCACTATAGGATTGAAATGATAATGGTGTATAAGCAATTATTCCTGTTTCAGAAATATGGCTAAGTTTCCACCCTAGGTTTTCTATCGCCTGCCTGGCAATAATTAAATATTTATCTGCCGGAAAATCGGCCAAAGGAATATATTTTTCAATTTTAGGCGAGTAACCCCAACTGATTGACATAGCGCGTTATATTTTTTTCGCTACTAAGATAATATAAGGTGATAGATTTTTGCTTTCGAAGGGGATAATCTTTGTAAATACTTTTCCGGTCAGCCAAACTACTTTCTTAAATAGGCGAACACCTGCAGATTTCTGGCTTTCATTTTCCAGCCATACACTAAAACGACCAAAATAACCAGATTTTACTTCTTTAAGGCCGGCATGCTCGCAGATAGATTTCAATAACGCGGGATCCATGCTATCGATATTGTGCTTATCATAATTTTCTCTATCGAAATTCTTTTGAAACCAGCCGTTAACCGCCTTAAAATTTGGCAACGTGATAAACAAAGTGCCACCTGGTTTTACAAAAGCAATATGACGGTTGATAATATCAGCAGTATCGTTAAAGTGTTCGATTAAACCGCAGCTTAATACAAGATCGTACTGCTTTTCGGGCGTGTAATTAAAAAGGTCGGTTTCAATAATATGGATATCCTTTTCGGTTAATCCGTTCTTTTCTAAAAGCTCATTTACAACCGGTGGATGAACAAAATAATCGAGAAGGGTAACATCAAGTTGAAAATATTTTTTCAGGAATACAGCATAATAACCGGGAAAACCGCCCAATTCGATGGCCGTTTTAACATTATCTTTCTGAATAACATCAGCCAGTTGTTGATGAAATAAATAATTTGATGGTAACTGAACAGCTAGTCCTTTTTTACTTTCCCAATAATTTACCCAAAAAGCCCTGTCGGTTAATAAATTTGCCATGTTTTAAATAATTCCAATCCCAAAGAAACGGAAAAATTTGGTTAATTGTTAAAGTGGTTAACTGTTTAAACTGTGAAATTGGTTAATTGTAGACAGCTCCATGCTATTTACAATTAACCGATTTAAACACTTAACCGATTAAACCTTCTTCCGATTAACCCTATTTAAGGTCTTTCAAAATCTCAGCCACTGCTTTTTCGAGCTGAGGATCTTTATCTGCCAGGCGGTCTTCGAAAGTATTTTTCACAAAAATATCGGGTTTAACGCCCTCCTTTTCGATGTTTTTGCCATCCATGGTATAACAGCCCCACGATGGTAAACGGTAAGAAGAACCATCAACCAAACCTTTAGCAGAAGTAAAAATAATCCAACGGTAGGTTTCGGTACCGATAATCTTACCCAATTTTAATTGTTTAAACCCTGCTGCCGTCATTTCAGCATCACTTAAAGATTGTTCGTTAATTAGCAACACGATTGGCTTCGCTGCCGGACCAAAATTACTTTGCGGAGCCATTTTACCGCCGCGGTATTTCCATTGTAAATAAGGGCGCTGAGAAAGGAATTTCAGTACATCATCATGTACGTTCCCTCCGGTATTATAGCGCAGATCGAGGATAATGGCCTCCTTATTTTCTTCTTGCGCAACCATATCCAATAAGAAAGTTTCCAATTCGCCACCACCCATGTTTTTCATGTAAGAATAAGCAATCCGGTTATTGCTCCATTTATCAACATTTTTATGGTTTTGAGCGATCCACTCATCGTAAAGATTTCCGCGCAAAGTACCTGAGCTTTCTGGATGTACGTTTACAAAAACATCTTTTCCGTTACGCCTAAAGGTCAAAGTGATTTCTCTATCCAATGATGGTTTACTAAAATAATAATCGCGGTCTATTTTTTCATCTACCTTAACGCCGTTTACTTCTGTAAGAATGTCTCCTGCCAAAATATCGGTTCCGGTGCGGGCTGCATTACTTTTAGCGGCAATGCGCTCAACTTTTAAAGGATTTTCATTATCGAAGATGATTCCTGTTTCGTTAGTGATGTAAGTAAGGTTTTTGCGTTCCTCTGCCCCCGCACTGTTAAAGCCCATGTGCGAAGAATTCAGTTCGCCCAACATGTCGTTCAATAAAATCCTCAGGTCACTACGATTGTTCACATAGGGCAGATAAGCTGCGTAACGTGTCCTCATTTTATCCCAGTCTACGCCATGAAATTTTTCGTCATAAAAATTCTCATCTAAACCTACCCAGGTTTCGTAAAACATCTGGTTAAACTCGGCATTCAGGTTTCTGGTAAATTTATAACCGTGGTCTACGCGGTCAAGTTTGTTCCCTTCCAAGGTATATTTGTTGATCGCTCCTCTTGATAAAACGAAAAATTTATCACCAGTTGATACGATCGAGTAATCGCCGCCATCGGCAACTTTTTCAGTTTTATTGGCTTCAAAAGGCTCAATAGTAGTACGGTAAAGGCCTGGTGCGCCTCCCTCATGGTTAGAGGAGTAAAACACGTATGTTTTTTCGCCTTTGGCAAAAGCATCCGTTCCAAATTGGCCACCAAATGCAGGACCAACCAGTTCTATGCGATCTAAAATATCCTGCGTATTAATGGTAATTACATTTGCTGGTTTTGGCGTAGGTTTTACCTCGGTCTTCTTTTTAGCTGTATCTGTTTTTGCTTTTTTATCATTTTTATGATCAGTTATTGCAGGCTTAACTTCGGTTGGTGCAGGCTTGGTTTCTTTAAACAGATCATCAAACTTATCAGAACGGAAAGGTTCGTCATAATTATTCAATGCCATACGGTAAATGTGTGCATTCTGCATTCCCGTTGGGTAAGACGGCTTGGTACGGGCACTGGTGAAGAAAATATATTTGCCATCGGGCGACCACGCTGGCCCCGTTTCGGTAACACCTGTATTGGTTAAATTGATGGTTTTATTACCCTTGATGTGATGTACCATAATATCCTGCTCGAAATTCCGGTACACCGTAAAAAGCACATACTCATCATTTGGCGAAAAGCTTGGTGCTGCACTTTGTAGGGCCCAAAACTCGTCGGTCACCAAAGTTTTGGCATCAAAAGTTTTAAGATCCATCAGCTTAAGTTCATTTCTGCCACTCAGATACACGGCCATGGTTTTGGTTTTGTTTAAAGTGATATCACGTACATTTGCTTTATCCTTTGTTAGCTGTTTTACCGATCCTTTTCCGTCACCGGTAATGGTGAACCAGTTCTGATAACCATTAGCTGTTTGGCTGAACAAAATCGTTTTGTTATCGGCCAGCCATTTGCATTCTAAAGCACGTTCACCGCTGTTGGTAATCTTACGGATAAATTTTCCGTCTGCATCGCTTACAAATACTTCACCACGTGAAATAAAAGCCATCTTTTTGCCATCGGTAGAAACATCGAATGCTGAGATATTTCCACGCACATCGTACTCTTGCTCTTTACTCAACACCTGGTTACGTGAAGTACTGATATTGATTTTCTCGGTTTTCTTCGAAGCTACATCGTAGGTGTACAATTGATAATCTTTCTCAAACACAACCGTAGTTCCATTGGCCGAAACAAAGGGGCGTTTAATGGAAGTATCAAAATTAGTCAGGCTTGTTTTCTTCCCACCAATAAATGTGTACAGATTATATTCCTCATTGCCTTCATCCGATACAAAAAAGACATTCCCCTTCTGATCAACACTGGTCCAGAAATCCTTCCCGATATAATCGGTATAACGTTTATAGCTTTTCGATTTTGGGTTATACGATTGGATATCTGGATTATAGGCTCCTTTGTAGTGTTTTCGGTTGGCAAAGCGGTAACTCTCCCAGGTATCGTTAAAAAACAGTTCACCACTTGGCGATTCGGCAATGTGGTGCGTGGTATTGAAATAATTATCGAATAAACGGACAGCCGTGCCACCGTTTACACTTACTTTATAGCTTGAAAAAGAATTATAGCGACCAGATGTGAAATAAATTGTTTTCGAATCCCAGCTCCAGTTGTCTACTTCATCCGCAGCATCGTTAAAAGTTAATTGTTTAATATCTCCACCTGTTAAAGGCATAACATACACGTCGTAATTACCAAATTGATTCGATGAAAAAGCCATCCATTTCCCATCAGGAGATATTTTCGGATTAATTTCTTCACCCTGCATGGCTGTAACTCTCGAAGCCACACCTCCTTTCACGGGTACTTTCCAAATATCACCGTCATAACTGAATACTATTGTCTGTGCATCGGGCGTTAAAGCAGGGTATGCCGCAAAGTAGGTTTGACCTTGAGCAAATGAATGGATAGACAACAAAAATGCGATTGCCACAAGCGATTTTAACAGGGATTTAATCATGATTTGTTTTGTTTGGCTTTGATGCATGAACCCGGCTTGTTTAAAATAATCATTAAATTCAGACATGATTATTTTAAACATCAAAGGCTCCATCCTACAATTAAAAGGCAATAAAAAATATTAGGATGAAAATACACAACAGATTTTATATTCGTAAACAATAAAATGTATTTTTGATTGATTTGAAAGTAGTACACCTAAATACCTACGATGGAAATGGCGGAGCAGGGCGTGCCTGTTTGCGCTTAAGTGATGCCTTAAAGGCCAGTGGAATCGATTCAAAAGTATTGGTTTACTATAAATTTGGTCAAAACACAAAGATTGATACCTTTAGCAAGTCGCCCTTTCAAAAAGCGAAAGCCATTTATAACATTTTATCTGAAAGATATTTTGCCAAATGGCTCAGCAAATCGATAAAAACGCCTTTCAGTTTGCAGTGGTTTGGCCGTTCAGTAATTAATCATCCGGATGTTAGAAATGCCGACATTATCCATTTACATTGGGTAAACCATGGCTTCCTCAACCCTAAGTTTTTAGCGCAGCTTGATGAGCTTGAAAAACCGATTGTATGGACTTTTCATGATAGCAATGCTTTTACAGGTGGATGCCATGTACGGTATGGATGCGAAAATTTTCACCAGCAGTGCGGCAATTGCCCGATTTTAAAAATAAGTGGCAAAAATGATATTTCGCACAAAACCTGGGTGCGGAAACAAAAAGCTTATACCGAATTGAATTTCCATATTGTAGCACCAAGTAAATGGATGGCTGCATCGGTAAAGTTCAGCAGTTTGTTGGGCACGAGGAAAGCTACAGTGATCCCGAATACGATTGAAACAAAAATTTTTAAACCTTATGTTAAATCGGAAGCGAAAAAAATCTTAAAGATCAATCCTGATAAGTTTGTGTTGATGAGTGGATTTATGCCTTCAAAAAACGACAAACATAAAGGAACCCCCTATTTAATCGAAGCATTAGAAATTTTATCGCGTAGGCCTGGAATACAAAAAGAAAACATTGAATTGGTTATTTTCGGAAACAAGGAAAATGCCGAAATGCCCGAATTCCCTTTCAAAACCACTTTTTTAGGCACAATTAATAAAGATGATCATTTGGCAAAATGTTATTCTGCTGCAGATGCCTTTATTACGCCTTCTCTCGAAGATAACCTCCCCAATACCGTGATGGAAAGTTTATCCTGCGCTACACCCGTTGTTGCTTTTACTACTGGTGGCATACCTGATATGGTGAAACACATGCAGAATGGCTATCTCGCAGCGTATCAAAATGTGGAAGATTTAGCAAACGGCATTGAGTGGCTGTACCACCGTCCAAATAAAGAAGAAATCCAAAAAGCGGCAAGATTGAGTATTTTAACAGATTTCTCGGAAGAAGTAATCGCTGCCGAGCATATCCATCTTTACGAAACACTGATTGATCTGCAACCGAAATAAAATCCGAACAAAAAAAGAGTGTTACTTTAATTAGTCAATCAACAACAATACAACATCAACAAGCTGGTTTACAATATATTATATTTAGTTTGAAAATATTAGACTAATTAAAAATGTTTGGCAGATTCATTTTCAATTCGGGTAGAAATATTCAAGCAATCTTTATTAAATTTACTCCAATCCAAAAAAGCCATCCCTTGCCAAAGCTAACTGTCATCACCATTGTATACAATAACGTTCGCGATATCGAACGTACCATTCAATCTATCCTTAAACAGACCTATAAAAAAATCGAATATATTGTAATAGACGGCGCATCAACTGATGGCACTTTGCAGGTTGTGGAGCGTTATAAAGATCAGATTACAAAAATTGTATCAGAACCCGACAAAGGCATTTATGATGCCATGAACAAAGGTTTAGCACTAGCAACAGGCGATTACGTTTTATTTATGAACTCGGGTGATGAGATTTATGATGAACAAACAGTAGAAGATGTTTTTGCCTCTGCCCCTGGTGCCGATATTTATTACGGGGAAACAGAAATGTACAATGATAACTGGGAAAATTTAGGCCGCAGAAGGCACGAAGCACCAGAAGAATTTGATTGGACCAGCTTTAAATATGGCATGAACATTAGCCATCAGGCCATTTACATCCGCCGCAGCATTATTACGCCGTACGATTTAACTTATAAGTATAGCTCAGATATTGATTGGATTATCAAAGCGGCAAAAAAGGCCTCTAATATTGTTAATGTTCACCGTTATGTAGCGAAATACCTGGTTGGTGGCATGAGCAAGAAAAAACACCGTGAAAGCCTAAAAGAGCGGTTTAAAATTTTCACCAAATATTATGGTTTAGTACCGAATATCTTTAATCATATTATCATTGCAGGTAATTTAGCTTTGTATTTTGTTAAGCACCGTAGAACAAATGATTAGCTTATGAATGAAGAAATTAACGAGCTACTCTCCATCTATGAAAAGGAAAAGGAATTAATCGAGTCTATAATTGAAGAAGATCGGATTGATAGTGATTATAAAGCAATCTATATAAATTCTAAAAATCTCAATAGGATACAGCGCCAGATTGCACTGATTAAATCATTAATAGATCCATATGCACAAGAAAAAGAACGATTAAAAAGAAAAATCGATTTTTTCGTTAAAAAAAGTGAGCTTGAAGAATCTGATGAGTACAGAACCCAGATACTTGCTCAGATCGACCGGAAATTAGACCAACTAAATAGTTATAAAACAGGTTATTTTAACGATGGGCAAGAGTTTGATGATGCTATATTTGATTTGGTAGAACAGAAGATTGAAGGATTTATTTTCAACTTGAAAAAAGAAAATAAATTGGCCATATTGTTTAAACGAACGGATAATGAAATTTTATTAGCAGTTAGCAATATCAAAAAGCTTAAAAAACAGCACATCATAGACAAAAGTGCTAAGGCTGTACTTAAATCAATCGGTTTTAAAGAGGAAAAACACCTTGATTCACTAGTTTTCACTTACGGCTTGGATAATTTTAAAGATGCTATTTTTATCAAAACTATTGTAAGCAGAGTGATTTTTGATGCGTTCTATTTTCAAGGACTCGATACGAAAGCGACAATTGAGATTTTCCAATAATCTCAAATTTCTAAAAACAATAATTTTCCCGAACTGTCTTTAATACATTACCTATTAAAAATTTAAAGATTATGGGACAATTAAGTAACCGCACTATTGCTGTACTTACAGAAAGCGGATTTGAAGAAGTAGAATTAACCGAGCCAGTTAAAAGGTTAAAAGAAGAGGGCGCAACCGTTCACATTATCTCCTCAAAAAGCGGGAAAATAAAAGCCTGGAACCATGATCATTGGTCGATAGAAGTTGATGTAGACAAAACCATTTCTGAAGCAAATGCCGAAGATTATAATGGTTTGCTGCTACCAGGCGGTGTTATTAATCCTGATCAGCTTCGTGTTAACGAAGATGCGATAGCCTTTGTAAAATCGTTCTTTGCCGATGGGAAACCAGTTGCGGCAATCTGTCACGGGCCTCAAACCCTAATTAATGCAGATGTGGTTCAAGGCAGAAAAATGACCTCAGTAAAAAATATTTCACAGGATCTGATCAATGCAGGCGCACTTTGGTCAGATGAGGAGGTGGTTGTAGACCAAGGTTTGGTTACGAGCCGTACACCAGAAGATTTACCTGCTTTTAACGATAAAATTGTAGAGGAATTTGCCGAAGGTGTTCACGAAGGGCAGCATGCCTAAAAGCTTTGGACGCTCTTTCTAGATTCACTCAAAAACGGTTGGCAAATTGTCAGCCGTTTTTATTTTAGTCCTTTTTTTGGTGCCGTCAGATGTTACCATCTGGCGGATAAACTTCTTTTCATGATTTTTCGTGTCGGATGGTAACATCCAACACCACAAAATAATGGAATTACCTAACTGAACCCTTTCCGTGTCGGATGGTAACATCCAACACCACAAAATTATAACTTAACCTGTCTGATGATATTTTTAATGTTTAATTCAATAATATCGGTCATGGTTTTACAGCGCAAATAATTCGCATCCTTAAAATAATCGCTCATACTTTGTTTTAGCAGCGCGATGTTCTCAGGTGTGGTTAACTCTTCCTTATTTGAAACATCACGAAGATCAGTTAATCGGTGTCGTTCGCTCCTAACCCTGTGCACAATAGACGAGCGCTCTTCCTGTTGGTATTGTAGTACGGTTTTCTCCGTCAGCTGCTCCATGCTCATTTTCACATAAGGCAAGTTCTCTTTAAAAAACTGGGGCAAATAAACCTTTAAATTTCCTTCGTAAAACTGCTGATCAAAATCTATTGCACGGATACGAAACTGAATATCATCAAAATCGGGTGTAATCTGTACCACAAAATTATAGGCCCGCATATCACCTAAAAGCATAATCAAACAACGTTCGTTAAACTTTACGAACTCTTTTGCTATCCTGGTCGGATTAAACTCAGGTGTATATAATTGTCCTTTTGTAAAAACGTCCCCCGGAATCCCCGCAATATGTTCTTCCACTAAGGTATTGCCATCAACAAGATAATTTACCTGATTGGGTGAAAGGATTTCTTCCATTTCCAGGCCATAAATCCGCGAAGCATCAGCTTTTTTTATATAGAAATAATCGTAAACATCATTTAAACGGTTTACAATACGGATACGAAAGGGGTGTGTATTTCCGAAGGTGCAATATTCAATTTTATCGATGTACTTGTGTTCAACGATCCGCAAATTGCCAGATGCTTTTAAGTTCGCATAAATTTCCTTTAAACCATCATGCAAAGTTTCAATTAAATCCTGTGCATATATCGGTCCTTCCCAAAGCGAATCTTTACCAAACTTATCCATTAAAGGAAAAGCTTCGTTAAACTGCATTAAATCGTTATAACCGATAGGTAATTTCGCTTCGCGTTGGTAAGTACGTAAATATTTCTGCAAAGCAGGCGTTACCGGAAAAATCGGCTTCTTTTTCGAAATTCTTACATCGTTATTTTCCATGTAGAGGCAATGTACTATTTAAAAATTTAACCGCAAAGGGCACAAAGTTTTCCGCAAAGAATACAAAATTGTGCATTGCACTGTGCCCTTTGCGCCCGTTTCTTAGCGTACTTTGCGGTTAAGTCCTAGGGTATTTAAATGGCAATCCACTCAGATACCTGCTGATTTTTCTATAGGGATAATTCCCTGCGCCGTGATCGGCAAACTGAATAATAATGGTATTCGTTTTCGGATCGATATACAATCTTTGGCCGAGCATGCCTTCTGCAGCATAATCGCCACTATCACCTTCCTGTGGAACCCACCAAAGATAGTGATGGGCTGATTTTTGCCAGCCTTTTGCCGATGCAGGTTTTTCGGCACCTATCTTTATCGATTGATTTACCCAACTTTCCGGAACGATCTGTTTCCCCTTATATTTGCCTTTATTTAAATATAAACGGCCAATTTTGGCGAAATCGATAGCCGTAACCTGAAAGCGACTTGCAGTGTTTGTTAAACCGTTAACCTGATCTAATCCCCAGGTGGCGTTATATTGCGTACCGATCTGTTTCCACACATTCTCTTCAAAATATTGCGCTACCGATTTTCCAGTTGCCTTTTGCAAAACCCAGCCCAACACAATCGGATCGATACTTTTGTACTTCCAAACCGTGCCGGGTTTATTCACCAGTTTAACTTTCATCAATTGAGCTTCCATATCATCCGTATAATAATATTTGGCTTCATCAGAAAAGAATGCCTTAACAATGCCCCCTAGCGCATCCTGAAATTCGAGCCCCGACTTCATATCCAAGAGGTTTTTCAATGTAATATCCTTAAATGCAGGATTTGATTTTAACTCGGGAATATACTCGGTTACTTTCTCGTTTAAACTTTTAATGCTATGATCATTTAATGCCTGCCCCATCATAATAGAAATCATGCTTTTGGCGCCAGAAAATATGGAAGTTAAAGTGCTATCACGATAACCCTTATCATATTTTTCGTATAAAACACTGTCATTTCTGATCACAATAAAAGCGTTGACCGCTCCATTTTTTAAATATTCTTTCAACGGAATAGATTGATTATTTCCATCCAGAACATGAAGGGTATCTAAATCGTTGCGTTGCCTGATCGACCTGATAAAATGAAAGGCTGAATCACTTTTATGTGAAATTTCCTGCGGGAAAATTTTATATGTTTCAGCACCAGGCGTTCTATATTTTAATACATTTAACAGATAAGGCTTCCAGAGAAACAGTGCGAACAGCGATAAAAAAAATGCATAGATCAGAAACAATAATGTTTTTTTGAAAGTTTTCATGGGTAGGCGTTATACCAGCAAATATAAAATATTTAGGAAATTATGCCTGCTTTAGCAATTCATTTGTGGTAAAAAGAAGTTGATGTTTAGGTTTATATTTCCACCTTTTATGGCTCCACAACCAATACTCGGGCTTTGCTCTGAGAATTTCTTCCAAAAAGCGGGTGTGCATTTCAGTAATTTCGAACTCAGCGGTCCCAGCCGGATTTAAACAAAGGGGCACACAATCTACTGTGTAAAAGCCACGTTTAAGCACATTGATTTTGAAATAAAAGATAGGCTGATTAGTACGTTTTGCAATTTTTTCTATCCCTAACTGAACAGAGCTGGGCTGATACATAAAACTTGTCCAATAATGTGACTCGTCTTTTGAGGGTGCCTGGTCATTTCCGAAACTAAATATGCTCGGTTTGCCCTTACTCGCCTGCAAAGCCCTCATGGTTTGCCGCATGGCAATTAATTTATTGCCAAATTTACTACGTACTTTTTTAAACCAATGATCAAATATGGAATTTGTTAAGGGTTTGTAAATTGGATAATGATCTGCAGAAAAGTTAAGCCCTATACCCAAAGTGCCCCACTCCCAGTTACCATAGTGTGCTGCACAGATCAATACACTTTCTCCCCGATCTAAATATTCCTGAACCTGCGCTTTGTTTTTAAATATGAAACGCCTTTCGATTTCTTTTTTTGAGATACTGCTCATTTTAATAATCTCGAAGACCAGCGAAGCGAGGTACCGGTAAAAGCGTTTTTCGATAACCAAAATTTCTTCTAATGTTTTATCAGGAAGCGCATTTAATAAATTTTCCCGAACAACTTTACGTCGGTAGCCGAAAACAAAATATAGTAGTAAATAAGCTCCATCGGCCAAAATGTATAAAACAGATAATGGGAGCAGAGATAATACGCCTAAAAAAAATACTCCCAAATGGGAAATCCCCTTTTTAATCATACCAGAATTCTTAAAAATACTAATTTAAAAAGCACCTTAAAAAATTATGCCACGAAAATGTTAGATTTCATATTTAGACAATTGGATTAGCTAAGCCATGGCATCCATTATGTTCTGATCTTTTTTGATGATTTCTGAAATCTTCTGTTCAGGTTTATATTTCCATCTGCGGTGGCTCCATAACCAATAAGCTGGTGCCTCTTTGATCATATCCTCTAAAAAGTGCGTATGCATTTCGGTGATTTCGAACTCCGCAGTTTCGACCGGGTTTAAACAGATCGGCACACAATCTACTTCGTAATAGCCTCTTTTTAAATAATTTATTTTGAGGTAAAATACCGGGCGGTTTGTTTTTCTGGCTATTTTCTCAACCCCTAACTGGATGGAAGATTCCTGATTTAAAAAGGTTGTCCAGTAATTCGATTCATCTTTTCCAGGAGCCTGATCGCTTCCAAAAGTAAACATGGTTGGTTCATTTTTACTCGATTGAATAGCCCTTAAAGTTTGACGCATAGACACCATATGGTTGCCAAACCTGCTTCTCATGGTCAAAAACCAGTTATTAAAAGTTTCACTGCTCAACGGTTTATAAATTGGGTAATGTTTGCCAGAAAAGTTTAAACCAATAGCCATGCACACCCATTCATAATTGCCATAATGTGATGAACAGAAAAGCACACTTTCGTTATTTTTAAGATAGGCTTCTACCAGATCGGTGTTTTTAAATTTTACCCTTTTATTTAATTCCTTTTCAGAAATGCTTTTCATTTTAATCACTTCAATAAAAAGTGAGGAGAAAAATTTATAAAAACGCTTTTCTATGGCATTGATTTCAGCTATATTTTTCTCGGGAAATGCATTAACCAGATTTTCTTTAACCACTTTCCGGCGGTAACCAAAAACATAAAATATTAACACATAAAAAGCATCCGCCAATCTGTATAAAATAAATAGCGGCAACAGTGAGAGCATATTTAATAAAAATATCCCCATTTTGGATAACCCTTTATTAATCATGATATGGGATGATTAGTTTGCTTGCAAAAACACAAAATTAAAGCTGAATGCAAAATTAATTGCCATGCAATTGTTAGTTTTTTTATTCCCAAAGGTTTTATGAAAAAATACTGACAAAAAATTGCACATCTGTTAACAATTTAACTGAGCAGCAACTACTTACCTGATTTGTACTCTGCTTGACATTAAACTCAACCCCGGTGAGTTAGACGAATGACTAACCCAACCGATGAGCACAGCCCTAACGGTTCTAAACCTTATTGCAGCGGTATCCCCCGATTCTTCATCGGGGATTTAGCGGAAAGAAGGACTAACAATAAAAAAGCATCGCAATTGCTTTTCATATCATTTCCGACCAGCTAAGCCACTTTAGTTCAACTTAGAATAATAAAACATAAATTATGCGCCCGGCTCAGATGTTCTTAGGTGGCTCAGGTGGTAAACCAATTAGCAGCCTTAGCAACCTTAAATGTTAAAACGCAAAAAGCCCCGATTTACATCGGGGCTTTAGTAATCTATATTTTAAGTCCCTCTTAGGGGATTTATGCCAAAGGCATCCCTTTGGGAGAGGTTTAAGCGAATTGCTTTCCTTTAACTTTACGTTCTTGTTCTGTTAAGAAGATTTTACGTAAACGCATGCTTTGCGGCGTAACCTCGATATACTCATCAGCCTGGATATATTCCATAGCTTCTTCTAAAGAGAATTTAATTGCCGGTGCAATACGGGTATTATCATCAGTACCAGAAGCACGCATGTTGGTTAATGCTTTACCTTTTACCACGTTTACTACTAAATCGTTATCACGGATGTGCTCACCCATAATCTGACCTTCGTAAACATCAGTTCCTGGATCGATGAAGAAACGACCTCTATCTTGTAACTTATCGATTGAATAAGCAGTAGTTTGTCCTTTTTCCATTGAAACCAATACACCGTTCAAACGACCAGGAATTGTACCTTTCCAAGGCTCGTAAGCTTTGAAACGGTGAGCCATAATCGCCTCTCCTGCCGTAGCAGTTAAAACGTTGTTACGTAAACCAATGATACCACGTGCCGGAATTTCGAATTCTAAGTGTTGTAAATCGCCTTTTGGCTCCATAATTAACAACTCGCCTTTACGTTGGGTTACCAATTCGATTACTTTACCAGAAACTTCGCCTGGAACATCAACGATTAAAGTTTCAATCGGCTCATGTTTTTTACCATCAATTTCTTTAACGATAACCTGCGGCTGACCTACCTGGATCTCATAACCTTCGCGACGCATCGTTTCGATTAATACAGATAAATGGAGAATACCACGGCCATAAACCAACCATGCATCAGGAGAAGCTGTTTCAACAACTTTTAAAGCTAAGTTTTTCTCAGTTTCTTTGATTAAACGTTCTTTAATACGTTGAGAAGTTACTAATTTACCTTCTTTACCGAAAAATGGAGAGTTGTTAATGGTAAACAACATGTTCATTGTTGGCTCATCAATGCTGATAACCGGTAATTGTTCTGGTGCTTCAAAATCAGCGATTGTATCACCAATATCAAAACCATCAATACCTACAACTGCACAAATATCACCTGAACTTACTTCTGTAGTACGGATTTTACCTAAACCTTCGAAAGTATAAAGTTCTTTTACTCTTGATTTTACGATTTTACCATCGCGTTTGATTAAAGTAACCGGTTGGTTTTCTTTAATTGTACCACGGTGTACACGACCGATTGCGATACGACCAACGAAAGATGAATAATCTAACGAAGTGATCTGCATCTGTAAAGTACCTTCGTTAATTGGTGCAGGTGGAATGTTTGCCACAACTGCATCTAATAAAGCGAAAATATCGGTAGTTGGTACTTTCCAGTCTGTACTCATCCATCCTTGTTTAGATGAACCGTAAATTACAGGGAAATCCAATTGATCTTCAGTTGCTTCAAGGTTAAAGAACAATTCGAAAATCTGCTCATAAACCTCTTCTGGGCGACAGTTTTCTTTATCCACTTTGTTTACTACCACAATCGGTTTTAAACCAAGGGCTAGAGCTTTTTGCGTTACGAAACGCGTTTGAGGCATTGCACCTTCAAAAGCATCGCAAAGTAAAAGTACACCATCTGCCATTTTCAAAACACGCTCTACCTCACCGCCGAAATCCGCGTGACCAGGAGTGTCAATAATGTTAATTTTTACGTCTTTGTACTGAACCGATACGTTTTTAGATACAATCGTGATACCACGCTCGCGCTCTAAATCGTTGTTATCCAATATCAAATCTCCTGTTTGTTCGTTGTCACGAAAAATAGAACAAGAATGTAAAATCTTATCAACCAAAGTAGTTTTGCCGTGGTCAACGTGTGCTATAATAGCTATATTTCTAATCTTTTGCATAAAATGCGCCTCAAATTTGGCGCAAAGATAGTGTTTTGAAATGGATTTTCTACTATATCTCTCACTATTTAATATGATGATAATGTTGTCATTATCTCATTTTTAAACGGAAAAAACAAACGCAACGTTTTTACTTTCTTATACACCCGCCCTTTCTGTTGGGTCGATCGAAAATCCTAAGCAAACCTGTCCCGAATTTAGTTTTCGATTCAGTTTATAGAACATGACGAACAGATTTAAACCAGATCCTCTTGTTAAAAGCATAATTTTTATATTAGCAGCAAGGAAATGAATATCATTACCTTTACCTGCCTATAAAAATTAACAGATGAAAATTGAATCACATACCATAAACAATACCAATATTGCCGAAGTTCTTTCGGAAGAAATAATTATTAATAACGCAGAAGACGGGCTAGACTTATTGGGAAATTTATACTACCAGGGTTTTGATAAAATTATTATACACGAACAGAACATTACACCTGCTTTCTTCGACCTGAAAAACGGGATAGCAGGAGAAATTCTCCAAAAGTTTTCAAATTACCGGGTAAACCTGGCCATTATTGGCGATTTTAGCCCATATCAAAGCAAAAGCATTAAAGATTTTATTTATGAAAGCAATAAAGGCAAACACATCAACTTTTTAGGTTCAGCAGCTGAAGCCCTAACAAAATTAGCTGGGTAAACATTTATATGCTTAACCAATCTTCATAAGAAATCACACCCAGTTCTGGTTTAGCCTCTCCTTCCAAAATGGCAATAAACTCCAGTGCATGCCCGTCAGGATCATCAAAGTAAATGGCCAAAGCGGGCATCCAGGCAAAAACCATTGGTTTGTGATTTCCATTGTTTAGAAAATTATAGGGCTTTAGGTTTTTAGATTCGAGAAAGTTAACTGATTTGTTCAGTACATCTTCAACATCGCAACGAAAGGCAAAATGTCTGATATCAATCTCATTTTTTGGCTTTTCCCAGATGCCAAGCATGGCTTCTTTTGGCTTGCCGATCCAGAAAAAGGCAATTTTGCGTTCTTCTTCGTAATGGCACTGTGTTAAGCCCAATGTATTACGGTAAAAATCAATCGATCTGACTAAGTCTTCTACATAAATATGTGTTTCAAACAGTCCTTTTATCATATAGTGAAGGTAGAGATAAGTTATAGCCACAAAAAATCATGTTTTTCGATACCGCCATCAATAAAATCGATATCCGGAGCCTAATGGGTTACCAAAAACTCAAATGCTGTATTAAGAATAAATAACCCGATTCAAATGAACAAAAGACTTTTAAAATATGCTGGCAGGTGCAGCAGTGCTTTTATCGCATTGATTGGGCTTTATTTTCTAATCGCCTTTTGTTGCTCACGCATTACCATCAACGCCAATCCTTCAAACGCTAAAGAAATTGCCATCTACATCATGACGAACGGTGTGCATACCGATATCATTGTTCCGGCTGTTAGTGCAAAAATGAACTGGACAAAAGAAATCAGTTACCAAAATACACTTGAAGCCGATAGCACTTATCAATACCTGGCTATGGGCTGGGGCGATAAAAAATTCTACCTCGAAACGCCAGAATTCTCTGACCTTAAACTCAGTAACGGCCTACGGGCAATCTCTGGACTGAGTACATCTGCCATGCACACCACCTATTACAAAAACATACGGGAAGATACGAACTGTAGAAAAATCATGATCAGCAAAATGCAGTACGAACAACTGATCGATTATATTTTAAATAGTTTCAAAAAAGACGAAACCGGACATTTGATCAAGGTTAAATCGAGCATCCACTATGATATTGGTGATGCCTTTTACGAAGCAAAGGGAAGTTACAGCATTTTTAAAACCTGCAATACCTGGGCAAATGCAGCACTAAAAGCTTGCGGACAAAAAAGCTGTTTGTGGACCATTTTCGACACCGGTATTTTTTTGAAGTATAAATAAATTTTAAAATGATCGCCTTTTCCAGCAAATTAAAAACAAGTAGTCGTATCAGATGGTATGCGCAAACATGAATCACAAATATCAGCAAAAATAAATCTGATTTGATAGATCTCTCCATTTCGCTATGCTCCGGCCGAGATGACGGTTTTTTATCAATTAAACCTCAAATGCCCAATCTAAAAAGGCAGGCATTACACTTTCCCAGGTTGGAACATCGTGTTTGCCACCAACTTTTTCGTAGTAAAAAACATTTTCAGGCCGTTTATAACCTTTATTCAAGAGTATTTTAACAACATCAATCGTATCATCTATAGAATCGATGATCATATTTTTATTCCGATCAGCCTTCTCATCTTCCGTTCCGGTCATTAACCAGAATTTCATATCCGGCCTGGTAGAGGTATTTTCCAGCTTTGCATGCATAATGCGATCTGCATCAGTATACCCTTCTGTCAGATCTTTTTTTCTCCACCAAAATGCCCCTGAAAAAACACCGATGGCATCAAAAGCAGCAGGATTATTCCAGGCAATATCAAAAGCAGACAAACCGCCCAAAGAAAAGCCCGCAAAACCTACTTTACCGGTTATCGGCATCGCGATTTTCTTTTTAACAAAAGGCAAAAGCTCTTTGATCACGAAATCGGTATATAAATCGGCTTTCGCTCCACGCCCTTTAAAATCGGGCACTCCAGCAACCCCATATTCCATTAACCGGTCTTCTGATGCTTTAATGGCCACAACAATTAACCTGTGGTTTCTTTTGCCATGATGGGCCTCTTCCAAAATCCGGCTAAAATCCATTTTTGCCACATCCTGCCCATCATTTAATAAAAGAAGCTCAATTTTTTCATTCCCTAAAATACCTTCGGGTGTATAAATATCTATTTCTACCTCATGCTTTAAATAAGCTGAGGGTATTTTAAAGTTGCTGGTATTAACTTTTACCGATAAAATTGTGGTGTACATCATAATCAAAATCCCCTATCACATGGCTATCGCCTCAGAATTAGGGTGCAAAGGTACAAATCTCCGTAAACTATTAATTACCATGGGTTAATTTTTACAATACACCTTTAATTTGCTTCATTTTACTGTTCAAACAATTCTTTTTGTAGATTTTAATTTATACCTTAAATCATTCAATTTTTATTATGGTTAAAGAAGAACATAAGAAATGGTACAGCCCGAATTTAAGTGGCGAAATCGACATGCTCATCTTTGGTCACGGTGGTATCCCTATCCTACTGTTCCCGACAAGCATGGGCCGATATTTTGAAACCAAGGATTTCAAACTGATAGATTCTGTTGAGGGATTTATCAATGAAGGAAAAATTAAAATCTATTGCCCCGATGGCGTTGACAAATTAAGCTGGTACAACAAAAGTATTCATCCTGCCGACAGGGTTAAAAACCACATCTGGTACGACAAGTATTTATTGGAAGAAGTAGCCCCTCTGGCAAGGCACGAAACCGGGCACAGCAAAATTATTACAGCTGGCTGTAGTTTCGGAGGCTATCATGCTGCTAATTTCGCTTTCAGGCATCCCTGGTTGGTTAGCCATATGTTTAGTATGAGCGGGGCTTTCGATATTTCTGGCCAGTTGGATGGTTTTTATAATGATGATGTTTATTTTAACAATCCGGTTGATTATCTGCTGAATAATAGTAACCCCGAACTGCATTATATGAAAATTGTTTTGGGCACAACAGATCGCGATATGTGCAGGCCTGACAATGAGCGTTTATCTGATATTTTAAACAAAAAGGGCATCGACCACTGGCTTGATATCAGGCAAAATGCGGATCACGATTGGCCTATCTGGAGGGAAATGTTTCCAGATTATATTGCACAGCTTTAGTTTAGTCCAAAGTCGGCAGTCTTAAGTCCCCGAGTCGATTTAGGATATAATTATCAAACAATTAACCGATTAACCAGTTAAACATTTAAACTAAAATTTACCAATGAAGAAAATAGGGATTTTATTTGGACAGGAACGCTCTTTTCCTGAAGCCGTAATCGAAAGAATTAATCAAAAAGCAGAAAAGGGCATTACCGCCGAAGCTGTTAAAATCGACAAAATATTTCAGAATGCACCATTAGGTTATTCGGTAATCATCGATCGCATTTCGCAAGATGTACCATTCTACCGCGCATCACTAAAAAATGCCGCCATTACCGGAACTGCCGTAATTAATAACCCATTTTGGTGGAGTGCCGACGAGAAATTTTTCAATAATGCACTGGCCGAACAGATTGGCGTACCCGTACCCAAAACAGCCTTAATCCCATCACGAGAGCACCCTACAGGAACCACCGGAGAATCTTTCTCTAATTTAACCATGCCTTTAGATTGGGATGCCATTTTTGAATACACTGGTTTTCCGGCCTATATGAAACCTTATGATGGTGGTGGCTGGAGAGATGTTTATAAACTTCATGACAAAGAAGATTTTTTTGATAAACACAGCGGCACACAACAGCTGGTGATGCTTTTGCAGGAAGAAATCATTTTTGAAGAATATTTTAGGTGTTATTGCATTGGTGGCAAATATGTCCGTATTATGCAATATGACCCGCGTAATCCGCATCACTTACGTTATGCCACTGAAGGTAAAGCGCCAGATGCAAAGCTGCTTAAAACTGTAGAAGAGTACACGCTAAAGCTATGCAAGTACTTAGGATACGATTTCAATACGGTAGAATTCGCGGTGCGTGATGGAGTGCCTATTGCGATCGATTTCTGTAACCCTGCTCCTGATGCTGATATTAAAAGTGTTGGTCAGGAAAATTTTGATTGGGTAGTAGAAACTACGGCAAATTATGCCATTGAAAGAGCAAAAGCGCAAAAAGACGGACAAGATAATTTAACCTGGGGCGAATACATTAAGTCGTCGGTTGGTGGTAAACCATTAATCGCGCAAGTTACTACGAAAGTTGCTAAAGCGGCTGCTCCAAAGAAAGCTGCCGTTACAGAAAAGGCCAAAGCTACGCCAAAGAAATCGGCAACAGCAGAAAAAACACCAGCAAAACCTAAAAAAGCTGCACCAAAAAAATAATTGGGATTTAAATTTTAATCAATCTAAGGATGAACGAGTTTACGCTGGGCATAGAAGAAGAATACATGGTAATTGATCCCGTTACCAGAGAACTTACTTCTCACGACCAAAAAATTGTAGAAGCCGCACAAAAAATCCACAAAGACCAGGTTAAGGCAGAAATGCACCAGGCTGTGGTAGAAGTTGGAACGGGCATTTGTAAAACGACCACCGAAGCACGTAAAGAGATTTCTCAACTGCGTTATACCGTATCACAGCTCGCCGGCGAGCAAGGCTTAAGGATTGGAGCTGCTGGTACACACCCCTTCTCACATTGGGAAAAACAGTTAATTACAGAACATCCCCGCTATAACGAGATTGTGAACGAACTACAGGAAGCTGCACGTTCTAACCTCATTTTTGGCCTGCACGTACACGTAGGTTTCCAATCTCGCGAGCTGGCCATCCATATTGCCAACCAGGTGAGGTATTTTCTGCCCCATGTTTTCGCCTTATCTACCAATTCTCCTTTCTGGGAATCGCGGAACACGGGTTACAAATCTTTTCGCACAAAAATTTTCGACAAATTTCCGCGTACGGGTATTCCCGATATTTTTAACAGCATCGAGGATTACGATAATTATGTAAAACTGCTCATCAAAACCAATTGCATGGACAATGCGAAGAAAATTTGGTGGGATATCCGTGTGCATCCCTTTTTTGACACCGTTGAGTTCCGCATTTGCGATTGCCCGATGCTGATTGATGAAACGATGGCTTTTACTGCATTATTTCAAGCCTTATGCGCCAAACTGTACAAACTACGTCTACAGAACATGGAGTTTATCAGCTATTCGAGAGCACTAATTAACGAAAATAAATGGCGTGCTGCCCGTTATGGAATTGATGGAAATTTAATCGATTTCGGGAAAGAAATGGAAGTAAACTGTCGCAACCTTATTTTAGAATTATTGGATTTTGTAGATGATGTGGTGGATGACTTAGGTTGCCGCGATGACATTAATTATGTGCATAAAATATTGGAGCACGGTACAGGCGCAGACCGGCAGTTGGCAGTTTACCAACAAACTGGTAACTTTGAGGCGGTGGTAGATTACATTACTACTCAAACACTTATAGGCGCAAAGTAATTTAATAATGGATAAAAGTAGCTTAAAGGTGGCCGTTATTGACATGAATAACGGTGCACCTAATCAGGGTATGCGGGGAATTCAGGAAATTTTATCCCGTTTTAAAAACGATAACAATATCGATTTAACCTTTGATATTTTTGATTTAAGGCAAAAAGGAGAAATACCGGGCATCGGTTATGATGCTTATATTTCTAGTGGCGGTCCAGGGAGTCCGATTGAAAGTAAGGGCGAACAATGGGAAAATGATTTCTTTAATCTCTTAGATCAAATAGAAGCTTTCAACTATAAAAACGATGAACGAAAAAAGTACGCTTTTTTGATCTGCCATTCCTTCCAATTGGCTTGTAGAAAATATGAATTGGGCAATGTAACCGAAAGACGATCGAATGCTTTTGGTATTTTCCCGATAACCTTAACGGAAGATGGAGAAAAAGACGAAATTTTTAATGGCATTACCAACCCTTTCTTTTCAGTCGACAGCAGAGATTGGCAAGTGATCGAGCCAGATTTTGCTGCTTTCGAGAAAAAAGGCGCTAAATTATTGGCCATCGAAAAAGAACGTAAACATGTCGATTTAGAACGTTGTATGATGTCGATCCGCTTTTCCGATGAAATCATCGGTACACAATTCCATCCAGAAGCTGATCCGCTAGGCATGAAAATGTACTTGCTTCAGGAAGAAAAGAAAAAAGCAATTGTTGATATTCACGGTGAACAAAAATACCTGGATATGTTAAACAGTTTAGACGATCCGGCAAGGATTGTGCTTACACAAAGTGTTATTTTACCTAATTTCTTGCAAAAAGCAATTGGGGATTTGCAGGAAGTGTAGCACAATGGCGAAAACTATATAAATTTATGATACCTGCTCAACGCCAAAAATACAATCAGCAATTTACAGAAGAGAAATACAAAACCTTCATCGCTAAACTGCAAAATGGTTATCCGGAAATTCCTTTCAGGGTTGCAGAAACGCCAGTATTTATTCCGAAAGCACTGAAAGAAAAATTGATTGCGGCAGGAGAAGAAATTATAAACCTGATTAAACAACCCAATTTTAAAACGCTTACTCAAAAGGCAATCCCCACCGAATGGAATGTGCCTAATGAAAATGAACAGCCACACTTTTTAACCTTCGATTTTGGCATTTGTAAAAATCAAGCCGGAGAACTTACACCTATGTTAATCGAAATGCAGGGTTTTCCTTCCTTGTATGGCTTTCAGCATCACTTGGCTAAAACTTTCCAGACAAGTTTTGAGATTGACGGTGCTGTGAATCATTTCTTAAACAGCTTTAACGAAGAAGCGTACATCAAGCTGCTCAAAGAAGTCATTATTGGCTCCCACCAACCTGAAGAAGTGGCCCTGATGGATGTAGATGCGCCTAACCAAAAAACGGCTATCGATTTTTTTGTGACCCAAAAAATGTTAGGTATTAAAATTTTAGCACTGGAAGACATTAAAAAAGTAGGCAAACAGCTCTTTTATGAAGAAGATGGCAAAAAGATCCAGTTAAAAAGAATTTATAACCGCCTGATATTTGATGAAGTAGCCAATAATACCGAAATTTTCAAAAACAGTTTCGACCCACGTGAAGAATTGGATGTAGAATGGGTAACCCATCCAAACTGGTTTTACCGCATCAGCAAGTACACCATGCCATTTTTAAAAAGCGAATTTGTGCCCGAAACACGTTTCTTAAATGAATTAAATACAATCCCTAAAGATTTAGAAAACTATGTACTTAAGCCATTATTTTCTTTCGCAGGAATGGGCGTAATTATAGATGTAAGCAAAACGGACATTACCAATATAAAAGATCCCGAAAACTGGATTTTACAAAGAAAAGTAAATTATGAGCCAGCTGTACAGGCACCAGATGGTGGCGTAAAGGCTGAAATCAGGATGATGTATTTATGGCCTGATGGTGGTGAGCCTCAGCTTTGCATTAATCTGGCCAGGTTAAGCAAAGGAAAAATGATTGGCGTACGCTACAACGCCGATTTCGATTGGGTTGGCGGTACTGTAGGTTTTATGGAAGAATAACTTTTTTAACCGCAAAGCTCGCGAAGACAAGACGCAGAGAACACAAAGTAAGTATCCTTGTCAGTCTGAGCGAAGTCGAAGACTAACCACCGAGATCACGAAGAAAAAGGCACAGAGGTACACAGAGAAATAATTTTTCCGTGTTTCTGTGAATCCGTGGCAAAAAATGTATTAAAAACCCTCTCTATGTCCTCTGTGTAAAAACTCGGTTCTCTCTGTGGTAAAACAAGATTTGTGCTCAATATATTTACATTCAACTGAACACCTTCCTCCTAAAACCCTTTATATTTGTATTATGGATATTCAAACGATTTTAGTCTTTTTACTTTTTGCCGTAGCATTGGTATATGTTGGCCGTTTGGTTTTTAAATCTTTACAGGTAAAAAAAGATGGGTGTGGCGGTAATTGTAAATGTGGTGTAGATTTTTCCGATATTAAGCCCGTAAAAAAATAACATTCCGCCTTTATGATTCATCAGTTCCAGAAATACTTACAGGAAAAAATAGAGATAACTGATGAGCAGTTCGAAAGCATATCATCTGTTTTAAAGGTTAAAAAATTCGAGAAAAACGAAATAGTTCAATATACAGGCGATAATTTCAAACACGGGTATTTTGTAGGCAAAGGTTTATTACGCGCGTACTCCATTGATGCGAAAGGCAAAGAACACATCCTTCAGTTCGCGCCCGAAAACTGGCTGGTATCTGATCGCAACAACATGAATAATGAGCCGTCAATATTTTTTATAGATGCCATCGAAGCCACAGAAGCCGTGTTAATGCCCAACAATTTCATGGAAGAAGCCGCCAGGCAAGTACCATGCCTGCAGCCCATGCAAATTAAACTGCTCAACAATTCGATCCGTTTTATGCAGAAAAGGATCAATATGTTACTAAGTGCAACTGCTGAAGAAAGATACCTCGATTTTATAAAACTTTACCCTAACCTTACCCTCCGCGTACCACAATGGATGATTGCCTCTTATTTGGGCATTACCCCCGAATCGTTAAGCCGTGTGAGAAAAGAGCTGGCCAATAAACATTTCAGGCCTTAGACTGAATTTTGAATGAGTGAGTTTTGAATGAGTGAATGTCTTGGCTAAACCCCAATATCCGATCCTTCTCTCAATTTCTCATTCAATAACTCAATCATTCTTTCATTCTGTCATTCAATTATTTCCCTTTCTTACCATACATCAATCTGTAGTAAAAACCTGCGCTGTACTTTTGTGTTGTAAATATTAAACATCTCAAAAAACAAAAGATATGGCAACTACAAAATGGACATTAGATCCAACCCACAGCGAATTACAATTTAAAGTAAAACATTTAATGATTACTACTGTAACCGGTAGTTTAAAATCTTTCTCAGCAGAATTATCATCTGAAGGTGATGAATTTGAAAATGCAGAAATTTCATTCAAAGGTGATATCGGTTCAATCGATACAGGAAATACAGATCGCGACAATCACTTAAAGAGCGGAGATTTCTTCGATGCAGAAAAATTTGCTCACATCGAATTTAAATCTAATTCAGTAGAAAAAGATGGCAGCGATTATATCGTTAAAGGTGATTTAACCATTAAAGGCGAAACCAAACCTGTAAAATTAACTGCAGAATTTGGCGGTATTGCTACCGATCCATGGGGAAATACCAAAGCAGGATTTACTTTAAGTGGAAAAATTAACCGCTCTGAATTCGGCTTAACCTGGAACGCTGCATTAGAAACCGGTGGTGTAATGGTAAGTGAAGAAGTTCGCATTTTAGGCGAATTACAGTTTGTAAAAAGTGTATAAGCGGTAGGCGTTTGGCGATAAGCGTGGATTATCCGCCAAACACTAAACGCATAACAGAAAGGTTCCAATCATGGAAACAAAACAAATAGAAAAAGTGCTAAAAGCACCAGCGCCAAATATGGTTGGCGATGGCTTTAGGGTACACAATTTTTTCCCAAGTGGATATAAAATCAACATGAGTCCGTTTTTCTTAATGGATTATGGTTCAAAGATCGAATTTTCTGCCAGGAAAGAACCCAGGGGCGTTGGTGTTCACCCACATCGAGGCTTCGAAACGGTAACTATTGCCTATCATGGTGCGGTTGCCCATCACGATAGCTCTGGAAACAGTGGTGTAATTTACCCCGGCGATGTACAATGGATGACTGCTGCAAGTGGTATACTACATAAAGAATATCACGAAGCGAACTACAGCTTAGCTGGTGGTCCTTTCCAAATGGTTCAGCTTTGGATTAACCTGCCTGCTAAAGATAAAATGGGTAAACCAAGATATCAGGCAATTAAGCAGGCTGATATGGCTCATGTTGATCTTCCCGAAAATGAAGGAAAAATCGAGATCATTGCTGGTAATTATCGGGGCATAAAAGGCAACGCAAATACCTTTACCCCCATAGAACTCTATAATGCCAGGCTAAATAAAGGTGGTGGAGCTACTTTTAACTTTCCTGAGCATTTTAATACCGGATTTATGGTGATTGAGGGTTCGATCAAAATTAATGGGTCCGAAACCGCATCCGTAGATGATTTTATCCACTTCAAAAACAAAGGTGAAGAGATTAAGATCGAAGCGCTAGAAAATAGCGTGGTTTTGATTTTAAGTGGAGAACCTATAGATGAGCCAATTGTTCAGTACGGCCCGTTTTTAATGAATACTGAAGCCGAAATCCATCAGGCAATTGAAGATTACAACCAAGGTAGGTTCGGTTATTTAGAGGAGTAAACAGAAAATCGTCATGCTGAACTTGTTTCAGCATCCATCATACTGAATAGATAAATAAGCCGGCGTTTTTTATAAAATTTGTCGGCTTTTTTTGTACCCGCATATACAGGGCAACCCAGCCGAAAACATCCTCTTGCTAGATAAACAAAACTAAAAGATCCTGAAACAAGTTCAGGAGGACGAAGCGCATCTTAATTTACGCAAGAAAACCTTAACTACCTTAACTTCTTAATGATGAAAAGATCCGTAAACACCACTTATACACCTGATAAACAGTAAGTAAATCAGCATCTTAAAACTGGAATATCGATCCCTCATCTTAACCATTCTTATTAATCATTCATCCAATCTTCATATTCGTTAGTGACATTTGATTAATAAATCAGAACAGAAAAATGTCCGGAAAACAAATATTTCAAACTGAGACCAAAAGACGCTGGCATACATTTACATGGGTAAGCCGTACGTTTTTTTTAGTCTTCATTATCGCAATCATCTGCGTAGTGTACACATTGTCTTCAGTACAGGCACCTAATTTGCCTTTTATCAATACAAATACACCATTAACACAAAAGCAATTAGAGAAGTTAAAAAAATCGCAACAGTATAAGGATTTCACCATCGAAAAATCTAAGCTGCAAAAGATCAAAAAAGATCGTGAAAACCGCATTTTAAGCCATCGTGGTAACAGCAAGCGCATCAACATGGCCTTTTATGTAAGTTGGGCAGCAAGTAAAGAATCATCAATATCAGATTTAAAACGCAACATCAGCCACTTGGATATGGTGGCTACAGAGTCGTTCTTTTTAAATGGTGATTCTATTGTAGATAAAGCAGATACTACGGCCTTAAAAGTAATACATGTCGGCAAAAAATCGGCTATCGCGGTGGTTTCAAATTACAATAAAGATCATTGGGATGGTGCAGCAGTAAGAAGATTATTAAACGATCAATCTGCCCAGCAAAAATTGATCTACGATCTTATTGCGATTACCAAAAAGTACGGTTATGGTGGAATTAATATAGATTTCGAAGAGCTCAATCTCCAAAATAGCGATAGTTTTAACGCTTTTATGAAAAATCTATACACTCGGTTTCACGCAGAAAAACTGAGTGTTTCTCAGGATATTTCACCCGAAAATGACGATTATAAGCCAGAAATTCTTCAAAAATATAATGATTACCTCGTATTAATGGCTTATGACCAGCATACTGAACAAAGTAACGCAGGCGATATTTCCCATCAGGAATGGGTAGAAGAAAAGCTTGATGATATTTGCAGTAAAGTTAATGCCAGCAAAGTAATCCTTGCCTTAGCTTGCTACGGTTACGATTGGCCAAAAAATAGCATTGGGCAACCGGTTACTTACGAGCAGGCGATGACAATGGCCGTTAATTATAAAAGTAAAATAAACTATAATCCTGCTTCTGCCAACTTAAATTACACTTACAACGATGGCAGTGGAATTAAACATGAAGTTTACTTTACTGATGCGGCAACCTATTTTAATTTAATCCGCAAGGCTGATGATTGGGATATTGCTGGTGTAGCCTTATGGCGTTTAGGTTCGGAAGACAAACGCTTATGGTCGTTTATTTCTAATGACCTTAGTTTGGATACACTAAAGAAAAAACCTTTCGATTTACGCAAAATTGCTTCATTAAATATGGGTGGGATCTCCTACTTAGGCGATGGTGAAATTTTGGATCTGATTTCTACCCCTACACCTGGTAGTGTAAAGTTCACTTTAAATAAAGATAACTTTTCTATTGCTGATCAAAAGTATATCAGACTTCCAGAGCAATATGTAATTAAAAGGTTTGGAGAGGCCGATAAGAAAATCGCCTTAACCTTTGATGATGGGCCAGACCCGGTTTATACACCACAGGTGTTAAATATTTTGAAACGGGAAAAAGTACCAGGATGCTTTTTTGTGGTTGGCATTATGGCCGAACAAAACATGGAATTGTTAAGACAGGAATATAATGATGGTTATGAAATTGGAAACCATACTTTCTTCCATCCTGATATGTCGGCCATTGGGCCACGACGGGTAAAGTTCGAACTAAATGCCACCCGTAGGTTAATTGAAGCGGTTACCGGCCACAGCACAATCCTGTTCCGTGCACCATTTAATGCAGATGCCGAACCCCAAAATATTTCAGAAATTCTGCCTGTTGCACAAAGCCGTAAAGAAAATTACATCAATATCGGGGAATATATAGATCCTGAAGATTGGCAACCAGGCAAGACAGCCGATCAGATTTTTAACGAAGTAGTGAAACAACAGGACAACGGTAATATCCTTTTATTACACGATGCTGGTGGAAACCGCGAAGCTACCGTTGCAGCCCTACCCCGGATTATAAAATTCTTTAAAGCCAAAGGTTATACTTTTACAACCGTTGGCGATTTAATGGGCAAAAAAAGATCAGAATTAATGCCTGCGGTGAAATCTATGGCAAATAGTGGTTTTTCAGGTTCTGGTGATTACTTTTTCATCAATTTCTTTTACTATGGGAACATGATTTTAAACATCGTATTTTCTGTAGCGATTGTGCTTGCTATCTTAAGGACCATATTTATCGCCTATTTAGCACTCAGACAGCGAAAAAGAGCGAAACAGAATGTCAGCAAATTGATAGTAAATCCTTCAGAAAAAGTGAGTATTATCATTCCGGCTTACAATGAAGAAGTTACTGCTGTGCAAACCATCAATAGTCTTTTAAAAACTACCTACCCCGATTTTGAACTGATTTTTGTTGATGATGGTTCGAAAGATAAAACCTTCGAAATTATTAACGAACACTTTGGCAACCACCCTCAGGTAAAGGTTTTCCGCAAAGCAAATGGAGGCAAAGCATCTGCATTAAATTATGGTATATCAAAAGCAACTTCCGAATTTGTAGTCTGTATAGATGCCGATACACAGCTAAAAGATGATGCCGTTACCGAACTGATGCGTTATTTTTATAGTGACCAAATTGCGGCAGTTGCTGGTACTGTGAAAGTTGGGAATGCCAACAATATCATTACCAAATGGCAGTCTATAGAATATATCACTGCACAGAATATGGATAGGCGTGCTTTCGACTTATTAAATACAATTACTGTTGTGCCTGGAGCAATAGGCGCTTTCAGAAAAAATGTAATTTTAGAAATTGGCGGATTTACCATCGATACACTTGCCGAAGACTGCGATTTAACCATGCGTATTTTGAAAGCCGGCTACCGCGTAAAAAATTGTGATACTGCAATTGCTTATACCGAAGCACCAGAAACGGTGAATATGTTGCTTAAACAACGTTTCCGCTGGAGTTTTGGCGTAATGCAAAGTTTCTGGAAAAACAGAAAAACACTGCTAAACAAGAAATACGGTTACTTTGGGATGGTAGGAATGCCAAATATTTTGATCTATCAGATCATTTTACCCCTATTTTCACCACTTGCCGATCTTTTTATGTTCATCTCGTTAATTAGTGGTCTATTTTCGTTAAGTGCTATAAATAATTTAACCCTAACCGGATTTTCAGGAATTTTAAGCCTGCATAACGGTTTTGGCCAGGTACTTTTCTATTATATTATCTTTATTGTTGTAGATATGATTTTTGCCGCAATCGCCTTCCGCATGGAAAAAGAAAAATACAGGAATTTACTTTACATATTCCCACAGCGATTTTTCTGGCGGCAATTAATGTATATTGTACTATTCCGTTCGTTCAGAAAAGCCATAAAAGGCGAACTGGAAACCTGGGGAACGTTAAAGCGGACAGGAAACGTTAAAGAGCAGTTGGCGTAATGCTTATCATCAAGATATCGTCATTGCGAGAAGGCTTTTTCAGCCGACGAAGCAATCTTACAACTATCGCTAGTAGCGAGCGCATTATGATTGCTTCGTGCCTCGCAATGACGACCATTCTATTAGGATCTGTCAATGGTAGCCTGTTGAAGAGCTGGTTAAAATGCAATGTAGAGCATTTCGACAAGCTCTCCACAGGAGTCCTTTGGACAATGTGACAGCTCCGAATCAAAATTTAATATTATTACACGTAAACTAAAAAAACATAAACAATTCATAACAAGCTATTTAAAAAAACATTATTATTGTTAATGGAAAAATCTAACCAAACTCCATTTTCCTTTAAACAGATTTTATTGATTGCGCTTATCGCCGGAACATTAGATGGATTGGCAGCAGTTATATTTTTAGGGAAGATGAATTTTATGGGGGTATTTCAATATATCGCCAGTGCTATTATGGGGCCAAATGCTTTTGCCGGAGGGACTAAAACGGCTCTTATAGGTTTAGCACTCCACTACTTTATTGCTTTTTGCTTCACCCTGATTTTTACTATTGCATCAACAAAAACACCTGTTTTACGAAAGAATATCATCCTTTCAGGAATACTATATGGCGTTATCGTTTGGACCATCATGACCTTATTGATTGTTCCACTAACCAAAATACCTGCAGCACCATTTCATTATGAACGCGCGATTTTAAATGCGGTAATTCTGATTTTTTGCATAGGCTTACCGATTTCTTACTTAACCGCCCGAAAATTCTAATAGGAATTAAGGCTTTTCTATCAGGCAAACGGCATAAGAAACAACACCTTCTTCTCTGCCTATAAATCCCATTTGCTCATTGGTAGTGGCTTTTATCGAAATATCTTCGGTAGAAATTCCAATGGCTTCAGCAATATTTTGCTGCATAGCAGGAATATGAGGGTTAATTTTTGGCGCTTCTAAACAAAGCATCGCATCTATATTGCCAATTTGCCATCCTTTTTCGGTCAACAATTTAACCGTTTCCTTCAATAAAACAAGGCTACTGATGCCTTTCCACCTATCATCTGTATTCTTAAAATGGAAACCAATATCGCGGAGGTTGGCTGCCCCTAAAAGCGCATCACAGATGGCGTGAAGCAAAACATCGGCATCCGAATGCCCAAAAGCACCTTTATGATGATCTAATGTAACTCCACCAACAACAAAAGGATGCTGATCTTTTAACTGATGTACATCGAATCCGAAACCTACTCTAATTTTCATGGGTATTAGGTTAATTGTTTAAATACGTTAATCTGCTAATTATAAACCAATAGCTTAAAATTACTTTTTAACAATCTTTTTGTCGCCAAAGTTAAACAATAGACCAAAACGTAGGGTATTTGCAAGTGGACTTGTTTGCGCATTTGCAATCAAATAAGAAAAATCTATATTAAAAACGTTGTATTTTAATCCAAGGCCCAAAGTGAAGTAGCGGCTATCGCCTTTCATTGGGCTTTGATAGTTGTAGCCTGCTCTCACTGCAAACTGTTGGTTATACCAGTATTCTAAGCCTGTTGAAATTCCTACTTCCTTTAATTCTTCACTAAAACCGCCCGGGGCATCACTAAACGAACCAAAAATTCCGGCAGGTACTGAACGGTTAGGATTTTTTCCGCTCACAATGTTATTATTCGAATCGTATATTGGCTGCGTTGGCACCAGCAACTTATTAAAATCAAGGGCAAAAGTTAAGGTACTGAAATCGTCTACAGTAATTGTAGACGCGCCTCCTATTTTAAAATTTGTTGGTAAAAAGAAATTTTCTCCACCATCAGAATAGCTCATTTTTGTTCCAATGTTGGAAATATTAGCGCCTGCAGAAAGAACAGTTTGCCTGCCAAACATTGTAGTTGTTGTTTTGTATAGGCCCGACACATCTACAGCTACCGCATTTCCGCTATGAACCTGCCCTGATGATGAAAATTGACCTGAAGCTAAATTTGAATAAATATACCTTAATGATGTTCCCAACGAAAATTCCTCACCAAAATTACGGGCAAAAGAAACGTCAAAAGCCAATTCATTCGGATTGGAAATTCCCAGGTCTTGTTGGTTGATGTCGGTAAGTTGAATAGAGCCTAAAGAAAAGTACCTTAATGAGGCACCAATGGTATTACGGTCATCCAATTTATAAAAGCCGCTCAAATAGGCAAGATTAATATCAGGCACTAAACTTTTTAACCACGGGCTATAAGAAACAGAAAATCCGTAAGGTTTATCTAAAAATGCAAGTTTAGAAGCATTAATACTGGCTGAATTTACATCACCAGCAACGGCCACGCCAGCATCACCCATTGCACCGGCACGGGCATCGGGCGTAATGAGCAGAAATGGAACTGCTGTTACAATATTGTTTGCCTCGCTACCATTTGTTTGTGTATTGCCTATGGTTACCTGAGCATTTGTTTTACCAAACACCAAGGCCATTGAGAGTGCAGAAAAAGCAAGTTTACTGATGTACTTGAAATTCATCCTTTAAAGGTACGTAATTTTAGATTTTGGTATTTAGCAACAACTGGAGAATATATTCTGTAACGTAAAACCAAAACTTATATTTCACCAAATTACGAATTCTATGATTATTTACTAATTAAACCTACGATTTTTACATACAGGTGTGACTGCAAAAAACCTAAAGCCATAACTAATAACCATTTAGCTTCATAATTGAGCTATTTTCTTTTTTCTACAAAGATTATTAATTCGATTTGTCAACTTAATAATCTTTAAATCAAATATGGTTAATTTATTGCAATCTCTATAAACTTATAACAATACTCTTTTTTATATATGCGCGTTTAAGCTGTCACTAAAAACATAAAAAAATTAATATTGAGGTGACCAGAGCTGTAATATAAGTAATTCCACCTATTGGGCTAATGGCTTGCCAACAGCACTTCTCAATCACCTCCCTTTCTTTTTATCTTGCTTATTTATAATTATTTAGCCTAAATTTAACTGAAAAATTAAGTAGACACAATACGACATAAAATAATACGTTATCACTCAAAAATATAATCGATATTTTATTATCACATTATTTATATATTCATTTAAAATTGTTTAATTTTATCGGTTGAATCCCTATAGGGACGATTTCCCCAACGAACTATATGAAAAAACTGTTACTATATTCTTTTACTTGTTTGTCATTAGCTGCCCTACTTACGAGCTGTAGCTCAAAAGGAGGGAACAGTTCTAGCAAAACAGGTATTCCTTATGCCGATAGGAAAAGCAAAAACAACCAATCTGGTGCTTTTGCTGTAGCTACTCAATACAAGAGAGCTCCAGGACCAGGCTTGATTCCAATTGAAGGTGGAGTTTTAGTTGTTGGTGGTAGTGCCATCGAAGTACCGGGTGTTGAGCCAAATATTTACAATTACAAAAGACAGGTTACTGTTCCATCTTTTTATATGGATGAAACTGAAGTATCGAATACCGATTGGTTAGAATATTTACACTGGATCAGATACAACTACCCTGAAGATCGTGAGTTTTATTATAATGAGCTTCCTGATACTTTAGTGTGGCGCCGCGCATTATCATACAACGAACCTTATGTAGATAACTACTTAAGACACCCAGCTTACCGTGACTACCCTGTTGTAGGTGTTTCATGGGAGCAGGCATCACGTTATTGCGAATGGAGAACTTCGAGAGCTAACGAATTTATTCTACGCGAAAAAGGAATTTTAACTGATTATAAAACTTTAGCCGGTAATGGGAAAAGCAATACTGCTACTACAGCAGCGGCGACTCCAAAACCAGACAAACCTTTTAATACTGATGCATATTTAAATGGCCAGTATGATGATAAGGGGAAAAATGCACCAATCGACTACAATACAAAATCAGGTGCAGCTACATCAACCGCTGGAGGAACAGCAGCCCCGGCATCTGGAGGTAAAAACAATCAGCCTAGAAGAAATGCGACACTAGAGGATGGTGTAATTATGCAGCCTTATCGTTTACCAACAGAAGCTGAATGGGAATATGCTGCTTTAGGTTTAATTGGCAATACAGAATACGAAAACATCAATCAGAATAAAATCTACCCGTGGAATGGCTTAGGTGTGAGCTCTGCCAAAAAGAAAACCAGAGGTATGATTCAGGCCAACTTTAAAAGGGCACCTGGCGATTATATGGGTGTTGGTGGTTCATTAAATGATAAAGGAGATTTAACTGTTCCGGTTATTCAATATGCCCCAAACGACTTCGGCTTATATAATATGGCTGGAAACGTGAATGAATGGGTTAATGATGTTTACAGAACAGGTACATTTACCGATGCAGATGCATTTAACCCATATCGTGGTAACTATTTCACCAATAAAAAATTAGAGGATTCGCAAAGCGGGAAAATCGCATTGGATAAATATGGCAATCCGATCAAGGAAAATGCTTACGCCGGAAGAAAACAAACATGGGCAGAAAAACAGGCACAGGCGAAACGTTCCGATTCAATTTCAAAATCGACTGATCCACAATCTCCAGTAGCATCAACTAGTTACCAGGCCGATCAAAGAGGTTACCGTGATAGACAAAATATTTTATTAAATGAAGAAGGTGTAACGCTTGTAAACGATAAATCAAGAGTTTATAAAGGTGGTTCTTGGAATGATATGGCTTACTGGTTAAACCCCGCAACACGCCGTTTTATGCAACAAGATGAATCATCTGCAGAAGTTGGTTTCCGTTGCGCCATGACTATGCTCGGCGCTCCAGAAATTAGTACTGCAGGTAAAAGAAATTTTAAAAACCCTCCTCAAAAACCTTACAGGGTAAGTAGAGGTAAATAAAAAAGAAAAGTCCCGACATTAAATCGGGACTTTTTTATGCTTTATAGTTTTATTAAATTCTTGTTATACTTCTGTAATGCCACCCCAGGAATCAAATCTTACTGATCATTAAGACCCTGAAATAAATTCAGGGTGACGATCGCGCTTAAGTTCATCGTTTTAACCTTAATGGTAAAAAGCTATCTACTTAAACTGAATCAAGATCTGGTTCTTCTCTACCTTATCGCCCTGCTTAATCAAAACTTTCTTTATCACACCATCGGTTGATGATTTTAGGATATTTTCCATTTTCATCGCTTCCAGCACCAATAGGTTATCACCTTTCTTTACCTCAGCGTTCTCTTCAACCAAAACCTTTAGTACTAAACCGGGCATCGGTGCTTTAATTTCTGAAACTTTATTAGCAGTTAAATTATCCAACCCCAGCTGTTTTAACAAAACGTCAAACTGATCTTCGATGCTAATCTGATAAATATTACCGTTAATCTTTATTTTACAGGTTTTATCTGCTTTGTTCAGCTCAACCAGCTCTGTATTAAAAGATTTATTCTGGTATAAAACGTGCGTAATATTATTCCCAATTGAACTCAGATCGAATTGAATAGGTTCTCCGTTTACCAAAAAAGATGACTCCTTATTTTTAACCTCGAATAAAAACTGATCGTTTACTTTCACTTTATACATTTGTTATTGGGTTAAAGCATACTGAACCAAATTTGCGCCCATTTTAAGCGCCTTAGTCCTCGTTTCTTGTGTGTCTTCAGGATAGGTACCGAAATCTTCCCAGCCATTCCCTAAATCGCATTCAAAGGTGTAATAGCATACAACTCTACCTTTATAAATCAACGCAAATCCCTGTGGCCTTTTATTATCATGCTCATGGATTTTTGGCAAGCCTCCCGGGAACTTAAATTTCTGGTTATATAACGCATGGTTGGCCGGCAATTCGACAAAACTAAGTTCCGGGAATACTTTTTTCATCTGCGGGCGGATAAATTTATCCAATCCATAATTATCATCAATATGAAGAAAACCACCACCTGTAAGGTATTGCCTTAAATTTTTAATTTCCTGATCGTTAAAAACTACGTTTCCGTGGCCAGTCATGTAAACAAATGGATAATTGAATATTTCTTTCGAGCCTACTTCTACAATACTCTCTTCAGCATAAAAATTAGTCTTCAAATTGGCATTACAGTAGGCAATTAAGTTGGGCAATGCTGTTCTATCTGCATACCAATCACCACCACCGTTATACTTTAATTTGGCCATGCGGTAGGTTGGCGGGAATGAACTAAAAGCAGAAAGCACAAAGTACAAAGCTAAAAGGCCAAGGCCACAAGCAATAAACTTAAATTTCGGAAACTGAAAACTGAAAACTGAAAACTTCAAATTGATTATCGGTTAAGGTAATTGATTTCAAAACAAACAGATAATGCAGCCGTTTCTGTGCGCAATCTGTTATCACCTAAAGTTAACGCTTTAAAGCCTTTGTTCAAAGCTAAATTAACTTCATCAGGTGTGAAATCTCCTTCAGGACCAATAAGAACTAAGTATTTTTGATGTGGAACTACAAGTTTGGATATATATTGTTTCTCCCCGTTATCGATACAATGTGCGATTAGTTTATCACCATCAAATGATTTTTTTAAAAAAGCATCCAAAGAAATGGCATCATTTAATTTTGGATGATAGGCCTTTATCGATTGCTTAACAGCAGAAGTAATCACTTTGTTGAGCCGATCCTCTTTAACGATCCTACGCTCCGATCGATCGGTAATAATTGGTGTAATTTCATCAATACCCAACTCTGTAGCTTTTTCTAAAAACCATTCGATGCGGTCGATATTTTTAGTTGGCGCAACAGCAATGTGCAGGTAATGATTTCTTTTATGAAACTCCGTTTCTACTTTTAAAATGGATAAGGAGACTTTTTTCGGATTATCAGAAGTGATTTCAGCAGTGTAAAAGCCACCTTTCCCATCAACCAGGTTAACAATTGAGCCTACGGTAAGGCGAAGCACCCTAACGCAATGTTTGCTCTCTTCTTCGTTAAGCGTATAAGTACTTTGGGTTATATCTGGTGTATAAAAAATATGCATGGTTGAAATTAATGATTATCAACCATATCTGCTTTATTGATCACCAATTCCAACTTGATTGTTTCGATATTCTGTTCTGTTTTTTTAAGGATGGTAAACAGATATCCGTATGATTCGTTGCTTTCGCCTACCTCAGGGATACGTTCAAAAACATGAGAAACCAAACCACCAATGGTATCGAAATCTTCATCCTCTGGTAAATCGTGAGGCAGATGTTCATTTACATCATATACAGTAGCAAATGCATTTACGATAAACTCGTTGTCAGAAACTTTTTCTACCAGTGGCTTTTCTTCATCGTATTCATCCTGGATTTCTCCAACAAGCTCTTCAACAATATCTTCTAACGTAACCATGCCCGCTGTACCGCCAAACTCATCTAATACAATAGCAATCTGTATGCGGTTACTTTGCAGTTCACTCATCAGATCGTTGATTTTCTTGGTTTCTGTAACGAAATATGGTTTTCTGATGATATCGTTTAATGTCCAGTGCTGATTACCCGCTGCAACCAATGGTAAAATATCTTTTGCATGAATAATCCCTACAATTTTATCCATGATCTCATCATAAACCGGTAAACGCGAATACCCTTCCTTAATAATCGTATCAATCACTTCTTCTTTTGGAGAAGTTAGTTCAATACCCGAAATCTTGGTGCGGGGTACCATGATATTCTTCACCACTCGCTCATTAAAATCGAATACATTTTTAATCAGCTCATGTTCGTTATTATCTAAGGCTCCGCTTTCTTTACCCTGGTCTAATAAATACTGAAGTTCTTCGGTACTATGAAGCGATTCATGTCCGCTTGAAGTGTCGATTCCGAATGGCTTAAGGATTATGGCAGCGAGACTGTTTAATGTCCAGATGAATGGTCTAAATACCACATAAAATATCTGCAATGGTACAGAAACAAATAAAGTTGTTGCTACCGGCCGTTGGATAGCAAAAGATTTAGGTGCTAATTCACCAAATACAATGTGCATAATCGTAATCAACGAGAAGGCAACAATTGTAGATGCGGTATGGATAGAAGCATCGCTCAATCCCCACTCCAAACTATCGAACAGATTTTTGAAAATGGTATGCATAACGCCTTCACCTACCCAACCTAAGCCAAGTGATGCAAGCGTTATACCCAGCTGTGTGGCGGCTAAATATCCATCAAGGTTATGAATAATCCCTTTGGCCATTTTGCCAACACGACTGCCTGTTTTTGCTTTAATTTCAATCTGTGATGCCCGGACTTTTACAATTGCAAACTCTGCTGCAACAAAAAATCCGTTTAATAACACCAAAAATAATGCAAAGAATAATCGCCACCCTACAGAAGTGGTATCGGGCTCTTGTAAAGCAACCAAAACTACGTTTGTGGGCAGGATTGCACTTAGCTCAAAATTTAAAAACAAACATACCGTGGGTAAATCCATTAAGCCAATTCTCTAAATGTTGTGTTATAAAGTTCTATGCTTTCTTTAATTACTTTATGCGCATAACGAACACCAAGTAAATGTTCGATGGTTACATTTTTATCTTCTAATGCTTTATAATCCTGAAAGAAACGAACAATCTCTTTCATTTGATGTGGAGGCAATTCATCTAAATCGTTGATGTAGTTCACCGACATATCGTGAGCAGCAACCGCGATAATTTTATCATCTTGCTCTCCATTATCTACCATGTGCATTACGCCAACAACTTTCGCTTCGATCAATGTCATTGGATAAACATCTACCGAGCAAAGCACCAGAATATCTAATGGATCTTTATCATCGCAATAAGTTTGCGGAATGAAGCCATAATTTGCTGGGTACATTACTGATGAAAAAAGCACCCTATCTAACTTGATCAGACCTGACTCTTTATCTATTTCGTATTTTGCTTTTGATCCTTTTGGAATTTCAATAATTGCGTTTACAATTTCTGGAACATTGTGCCCAGGAGATACGCTATGCCATGCGTGATGATCGTCTTTTGCCATTTTTAATTTAAATCTGTTTTATCCTCTTCAGGACCACTCACTACTTTACTTTTTACAAAGGTAATTAATAATGGTATAGTTGTAATAAGGATAAAGCCAATAATAATATATAATAAATAATCGTTAATTTCTTTTTCAAACCTTTTGCCCAAAAAATAACCGAGCAAAGTTAACGAGCAGATCCAAAGTACGCCACCAACAACATTGTATAACGCAAACTTTTTAAACTCTAATTTTACAACCCCCGCAAAAATCGGTGCAAAAGTTCTAACTATTGGCACAAACCTGCCCATAATTAATGCAAAGGCACCTTGTTTGTGATAATAATCCTCTGCAGCTTTTAAATATCTCTTTTTAAAAAAGAAACTGTCTTTTCTGGTGTACAATACGGGGCCAGTTTTACGCCCGAACCAATAGCCGGTAAAATTTCCAGAAATGGCGGCGAAACACAAGCCCGCCAAGAGCACTGCAATGTTCACATCAAGCTTGCCTGTTGCTACAAACATTCCCGCTAAAAACAATAAATAATCACCGGGAAGAAAAAAACCAAAAAACAGGCCCGTTTCTGCATAGATAACGAATACGACGAGATAGAAACCACCCTCCCTCAATAATTTCTCGGGATCAAGTAGCTGATGCAGGTTATTCCAAAAATCGTGCATATTCAATTATTCGTAAAACTACAAATAATTATCAAACAACAGCATACCTATATCAGGTTTAAAATAATTGCAGGATAAATACCTAAAATTATTGTAATTGCTACAGAAACCAGTAACACAACCTTGTACTGTGCCGGAGCTGAAAGCTCTGTTTCTGCGCCGTCTTTAAACCACATGGCTGCAATTACCCTAAAATAATAATAAAAGCCAACCAGTGCATTTAAAATCGCAAATGCAACAAGTAAGGTTTTATATTCGGTCATTACATTCAGGAACATTAAATATTTCCCGATAAAGCCAGCTGTTAGCGGAATACCTGCTAACGAAAGCATAGCTACTGTTAAGCATAATGCTATTAGTGGATTACGCTTAGCTAAACCATTGAAACTTTCGAAGCTATCGCTACCCGTCTTTTGTTTTACTAAAATTAATACCGCAAAAGCGATAATTGATGCGAAGGTGTAAGCCGCGGCATAAACCAATACGTTGTTTTCAGAGTTTTTGGTTAACACAATAAGCGAAAACAATAAGTAACCAGCGTGCGAAATACTCGAATATGCCAACATACGTTTGAAGTTCTTTTGGAACAGCGCAGTTACGTTTCCGATGAATAACGTTAAACAAACAATTACCATAAGTGGTGCAACCCAAAAATCGTGAAGTGGAGCAAGTGCACCAGCAAATAATCTTAAAAAAGCAGCAAAGCCTGCAGTTTTAACTACAGTACTCATGAAAGTGGTAATTAATGAAGGAGCGCCTTCGTATACATCTGGAGTCCAGAAGTGGAAAGGAGCAGCACCAACCTTAAAACTCAAACCAATCATCATCAGGATAACACCCGGATAAAATATTGGAGAAATTGCCTGACTATTTACCAGATAGGCTTGTATTTTATCTAAATCGAATGAGCCTGTAGCGCCATAAATTAAGGTGATACCAAATAAGAGGAAGCCTGTTGAAAAAGCACCCATTAAGAAATACTTTAATGAAGCTTCGTTAGAGGCAAAATCCTTTTTACGGATACCGGCCAAAATGTATAAACTTACCGACATGATTTCTAAGCCTACAAATAACATGGCCATATTTTTATATGATACCATCATAATCATTCCCGCCAGCGCGAAAAGAATCAAAGTATAATATTCGGCTATGTTATCGCTTTTAGCGTGGAAATAGTTCTGTGTTAATAAAAAGATTAAAAGTGTACCGATAATACATATCCCTGAAAATGCCAGGGCGAAGTTATCTGTCTGCATCATCCCAAAATGAACAGCATTGCCGTTCCACGCACAAAAAGTAAATCCCAGTGCAGTAAGTAAGCCAACAACGGTAAGTGGTAGTAATGCTTTATTTGCCTTAAACAAACCTGCATAAAGCACTATAAAAGCTGTTATACTAATGGTTATAATAATATTCATTGCTTAATTTACTGTGTTTAATTTTTGATTTACCTGTTCTAATAAGTGTTGTACAGATGCCTCTGTTAAGTGCAAAATTGGTTTCGGATAAACACCCAAAATAATAATCAGTGCACAAATTGTATAAAGAACCAATTTTTCGGTCCCTTTAATATCGGTAAAAGTGATAGTTAAGCTGTTGGTTTCGCCCAACATTACATTTTGGTACATGCGTAACATATAGACAGCACCAAAGATAATGGTTAATCCTGCAATAGCTGCAGCCCAAATGCCGTAGTTGTAAACGCCCATTAGCAGTAAAAACTCACCAATAAATCCGTTTGTTCCCGGCAAAGCTACAGTGCCTAAAACAATGATCAGAAAAGTAAGCGCCAACTGTGGTGCTACTTTCGCAATTCCACCTAACTCTTCAATTTTATTGGTTTTAACACGAGAGAAGATGATATCTAAAACAAAGAATAAACCTACTACATTAATACCATGACTCAACATCTGTACCATTGCACCTTGCATACCTTGCTGGTTAAAAGCAAAGATACCTGCTGATATTAATCCAACGTGAGCAATAGATGAATAAGCTACTAAACGTTTCGCATCCTTTTGTGTAAAAGCAATCAGGGAAGCATAAACAATACCGATGATTGATAAAACAATAGCCACTTGGCCCCACTCGTGAACGCCTGCCGGAACAATTGGCAATAACCACCTAATTACGCCATAAATACCCATTTTTAACATGATACCCGATAACAGCATTGTTCCTTGTGTAGGTGCTGCGGTATAAGTATCAGGCTGCCAGGTGTGGAAAGGGAAAATCGGCATCTTAATGGCAAAAGCGATAAAGAAAGCCCAGAAAATCCATCCTTGTTGTGCACTATCTAAGTTTAAAGCGTAAAAGGCTTGAATGTCAAAATTGTGTGCTGGGTTTTGAAGATATAAGTAAATAATACCCATCAACATAAATAATGAACCTGCAATGGTATACACGAAAAATTTCATGTTGATACGGATGCGGTCTTTTCCTCCCCAGATGGCGCAGATAAAGTAGATTGGAATTAATGCAGCTTCCCATCCAATATAGAACAAGAACGCATCTAATGCCGTAAATACCAACAATAGGCCACATTGCATAAACAAAATCAACGCATAAAATGCAGCTCGATTTTTATACTGGTGGTTGTAGCTCGATAAAATAATGATCGGTACCAATAAATTGGTTAGCAATACCACAAGCATGCTAATGCCATCGATACCAGCGTGGAAATTGATGCCTAAATCTGCAATCCATGGCAAATTAACCTCAAACTGGGTACTTGCATTTGGAATGAAATTACCGGCGATAATCAAAGTCAAAACCAAAGAAACAACCGAAAATACGGTCGAAACTATTTTAGCCGACTTACCAGCAAATGCAGCAATAATTGCACCTGCAAGCGGAAGAAATATAAGTAGTAAAAGTTGTTCCATTATTTAATTTTGAACCCTTTTTATATGTAATAAAATGTATATGCAAGTAATGCGATGATACCAAATACCATCATAAAAATATAGAAACCTACGTTTCCACTTTGTAGCAAACGAATACCTTTACTGGCTTCGTTTGTACTCCATCCCAGTCCGTTCACAATTCCATCGATAAATTTGTTATCGATAATCCTATAAAAGAATTTCGAAAGTGCATCTAATGGTTTAGTGATCAGGAAATCATAAATTTCATCGAGGTAGAATTTACTATAGGATAACTTTGCCAGAGCAGAACGCGGTGCTTCATCAGCAACAGGAACGCGCGCTCCCCTTACATACCTGCTATGGGCATAAAATAAAGCTGCTATAGCGGCGGTTACTGATATTGCCATTAAACCTATTTCAGTTGAATGGCTTAAATCCAATTCGTGTTGCGCAACGCCTGCTCCAGTTAACCAATGTGCCAACCATTCGTTTCCACCAAAAATATGCGGGAAGTTGATTGCTCCACCTATTGCAGCAAGAATAGCTAAAATGATTAAAGGCAGGGTCATTGCTGTTGGCGATTCGTGCACATGGCTTTCTTCGTGATGTGTTCCACGGTATTTACCAAAGAAAGTCAAGAACATCATTCGGAACATATAGAATGCCGTTAAGAATGCGGTTAAAACCCCAATTCCCCAAAGTATCGGACTAGTCTGGAAAGCATGTGCTAAAATTTCATCCTTTGAGAAGAAACCAGAGAACGGTGGTAAACCTGCAATGGCAATGGTACCGATCAGCATAGTTAAGAAAGTAACCGGAAGTTTTTTCCTCAATCCGCCCATATGGCGCATATCTTGCTCATGGTGCATGGCATGGATAACCGAACCTGCACCCAAGAATAATAATGCTTTAAAGAATGCGTGGGTTAAAACATGGAAAAATGAACCTGTATAAGCACCAACGCCAAGGCCTAAAAACATATACCCCAGTTGCGATACGGTTGAATAAGCCAACACTTTTTTAATATCAGTCTGTGTTAAAGCAATAATTGCTGCAACTAAAGCTGTAGCCGCTCCAACAATGGCAATGATATGCTGTGTAAGCGGAGCAAGATCGAACAATACGCTCGAACGTGCAATCATATAAATACCAGCTGTAACCATGGTAGCTGCGTGGATCAAAGCCGAAACCGGCGTTGGTCCGGCCATTGCATCTGGTAACCAGGTAAACAAAGGCAATTGAGCCGATTTACCGCAGGCACCGATAAACAACAAGATGGTAATTAAAACCAACGCATCATTACCGGGCAACATATTAGCTGCTTGAGGGAAAACTTTAGCAAATTCTACACTACCAAAAGTGGTGAAGATTAAGAATACGCCTAACAAAAAGCCTAAATCGCCAATACGGTTCATTACGAAAGCTTTTTTAGCTGCTGAAGCATAAGCACTGTTTGTATACCAGAAACCGATTAACAGGTAAGAGCATAAACCTACGCCTTCCCAACCGATAAACATAACGATGTAGTTTGATCCCAATACCAATAAAAGCATGAAGAATACAAACAGGTTCAGATAAGCGAAAAACTTACCGAATCCTGCATCATTGTGCATATAGCTGGTAGAATATAAATGGATTAGGAAACCAATTCCAGTGATGATCAAAAGCATGATCGAACTTAAAGGATCAACCAGGAAAGATAATGGAATGTGTAATGTACCTGCGCTGATCCAATCGAATAAAAATACTTCGTGAGATTTTTGTGTGTCGCCTTGTAAACTAAAGAAAATAACTACGCTGATAATAAAGGAGGCTAAGATTACCCCGCTTCCGATGATACCAACAAGTCCTTTAGATAAAGAGTTTCTGCCTAGTCCATTAATTACAAACCCTAAAAAAGGAAGTAACGGAACCAACCAAATCAATTGTTCTATTGTCATTCTTATTATATATTTACCACTTAAGGCGATTTAAAACATTAATATCTACTGATTTCGTATTTCTGTAAACCATTACGATAATTGCCAGGCCTACTGCAACCTCTGCAGCTGCCAAAGCCATAATGAAGAATACGAAAACCTGCCCTGATGGGTCATTGTTATGAACCGAGAATGCTGTTAAAAGTAAATTAACCGCATTTAGCATCAGCTCAACCGACATAAAAATTACAATGGCATTTCTGCGGGTAAGTACGCCTATTACGCCAATAGAAAAAATAATGGCACTTAAATAGATGTAGTGGTTTAGCGGAACGCCTGCTGCTTGTGTGAATAAATTTTCCATTATGCTTCTACCTCATCTCTTTTAGATAATAAAACGGCCCCAACCATTGCTGCCAATAGTAACAGAGATGACAATTCGAAAGGCAATAAGAATGGGCCAAAAAGCTCCTTACCTAGACTTTCTACCAACCCTAATCCTGGATTTTTCAAAATCAATGGACTGGTAATACTTGCTGATTTTAAAGAACCGATTAAGGTTACAACCAAACAACCGCCAGCAATTACACCTACGATTTTGATCAGTGGCGATTTACTCGGCTCAGTTTCTTTGTTCAGGTTAAGTAACATCAGTACAAAAAGAAACAATACCATTATGGCCCCCATGTAAACGATAAAGTTTACCACCGCTAAAAACTGTGCGTTTAATAGCACATAGTGTACAGTGAAGGTAAAAAAGGTAAGGATTAAGTACAATACACTGTGGATCGGATTTTTTGCAAAAATCACCATCAGCGAAAAGATGATACTTAATGTGGCTACGAAATAGAATACTTGTGTACTCATTAATTAATTGTTTATTTATGTTCCATGATTTGTGTCTCCACAAACCATTATTTATATTTCGTTTCGTGAAGACACGAACCGAACTTAAGATTATTTATCATGGTTCATGTCTTCACGAACCATCATTTTATTTTTTCATTTCCAATGGAGCCTCTACCAACTTATCTTTTCCGTAAATGAAATCCTTACGTAAATAATCAGCAGGTACAATCGGCCCATCTAAGTAAATAGCTTCTTTTGGACAAGCTTCTTCACATAATCCACAGAAAATGCAACGCAACATATTGATTTCGTAAGTTGCTGCATATTTTTCTTCGCGGTATAAATCTTTCTCCTCAGGTTTGCGTTCAGCGGCAATCATGGTAATGGCTTCAGCAGGACAAGATAAAGCGCATAAACCACATGCAGTACAACGTTCCTTACCATTCTCATCGCGTTTTAGCGAGTGCATACCTCTAAAGTTGGTAGAGAATTCGCGCTCTACTTCGGGATATCTTATAGTAGCCTCTTTCTTAAATAAGTGACTGATGGTAATGCCCATACCTTTAGCTATTGCCGGCAGGTACATCCGCTCCATAAAGCTCAATGGCTTTTGTTCCAGTACTTTTTTCTTATTACTTAATGATTCCATAATTAAAACTTCTCAATAATCGCAATCACAACACCTGTTATTATAATATTGGCAATAGCCAAAGGTATTAAACCTTTCCAACCTAAATTCATCAATTGATCGTAACGGAAACGAGGGATTGTCCAACGTACCCACATGAAGAAAAAGATGAAAGCACATATTTTACCGAAGAAAACTGCTGTACCAAAAAGCGGCGCCCAGGTTGGGCCTAACCACACCGCCATCGAATCCATACCAGGGTAATTATAACCACCCCAATATAAAGCCGCCATTACTGCCGATGATACAAACATGTTGATATATTCAGCAAATAGATAAAAACCTAATTTCATTGAAGAATATTCGGTATGGTAACCACCTATTAATTCCGTTTCGCATTCAGGTAAATCGAATGGCGCACGGTTGGTTTCGGCAAATGAACAAACCATAAAGATTAGGAATCCAAGTGGCTGATATAAAACATTCCATCTCCAGCCATGTTGCTGATCAACAATTTCTTTTAAGCTTAAGGTATTCGTCATTAAAAGCAAAGCGATGATCGATAATCCCATTGCAATTTCATAACTGATGTTCTGCGAAGCTGCACGGATAGCACTTAACAAAGAGTATTTGTTGTTTGAAGCCCATCCCCCAATCATTACACCGTAAACACCTAATGAAACGACTCCAAAAATGTATAAAACTCCAACATTGATATCTGAAACCTGTAAAGGAATAGTTTTGCCTGCAATTAAAACAGGACTGCCCCACGGGATAACCGCCGTACCTATACAGGCACAAAGCAATGCCAAACCCGGGCCAGCGATAAATAAAAATCTGTTTGATGAGGTAGGAATAATTTCCTCTTTCATAAACATTTTTAATCCATCGGCCAATGGTTGTAAAATACCAAAGGGACCGGCTCTATCCGGACCTAAACGATCTTGTAAATATGCAGCAACTTTACGTTCAGCATAAGTAGAATACATGGCAATAACTAAACTGATGCCGAAAATTACAGCTACCAGGATAAATTTTTCTATAACAAAAGCGCTATCCATTAGTATTTAACTGTTTTATGTAATTCAATTTCATTTGCAGCTTGTAATGCCTTATTTGGCTGAATTACATGCAAAGGTTTTAATGTTTCGTAGTGATTAGATGCAATTACCGAAGTGTCATCAATGTGTGTTGGATGTTCAATTACCCAATCAGCAGTTGCTTTTTTATCGAAGCGGCAAGTATTGCAAATAAATTCTTCTACTTCTCCAAACTGATCTTTACGTGCGGTAACACGTAAAACATCTGCTCCTTTATACCAAAGTGTTACTTTACCATTGCATTTTTCGTGATCGCAATCGCGGTGTGCATCAACTGGTTTGGTAAACCAAACACGGTTTTTAAAACGGAAAGTTTTATCGGTTAAAGCACCTACTGGGCAAACATCGATTACGTTTCCTGAGAAATCGTTGTCAACAGCCTGGGTGATGTAAGTAGAAATTTCGGAATGGTCGCCACGGTTCAAGATACCATGAACACGTTTGTTTGTAATCTGATCAGCCGTGAAAACACAACGGTAGCACAAAATACAACGATTCATGTGCAACTGGATTTTATCACCTATATCAATACGCTCAAAAGTACGGCGTTCAAACTCATAACGTGTTTTTTGCAAACCGTGTTCATAACCTAAGTTCTGAAGATCACATTCCCCTGCCTGATCGCAAACAGGGCAATCTAAGGGGTGATTAATCAATAAGATCTCTACAACACCTGCACGTGCTTCCAAAACTTCTGGTGAAGTAATGTTAAGCACTTCCATCCCATCCATCACGGTTGTGCGGCAAGAAGCCACCAATTTAGGCATTGGGCGAGGATCTTTCTCCGAACCTTTAGTCACTTTTACAATACAGGTACGGCATTTACCGCCACTGCCTTGTAATTTAGAATAATAGCACATTGCTGGCGGAACAATATCCCCTCCAATCTGCCTTGCAGCATTCAGAATGGTTGTTCCGTTATCCACCTCTACTGTTATCCCATCTATCGTAACCTTAACTTTTTCACTCATGGTTAATGATATTCTTTTTATTTTTTATTCTTCTACCGTCATTGCGAGGCATGAAGCAATCTTTTTTACAATTTATTATTTCTCTTTCGAGATTTTATAACCAATTTCTTTTCTTGGCTTTTCTTTCTGTTCTAGTAGCTCATCAAAATACCTGAATATGACTTCAATATTTTTGTCCTGATTATCTACTTTCTTTTTAATCTTTTCTACTTCTAGTCTTATTTCTGTATTACTTAAAACCATCGTTCTAAGCTGTACAAACACATCAATAATTTTAATACTTACTTCTACCGCCTGTTTACTTTTTAAAACGTTTGATAGTTGTAAAATACCATGTTCGCTAAATGCAAACGGAAGATACTTTGAATACTTTCCTTGTTCTAAGGTCACAAATTGCGACCTTAGAACCTCATTTTCTTCTTTCGTCAGTTCAAACATAAAGTGCTCTGGAAAACGCTCTATATTTCTTCTAACTTGTTCTTTTAATCTTTTAGTATCAACGCCAAAGAGCTCTGCCAAATCAGAATCTAACATCACCTTCACTCCTCTAAAAAGATATATTTTATTAACTATTACTTCGTTGGGGATGATTACGGGTGATATTTCTTCTTTCATTTACATATTCATTGTGTTAAGTTCTTTTCCTAAGGTCGCAAAATGCGACCTTAGGATTTTAGTATCACAAACCGTAATACTAAATATTTATTTCTCTTCCGTTACCGGAGCTTTTTCAATCGGTGTTGCATAATTTGCAATACCATAATTTTGGCTCTGACTCTTAACAGGTTCTTTAATGTGCCATTCAAATTCATCTCTAAAGTGACGGATTGCGCTGGCTACAGGCCAAGCCGCTGCATCACCCAGCGGACAGATTGTATTCCCTTCAATTTTACGTTGAATGTCCCACAATAAATCAACATCTTCCATTTTACCATGGCCGTGTTCGATTTTGTGTAACACTTTTTCCATCCATCCCGTACCCTCGCGGCAAGGTGAACATTGTCCACAGCTTTCATGGTGATAAAAACGGGCAAAATTCCAGGTATTTCTAACGATACACTGATCTTCATCAAAAGCGATAAAACCACCTGAACCCATCATGGTTCCGGTAGCGAATCCACCTTCTGATAACGATTCGTAACTCATTAAACGAGGTTCGCCATTAGCATATTTCAAGGTTAAATTAGCAGGTAAAATAGGCACAGATGATCCACCTGCAACTGTTGCCTTTAAACGTTTACCATTCGCAATACCGCCACAATACTCGTCAGAATAAATAAATTCTTCCACTGGTAAACCCAATTCGATTTCGTAAACACCTGGTTTTACTAGATTACCTGACGCAGATATCAATTTTGTACCTGTACTTCTACCGATACCAATTTTTGCATATTCATCGCCACCATCGTTGATAATAGGCACAACTGCAGCAATCGATTCAACATTGTTAACCACTGTAGGGCAACCATACAAACCTGCAATTGCCGGAAATGGTGGTTTAATCCGTGGATTGCCTCTTTTACCTTCAAGCGATTCTAACAAAGCAGTTTCTTCACCACAAATGTAAGCGCCGCCGCCTGGCTGAACATATAATTCTAAATCGTAACCTGTTCCTAAAATGTTTTTACCTAACCATCCTGCAGCTTTAGCTTCCGCAATTGCTTTTTCTAAAATGCGGATCTGAGGCATCATCTCACCACGTACATAGATATAAGAGACCTTGGCACCCAATGCGAAACTCGATACAATCATTCCCTCAATTAATGCGTGGGGAATATAAGTCATCAAATAACGGTCTTTAAAAGTTCCGGGCTCTGATTCATCAGCATTACACACCAAATAACGTGCAACACCCTCTGGTTTAGCCAAAAAGCTCCATTTCATCCCGGTTGGGAAACCCGCACCTCCGCGACCGCGTAAGCCCGATTTCTTAACTTCTTCAACAATCTCTTCAGGTGTTAAAGTTTTAAGGGCTTTTTCCACAGCACGGTACCCGCCTTTTTGGCGATAGACTTCAAGTGTATTGATGCCCGGTACGTTTATATGCTCAAGTAACAGTTTTCGAGACATTTTAATTAGTCTAGAGTCTGTAGTCTGTAGTCCATAGTCATGAGTCAAAACAACTCTCGACTTAAGACTTCCGACTTAGGACTTATTTTTCAAATCTTCAATCAATTTATCTACACTTGCTTCGGTAAGGTTTTCGTAGAAAGTATATTCCGGGCTAATCTGTAACACCGGACCAAAACCACAAGCAGCTAAACATTCAACTCCTCTAAAGCTGAATAAACCATCAGCAGTAACTTCACCTTCTTTAACACCTAACTTGTTTTCCAAGTGGCTTAATATTTTTTCGGCACCTACCAAGCAACATGGGCCGGTACGACAAACCTCCAAAGCATACTTACCTTGTGGTTTTAAAAAGTACATGGTATAAAATGTTGCCACTTCATACACTTCAATTGGCTGAATATTCAAATATTCAGCTACTTTATCCATCGCTGGTGTACTCACCCAAAGGTATTCGGCCTGTACCAAGTGCAATAATGGCAACAAAGCTGATTTGTGCTTACCTTCAGGATAACGGCTTTTTACATCATCAAATTTGGCCAGCAATTCTGATGAAAACACTACAGGTGTTTGTTCTTCTACTTTAAGCATCTAATTCTCCTGCAATAATATTCATACTACTCATGTTGATAATGGCATCAGACAATAACATGCCCTCGCTCATTGGTGCAAACATCTGGTAGTTTACAAAACTTGGTCTGCGGAAGTGTAAACGGTACGGTGTACGGCCTCCATCATTAATCAGATAGAATCCTAACTCACCATTTCCGCCTTCTACAGCGTGATAAACTTCTGCTTTTGGCGCATCAATTTCACCCATCACAATTTTGAAGTGATAGATCAATGCTTCCATATTGTTGTAAACTTCTTGTTTTGGAGGGAGGTAAAATTCAGGAACATCGGCATGAAAAATACCCTTTGGCTCTGTTTTTAATTTCACAAGTGCCTGTTCGATAATGCGGACACTTTGCCACATCTCTTCATTACGCACCAAATACCTATCGTAAATATCGCCACTTGTACCTACCGGAACTTCAAAGTCGAAATCCTGATAGGAAGAATATGGATCGCTTACACGCACATCATAATCTACACCGGTAGCACGCAAAAGCGGCCCAGTCCAGCTATATTCTAAAGCAGCTTCTTTAGTTACTTCTGCAACACCAGCCGTTCTATCAATAAAAATACGGTTACGTGTTAACAGATTTTCGAACTCTTTTAACGCTTTAGGGAATTCTTTTAAAAATTTATCGATTTTAGCAAAGGCGATATCATTGAAATCTCTTTCAAACCCACCAATACGGCCAATATTTGTGGTTAAACGTGCACCACAAACTTCTTCGAAGATTTCGTAAATATGCTCACGGAACTGGAAAAGATATAAGAAAGTGGTTGTTGCCCCGGTATCCTGACCAATGATCGTGTTACAGATAATGTGATCGGCAATACGCGAAAGCTCCATAATGATTACCCGAAGGTAATCTACACGTTTCGGCATCTGAATATTTAACAACTTCTCAACCGTCATGTGCCATCCCATATTGTTAATAGGCGACGAGCAATAGTTTAAACGGTCGGTAAGTGGTGTAATTTGATAAAATGGGCGATGCTCCGCTATCTTTTCGAAAGCACGGTGGATATACCCAATGGTAGAAACGCCGCTTACAATACGTTCGCCATCTAATTGCAAAACGTTTTGAAAAACGCCGTGTGTTGCAGGGTGCGTTGGGCCTAAGTTTAAGGTTACCAGCTCACTTTGCGGGTCGTTATCTGTAAATACCGGATGGTTATGATTCATAGTTTACCTTCCAAAAAATTCGTCTTTTTTATCTACTCTGTTCGGATCTTCCAATGGATATTGTTTCAACATCGGGTGAACACCTAAGTCGTCCATATTTAAAATACGGCGTAAATCTGGGTGACCTTCAAATTTAACCCCGAACAGATCATAAGTTTCACGTTCCATCCAGTTGGCACCTTTCCAAACAGTTGTTGCTGTAGGAATAGTTGGATTTTGTTCTGAAATGAAAACCTTAATCCTGATTCTAACTTTCTCCACCATGTTGTGCAAATGGTAAACCACTGCAATACCATGATCTTTACCTGGATAGTGAACCGCGGTAATGTCAGTAAGGAAATTGAATTTTAATTCTTCTTTAAGATGTGAAAGCACATTGATGATCACATCTTTATAAGTTACAAAGGTTAATAAACCATAAGGCTCAGAAACGGCGGTAACTTTTTCGCCAAACTTTTCAGTCAGCTTAACGTGGATATCGTTATTTAGTGTCGTTTCTTCCATTATTTAATGCCGTATTGACCCAAAAGTTCTTTGTAATAATCAGAATTTCTTCTTCTGCCCGACTCGTTTTTCACTAAATCCTGAATACGTTGAAAACCATCTAAAATGGCTTCAGGTCTCGGCGGACAACCCGGAACGTAAACATCCACCGGAATAACCTCATCAATACCTTGCAATACGGAATAAGTATCGAAAATACCACCGCTACTGGCACAGGCACCAACAGCCATTACCCAACGTGGCTCTGCCATTTGGATATAAACCTGCTTTAATACCGGGGCCATCTTTTTAGCGATAGTCCCCATAACCATTAAAACATCGGCCTGGCGGGGAGAAAAACTTAAGCGTTCGGCGCCGAAACGACCAAGATCGTAATGAGAACCCATGGTTGCCATAAACTCGATTCCACAACAAGAAGTCGCGAAAGGTAAAGGCCATAATGAATTTGAGCGGGCCAAACCAATCACTTTATCAAGAGAGGTGGCAAAAAAGCCAGATCCTTCTATCCCTGGAGGCGCATCAACTATATTAATTTCACTCATGTTTATAAACAAAAAATGCTCATCCCTTTGCAGAATGAGCAACAAATTTACAATATTTTAAAGGCAAACAAACTAGCTTTACTCGATTTAGAACCTTTCTAAATAACTAAAACAACTATAAGTTAGTGTAAGTGATACACATTTGGTTTGCAGTAGGCAATTTTCAGTTTACAGTTTTTAAACCGAGAACTATTAACTGCCAATCGTGAACAGATAACTGCCAATAGACTAGTTCCAGTCTAAAACCTTTTTCTTGATGACGTAGATGAAACCTAACAATAAAGTACCCATGAAAATGAACATTTCGATCATTCCATCCATCCTTAATGTACGGAAATTAACTGCCCAAGGATACATAAAGATAACCTCTACATCGAACAGTACAAATAAGATGGCTACTACGAAATATTTGATGGAGAAAGGCTGACGTGCATTACCTACTGATTTAATACCGGCCTCAAAAGTTTCTAATTTATCGCTTGTTTTGCGTTTTGGCCCTAAAAAGTGGGTAGCAACCAATGTGGTTACCACAAAACCTAAAGCAACAATTACTTGAAATATAATTGGTAAAAAATCTATAGCCGAACTCTGCGCTTGCATATTATTTATTTTATGTTGCAAAAGTAAAAGAAAAAGGCAGAGTAACCAAACTCTGCCTTTTCTAAATTATTTAACTTTTTAATTATTTGCCTTTACCTTTTGGAGCTGGAGCTGCTAATTCTTTCAGTTTAGCTGCAGCAAAAGTTCCGGTAGGATAAACAGCTACACTTTTGTTAAAATATTCTTTAGCTTTTTCTTTGTCTTTGTAGTAATAATAACCACCAATAGTATCATAAGCTTCAGAAAGTTTTTTAGCATTTGCTGTAGCCAATTCTGGTTTTTCAGTTATCTTTTTGATATACTCTTCATAAAAAGGAAGCATCAAACCTTTAGGTTCTTTTTCATCATCCAGTAAACTGTTAATACGAGCTCTTGTTAAATATGCATCATAAGTTTCAGGAGCAAGTTGTGTCACTTTAGCAATCGATGAGTCAGCCCTTACTAAAATATCTTTTGAAGGATTTTGTTTTGCAGTTAATTTGCCTGCGTAATCAAAATAATTCGCCATTGCATTATAGTAATAGTTATATAATGCTCCTTTTCCGTTAGGGTTAGCTTTTATAGCTTTCTCATAAATCTCAGCCGATTTAGCATATTTTTTTGCATCGTAGAAACTTTTAGCCACTTCAGCCAATGCATCAGCATTTGTCGAGTCCTTTTCTACAGCTTTAGTAATATTAATTAATGCTAAACTATCTTGACCAGCTTTTAATTGAGCTTTACCTAAATATAAATAATCGAAAGCAAGAATTTTATTTGGATCTTTCTCTTTAGAGAAAAAATCATTCATACTCGTAAGCGCAGCAGGATAGTTTTTATTCTCATAAGCGGCCCAACCTTTCATCCTGGATACAATTGCACTTTTAGGATCATTAGCAGGGGCCTGTATAGTTGTTGCTACCTGCTCCAAGGTAGGAAAATCTTTTGCATAGAATAAGAATTGAGCATAACGCAATTGAGATTCTAAAGATTTATCCGTTAAATCCATGTATTTTTTGTAATTCTCAATCGCTTTTTTTGCTTTTTCTTTATCTGTACCAAAGCTACTCCACTGTAAATATAACTCACCTAACTCGCGGTAAGCAGGGCCATAGTTTGCATCAGCAGCAATTACATCTTGCAATTCTTTTTCACCTTCAGGAAAAGCCCTAGACTCTTTGTACATTTTACCAATCTGTGTTTTGGCTCTTCTGTTGTTTGGATCCACATCACCAACACGCATATAAGGGCCTAATGCTTCAGAATTTTTCTTCTGTAAAGCATAGGCATCGCCTTGTGCCAAGAAAACTTCTGCATCTTTATCTTTAGAATCTAATTCATCAGCTTTGGTAATGTTTGCTAAAGCGTTGGTAAAATCAGGCTTAGATACATCATCACTAGGTTTATCTTGTGCTAAATAGGCTTTACCGATATACAAATAAGTTTTGTAATCTTTTGGTGCCAAAGCTACCGCCTTGTCGAAGTTAGTTTTAGCAGAACTTGGACTATTAGATAACATATCTGCTTCACCTAAACCAATTAGGTTTAAGTTATTTTTTGGATCAGCGGTAACACCTTTGGTAAATACGGCCCTAGCAGAGTCGATATAACCGGTTTTTAAGTAAACCAAACCAAGATTGTAATAGTTATTACCATCTGATGCTTTTGAGCTCACCAACGATTTAAGCATTGATGATGCTTTCTGATACTGCTCCGCGTCGATGGCTTTTTTCGCGTCATTTAAATCTTGAGCAAAAACTGCAGAACCCATCAACACCAAACCTACATTTAAGGTTATTGCTTTCTTTAAAATTTTCATCGGATATTCTGTTTTTTTATTTAATAAAAATGAAGTGTCTCTTTAGATTTACTTCGTGGTTCAATTTATAATTTTTAATTTAATTCCCTTTTGTCAGGTTAATTTGTCTTGGCATTAATTTATGCGGGCCAAGTCCAGATTTAAGTACAATCAATTGTCCCCTCTGACTTCTTAACCATGTTGCAAATCCTGTGCCTAAACCATCTCTTCCCTCGCAATCTATAATATTTATATTTCTTAAGAAAGGATAAACACCGTTAATTAAGTTATCTTGAGTTGGTTTATAGAACTGATCGTCTCCTACCTTTCCTTTTACATTCTTTACACCCAGCACTTTTATCTGAGAAAGGTATTCGCTCATCTCAGTATCCTTGTCCGTGATCCAATTCACGCCCAAAATACCAATAAAATCTTTATCTTCTGCAATAAGTTTAATTACTTCTTTGCTAGAATTTTTAGAGTAAACACCTGTAGCTGGAAATTGGCTGATATGGGCCAACTCTTTAAAATATTGAAAGGTACTTGAATAAGCGTTATCAAAGACCAATTTTTTATCTGATTTCTTCCCCTGTAATATATCAATCACCTCTTTAACGTTAATTGTACTATCGATATTGCCCTGATTGGTAATTAAAGCAATACCATCAATGGCAAAACGCGAAGAGTTGATTTTAATATTACGTTGGTTATAATACTTTTCTTCCGCTTTGGTTAATAACCGTGGCAAAACAATTACCCTTATACTATCATTAAGAAAGGCAGGCAATAATTTTTCTTCAGGTTTTACCGTTGTCTGAAATTTTGCATCCGGATAATCCAAACTAAAAATATCGATCTGATCCTGAACAATCGGTCCAACACTTTCATCAACCAATATTTTTAGGGTACCGCTTGTTCTGGTTTCTTTAACTGCATTGGCTTTATTCTTACGTTTGCAGGATACAAGTAAAGCTAGTACACAAAATATTAAAAGAAAATTTTTCATTGAAATGATTAATCGCGCCTTCCAAGGCTTAAAAGTCTTACAAATGCATAAATAATTAGGAAGATACCGATTGCGATGCGGCCCCATTGTGGAATAGTGCTTAAGCGCAGGGCAATTGGTTCGTAAAATATAAATGCAAAGCCCAATACCACATAAAAAACAAACATGACAAGGCCTAAAATGAGCAAAAACCGCTGTTTAGGCGATTTTTGCTTAAAAATATCAAAATTTAACATCTACTATTAGTTCAATGTAAAGTTAACGTTGATGTTGTATTTTACCCTTACCGGCTTACCATTTTGGATACCTGGGTTCCAACGTGGACTAGCCTTCAATACACGGATGGCTTCTTCATCAGTTCCGCTACCCAATCCACGGGTAACTGTGATATCAGTTAATTTACCATCTTTTTCAACAACGAAAGATAAAAATACTTTACCTTGAACGTTGTTTTCTTGTGCCATTGGCGGGTACTTTATTGCTTTACTTAAGTATCCATAAAACTTAGAGATACCTCCTGGGAATTCTGGTTGTTTCTCGATACTAACAAAGTCGTAAACTTTATTATCATCAACTGCAACAGCAGCTTCTCTTTTTGGTCCTTCACCTACTGGTTCAGCGATAACAATATCAGCTGTTGGATCACCTTTGATATCTCTCTGCCCTGGATCTGCTTCCTTCAATTTTTCAACCGTAGGTGGTTCATCACGAACCTCTATATCTGGTTTTACAATTGGAGGTGGCATTTTCACCTGGTCAACTTTTGGTGGAGGTGGCTCTACCGGTGGTGGTGGCGGTGTTTTAGGATCTACTGGTGGTGGTGGCGCTAAAATTACTTCTTGTGCTTTTAATTGCTCATCTTCATGATCCATTGAGCCTTTAATCAGGCTATAGATTTTAGGAGAGAAAAATAACACAATAAATATAATAGAGCCGATAATTAATGCTTTTGAGGTGTTGGCACCATTGCTTTTACGCAATTGATACGCACCGTAGGTTTTGTTTTTATCTGCAAAAACCACTTCAAGCCATTCTTTTCTGAATATATCTAACTTCGACATAACTATTGGTTTTACTGATTATAAAATTCCTTTTTCTTTCATGAACTGCTTCTCATTATCAAGGATGTTATCATCATCGATCTGACGAACCTTAACTTTAAGAATTTCCAACTCATCCATGATGTCTACAAAGTTTTGGAATGTAGAACCTGATGTTGGTTTTACCAGTACAACAAAGTCTCCAGCAACGCCTGAGGCATCAGCTGCTTTTCTATTTTTAACAATAGCATCTTCGATTTGTGAACCAGATTCTATAGTTGGTGCGCTTTCGCCAGCTACTCCCATGTACCATGCTACCTTATTGCTTTTACCCAACAAAATAGTCATTGTTTTACTTGCTTTCAGCTCCAATCTGTTCTCAGGTAACTTTTCGTTTTTATCTGGCTTTGCAATATCCATCGCTTGAGGCGTAGAGATTACTGTTGTTAAGATAAAGAATGTTACCAAAAGAAACATTAGATCCACCATCGGAGTCATATCAACCCTTGGGGTGGCTTTCTTCCCGCCTGTGTTTAATTCTGCCATTTCTTATTTCTTTTTAGCTTCAGAGTTGGTAACCAATAAAAACTTGTTTACACTTTGTTTCTGAAGTACATCAATAATCTTTTTAACTACCGGATATTCTTCTTTTGCATCACCTTTAATACTGATACGCATATCCTGATTATTAAGCTCTTTAGTTGCTCTACGGGCATTTAACACCCATGCATTTAACTGATTGTCAGTCGAATCTGAAGGTATGCCAGGTTGTACCCCTGGTTTCATACGGTCAGCACCGTTCAAGGCAATAAGAGATTTTAAACTCTGGATCGGCACACCGAAACTCCCGATATTGGAGAAACGTTGTATTTCTAACGGAGTGAACGATATTTTATACTGTTCGCCCATTAGTTCTAATGTTTTCGCTCTCACTTTTGTACCTGCTACTTCGAAGAAAACTTTACCCTGCCCGATGGTTAATATCGCATTGTTTTCTACCGGCACCTTAAACTCATATGTAGATGAAGGTGTAGAAACGGCTAGTGGTTCTGGTTGCCTCGCTGTAGCAGTTAAGATGAAGAAAGTAAGTAACAATGACGCCACATCACACATGGCGGTCATATCTGTTACTGTACTTGTTCTTTTAACTTTAATTCTAGGCATAATATTTTTTACTAGTTTTAATAATGATGATCTTTTTTCCGGTTTTCCATAAAGCCGGTAAAAATTTTTTCAAAATTCTTATTTATGCGAACTAGCGTATGTTTGAACGATGCTGAAACCAGCCTCATCGATAGCGTAAGTTAACTTGTCGATTTTAGAAGTTAATACGTTATACATGATAATTGCCACAGTAGAAACCAAGATACCTGTTGCAGTGTTGATCAATGCCTCAGAGATACCTACCGCTAATGCTGACTGATCTGGTGCTCCAGAGTTTGCTAAACCGGCGAATGCACGGATCATACCTGTTACTGTACCCAATAAACCTACTAATGTACCAATTGATACCAAAGTTGCAATTACAGTTAAGTTTTGCTCTAACATTGGCATTTCTAAAGCTGTAGCTTCTTCAACCTCTTTTTGGATTGCAACGATTGATTGCTCAACATCCATATTGGTATCTGCTTCAACTTCACTGTATTTTTTCAAGCCAGATTTAATTACGTTAGCAACTGAACCTTCTTGTTTATCACACTCGGCTTTTGCTGCTTCGATGTTACCTGCGCTTAATAAACCTTGTACTTTGCGAATGAAAGTGTCTAAGCTAGATTTTCCACTTGCTTTACCAATAACGATGAAACGTTCGATAGAGAATACAATTACTACTAATAGTAATCCAACTAAGATCGCTACGATAGGACCTCCTTTGTAAGCTGTTCCAAGATAGTTACCAGGTAATGGTAATTTTTCTCTGTCACCATCGATAAAGTTACTTCCTTCTCCGAATACGAATCTCCAAACACAGAATCCAATGATAATACAAATTGGAATAACGAATGTTGCAAATACATTTGAAGCACTAGAAGAGCTCTCTTTTTTAACAGTTGTTGGTTTTGGTGCGTTTGCCATTTTTTTTGAAATTTTAGTTTTAGTTCTTGTTTTTAATTTTTAGCTGTTTTTTTCTTTTGTACTACACTCAACGTTTCATATCCGAAATTGTTGCGAAAAACAAATTTATAAATTGATTTTAAATTACAAATTAATAAATCAATAAGCAATTAAATCGTTACTTAGAATTTAGTTTCGGTAAATCACCTAGGGTGTATAACAAAAAAATTGCCCCAGCCGAGGCAATTCTTTCACAATAAAAACTAAAAAAAAATCGAATTGCAAATTTTTCGCTCAAAAAATGCATTTTAAAGTGCATTTAACATAATTTTAACGCTTCGTGTCTGCTTTTTGGTACTTTTGTCAGTTCGAACTGCTTGAAATTCTCAGTAAAGGCATCCGAGAGTTCGTAGGCTTTCAAAAAGTATTCTTCCTGATTGCTCCATGTTTTAGAGGGGTCTAAAATTTCGTCCGGTACCCCAGGACAATTTAATGGCATCATCAATTTAAATACATGGTGTTGCTTATATTTATTATGATCAAGTTCTCCATTTAACGCTGCCGTAATCATCGCTCTGGTATAACTTAATTTCATCCTTTTACCCACGCCGTAAGCTCCACCGCTCCAACCCGTATTTACTAACCATACATTCACCTGGTGTTTTTCCATCTTCTCGCCCAATAGTGCGGCATATCTAGATGGGTGCAATGGCAAGAAGGCTTTACCAAAGCAAGCCGAAAACGTTAATTGAGGCTCTGTTACCCCTGTTTCTGTTCCTGCAACCTTGGCTGTATATCCGCTCATAAAGTGGAACATGGCCTGTTCTACATTTAATTTTGAAATTGGAGGCAATACGCCAAACGCATCTGCAGTTAAGAAAAAGATATTTTTCGGAACAGCTGCTATTGATGGTAAAATGGCATTGTCAATATAATCTATAGGATAAGCCACGCGGGTATTTTCCGTTTTACAGATATTGCTATAATCAACCTCCTTTGTACCTGGAAAAAAATTAATATTCTCCAGCAAAGAGCCAAATTTGATTGCCTTAAAGATCTGAGGTTCTTTCTCTTCGGTTAAGTCTACGCATTTTGCATAGCAACCGCCTTCGAAGTTAAATACCGAATCTTTACCCCAGCCATGTTCATCATCACCTATCAATCCTCTTTCGGGATCGGCAGACAAGGTGGTTTTTCCCGTCCCTGACAAGCCGAAGAATATAGCGGTATCACCATTTTTACCCACATTGGCCGAACAGTGCATAGATAGCGTATTCTTATATACTGGCAGGATAAAGTTTAAAACAGAAAAAATTCCTTTTTTAATTTCGCCGGTATAGCCAGTTCCCCCGATTAAAATCATTTTCCTGGTGAAATTGATGATGGAGAAGTTTTCCTGTCTGGTTCCGTCAATAGCCGGATCGGCCAAAAAACCTGGCGCAGCAATGATGGTCCACTCTGGTGTGATCCCCAAACGATCCTCTTCAGGACGGATAAATAAATGATGAGCAAAAAGATTCTGATAAGCAGTTTCCGTAATTACCCGGATGGATATATCGTAATCCGGATTGGCACAGGCCGAAGAATCGCGGACATAGATTTTCTTATCTTCAAGGTAATTTGTTAGCTTATAAAACAGCTGATCGAATTTCTCCGGAGAAATTTTAATGTTTACATCGCCCCACCAAACCTGATCTTCGGTTACTTCGTCGCATACAATAAAACGGTCTTTAGGAGAACGTCCGGTAAACTTTCCGGTATCAACCGCCAGTGCTCCTGAAGCAGCCAGCGTACCTTCTTTATTTAATAAGGCATCATCAATTAATTCCGTTGGAGATAATTGGTACTTTACAGCAATGTTTCCGCCTAGATTTAAATAGCTTAAATCTGGCGTTTGCAGTTTCTTTTTGCTCATAACAATAAGTTAGTTAGTACAGCAAAGGTAAATACTTATCACCCACAAAAACTAGTTTTGAAGCGTAATTTTTTACATATTGTAGCAAATACACTATTGTGTAAACATTTTATTTACAGATATTTACACTCATTTTTACAAGGTAAAAAAAATTAAAAAATTACACTAAGTAAAATCTGCTAAACGGTTTTAGCTGGTTTAAACTTTTAATAGGTAAGGTTTTAACATCCCATAAATCTTTAATAGCAGCGTTAAAAGATTAACATACTATTAGAAATGAATTAAAGATTATACTTTTATCCAGTAACATGATCAATAATGAACTGGGAAATACTTAGAAAAAAGATATATTATATTGATGGCTCTTTAAGGGATATTTATGTTAAAGATACAAATATGCAAGATTGGGAGAAATGGATAGACCTCGTCAATACCAAATATGAAGTGAAATTTAACAATGTACTCTCTGGCGAAATTGAAAGCCAGATTAATAAAAGCATTGTATTTGATTATTGGAATGGAAAAACCGACCTACTTAATAATGTTACTATATATTTAGGAGATATTCTGGTTAAATGCTATTTCTTTGGTGGCAATGAAATTGAAAATGATATTACACCTACAGAAATTAATTCGATAGAAGACCATAACAGGTTAGTAGATTATTTAAAAGATGTTTCTGCCTGCTTAGGTAAAGAAGTTATGCTAACTCCAGAAAATTATTCTGAAGAAGACAAGAAATTAATTATTGTTAATGAGAACGGAATTGAGCTTGATTTTTCAGATCATCCTATTGGAGGCAAATATTGAATATTAAAAAAATGACAGGCAACAACAGCTTAAAAAGCTTATCCATTATCTCGTTAACAATATTATTATTGTTATTAATCTGGAATATAGTTCCAATAATACAGGTTAGAATGCAGTTGGTTACCGATTTTATCCCTAACAGTATTATTTATGACGTCGCAAAACCGTATATATACATCAGTTCTGTTTTGGTTTTTGCTAACATTATAGCATTTTTATTATTCTTTCTTAAGAAATATTTACCAGTGATTATTTTGGGTAGTATTGCTTTTTGCATTCATGGAGCATATATTTTTTTGAATTAATTATTTCATTTACCACTTCGCCTGGTGGGCGCCTCTCCAGAGAAGGGGAATTAGACGCCGGAAAGGTAACCAACTTAAATAGTACCACAACCCAAATTTAACTAAACCTGATAAAAGCGGCAGCTCCCGACCTCACCAACAACAAAACAGCACTACCATCGGGACTATAGCGGTTAGCAGGGCTGCCGTACCCGAAGAATTACGACAGCACCTTTTCTAATATTTAAAACTGCTTATCAACAACCCCACCCTGCGAGCAGCCCTCAAAAAGGGAATGATTTGGTTTCGGGCTCAAAAAATACAGCTATTTCATCTACTTAAACGTTTTAATAGAAATTTCGAAATAAAAATCAAAAAACATTTGCATTTTAAAAAAATAATCTCCTACTTTACGGTGTACAAAGTACACAAAGACAAGATGAATTTTAACACTTCGATTATTACAACGATTATTATTACCACCGGTATAAACCAGCGGGGCTAATTTGTTGTAAATTGAAAAAACATAAAACACAGAAAGCGTCCCGATGAAAATCGGGACGCTTTTTTTTTAAACCCATGCTGAATGAAACCTGTATGCGCAACCATGAATTATCGCACAGCATCAAACAGTTAAAACCAATATAGACTAATGAAAGTACTCAAATTCGGCGGCACATCCGTAGGTTCGGCCGAGAACATTAAAACCCTCTTACGCCTGGTTGGCGAAGAAAAACAGAAGAACAGCCCGGTAGTTGTATTATCGGCAATGAGTGGTGTAACCAATTTGCTTACCGATATGGCCGAAATGGCCGAGCGTGGAGAAAGTTACGACGCTCATTTAAAAGAAATCGAAGCAAAACACTTTGCTGTAATTCGCTCGCTTTTACCTGCAGCTGCACAAAACCCTGTGTTTACACGTTTAAAGATCTTTTTTAACGAATTGGAAGATCTATTACAGGCTGTGGCCAATCTGCGCGAATTGAGCTTGCAGACCAAAGATCAGATTTTAAGTTACGGCGAACGCTGTTCTACCTTTATGATTAGCCATATTGCTTCTCAAAATTTCGGCGATGCGCTTTATGTCAACGGTTCTGACCTGATTAAAACCGACAGCAACTTCGGTCAGGCGAAAGTAGATACCGAATTGACTGAAATGCTGATCAACAATTTTTACCAGGAGAATAAAGGCAAAGTACTTTTTGTTACTGGTTTTATAGCGAGCAATGCCGCAGGCAGGGTAACAACTTTAGGCCGTGGTGGCTCTGATTATACCGCAGCGGTATGGGGTGCAGCCTTAAATGCAGAAGAAATAGAGATATGGACGGATGTAAACGGCATGATGACGGCCGATCCACGCATTGTGAAAAAGGCTTTTTCATTACCTGAGCTTAGCTATACCGAGGCTATGGAATTGAGTTACTTTGGAGCGAAAGTGATCTATCCGCCAACAATGATCCCTGCTTTTATGAAGAAAATTCCGATTGTGATCAAAAACACTTTCGAACCTGATTTCGCAGGAACTTATATCAAAAGCGATGTAAAAGCATCAAGTTTACCCATAAAAGGAATTTCCTCTATCGATCATATCAGCATTATTAACCTAACTGGTAGTGGTATGGTGGGAAAGGCAGGTTTTAGCGGAAGATTATTCTCACTGCTTTCGCGCGAACAGATCAATGTAGTATTGATTACCCAGTCTTCATCGGAACATAGCATTACTTTCGCTGTTAAACCAACGGATGCTTCGCAGGCGATTTCTTTAATTAAAAAAGAGTTTGAACTGGAGTTAGATGCTAAAAAATTAGAGCTGCCAGAAGTTGAAAATAAGCTTTCAGTTTTGGCCATTGTTGGCGAAAACATGAAACATACACCAGGCATGAGCGGACGGTTGTTCAGCGCTTTAGGCCGCAATGGTATCAATGTAAGGGCTATTGCTCAGGGATCTTCAGAATATAACATCTCGGTAATCATCAGCAAAGACGATTTATCGAAAGCAGTAAATGCAGTGCACGATGCTTTCTTTACCGACCTGAAAAGAACATTGAATGTTTTCTGTCTGGGCACTGGGAACATTGGCAAGACATTATTTAACCAACTGAAAGAACAGATGCCTTTCTTAGCGGCCAATAACGATCTACAGGTTAAGATAACGGGCATCAGCAATACACGAAAAATGATTTTCAGCCCTGATGGCCTTTCGTTAGAAAATTGGGAAGCGGAATTGAATACAAATGGTGAACCCGCGGATTTAGCAGGTTTTGTTGCCAAAATGAAAGCGCTAAACTTACCAAACTGCGTTTTTGTAGATAATACCGCAGCAGAATCGCCAATAGAATTTTATCAGGGCATATTCGAAAGCAGCATTTCGGTAGTAACCTGCAATAAAAAAGGAAATTCAGCAGATTATGCCCAGTATAAATCATTTAAAGATACCGCCCGTAAATTTGGTGTTGACTTCTATTATGAAACCAATGTTGGCGCAGGCCTGCCAATTATACGCACCTTACGCGAGCTGATGATGAGCGGTGATAAGGTAGCGCGGATTGAAGCGATTTTATCAGGAACCATTTCTTACATCTTCAATAATTTTAAAGGTGACGCCGGTTTTTACGAAACTGTAAAGGAAGCGCAAGAACTGGGTTATACTGAACCAGATCCTCGCGACGACTTAAATGGAAAAGATTTTATGCGTAAAATGCTGATCCTTGCCCGGGATGCTGGCTATCCGCTAGAAGCCAGTGATGTAAAAATCGACAACATTTTGCCAGAAGCCTGCTTAAATGCCACATCGGTTGAAGATTTCTATTCTGAATTACAGGCTAATGCAGCTTACTTCGAAAATTTAAAGAATACCGCAGCCAACGATGGAAAAGTTTTGCGTTACATCGGTAAGCTTGAAAATGGAAATGTAGAAATCAGCCTGCAAATGGTTGACGACAGTCATCCTTTTTATATGCTATCGGGAAGTGACAACATTATCTCTTTTACAACCGATCGTTACAAAACCCGCCCGTTGGTAGTGAAAGGGCCTGGTGCAGGTGCAGAAGTTACCGCTGCCGGAGTTTTTGCGGATATCATTAACGTAGGTACTTTAAATAAGTAGCGAGATGAATTCGGTTTTAGACAAAAAGAACGAGATCCTTCAGCTGGTTAATCAGGCGATGATCGATTTCGAAAATATTCCGGATGAGGCCTGGAATAATAAACCGCAGCTTTTAAAATGGTCTAAAAAGGAACTGTTGGGTCATCTGGTAGATAGTGCAGTTAATAACATCCGTCGTTTGGTTGTTGGACAATACGAACAAGGGGTTAAAATTATTTATCATCAGGATGAATGGGTAAACTACCAAAACTACCAGGAGGCAGCTATTGCGGAAGTTATCATGCTTTGGAAGTTATTAAACTATCAGATTAGCCGGGTAATTGAAAATATTCCAGAAGAAAAGCTTCAAAATACCTGCGACACAGGAAAAGGGAAAATAGAAATGCACACCCTTTCTTTTTTTATCGATGATTACTTAGTGCATTTGAAATATCATTTAAACCAAATAACGCTTAACAAATAGCTAAGCCAATTAATAATGAAAAATAGTATAAAAGTTTTCGCTCCGGCAACCGTTGCAAACGTAGTTTGTGGTTTCGATGTACTGGGTTTCGCTGTAAACGAACCTGGTGATGAAGTTGAAATGCGATTTACCGATACACCTGGTGTGGTGATCAAAAGAATTACTGGCGATGATGGCCGTTTGCCTTTAGATGCAGCAAAAAATACCGTAAGTGCCAGTGTTCAACATTATTTAAAGCATATAAACCGTTTGGATGTTGGTGTAGAAATTGAACTGCACAAGAAAATGCCAATTGGTAGTGGATTGGGCTCAAGCTCGGCCAGTACAGTAGCTGGTTTATTTGCCATTAACAAATTAATGGGCGATTTATTAAATACTAAAGAGCTGGTTCCCTTTGCCATGAAAGGCGAAGAACTTGCCTGCGGTTATGGCCATGCCGATAACGTTGCCCCTGCATTGTTGGGTGGTTTTGTACTGGTGAGAAGTTACGAACCGCTTGATGTAATTTCTTTACCTACGCCTGCTGGCATGTATGCGGCAATTGTTTATCCGGAAGTAGATGTACCCACCAAAGATGCACGCCAAATGATCCGTAGTAAAGTAGCATTAAAAGATGCGGTTACCCAGTGGGGAAATGTTGCAGGTTTGGTGAGCGGATTGTTCATGAATGATTTCGATCTGATTGGAAGAAGCATGAAAGATGTTCTGGTAGAGCCAACACGTTCGATCTTGATACCAGGTTTTGAAGAAATGAGAAAACTGGCGATGGAAAATGGGGCAATCGGCTTCGGAATTTCAGGTTCAGGTCCATCTGTTTTCGCATTAACTCAAGATGAAGAAACAGCCAGAAAAATAACAAAATCGCAACAGCAACATTTACATAAAATAAATATTAACAGCAAAGCTTTCGTATCTCCGGTTAACGCGGAAGGACCGAGAGTAATTTCTTAAGGCTGGAAGGTAGAGGGTATAAAGGTGGAGGGCTAAGCATCCAAAACCTTCCAACCTTCAACCTTTCAACCCTCCAACCTCATTAAAAATGAAACTATACTCAACCAACAATAAAGATCTACGTGTTTCTTTCAAAGAAGCAGTTTTTAACAGCATGCCGCAGGATAAAGGCTTATATATGCCTGTAGAAATTCCACAGCTTGACCCCGAATTCATCCAGAATATAGAAAAATATTCTCTGCCTGAAATTGCTTACAAGGTAGCTTCAACTTTATTAAAAGATGAGATCCCCTCAGATGATTTAAAAGCTTTAATTGATGATGCTATTAATTTTGAAGCACCGGCTGTTAAATTAGATAACAAAACCTTTGTGCTCGAATTGTTCCATGGCCCATCTTTGGCCTTTAAAGATTTCGGCGCTCGTTTTATGAGTCGTGTGATGGCTTATTTCTTAAAAGACGGCGAACAACTTTTAGATGTTCTGGTTGCTACTTCTGGCGATACCGGTGGAGCGGTGGCTTTGGGTTTCTTGGGTGTGCCGAACACCAGAGTAACTATTCTTTACCCGGAGGGGAAAGTGAGCCCGATACAGGAACTGCAGTTAACCACCAACGGCGAAAACATCAGAGCCGTTGAAGTTAAAGGTACTTTTGATGACTGCCAGGCTTTGGTTAAACAAGCTTTTGCGGATGATGAGTTGAATGCGAAATTTAGATTGACTTCTGCCAATTCGATTAATATTTCGCGATTAATTCCGCAAACATTTTATTATTTCAATACGTACGCCCAGCTGAAAAAGCAAGGTTTTAAAGACGTGGTGTTTTCAGTACCAAGTGGAAATTTCGGAAATATTGGCGCAGGTTTATTGGCCTACAAATTAGGATTACCTGTTAAGCAGTTTATCGCTGCTACCAATGTTAACGATACCGTTCCACGCTTTTTAGAAAGTGGTATATATGAAACAAAACCATCTACACAAACCTACTCGAACGCGATGGATGTAGGGGCACCAAGCAATTGGGTACGCATTATGGATCTTTTTAACCAGGATGTAGAAGCCATCAAAAAAGTGGTTACCTCTTATCGTTTTACTGATGATGAAACACTGGAAGGGATCAAAGAAATTGACAGCAAATTAAACTATGTAGCTTGTCCGCATACCGCGATTGCCTATTTAGCAGTTGAAAAATACAGGAACGAAAATCCGGCAGACCAAAGTGCCGCAGTTTTCTTATCTACGGCACATGCTTGTAAGTTCCCTGATATTTTCCCTGCAGATATTGCGGCTAAAATCGAAATCCCTGAACAGGTAAAAGCATTAGAAAGTAAGCCAAAACACGCTGATCAGTTAAGTGTGGATTTTGAAGGGTTTAAGAGTTATTTGCTTAAAGGATAGTAATTGGTCGTCATTTCGAGTGGCGTGCAGCGAGGCTGAGAAATCTAACGAGATAGATCTCTCTCCCGAAAGTTCGGGACTGCGCTTCAGTCGAGATGACGACTCCTTTCTTTTACTTAGTGTTTTGCGATTTTAATGTTTTCAGCTCGCGCTGAAGTGCTTCAATCTGCTGCTGTTGCTCCTTTATACTGGCAACCAAAAGCGGGACTAAACTCTCGTAATCTACCTTGGTAATAGTAGCATTTTTAAAAGCATTTTTACCTGATGCATAACTTTTTGCCTGTACAGAAACAATTTCAGGAAAAGCTATTTTAGCGTCAGCTCCTACAAAACCATACTGTGGTTTAGCAGATAGCTTCAGTTTTTCGGCCCAGTCTTTATCATAACTAAAACTTACAGGTTGCAGCTTAGTAACCTGATTTAGGGCATTTTTTACTGGTTTAACTTTGTTCTGTACAACTTCTTGTGCACTGATTTTTAAAGCGGCAGCGACTAACAGCACTGCAAATGAAATTGCTCGTTTCATATATATTATTTGTAATTTTTAAAATAGAGAATTGGTTCCGTTTTTGCGAAACGGAGTTTAAACGTAAAGGATATGCTTATACGGAAGGTGGTGGCGTTAAAACCTCAGGGAAGTAGGCCAGTTGAAGAGAATAATCAGGAATAACTACCTTTTTTGAAGTTTGAAGCGGGAAATATAACGCTCCATGAAACGCGATTTGCTGCACCGCATATTCGGTTTCTACTTTCTTTTCCTCTTTCTCTGTTGCGTCATCGTTTGTAGATAAAACTTCAACATTATTGGTAGAATAGTTTAAATACGAAACCGCATGACTTACTTTTAGGAAAAAAGCTATCGCAATGCAGGCAATAAGTACATATTTAAGGCCATCTAATTTCATCGGTACAAAGATAAACGCTACAGCATTAAAACAATAATTTTAAGGTTAAAGTTCTGTAAGAATTTCAAGCATAGCTGTCGTAGCCAACTCAACATCAGCGGCTGAGGTCCGCCAGTTTACAAAAGCAGCACGTATTCCTTTCTTCCCGTTATAAAATGTAGGGGTCATAAAAACTTTTCCGCCCGCGTTTAACTTATTCAGGAATGTTGCAACTAAACTTTCATCTGTCAACGAAAAACAAACGGTATTTAGACGTACTGGTGCCAAGAGTTTAAAATTTGGATTTTCATTAATAAAATCTGCAAACTGTAAAGCCACTTCAACATTACTTTCCACAATTTTTTGATAACCTTGTTTTCCATAGCTAGTTAAGGTAAACCATGCAGGTAAGGCCTTTAAACGGCGGGAATTTTCCGGCAAAAAATTTAAGTAACTAAAATTTTCAATCGGATTGCCCAAATAAGCTGCATTAGAATTTTGAAAAGTTTCTACCTGCAACAATTGGTGTTTTTCTTTCACGAAAAACACCGCGCTTTCGTAAGGTACGTTTAGCCATTTGTGACAGTCAACCGTGATGCTATCGGCATTTTCCCATCCTTTAACCAAATGATTATATTTAGGCGAACAAGCGGCAAAGCCACCAAAGGCTGCATCGATATGCCACCAGAAATTATATTTTTCTTTTAAGGTATTAATGGCTTCAAAATCATCAAAATCAACCGTATTTACCGTTCCGGCGCTGGAAATCAGAATGAAAGGTTCGCCATTTAGCGCTTGGATTTTCAGTTCGAGATCGGCAACATCCAATGCTTCGCGATTACCCAACATTACGTTTACCTGAATAAAATTGCCACTACCCAAGCCCAGCATGGATAAGGATTTTATGGCTGATGAGTGTGGTGTAGCCGACAGTACATTTACCTTACCTGATATACCTTCTCTGGCAAAATCTTTCCCAAATTGTTTGCCAATCCATTGCCTGGCAACAGCTAGGCAAGTAAAATTAGATAAGGTTGCTCCGGTTACAAAACCACCGAAAAAATCTTTCGGCAGGTTAAACAACGAAAGTAACAACTGGATGGTTTCCAGTTCGATGATGGCTGAAACGTCGCCGTTACCTTTTGCGCTTTGTGTGTTTTGATCGTAGATAGTCGACAGCCAATCGCCAGCAATGGCAGCAGGAGTTGTTCCACCGGTTACAAAGCCCCAATATCTTGGCCCAGATGAGGCCACCATAATAGGCTCGAAACGTTGATTAAATTGTTTTAAGGCTTCAAGAGTACCGAAACCCTGCTCACTTAAATCACGGACAATCTCTACTTCAGCAGAACTGGCCGTAGGCCGTTCATGAATTTGGTTTAAATAATCTATTCCCTGTTGTTTAACTTCTGTTAGTATGGCATCAAGGTTTTGTTGGTCGGTATTTAAATTATTCATGATGATAATTCTAAGTAATAAAGAAAATACGTCATTGCGAGGCACGAAGCAATCTTAAAGCGCTAGGTTAATTAGCGATCGTTGTAGGATTATTCATTTTGCAGTTGTTTTTAAAGGCATTCATGAGCTCACTTCGTTCGGTTATCTTCGTGCCTCGCAATGACGATGCTTTTTGATTAAAAAATAGCTTTCGCTATCCTTTTAGTCTGCTCTGGGCGGCCCATCGTGTAAAAGTGTAACACCGGGGCACCAAAATCAATCAGTTCTTTACATTGTTTAATCATCGCTTCGGTACCAATTTCTTTTGCCTCGTTATTGTTTTTAGCGTGTGATAACGCATCCGTTAACTCATCAGGCAAATCAATGTGAAATATCTTAGGCAGCACATTTAACTGAGATAAGGTACTGATAGGTTTCAAACCTGGTATAATCGGAATATTGATATCGTTTTCCCTGCATTTTTTTACAAAATCGAAATACTTCTGGTTATCGAAGAACATTTGTGTAACAATAAACTCTGCTCCTGCTTCAACTTTCTTTTTCAGGTATTTGAAATCGGTACTCATGTTAGGCGCTTCGAAATGTTTTTCAGGATAGCCCGCTACGCCGATACAGAAATCACTTTTAAAGGTTTCTACGTCTTCGTGGAGAAATTTACCTTCGTTATGGTTCTTGATGTGCTCGATCAAATCTGTAGCATAACAGTGTCCGCCGGGAGTTGGCACGAAATTCCCATCTGCCTTACGGGCATCGCCACGCAAAGCCAAAACGTTATCAATACCCAAAAACTGTAAATCGATCAATGCATTTTCGGTTTCTTCTTTGGTAAATCCACCGCAAATGAGATGCGGAACGGCATCAACCTTATATTTATGAATAATGGCCGCACAAATGGCAATGGTGCCCGGACGCTTACGATAAGATACCTTTTGTAGCAAACCATTTGCCTGTTCTTTATAAATATAATCCTCGCGGAGCGAAGTTACATCAATAAAAGGAGGATTAAACTCTAATAATGGCTCTATCGCATCATAAATCCATTGTATACTTTGCCCTTTAATAGGCGGCAATAATTCAAAAGAGAACAAGGTTTTACCCTTCGCGTTTTTTATATGGTCTGTAATCTTCATAACCTATTTTTGGGTGTCATGCTGAGTGCTAACGAAGCATCTCTAACATTGTAGCAGTTCTTATTTCTGATGACTGCAAACATCAAAATTATATGTTCTTCGTTTTGAGATCCTTCGCTTCACTCAGGATGACAAATCGACAATATTAATAAGCTAAATTTGGACTTAACCACCGCTCCACTTCTTCAATCGGCATATTCTTTCTGATGGCGTAATCTTCAACCTGATCTTTGGTAATTTTTCCTAATCCAAAATACCTCGAATCGGGATGCGCGAAATAAAACCCACTTACCGCTGCTGTTGGATACATGGCATAACTTTCGGTTAAGTGTAACCCTATTTTATTCTCCGCATCTAGCAATTGGAATAAAGTTCCTTTTTCAGTATGTTCCGGACAGGCAGGATAACCTGGCGCGGGACGGATACCTGCGTATTCTTCCTTAATCAGTTCCTGATTGCTCAGGTTTTCATCCTGTGCATAACCCCAATATTCTTTACGCACACGTTCATGCAGGCGCTCTGCGAAAGCTTCAGCCAAACGATCGGCCAATGCTTTAGCCATGATACTATTGTAATCATCGTAATTGGACTCGAACTCATTTACCAGTTCATCAATGCCGATACCTGCGGTTACGGCAAAACCACCAAAATAATCCTGAATACCACTTTCCTTTGGTGCAATGAAATCAGATAAAGCATAATAAGGCTGCCCATCAACTTTTTCAGCCTGCTGGCGGAGGGTATGGATAGTTACCAGTTTGGAGTTTGGACTTTGGAGTTTAGAGTCTCCCAACTCAGAACTCTCAACTCTCAACTCAATATCGTCTCCTATCGCATTTGCTGGCCAGAAACCGATTACGGCTCTTGCTGTTAACAGTTTTTCGTCGAGGATGCGTTTTAATAAAGTCTGTGCATCATCAAAAAGCTTCTTCGCTTCGTCACCCACATTTTTATCGTCGAAAATTTTCGGATAACTGCCACGGAGCTCCCAGGTATGGAAAAACGGCGTCCAATCGATATAGGGAACCAATTCTTCTAACGGGTAATTATCAAAAACCCTTGTGCCTGTAAATTCCGGAACGGGTAGGTTGGGTTGAAAATCGATCTTAAATTTATTTGCACGCGCTTCTTCTAAGGTTTTAAAACGTTTATCCGATCGCTTATTTAAATGCGCTTCACGTGCTTTATCATATTCGGCCCTGATACCTGCAATGTACTCATCTTTTGTATCTGGATTCATCAGGGTGCTGCAAACGGTAACACTTCTGGAAGCATCTAATACGTGGATAGCAGGTCCTGAATAATTTGGCGCTACTTTTACAGCAGCATGGATTCTCGAAGTAGTTGCTCCACCGATAATTAAGGGAATGGTAAAGCCTTCGCGTTCCATTTCTTTGGCAAAATGGACCATTTCATCCAATGATGGTGTAATCAATCCACTTAAACCAATAATATCAGCTTTTATTTCTTTGGCTTTTTTGATGATTTCCTGCGCAGGAACCATCACGCCCATATCAACAATTTCGAAGTTATTACAAGCCAATACTACACCCACAATATTTTTTCCAATATCGTGCACATCACCTTTTACGGTGGCCATTAAAACTCTTCCTGCAGATGAACTTTGATCCTGATCGGGATTATCCAGCTTTTCCTGTTCAATAAATGGCAATAAATAGGCTACCGCTTTTTTCATTACCCTTGCCGATTTTACCACTTGTGGCAAGAACATTTTTCCGGCACCGAATAGATCACCCACAATGTTCATCCCATCCATCAACGGTCCTTCGATTACCTGAATCGGCCGGGCATATTTTTGTCTGGCTTCTTCCACATCATCATCCAGGTATTCTACAATTCCCTTTACTAAAGAATGAGATAACCGCTCTTCAACAGAACCTTTTCTCCACTCTTCATCTTTAATTACCTCTTTACCTTTCGATTTAACAGTATCGGCATATTCTACCAAACGCTCAGTAGCATCATCTCTCCGGTTTAAGAGCACATCCTCTACCCTTTCTAACAATTCGGGTGGAATTTCCTGATAAACCTCTAACATCCCTGCATTTACGATCCCCATGTCTAACCCAGCCTGAATGGCGTGATAAAGGAATGCGGAGTGCATGGCTTCGCGAACGGTATTATTCCCCCTGAAAGAGAAAGAAATATTAGAAACCCCTCCGCTCACTTTAGCATGAGGTAGGTTTTCTTTGATCCAACGGGTGGCATTTATAAAATCGACAGCATAATTATTATGCTCTTCTAATCCGGTTGCAACGGTTAAAATGTTCGGATCAAAAATAATATCCTCTGGTGGGAAACCGATTTCGTGTACCAGAATATCGTAACTTCTTTTACAGATTTCTTTTCTGCGCTCGTAATTATCGGCCTGTCCCTGCTCATCAAAAGCCATTACTACTACCGCAGCACCGTATTGCATAATTTTGCGGGCACTTTCGCGGAATTTCTCCTCCCCTTCTTTTAGTGAAATAGAGTTTACAATTCCTTTTCCCTGCAAACATTTTAAGCCATTTTCGATAACCGACCATTTGGATGAATCGACCATGATTGGTAATTTGGCAATATCAGGTTCAGAGGCAATGAGATTTAAGAATTTGGTCATTGCTGCTTCCGAATCCAACATCCCTTCATCCATATTTACGTCGATTACCTGCGCACCGCCTTCAACCTGTTGCAAAGCTACGGCCAATGCGGCTTCATAATCTCCACCTAAAATCAGTTTAGAGAATTTAGGGGATCCGGTAATATTTGTTCTTTCACCAATATTTACAAAAATGCTTTCTGGAGTGATAGTTACAGGCTCCAACCCGCTTAAGCGCATATAAGGCTCAAGAACCGGTATTTTCCGCGGCTCGGCTTTCCTCGCATTTTTGGCAATACAACCAATATGCTCTGGTGTAGTACCACAACAGCCACCCACAATATTCACAAAACCTGAAGCAATAAAATCGTCAACCAAATGCGCCGTCTCATGTGGTTGTTCATCGTAAGCGCCAAACTCGTTTGGCAAACCTGCATTTGGATAGGCGGAAACATAACAGCCAGCTTTTGCAGCAAGCTCCTCAATATGCGGACGCATTTCTTTAGCACCCAAAGCACAGTTAAAACCGATACTTAATGGTTTTGCATGCATTACGGAATTTAAGAAAGCTTCGGCAGTTTGGCCTGAAAGTGTTCTTCCAGAGGCATCGGTAATGGTACCGGAAATCATGATCTCCAGTTTACGGCCAATTACCTCTTCGTATTTTTTAATGGCTACAATAGCCACTTTAGCATTTAAAGTATCGAAAATGGTTTCGATTAATAATACATCAGAACCACCATCTACCAAACCACGCACCTGTTCGTAATATGCTGCTTCGAGCTCATCAAAATAAACTGCCCTAAAACCAGGATCATTTACATTCGGCGACATGGAAAGCGTACGGTTAGTTGGACCAATAGCACCTGCAACAAAACATTTACGGTCTGGATTTGCAGCCATAAACTCGTTTACGGCTTCTTTTGCCACCCGCGCACCTTCAAAACTCATTTCGTAAGAAAGGTCTTCCATCTGGTAATCGGCCATGGAAATGCGCTGTGTACTGAACGTATTGGTTTCGATAATATCGGCACCAGCGGCCAGATACTCCAGGTGTATGGTTTTAATAATATCCGGACGTGTGATGTTGAGCAAATCATTATTGCCTTTTACATCACAGGGATGGTTTTTAAATCGCTCCCCTCTAAAATCTTCTTCGGTTAAGGTATATCGCTGAATCATAGTGCCCATTGCACCATCAATCACCAAAATACGTTTTTCTAATTCTTCTCTTATGCTCATCTGTTGTTATTAGTAACAAGCAGTTAGTATCAAGTATCAAGATTAATGATAGATCGAACTAACTTTAGATAAAAGCAAAGTATAAACAAATCTGTCTTGATACTTGATACTTAATACCCAATACTTATATGGCTTATTTAAAAAGTTGGTACGTGAATCGTAATCCTAAACTTATCTGTTTCCGCTATTTGCAGAATAGAATTTAGCACCTTGTATGGTTACAGGTTGCTAAGACTTCGTTGGGTCTAATCCCTCCGTCTTTCTTAATAAGCATACAAAAATGCAACAAAGCAACATCAATTCCAAAATTTATCGCTTTGCTACCAAATAAAATTACAAAGGCCATGCAATTCTGCGTGGCCTTAAGAATATTGTTCTGTTAATGACTATTTTCTGCTTCCGAAAATTCGAAGTAAGAAAAGGAAGATATTTAAGAAATCTAAGTATAGAGATAATGCAGCTACAATAGCCATTTTTTTAGATTCAATCTGAAGAACCTGCTCGCCGCTTGCTTCGATCCCTTCGCCAATTCTTTTAATTTTTTGCACATCATAAGCCGTTAATGCCGTAAATATTGCAATTCCAATAAATGCCATAAACAAACTGAACTGCTCGCTTTGAATAAACATATTTATTACACTGGCAATCACTAAACCAATTACTCCAACCATTAAAATCGGCCCAAATTTACTTAGATCGATATTAGTTGTATAGCCCATAAATGCCATAATTCCAAATATTCCGGCGGCTCCAGCAAAACAGCTCACTACTGAACCAGCAGTATAGGCGAGTAGAATAAAGCTTAAGCTTATACCAGTTAAAACTGAATATAGAACAAACACGCCGACTAACGCACTATATGACAATCTACTTAAACCGAATCCCATTAATAAAACTAGGCCAAGTGGCGCAAACATTGCAACGTATCCAAAAATAGTATTGCTTACTTTTCCTGTTTCAGGATTTATAACACGGAGATATTGCATTAATTCAGTATTGGTACCAAACAAATAGGCCGCTACTGTTGATAAACTCAATGCCACGAACATCCACAAGAAAACGTTTGCAAAGAATTTTTTAGAAACAGATTTTTCCTGAACAAAAACACTATTGTCCTGATATTGATAATTTTGTTGTTCCATTTTAAATTTTGTGTATTTAACTATATAAAAATAAATATTTAGTTTAATCTTTTTGTCAGCAATTCTTCAACTTTTTTAAAGAATTGTAGCGGTTTTAATGTGCGCCATGGCAGATTATCAAATGCACCACCAAAGTTAATGTAATAATCGATGTTGTTATCCCTGAACTCGGTGATTACGTGTTCCTGAAAATTCACCCCAACAATCCAGCCATCTTCTACTTCCTGAAACCACTCTTCGTAATAACTGTCATCAGAGGCATGAAAATTCAGTATATTTTCACCGATCAGGATAAATTTATTAATGCCTTCATCCATCATCATCTCTAAAATATCGCGTTTCAGCAGCATAATGTCGTTGTTAATGGCATCGTTCCACTCGCCTATAAATTCTATAACGGCATAACTGCGATCATAATCGGCGTATAACACCTTCATGTATAAGGTATTCGAACCAAACTCGTCCCATTGGGGGTGCAGTAAAAAATTATAAATCTGCTTATCGAAGTAAAGTTCTGAATATTCGGTATTGTAAAACGGCGAACGCTCATCTTCTGCCGAAATATAATCATCTCTCCACTGGTAATAAGGCTCAATTTCGTGCATATACTTTAATTATTGAATGAGTGACTAAATAAGTTATTGAATGATTGAGTTTTGAATGAGTGAATGTTAAGATCGTTCCTACATTCTATCATTCACTAAATTCTTTCATTCAACCATTCTATCCTTCTCTCATTTCTTAGTGCCCTGCTTCAACTGCTTTACGTACACTTCCATAACGGGTTAACAACTCAGCTGCTTCATCATAACCAATATTTAGCTCATCGGCCACCATTTGTGTACCGCGGTCTACCAGTTTATGATTGGTTAACTGCATATCGACCATTTTATTGCCAACTACACGTCCCAACTGAACCATAACGGTAGTGCTTAACATATTTAACACCATTTTTTGCGCCGTACCAGATTTCATTCGGGTAGAGCCGGTTACAAACTCAGGGCCAACCACCACTTCAACCGGAAAATCCGATTCTGCAGCAATAGGTCCGCCGGTATTACAAACGATGCAACCTGTTAAAATACCATGCTTACGGGCCGTGTTTAATCCGCCGATTACATATGGCGTAGTACCTGAGGCTGCCAGGCCAACCAAACAATCTTTCTCGTTAATTTCAAATTCCTGAAGATCTTTCCAGGCTTGTTCGGCGTCATCTTCAGCAAATTCTACCGCTCTTCTAATGGCTGTATCTCCACCGGCAATAATTCCAACAACCCAATCAAAAGGAACACCATATGTAGGTGGGCATTCTGATGCGTCTACTACACCTAAACGACCACTTGTACCCGCACCTATATAAAAGAGACGGCCACCTTTTTTCATTCGCTCGGCCACTGCCGATGTTAATTTTTCGATCTGAGGCAAAGATTTTTCAACTGCAAATGCTACAGTTTTATCTTCGTTATTAATGCCCTGCAAAACTTCTAACACCGACATCTGATCGATGTGGTTATAGTTAGATTCTTGCTCGGTAACTCTATTCATAAATTTAATTTTGATAAAATTCGGTAAATTCTTTCTAAAAACTACCCTAAAAACCCAAAAATATCTGTCATAAATTTCAACCTATGGCTCCATTGCGTTAATTAATGTTAAATATTATAAACAAAAGACATGAAAATGCAGTTAAAAAATATATCAACTCGCTAATTTTCATAAATTTGCAGTAACGCTGATGAAAAAAAATACCCGAAATAACATACTGATCGCTGCAAGCTATTCTGTAATTTTAATAGTGGGTATGTTTTTGGGCATAAAATTCATTAAAGATCAAGGCTTTGGTGTTAAAAAGAGCCCTCAACTCGCCAACAACAGCGATGAAAAATTAAATGAGATCTTACACATCATCAACGGTAATTATGTTGATGACATCAATACCGATTCGCTTCAAAACTTACCCATAGATAGCGTTCTGCACCAACTCGATCCACATAGTGTTTACCTGCCGCCAACCGATGCGCAGGATATGACCGATAACCTGGAAGGGAACTTTGAGGGTGTGGGCATAGAATATTATATGCTTAACGATACCATGATGGTTACCGGCGTGGTCAAAGATGGCCCTGCTTACCAGGCGGGGATAAAATTGGGCGATAAAATTCTAAGTATCGATACAGCAGTTGTAAGTGGAAGAAACTTACCAAAAGACCAACTTACCGGTCGTTTTAAAGGGAGGTCTGGAACAGGTGTTAGCGTGGTGCTTTTACATCCAGGTGCACCGCAAAGTAACCGCATTATGGTTACGCGAGGTAAAGTAAACATCAGTAGTATTGATGCCGCTTATATGATCAATAACGAAACAGGTTATGTACGGATCAGCAAGTTTGGCGCCAATACCGATAACGATTTCTCTGTTGCAGCCAATAACCTGAAAGCAAGGGGCATGAAAAAACTGATTCTTGATTTGCGCGACAATGGAGGGGGTTATTTTACTGCTGCTACAGGTTTGGCCGATCAGTTTTTAGCTGAGAACAAACTTATTGTATATACACAGGGTAAACATGAGCCACGTACCGATTATTTTTCTACAGGCACTGGCGCTTTTCAAAATGGCAAACTGGCCGTCCTGATTAATGAAAATACCGCTTCGGCCAGCGAAATTGTTGCTGGAGCCATCCAGGATCTGGGACGCGGAATTATTGTTGGCCGCCGCTCCTTTGGTAAAGGTTTGGTACAAGAACAATTTGCCTTTGGCGACGGCTCTGCATTGAACTTAACCATCGCTAGATATTACACACCATCTGGTCGCAGTATCCAAAAATCGTATAAAAAAGGTTACGACGCCTACAAACATGAATTAGACGAACGCATGATGGACGGTGAGCTTACCGGAGACCGTACCTCTTTTCAAGATTCTATTGAAAAAACAGAAGGTGTAAATATTCAGCCCAACAGAAAAGTTAAACCGATTGGCGGTATCCAGCCAGATGTATTTGTAAAATTAGACACGAGTGGCTACAATAAGTTTTACAGCAATTTAGTGAGCAAAAAAGTGCTTTCTGATTATGTATTTAATGTACTTACCAATAAGTATAGTGCCAGTTTTGTAGAGCAGAATATCAATATCTTTACGATAAATGATAACGACTTTAAAGACTTTATCGGGTATCTTCAACGCAAAAATGTAGCGATAGACCGCTTTCAATTGTATAATTCGAAAAATGTGATTCTGAATGATTTAAAAGCTTTGCTTTGCCGTTATTATCTGGGCGATGTAGGCTATTACAAGGCTGCAAACCAAACCGACAACGCCGTAAGACAAGCGCTACTTAACCTTCAATAGCCATATTTTATATGCTATGAAGGATAAATCTACCTGCCAAAAAGAATTTTAATTTCACAAACACAACAAAAATCAACATAATATTCTTAATTTAAGACAAAAAATAATACTATATTTTGTTTTGTTAATTTTGCCAGCAAATCATATCTTTATGGAAGCGAGCAAATTAAAGGAAAAGGACCAACAGGTATTAAATGATCTATTAGAGAACGTTAAGAAACAGACCGATCTGTTTTTAGGTTATCCCGTTTCAAAGGACTTCGATTATCAATCACTTTCTGATTTTTTAAAATACCCGATGAACAACCTGGGTGATCCTTTTGTTACTTCAACCTATGCCGTAGACTCACGTGAACTCGAAAAAGAAGTAGTCCAGTTTTTTGCCGAACTTTTCCGTGCGCCTGCAGATAACTGGTGGGGTTATGTAACCAATGGCGGCTCAGAAGGAAATCTTTACGGCTTGTACCTTACCCGCGAATTACATCCAAAAGGAATGGTTTATTACTCCGAAGCTACACATTATAGTGTGCAAAAGAACCTTCACTTACTCAACATGTCAAATATCGTCATCCGCACCCAGGAAAATGGAGAAATCGATTACGAAGACCTTGAACACACCATTAGGATGAACCGCCACATGCCTGTTATCATAATGGCCAATATTGGCACTACCATGACCGAGGCCCGTGACGATGTGGCCAAAATTAAAAGCATATTAAAAAAACTGGCGATCCAACATTATTATATCCATGCCGATGCTGCACTTTCTGGCACCTACAGTGCATTGATTGAACCCAGACCAGCATTCGACTTTGAAGATGGCGCAGACAGCATCGCTATTAGCGGTCACAAGTTTTTTGGCTCGCCGATGCCTTGCGGTGTGGTGATTGCCAAAAAATCGAACCGTGATCGGATTGCCCGTTCGGTGGCTTACATCGGAAGTGTTGATACCACCATTACCGGATCTAGAAATGGCCATAGCCCCTTATTTTTATGGCACACTATTAAACGTTTGGGTATAGCAGGTTTAAAAACCAGGGCGATGCACAGTTTAGCAACTGCAGCTTATACCGAACAAAAACTTAAAGCGCTGGGTATTGCTGCATGGCGAAACGTGAATGCTATAACCGTAAACTTCCCTACCCCATCTGCAACTATCTGTAAAAAATGGCAACTGGCAGCTGAGCAGGGAAATTCGCATATCATCTGCATGCCCAACGTAACGCAAGCGCATATCGATCTACTGATTGCTGACCTTAAAGCAGAAATTGTGTTGCAGGATTGAGGCGATGCAAACATTTTAATGACCCCGATGTTTAATAACGACGCTAATCTGGTATCCACATTAAACATATTTATATGATAATAATAATTGTAGGCGCGACAGGCACACTGGGCAAAAAAGTAGCTGAAGCTTTTGCACAAAAACATGAGATCATCCGTGTAGGAAATACCAAAGGTGATGTTCAGGTAGATATTACCAATGAAGCATCGATTAAAGCCATGTTTAAGCAGATTGGTGCTTTTGATGCGCTGATCAGTACGAGCGGAAAAGGCCCTTTTGCGCCGGTAAGCCAGATGACGGGTGAGGTATTTAAGCATGGCTTACTAGACAAACTATTGGGCCAGGTTAACCTTGTGCTTATTGGTCAGCATTACATTAATACAGGTGGCTCATTTACACTAACTTCGGGCATACTGGCTGATCATCCGGTTGCGGCAGGTGCCGCACTAAGCGCAATAAATGGAGGATTAAATTCTTTTGTTCTCGCTGCTGCTCCAGAACTTGAAAATGGAGTTCGGATAAATGCCGTCAGCCCCAACGTGGTTGAAGATTCGCCTGCTTATTTCGATTCTTTTCCTGGCGAAATTCCGGTTAGTATGGAGAAAGTAGTTAAAGCTTACGAGAAAAGTGTACTGGGCATCATAACCGGGCAGGTAATAAAGGTTTATTAATTACGCTCGACATTTTTTTAACAAAAGCTTGTTCTAAAATTTTGGTTATTCAAAACCCAAAGCTTTATATTAGTCTATCTAACAAACTCAAGCATGATAGAAACAGAACGCCTCATTTTAAAACCCTTAACACACGATCAGCTTTTAAAATACATTAAAGATGATCATTCTTTAGAACAAGAGTTTGGCCTTTTACCAACCAAAAAAAACATTTCTCCTTCGCTTCACGATGCTTTGGAAGAAACGATTTTACCTAACGTTTTCGATAAGGATAAAGATTACCTGTATCATACCTTATGGACAATCATATCTAAACCCGATCATAGAATGGTAGGCGATATCTGTTTTGTTGGTGAGCCTGATCCAAATGGCGAAATTGAAATCGGTTATAGTACTTACGAAGAATTTAGAGGTAAGGGCTTTATGACGGAAGCAGTTGGCCGCTTAATAGAATGGGCTAAAGAGCAGCCAAAAGTGAAATCTGTTTTTGCTGCTACCACAAAAGATAACGTGGCCTCGTATTCCATTTTAGAAAAAAACAACTTTATCCATATTGGAGAAGTTGATGATATGTTAAGCTGGAAAATTGAACTGAAATGATTTAATTCATCGTCCTCGTTTGCAACGAGGATGTACGAGTATGCCGATTGTTAAACACATTACAAATGTGTATTTCATTCATCCTCGTTGCAAACGAGGACGATACTCCTCTAGTCTTAGCGTCTCGCTAAGATATTGATGATTGATCACAGCATAAATTTCGTTACGAGCCACCTTGATGCGCCTTTGCTATACGCTACAGTACGATTTCAAATAAACTTAAACTGATTCCTTCATAGTGTTTCGGCAGTCCATCAGTTTTTTCCATGCTTACCACCCCAACATAATTAAAGCCACAGCCTGTATAATATTCGAGTAGTTTTTCATTATCCGCCCAGGTGTCCATTCTGATAAATTTAATGACGTTCTTTGCAGCGTAATCCTTCGCCCATTTGATAATTTCCTTCACAAAAGAATAACCTCTAAATTCAGGATGAGTTACAATCCTGTGGATATAAATCGCATCATGATCCCGCTCTCCCCAAATTAACGGATCGTTAAACGTAACGGCAAATACACAGGCCACCACACCATCTACAAGAATTTTATATTGGCGGTTTTCCTCAATTTCGGCTTGCACCATTTCTCTGCTAAAGTCTTGCCAGTGTTTGTTAAATACTTTCTTTTGATGGGCAATAGCCATATCGTAAAATTCGAAAATGACATCGATGTCGGCTGCCAGGCTATTTTGTACTTGAAATTGCATGAAGCAAAGGTAAGGGTATTTTTTTATCACAGATGAGGAGGATGAGCACAGATTTAGGAAAATAGACCACCTATTGTAGTCTGGACGAACAAAACAGATTGTGACTATTGGCCGTCATTCCCACGCAGGTGGGAATCTTAAAGCTTATGCATTAGGGTTCCCAATCAAGTTGGGAATGACGACCTCTCTATAAATGCCGCTTCAGTCCGAATGGTTCCTAAAAATGATCATTCAGAATGACAACAAAACAAAACAGGGCTGCTTTCGCTATGGAATGCAGCCCTGTTTTAATAATATCGTTAGGCATTTGGGCCTTAAGCATTATACCTTCAAGCCCTCGACCTTAGCCTATTTCTGTCGGAAATAAATCTGGATCGGTGCACCAGAAAAATCGAAGTTTTCTCTCAATTTATTCTCGATGAAACGTTTATACGGATCTTTAATGTACTGTGGCAAGTTGCAGAAAAAGGCAAACATTGGCGAAGTAGCATTAATTTGCGTGATGTATTTAATTTTAATGTGTTTTCCTTTTAATGCCGGTGGTGGGAATTTCTCGATCAGTGGCAACATCACATCATTCAATTTAGATGTAGGGATTTTCTTGCTACGGTTTTTATAAACTTCTAAAGCCGCTTCAATTGCTTTGAAGATACGTTGCTTGTTTAATACGGATGTGAAAATGATCGGCACATCGGTAAACGGACGGATACGCTCATGAATCTGCTCCTCGAAAGCTTTCATCGTTTGCGTATTTTTTTCGATCAAATCCCATTTATTAACCAAAATTACGATCCCTTTTTTGTTCTTCTCAGCCAGGTGGAAGATATTGATATCCTGACTTTCGATTCCTTCTACGGCATCGATCATTAATACCACAACATCAGCTTCTTCCAAAGCTTTAATGGTACGCATTACCGAATAAAACTCTAAGTTTTCTTTAACTTTTGTTTTTTTACGTAATCCGGCAGTATCGATCAGCATAAATTCATGACCGAACTGGTTATAATGAATTTTGATCGAATCGCGGGTGGTACCTGCATTTGCAGTAACAATATTACGTTCCTTACCAATTAATGCATTAACCAGAGAAGACTTGCCCACATTCGGACGGCCTGCAATGGTAATTTTAGGCAATTGATTTTCTTCTTCCGGAATATCTTCGAAATTTTTAACAATCTCATCCAACAACTCTCCTGTTCCAGAACCCGTCATTGATGATAATGCATAAACTTCGCCTAATCCGAAACCATAAAAAGTATGGATTTCGTTATATAAAGCGGTATTGTCTACTTTATTTGCACAAACATAAACAGGTTTATTACTTCTGCGCAGTACCTGGGCAATATCATCATCTAAATCGGTGATGCCTGTGGTTACATCCACCATAAAGATTAGCACACTGGCTTCTTCGATGGCGATCATTACCTGTTCGCGGATGGCGGCTTCATAAACATCTTCTGAGTTGGCTACATAACCACCAGTATCAATTACGGTAAATTGTCTGTCTGTCCACTCACCCACTCCATAGTGCCTATCGCGGGTTACGCCGCTGATATCATCTACAATCGCCTTACGGCTTTCGGTTAGTCTATTAAAAAGGGTGCTCTTGCCTACGTTTGGCCTGCCTACGATGGCTATAATATTACTCATGGTGCTTTTGATAGTTAATGGCTTATAGTTAATGGTCGTGATGTTTAGGCAAGCTGCTCAAACTATTTGGCTATCAGCCATTGACTATCAACTACTAACCGATTTATTTCGGGCTGCAAAGGTAAGGTTAATTTTCGTAACCTCCATTAATATTAATTTTTATACTTTTCTAAAAGTCCTTTTATTACCTCTTCTGTTAATTGATTCCCTTGCAATAAGGGAAAGCCCTCCCACCTTACAATTCCTTTTGGATCGATAAGAATAGCATGCGGAATACCTTTAACCTGAAGCGAGTCTTTTACCGTTCCCTTAGTGTCTATGGCTTCAAAATAGTTGATTTTAGGATTATTAAAAGCTTCTACTTTTTCAGCTGCTTCATCAGAAACACCAATAATTACAATTTTATCGGCATATTTCTTTTGAAGATCGTTTAATGTAGGGATATATGCCCTGCATGGTCCGCACCAGGTTGCCCAAAAATCGATCAGTACAAACTTCCCTTTGGTATCGGGCTGTTTTGAAATCCATTTTTCAACAACCAGGTCTGGCGCTTTTTCGTTCAGGATAGATTTTGCCCACAATTTTTTACCATTGTTTGATTCCTGGGCAAAAACTGCTGTACCGACCAGCAGTAAGAGAAACGTTAAATTTTTCTTCATATCCTAAAAATCGAAATTAATTATCGTAACCGAAGCTTTTTAAGTAATTCTTTTTACTTCTCCAGTCGGGAATCACTTTCACAAACATCTCCAGGAAAACCTTATTGTCTAAAAATTTCTCAATCTCTAAACGTGCTTCGGTACCTACCTTTTTCAACATGCTTCCACCTGTACCGATTAAAATGTTCTTTTGCGAATCGCGTTCGACCACAATTTCTGCAGTAATCCTGATCAAAGCACCTTTACCGTTTTTCATTTCCTCTTCTTTAAAACTCTTCACAATTACCTCGGTACTGTAAGGAATTTCTTTCTGATAATTAAGGAAGATTTTTTCGCGGATAATCTCAGAAACAAAGAAACGTTCTGAGCGATCGGTTAAATCTTCTTTGTCGTAATATGGTGGATGTTCTGGCAACATTTCGAGCACGCGGTCCAATAATCCGTCGACATTGTGTTTATGCAAAGCCGAAATTGCATAAATAGCAACCGGATTTAGCTTCTCCTGCCAGTAGGCAATCTTCCCATCAACCTGTTCTTGTAATGCTTTATCTATTTTATTGATGAGGACAATTGTAGGGATATTACGGTTCAGAATTTTATCCATAACGTCTTCCTCATCGTGCTCTTCGTTGATGTCGGTTACGAATAAAAGTACGTCGGCATCGGTCAAAGATCCGTTAACAAAGCTCATCATACTCTCTTGTAAACTGTATTTTGGCTTAATTATACCCGGAGTATCAGAGAAAACGATCTGATATTCTTCTTCATTTACGATACCTAAAATGCGGTGTCTTGTGGTTTGTGCCTTAGGAGTTATAATGCTAAGTCGCTCGCCTACAAGCACATTCATGAGGGTAGATTTACCTACATTTGGTTTACCTATTATACTAACAAAACCTGCTTTATGCGCCATTAAAATATTTTTTAAAAAAAATTTGCAGCACAAAGAAACGAATTATATCTTTGCATTCCAATTCGGAAACAGAGTTAAGGATTTAATTCAAAGAAAAAACGGGTTGTATAGAGTGCGGGGTGGAGCAGTTGGTAGCTCGTCGGGCTCATAACCCGAAGGTCGCACGTTCGAGTCGTGTCCCCGCTACCAAAGAGTTGAAAGACACTCTAATTTAATGGCCCGTTCGTCTAGGGGTGAGGACGCCAGATTTTCATTCTGGAAACAGGGGTTCGATTCCCCTACGGGCTACGAAACCGCTACAAAAGCTGAGCGGTTTTTTTTATCAGTTTCAACACTGCAAAATTGAAGGTTGGTATTTCCCTTAAAAATACATGAGAGTGCGGGGTGGAGCAGTTGGTAGCTCGTCGGGCTCATAACCCGAAGGTCGCACGTTCGAGTCGTGTCCCCGCTACCAAAAGAGTTGAAAGACACTCTAATATTTAATGGCCCGTTCGTCTAGGGGTGAGGACGCCAGATTTTCATTCTGGAAACAGGGGTTCGATTCCCCTACGGGCTACGAAAAAGCATCAATCTGATAAAGGTTGATGCTTTTTTTATATATCCAATATGCAAGCTTATACCTATAATTGCATATTGAACGCCAGTCGAGCACAATCAGGACAATTCCTTTTCTTTCAATTTGTTTTAAGCGATGCAGATACTTAATTCCCCTCAACAATTACCTATCTACAGTATAGAACCTGATGAGATAGCAGGAAATAAAAACTTTAGGGTTTACAATTTTAAAGGTACTTTGCCAAACCAGTCGGAGTTGCTTATCCCCCATCGAAAAGATCATTTTCTTGTTGTTTTGATCAGACATGCAGATAGTCGACAATGGATCGATATGACGCCTTACGTCCTTAAAGATAACACCATTTACTTTTCTGGCCCAAGCAACATCATTGTAAAAGAAGGTTTTAAGCAGTTATGGAGCACCGGCATTGCTTTTACAAAAGAGTTTCTCTCCCTTCAGGAAAATGCTTCATTAAGTAAACTACCCATTATCGAAAACCTGCACAATGGACATGAATTAGCCTTAACCCAAGCTGATCTTAACTTTGTTGAGGACATCCTTGCCAAAATCAATGTCGAATATCAAAAGTCCGGCGACTGGCAACAGCGCATGCTTACCGCCTACCTTACCGTGCTGCTTACCTATTTAAGTCGGCTGTATACCGAGCAGTTTAAAGGAGCTGATCATTCCGCAGATAAACTTCTACTGAAAAGTTTTCAGACAAAAATAAATGAGTGTTATCGAGAGCTGCGTGAAGTAGGCGATTATGCCTCGATATTGAATATTTCTGCCGGACATTTAAGCGAGGTGGTGAAAATACAAAGCGGTAAACCTGCCATTAAACATATACACGAACGATTGGTATTGGAGGCACAGCGGTTGTTGTTTCATACTCAAAATCCTTTAAAAGAAATTGCCTTTGATTTGGGTTTCTCGGATACTTCCTATTTTAACCGCTTCTTTAAACGCGAAACGGGTATAACACCTGCAGACTATCGGATCAGCATCCGCGAAATGTACCATTAATACCGTTGGATGTGTTCTGCCCAGGCTAACCAATACGGCTACATTTGTACCATAAACATTGTAAATTATGAAAACAGCATTGATTACAGGAGCAAATAAAAGCATAGGCTTTGAAACAGCAAGACAATTATTACAACAGGGGTATTATGTATATGTAGGCTCCCGAGATATTAAAAAAGGCGAAGAGGCCGTAAGCCAGTTAAAATTAGAAGGGTTAAATAACGTAGCGCCCATAGAAATTGACGTGGATAACATCGAATCGATACAAGCTGCCGGAACATTACTCAATAAGAAAATTAATGTGCTCGATGTATTGATCAATAATGCAGGTATTAGTGGTGCTATGCACACGGCTTTGGAAACAGATATTAACGTATTCAGGCAGGTATTTGAAACCAACTTTTTTGGTGTAATCACAGTCACACAAACCTTTATAGATTTATTAAAGCAGTCGCCAGCACCAAGAATTGTGAACGTTACATCAGGTTTGGGTTCGCTCACGTTACACAGTGATCCAAACTGGAAATACTATGGCGTAAAGCCGGCCGGTTACGTTTCTTCGAAGGCAGCACTTAATGCATATACCATTCTATTGGCTAATAACCTGTTGAATACCCCTTTTAAGGTAAATGCGGTTGATCCAGGCTATACTGCTACAGATTTTAATCACCACTCAGGCCCGGGAACAATACCAGATGCAGCAGCAAGAGTGGTAAAGGCAGCTACATTAGCACCAGATGGGCCAACAGGACAATTTTTTAGTGATGACAATGTGCCTGATACAGGAATAAGTCCATGGTAAGCGAGAATTAACTATTGAGATGTGACTGAGTTTCTTTCGTATCGCTTTATATCACTTAAAAGCCCTGCTTTATTAAACAGGGCTTTTAAGTTGTTCTTATTTCATAGCCAGTTGCTGATCATCTGCTTCGGCCATTTCTTTATAAAAAGCCTTAAACTGGTCGATCTTATCTAAAGGAACATAATCTTTCTTTAATGCAAAACTCCGCTTTAAAACGAGTTTATTTCCTTGTTGTACGCTTTCCAGTTTAAAATCAACAAAATCATTGCTCAGTTGAACAGCTTTAAAAGGCTGAACCATGGCTTTTCCGGTTGGAAGTTCTAATGATAATTCCTGATTAGACTCATCAACACCAAATAACTGGGTAAGATCGATACCGAATTTACGCGGCGAAACTACCTGCAAGGCTGTCGCATACGATTTGTTTGACCATGGAATAGAAAATATTGACATACCCGCTACACTTTTGCTTACATTGAGCAATTTGTACGAACAGGCAGTTCCCACGGTATCTGAAGTAGATTTTGTGGTATTGAGGTTGGTAAAACTAAGGTTATAAATCTCGTTTTCCGGATAGACCCCAGTTAAATCTTCTTTCATTTTCTTAATCTGATCTGCACTGCTCAAATCGTTAAAAACACTTCTGATATAGCTAGACATTGATCCGGTATTCCAATTGGTTTCCTTAACCGTCATATCGGCATTTTCCAGTTTAACTTCGGTTTTATAACCCATCATATTTCTTCCTCTTATACCAGGATTAAATTTGTTCAGCGATGTACTCGTTTTACTAATTTCGAGGATATTGGATCCCAGGAAAGTATTGCTGAAAGTATTAAAAGGCAATGTTCCGGAAGTAAGCTCTACCCAGTAATCTTTCCCTCCTATTGTAGATTTGGCAATACAGTGATTAAATTCGATACTAGGTAACAATAACGTATTCTGTCCACGATCTCTGGTATTTGCTAAAGCCAGTGTCGCGGTAATTCCAGCTTCTTTGCACATGCTCACAAAAAGCGTAGATACATCTTTACAATCGCCAATTCTCGTATTAATAACTGTTGATGGATTTTGAGGAATAATACCACTTTGCCTAAACGACACGGAGCTGTAGGCGATGTTGGTAATGATGTAATTATAAATCATCTTGATTTTGGTTAAATCATCTAAATTACTTTTACCAGCAAACAAATCGTTTACTACTGTTTTTATTTCATAACTGCTGCGGGCTTTAGCCGATGCAATATTGTCGTACCAATCTGCAATAAATTTCCAGTCGGGAATAGATGATAAATAAAGCATGTTTGTTACGTCATCCATTGGAGGCATTTTATCCTCATACCTTAAAGCTTCCTGTTTATTCTTCTCCCATACATACAAATCGAATTCATCTTTTGCCGTTTTAACAGGAGCAATGTCCTGCTGTGAGAAAACATATTTAAAAGCTTTATCACGGTGGATTAACAATGAATATTTAATATTAAGGTTATCCAAACCATCGCTAAAATAGAAAGAGTCCCAAAAGTGGGTAGACATTGCCCCAACATGAAAATTCTCGATTTTATAACGGATATTAATCACATCGCCAATTTCGAGGTTGGTAAATACCAACTCATTATTATTGGTTTCGGCAGGAACTTTTGTACCATTTGCTTTTATTACCTCAGCTATTTCGACAGCATAATTCTGATCATTGTTATAAGAAATAGCATATTCTTTAAAGCTTTCAAGCCCTTTTTGGGTTAGTATTTTTGCAGTAAAAAAGTGTTTCTCTTCTGATCCACCGTTTTCATAAACAACTTTCTGCACTTCATTATTTAAAACTACAACCTGTCCATCGGGATATTCTGTTTTAGACGGCGCCTTACTAACCATCACTTTAACATCGGGTTTATCGAAGTAATCGAATACCGCTTTTTTGTCCTGAAGTGTTCTTAACAACTGGATAACGGTGTAATTATTCGGATCGATCTGTAAACTCTTTTCGTATGCCTTAATACTTTTCTCTTTCTGTTTATTTGCATTATACAGCGTACCTAACTGAGAATAAACAAATGCGTTGTTAGGATCGATCTCGAGTACTTTTAAATATAATTTTTCTGCCTCATCGTATTGTTGCAACTGATAGTAAATACCTGCAAGGTCGGTGTATATGGAAAATCCGATCGGATCGTTTGCTAGTTCTTTTTTGTAAATATCAATACCTGCATCGGTTTCTCCTTTATCCAAATGCAACTTTGCTACATATTTAGCAGCCTTGTAATCGTTATTCTCATCAATGTATTTTTGCAAAATATCAATCGCCTTAGGGTTTTTCCTAATCTGCACTTCTATAAGGTATTTTAAATTGACAATATCTGCTGAATTTAAATATTGTGGATAAATTTTCTCAACCAGGTCTATAATTTCAGGTTGTTTTTTCTCCTGGCCGAGTATGTTTAGTTTTTTCATCAACACCGTTTCATTCTCGCCATAAATTTTTTCTAGTTTAGCAAGAACTTCTTTTGCTCGCACGTAATCATTCTGTTGAAAATGCTCCGTATATACAAGCTCCAGGGCTAGCGAACACTCGGGATCGTGTGTTTTGATTTCTTCTCTGAGGGTTTCAATTCCAGTTCTATTATCGGCTTTAACAAACAGTTCTATCATCATCAGGTTGAGATAGGTACTTTCAGGAAAACGTTTTTTAAGTTTCTCTAGGATCAACCTTGCATCGAACACATTTCCTAAACGCAAATAAAGCTTAGCCATCATTAACTGATTTAAATAGCTCTGCGGTTTTGCTTTAAGGGCATCTTCGAAATATTTAAATCCAACTGGTTTTAGCTGAGTTGGAACAGAATTTGTTTCTTTTGAATACGCCTGTGGTGTACTGGTAGTAGAAAGGTTGTTTAATGGTGCTCCGTTGGCATCAGTTAACCGCAGCATAAAATTCGATCTGCCCGCATAACTCTCACCTATCTGCACCAAAACGCGGTTGTAGCCCTGATTTAACTTAATCGGCACAATGTATGCATCAAGATCGTTGTTTCTTTCTTCTGATTCGCTGATTAAAAGCTGATCATTCACCCAAACCTTTACCGATCCGGATACGCCGATTCTTAATTGCCCTATTGTACTTGCAGGCGCATTAACAAATGTTTGGGCAAACTGCAACGCGTTTTCGTAAGTATTATAATAAGTAAAATCGAACCATTTATCGTGCCGTACATAAGGTACCGTTCTCCAGCTAAATTTTCGGTTCTTTTTACCCGTAAAAACATAATTAAGTTCTGGGTGGCTTAAAACATCATCGTACTGTTTATCGAAACCACTGGTCGAAATGTTTTCATATTCACCGGTGATTAACCAATTTTCGATTTCGCCTATTTTATTGAAATACTGATCAGCCTCGGTGTATTGTTTTTTTTCTTCGAAATGAGAGCCTAACGATGCGTAGGCCAATGCATTAATGGTACCATCAACATCTTTTCTTGTTGCCAGTTTTTTATAAAACTCCAACTGGTCGGCCGTTTTTATCTTCGAAGCGTTATTGGGCAAATCGCTCCATAGCGCAACAAGATATGGCTGTGGGTTTTTAGCCGTATTGGATAATTTATTTAAGTAGTTAAAACCTTCTTTAGCTGGCCGGTCCATTTCAGTCATCATCGATAACGCAACATTTGCTTCATCTGAAAATGCAGGTTTAAGTGCTGCCTTCGTAAAAAAATCGCGTGCCGCTGTCCGGTTGTTTTTAAAAAAATATTCCCAGCCTGGGTTCAAATTTGTTTGTGCCTGAATAGACGAAGAAACAAGAATTGAGAGAATTAATAGTTTAAATTTCATTTTGTAATTATAGAAAAAAAACAAATCTGAATCAAAGCAATTTAGATTAAAAAATAAGCAGGAAAAACCTCACTCATTTACTGCGTTTAATGTGCAGGTAATATTTTTTAACTTAGATGATCAGACTAAAAAATAGAATTAAACTGCGATAGAAAAAATGAAGAACAGATCGATGCAGATTAAGGGAACTTTTAAAGCAAATATGCAATTGCTTTGGGACGTTTGGACCAAACCCGAGCACCTTAAAAACTGGTGGGGACCAAAAGGCTTTAGTGCCACCATCCATAAAATGGATTTGCAGGCAGATGGTGAGTGGAAGCTCACCTTACATGGACCTGATGGTAAAGACTATGCCAACCGCAGCATTTTTAAAGAGATTATTCCACTTGAAAAAATTGTATTCGAACACTTCAACCCACATTTTTTCACTACAGTTCTGTTTGAGACCCAGGATGAAGAAACCCAGATAAATTGGACGATGTTATTCGACACTCCTGAGATGCGCGAAACGATAGTTAAAGTGCATAAGGCCGAGGAAGGGCAAAAGGAAAATATGGAAAGACTTGGAGAATACCTTTTGAAGGTACAGATGAAATAATTCTCTCATTTCGAGTGATAATTGATTTTATAAAATCAATATAAGGAATTTTAGTAGTTTGTAAACATGCGAGAAATCGTCATTGCTGGAAGGTGTTTTTAGCCCACGAAGCAATCTTACAATTATTGCTACTAGCGCCCGCTTTAAGGTTGCTTCGTGCCGACGACTTCTCCTTTCGTGGTGTCAGATGGTAACATCTGATACTACGACCGCAGCAACCGAAATGACAAGAAATAATTTTAATCTAACCGGATCATTTCACCGGTTTTTACCGATTCATCGCATGCAAAAGCAATCCTTAAGCTGTTTACAGCATCTTCAGTGGCGTCGGTTAAATCTATATCTTCTACAATAGCTTTTAGGAAATAACGCTGCTCGCGGTTGCACAGTTCCTGATGATCCGGCTCATCGGTAAGGTCTACCCATTCATCAGCTTTGCTGAACTCATCATTGGCATCTAAATCGGCATGATGTATTTTAATCGATTCGGTTTTGGTATGCGCATCAATGTTATCAGAGTTTCCGGCTGCACCTGCTTTTTTGGCCATGATAGATACTGATCCCTTTGGGCCAAAAACATCTTTGATAAAAAAAGCATTATCGCTCACCATCGGGCCCCAGCCAGCTTCATACCAACCGATAGAACCATCTTCGAAACGGATCTGCAGCTGCCCGTAATTGTAATTCCACTCCGGGATATCGCCAGTAAGCCTGGCGCCAATGGCACTCACTTGTACAGGCTTCGATCGGGTCATTTGGCACATAATATCGATATAATGCACGGCACAATCAACAATAGGGCTTAAACTTTTCATGAGGTTACGGTGCACCGTCCATTTAGGTCCATGGCTCTGTTGATTCAGGTTCATACGCATCACCAAAGGTTTTCCCATTTCCTGAGCCAGCGATGTAAATTTCTCCCAAGAGGGATGATAGCGGAGGATATACCCCACCAATAACTTTTTATTCGCTTTTTTAGCCGCTTCTGCCACCTTTATAGCGCCTGCTACACTATCGGCCAATGGTTTTTCGATAAACACATGGCAACCGCTTTCGAAAGATTTTATGGCATAGGCTTCGTGTGTATCGGGATAAGTAGAAATGCAAACGGCATCTGGTTTGGTTATTTCAAGTGCCTCATAAAAATCAGTAAACAAATCATATTGTCCACCTAATTTCTCGTTAAGCTTTTCTTTGCTTTTACCGGTAGAAACCAATCCGCAAATTTCAAAACCGGGTAAGATGTGATAAGCTGTGGCATGGGAAGCCCCCATATTGCCACAGCCTACTACTAATACCTTTAAATTCTTATTTTCTGTCGACATACTAAATCTTAAACGCCCAACGTCCAGCCTTGTCGGTATTCGCGTTTCACAAATTGGTTTACCTCGTCAAAATTGGTCACCTTCATGTTTACTTTGTCCCAAAGCATTTTGATATCTCTGCCCGGGTAACTGATTTTACCTGCTGCATCTCTGCGTTGTACATCTGTGCCCCTAATGGCCAGGTTGGCAATCAATAAAGTTTCGGTAAGTGGCCCGGCGATTTCAAATGGTGAGCTCAGTTCCATTTTTCCATAGCCGGCAATCGCAGCTTCGGCAAACTGAGTATAATGGCCTTCTTCCTGATTAGCGATACGCGGGATAGTGATTTTCGTTCTACCTGATTCGTTGCGCGAGAGTGGTAACAACTTTGGATTTTTGCCATAGGTTTCACAGATCATCTTACCTTTTGTACCGATAAAAAGCACACCATTATCGCCGAAACTTTCATTAGGTCCCAGTTCTTCCGGACGTTCCGGCTTAATTCCTCCATCCATCCAATGCACCTGCACCTCGTGTTTGGTTTTTGAGGTTTTGGCAAAGGTTAAAATGACATGGCTTGATGGCGGGCAGCTTTCTGGCAAATAGGCACGTTTAAATTCATCAACATACACACTACCGACGCTGCACTCTACACTAATTGGGGTATCCAGGCCTAACACCCTAAAAGGAGGCTCTACCAAGTGACAGCCCATATCGCCGATGGCTCCGGTGCCGTAATCCCACCATCCCCTCCAGTTGAAGGGAACCAGTTTATTTACATATTCTTTATATGGAGCACTGCCTAACCACAAATCCCAATCGAGTTCTTTCGGTATTTCGGCTTTTCCACTTGGCCATGAGATTCCCTGTGGCCATACTGGCCGGTTAGTCCAACAGTAAACCGTATGAACTTTACCTATCCTGCCTGCATCGTACCATTCCTGAAGTCTTCTTACACCATCGCCCGAAGCGCCCTGATTACCCATTTGCGTAACCACTTTATAGCGGTTTGCCGCTTCGGTCAACATCCTGGCTTCGTAAATATCGTGCGTTAAAGGCTTTTGCACATACACGTGTTTACCCAATTGCATGGCTGCCATGGCAATTTGCGCGTGGGTATGATCGGGTGTTGATACTGTTACGGCATCAATGTTTTTGCCTTCTTTATCCAATAACTCACGATAATCTTTGTAATATTTTGCCTTTGGGAAGTTTTTTAGAGAATTTGCAGCTCTTCTATCATCTACATCGCATAAAAAAGCAACATCTGTTTTTCCTCCCCTAACAATACTGGCAATATCGCCCTCTCCTTTTCCACCTGCACCTATTCCGGCCAATTGCAAACGATCGCTTGGCGCAAGAAAACCTGGCCCACCCAACACATGGCGGGGTACAATCATAAATCCAGCGGCAGCAAGTGCTGTTGTTTTAATAAAGTTTCTTCTCGAATTTTCTGTTTTCGAATTTGCCTTATCTTCTATCATTATTTAACCTGTTATAATGCTAAATTTAACTTATTTCTTTTTACCTGTGATTTTTGTATCAGTTTCTTTTTGAGCTGACGCTTTCTTGCTCAGATCTTTAATCCTGATATTGCGGAACTGAACAGGAGAACCATGACCTAAGAAGCCTATATGCCCACTTTCACGTAATAAACCCGGGTGTTCCTTATGATCTGGTGTGCCGTTTTTCTTAAATGGTTCAATATCGCCATCTAAAATTACCGTACCGTTTAAAATTACTTTAATCTTCGATCCTTTGGCAACTACTTCTTCGTAGTTCCACTCTCCGGTAGGCTTTAAGAACCCTCTTTTGGCAGCGATAGTGCCATAAACCGAACCATGGTACTGGTACACTTTCAAGTCTTTATAAATCGGTGCATCATTATCCAGTATCTGCAGTTCCATGCCGGCGTAAGCGGCATCGCCTTCTAAAGGAGCCCTGATCCCTAAACCGTTGTTTGCACCTGGAGTGAGCTGAAATTCGAAACGGTAAACAAAATCGCTGAATTCTTCTTTGGTGAATAAGTTACCACCTGATCCTTTACCTGGTTTTGGCCGGATAGCGATGTTTCCATCTTCGATAACGTAATCGGTAGTATTACCTGTCCAGCTGTGCATATTGGTTCCATCGAACAATACTTTATAACCTTCTTTTTTCTCTTGTGCACTTAACTCAAAAGGTTTTGGGCGGGGAATTTCTTTGATGTAGATATCGCGGTAAGCCACCGGCGATCCATGCGCCTGCAATTCGATCTGCTCTTCTGCAAAGATCGGCAAACTTCTGTCCCAATAATTTTCTAAGATTACATTATCGGTCACCAATTGTCCGTTCAGATAAACGGTAACACGGTCGCCTTTCATTAAGATTCTGAATGTATTCCATTCATCTAACTTGTTATCGGCTACTTTAAGCGGTTTACTTTCGTTTGTTTGATTGTTGTACAAACCACCAGAACCAACCTGTGCACCAACTTTTGTACGGGCAAGATCCCAGATCTGTACCTGTGGCGTACCGCGGAGATAAATACCCGCATCACCTTCTCCTTTTTTATCGTCGATGATTTTCCAGTCTACCAACATTTCAAAATCGCCATATTTTTTAACGGTAGCAAGGTTATTGCCATGACTTTGAAACTGTAGTTCGCCGTTGATCACTTTCCAGCTTTCCCTTGCCTCGGCATCAGCTTTGGTTTGCGCTTCGGCTAAGGTCTTTTCATCCATTTTTGATCTTTTGATCGGATCGGCCACCAACCCTTTCCAGCCAGATAAATCTTTGCCGTTAAAAACCTGAACAAAGCCTTCACCAGCTTTCATTTCAGAAATATACTTCCGCATACCTTCTTTCTGATAACCGGCATCGCCTCCGGTAATTACGGCAATGGTTTTATTTAACAAGCTTTTTACAATGTCGCCATTGTAAGTTCCGGCCATGGTAATATTCATCACCGCGTTTGCCGCAGCCTGTTGTAAAGTAGCATTATCTAAATACTGACCTGCAAATACAATCGCATTAAAACATTTGGCCTGTTCGGTATCTTTAAGAATCTGCTGTTGTTGTGCTGGTGTTTTAGCCACTGCCATCGCATTGCGCAACAATAATAAACGTTGCTCAGCTGGGTACTTTGTATTTCTTACTAAAGTTAAGTAACCCACAATCGCCTGGTTCAAAAAGTCTGGATTGGTGGTGGTACGCGCAATGCTGATCAATGCATCTGTTGAGCCAGCATCAGACCATGAAGAAAGTGCTTCAATTGCAGCTTTTTTGGTGGCGTCATCGCCTGTGGCATACGCTTCTGACACCGATTTTAACGATTGCTCACCACCTAAACTGCCCAGCACCTTATAAAACAACAATTTCTTACCAGCAGGTGTATTGCTCATTTGCTGAAGAATGGCATTGGTTTGTGCCGCTTTATCTGTTGATCCTTTTACCGAAGCAATAATGGCATCTTGTACAGCAGTAAGTTCGCCGGCATCGGTGGTTTTATTTAAAAGATCAAATAATTGTGCTTTATTTTCAGCTACGGCAACATGTTGTAATGAAAGGTACGCTGCTTTTCGTACTTCAGGTTTTTTACTGTTTAATGCCCCATAAATAACTTCCGTTTGGCTGGTTGCTGCGCGGGCCGCTAAAATATTAATCAAGGCAACCTGTACTTCAGGTTTGGCTTTCGGAAGATAAGCGCCAACTTTAGTGGCTATGCTTTCGCCTTTTATTCTTAAAATACCGTTAGAAATACCCGCAATATCTGCTGTATCTCCTTTGCCCATTAACTTCAGCAGGTCGTCTATAACCGCTTCCTGTCCAAGTTTTACAGCGGTGTTAATTGCAGCCAGTTTTACCTGCTCATCGTCACTTTTAACTAGTTTGAGTATGGCTGGCAATGCAGATTTTGCTTTGCTATTGCCCAGCATATCTAAAATAGAAACCTGAGTTGGGGCATCAACCTTTTTTAACTGGCTTACCCAGGCTGCACTATTGTTTTCATTTACGCCATCAGCAGCGAATTTAACCGCAGCCGCTCGAAATTCGAACTGTTTATCGGTCATGGCAGCTAACAAGGCCTGTTGATCGGTTTGTGTTGCCGAAAGTAATTTTAAGGCCGCAGTACGTTCGTTTACCTGATCGTCAGCCGTTGCCTTTTCTAATATTGTTTTGGCTATCGTTTCTACTCCGGTTTTATCTGTTGCTAAGTTTTTCTGGGCGTAGACCAATAAAGCTGCAACCGCATTGGTTTGGTCGTATTTATAACCCGCTTGTTCAGCAGCCTTTACCAGAATTTCTTTTGCAGATGCATCGCCAATATTGGCCAAAGCATACAAGCTTACCTTGGTTAATGCTTTATCTGTTCCAGTAGCCAAAGGCGCAATCGCTGTAGCTGCTGCTTTAACATTAGTATGGCCCAATGCTTCCACAATGGCAATTTTTGCTTTGCCGCTTGCTTTACTCAAGCCGTTAACCAATGCGCTTGTAGCAGAGGCAGTACCAATTTTGGCCAGTGCTCTCGATGCTTCGTCAGCCAATTGTTCGTCAGCGAGATAATCTGTTAAACAGGCTATTGCAGCATCATTTCCTACTAAATCGAACTGACTGATGATAAATGCTTTGTTCTGTTTATCGGTTAGTTTGGATAACGCTTTGCAATAGGCGCTGATGGCCATACTCCTTAAATTCTGTTGACCAGTTTTGGTCGCATAAGCAGTAAAACCACCAACTGCATACTCTATAAGGGCGTTGTTTCCTTTTTCAGAAGCGGTTAAACCACTAATCAAGGCTACGTAACCCTCTTCACCTAAATCTGCCACTTCTTTCATATTGCGTTCTAGCTGGGCGGCATTTCTAGCGGGTAGCTGTGCCAATAAATCGGCAATACGCGTGGTTGTAGTTCTCTCGTCTTTTTTATCTTGAGCCAGGGCGCTTACCGTAAATAATGCATTTGTAAGCATTACAATGGTTAGCAGCACCAATAATATTTTTTTGTTCATGATGGTTTGTATTTTGGGATGTTTTAAATAGAAAATGGTGCACGCATTACAGGATTAATCAATCTGTTAGCAGCCTCATCATCTACGAATTCTTGCTTAACCGGGTCGAATTTTAACGATCTTCCCAATCTTAAGGCAGCCAAACCAATATTTACAATGTTGCATGAACGGTGTCCGTTCTCTTCATTTAAAGCGAATTTTTTTCTCGTCCGTACCGATTCTGAAAATTCTACAATCTCAGGATCAGGATCAGGGAATTGCGCCAGTTTACGTTCCAGATCAGGAATATCAGATTTAAAACCCGGATACAATTTACCTTTTGGACCTTCTATATAAGGTACATTGGTATCTTTACCTTCACCGTCTAAAACAATCTGGCAGCCATCGGCATAAGTATAGGTAATCCTGCGCCAAATGCCTACTGCATCGGTATGCTGTTGTGGTGCATCAACCTCTACAGAAATTGGGTTGGTATCATCCTTCCCTAAAAAGTATTGAATCGGGTCGATATAATGTTGTCCCATATCACTTAATCCACCACCATCATAATCCCAATAACCTCTAAAAGTTTGGTGAACACGGTGTGCATTGTAAGGCTTATATGGTGCAGGGCCTAACCATGCATTATAATCTAATTCTGGCGGTACGGGCTGAGGTTCTAAATGATCTTTACCCACCCAGTAAAATTTCCAGTCGTAGCCGGTATGTTTACTTACGGTTACTTTTAATGGCCAGCCCAACATACCACTATCTACCAGTTTTTTGATTGGTTTTACAGTAGTGCCCATTCCGTAAAAGGTATCTTTAAACCTAAACCAAGTATTTAACCTAAACATCCTACCATGCTGTTTTACCGCTTCAACCACCCTTTTGCCCTCGCCTATGGTATGTGTCATTGGTTTTTCGCACCAAATATCTTTTCCTGCATTGGCAGCATCTACAGCCATTATACCATGCCAGTGTGGCGGGGTAGCAATGTGTACAATATCTACCTCAGGCAATTGTATCAGTTCTCTATAATCACTAAATGTTTTTACACCTTTATCCAACATTGATGCTGCTTGTTTAAGGTGGTTCTGATCAACATCACATATGGCTACTACCTGGGTACCTTCGTAGCCAAAATGGCCTCTGCCCATTCCTCCAACACCGATTACGGCTTTGGTTAATTTATCGCTTGGGGCAAGATATCCTTGTCCGCCCAATACATACCTCGGGACAATGGTAAATGCTGCCAGGCCAATTGCAGATTTTTTGATAAAATCGCGTCTGGTGTTTTGTTCATTTTGTGGTTCTTCTTTAGTTTTCATTTGTTTCTTGGTATTGTAAAAACTTATATGATAGTTTGGTTCCAAAAGCATTAGGATGCTGGAGCATAGGATTTATCGATCTGGTTAGATTAAAATTATAAGGTTAATGTTAATAAGAAATTATTATAAAGACAAAACATCGTTGATTTCTTTACGTATTAAAAAAACTTTAGTAAATTTTTAACAGAAGTTATCTATATTTATCGAAATAGTGCAATTAACAACATGAATCTTAATCTATTAAATAAGCTAACATCAGACACCAACGATAAGCAGTCGATTCAAAAACATAAGCTCATAAAATACCTTTTTAATTTAGGGGCATCTTCCGTTTCTACTTTATGTGAAATTATGGAAATGAGTACGCCGAGTATTCTGAAGCTTCTGCTTGGTCTGATTGATGAAGGCTGGATAGAAAAGAAAGGCTACGGTTTATCAATTGGGGGGCGAAAACCCGACCTTTATCGTTTAAAGGATAAAAAGATTCTGATTCTCTGTATAGACATTGAATTATTTCATACCAAAATAGCCATTATTGACAACAATTATAATTTTGTATTGGATGTTAAAACCATTTCGGTGCCTATTTCAAAAAGCAGGACTGATTTTTTCAATATACTACATACACACCTTCAGGAGATCTTAAAATCGGCAGGTATTCAGCATAGGCAGTTTATTGGCTGTAGTGTTGGCATGCCTGGCTTAATTGATGCTGAAAAAGGAGAAAATTACAGTTATTTCTTAAGCGATGATGAAAATATCCCTTTAACAGCCGCATTTGAAAAAATGCTAAATATACCTGTAGTGATCCAAAACGATGTGAATGGCTCATCAATGGCAGAATTTACACACGGAATGGCTAAGGGCAAAAAGAATGTACTCGTATTGTTAATGGATTGGGGTGTGGGTTTAGGCATTATAATGGACGGAAAATTGAGGCAAGGTAACTGCGGTTTCTCTGGCGAATTGGGCCATATGCCTTTTGTAGAGAATGGCGCACTCTGTTACTGTGGAAAACACGGCTGCCTCGAGACCGTTGCATCTGGAAACGCACTTTCAGAAATGGCAAAAGAAGGTATTTTATTGGGCAAAAACTCTATGCTTACTAATCTTTCGAACGAAGAACTGGAAAGAATTGAGCCAGCCCTGATTATTAAGGCAGCCAATAAAGGTGATCAATACGCCATTCAACTGCTCTCCAATGTTGGCACGCATATGGGCAAAGGAATAGCTGTTCTAATCCAGTTGTTCAACCCCGAACTGATTATTTTAAGCGGCAAGATTGCGGGGGCCAAACAATACATCACATTACCCATGCAACAGGCAATAAACACCTATTGTATGACCCAAATTAGAGAAAAAACAACGATAGTTTCTTCCGAGCTAGGCGAAAACTCCAGGTTATTAGGGTATGCAGCAACAGGTATCGATCAATTTCTGGGCGCCTATATCAAAAAGGTAAAAAAGCTTAAAAAGTAATATTCCAAATGGCGCAAACCACCCTAAATTTGTCTGTTATCGGCACCTTATTTTCCAATAGCTTAATTAGATTTGTATAGCAAAATTTAAATCCAGACTGATGGAAACATATAAAAAAGCAGGACATGAAAAGGTAAATGGCATTAACATGTACTATGAAATTTACGGGGAGGGAGAAATTCCGCTGGTATTGATACATGGCGGCGGTTCCACCATTCAATCTACATTCGGCAGATTTATTCCTTTTTTGGCAAAATCTGGTCGGGTTATAGCTGTTGAGCTTCAAGCTCATGGACGTACCAGCGACCGTGACCAGGCAGAATCTTTTGAGCAGGATGCAAAAGATGCGGTCACTTTGTTAAATCAGTTAAAAATAACAAAAGCCAATTTTTTAGGTTTTAGTAACGGCGGAACAACAACCTTGAACATAGCAGCACACCATCCGACTGTGGTGAATAAAATCATCGTCATTTCGGCCAATTACCAACGGGAAGGCTTAATTGATGGCTTTTACAATGGTTTTGGCGATGCAACCATCGACCATATGCCCGAGCCGCTTAAAACAGCTTTTTTAGCAGTAAACCCAGATCGAAACGCACTGCAGATGATGTTCGAAAAGGACAAACAGCGCATGCTCGATTTTGTCGACCTCAGCGATGAAGATCTTAAGGGAATTACCGCCGATACGCTTTTAATGGTAGCAGATAAAGATGTGATCAAGCCCGAACATGTGGTTAAAATGTCGAGATTGATTGCAAATGCGCAACTGGTTATTTTACCTGGTATGCATGGCGCTATGATCGGCGAAAACCTTAATCCGAATGTAAGCGACAAAACAATTGAAATTACGGCACACCTGGTAGAAACTTTTTTAAACCAATAGTTACACGGTTATGAGTTATTGGTTAAATGTGCCTAAAAATTACCTCCCCCTGATTTAGCATTTAATATCTTTGCCGGATGGAACACGTATTGGATAATCCAATTTATTATGCCTTAACATCCGGACATAGCCATATTGCTAAAGGCCTTGAAGAGGTAAAATATTATATCGAAGATATCACCGCATTTGCCGGCTTAAAAGATAATTCGCAGGAAAATCTAAACACCCTTTATCAGATCAGTCCAGCAGAAAGCCTTTTTGTATTTTTCTCAAAAACACCTGTCGAAATACCTGCACAGTGGAAATTGCTCACTCATATCGATATGTTTCAGTTTATCTTCCGCGGCAAAGAAACACCACCTGCAGAGGCAACTGGAATAACAGACCTTAATCTGGGACACGTTATAGAAATGATCGACTTGGTAGAGCTGACCAAACCAGGACCATTTCTGGCCAAAACCATCGAGCTTAGTAATTACACAGGCATATTTGTTGATGGGAAATTGGCAGCTATGGCCGGACACCGGTTCCATCCCAGCCCTTACCGTGAAGTAAGTGCAGTTTGCACCCATCCCGATCATTTAGGCAAAGGTTATGCTTTTAAGATTTTACAAGAACAGATCAAAAGAATATTGCTCCGTTCGGAAATACCGTTTTTACATGTTAGAAATGATAATGAAGGCGCCATTAAACTTTATCATAAATTGGGTTTCGAGATCAGGACAGACATGATTGCCTACGTCATCAAAAAAGAGAATTAGACCAAGAAGAGAATGTTTCTAAATAGAAAACCGTTCAGAAATTACCATTTCAATGCTTTAGTTTTGCACTAAACTAACACATACATGTCTAAAACAAAACTTACCATTAACAATAACGGCTCTGTTAAAATTGAGGGCGATTTCGAAATTGTAGATAGAAACGGAAACACTTATGGCTTACAGGGCAGAGAAGTACTTTCGATTTGCCGTTGTGGTTTATCAAAAAACAAACCTTTTTGCGATGGTGCACATAACGGCTATTTTGAGCATGAGGCGATAGCCTTTGATCTTCCTCCAAAAAAGGTTTAATAACGAAATTAAAATTTTAAAGAGGTTGTATCTAGATATAGATTTGTCATCCTGAGATGTCAGTTTGCGAAAACAAAGGGGTTGGGATTACAGATAAATCGTCATTTCGACTGGAGCACAGCGAAATGGAGAAATCTTTGAATTGTGTTTTTAGATAGCTTAAAGATTTCTCCACTACGGTCGAAATGACGGTTGATTTTCATAATCTGTCATTGGTAGCTTGTCGAAGGACCTTTTAAATTACTCCTTAAAGTGTTTCGACAAGATCTCCGGAGGAGTCCTTTGTACAACATGACAGCATCTGAAGTGAAATCACCTTTAGATACAACCTCTTTTACATTTTTTTTGCGGCATAACTAAACACCTACCCTAGATGGCGCCATACCATAAGCTTTTTTAAAAGCGAAAGAGAAATGCGACAGGTCTTTAAAACCAACTTCGAGGTACACATCTGATGATTTCCAGCCTTTTTCGGTTAGGAGATAATAGGCATCATTCAAGCGCTTTTTCTGTAGCCAGCGATTGGGCGAAAGGTTAAAAATCTTTTCAAAATCTCTTTTAAATGTGGCCAAACTCCTGCCCGTTAAATAAGCAAATCGGTTAATATCTACATTAAACTTATAATTGGCATTCATATAGGCTTCCAGATCAATTTTTCCAGGTTCTGAAAAATCGAAAAGCACATCTTTTAATATTGGATTGGTCTGCAATAAGATCATTACTGCTTCTTTAACTTTTAAATCGATCAAAGCCTGATTAAACGCGTTGTTGCCGTCTAAATATGGCCATATCGAATCGATATAATTCTTCAAAAGGCCGTTGGCCGCTAACGCCAGACCTTTAATATCGGGATTCGGCTTTTGCATGTGCAGATCATATTCATTGCTGATGCTATGCAAAATATCCTGGTCGATGTTTATGCTAATCGATTTAAACTCTCCTCCTGCTGGTGGGTATTTTGTATACCGGGCCAATTGATTCCGCCTGAAAAAACGAAAATCGCCATCAGAAAACACGAATTTCTCTCCTCCGATAAAAATTTCAGATGTACCCGCAATAACCAATCCCAGCGAATGATTGGGAATAAACTGTTCGCCCTCACTACTTTTCTGGGCATAACACGAATACAGGATATTTGGGCGTTTTTCTTGATTTGACATCTTAATCAAATTTATGGATTTATAGCGAGACATCGTCATCCCCGTGCAGACGGGGATCTTAATGCAAATAAGCCTTGCTAATGGCATTAAGATTATTCATAAGTTTTCCTTTTTTCAGAGGCATTCATGAGCACTCCGTGGTTCCCAATCAAGTTGGGAACGACGTACCGCCAAATATGGATGGATCTTTAATAAATTTCTCGACTGCGCTGCACTCCGCTAGAAATGACGATACAACCAATTATTTCTTTATAAAAGATTTACCCAGATCAGTTGCCAAAAAATTCTCGGCCTCATCATGATCTGTGGATAAACTTACGTCCATCCATTTTTCCATTTCGGCAGTTCTGGCAGCATCGGCATGTTTAAGCATTCCAATGGCTTCACTTCCAAATACCAGGTGTACGGGTGGCTCAGGGTGTTTTACCAGTGCCAACATGGCTTTCGCTGCTTTTTGCGGATCGCCCATCGGTATAAAGTTACCGCTTTGAAAAAAATCTGAGCGCTTTTCTACGGTAGATTCATACCCTTCAACGCGAGGTGCATATGACATTGAGGCACCAGCCCAATCGGTACGAAAACCTCCAGGTTCTACACAGGTTACATAAATCCCTAAATCCACTACTTCTTTTGCCAGGGATTCACTAAAGCCGCTCAACCCAAACTTTGCAGCCTGGTAAATACTTACTCCAGCATTACCTACCCGCCCGCCTATCGAGCTGATTTGAAGAATTCTGCCCGAACGTTGCTTGCGCATAAATGGCAATACAGCTCTCGTAATTTCGATCGGTGCATATAAATTTGTTTCCAACTGACTGCGCACCTGTTCTTCGGTAAAAGCTTCTGCTGCACCAACAATACCAAAACCGGCATTGTTAACCAAAACATCTATCTTACCAAAATGGGTTACAGCCGATTCTACTGCCAAATACACCTGATCGTAATCGGTAACATCTAAAGTGATCGGAAAAATCTGATCAGGGTATTTTTCTACAAGATCCTTTAAAGCTGCTGTATCTCTTGCTGTTGCCGCAACCAAGTCGCCTTTCGCCAATACTTGTGCCGTTAGGTCACGTCCCAATCCACGGGAACTACCTGTTATAAACCAAACTTTTTTCATTTTTCTAAATTTTATAGAATCAAAGGTAGGCTGATAATCGAGGTGAAGCTTTGCTTTAAGGCTCAATTTACTTTGTTAAAAAGCTCAATTGGTTTATCAGAACTTTTAAGTACAATCTGCTGTTATTTAATCAGTAAATACTTGAGTTATGGCGAAAGAAAAGAAAAAAGGAAAGAAAAAGAAAAGCGGAAAAAAGAATAAGCTCGGTGTTAAAAATTCATTGGTGAACAATATTAATGCCCGAAAGAAGAAAGGGAAATCGAGGTCTAAGAAGAAGTCAAAAATTAGTAAAAAGGCTTATAAAAAGATGAAGAAAGGATGGAAAAAGTAATTATTGATGTCTACCTATCCAAGAATCCGGGCAAGCAGTTGATAAAAAGCCTTCAGGCAAGGATGATCAACTTTAATTTATTTCTTAGGTAGTACATGGTTTTCCTTTGCCCAGCCTTGCCATTTTGCATTTAATTCTTTTACCTGATCAGGATGTTGAGCCGCAACATCGTTCAATTCGGTCTGATCATTTTTGATGTTATAGAGATGCCAGGTAGAATCGCCAGAAAGATTAACCATTTTCCAGTCGCCCGAACGCACGAAACTGGCGTTAAAATGTTCGTTAAATAAGATTTCGTGTCCGTTTGATACCTTTCCTTTTAAAGCAGGCACCAAACTCATGCCTTGCATTGGCTTAATAGTGTTGCCCTTATAGCTGCTGGGATACTTCGCATTGGCAAGTTCGACAAAAGTGCTCATAAAATCCATTACATGCCCTACCTGATTGCTATAACTGCCTTTTTTGGCAGCGATACCTTTTGGCCAGAAGGCAATCATCGGCGTATGCACACCACCTTCGTACGATTGTGATTTTGCTAATTGATAGGGCGTATTGGCTACATTTGCCCAGATCGGCCCGATTGAGGTATAACTGGTTTGCGGCCCCGGCATTACTTTCTTATAAATGGGATAGGCAATTTTTTCGCCGGCCCTTGTTTCACTCGGACGGTCGAAACCTGGCCCATAGCGCATTGCATCCTCAGGACTTGCACCATTATCGCTCAAAAACACAATCAATGTATTATCCAATTGATCGGTTTCTTTTAGGGCTTTAATAATCCGCCCAATGCCTTGGTCCATCCGATCAATCATTGCTGCGTGTACAGCCATCGCCATTTCATCAAATGCTTTTGAAGGATTATCTTCCCATTTCATGGTCGATTTGCGTGGAGATAAAGGAGCCGTTTTAGGATCGATCAATCCCATTTCTACCATTCGCTTATACCTCGCCTCACGAATGGCATCCCAGCCAACTTTGTAGGTATCTTTATATTTCGCGATATCATCTGGCTTTGCCTGCAATGGCCAATGCGGCGCATTTTCAGCTACATAGAGAAAAAATGGCTTATCACCTTTGCTAAATTCACGGATGTAACTCGCAGCAGTATCATTAATGGCATCTGTATGGTAATAATCTTTAGGTACCTCTTTAATCGGCGTTGTACCACTTACCAAACTAAAAGGATCAAAAAAATCGACCACTCCCCAAAGTGTTCCAAAGAATTTCTCAAAACCTCTGCTGGTTGGGTATTGATCAATCGGGGAAAACAAAGGAAAAGATGTTTTATGGTTTAGCCAATCTAGCTGTGCTTGCGGCGTAGGTTGTTCTATGGTATTTGCAACATGCCATTTACCCGACATTGCCGTCCTGTATCCTGCATCTTTTAAAACTTCTGCCAACGTTACTGTATTTTTGGTAATGGTACCACGATATCCTTCAACACCACGATCGGTAGTCATTTCGCCAATGCCAGCGTTGTGGTTATAAAGCCCGGTTAATAAGGCTGCGCGTGTTGGACAGCAACGAGAAGTGTTATAAAAATTTTTGAAACGGACACCCTCGCTAGCCAGATAATCGATATTTGGTGTTTTAATTTCTCCGCCATAACAGCCGATATCAGAAAACCCCAGATCATCAGCAAGGATGACAATGATATTGGGTCTTTTATCAGCAGCTTTCTTTGGCTTGGGTTTATCGGTAAAAGCGGTTAAAACAGCTACAATAAAGATTAAAAACAGGCCAGAATATTTGGTAAATGTGCGCATATTACCTAAATTAAAATAAAAAGCCGAAAGATCCAGTTTCATCAATTAATTTGTTGCAAACACAGCTAAATCGTTTTATAACGCCGAAAAGATTTCAGTGCTTCATCTAAACAGATGCTTTCTTAGCTTTGTGATAGGTAAAATACGACAGCAATAACACGATTAAAAATACAACCGGACCAACGCGGTTATTGATTGGATCGCCCGATGCCGTATGCGCAATAAATGCCGAAACAAATGTAAATACAAAACCTGCATATGCCCATTCTTTCCATTGCCCTTTTATCGGCAACAGTAATAAAACAGCGCCTAAAATTTTGGCAACTGCTAATTCTACCCTAAAATAATCAGGAAAGCCAAGGTGATGAAAAGCCTGTTTAATGGTTTCATTAGTTAGATAGGAATAGGCCGAGAAAGTCATCATTAACGAAACCAAAGCAGTGGATACCCAATAAATAATTTTGATTGTTTTTGTTTTCATATTATTTTTTTGATGCAAACTTATGTAGTTTTACTATCAAAAAGATACTAGTATCCCAAAGGATAGTACTATCCTTTACGAAAGCTTATACCTTTGTATTATGGGACCAAGAAAAGAACACCGTAATCTAGAAACCTGTACAGCAAGTTTAAATGCGGTAAAAGACGCGCTCTATGTTTTAAATGGCAAGTGGAAACTTCCCCTGATTATTTCTCTGCAAGAAGGACCACTGCGTTTTAATGAGATCCAAAAATCGCTTGGAGAAATTACACCCAAAATATTATCGAAAGAACTTAAAGATTTAGAATTAAATGAATTTGTGATCCGGAAAGTATTTTCTACCACTCCGGTTACCGTAACTTACGAGCTTACCCCTTATAGTGAATCGCTTGAAAGAGTTATTGATGAACTAAGGGATTGGGGATTAAAACATCGCGAACGGTTGGTTAAAAACAGAAAAAGCGAGTTGGTTGAAGCAGAAATGGCGACCCCACTTTAGGCTGCCAAATTTGATCTGCTAGACTATCCACTTTGCTCAAAAAAGCAAAAAACTGATAATGATAAAATTCGGCTATCTTTGTACAAAATAAAATCGATGGCGGTATTACATAAAAAAGAAGAAAAAATTCAGGCAGTGCTGGGTAGGTTGCCTAAAAAATATACAGACGAGCAATTTGTAGAGATGTTTATCAGACTTTACTCTAAAGATTGGGGCAAAATAAAATCGGCTTACATTAAACAATCTCAGGATAAAGAACCTGGAACCATCATCAACATGCCGAAACCAGAGGTATATCTACGACAGATTCTGGCAAACTATCTACAACAAGATCATGCTCCGAAAGCAGTAGAGGTTAAAGAAGAACCTGTTGTTGAAGCGCCGGTTACCGAAGTTAAAAAAGCGAAGGCTCCGGCTAAGAAGAAAGAAGCTGTAGCTGAAGAAGTACCTGCTGAGGTTAAAAAAGCAAAAGCACCTGCTAAAAAGAAAGCTGAAGCAATTGAAGAACCAACTGTAGAAGCTAAAAAAGCTAAGGCGCCTGCAAAGAAAAAAGCGGAAGCAATCGAAGAGGCTCCAGTAGTTGAAAAGAAAGCTAAAGCAGCAGCAAAAAAGCCGGCAGCAAAAAAATAAAAAAATATTTTACATCAAATATAATAAATCACTTTTTTGGTTGTTTATATATATGAGAGCGTTAATTTAGATGACGGGGATAGGTCGGTATGATTTATCCCCGTTCTTTTTTGAAGCTTTTTTTGTCTTAGCATATCTCTTTGTCATTCTGAGCGAAGCGAAAAATCTTTTATAGTTAGCCTCCCTCACCAGATCGTCTTTGCGAACCGTTTTTTACTGAACGAAGCAATCTTAATACGCGCTGGTAGCGTTAGTTGTAAGATTGCTTCGTTCCTCGCAATGACAACTTTTCTATTGGAATCTTAGGTAGGAGAATACACGAAATTGTTCAGCCATACTATGCTTCATTTTCATGCATCGGTAAGTTTTACATCCAATTGTAAACTTTGTTCTTTTAATTGGCATATCGGGAAAAGTCGATATACATTTGTACCATGGATCAAGTAGAAATATTTAAAGCCCTTTCGAACAAAACACGTTTACAGATTTTAGGCTGGTTAAAAGCGCCTGAGCTACATTTTCCGGAGCAGCCCAATGCCGATTTTGAAAATGTAGGTGTTTGCGTTGGGCAGATTCAGCTTAAAAGTGGTTTATCACAAAGTACCATTTCCGAATACCTTTCTATTTTACAGCGCGCCGATTTAATCAGTTCAACGCGCTTAGGCCAATGGACTTATTACAAACGCAATAAAGAAGGCTTAGAAAAATTAAGCGAAATCATCAATACCGAATTATAATTTAGAAACATATGAACACAGATAGTTTATTTAGGCCTTTTAGCCTTAAAACATTAAATATCAAAAACAGAATAGTAATGGCCCCAATGACGCGGTCATTTTCGCCAGGTGGCGTGCCAACAGCCGATGTTGCCAGCTATTACGCAAAAAGAGCTGCTGGTGAAGTGGGTTTAATTTTATCAGAAGGAACCGTAATTAACCGTCCATCTTCTTCTGCCGATCCTAACATTCCACATTTTTACGGTACCGAAGCTTTGGCAGGCTGGGAAAACGTAATTAAAAGTGTACACCAGGCCGGTGGTAAAATGGGGCCGCAGATCTGGCACCAGGGCATTATGGATAACCACACATCAGGCTGGTTACCAAGCACTCCTTTCGAAGGTCCATCAAGCTTAAACAAGCCAGGTTTCGAAAACGGCGTACCGATGACTGATGCAGCCATTGCTGATACCATTGCGGCTTTTGGCCAGGCGGCAGCAGATGCCAAAGCTTTGGGTTTTGACACTGTTGAAATACATGGCGCGCACCAATACTTGATCGATCAGTTTTTCTGGGACGGTACAAACAACCGTACCGATATTTATGGCGGTAAAACCTTAGCTGAACGTACCCGTTTTGGTGTTGAAGTAATTAAAGAAGTACGTAAAAGGGTTGGAGAAGATTTCGCGCTAATTATCCGTTTATCACAATTTAAACCTGCTGCCTACGATTTTAAACTGGCCAAAAACGAGCAGGAAATGGAACAGTGGTTAACACCATTGGCCGAAGCCGGAATTGATATTTTTCATTGTTCGCAACGCCGGTTCTGGGAACCTGAATTTGAAGGTTCTGACTTAAATTTTGCAGGCTGGGCTAAAAAAGTAACCGGAAAAGCTACAATCTCAGTAGGCTCAGTTGGTTTGGACGGTGATTTCTTTGGTGCTTTCGCAGGTCAGAGTTCACAACCTAGCTCGTTAGATGAACTGGTGCGCAGAATGGACCGCGGCGATTTCGATTTAGTAGCAGTTGGCCGTCCGCTTTTAGCAGATCCGAACTGGGTAAAGAAAATTAAAAACAACCTTACAGAAGAATTGAAAGGCTTTAGCAAAGAAGCTTTAATGGAATTGGTATAAAAACCATATTTTTTCTTTTTAAGTTTAGAAAGGCATCTCGAAAGGGATGCTTTTTTGATAAGTAGACATCGTCATCTCGACTGAAACGCAGTGAAATGGAGAGATCTACCCGCACCGTCAGCTGTTAACATAATGAGTTTAGAAATAATTTTTCTGCCACGGAAGCACAGAGGGCACGGAAATTTTCTTGATAATTTGAAAAGCAGTATCCGTATTACTTCGGTTGCAGCAGCCCCGCCCTTTGCTTAATCCGACTGAAAAAGTCGGGATAACGCTGTCGGTCGGGTTTATTTTACTTCTGACAGTAGCAATGCCCTAGCCGCCTAAACCCGATCAAAGCGGGATGACAATTTCCTTCAAAATTGGCAGGAGCGGGAGCGGGACTACCACAACCCAAAAGCTTCTGCAACTGCTTTCCAAAAAACCAAAACACGGCCTTTTCTTGATAATGAGGTTTCGTCATCTCGACTTCGCGCACTTCGCTCGAAATGACGTGAAGAATAGAATTTCAATCTAAATTCCACCCTTTTTCCTTAAATTCACCTCATTAAAAATTTAATCAGATCATGTCGAACATTAAACTCATTATCGAAGAAAGACCAGCAAATATTGGAAATTTTATGGTTGGCAGGTTGCTGCCTTTCAGAGAGAAACGGATGGTTGGGCCTTTTTCTTTTATCGACCATATGGGTCCTGCTGCAATGAGCGATCACGAGAATCTCGACGTCCCACCTCATCCACATATCGGTTTATCTACCTTAACTTTTTTATTTGAAGGTGAAATTACACATAAAGACAGTTTAGGTTCGGATATTGTAATTAAACCCGGACAGGTAAACTGGATGACTTCGGGCAGCGGCATTGTACATTCGGAAAGAACCCCCGAATATCTTCGCCATACTGACAAAATGCTCCACGGCTTACAGATCTGGGTAGCCTTACCCAAAGATTTGGAACAAATGGAACCTGAGTTTTGCCATGTAGAAGGAGCCGATATTCCAAGCTGGACAGAAGATGGTGTAAGTTTTAAATTAATCGCAGGAGAAGCTTTTGGCTATAAATCTCCAGTTCCGGTATATAGTCCATTATATTTTCTAGAATTGAAAAGTACCAAGCAGCAAAAGCTAAACATTGGCGATTACCTGTTTGGAGAAAGTGCACTTTATATTTTAGAGGGTGCAATTGAAAGTGAGGGGAATATTTTTGAGCCACGTTTAATTTTAATTGCCAACGACGCCAAACTGTGCGAATTTACCATGCACGAAAACACCACGGTTTATATTTTCGGAGGCGAGCCTTTTCCTGAAGAGCGTTTCATTTACTGGAACTTTGTTGCCTCTGACAAAGAACTGATTGAAAAAGCCAAGCAAAAATGGCTCGAACAAAGCTTTAAACCTGTTCCTGGAGAAACAGGTTTTGTGCCTTTGCCAGATCAAAACCCAAAGGTTAAGAAATAAACCCTAATGGAAATACAACAGATTAACAACGAAAAGAAAGGGCAGTTCGAAGCCTTAGAGAACGGCTTACAAGCAGGCGTTATGGCATATGTTTGGGCTGGCCCTGGCAAATTCATTATTGACCATACAGAAGTAAATCAAGATTTTGCCGGCAAAGGCGTCGGCAAAAAGTTAGTGCTTGCCGCCGTAAATTATGCCAGAGAAAACAAGATGAAAATTCTTCCGCTTTGTCCATTTGCAAAAAGTGTTTTCGATAAAATGCCAGAAATTCAGGATGTATTATTTTAATCTTAATTAATTCTTCCTGCCAAACAAATTCATATTTACTGAAACAGCCACACCTGTTGATGATAATTTAGAATTTCCATAACCAATATTGGTTAAGGGTATTTTCATAAATGGTTTAGCGCTAATGCTCAAATTATTATTTATTTTGTGCTGAAACTCGACACCAACATTGGCTATACCTAAATAATGCTGATTCTGGTTTCTGACTTCGTAGCTTTGAGGACCTTGATAAGCTCCATTATAAGAATAGCTGTATTTCTCTTTCAACATTAAATAACTGGACAAGCCTGTACTTACTGAAATCGAATTTCTACGCCCATCAAAAATCTTATAGTTCACATTAATTGGAATATCAATTACATCGCAATTGGCGTGAATATTTGCTGGATTTGCCTTAAAAACATAATTGCTGTTAGGGTTGTATTGGCTAAAATCTGAGTCGTAGATTTTCTTAGCGTAAGCTGCCCCGGTAGTAACACTCAATTTCTTTGTTAAGAAAAGCGTAGCCTCTACCCCAAAACCACCACTTAAACTACTTCTGCCTGATTTCTGTACACTGGTTAAATCGGGTGCAGCCAGAATACTTAAAACAAATCTTGATTTTTTCTTAAAAACTGGGTCTTTAATTCTTGGCATTTTGCCTCGAACAGGATCAGCTATAAGATTCTGTTTTTCAAATTCTACAAGCTTGGTTTCAGTTTTTATTTCTGGATTATAAATCACATCCGCCAAAAGGTTATTATTACTACTATTACCTTTCTCAATAACTTTTGGAAAAATTTCGCGGACAAATCCTGTTTTGATTATTTTTTGATCTTTACTTTCCTCCGCTCCTTTATTATTCTCTGTCAATAAACTTTCTTCCCTATCCTTGGCTAACGAATCATTGTTGGTTGGCTTTTCAATTAAACCGCCATCATTATTTAATAGCTTGTTATTCTCATTTGTTTTTGTTTTCACCTGCGGATTCGTTTTCGATTGATCACCATCAGGTTTAACCAATAAAAACACCACGAATAACATTGCGGCTACTGCAGCTACAGCAGTTAACCAAATTAACGGCACTATCCTCCTTTTAGGTGTTGGATGCAATCTCTCCTCCAGATTATCCCAATCTAAATCATTAAAAGGAAGATCGGGATTTTCCAATCCATCCTTAAATAATTTATCTATATCTTTTCCCGCTCTCATTGCATGTTTGTATTTAACCTCACCTGTAAAAGGTTTCTATCTACCTCCGAACTCCTTACCTGGTAAGTTTTCGCATCTGTAGTTTTTAGCATTTCCTGTAATTTCTGTCGCGCCTTAAACAGGTTCGATTTTGATGTCCCTATCGATATTCCCAGCATTTCGGCAATTTCCTCATGGCTATAGCCATCTATAGCGAAAAGGTTAAAAACCGTTCGATACGCTGGGCTTAGGTTTTGAACCAATGCTAACAAATCATTATAAGCCAATTTATCGTACACAGAGTTTGTATGTGCAATATTTTCATGATCCTGAATATCTACATGATCGGCGAATTTTAAATTGGCACGATAATAATCAATGGCAGTATTGGTTATTATCCGCCCAAGCCAAGGCAAAAAGGCCTTCGAAGTTTCGTATTTGGTTATATTTTTAAAGGCCTTAAAAAAGCCATCGTTCAGTATTCCTGCAGCATCTAGCCGATCGTTTGCATAACGCAAACAAATTCCCATAGCAAAGCTATAGAAATGTTTGTATAGTGCTTTTTGACTATCTCTTTCATTCCTAATGCACCCTTGAATATACTTTTGTATAATATCTTCACTATCGCGGCTAGCGGTCACAGGTTCTCCTTTCAAAATACATTACGGTAAGAAATTACAAAAGGTTGCCACAAAAAAGTATTTCTTTAAAATAATTATTATTCGTTCGGTTATGCTAAAATTCTCTATTCAACAAGCAACCATTTACAACTTGACGGCGTAATAGCAGCATATTAATGATTAAAGTTAAAACTAAAAACAAAAATCTTATGCTAATCTACTTAAAAAGAAATCTATTGGCTATCGTTTGCATAGCAATGGTATTTACAGCCTGCAAAAAAAGCAGTTCAGACGAACCTACAACTCCACCCGTTACCAATAACAATAAGGGGATTCAATTGGCAACAGATGCCAAGTTCGGGACGGTATTAACTGATAAAGACGGTAAAACTTTATACTTTTTTGCATCTGATGCTGCAGGCGTACCCACCTGTACAGGTGGGTGCGAAACCGCATGGCCACTTTATTACTCAGCCGATGCGAGCACCGATTTAAACCTGAACAAAGCAGAAGTTGGAGAGGTTACCCGTGCCGACGGCCGTAAACAAAGCACATACCGAGGTTATCCATTGTATTACTTTGCTAGCGACGTTGCAAAAGGAGATATTAAGGGTGACGGTGTTAGCGGTATTTGGTTTGTAGCCAAGCCCGATTATTCGTTAATGTTGGCCAATGCACAATTGTTTGGGAACAACACCAATTACACCAGTACTTATGCCGTAGGCACTGGCAACACCATTTACCTAACCGATAGCAAAGGCCGTACCTTGTACGCTTTTGCACCAGATAAAAATGGTGTAAATACCTATACAAAAAGCGCTACACAAGAAGGTATTTGGCCGGTGTATGAATCTGAAGTCCTTAATGTACCCTCAGCTGTTGCAAAAGCTGATGTTGGCGTAATTACTGTGGCTACAATTGGCAAAAAACAGTTAACTTATAAAGGATGGCCATTATACTATTGGGTATCAGATCTAAAAAGAGGCGATAACAATGGCATAGTAATCGGAAAAGGGCCAGGTTTAACTTGGCCGGTATTACAGCTAAATGCAACTGTTGCTCCGGCGCCATAAATAATTTGGGTTAGGCGGGTAGAATGGTCGGCTGGTGTTTTCACAGCCGGCCTTTTTTTATACTTCTAGTAAGGCTTGTTTAATTTTTTCGGCAGCCTCAGCCAACTCTTCGCTGGTTGGCTTTAATTTTTCTTTACTAAAGTTCATGTCGCTTACATTATTCATTGGTATTAAATGAATATGAGCATGCGGAACTTCCAATCCAATAACCGAAACGCCCACTTTTTTGCAAGGGAAAGCTATTTTTACACCTTTAGCTACAATTTTAGCAAACATCCAAAGACCAACATACAGATCTTCATCCATATCGAAGATATAGTCGGTTTCAATTTTCGGAATAACCAAAACATGCCCCGTCGTTAAAGGCTGAACATCTAAAAACGCTAAGTATTCTACAGTTTCAGCAACAACATGTGCACTGATTTCGCCTGCAACAATTTTTGAAAAGATAGTCATAAGGTGGAAGGTTAAAAGGTGTAGGGTGTAAGGGCTGGGCGATCAAGGTCAAAGCGTTTGGCGGGAGGCGATTAAACGCTTATCGCCAAACGCTATCCGCTTATCTCGATATTTCTAGCACTTCGAACTGCATTTTACCTGCCGGCACTTCGATTTCGGCGAATTCGCCTACCGATTTACCTAACAAACCTTGTGCAATTGGCGATTTAACAGAAATTTTTCCTGTTTTTAAATCTGCTTCTGTTTCAGCTACCAACTGGTAAGTCATGGTAGCACCGTTTTTAACATTCTTTATTTTAACAATCGATAAAGCAAGTACTTTCGATAAATCTAATTTAGACTCATCAATTAAACGTGCGTTTGCCAACGTATTCTTTAATTTTGAAATTTTTGCTTCATGCAAACCTTGCGCTTCTTTAGCAGCATCGTATTCTGCATTCTCCGATAAATCACCTTTATCCCTTGCTTCTGCAATTGCTTTAGATATTAGCTGACGACCGGTGGTTGTTAAATAATGAACTTCCTCTTTTAATTTATCTAACCCCTCTTGGGTGTAGTATGTTACCTCTGTCATTGCTCTATTAATTTTATTCAAACGCTATAAAAAACAAACAAGACTATATAGTTGGTTTGCTACATAGTCTTGCTTCAATTATAACGAAGATAAAATGTGGAAATTACAAAAGCAAATAAAAAATTAAGAAGCGACCAATATTTTAACCTTTTGTGACGCTCAAGATCAATTAGAAGCATTAATTACGCCTTAAAATAAAGACAAACCCATTCGTTCTTTATTATAATTATATGCCAGAATCACCACAACGGTAACATTCATTTATACACTTATCCAAAATTCAACCATTAATTCTATTTTTAGCTAAAATTATTCGTAAAAATGAAAAAGTTATTATCTATTGTCCTACTCATTTGTTTGGGTGGCTATACCGTTTCTGCCCAAGAACTTTATATGCCCAGAAATATAAAAGCAGCATATGCTAAGGGTACCCGTGCTATGAATGGAAAACCTGGCCCCAACTATTGGCAAAACCATGGTAAATACAACATGGATATTAAGGTAGATGCCGAAACCAAAGTGGTAAGCGGTAAAGAAGAAATTTTGTACAGCAACAACAGCACCGATACTTTAAGAACTTTGGCCATTCGCTTTGTAAACAACCTGCATAAACCAACCTCACCGAGAGGTGGTGCCGTGAGCGAAGATTTTTTGAGCACAGGTTTAAATATCAGTTCTTTCTCTGTTGATGGCGAAACGTATAAAGTAGATAGCAAAAACTGGGGAACAGTTGGCAATGTAAAACTGAACAAACCGTTGCTACCGAAATCGAAAATTACCGTTAAAATAGAGTGGGATTATCCCCTATCAAAAGAAAGTGGTCGTGAGGGCCAGATTGATCCAAACTCTTTTTTTGTGGCTTACAGCTATCCGCGTATCTCTGTATATGATGATTATAACGGCTGGGACCGCATTCCACACACCGATAGAGCCGAGTTCTATAACGACTTTAATGATTACGAATTCTCGATCAAAGCGCCTAAAAACTATGTGGTTTATGCTACTGGCGATTTCCTGAATCCTGATGAAGTATTACAACCTGAAATTTCTGCGCGTTTAAAAAAATCGTACAATGGAGATGAGGTAATTCATATTGCTACCGAACAGGAAATGAAAGATGGCAAAGTAACCCAGCAAAAAGACTGGAACACCTGGAAATTTGCAGTACAGCACATTACCGATGTTACTTTTGCTTTGAGCAACCATTATGTTTGGGATGGCGCAAGTGTAATTGTAGATAAAAAGACCAATCGCCGTGCAAGTGCCCAGGCGGCTTACAACCCAACTACCGGAACAGATTTTACAAACTCGGTTAAATACAACCTTAATGCTTTAGATTGGTTCTCGAACAATTGGCCAGGCATCCCCTACCCCTATGCTAAAACCATTGCTTTTCAAGGTTTTGCCGATATGGAGTACCCGATGATGGTTAACGATTCTCAATTTGGCGATCCTGTTTTTGCACAATTGGTTCAGGACCATGAAGTAGCACATACTTACTTCCCTTTTTATATGGGCATTAACGAAACCCGTTATGCCTATATGGACGAGGGTTGGGCCACAACATTCGAATATTTAATCGGTATTGCAGAACACGGCAAAGAGGCTGCTGATAAGTTTTACAAAAACTTTAGGGTAAATAAATATATTAATGATAAATCGACAGAAGAAGATCAACCGGTAATTTCCATGTCTGATCAGGTTTCGGGTTCGGGTTATGGGAATAACTCCTACGGAAAGGCTTCATTATCTTACCTTGCCTTAAAAGATATGCTGGGTGATGAGCTATTTAAAAAAGCATTACATACCTATATGGGCAACTGGAATGGCAAACACCCTATTCCATGGGATTATTTTAACTCGATGAATGCAGGAGCTGGACAAAATTTAAACTGGTTTTTCCAGAATTGGTTTTTCACCAACAACTATCTTGATTTGGCCATTACCAAAGTAACGACTGCAAAAGGAAAATCTACCGTGACCATTAAAAATATTGGTGGCTTTGTTATTCCTTTTGATATCGTGGTTACTTATACGGATGGGAAAACTGAAACGATTCATAAAACGCCAGCGGTTTGGAAAGCAAACCAGAAAGAGGTGAATGTAACAGTTAATACAGCAAAAAAAATAAAGTCAATTGGTTTAGATAATGGCATTTATGTAGATGCTACGCCGAAAGATAATGTTTACGAGGTAAAATAATATTTCAGTTTTCAGTTGGCAGTTCGATGACTACCAACTGAAAACTGTTAACCGTTCTCCGCTTTACAAGCGGGTTCATGTTTAACTGGAAAATTTAATGAATTGGCAATAAAACACATTTTATTTGCCTCATGATGCAGCGAAGCTGCAAGCTCGTAATGTGCCTTATCGGCTATTAAAACCTGGGGATGAAGGGTAACTTCTCTAAAACGCCCACTGCCATCAGCCGATTCTTCCATTGTACCTACTGCCTCATCTTTATAATCGATTACTACGATCTCATTTTTAGAGCATAAGTGTAAATACCAGAGCATATGACAACTGGATATTGAGGCCAATAACAGATCTTCAGGGTTATATTTAGATTTATCGCCCAAGAAAGCAGAATCAGACGATCCTGAAATGTCGGCTTTGCCTTTTACTGAAATTACATAATCGCGATCGTACGAACGGTAATCCATTGTACCCGAGCCTTTATTGCCCGTCCAAGTAACTGTAGTTGAATATAAATGATCTTTCGGCATGATAAAATTGGTTAGATTGTATAGCCAATTTAAGAAAATAAAATTGAGTTTAGACCGATGGGGTTTTAAAACCTCATAAGTCTTTCTAAACTAAAAATTAAGATCCTTTAACTTCTCAGCCAAAACCTCCGAAATTTTACGGTAAGAATCGAATGTCCAGCCACCAATATGTGGCGTTAAAATCACTTTTTCGTTGTTTTTTAGTTCATTATACCAAACCTGTTCGCCCAATGCAGGAAATTTTTCTGTTTGCAATACATCCAGCCCAGCACCTAAAATCTTTCCGCTTTTAATCGCATTTAGCACCGCCTGTGTGTTAACAATTTCGCCCCTTGCTGTATTGATGAAGAAAATTGGCTTTTTAAAATGGTAGAAATACTCGTCATCAACCATCTGTTTGGTTTCGGCTGTTAGGGGAATATGCAAGCTCAGTACATCGCTGTGTTTCACAATTTCTTCCATACTTACCTCGCGGGCAAAAGCATCAGAAAAACCTGTTTTATACTTATCATAGGCCATTACATCCACCTCGAAACCTGCCAGCTTCTTCGCAAAGCTCTGCCCCATAAAGCCATAACCAATAATTCCCACCTTTTTGCCTTTCAATTCGTAACCACGGTTACCTTCCCTATCCCACACCCCGTTTCTAATCTCAATATCGGCCCTGCGGAAGTTGTTCATCAATGATAAAAGCAGCCCTGTAGCATGTTCGCCAACAGCATCACAATTGCCTTCAGGTGCATTGATCAATTCGATATTTCTTTCAAAAGCGATTTTATCATCAATATTATCTAAACCAGCGCCTGCTCTTGCCACAAACTTTAAGTTTGGAGCGGCAGCAAAAATTTCGGCGTCTATCCTAAATTTAGTTCTTACCGCAATACCTGTATAATCTTTTATTTTATCTAATGTTTGTTGGCGGGTAATCTGTGGTTCATCATCAACCTGGTAGCCCATAGCAATGGCCTGCTCTTTAAATGCAGGGTGCAAATCATCAACAATTAATATCCTATTCATAATAAACAAAAGTAACATTTTGCAAATTGTTCAATTGTAATATTCTTTTATAGTTTTTGTAAAACTGAAGACTGCTGATTGAGAACAGTTGATTGCCAATTAACCCACAAAAATATTACTATAAAATGGCTGTAATAAAATAGTTACGGCTCCTTAATTAAACTTAGTTGCCGTTACTTTGTCTCCCTTTATAAAAACACACGAAATTTTATTTTTTAATGAGACTTTTACAATCGAGAACAATACAGATTACCCTTTTACTTTTAAGCTTATCTTTTAGTCTTTTCGCGCAAACAGGTGGAAAAGCAAAAATTACCGGAGTACTTAAAGACGCAAAAACACAAGAAACCATTCCATTTGCTACTGCTGTTTTAATTGATAAAGCAACAAGCAAAAATGCAAAAATTGCCCAAACAGATGTAAATGGTGCATTTGTAATGGCAGACATTCCTGCTGGCACTTTCACCTTTAAAATAAGCTTTGTGGGCTACCAAACCATGGTTAGAGATAATATAGCCATTACCGCCGCAACTGGCACCTTAAACTTTGGCGAGATTAAAATGAATCCTTCAAAAGGAAATATGCTGAGCGAAATTACCGTAACAGGCCAAAAACAAGGCATGCAAATGGGGATCGACAAAAAGATTTTTGCTGTAGACCAGAGCGTAATCAGCGAAGGTGGCTCAGCAGGCGATTTATTGCAGAATGTTCCTTCAGTTTCTACCGATATGGATGGCAATGTGAGTTTACGTGGCTCTACAGGCGTAAAAGTTTTAATTGATGGAAAACCATCTTTAATTGCCGGCGGTAATGTAGCGCAGATTCTCCAATCGATCCCGGCCAGTTCTATCGAAAGCGTTGAGGTCATTACCAATCCATCGGCTAAATATGATGCAGAAGGTCAATCAGGGATCATCAACATCGTGCTGAAGAAAAATACGAAACTTGGCTTTAACGGCTCAGTGGCACTAACTGCAGGTAACCGTGATAACTATAATGCCAACACTAATTTAAGTTTTCAGAACAGCAAGGTAAACCTTTATGGAAACTATGGCTATCGCTATGGCAACCGTGTGGGTGGCGGTTTCCAGGATATCACCTACAAAACACCAACCAGCTCAACAGCTTTCGCAAATCAGAATACCGTTTCTAATTCATCTGATAGAGGACACAATGCTAAAGCTGGTTTAGATTATTATCTGGCACCAAAAAGCGTAATCAGCTTATCGGGCGGTTTTAACTCAAGAGAAAATGAGCGGAACGAGCTGCTTAACATTAGACAATTAAGTGCAAACCAGTCGCCGGTTTTATTAAGCAACAGAACCAATAATAATGACGGTTATGGAAAAAGTTATGATCTGAATTTAGATTATGTACAGAAGTTTAAAAAACCGAAAGAAGAGTTAACCTTCAACTTTGGTTATTCGTATGGTACAAACAACAACGACCAAACTTACAGCACCAATACCACTAACCGAAATGGTGTGCCGATTGATGAAACCTTAAGTTTACAGCGTGTTTTTAACACAGGCAATAACACCAATTACAACATCCAGACTGATTATGCTTTACCTGTTGGTAAAGCCGGTAAAATTGAAGTGGGTTACCGTAGCCAGATCCGCTTAGGAAACAATGACCAATACGCAGATTCTATTCCTACCAATACGAATATTTATGTCAGCAATAATAAGTTGATTAACGGTTTCGATAGTAAGGATCAGGTGCATGCACTTTATTTCAATTACCAGAACCAGATTAAAGATTTTGGTTACCAAATTGGATTAAGAGGAGAAGATGCGCGTTTAGATACGCATTTAGAAGGTTATACGGGTAATGTATTAACAACGGCGGAAGGAAATATCCACTACAAAAGGATATATCCAAGTGTTTTCTTAACGCAAAAATTAAAGGGCGATAATCAACTCCAGTTGAGTTATACACGCCGTGTAAACCGCCCCCGCCCTTGGGATACCAATCCATTTTTGGATGTTTCGGATCCTTTAAATTATAGAGGTGGTAACCCGAATTTATTGCCAGAGGATGTACACTCTTTCGAATTGGGATATAGTAAATACTGGAAAAAAGTAACCTTAACTTCCAGTTTGTATTTCCGCCAAACCAATGATGTAATTCAACGGGTAAGAAGTACGCCAGTTAACGGGATCATTACTTCAACCCCTCAAAATTTAACAAACCAGATTAACAGTGGTTTAGAATTAATTGGCCGTTTTGATCTGATCAAAGCGCTAAATTTCACCACTAACGTAAACTTATATCAGGCTAAGTTTGCTGGTGATGCACGATTTGACATTCCATCGAGCAGTGGCTTTAGCTGGAACGCCAACCTTACCGGAAATTTAACAGTAGTTAAAAATTTATCTTTGCAGGTGCGTGGCGATTATAGGGCGCCAGAAGTGATGGCACAGGGAAAACGTAATGCTATGTATGGGGTTGATGGTGGAGCCAAATACGATTTCCCGAACAAAAAAGCATCTTTAAGTTTCAATGTTCGTGATGTATTTAACACCAGAAGATGGAGCATGACAACTGAAGATAGAGCCACAATTGTTGATTTTGAACGCCAGTTTCAGGGAACAATGGGGAATTTAACCTTCTCTTACCGCTTTGGAAAAACTACATTTACCGGTACAAATAAAAAGAAGAAAGACGATCAGCAGGACAACCGCCCTGATGAGGGATCCTTTTAATAACCTAAGGTGCTTAGAAAAATATTTCTAAGCACCTTTTTTTTAACTAATCAGATATTGGAAAAACTTTTACCTAAGCTTTGCTTTACCCTATTGATTTTACTCAACGCCTTTGCTGCGTTTGCTGTAGAAAAAGGCGTAATCAGCGGAAAAGTGGTTGAAGAAGTTGGTGGATTATCTATTCCGTCAGCAGTAATATCTGTTTATATCGATGGGTCTGAACAGCCCATAATTACGTCTGCCACAGATGAGGATGGCCATTTTAGTATTAAAAACCTAAAAATAGGGAATTATAGCATTAGGGTAAGTTTTGTTGGCTATGCCCCATTAAAAGTAAATGGAATAGCCATTACAGAAAAAGACTTTGATAAAAACCTGGGCGTATTAAAACTAACCTCTGAACAAAATTCTTTGCAGGAAGTAACCATTACCGTCCAAAAACCACCTATCGAATTCGGAGCTGACGGTGTTACCTACAATGTTGGCTCAACACTTCTAGCCGAAGGCAGTACTGCAACAGATGTATTAAAAAACGCACCAATGGTGCAGGTAGATATTGATGGCAACGCTACCATTGCAGGAAAAAGAAGTACGAGGGTTTTTATTGATGGTAAACCCTCAGACTATATGACCTCTAACATCGCTGACCTGCTAAACGTGCTACCTTCTGATGCCATCGATAAGATAGAAGTCCTTACCAATCCACCATCTAAATATAGCGGAGATGGAGAAGGCATCATTAACATTGTAATGAAAAAAGGCTTTAAGGTCGGCTTTAACGGTAATGTAGGCGTTTCGAGCGGATTGCAGGGCAACGGTAATACCAACGCCAATGCATCTTACCGCGGAAAATCTTATACTATAAATGGAAGCGCAGCTTATCGTTATAATGTTGGGAAAGGTGACAGCCACAATTTCCGCGAAAACTTTTTTCCCGATACAACTTTCTATTATGATCAATATGGGGCTTACCGGAACCATAACAACGGTGGAAATTTTAGAATAGGTTTAGATTGGACCATTAGTCCAAAGCAAAGTTTGCGTTTATCAACCAATTACAATCTCAATAATTCAAATTCAAATGCTACAACCGATCTTCATTATTTAAGTGAAGAACGGATAGAAAACCGTCTCCGCAACCAGCATAATACGGGCAAAGGCAATAGCAATAACTTTGTCTTTAATGCCGATTACGATCTTCAGACCGATACCAGCGGAGGTAAAATATCTTTAGGGTTAAATTTCAACACTAATAAGAGTATCGATTTTAGGGATTATAGCACCACTTATACTCAACCCAATACATCATCCCCAACTTTACAGCAAAACAATAACAACACTGGAAACAGGGGGCTAAACGTAACCTTAGATTACGAAAAACCAATATTCAATAAACGCGACCGCATTGAAGCCGGGCTAGCTTTTAACTACAGAAAGAACGATAACGACTTGTTCATCGAAAATTTTAATTTTGTAACGCAACAGTTTGTGCGTAACAACAAATTATCGAACCAGTTTTTATACAATGAAAACATAGCTGCTGCTTATGTCTCCTACAACTACCGGAAGGTTGGCTGGGGTGTTAAAACGGGAGTTAGGGCAGAACTTACAGATGTCGCTTTCGATTTATCTACTGGGCAGAATTATAATGTAAAACCTTATTTGAGCGTTTTCCCTAATTTATCTTTAAATCGATTTTACCGCAAACGATACAATATTGGTGCTACCTATAGCATCCGTGTAAACCGGCCAAGAGAAAATACCTTGAATCCACAGGTTAATAATGTTGATACACTTAATATCTCCTATGGGAATCCTAATCTATCGCCAGCTTACACCCACCAGTTTGATATTAATTTTGGGGCTTTTGGCCAGAAATGGTCATTCAACCCGCGGCTTTCTTATTCTACCAGTCAAGGAGTTATAGAACGCTACCGCAGTGTAACTTTAATTCCAGGCTCTAATACAGCCAGATCTGAAAGCACTTACGATAATGTGGGTACCAATAATTCGCTATCGCTTATCTTAATCGGGAATTATCGCCCTACTAATAAGATATCGGCCAATGGAAATTTCAGTGTGATCCAAAGTAACTATAAATCGCAATTGAACAGTTCGCTGAACCGCGATGGTTTGAGCTTTAGAGGGGCAATTGGCCTATCGATGCAGTTACCGCTTAAAACGGCTTTCGAATCGAACTTGAATTATGCCAACAATACCAATGCACAAGGCCGGAGCAAAGGTTCCATTACTTCTAATTTCTCGGCCAGAAAAGTCTTTTTAAGTAACCGGTTAAACCTTCGCGTAACAATAAATGATATTTTAGGAAACAGAACCAATACTTTTTACAATGAAGGCCAAAATTTCAGGCTGGAGAACTATTCAACCAATAACACGCAGAATTTCACTTTTAGCCTAAATTATCGTTTCACTAAAATTACCGTAAATAAAATTCCACCACCGCCGCCTCCTGCAAAACCACAGTAAGATAAAATCATATTGCTTATCTTGCGCCATGGAAGAGATCAACCCTTGGAAAACGCTAGAGAGCGAGGTAAAGTACGACAACAATTGGATCCGCTTAACCGAACATCAGGTGATTAACCCCTCTGGCGGAAAAGGAATTTATGGTACCGTTCATTTTAAAAACCTGGCGATCGGAATCCTCCCACTAGATGAAAATTACAATACCTGGTTGGTTGGCCAATATCGGTATGCCTTAAACGCTTACAGCTGGGAAATTCCCGAAGGTGGTGGTCCATTCCACGAAGCATCGCTAGAAAGCGCCAGAAGGGAATTATTGGAAGAAACGGGAATGAGCGCCAGAAACTGGAAAGAGATCCAAAGAATGCATTTATCTAACTCTGTGAGTGATGAACTGAGCATAATCTACGTCGCTACTGGTTTAATTCAAGGTATCGCGATGCCTGAAGAAACGGAACAACTCGTGGTAAAAAAATTGCCCTTTGATGAAGCTTATCAAATGGTTTTCAATGGAGAGATTACCGATTCGATAAGCGTTGCCGCAATTTTAAGAGCAAAGCTGATGATAATGAATGGGGAATTGTAGAAACATGCCTAAAGATTCCCTTTTAACTACTGCTGAGGTTCCGTCATTTCGAGCGGAGTGCAGCGTAGTCGAGAAATCTTTCACTTTGGATCAATTAATCATTTTTAAAGATTCCTCCGCTACGGTCGGAATGACGACAAATATGTTTATAGCTTTAAACCTTTTGCAATTTGTGGTACACCAAGTTATAATTGCGATAATCAAACCAGAATAATTTATTATTATCTTTGCCATCTATTAAATCAACCAGATGAGCAAGCTTTTCGGATATATTTTAAGCCCTATTTTTTATATTTTCTTTGGATTAACACTTTGTATCTTCCATCCTATACAGTGGATTTGTTTTAAGCTTTTTGGTTATAAAGCGCATAAAGTTTCGGTAGATATCCTAAACTTTTTCCTAACCTACTGCCAGATCTTTCTATTCAATTCAATCAGTTTTAAGAATGAATACGATTTACCTACAGACAGACCAATTATTTTTGCCGCGAACCACCAGAGTATGTACGACATCCCTTCGTTAATTTGGTTTTTAAGAAAACACAGCGCAAAATTTATCTCTAAAATTGAGCTTACCAAAGGTATTCCATCCATATCCATTAACCTGCGTTTAGGCGGTGGGGCAAACATCAACCGAAAAGATAACAAACAGGCCATTTCCGAAATCATCAAACTTGGCCGTAGAATGAAAGAAAACAACTGGAGTACTGTTATTTTCCCGGAGGGAACCCGAGCGAAAGATGGTCAGCTGAAAACATTCCAATTTGGAGGTATTGCTACCATATTAAAAGTAGTACCCAATGCTTTGGTCGTTCCTGTGGCTATAGAAAATTCATGGAAAATTGTTCGCTTTGGTATGTTTCCATTAACCACAGGCAATGCGCTAAAATGGACGGTTTTAAAACCGATAGAACCGGGCGTAAAAACGCCAAATGATATCACGCTTGAGGTAGAAAACGAAATCAGGAAAGTTTTAGGTCAACCAATGGCACAGGCTGCTGTTTTGTAATTTTAATTTATTAATCTCTTTAAAGATCCTTCGACTCCGCTCGGGATGACAATCACGGCAGGATCATTCCGTGGTTTCTGTGCTTCCGTGGCAATTAAAAGGTTAATTGTTTGAACTGGTTAAACACTTAGCGCCAACCGCTCTAAATATTCTTATTTCCGATCACCCTAAAAAATTCATCGCGGTAAGTATCGCCAACAGGGATAATTTTTTGATTGATGGTAATGCGGCTACGCTCAATACTTTCAATTTTATCAACAGCCACAATATAAGATTTGTGCACCCTGATAAACTGGCCTTGAGGTAAAGCTTCTTCCATCTTCTTCATACTCTGTAGCGTAATTACACGCTCATCTTTCGTAAATATCGAAATGTAATCTTTTAAACCCTCGATGAATAAAATATTGTGCAGATAGATTTTTTGAATCTTGTGCTCTGTTTTAACGAAAATATAATCTTGAACAGGATTTGCTGAACCAGAAAACGGTGCAGGTGTAACGATGGGCTGTGCTACACTCGCAGGGGCTTCAGTTGGTTTTACCTGATTATGTACTTTTTCTACCGCTTTATAAAAACGGTCGAATGCAATTGGCTTTAACAGGTAATCCGAAACATTTAGGTCGTAACTTTCTAAAGCGTACTGTGGGTAAGCGGTAGTTAATATATAGTGGCATTTATTGCCAGCAATTTTTAAAAACTGGATTCCGGTCAGCTCAGGCATTTGAATATCTAAAAACACAAGATCAATCCCTCCACCCTGAACAATCTGCAAAGCTTCAATAGGGTTCTCGCACCTTTTAACCATAGTTAAAAAAGGTACTTTCGAAATATAATCCTGTAAAATATCAAGCGCTAAAGGCTCATCATCAACAACAATACAGTTTAAGTTCATTTTAGGTTATTATTTTAATTAATGATTTTATCCGGTTTATGGTTAGTTATCGGATTATATGTCAATCATCAGTTCACAGGTATAATGAGTAGCCGAATTTACAACATTTAATTTATATCTATCAGGGTAAACTAATTGTAACCGTCGTTCTACATTGGTTAAACCAACCCCTCCCTGCGCATCTTTGTTCTGTTGGTTCTTTTTATTTACTACACTAAAATGCAAAATCTTCTGGTTGGCAATGATATTAATTTTTACCGGTTCGGCCGGATCGGTTACTACGCCATGTTTAAATGCATTTTCTACAAATGAAATCAGCATTAAAGGAACAATTTTCTGATTGTCTATTTCGCCATTTAAGGTAAGCTCGATATAGGCACCATCTTTAAACCTTATTTTTTGCAATTCGATATAACTGGTTAAATAGTCTACTTCCTTACTTAGCGCTACCGTTGGCGTATTGCTCTCATAAATCATGTAACGCATAATTTCCGAAAGCTTCATAATGGCATCGGCAGTTTTATCCGATTTCTGATAGGCCAGTGAATAGATATTATTGAGCGAATTAAAAAGAAAATGTGGGTTTAACTGCGATTTTAAAAACTGAAGCTCCATCTCCCGCCGCTCACTTTCTAAGTTACGTTGAATCCTTTCACTTGCAAACCAATCGATAGTAAATTTAATGATGCAACTGCAGATTAAGAAAAAGCCCGACAAGAACGTAACCAAAATCACAAAATTATGAACAGGTATTTCCATCCGCTTTCCCTTAGCGCTTACTGTTGTCAGTACATCATCTGGATATAATACCGCAATAGCGGTTTTAGCAACAACAGATACGGCAATCAACAATAAGAATGCTAAAACATAGATGAGATATTTTTTTCTCTTTTTTATTAATTCAGGAATTAAAAAGATATAATTAATGTAGAAAATAGAAATATTGATTACCCCATAAACAACATAGCTGATAAAATAATCTTTCATCGTATGTTTTGTGGTATCGAATATATTACCACCAACGATAATCATTAAGATAATTGTCCAAAAAATAGCATGTAATATTAAAGGCCCCTTACTTTGTTTCATTAGAAATATATTAAATGGTTATGAAAGCTGATATCCGTTTAATAGACACATATTCTTTCATGCATCCAAAATAAATAAAGTTTTATCGATTTACTTACACAATCTACCAACGGGCATTTTTTTTCTACCAACGGCCCAATAGGCAAATTTTATCGACAAACGCCAAAAATGTCTGTTGATCTAGAATCTTGAACACTTGGTATAATAGATTTTAGCAGGTTGTTTTTCTTGAGTTTCTTTGAATCATCAAAACGAAAACAAAATGAAAACTTCATCAGCAATCAACTTAAAAAATCAAACAGTAATTACTGATGGTATTTTCGCAGCCGCTCAAATAAAACTATCGATCATGAAAAAGTTAGCAAACACATCGCCATTTTTACTTTTATTATTACCTGTATTTATGATGATTATTTTAACACTTACCGTTAGCACCAATCAGAATGATGCAGAAATAGTTGTAAAACCTACAAAAACATCTGGTTCTGTTGTGAAACAGGTAACTGCCATTTTCAAATAGAAACAATGGGTAATTACGCTATCGAAACTGTAGGTTTAAACTTTAACTTCGGCAACCAGGTTATTGTAAAAGATCTTTCATTACAAGTGCCAAAAGGCAGCATTTACGGCTTCTTAGGTCCAAATGGAGCTGGAAAAACAACCACCATAAAAATCTTGCTTAACCTGCTCAAATCGCCATCCGATCAGGTTTTTATATTCGGTAAAGAAATAAACAGTAATCGCATAGCTACCCTTAAACGCATTGGCGCTCTAGTAGAACAGCCAGCCATTTATGGGCATTTAACAGGGAAAGAAAACCTCATTAACCGCTGTATTCTGTTAGGCATAAAAAAAACGAAAGCTGATGAAATGCTGTCGCTGGTAGGTTTGACAGAAGCAGCAAATAAAAAAGCCAATAAATATTCATTAGGCATGAAACAACGGCTGGGTATTGCTCAGGCATTAATTTCAGATCCCGAGTTACTTCTGCTGGATGAGCCTACAAATGGCTTAGATCCAAATGGCATTATTGAGGTTCGGAACCTCATGATCGATTTAGCTACAAAACACCAAAAAACAATATTGGTTTCGAGCCACTTATTGGCAGAAATAGAAAGAACAGCAACCCATGTTGGCATTATAAACAAAGGTCAATTATTATTTCAGGGCACCATTAACGAACTTCATTTACTGAGCAAACCTATGCTCGAAATCGAAGTCGACAAGATCGAAAGCGCAAGTTCCCTTTTAACCAAGTCGGGTTATGAAATTATTGCAAAAACCGATAGGATAATTACTATACCATTTACTTCATCACAAAAAAGTGGAGAACTAAATACATTACTTATCCAAAATGGTTTTACTGTAAGCAGTCTTTACCAGCAACGGAAAGATCTCGAAAATTTATTCCTTGATATTACCAAAACAAACTAACATGCACGCTCTTTATATTTCTTTAGTATCAGAATTTTACAAATCCAGAAAAACCTTAGCTTTCTGGGCAGCTATATTATTACCAGTTATTATATGTGGGTTGATCAGCTTTGGTTTTTATTCCGACGCCGAGAAAATCATAGCCAGGCATTATCCTCCAATGGTATTATGGGCGCATTACAGTGGTGCGGCACTCGGCGTAATGGGATTTTTGATAATGCCCTTCTATGTTATATTCATGGCCTTTTCGGTCAATAATATCGAACATAAAAACGATACCTGGAAGATGTTATTTGCCCAGCCCTTAAATAAATTTTCGATTTATGCGGCAAAATACCTGTATGCGGTGTTGTTAATATTTATCTGTTTATTCTTATTTGCTACACTTACCTACGCCTTTGGCCACTTATTACAGGTATTGTTGCCTAAGCTTAATTTTAATCAATACAACCCGCTAAATATCCTGGTTAACTCTTACGGTAAATTATTCTTATCATCTTTAGGCATTTTATCGTTACAGTTCATATTAAGCCTGCTATGGAGCGATTTTCTTAAGCCGATGGGCATTGGTTTTATTGGAACCATTATGGGCATTATTACCGCAAACGTAGGGTGGAAATATGCTTACCTAATCCCATATTCATTACCTGCTCTGTCTTTAAAGATGACCAAGGTAAAAAAAGGAGGCGACCCGCTTGATTTTCCGGTTTTTACGCAGGAAATATGGACGAGTTTGATTTACGCAGCGATACTTTTCATCATCGGCTATTTTATTGTCACCAAAAAGAGTATAAAATAGCTGGCGCTACTGCAAAAGACATTAAAAAACAAAAGCCTGCTGATTTGACTTTAGTATCAAATAGCAGGCTTTGCTGTTTAGAATGAGAGGTTATGCGTATTTTAACCCTTATAAGGATAATATTCTTTCTTTAAAGGCCCAAACAATTAATTGATAAGAATTTTTAAGATCGAGCTTTCTTACCATATTTCTTCGGTGCGTATTAACGGTATGCTCGCTGATAAAAAGCATTTCACCAATTTCTTTACTGTTGTACCCCATCGATAACAGGTGTACAATTTCAACTTCCCTTTCGCTGATCGAACTGTGATTTTCCCGTAACAGGATATTGTTTATCATTTTGAAAGAATTAAATGGTTAATGTTTCTATAATCAAGCTTTATTAAAAAATTAGACTTATTTTAAGATAAGTTCAAAATATTTGTTTTAATAGGGGCCACGGCATTCATCGCTTACAATCACAAATTATTCAGCTGTTATTGTATACCAAAAATAGTGGTACCCCGCAATTCGGTGTTAGCATAAAACGCCCTAAATAATAGGGTGTTTTTACGGTATTTAATATAATCCTATAAGACAGGCAAAAGATTGTTTTTTTTTGATAATTTTATTTCTCAATTAAAAGTTATCGTGAAGTTTTAAATCCCACCCCACTTTAACGTAAAAACAAACTATATAGAAATTTTCAAATGAGTTGAGATAATGATAAGCATTTAACTTTCGCTTTCACTAAATCACTTACATAGCATTTTGAAACCAAATAAATATACATATGACTCAAGATTTTTCAACTAAGGAAGGCAGAAACAATACCATTCCAGTAAGCATTGCCAGCCAAATGACAGCTGCTTTCCGCAAGAGCCAGAACGCAGAAAAGGGCACATTTACAGAGGCGGCATGGTTTCCTGCAGAGCAGATCTCAACATTAGCAAAAAAGATGACCGAACTGGGAGGTGATGGCATCAGGATCTATTTTGGAAGATATACCGACGATATCATCGATCAGATCAACAAGCTTGATTATGGCGAAAAAATCCCCTCAACTTATTCAGAAATGAACACTTTACTTCTTGTGGTTACCAAAATAATTGACGGCAAACCCTGCACCGATTATTTTATTGATAAAGATTACTGCGATCCAATACCACAACCTACCGATCCAGAAAACAGAGCTGACTTATGTCCACAATTATGCGATGATAACAGTAAACTAATGCTGTAATACATTTTCTATGCTAGGAGAAATTGCTACACAAATAAACATATTTAAGGCCCTAAAATTTATTGTTCCAACTAGTAGCTCATATATTGAGCTACTTTGTCTGGTTTTTGCATTATACTTTTTATCCAAAGACAAATCAACATTTTGGCGGATGACAATTTGGTATATGGCCGTTGTGATGTTGACTGAAATCGTTGGAAGGTACTTTGCGAGAACATACCACACAAATTTATGCGTTTACAATATCTATACAATATTTGAAATCTCATTTATTACTTATGGATTTTATACTTTCATAAAACAATATGCAAACATAAAGTACTGGCTAATTGCAACATATGCAGCAACAATGATAATTTATACAATATTTACTTTGATCTACGGTATAAATGTTTATAACGCTTTTACGATAAGTGTGGCATCTGTGGTTTTTGTAATCTATGGCTTATTGTATTTTTATCTGCTCCTGAAAGACGAAAATTATATTGATTTAAAATTTCATCCTGCATTTTGGTGGGTGGGCGGAACATTAATATTTTATTTTGGAAGCACACTCGCGAATTTTTTCGATGATATAATTCAACAAAAATTTTTAGGAAAATATAACACTCGCTTAATAATCTACACAACACTAAATCTATTTTTATATGGCTTTTGGGCCTATTCATTTATATGCAGAGCTCGTCAACGGAAAACATGTCCTTAATCCTACTGGCATCATTTGTTTTTCTCTTGATGCCAATATTTCTACTGCTTTATATCAGGTCATACAACCGGCATAAAAAGAACCATTTTCTGGAAAAGCAGAATATGCAGCAAAGATTTGAATCTGAAATGCTTCAAACGCGTGTGGAAGTGCAGGACCAGACCATGCAGAGTATCGCTACAGAATTACATGATAATGTTGGCCAGCTGCTCAGTCTTACCACACTCACCTTAAATTCTGTAAATTTAAACGATGGAGAAAAAGCCAGGAAGAAAATCGACAATTCGTTAGCCCTTGTTAACAAATCAATTAAAGAATTAAGGGAACTGGCAAAACTATTACATGGCGAGCAATTGGTAGAAAACGGCATTGGTCACGCTATAGATCAAGAAATTAACTGGCTTAATAAGGCTGGTTCTTACAAATTAAAAATCAATAACCAGTTAACCGATCTGCAAATTACATCGCCGAATAAAGATTTAATCATTCTTCGTTTATTGCAGGAAATCATCAATAATATTATAAAACATGCCCAGGCAACCTATATTCAAATCGATTCGCATCTGGCAGACCATACTTTATATTTAAGGGTTGCAGAAAACGGGGTTGGTTTTAACCCTGAAGAAATTAAATCAAAAAAATCGGGAATGGGACTAAATTCTATTTATAAAAGAATTGAGATGATCAATGGAAAATTAATATTAAATTCGACTCCAGGCGAAGGCACTTCCATTTCAATAGAAGTTCCATACCCTTAATAGTATGCAAGACCAAAGTATCTCTATCGCTATTGTTGATGACCACACGCTTTTCCGTTCCGGATTGGCCAGCCTATTGGAAGAATTTGACGAAATAAATATCACGTTTGAGGCTGTAAACGGATTAGATCTCCAGTCTAAAATAAACAATCACCAACATGTTCAACTGGTATTAATGGATATTAATATGCCGGTAATGGACGGCTTTGCAGCAACTAAATGGCTTAAAACCAATCATCCAAATGTACACGTACTTGCATTAAGTATGCTCGAAGATGAAAAAGCGATTATCGGAATGCTTAAAGCCGGTGCCGGAGGCTATATGCTTAAAGAATCAACCCCATCCGATCTGCTAACAGCAATTAAAGTAATAGTAGATAAAGGTTTTTATGTAAATGAACTGGTATCGGGCAGACTTCTGGTGGCGCTGAAAGATAGTGACCAAAAACCAGTATTCTCTGCAAGAGAACTTACATTTTTACAATATTGCAGTACCGAACTTACTTATAAGGAAATTGCAGACCTCATGATTGTTAGTCCACGCACAGTAGATAACTACCGGGAATCTCTTTTTGCGAAGCTGAATATTAAATCGCGCACCGGATTAGTCGTATATGGCATCAAAAATAACCTGATTACCATATAGTCCTTACACCTTATCGACACAGATATAAAACGTTGTCTTACAGCATAATAATTATTTAATCTAATTACTTTTCTCAAAGTTAACCCCTAAAAGCAAGCAAAAACTCATTTTTATTCATTTTTCTAATAATTTATTCAATAAAATTAGGATAACTAACTAATTAGTTTTAACTTTAGTTAAGGCAAAGTAATTTGCTGTCATCCTTATTATTATTAACTATTATGGAAATTAAAGATTTAACCAAAGCCGAAGAACAGATTATGCAGGTTTTATGGCAATTGGAAAAAGCATTCGTCAAAGAAGTTATTGATGAACTCCCCCTCCCTAAACCTGCGTACAATACCGTATCAACCATTATTAGAATTTTAGAAACCAAAGGTTTTATTGGTCACGAAGCCTTTGGTAAGGCCCACCAATATTATCCTCTAATCAGTAGAGAAGAATATAAACGCCATGCAACAGAAAAACTGTTAGGCAATTACTTCGAAAATTCGGTAGAGAGTATGTTCTCTTTCTTTGTTAAAGAAGAAAAACTGGATTTAAGTGATGTTGATGAAATTTTAAAAATGATTAACAAAATTAAACATAAGCCAAAATGAGTTTTGCCCACTACCTATTACAGGTGAACTTATACTTAATTGTTTTTTTTGGTTTTTACAAATTACTGTTAGATAAGGAGACCTACTTCACTTTAAACCGCATTTATTTAGTATCTGCGGGCGTTTTGTCGCTATCTATACCATTTATCCGTTTAGAATGGCTAACGGAGCAGAAAGCGGCGCAACAGGTTTATACTTCAGTTAATTGGGAAGCCGTATTAGCACAAGCAACGATTGTAACGGAGCGCAATACCGGTTTTAACTGGGGCAATGTATTCGTTTATATCTATTGCGCAGGTATTTTGTTCTTCTTAGGTAGATTGGTATTTAACCTATTAGCCGTTAAAAAACTTATCTCAGTAAGCAAGGCTGGCTCGGCTTTCTCCTTTTTTGGCAAAAAAGTAATTGATCGGGAATTGCCACAAATGGATGTAATTGATATTCATGAAGAAGCACATATCAAACAATGGCATACAGTAGATATTTTATTTTTCGAAATTATAGGGATTATTACGTGGCTAAATCCAGTGATTTATCTTTATAAAAAAGCAATTAAAAATATCCACGAGTTTTTAGCTGATGAACTTGCTGCCGAATTTCAGGGTGATAAGGCAGAATATGCGATGTTATTGCTCAGTAAGTCGTTCGGCATTTCGCCAAATGCCTTAACAAATGGCTTTTTAGAAAAATCATTGATCAAAAAAAGAATTTTCATGCTTCATAAAGAGCGGTCTAAAAAGATCGCTATTATGAAGTATGGAATTTTTATCCCCTTATTTGCCCTTCTGATTGTTTTTTCGTCGGCTACTGTCCGCAAAAATGAGAAGTTGTTATCCATTACCGATCAAATCCCTTTAGAGAAACCAATTGAGATTGTAGAAAACATGGTTACAGCACCCGAGAAGATAACTGTAGCACCTAAAATTTCAGTTGATGGCAAAACAGATGCAAACTGGAAAGGATTTTATCAGTTTTTATTGAGAAATATTAAATACCCAGGCGCAGCCAGTAGCGATGAGGTACAAGGTAATGCCCAGATAAAATTTAATTTAAAAGGCGGCAGGGTTACCAATATTACATCGAATGTAGAACTGGGGGCAGGTTGCGATGAAGAAGTGATGAAAGCAATTTTATCTTATAAAGGATTTAAAACTGTAGCAGACGGCAAATATGCTTTAACGGTAAGCTTTAAAATTCCAGAATCTTCAGAAGAGTTTAAGAATAAATTATTGCCTAAATCGGATGGATATGTAAATCTGAACAAGATTAATATCATATCTTATCTTCCTAAAACCGCTGAAACAGAAACCAGTTCTATTAAATCTGAAAATACAGATAAAGTATATGATTTCGTTTCAATCGAGAAACAACCGGAGTTTCCGGGCGGTATAAGCAAGTTTTATAGATATCTGGGTGGCAGCATCAGGTATCCAAAAATGGCACAAGAGAATAATGTACAAGGTAAAGTTTTTCTCAGTTTCGTGGTTGAAAAAGATGGTGCACTATCCGATATCCAAGTTACAAGAGGTTTAGGAAGCGGCACAGACGAAGAGGCAATAAGGGTTTTAAAAGAATCGCCAAAATGGCACCCAGGCATCCAGAATGGCTTAGCCGTGAGGGTAAAATACAATATCAATGTGAATTTCACACTTAATAATGACCCTCCTAAACCGCTTAAAACATTATCACAAACCTCTCCCAATATAAGCGTTAAAAACGGCAGCAATTTTAACGGTCTTATAATATTAGATGGCGTTAAACTAGCAGAAAACAGCCAGATAAATTCGATAAACCCAAATAGCATTGAATCTGTTGAGGTTTTAAAAGATCAGACTGCAGTAAGCCTATATGGAACCAGGGCCAAAGATGGGGCAATTTTAATTACCACTAAAGAAGCAAAAAATAGTACTTTCAGGCAACCAGACACAAAGGAGCTTACTATCGACAAAACTTCTAATTTTTTCGATCTTAAAAGAAAATTCTAACCAAAATGAAAAATATAATCGCCTTTACCCTAATGATGGGTTTTAGTTTAGTTGGTTTTGCTCAAAAAGCAGATAGCACAAAAACAACCAAAATTACACTTAGAGGTGTACCTGCCCCTGGCATTGAACCCTTGATTGTAATAGATGGCAATAAACAGTATCTAAGGGGCACATCATCACTTAGCGAGGTTGATCCTAATAACATTGAGTCGGTAAGCATCTTAAAAGATAGTTTAGCAACAGCTAAGTATGGAGCTGACGGTTTTGCTGGGGTAATAGAAGTTAAAACTAAAAATGGTTCTTTAAGCAATTCTAAATTTAAGACCGATCCGATAAAAATTGGCGATACCAAGTTAAAAGGGAAAGTATCAGGATTTAGCATTCAACCAAATGTACCTAACCCCAATACATCTATAACCTTAAGAAATCTATTGAATAGCGATTTCGACCCGAAGGCAGAACCGCTTTATGTTGTGGATGGGAAAGAAGTTTCGGAAATAAAAAACATGGATCCGAAATCTATTGAATCAGTAGAAGTGCTAAAGGATTCGTCTGGTATAACTTTACATGGCGATAAGGGCAAAAATGGAGTGGTGATTATTACCACTAAAAAATCAAAAGCAACGCCCAAGAAAAACTAAATAATCAGCATTTTAATAAAAAAACAATGAGAAAGCTAATCTTTTTAGCCCTAACGGGCATCGCTATGTGCTTAAATCAGGCAAAAGCACAAGACAATTCAAACAAAGTTTATGATTTTGTGTCTGTTGAAAAACAGCCGGCGTTTCCGGGCGGCATTTCAAAATTTTACGATTACCTCGCTAAAGAAATGAAATATCCCGACGCAGCCAAGAAAAACAAAACCCAAGGTAAAATATTTGCATCTTTCATTGTTGAAAAAGACGGTACACTAACAGATGTACAAGTGATTAGAGGACTCACGACAGAAACTGATGCCGAAGCATTACGGGTGTTGAGAAAATCTCCAAAATGGCAACCAGCTCAGCAGAAAGGAATACCAGTTCGTGTAAAATATAATATTGCAGTTAATTTTACCATGGTTTAAAAAAATCTAACTTAACGCTCCGTTAAAAAACACAAAACCCCAGCAAAATTGCCGGGGTTTTATGTTTTCTCTCCTGTCTCGGAAGACTAAATTTAGAAAAATTTTAATGTATATGCAAATATTACAGAATTAAATTTCTAAATACGCAAAATTTTAATATGCAAACATAAGATTATTGCCACTTTCGCAAACTTTTATTTCGAGACCGCTTTGTTGTGCAAGGTTTCGGTTTTAAATTATAAAGTTTCATATGTTTTCATAACAGCGGGCAAATGTTAAATATGTATCTGTTTTAGTCGTTAGCATGCTAACAAATCATTAAAATTTATTCATTATTTATTCCTTGGTCTATTAACCAGTGTTAGTCTGATAATGATCTTAAACAGCTATTTTTATCTATTTTATGATTAGTTGTAATTCTCTTAAAAACAAAAAAGCCTCCACATTGTGGAGGCTCAAGAACCCAGCGGTTAAGCTGGATGCACAGTATATTTTTAAACGGTTTCTTCAGAAATAAATTTTGCAGATGCAAAATCGCGGTTCATACGAGCGATGTTTTCTAAAGAGATTCCTTTAGGGCATTCGGCTTCGCAAGCACCAGTATTGGTACAGTTACCAAAACCTTCAGCATCCATTTGCGCAACCATGCTCTGCACCCTGCGGTAACGCTCTGGCTGACCTTGCGGTAACAATGCCAACTGAGAGATTTTAGCTGATACGAATAACATTGCTGAAGCATTTTTACAGGTTGCCACACAAGCACCGCAACCAATACAAGCTGCGGCTTCGAAAGCAGCATCTGCCTGCATTTTAGGGATTGGCAGGTTGTTCGCATCTTGCGCATTACCTGTGTTTACCGAAATAAAGCCACCAGCAGCAATAACTCTATCGAAAGCAGAACGATCTACGGTTAAATCTTTTACTACCGGAAAAGCTGCCGCTCTCCAAGGCTCAACAACAATGGTATCGCCATCTTTGAAAGAACGCATGTGCAACTGGCAGGTAGTAACCAAATCTTTTGGTCCGTGCGGACGTCCGTTGATAAACATCGAGCACATTCCGCAGATCCCTTCGCGGCAATCGTGATCGAATACCACTGGCTCTTCGCCTTTATTAATTAATTGTTCGTTTAATACATCGAACATCTCTAAGAAAGACATATCCGGTGAAATATCGGCCAATTTATAATCTACCAAAGCACCTTTGGCATTGTTATTTTTTTGACGCCAAACTTTTAGCGTTAAGTTCATATTTCCTGTACTCATGATATTGAGATTTAAGTATCAAGTAACGAGAACCAAGTATCAAGATTTAATTCAAGTCTTGATACTTGATACTTACGTCTTGCTACTATTTATAACTTCTTTGTGCTACTTTAATATTTTCAAACTTCAGCTCTTCTTTGTGAAGTTCGAAGTTTACACCTTCTTTAAATTCCCAAGCGGCTACGTAAGCATAATTCTCATCATCACGTAGTGCTTCACCTTCTTCTGTCTGGTACTCTTCACGGAAGTGACCGCCACAACTTTCGTTGCGGTTTAACGCATCAATACACATCAACTCGCCTAGCTCGATAAAATCGGCAACGCGACCAGCTTTTTCCAATTCGGTGTTTAACTCATCAGCTGTTCCAGGTACACGAACATCGCTCCAGAATTCAGCACGTAAGGCCCTGATTTCCTGAATTGCTTCATTTAAACCTTTTGCGTTACGGGCCATACCACATTTCTCCCACATAATGTGACCTAAACGTTTGTGGAAATGATCTACCGACTTAGTTCCTTTAATATTGATCAGTGTATTTAAAATACCAACTGCTCTTTCTTCGGCCTCTACAAAGGCAGGGTGATCAGTAGGAATTGCTTTTACCGAAATCTCTTTTGATAAGTAAGCACCAATGGTGTAAGGAAGAACGAAATAACCATCAGCTAAACCTTGCATCAAAGCAGATGCACCTAAACGGTTGGCTCCGTGATCTGAGAAGTTAGCCTCGCCAGTACAGTATAAACCAGGTACCGATGTCATTAAGTTATAATCAACCCATAAACCACCCATGGTATAGTGAACCGCAGGATAAATACGCATTGGTGTTTCGTAAGGATTTTCGCCGGTAATCTGCGCATACATATCGAATAGGTTACCATATTTTTCCTTAATTACTGCAGTACCTAAGCGCATACAGGTTTCTTTATCAGGATTGTGGTTACCCGCTTTAGCAGCTTCGATTTTTCCGTAACGTTCTGTATTGGCTTTAAAATCCAAGTATACTGCTAACTTAGAAGCACCTACTCCATAACCTGCATCGCAACGCTCTTTTGCAGCACGGGAGGCCACATCACGAGGAACTAAGTTACCGAAAGCAGGGTAACGGCGCTCTAAATAATAATCTCTTTCATCTTCAGGAATTTCTGAAGCTTTACGGTTATCATCTTTCTTTTTAGGAACCCAGATACGTCCATCGTTACGCAACGACTCAGACATTAGGGTTAATTTAGACTGGTGATCGCCAGAAACCGGGATACAAGTTGGGTGGATCTGCGTGTAACATGGGTTTGCAAAATAAGCACCTTGTTTATGTGCTTTCCATGCTGCAGTAACATTACTTCCCATCGCGTTGGTAGAAAGATAGAATACGTTACCGTAACCACCTGTTCCCAATACCACTGCATGACCGAAATGACGCTCGATTTCTCCTGTAATTAAGTTACGTGCAATAATACCACGTGCTTTGCCATCGATTTTAACAACCTCAAGCATTTCATGGCGGGTATACATTTCTACTTTACCCATACCGATCTGGCGTTCTAAAGCAGAATATGCACCTAATAATAACTGTTGACCAGTTTGACCAGCTGCATAAAAAGTACGTTGTACCTGTGTACCACCGAATGAGCGGTTATCTAACAAACCACCGTACTCACGTGCCAAAGGCACACCCTGAGCCACACACTGATCTATAATGTTGGCACTTACTTCGGCCAAACGATGCACATTGGCTTCGCGGGCACGATAATCGCCACCTTTAATTGTATCGTAAAAAAGGCGATAAACGCTATCACCATCATTCTGATAGTTTTTTGCTGCATTGATACCACCCTGAGCAGCAATTGAGTGTGCTCTACGTGGTGAATCCTGGAAGCAGAAACATTTTACTTTGTAACCCATTTCGGCCAAAGTAGCCGCTGCCGAAGCACCCGCTAAACCTGAACCTACTATGATTACTTCAATAGTTCTTTTGTTCGATGGGTTAACCAAAGGCACAGAAGACTTATATTTTGTCCATTTGCTGGTTAATTCGCCTTCTGGAATATTTGAATTAATATCTGACATATCTTTTGTGCTAAAAATTATTGAATAAGACCGAAATAAACTGCAATCGGCATGGCTGCGAAAAGGATCGAAATAATAACCGAATACCAAACGCCAGCTCCTTTAATTATACCGTTATATTTTGAGTGGTTCCATCCTAATGTTTGGAATGCGGAAGCAAAACCATGCAATAAGTGGTAGCATAAAGAAAACATAGCAAGAATATATACAACAACCCTTACCGGATCCTGAAATTTCTCTTTCATTACTGCATAAAGATCTTCATGTCCGCTGGCATCAACCGTTGGGATTCCTGTAAAACGGGAAACTACCCAGAAATCTTTCAGGTGAACGACCAGAAAGATCAGCAAAAGCGTACCCAGTAAGCCCATAGAACGGCTGTACCATTTACTGTTTGCCTTACCATCGTTTACGGCATATTTAACTGGGCGTGCTTTTTGATTTTCCAACGTTAAACGCAACGCCTGAAAAATGTGCGCAAGCAAACCAATAAACAACACAATCTCGCCAGCCCGGATAATCCAGTTGGTGGCCATAAAATGTGCGCCTACGTTAAATGTTAAACCACCGTCGTTAATAAATATTAAAGCATTAATACCGCAGTGTACAATTAAAAAAAGTATCAGGAACAAACCTGTAATACCCATGATGAATTTCTTCCCTATTGAAGAAGAAAATGCATTTCCGAAACCACTCATTTGATTAGGATTTATATCTAAATTTCTTGCAAAAGTATCTAATTATGAGTTTAATTTATAAACGAATATGACAAAACAACGATAAAACATTTATTTAGAAACATTCTAAAGCATATTCGGAAGAAAGTTAAAGAACATCTACCTTTTTATACGTAGAATGCTACTAACATGGGATTTTCAAAGTGCAGTGAAAACATCAATTCTAAAAATTAATGAGGCGAATATTTTAAAATGCGGTAAGAATTGACTCAAATTAATTCTATCTTAACATCAATTTAATTAAGCTATGAAAAGAATCCTCATTATTATATTTAGCTGTTTTTCTTTCCCGATAATGGCACAACAAATCACTTATCAAGAATGGAAAGCTGCAGCCAAAGAGGAAATCAGGTTATTGCCCAAATACGGAGGGGCAAAAAAAACACCCGCCCAACTAGAATCAGATGAGAATTTCACAACAACAACTTTAACAAATGAACCCGATCGGCGCAAAGCATCAGATTATTTAATAAAAAGAGGATTTGATTTTTATTATAAAGGCGATTTAAAAACAGCAATGTTTAGGTTTAACCAGGCCTGGTTAATAGATCCAACTAACGAAAATGTGAATTGGGCATTTGGGTCTATATATGCTTTTTTTAATGATTATGAGAATACACTGAAGCAATATGACGAAGGTTTAAAACTTAATCCTAAAAGTTCAAATATATTAACGGATAAAGCCACTATTTTCGCTACAAAATATAGCAATGGCAGGAACAAAAAAGATCTCGATACTGCACTTTCTTTATATAAACAATCTTACCTTATCGATTCGGAGAATCAAAATACTTTGTTTAAAATATCTGCCCTTTACTTTCTTATCGATGATTGCGCTAACGCAAAAAGATATTTTAATGAGTGCAAAAAACTTGGTGGTAAGCCAATTCCAGCTGACTATGATGTTGCGCTCAAAAGTAAATGTAAGTAGACTTATACCTCATTTTTAATAAAATGTTTATAATTTCAACTTGGCAAAAAAACAACTAAGTTTTTCGTTATATTGCAATATCAAATTGTTAATATGAAAAAACAGCTCTATTTACTTACTTTATTAGCGGGCCTCTTCGCATCTTGCGATCCAGCTCCTGCTACATTTAATTTCGAAACCAAAAACTTCGGCCCAAATGCCGTAATTACCATTCAAAGCGCTGAAAAGGGCGAGACACTGAAAGTTGAAAACATCACCAATAGCAATCAGACTTTTAAAATCAATATCCCAATAAAAGGCTATGCCACTTTAAGAACTGAGGATAGCAGTCACACCGGAGAATACTACTTCTATCTTGATAAAGGTACCTTCAAAGGCGTTCTTGATGGAAAAAACGCTAGCATTTATCCACTAAAGAGCGTTCCGGACACAGAGGGTGAAGAATTTATCGATTTCTACAAACTAACAGGCAATATGAGTAAAAACATACTCGATAGCTTGAATATTGCAGAACAAGAGCTGGATCAAGCTAACGGGAGCAACATTATGGAGAAAGCTCAAAAAGCAGACCGGTGGAGGGCGAAACAGCTTCAGCTTAAACTGGAAATTATCAGGGCTTTTGCCAAAAAGTATCCCAGCTCAACGCACACACTTTTTTTATTAGAACGCTTAGGAACGGTAGAATCGGAAGCGAAGCACTACCTGTCAATCTTTAATGGCTTAGATAAAGAAGTTCAGGAAAGTAAAAAGGGGAAAAGTCTTTTAGCTGAAATTACACAGGCCAACCAAATGATGGCAGGGAGTAAAATGCCGCTGATCGAAGGAGAAAATACTGAAGGGGATAAATTCGATTTAAAAGTATTAAAAAAGATAAATCTGGTAACCTTTTGGGCATCATATAGTGGCAAGAGCCGCAGAGACAACCAAACACTGACTTCACTTTACGAAAAATACAAGAATAAGGATGTTGAATTTATAAGCGTATCATTTGATAAGAAGCGCGATTCGTGGCTTAAAACGATAAAACAAGACAAGTTAATCTGGCCACAATATGCCGATTTTAAAGGTTCTGAATCGCCCAATGCAAAGAACCTGAGCAATTATAATGTTACTTACTTCTTTTTAGTGGATAAAAATGGCACCATATTAACCAACAATGATCTTTCTTTAGATTTTGTTGACAGTGAAATCAGCAAAAATTTGGCAGACAGATAAAGGTGAGGATCGACAATTCAAAAGTTTATTCCACAAAAAAAGTCCCGATTTGCATCGGGACTTTTTACGATTTATGTGTTTGAGTTTTCTTAAGCTACTTTAACATTTACCGCGTTTAGGCCTTTTCTACCTTCTTCTACATCGTAGTTTACGGTATCATTCTCGCGAATGTTATCGATTAAGCCTGAAGCATGAACAAAAATTTCGGCATCGCCATTAGATGGAGTGATAAATCCGAAACCTTTAGTTTCATTAAAAAATTTTACTGTTCCTTGTTGCATTGTATTGTATTTTAATTTGTTTCAAAGATAGAGTTAAATCCCTATAAATCAATTTTTTATTTTTTTATTATGTAAATAATGCTAAATATATTGATAATTTGCCCTTTAAGCCCGATTTAGCGCCCCGATTTAGTCTATCATTGCTCGATGTATCCTCCGGTTTTATCAATAAAGCACGTTCAAAACAGGCCTTTGCCTCCACTTTTCTACCTGAAAAAAGCAAATACCAATCCAACATATAATTTCCGTCGTAATCAATACGGGCTATTTGGAAAGAAATCAGGTTAAGTTAACTATAAACCAGGTTTTCGTGCTGCTCATAATTTACCATCAGATTTTCGGTAATTTTCACCACTAATGTTTCGTTTTCTTTACCATTATAACTTAAGATTAACAGATCGCCAATGATTTCGTGTAGAATTAATTTCGGGCTGGTATAGGTGATCGATACCACATGCGCTGCTTTATTTAACAGATCTGAAGCATAAATATGTAATTCGGCCCAATCGAAAAGGATCGGACGATCTTCTAAATCGCTTAAAACAGGCATTTTATGTGCTAAGGCCGCAATGCTGTTCATTACGGCGTATTGAAGTTTTTGGTGTAATGCATTTGCCTTTTCGCTGGCTTGCTGCATCTGAGAAAAGGTATGTGCGTGCTCATCTAAACTGTATATTTTTGATCTTTTTTGAAATTCTTTGTAAGTATCGTGAAATATCCGTCTTTCAAAATCTGTTCTGCACATGAAATTGATATATTGTTTTACGCTGAGGTTAATGCTAGCTAAAGCCATAATATTCGGTTTTTGTTGCTGATTCAAATATGGGACAATAAAAAAAATTAATTTATAGCGTATCGGTAAACGCTGATTATCAATCGGTAAATAGCGAAACTAAATCTTGATTATGAAAAACGGATGAATATTGGTTTGAGTACAGGGATTTGGCTGAACATCCCGATATTTAAGGTATTTTAACATTTAGAGATTTTCTGAAGGGGGCAACTTGAGCGTAGTCGAAGCATAGTTTTTTATTAGAAAACGTAGCTGTAGTAGTTCTTGGCGGTTTGCAGTCCCGCCATTCGCTTTAGTCCCGATGAAACCTGTCAAACAAGCAAGCACACCATAAAAAAGCAAAAAATAGTGCTTAAATCGGGAGCTGTGGCTGTTGTCGGGTTTAAGAACAAGGGTTTGTACACCCTGCAACCCAAAAAATGAAATGCTGTTGTGGCCAGCTAGCCCCGGTTGAAGCGATACCCTGCAGCAACGAGGTACGAGGCAGCAAAGCGCATAAGCGTAAAACGGGAACGCATTTATTGCTATGTACAAGTCTTGCGCTCCAAACATGAAAATATTAAATTCGGTTTTTAAATGTGAAGATAATGGTTTTCGACTACGCTCTCCACAGGAGTCCTTTGGACAGACTAACAACCACGGCGCCTAATCTCAACTTAATCACACGGCCTTCTTGGCAAAAAATACAATCTAATAGTTTATAGCGCAAACTATTAATTAGCGGCAAGATGCAACCAATCGCCAATTTCGTTTTTTTTTAAACAGTTTAATTTCCAACAGGTTATTAATATACAAAACAGGTATAACCAAAACTTTTACGATATGGAAACGAGAAACAACCATGGTTTAATCCAGGCTTTACTAGATTGCGCGCTAGCTTGCGAACATTGTGCATCGTCCTGCTTAAAAGAAGAAGACATCAATATGATGATTGACTGCATTAAACTAGATCGGGATTGCGCAGATATTTGCATCCAGGCAGCCCGGTTATTGCAAAGAGATTCAATTATCGGGCATCAATATTTATTGCTCTGTGAAGAAATATGCAGGCTTTGTGCAGCCGAATGTAGCAAACACGATCATGAACATTGTAGACAATGCGCAGTTGCCTGCGAGGAATGCGCAGATGCCTGCCATGCCAATCACGAACCAATCCATCAGGATTAAAAAAAAAGCGTCCCGATTTAAAATCGGGACGCTTTTAAAAACTATTTTTTATCAGATCAATTACTGCGCTGGAAAGCTATAGTTATAAGAACCTTGCTCGCCAACACCAGAAATACTCACCATATTGTTTCTACCTAATGGCAATGCTTTTTGAACATCGGCAACAGAATTTACAGGTTGTCCGTTCACTTTGGTAATGATCAAACCCTTTTCAACACCAATATTATCAAAGGCTTTGCCTGTAGTAACTGATGTTACCACTACGCCACTATTGATGCCATATTTGGATTTCTGGGCCTGAGTAGCTGGAGCAAAAGTTGCACCTAATTTTGAAACCTCAGCGCCTTTGCTTGTTGCATTTTTAGCTGTAAGGCCTACGCTGGCTTCTCCTTTTAAAGTTACGGTGTAATCTTTAAGGGCACCATCTCTTAACACGGTTAGCTTAACCTTATCGCCTGGATTTAAACGACCAACTCTTTCCTGAAGATCAGGAGAATCGTTGATTACTACGCCATCAACTTTTTTGATTACATCACCTGATTTAATGCCTGCTGCTGCAGCACCGCCACCGGCAACTACATCATTCACATATAAACCGCTTATTTCGTTGGTTTTAATACCTTCAGGTTTCTCTTCACCACTTAGCGGTACAAAGTTAACGCCGATATAACCACGTTTAACCGAGCCGTATTTCATAAAATCATCAACAATTTTACGGGCAAGATTAACTGGAATTGCAAATCCATAACCTTGATTGTATCCGCTTTGCGATGCAATTGCTGAGTTAATACCTACCAATTCGCCATTTGCGTTTACAAGCGCACCACCGCTGTTGCCTGGGTTAATGGCTGCATCGGTTTGGATAAATGATTCGATACTGGTATTTGCCGGACGATCAGGCCTTTTACCCGTACGTTGGTATTCGCGATACTCCTCTTCAGTAATTTCGTTGCCTTGTTGCTCGCGACCAATAATACCAATACTACGGTTTTTCGCACTTACAATACCAGCTGTTACCGTAGTATTTAAATCTAGCGGGAAACCAACTGCTAAAACCCATTCTCCAACCTGTACATTATCTGAGTTACCCATTTTTACAACAGGTAAACCAGTTGCATTTACTTTAATCAAAGCCAAATCGGTATTCGGATCGCGACCAATTACTTTTGCCTCAACTTTACGTCTGTCTGTTAAAACCACCTCTACCTTCTCTGCATTTTCTACCACATGGTTATTGGTTACGATATAACCATCCTGACTAATAATTACGCCAGAACCCGATGCCGCTCTAGGCTGACGTTGCATCTGACGGCCACCGCCACCGAAGAAATCTTCCATCATATCAAATGGAGAAGAACTTCTACCACCGCCGCTTTGTGCCGCATATGTAGTTTTAATGTGAACTACACCAGGTGCAACAGCTGCTGCTGCCTGCGTAAAATCCGTTGTTCCCGCTGATGAGATTTTAAGCGGATTGTTTGCGAAGTACAGGTTCTGTTTTTCAGTAATGGTACTGCCAGTTTGGTTACGCTCAAATAGTTTGTAACCCCCAATTGCTGCTGCCCCACCTATAAAAGCAGCCAACACGGTAATTCCTAATATTTTTTTCATGTGTTTGTATATTGTTTTTTAATGGTCATGAAGCTATTAAAGGCTTAGTATTGCTTTTAATGGTTTCATGTGTTAATATGTGTTTATATTTATATATTATTTTAAAGCCATGAATTATTACAAGCTGATTTGCTAGCTAATTGTTTGGTTAGCTTATAATATTCATTTGTTAAATGCATTACTTGCAAGAGCACTTTCACTTTGATTTAAGCAGAATGCTCCAGCAGTTTTTATCTGCTCAAATTTTCTTTTGTAAGTTTACTCAAAATTAATACCATATAAACGATATTTGCACCCTCAGAGCACTTAGTTTTGTGTTAAAAAATGTTAAATTAAAAAGCACAAACCACTAGTTACCTTTTGCAACTCAAATATTGCATTAAAAAATGAAGCTTTCATGAAAATTAATTTCTTTAAATACCAGGGCGCAGGCAACGATTTTATTTTAATAGACCACACGATAAGTCCGTTAAAAAATATTGATAATCAATTAGTTGAACAACTATGCCATAGAAGATTTGGCATTGGTGCCGATGGATTAATGTTTATTACCAAACATGAGGATTATGATTTTGAGATGCATTATTTTAACGCTGACGGTAAGCTGGGCAGCATGTGCGGAAATGGTGGCAGATGTATTGTTGCCTTTGCCAAACAACTCGGAATCATCGATCGCGAAACAAACTTTTTGGCAGTAGATGGCCCACATTATGCCAGAATTTCAGAAAATGGCGAATGGGTTGATTTACAAATGATTGATGTAGATACCATTACCAAAGATGGTGAGGCTTATGTACTGAACACTGGCTCGCCTCATTATGTTGCTTTACAAAGCGGTTTAAAAGACTTTGATGTTTTTACTGAAGGGAAAAACATCCGTTACAATGGAACTTATGCAGAAAAGGGCATAAATGTAAACTTTGTAGAAGATAAAGGTGATCATTTATTTGTGCGTACCTACGAGCGCGGTGTTGAAGATGAAACTTATGCCTGTGGTACTGGAGTAACCGCGGTTGCCATGGCCATGGCGAAACACAAAGACCAAACCGGTCATATTAAAACAGCCATTAAAGTTTTGGGTGGTGATATTAAAATAGAATTCGATTACGACGGTAAGGAATTTACCAATGTATTTTTATGCGGCCCGGCCAAACTGGTTTTTGAGGGAGAAGTGGAGTAGTTTTCATAGAATCTTATTTTGCTTTAAGACCATTTATCGTCCTCGTTTATAACGAGGACGTATGAGATTAGCGATTTCATCGCCTTCTTTAAATCTCACTTTTCATAAGAGCTTATGGGAGATTTATAATCCAATTACAGATAAATATTACTCCGCATTACAAATGCGGTTTTCATTCATCCTCGTTACAAACGAGGACTATTGTCAGGAATGGAATAATCTTCTTTTCAAACTTCATAGGTTTAGCGCTAACTGAACACTTCGTGTAAAACAGACACTATCCATGTATTTTATTGCCTAAAATAGGCAACATTTATTCAAAAAAAATCGTATATTTCCTTTGAATTTAACAGCTTTTAACATCTGTCGCAAGATATTTACACACTATTTTTTATGCCAAAAAATACGACAACACAATCTTTAACAGTACTTTAAAGGAAATCCAACAGGTTTTCAATCGCAAAATAAATCAATCGATTGATTAAATGACAGAATTCGGACAGATTTATTTTTTTTTAGGCTCTATTTTTGGGCATTTATTGGCGAAAATCAAAGTCCTATATTTTTGACAACGCCCTTAATTCCGGAAATTTAAATTTAAACACACAGAAATACCCATGAGAAAAGTAACAACTCTCTTTTTTAGCGTAAGCATTGGTATGCTTCTAGCGTCCTGCGGAAATGACGATGCAGCTAAAAAAGCTGCCGCTGCAGCCGCAGCTGGTCCACAAGCTTACCCTGTTTTTACAGTAACCACACAAAATACAACATTAGATTCTGATTATCCAGCAACAATTGAAGGTATTCAAAACATCGATATCCGTCCGAAAGTTGATGGTTTCATTGAAAAAATATTGGTTGATGAGGGTGCTGTAGTTAAGAAAGGTCAATTGCTTTTCACCATTAATGCACCACAGTACGAGCAACAGGTTAGAACAGCACGAGCAGCAATTAGCAGCGCCGAAGCTGATGTAAATGCTGCCCAGCTAACAGTAAACAAAACCAAACCCCTGGTAGAAAAAGATATTATTAGCAAATACGATCTGGATGCAGCGCAGCTAACGCTTCAAAGCAGGAAAGCTGCATTGGCACAAGCAAAAGCAGAATTGGTAAATGCACAGGTTAATTTAGGTTATACTTCGATTACCAGCCCTGTTGATGGTGTAGTGGGCAGTATCCCCTTCAGAAATGGAAGTTTAGTGAGCAGCAGCAGCACCCAGCCGTTAACTACTGTTTCTAACACCTCAAAAGTCTACGCATACTTTTCTTTAAACGAGAAACAGCTTTTAGATTTTTCTAATACCTATAAAGGCAATACGCTTGCACAGCAAATGAAAAACATTCCTCCGGTGAGCTTGGTTCTTGCTGACGGAACAGTTTATGCACAGAATGGCAAAATCGAATCGATCAACGGACAGATTAACACCAGCACCGGCTCGGCAAGTTTAAGGGCAACCTTCCCTAATCCGGTTTTCTTATTAAAAAATGGTGCCAGTGCATCGGTTAGAATTCCTCAGCATGTTGAAAATGCAATTTTAGTTCCTCAAAAATCAACTATCGATTTACAGGGCAAGAAATTCGTTTACATTTTAGGCGATTCGGCTAAGGTGATCAATACCCAAATTGAAGTGATGGAATTGGCCAAAGGTAATTTCTACGTGGTTACTAAAGGACTTAAAGCAGGTGACAAAGTTATTTTAGAAGGCTTTCAATCATTAAAAGACGGGACTAAAATTAAACCTGAGGTAAAAAACACCGATTCAGTTTATGCTGAAATAAAAAAATAACAATATAGTCAGCGCAATCACACTACATCAGTGTAATCCATATTAATTATGTTTAAGAAATTTATAGACAGGCCCGTTTTATCAACAGTTATATCCATTATAATTGTAATATTAGGTGTATTAGGCCTTGTAACTTTACCCATCTCTCAATACCCCGAAATTGCACCGCCAACCGTTCAGGTATCCGCTTCGTACCAAGGGGCAAATGCCGATGTGGTAATGAGTAGTGTTGTTGTTCCGCTGGAAGAGCAGATAAATGGTGTGGAAGACATGACCTACATGACTTCTAGTGCCAGTAATGATGGTACTGCAACCATTACCGTTAACTTTAAATTGGGTACAAATGCCGATTTAGCAGCGGTTAACGTGCAGAACCGTGTAGCCAGGGCAACCAGTTTATTACCTGCAGAGGTAACCAGATCGGGTGTAATTACAGCAAAGAGACAGGCGAGTAACTTACTTATTTTTGCCATTTACAGTGATGATCCATCATACGATCAGAAGTTTTTGCAGAATTATGCCAACATTAACATCATCCCCGAAATTAAGAGGATTAGCGGTGTGGGGGATGCAAGTGCATTTGGTACTTTAGATTATACCATGCGTATCTGGCTTAAGCCGGAAGTAATGGCCGTTTATGGCCTGGTACCGAATGATGTAAGTGTAGCCTTGGCAGAGCAAAACATAGAAGCTGCACCAGGTCAGTTTGGGGAACAGGGAAATCAGGCTTTTCAATATACGTTAAAATATAGTGGCCGTTTAAAAACGGAAACTGAGTTTAGCAACATCATTATTAAGGCGGATGCAAACGGACAGATTCTTCGCCTAAAAGATGTGGCCAGGATAGAACTTGGTGCGCAAAGTTATGCCAGTTATGTGAAGTTTAACGGCAAACCTGCTTTAGGTATCGCCATTAGTCAAACAGCGGGTTCGAATGCGAAAGAAGTAATTGAAAACTCGATCAAAACTTTAGATAAAGCTGCAACTTCTTTCCCTAAAGGCGTTCATTACGAAACCGTTGTTAACGTAAATAACTTCCTGGATGCCTCAATCGAAAAGGTAATCCACACCTTAATCGAAGCATTTATTTTAGTGTTCTTAGTGGTATTTATTTTCCTACAGGATTTCCGTTCAACTTTGATTCCGGCAATCAGTGTTCCGGTGGCTATTATCGGTACTTTTTTCTTCCTGAGTCTGTTCGGTTTTACCATCAACCTGTTAACCTTGTTTGCATTGGTTCTGGCCATCGGTATTGTGGTAGATGATGCCATTGTGGTGGTTGAGGCCGTGCATGCCAAGCTGGATGCGGGTTACAAAGACCCTAAAAAGGCAACGAAAGATGCGATGGATGATATTAGTGGTGCGATTATTTCGATTACACTCGTAATGGCAGCGGTATTTATTCCGGTAAGTTTTATCCAGGGTTCGTCTGGTGTATTTTATAAACAATTCGGTTTAACACTGGCTATTGCGATTATTTTATCAGCGATCAATGCCTTAACATTAAGTCCGGCACTGTGTGCGATGTTTTTAAAACCACACGCAGAAGATCACGAAAAAAGCAAAAATTTCTTACAACGTTTTTATACTGCTTTCAATACTTCATTTGATGCCGTAACGCAAAAATATAAACGTTCTGTTGGCTTCTTAGGCAAAAAAAGATGGCTTGCAGGTTTAGGAATTGCTGTTTTCGCAGTGGTGCTGGTGTGGATTATGAATACAACGCCTAAAGGCTTCGTACCAAACGAAGATTTAGGAACAGTATTTTCTGATATTTCATTACCACCTTCTACTTCACAGGAAGAAACCGATAAAATTATTGTAAAAATTAATGATATTGTAAGTAAGGTGCCAGAAGTAGAGGCTACATTTAGGGTTGTTGGCCGAAGTTTGATCAGCGGCTCGGGCAGTTCTTATGGTATGGTTATCGCAAGGCTTAAACCATGGGATAAACGTAAGCGTGATGTTAAAGCCATTATTGGTGAATTATTTGCAAAAGCATCCAGCATTAAAGGTGCGAAGGTAATTTTCTTTGCTCCGCCAACTATTCAGGGCTTTGGTACCGGTGGTGGTTTCGAGTTCCAGTTACAGGATAAAACCGGTGGCGATATCAAAAAATTCAACGAAGTGGGTAATGCATTTTTAGCCGCATTGAGTAAACGCCCTGAAATTCAATATGCATCAACCTCGTTTAACCCGAATTTTCCACAATATCAGATCGATGTAAATGTGGCAAAAGTGAAACAAGCTGGTCTAACGGTTAGTGATGTGTTGGGTGTTTTGCAAGGTTATTACGGTGGTGTTTATGCCTCAAACTTCAATAAATTTGGTAAACAGTACAGAGTAATGTACCAGGCAGATGCCAAATACCGTGCTAATCAACAAAGTTTAACCAGTATTTATGTGCGTAATTCGAGCGGTACAATGGCGCCTATTTCTGAGTTTATTACATTAGAAAAAGTTTACGGACCACAGGCTATTTCACGTTTCAACTTGTATACCTCAATTGCAGTTACGGGTAACCCGAATGCAGGATTTAGTTCTGGTGACGCCATTAAGGCCATTCAGGAAGAAGCCGCAATTCACCTTCCAGCTGGTTATGGGTATGAGTTCTCTGGTTTATCGCGTGAAGAAGTAAGCAGTGGAAGTCAGACGATTTTTATCTTTCTACTTTGCGTGGTCTTCGTTTATTTCCTGCTTTCGGCACAGTACGAAAGTTATATATTACCATTAGCGGTATTGTTTTCGCTGCCAATTGGTTTAGCCGGAGTATTCATCTTTGATAAGATATTTGGTGTAGATAATAACATTTATACGCAGATTACCTTGATCATGCTTGTGGGGCTGCTCGCAAAGAATGCCATTTTAATTGTAGAGTACGCAGTAGACAGGCGACGAAAGGGAATGAGTATTATTAACTCGGCTATTGATGGTGCAACTGCCCGTTTACGTCCGATCTTGATGACCTCTTTTGCCTTTATCCTGGGCTTATTGCCTTTAATGTTATCATCAGGTGTTGGTGCAGCAGGTAATACTTCAATTGGTACCGGAGCTGTAGGCGGTATGTTAATCGGTACTATATTCGGCGTGTTTGTAATCCCAGCCTTATTCATTGTTTTCCAAACCTTACAGGAAAAAATCAGTAGCAATTCTCCTTTTGAGGAAGGTATTGATCGCGAACAGACAGAAGAAGAGTACGAGTTAGCGGTTAACCGTCCACATTAATTTTAAAACCATGAAATTTAGATATAAGCATTCCATTTTAATCGGTTTAGCCATCCTCAGCCTAAGCGCTTGTGTAACTAAAAAATACGAGCGCCCACAACTTAAGAGCGAAGGTTTATACCGTGACAACAATAATACCGATACAACAACCATTGCCGATGTGCAATGGAAAACGTTGTTTGCAGACACCACTTTACAATCACTGATCCAACAGGGGATAAATGAAAATTTAGACCTGAAACAGGCCATCGAGCGCATTAAAATTGCCGAAGCAACACTCATACAAAGTCGTGGAGCATTATTGCCAAGCTTACAGGCAGATGTAAATGTAACCGACAATAAAGCTTCTGCAGCAGCGCAGAATTTTCCGGCAGGGATTAACATTAACCTGGAAACCCAAACCTATAAAGCACAGTTGAGTACCAGCTGGGAAGCTGATATTTGGGGGAAATTAAGCAGTGCAAAGCGTGGTGCTTACGCTACTTTATTACAAAGTGATGCAGCAAAACGCGCTGTCCAAACACAGTTAATTGCTACCATCGCTAATAATTATTATGCTTTATTGGCCCTTGACAAACAATTGGCCATTACCGAGCAGACCATTAAGGTTAGAACACAGGATGTTGAAACCATGAAAGCCTTAAAACAAGGCGCCGTAGTTAACGGCGCGGCTGTTGTACAGAGTGAAGCCAATTTATACGCAGCTCAGGTAACCTTGCCCGATTTGAAAAGAAGCATTAAAGAGGCTGAAAATGCGCTAAGCGTCTTGGTTGCTAAAGCACCAAATGCGATTAACCGTACAACGTTGGATCAACAGACCCCTTATGCTAATTTACAAACTGGCGTTTCTGCACAATTGTTAAAAAACCGTCCGGATGTAATAGCTGCTGAATTTGGTTTCAGATCGGCTTTCGAAAACACAAACGTAGCTAAAGCTTATTTTTATCCTGCTTTAACCATTACCGCAGCCGGTGGCTTATCAAGCTTACAATTGCAGGATTTCTTCAGCAAATCTATTTTCTATAATTTGGTAGGCGGTTTAACGCAGCCAATTTTTGCAAAGGGTGCAAACAAAGCACGCTTAAAAACAGCCGAAGCAAATCAACAGATTGCTTTTTACAACTTTCAACAAACGCTGCTAACCGGCGGACAGGAAGTATCGAATGCTTTGTACGCCTATCAAACAGCTTCGGAAAAAGAAGCAACTAGGGCAAAACAAATTGCTTCATTAACCAAAGCAGTAGATTTTACCAAAGAATTATTGCGCTACAGTTCGGCAACAAACTATACTGACGTTTTAACTTCAGAACAAAGTTTGTTAGCAGCCCAATTAAGTGGCATTAACGATCGATTACAAAAACTACAATCGGTGGTAAACCTATACCGCGCATTAGGCGGTGGCTGGAAATAAACAATAATTAACAAATTTTAAGGCATTCTGATTTTCAGGATGCCTTTTTTGTTTGGGCCAATCCACAAATAGCATTACAATTTGATCAATCGCGATAATAAAAACGAGCATATGCTTAGTGAAGCGCTCAATTATTTTCAGAAAAATAATGTACGTTTGTTTCACTAAAACGCTAGCCACTAAATAGTTTATTTGTATTTTGGCTGCACCAAACAATTTTATGCGCTTCTCAAAACTGCTAGCCCTATTTATCGGCTTATTTTTCTGCAATAATATATACGCTCAAACTTATGTAGTAACCAGTAATGCCGATAGCGGCCCTGGAACACTAAGAGAGGGGTTAACACAAGCGGCTATAGCCAATAGGATAACTACTTTTACCATTAACTTCAATTTGCCAGGCACGCCTAGCGACAATGCCAACCGTACCATTAGGTTACGTTCGACATTACCTGTGGTTTCTTCAAATGTAATAATTGATGGCACCTCGCAGGCAGCGTGGCCAGCACTTGGTGTTTCGGGCGCGAAAGTAATTTTGGAGCCTGAGTATCCCAACACTACGTTTTCAGGATTGGTGATTGGCCAGTCATCAACCACCCAGATCCAAACTACTGGCGTTGAGGTTTATGGTTTGTACATTAGGAATTTTGCTACGATCAATAACTTACAAAATGTAAATATGGCTCAAGGCTCGGGAATTGTAATCGATTATCGTGCAAATAATATTACCATCGGTGCTCCAAATAAAGGAAATGTTATTGGAGGGAACATTAACGGTATTATCGTGCAGAACAGCTATTATTTTAACACCATCACCGCTACTAAAATCAAGATCCAATCGAACTTAATCGGGGTAATATATGATGGAATAACTCCAAACACCAATGTTTTTGGTATTTCGGCCAACTTATACGATAGTGCACTAGATGTTGGTGGTGATAATCCTGGTGAAGGAAACGTAATTGCCGCAAACCGGATTAATGTAGATATCACCCGGTCATCGTACTCCACCAATGCAAGGTTTGATGTTAACGTGATCAATAATAAAATCGGGGTCGATTATACGGGCAAAAAAGACTTTCATGAATTACCAATATTTCTTTCTTCCTCCGCTTTAGAAATTGCTGGTTTAAAGGTAAATGCGGTAAATACGGCCCTTTATGTGCGCAATAATATTATCGGAGGAAACAGAACTACGGGTATTTCGATCACCAATTCAGATTTTATTTTAACCGGTAATGCCATTGGTACCGATGCTGCCGGAGCAGTAGTGATGAATAACGGAATTGGCGTAAAAATAGAGCTGGGTGCGGGAGGAACCATCGGCGGCGCAACACCTGCCGAAGCAAACTTAATTGCCAATAACAATTTCGGTGTAGAAACGGTATCATCAAAACCTGTAAAAATTACGAGGAACAGTTTCTTTTGCAACAAGACATTCGGCATCGGAAAAACGCTATCTATCCTTCAACCCTACATTCAGGTACTGAAAAAAAGAAATGATTATGTTTCGGGTAAGGCCACGCCCAACTCAGAAGTAGAACTATTTTATACCGTAAATTGCCAAGGTATCTGTGAAGGTAAAACCTATATCGCAACTGTACAGGCCGGGAGCGATGGCCGTTGGGAATACAACGGAACCCTAACCGGAATGGTTACTGCAACAGCCAGTTTATTAAATGCCACCACCTCCCCTTTTTCTACTGCTGAATTATTACCAAACGAAGCTATAGTAGAACCTGTAACCTGTAATGCCAATGGATCAATCACCATCCCAGAACCCCGCGAAGGTTTTACTTTTAGCTGGGTAAAAATAGAAACAGACGGTAGCCGGGTACCTAAAGGAAATACACAGAGCATCTCCAATTTAGACGTAGGCACTTACGAGGTAACCGTTGATGATGGCTGTAAAGCATTCCCATCGGTGTTTATCATCAAAGATCAGAAGTTAACCAAACCTACTATCCAACCCGTTTCTCCCATCTGTGGACAAACTACTTTTACATTTACCGCTGAGGTTTTAAGAGGAAGAGGTGTATTAAAATACGAGTGGATAAATACTGCAACGAATGCAGTTGTAAGCAGAACAAACCCGGCAAATTTACCTGAAGGTACTTACTTCGTAAAAGTATCGGATGAGGCAAGCTGCGCATTAGATTCTGATCCGATTACGGTTAGAAGGAAACCTCAACCTAAAATTGGGAATCCAACTAAAACAACTTCTGCTGCATGTGGCAAAGAAAACGGATCGATTATCGGTATTACCGTTACAGATGCAACAGGGACACTAAGTTACAAATGGTTTAAGCGTGATCCGATTACAGGAATTTTAGGTACAGATGTAGTGTCAACTACGCTGGATCTTGAAAATGTTGGCGGCGGCAACTATACCTTGTCTGTTTCTGATGAAGGGCAATGTTCACCAGTTTCCTCATCTTTCTTTATCGGAACTTATAGCGATGTCGCTATCAATGGAGGAACAGTTACTCCGGCCAGATGCGGTGTTAACAATGGTGTTATTGATGGCATATCGATTACCAATGCCGATACCTACGAGTGGTTGGGCCCAACCGGGCAAAGCATTAAAAAAGGACCGTACTCCCCTGGCATGTCGATAAAAATGATTGACCTTGCACCAGGAACTTATACATTAAGAGCTAGCAATTCGCTATATACCTGCACCTTAGACAGAACTTTTAGGGTGGATGCATTAACGCCAACTGTTTATACTTTCACGCCAACAGTTAACAACACCACCTGCGAGTTGATTAACGGAAGTATCAATCTGAACTTCAGTTCAGTCCTTCCAACACTGTTTAAATGGGTAGATGAATCTGGAACTACAGTTGCAGGCGCAACCAAAACAGGGAACATTATTGAACTTAAAAATTTGCCAGGAGGCAACTACAGGGTGTTTGCCTATGATGTGAACAATTGTGAAACCATTTTAGGGCCATACGCCATCAATATCACGCCAAAACTAAACATCGTATCCAATACTGCTACTGTAATTAAAGATGGCTGTACCTTACAGAGAGGTTCTGTTAAAGGCATACAGGTAATTGGTGGTATTCCAGCCTATGATTTTAAATGGATAAACGAGGCTGGGGAAGCTGTTCAATACACTCAAGATCTAATTAATGTTGGCGCAGGCACCTATCGTTTAGAAGTGAAAGACAAAACATCTTGTGGTTATGCCATCAGTGAGGCTTATACTGTAGTAGACGAGCCTTTTAAAATCATAGCGCCCATCATCAACGATCTACGCGTTTGTTATGTTTCGGAAATTGTTTTACCTGTAATTGCACCAGAAGAAGGCACCTACCAGCTCTTTGAAAAAATTGATGATACGAAGCCATTTTTAGAAAACACAAACGGAATATTCAGATTTAGGGTAGCCAAAACGGCCGATTATTTTGTGAGGAGAAAACTTGGTTCTTGTACGAGCGAGTTTACCAAGGTACATGTAGAAGTAACACACGATAACCTGGAGGTTACCAACACCATGACCCCCAATGGAGATGGCATGAACGATGTTTGGCAAGTGAGGGGTTTACCAGATTTTAAGGGCACCAATATTAAAATCTACACCCGTGGCGGTCAGTTGGTTTACGAATCGATCGGCAATTATACCAAACCTTTTGATGGTAGATTTAGGGATAAAGAATTACCAGCAGGGGTTTATTATTATGTGATCGATTTGCGGGCTGAATGTAAACCACTAGGTGGCAGCATAACACTTTTACGTTAAAATTGCCTACTTGGACAAACTACCTGATAGCGGTTATTCAATAAAATACCCAGTACAATTTCGTGGGTACCATTATTTACCGAACGTAATCCTGAAGTATTTACATCATAAGAATAACTCAGGTTTACCAGTGATGCAATATTAAATCCTGCTAGAAGAGAAAAGGAATCGTTGTTCCTGAAACTGGTTCCAACCCAAAACTTATCCCGATAGGCAAATTTCAAATTGGCATCGAAAGTAGCCGGAGCGTTGGCCCAATATGAAATCAAACCAGAGGGGATCATTGCAATATCCTCATCCAGAAATATTTTATAGCCCGCGGTTCCGTAAAAAGTAGCCGTTTGGTATGGACTGGTTTTAACTTGATTATTTACAATACTGCTTTTATTTCCAACCAGCTGTTTTGCTGAAACACCAGCAAAAAATCGTGGACTATACAACCAAATACCTGCGCCAATATCGGGTCTAATTTTATTGTTATAATCGGCAGAGAATAAAGGGTCGCCCGATTCATCGGCTATAATTCCGCGCACATCAACACTGATCGATTTAAATCCACCTGATAAACCAACTGATAAATTTACTTCGTTTGTAAGGCCCAAATGATATGCATAGGTTAAATTCACATTAGTCTGCCGAACCAAACCTGCTTTATCCGTCATAGCCACCAGGCCAATTCCGTGGTGAGGCTCTGCCGCGGTGTAGCTGTTTACTAAACTTCTGCTCATTGGATTGTCTCCATTCCCGGCAAATGAATTTACATTGCTCCGAACAAAATCTTCGCCAATAGCGGTACTTAAAGAAAGGTATTGTGTACTTGGTGCACCTTCTAAACCGCTCCACTGTTTGCGTAAACCTATTTTTAAATCTGTATAATTATCTATTCCCGATAATGCAGGATTCAGCAGGATATTGTTAAAAATATATTGGGTGCTCCGGGGGATTTCTTGCCCATAGCTACAAAAGAATAAGCAGGCAAACAGAGAGAGCGCGTAAAAAAATTTCATTTAAACCTTAATAGTGATGCGTTAATTGATTGATACTAAAAAGCCTATCAATACAAGGGCTAAGATAATAAGTTGTAGCCAATTATAAAGCATTTAATATTTATCGCCTTTAACTTCAAAATAAGCGCTAGATCCAATAGTAGTAATTAACCATTCTTTTAAATTTCGATAAAAAACTGATCATTTTATCTCAAAAACGGCTACTTCTTTTTGATGTAACCACAAAATATTGTAAGTTTAAAGTTTTTTAAGCGCTTAGCTTAGAAAAAATTTTAAACCAATCAATGTTACGTGTCGATAGTTCTAAAGCCTGTAAAGTGGTGTACTCTTTGTGCAAACATGAGTACTTGGGCTATTTAATTGAACCTCACGTTGTTCAGCTCAATCCACAAGGAGATTTTTCGTTTACTTATCAACGGATTTTTACGCACACCGCAGAAGAATTTAACGCCTGCTTAAGTGATATTGATTATAAACTGATCAAAATTTTAGATGACATTGAGCAAGACTCACTGATTAAAAAATATTATAAAAAACTAATCAGGCCAACTGAGTTTTTCACTAAAATTTTCGACAATAAATTTTATGAAAATGTCCGTCCTAAAATCGAAAAGAAACTTGCCGAAGCTTTAGAGCTCTTGAAAGTCAAAAACGAGCTTTATATAATGGACAAAGATGGCTGGCCGGTAGAACGAAAAATCGAACTGGCTGATGAGCCTGCATCTATTCTTTTTCATTTCCGAAGGAACGAAACTGAAACACGTTATTTTCCGACCATCAAATATCAGAATCTGCGTATCGAATTTATGTTTAAAGAAGCGCAGATTATCAGCAATAAACCTGCATGGCTATTACTGAATGATGTATTATACTTTTTTGATCAGGATATTGAAGGAAAAAAACTGCAGCCCTTTTTAAATAAACGCTTTATTGCCATACCCAAAACAACCGAAGCTACTTATTTTGAAAAGTTTGTAGCCCCTTTAATAGAAAAGCACCATGTGTATGCCGAAGGTTTCGAAATCAGAACAGAACAATTTGAGGCAACACCGGTAATTAAAGTTTTGTATGTTGATGGTGGTCTTTCTCAAATTCAGCTATATTTTAAATACGGCGAATATACTTTCCCGGTAGAGAATGCGCACAAAGTAACTGTACGTTTAGAAAAAACTGCTGATAACTATATTTTCCACCGCATCAAACGTTCGGCAGAATGGGAGAAAAAGCAGTTTAATTTGCTATTATCATTAGGTCTAAAAAAAACGAGTTCTTTATTCAGCAACCTGGAAGTAGCTTCTGCCGAAGAAAATCCAAGTTACGGGGCTATAAATTGGGTAAACGAGCATATCGAAATCTTAGAGGCATCGGGTTTTGAAATTGAACAGGCCACAGGACAGAAAAAATTTGTTTTCGGTGCCAGCAAAATAGATCTTGAAGTTAAAGAAGGAAACGATTGGTTCGATATCCATGCTGTGGTGTGGTTCGGAAAATACCAGATTCCTTTTCTTTCACTAAAGCAACATATTCTACACAAAAAGCGTGAGTTTTTGTTACCCGATGGTGAAGTAGCCATTATCCCTGATAAATGGTTTACACAATACGGCAGCTTGTTCAGTTTGGCAGAGGCCGGAAAAACGCTGAAATTAAAGAAACACCATATCGGTCTCATCAATGATCTGGCTGAAGATAGCCTGGCTAATGTTACGCTTGAACGTAAGTTAAAGCGATTATCAGACTTTGAAGATATTGCCGATACGCAAATGCCTGTTCATTTTAAAGGCAGTTTACGGGATTACCAGAAAGCCGGTTATAACTGGTTCAGTTTTTTACGCGAATACAATTTCGGTGGCTGTTTGGCCGATGATATGGGTTTGGGTAAAACCATCCAGACATTGGCCATGCTGCAAAAGGTGAAGGAAGATGACCAATTGCTCGAAACGCAGACGACCTCGCTCATTATCATGCCTACCTCTTTAATTTACAACTGGTTAACAGAGGCTAAAAAGTTTACACCAAAGCTTAAAATACTGGCACATACCGGTACCAACCGAAATAAAGATGTTGCCAATTTTGCCAATTACGACATTATCATTACCACTTACGGTGTAACCAGGGTAGATGTAGATGAATTGAAAAACTTTTACTTCAACTACATTATTCTCGATGAAAGTCAGAACATTAAAAACCCTGCATCAAAATCGTTTAAAGCCGTTAGAAGCTTAAAATCTAAACATAAACTGATTCTGAGCGGTACACCTGTAGAAAACTCAGTAAGCGATTTATGGTCGCAGCTGACCTTTTTAAACCCTGGTTTATTGGGCACACAGGCATTCTTCTACGAAGAATATGTACAAGCGATAGAAAAGAAAAAGGACGAAGAAAAAGCGCGTAAACTGCAATCGATTATCAAACCTTTTGTGCTCCGTAGAACGAAAGAGCAAGTGGCTGCAGAATTACCACCAAAAACGGAGCAGGTAATTTATTGCGACATGAGCGAAGATCAGGCCGCTTATTACGAAAAAACAAAATCTGCCTACCGTAATGATTTATTGCAGAGCATGGACGATGGAACTTTCGCAAAGAAACAGGTACAGCTTTTACAAGGGTTAACCGCATTACGTCAGTTGGCCAACCACCCTGTAATGATTGATGGCACCTATGTTTCAGATTCAGGAAAGTTCGAAAATGTGATCCATACGCTCGATAACGTACTTAAAGGCGGACATAAGGTTTTGGTTTTTTCTCAGTTTGTAAAACATCTTGATATCTTCAAAAAACATTTTGAAGCGGAGCATATTCCATTTGCTTATTTAGATGGTGCAACCCGTAACCGTGGCGAAATTGTTTCCGAATTTCAGCAGAATACCGAACTGAAAGTCTTCTTAATCTCTATAAAAGCAGGCGGCGTAGGTTTAAACTTAACACAAGCTGATTATGTTTTTATCCTCGATCCATGGTGGAACCCGGCAGTAGAACAACAAGCCATCGACAGAACGCACCGTATTGGTCAGGATAAAAAGGTCTTCATCTACAAATTCATCGCAAAAGATACCGTAGAAGAGAAAATATTGGCTTTACAGAACCGTAAAAAATCGTTGGCGAACTCTTTAATTACAACTGAAGAAAGTTTCTTTAAATCGTTAAGCAAAGAAGATATACGCGATATATTGAATTAATTGCCGAAATCTGCCACTGAGCGAAGTCGAACAGTTTATTTGAATATTGAACCCTCTAACAGACTATTCTACTTAATTTTTTGCCACGGAAACACGGAAATCACGGATGTACTCTCTGTTGGTCACTCTGAGCATAGTCGAAGAGTTTGCTGTGTAAACAGGCATCTATAGCCAGTGTCTAACACAAACCTTTCAAGTTATTCTTTGCCATGGAGGCACAAAATTGCAAAGTATGTTTTGCAGCGTCCCATTATTTTACTATTTTAGTAAATACATCCCAAGTTAATAAGTTAAACCTTTATTAAATCCCTTGGTATGGAAATCCGTCAATCGAACTTCCCATTAAAAAACGAAACAGACCTAATTATTAGTGCTGCTATTGAGATTCATAGTTTTTTAGGCTGTGGTTTTTAGAAATTGTTTACAAAGACGCCTTTTGCATAGAACTGAAAAACAGGGATTATTTTTACGAAAGAGAAAAGTTATACCAAGTTTATTATAAAGGTATTCTCCTACCCCATAGCTTTTATGCCGACTTTATTATATTTGACGCGGTAATATTAGAAATTAAATCAAAAAGTGCCCTTGCAAGCGCCGATATAGCGCAAACTCTAAACTACTTAAGATGTTCAGGTTGCAAAGTTGGGTTTATTTTAAATTTCGGTAAACCAACTCTCGAAATCAGGCGTGTTGTTTTATAATCCCGATTATTAGTACTTCTTCCGTGTTAATCAGTGTTTCCGTGGCTAAAACATCAACGTGATACAAACAACCTGTTCTTTCCGTGCTAATCTGTGCCTCCGTGGCAACATTACATAATTAAAATTTCTTTCAAAACTCATTTCCTTCTTACTTGTTATACAGTAGAACATAAATTTAACCATCATGACAAATCAAGATTTTAATACCGCTGTAAACAATGTTAAGGAAGCCTGGAAGTACCCAGAATTGTTCGAAAACGTTTCAAAATCTGAACGTTGGTTATCTGGCGCTGCAGGAACATATCTACTTTTTAAAGGCATTACCAGTATTTTTTCGCATCCTGTAATTGGCCTTACGGGTGCAGCAATTGGTGCAGGATTACTGTACCGCGGTATCACAGGTTATTGCCCAATGCGCGATTTGGCAGAACAGCGTAAAGAAGATATTGCCCCTGACGAAGTAATTATAAGTGAAACCTATGTTGTTGACGATTTGGGGTAAAATTTTAAATACGAAATTTCCATTTCTTAATAAACTGGTTAACTTTAAAAAGTTAAACCACAATCATGAACAAGTACACACTATTATTTATTCCTGCACTTTTTGCAGGGCAAGCTATGGCACAAGATAAAAAACCAGATCCTGCCAAAGACCCAAAAACAACCGAGGTTTGGGAACCCGTTCCTAAAATTGTTACACCGGGCAAATTGCCTCAGGATGCACCATCTGATGCTACCATTCTTTTCAACGGTAGAAATTTAGATGCATGGCATTCGGTTAAAGATCCTTCTAAACCGGCTGCCTGGACAATAGACGATGGCTTTTTTACGGTAAAAAAAGGTACTGGAAATATCGAAACCAATAAAAAGTTTACCGATTACCAATTGCACATGGAATGGAAAATTCCTGAAAACATATCTGGCGAAGGTCAGGCACGTGGGAACAGTGGTGTATTTTTAGCATCGACAGGTGGCGGTGATGATGGTTACGAGATCCAGATTATGGATGCTTATAACAATAAAACCTATGTTAACGGACAAACAGGCAGTGTTTACAAACAAGCTATTCCATTGGCAAATGCCAACAAGAAACCAGGCGAATGGCAATACTACGATATCATTTGGAACGCGCCACGTTTTAATGAAGATGGAACAGTACAAAAACCGGCTAGTGTTACCGTATTTTTAAATGGGGTACTTTTACAAAACGGATTTGTATTAAAAGGGGAAACCAGGTATATCGGTGCACCAGAATACAAAAAACATGGTCCGGCTTCAATTAAATTACAAGATCACGGCGATCCAAGTCCTGCTATTAGCTACAGAAACATTTGGGTAAGAGAATTATAATTTCAACGGAACAAAATGAGGAATCTGTAAGCCAAATTTCATAAACGATCGTCATCCTGAATTTATTTCAGAATCTTTCTACAAATAGCGCCATCCTCGTTTTGTAACGAGGCCGATTGCAAATTACAATTTCAACAAAACAATAAATAAGAAACCTGCAGATCAAAAGTTTGTGGGTTTTGTTTTATAAGATAATTTGCCTGATAATTGTAACAAATTTAACGTCGATTTTTTTTTATGAACAAAGGCAGACTAGAAGCATTTAGTGATGGGGTAATTGCAATCATCATTACCATTATGGTTTTAGAAATTAAAGTCCCGGAACATGGCGATACTTTAGCCAGCTTAAAACCGCTTATTCCAAAATTCATCAGTTATGTTTTAAGCTTTATTTACGTAGGTATTTACTGGAACAATCACCACCATTTATTGCATGCAGTTAAAAAAGTAAACGGATCAATGCTTTGGGCAAATCTTAATTTTTTATTCTGGCTCTCATTATTCCCAGTAGCAGCCGGATGGATGGGTGAACATCATTTTGCCTTATGGCCAGTTGTGGTTTATGGTGCTGTACTCCTGCTTGCCGCTGTTTCTTACACCCTGTTGGTAATCGTGATCAAAAGAACAGAAGGCCAGCATTCACTTGTGGTACATGCCATTGGGAATGATGCAAAAGGGAAATTCTCATTACTTTTTTATATCGGGGGCATTGCACTAAGTTTTATAAACCCATGGATTGGCGTTGCACTTTATTTCATTGTAGCCTGCATCTGGTTTATTCCCGATAAACGCATAGAAAATGCAATGCGCGAGCAGGGTTTAATTGATAATAATAATGATGGACACTAGGCACTTAGCCTATAATAGTAATGCCAGCCCGCGCCACCTAGCCCCGATTGCAGTGAGCATCCCGATTCTTTCATCGGGATAAAGCGGGAAGAAACCTGAATAGCTGTATTAAAATGCGCTCCTAACCTGAACTCGATTAATAACATGTCTAGTATTTTCAACTCACCGTTGTCACCCTGACCTGTAGCGCAGCGGAAAGCTACGGAGTAAACCAAGCCCTAAGCGAGCTCACCGAAGGTAATTTATTTCAGGGTCTACTAGAAAAGATGCTGACCACGTAGTAGCTACAAGACAATTAAAAACACTATTAATACTTGTAAAACAAGCTCAGAATGACGATCGCGTTAGAAAAAAGAGACTAAAAATTGATCGAATTAAGGCTCTTAATAATTTAAAGCAAAACTTCAAAACTCATCTTAGCGTTAAGGAGCCTGAAGCAGTTCCATATACGATTCCCGATCGATCATTTCAGCACCTAAACTCATTAAATGATCGTTCGGCAACTGACAGTCAATTAAATCGATATTCATTTTACTTAAAAAAATCAATGCTGCTTTTGAGGCATTGCTTACATGGCTAAACATACTTTCGCCACAAAAAACACGGTTTACTTTTAGGCCGTATAAGCCACCCACCAGCTGATCGGCCAACCAAACTTCTACACTGTGCGCATAACCCTGCTGATGAAGGCTAATGTAGGCATCTTGCATTTCGTTAGTAATCCAGGTACCATCCTGCCCTTTCCTTTCGGTAGTTGCGCAATTGCGGATCACATCGGCAAAAGCCTGATTAAAAGTGATCTTGAAAACTTCCTGGTTTAAAATTTTCTGCATGCTTTTACTGATTTTAATTTTATCAGGATAAATCACACAGCGTGTGTGTGGAGAATACCAAAGAATTGGTTCGCCTTCACTAAACCACGGAAATATACCATTCGAATAGGCGATTAACAATCGCTCCGTACTTAAATCACCACCAATGGCCAATAAACCATCCTCTTCTGCCAAGGCTGGGTCTGGAAAGCCCGGATTGTCATCTAGTAGCTGAAAAAACATAGGCAAAAATAAGAAAGAAAACAAAGATTAAACCCTGGCGTTTTAAATAAGTCATACTGTAAAACAGTCCATTATGAGCGCAAAAGATAATTTCTTAAAAGTAAAACATCTTTACAACCGTGCAGGCTTCGGGGTTTCTTATACCGATTTACAAAAATTAAGCAAAAAAAATCTCGATAAAGTGGTGGATAACATGCTTAAAGATTCCCAAAAAGACGATCCAATCAATTTAGTGAATGATTTTGAATCAAAACGACAGCTTTTGGTACAGGCAGGTTTATATGCTAAAAAAGATCTGAATGATGATGAGAAAAAAATGCGCCAGCAGATTGTACGGGAGCAAAACGAAGTAAGCCGCGATCTGAATATTGCCTTCATTACCAAGATGATCAATACCGATGCCCCGTTGAGGGAAAAGATGACGCTTTTTTGGCATGGCCATTTTGCCTGCCGCAGCAATAACCCATTTTTTGCGCAACAATTAAACAACATCCAAAGAACAAATGCCCTGGGCAGCTTTAAAACCTTACTGGTTGAAGTTTCCAAGTCGCCCGCAATGCTGCAATACCTGAATAACCAGCAGAACAGAAAAGGTAAACCAAATGAGAACTTCGCCCGCGAACTCATGGAACTTTTCACCCTGGGAAGAGGAAATTATACCGAGCAGGACATTAAAGAATCTGCCCGCTCATTTACCGGCTGGATGTACGACAAAGATGGCTCGTTCATTTTCAGGCAAAATCTGCACGATCCCGGGACAAAAACCTTCTTCGGTAAAATCGGGAATTTCGAAGGCGAAAATATCATCGATATTATCCTCGAAAAACCAGAAACCGCACAGTTTATCGCCCGGAAAGTATATAAGTTTTTCGTAAACGATAATCCAGATGAAGCTCATATTAAAGAACTTGCCACCCATTTTTACAACTCGAAATACGATATCGGCTCGATGATGAAAAAAATGTTTACATCAGATTGGTTTTATAGCCCTGAAAATGTAGGCACCAAAATTAAATCACCCGCTGAATTTTTGGTAGGCTTAAGTCGCGAGTTCTATGTTACCTATAACAAACCACAGGTTTTAATACAGCTACAAAGCAGTTTGGGGCAATATTTATTTAACCCACCGAATGTAGCGGGCTGGCCTGGCGGACAAAGCTGGATTGATAGTTCATCATTAATGTTAAGGATGCGCATTCCTTCACTTGTTTTAAATGACGGGGAAATCGATTTCAGCGGCAAAGCAGATCCTGAAGATGAAGCTGTAATTGCCTTAAGCAGAACAGCCACCACCAATGCAAATGCCAATATGAAACCAAAATCGTACGTAAACGCAAATGCAGACTGGACTAAATTTTTAGATACTTTACCAAAAGGATTAACGCCATTGGAACTTACAGAGTTTTTATTGCAACCGAAATTAAATGCAAAAATAACAACGATGGTAAGCGATAATAAAGGATTGCGAAGTACTGCAGTCGAAATTACCAGTATGCCCGAGTATCAGTTGTGTTAATAGTCAATGGTTGATGGTCCAATAGCCGATTAGCTGAACACCCAAACCAATGAACAAGTGAACCAAAATATTAACAAGATGAATAGAAGAAATTTTTTAAGAAATACAGGATTTGTTGCAGCAGGTTCACTATTTGTTCCGGCTTTTATGAAACCGCTTGAGGCCATGGCACTTGATGAGCTGAGCCTATACAAGAACTTAGTTGTGGTACAGCTTTCTGGTGGAAATGACGGCTTAAACACAGTTATTCCTTTTGGAAATGATATTTATTACCAAAAAAGAAAAAGTATTGCCATTAAACCTGAAGAGGTAATTAAACTGAACGACATGCAAGGGCTAAACCCGAACATGGCGGCCCTGCAAGAAATTTATGACCAGGGCTGGATGACCATCATCAACGATGTTGGCTACCCCAACCCGGACCGCTCGCATTTCCGTTCGATGGATATCTGGCAAACGGGTAGCGACAGCAATCAATTCTTATCAACCGGATGGATTGGCCGTTATTTAGATAGCAATTGCCAAACCTGCAAATTCCCTTATACTGCGATAGAAGTAGACGACTCGCTTTCTCTGGCCATGAAAGGACAGACCAAAAAAGGAATTGCATTAAAAGATCCCGCAGCTTTGTTCCGTAACACAAACGATCCGTTTTTTAAGGCCATGTTGCAGAATGATAAAGAGCATTTAGACGAAGATAATTTAGGCTATTTGTATAAAACGATGATCGAAACTTCATCCTCTGCCAGTTATATCCAGAATACCTCCAAAATTTATCAGTCGAAATCTACTTACCCTACTTCGGGTTTTGCGAACCAATTGAAAACGGTTTCTAAATTTATTTCTTCGGGATTAAAAACAAGGGTTTATTATGTATCCTTAAGTGGTTTTGATACCCACGTAAATCAAATTGGTCAACAAGGCAATCTCCTTAAACAATATAGTGAAGGTATGGCTGCTTTTTTGAAAGATCTAAAATCGAATAATAAATTGGAGGATACCTTGGTGATTACCTTCTCCGAATTTGGCCGCAGAGTTGAACAAAACGCCAGTAATGGCACTGACCACGGAACGGCAAACAATATGTTTGTTTTTGGTGGGAAATTGAAGAAACAAGGGATTTTTAATGCTGCACCTAATTTAAGTGATCTGGATACCGGCGATTTAAAATATCAACTGGATTTCAGACAGGTTTATGGTACCATTTTAGATAAATGGCTGGATGTAAATAATGCTGATATCCTGAATAAAAAGTTTAATACACTCGATTTTATATAGATATTACAAAGAAGTCAAGTTTAATAAGCTACAGGCTATGAAACTTGACTTCTTTATTATTTACTTCCTTTTAATACATAAACAGGTCTACTGCTGTCTTTATCAATCTGATCGGTATAGGTATTAAAAAGTTCATAACCATATCCTTTCAGTTTATTGAGGCAATCCATCTGTGAATTGAAAAGTAAATCGTTTCCATCGTCGTCTCTTACGTTCAGTTCCTTAGGCCTTTTGAATTTTTGCCCATAATCTACCCTGGCAATATAGGTATCGCCACCGTTGTAAATCGGTTTGACCTCAATGTATTCCACCTTGATATTGCTTAATTTAAAGCCATTTACATTTTGGGCTTTGGCACGCGACAGCCCAAAGCATGCGACGAGTGTCGCTGCAAGAATTAATTTTTTCATGTTGTGTTTCTTTTGTGTGTGATTCTAAATTACGAAGAATACGTGAGTATGTATTAAATGAATTGTAACAAAACATCCATTATTAAATCTTAAACTAAAAAACATAATGAACTTTTTAGGCAATATTATCTGGATTATTTTTGGCGGTATCTTTATTTTCTTCGAATACATTATTGGAGGTTTAATCCTTTGTCTAACCATTGTTGGGATTCCTTTTGGCATCCAGTGTTTTAAATTTGCCATTGTAGGTCTTGCTCCTTTTGGCGTTAAAATAACCGATACTTCATCAAACACAGGTTGCCTTTCTACCATCATGAACCTGATCTGGATTTTATGCGGCGGTTTCTGGATTGCTTTAACCCATTTGTTTTTTGGTATTTTGCTTTGCATTACCATTATAGGCATCCCATTTGGACGCCAGCATTTTAAATTAATGAATTTAGCTTTTACACCGTTCGGGAAATCGATTTCTTGATTTGAGGTAATTCCTTCTATTTTTTCGTCATTGCGAGGCACTGCCTGCCCCGATTTTTCGGGGAAGCAATCCTACAACAACCGCTATTAAGATTGCTTCGACTCGCTCATTTCCAGTCTCGCAATGATGACTTTTCTTGTTACAACATGCCTACCCCATACTTGGCTGTTAAAGGAACCGAGCAATAGTTTTTTTGAAAAGCAGGTTCTGTACTTATCGGATCCGAAAGTCCCGCCATTCGCTGTAGCCCTCATGATCCCGATGAAAAATCGGGACGGGGCTGCCGCTACTGTCGGGTTTATTGAACTTTGGCCTGTTCCCATGAGCAAAAAGCACTGTAGCTAGCCCCGATTGAATGGATGCCCACGATATTACATCGGGGCGGGAAGGAAAGCGGGACTATCAAAACCGATGAGCACAACCCTTGCGCTCCAAAAACTATTATATTAATCCTATTGATTTAGAATGCTCAATCGCTTCCTCGCTATTATTAAATAAACACGCACGAACCCCTTTTCCCTCAACTTTATTAAGCAATTGTCTTGTTTCTGCTTCTTTTTCAGGACGAATATTTCGAATGTACACCGCTTCTATATTTTTTGGATATTTCTCTACTATTGTCGAATAAATTTTTGGGTCCTGCTGCGAGTTGTCGCCAAAAAACACAAACTTCTGGTTGGGGAAAGCGTCCAAAATCCGCATTACCCTCAATAATTTACCCTCATGCCCTGTTTTACCTGTGCTGACTAAATCTTTCCATCGTTTTAAGGTATTCAAGAGGAAAGCACCGTCAGGCAACTTGTTGAACCTAAAAGTCTCGACCAAATAATCGTAAAGGTTCCATTCGCTGCTGCTTACATAAAAAAAAGGATTGGGCTGATCTGATTCAGTGTGCGACAAGGCCAATTGCTGATAATGACTAGCCGCATCAGGAAAGGTTTTACGTGTATGCGGATTCTTGATAAACAGCTCTCTCAACCGCCGCCCTATAGTTGCCGAATGAGAAATCATCACAGTATCATCCACATCCGAGATAAAGGCATATTGCGTAATGTGTGGCACATATACCTTACCCTCACCCGCACTTAAAACTTTCCCGTTTTTATCAACAGCTTCTACCTTAACAAAGTGCCAGCCTGCAGGTACCTCATGTTCAGCTTTCCATTCGAACTTAAAAAAGCCATCCCCTTCGGTTTTATTGTAAATCGTTTGATCAAAAAATTGCAAACGCACCTCAACAAAAGCATAAGGTTTTAAGATGAAGAGCTTTAAAAGATGTGCAATATTAACAAACAAATTATTGCTGTAAACCTGCTGTGTTTTTGCCTTGCGTTTAAAAACATGACCATAAACAACCAAATTGTGTGCGTGGCCATAGCCATGATATACTTTAACACTAGCAGATTTATTCATCTGTATTAAAACAGAGTTTATTAAAAGTTGTTTGTGATGTAAACCATAAGGTAGCACATGAAATTATTATTCATCATCAATCCAGGCTCTGGCAGTCACGACATTAACCTAAAGGAAGTAATTTCTACCCATTTCGACGCAAAAAAAACGGAGATCGATCTTTTCGAATTACCAGAAGACTGCTCTTTAGAGCAGATAAAAAAAAGGATTAAAGCTGCGAAGGCAGATCGCGTAGTGGCCGTTGGTGGCGATGGCACCTTAAAACTGGTTGCCGAATGTCTGTTGCATACTGAAACCCCGATTGGCATAATCCCTGCTGGTTCTGCAAATGGAATGGCGAAAGAATTAGGCATCCCGACTGATATTGAACTGGCTTTGGCTATTCTGGACGAAGGCCGTTTGCAAAAAATTCATGTGGTTAAACTTAATAATGAAATCTGCATCCATTTGTCCGATTTAGGTTTTAATGCCTATCTGGTAAAGAAATTTGATACCCTGCCCCAACGCGGCATGTGGGGTTATGCAAAGGCTACCTGGCATGCTTTATGGAACCACAGCAGAATGGACGTGCAATTGAAACTTAAAGATGAAACAATCACTTCTAAAGCGGCAATGGTGGCTATTGCGAACGCAACCATGTATGGTTCTGGATTAAAAATAAACCCAGACGGAAAATTAGACGATGATCTGTTCGAAGTGGTTTTGGTAAAAGATTACTCTTATCTCGAGATCTTAAAGATATGGATCACCAAATTACCTTTCAACCCTAAAAAAATAGAAGTATTTCAAACCGCTGAAGTTAAGATTTCTTCGAAACATAAAGCACATTTCCAAGTTGATGGAGAATACATTGGCAGGGTAAATAAAGTTGAAGCAAAAATTCTGCCTGCTGCCATAACGGTAGTTTTACCTGAGGTATCAGAAGGATGAACGGTGAATTTTAATGGTAAAATATAACCTGAAAAATTCGGCGATAAAACAGATGCGGAACAAGATATCAAACCACCGTTCGCCGAGGTTTAACATTTCTGGTAAATAAGTAATAAAACCGATGGAAAATACCCAAACCACCAAACGGAATGGAAACTGAATATAATAGGTAATAAAGCCGAATTTCTTAAATAAGATTAAACCCGCTGCCGATACAAAAAGCGACACAAATAGGGGCAACAATAAAACAACCTTGGCCTGCGAAAGGATCTGATCGGGGATTTCGTTTAGGTGTGTTAAAATCTGCCAAAACTGTTTAGCCAATAATGCAATGCTGATGATATCCAATAAGGCAAAAAATCTTGTGGTGTTTTTCATTTACTTACAATACTTTGCTAAATAATCATCAGCCATTTTACTCCCCATATATTTAACAAATAAAAAATCCTCACAGGCACCTTGTTTATCGCCCTGTTTTATTTTTTTTAGGGCTATTTTTATCCTGTCGCCCAAATATTCATCATCAATGCCTAACTGGTTTTTAATGGCAATAATCTGAACCTCCTGTCCGGGTTTTGCCTGGTCTATGTTTTTATAGAAATTAATTACAGAGTTGGTTAAACCTTCTTCAGCCAGGTAAGTACGGATAGCTTCCTGAATGGCCTCATTTGATCTTCCTTCACAATTATAGCCCGAAAGTTTAAAATTAACGGGTGCTACAATCGAAACTGTGGTATCGTAACCTACCGGAACCTGCCATTTACCGCTGCTTAAACGCACCAAGCGCAGGGCTTCTTCATCCAGATCAGATAATATTCCTTTACTCACTTTAGAAAAATAAACCTTCCCTTCGCCATTGAGTTTAAAACTCACATTTACCGTTCCCTGAATACAATTATCTTTAGAGAACTGCGGATAAATGGTATTCTCTCTCAGGAAGTTTACAAAACCGCTTTTACCTGATTTAAACTGAACCTGGGCCATGGCCAACGAGCAGCAGAAAAGCAAACAAAGAGTGAACAGGTTTTTCATTATACTAATTTACGGTTTTAACTGCAGAGAACGCAAAGTTTTTTGTACGGGAGCTTGATATTTTACCACAGAGAACATGGAGTTTTTCACAGAGAAAATGAGAGATTTAATTGACATTTAAATAGTAAGATCGTCATTCCAGCGCAGGCGGGAATCTTAAAGCGCGCTGATAGCTATCGTTGTAAGATTGCTTCGTAGGCTAAAAAAGCCTTCTCGCAATGACGATCCTCGCAGCACATCATCGCAAATAAATCTCTCTGTGGCCTCTGTGCCTTTTCGCTCTGTTCTCGGTGGTTAAAAACTAAGAAAACGTAGCCTTCAAAATTAAATTCGGGTCGGGGCAGTTTGCCAGGTATTTTTCTCGCTCACTAAACCTGCAAACCCCAGGGTAATCGCCTTTTAATCCTTCCATATTTTCGATCAATTGAAAATGAAGGTGTGGCGGCCAGTAACCGTTTTCTTCTTTTGTTCCTAATACTGCGATTTTTGCCCCGGCAGGAATGAATTCGCCTTCCTTAAGGCCATTTAACGAAGCTAGGCTTAAATGCCCATATAACGCATTAAACTTAAAACCATCAATTTCGTAAGCTAAGATAATGGTTGCGCCGTAATCACCAAAGTTGTTGTTATTGGCAAAGCTTTGAACAGTGGCGTCGTAAAAATTGTAGATCGATGTCCCCGCTGGCCCCCAAATATCAACACCTAAATGTAACCTGCGGGCTTCTTCTCCGGCATCAAAATGAGCACTTCGTGAATATATGGTGCGGTGTTCGTCATAACCGCCAATTCCATAACGGGCATTATTATCAATTAATTTTTTATTTACCCAGGCAGAAAATAAATCGGTATTATCCAGAATTTTATCCGTTAACTCAGTGTTTGCTGCTGTAAAATCTAAAGGTAAAAGCTGATCCCGTTCTACATCAAAATCAACCACCTTATGGATCAATGAAGCATTCGTTTGAATAATCTGCTCAAAAGTTTGCATTTGTAATCTACTTAAAAATATAAACGAAGTTATAAATATAGTGAGATAAGGCTCCTCCAATTACAAACAGGTGCCAAAGTTCGTGACTGTGCATCCACCTGAAGAGCTGTTTATCCTTTGCGTAATAATAAGTTCCGGCAATGTAAAAAACACCACCGAACAATAACCAGAAAATGGCGCCAATAGGTAACGTACCTAGCATTTTCTGCAGCAAAGGCACAATTAAACAGCCCATTAAAATATAAATAGACAATGAGATAGCCGTGCTTTTTAATCGGTTAAAGATTTTAAGCAAGCAACCTACAATAGCGATAATCCATACGATGGCGAACAAACTCCAACGTAACCAGCCATCAAAAACCAGTAAAGCTGTTGGCGTGTAAGAACCTGCTATCATTAGGTAAATGCAGCAATGATCGAATTTTTGCCAAAAGCGTACACCATAATCGGTAGCCGGATAACCATGATACATGGCACTTACACCAAAAAGGATAAAAGTGCCAATGCTATAAATCCAGGCAGCAGTATATTCAATTGGCGTATTGCATTTCTGGAGCAATACATAGCCTGCCGGAATTGCAATTAATGCCGGTATAAAATGAGTGAAGAAATTAACGGGTTCCCTTAGCTTCCTCACAAAGATTATTCGCTGTCTTCGTCTTTTTGCCGAGGCTCTTTTGCAATCTTATCAAAAAGATGATCCATACGCTCTACATACTCGTTCGTATCATCTACAAAGAAAGTAAGCTCTGGCACCACCCTAACCTGATGGCGGATTCTGCTTCCCAATTTATACCTGATTTCGCCCGAATGTGCGTTAACTGTATTGATAGAAAGCGTAGTGTTATTGGTATTAAAAAAGCTCAGGTAAACTTTGGCCACTGCCAAATCTGGCGAAACCCGAACACGGGTAATGGTTACCAATGTATTAGGCAAAAATGCAGCACCTTCACGCTGAAAAACCTGTGCTAACTCCTCTTGTAATACTCCTGCAAATTTCTGCTGACGTTTACTTTCCATAATGTTATAATTATCAATTACCAATAATCAATTATCAGACCCACACAAGGGTAGATAATATTTAAACTGATAAGGTTTTAAACTTATTAATAGCCAATAATCAATTATCAGACCATAACTAGTCTGCTAATATTAACTGATATCAATAATAAATATTCTAAAAATGTAAAAACTTTTAAAACTTCACAACCTGAGCTCGATTAATATTATTCCAAGGCGATCGTCATGCTGTCCCGAAGTTTCGGGATCAGCATCTCTACTACAAATAGACCCTGAAATAAATTCAGGGTGACGATTCTAAGTTAAAAACACCTAGAAACATCGAAATTGGAACGCTTAATCAAACTGAGGCTCACGTTCAAAAGCTGTAAGACTTATTTCCTCAATATATTGACGGAATTTAATCTAATATAACAAATTACTATCATACGGGTATCTTGCCACGTGCGCAGCTTTAACCTTATCGTACAATAATGTTTTAAACTCTTCTAAGTTTTCTTTTTCTGTGGCCGATATAAACAATACAGGTACTTTATCGTGGCTCATCCAGCTTTTCTTAAAGTCTTCTAAAGTCAGCTTACCATCGTCTTCTTCATCATCAAGCTCTGGCGAAACATAAGCATCAATTTTATTAAAAACTAAAATCATATCCTTATCAATCGCACCAATATCCTTCAACGTTTCGTTAACCGTATTAATCTGATCTTCGAAGTTAGGATGCGAAACATCAACCACGTGGATCAACAAATCAGCTTCACGTACTTCATCTAAAGTAGATTTAAAACATTCTACCAAATGGTGGGGCAGCTTGCGGATAAATCCAACGGTATCAGAAAGTAAAAAAGGCAAATTCTCGATCACTACTTTACGAACTGTTGTATCTAAAGTTGCAAACAATTTATTTTCTGCAAATACTTCCGATTTCGACAGCATATTCATGATGGTCGATTTACCAACATTGGTATAGCCAACCAAAGCAACCCGAATTAACTGACCGCGGTTTTTACGCTGCGTTTCGTTTTGCCTGTCTATGTTTCTTAAACGCTCTTTTAACAAAGAGATTTTATTTAAAATAATACGTCTATCACTCTCAATCTGCGTTTCACCCGGACCACGCATCCCGATACCACCTTTCTGGCGCTCTAAGTGAGTCCACATACCGGTTAGGCGTGGCAAAACATATTGTAATTGCGCCAGTTCTACCTGTGTTTTTGCCTGTGCAGTTTGGGCCCTGTTGGCAAAAATATCGAGGATCAGATTGCTTCGATCTAACACCTTAACTCCAAGTTCACGATCGATGTTACGTAGTTGCGACGGCGATAATTCATCGTCGAAAACCACCACATCAATTTCTTCTGATTTTACATAAGCTTTTATCTCTTCCAGTTTCCCCGTGCCCACAAATGTAGCACGCTCTGGCTTAAGCATCTTCTGTGTAAAAACCTTTTCTACCTTTCCTCCAGCTGTATCGACCAAAAAAGCCAGCTCATCTAAATATTCTTTTGTTTGGGCTTCTTTTTCGCCAGGTGTAACCACTCCGACTAAAATTGCCCGTTCCTGCACTACGGCAGTATCATATGTCTTTTGTTTTCCCATGTAATTGAGGCAAATATACGAAATTTGCGAACGTGTAAATCCATTAACAAACCATACGGATGCAATAAAAGTTTTTAGTTTCCTTTGGAGAAAAGGGATTGTCATCGCTTCTATGGCAATACGACCAAATCATAACACTTAGATGTACTCAGGTGACTGAGATGGTCAAAGATTATTTTTAGGAAAACAGCGTTCTGTGCACTTCGGTTACGAAAGTCCTGCTATCGCTTCAAAGCCTCGCCCGTACCTCGCTGCGGGTTTTCCGCTTTATCAGGTTTATTTAACAGCAGACTGAAGTCCTTAGTTTAAAGGCAAAGTGCAATTATACAGACTATATCTGCGCTACAAATTCTTTTATTGCAATACCTGGATTGTCAGTCTTCATAAAATTCTCACCAATTAAAAACCCGTTAAAGCCTGCAGCCTTTAGCTCTTTAATCGTTTGTGGATTGCTAATCGCACTTTCTGAAATCTTTAAAAATTCATTAGGGATTTTATTTACCAAATCGAACGAAGTCTGGATATCTACTGTAAAATCGCCAAGGTTTCTGTTGTTTACACCAATGGCATCCAGATTCGGGCAGATGCTCCGCTCCAACTCTTCCAGGTTGTGCACTTCTAACAACACATTTAAGCCTAAGTCTTTTGCAAACTTTCCGAAATCGTTGATCTGCTGAGGGGTTAATATTGAAGCGATCAATAGAATAATATCAGCACCCCAGGCTTTTGCTTCCAAGATCTGATACTCATCGATCATAAAATCCTTTCTTAAAATCGGAATATTATTTGCCGCTCGTGCTGCCAGAATATCGTCGGTTTTACCGCCAAAGAAATCTACGTCCGTTAATACCGAAAGTGCAGATGCACCCGCAGCATTATAAGCCTGCGTTACCTCTGCAACATCGGCAATGCCATTGATTAACCCTTTTGATGGCGAACGACGCTTAAACTCAGCAATAATGCCGGTACGGTCTTCGGCCAATAGAAACTCCTTAAAAGAGTAAGGTGTTCTGTTAAAATGTACCGAATTTTCTAAATCCTGTACAGAAACCAAGGCTTTTGCCGCGGCAACTTCTTCTTTTTTGCGTATTACGATTTTATCTAATATGTTCACCCCTAAATCCCCTGAAGGGGACTTTGACTTTCCATCGTTCATATTTCTGTTATAATCAATTTTAAACTTTAAGTTATTTGGATTTTCATTCCCCCTTCAGGGGGCTAGGGGGTCGTCAACCAATTTTCCATCATCTGCTTCCCATACTCCGTTAACACACTTTCAGGGTGAAACTGTACCCCGCGAACATCCAAAGTTTCATGTCTTAACGCCATGATCTCATTCTTATGATCTCTTGCTGTAATTTTTAAACACGAAGGGAAGTTCTCTTCACTCACTACCCAACTGTGGTAGCGACCAACATTTATGGTTTGCGGGCATTCCCAGAACAAAGGCTCATCGCCATCTACAACAGTTACCGGTGTAGCAATTCCGTGCATTGGTCTGCCCAGGTTCAATAAAGTACCGCCAAAAACTTCGGCTATGGCTTGCTGGCCTAAACATACCCCAAAGATACTCTTCGTTGGCGCATAAGTTTTAATTACATCCAACAACAAGCCTGCTTCTTCCGGAATGCCCGGCCCAGGTGAAAGTAAAATTTTATCATACTTTTCTACATCAGCCAGATCGAATTTATCATTTCTCCAAACCTCTGCTTCATAACCAACTTCGTTAATTAAATGCACAAGATTGTAGGTAAAACTATCATAGTTATCAATTACTAAGACGGTTTTTTTATCTATATTTTCCATTTTATTTCCTGTTAACGGATTTTACTCCAAGCTAAAAACTCCTCATTCCCAACTATATTCCCTCTGCCATTTGCACCGCTTTACGCAAAGCTGCAATTTTATTATTCACCTCCTGCATTTCAGTTTCGGGAACAGAATCGGCCACAATACCTGCACCTGCACGGTAATGCAGTTCATTATTTTTGCTCATAAACGTCCTGATCATGATGGCATGGTTAAAATCTTCATTAAAGCCCATAAAACCAATTGCACCAGCATAAAAATTCCTGCCCAGCTTTTCGTTTTCGTCAATCAACTGCATAGCTTTGTATTTTGGCGCACCACTTAAGGTACCTGCCGGATAGGTATCGGCTACGACTTTAAAAGCACTTACGTTTTCCTGCAAATGACCACTCACTTTACTTACCAGGTGGATCAGGTGCGAATAGTATTGTACCTCTTTAAAAGATTTTACCTCCACACGGTTACAGTGCCTGCTTAAATCGTTTCTGGCCAAATCAACCAGCATTACATGTTCTGCACTTTCTTTCGGGTCTTGCTCTAATTTACGGGCCTGTTCAGCATCTTCGATGTCGTTTCCGCTGCGTTTAAAAGTTCCTGCGATTGGAAAAATGTTAGCCGAATTGTTTTTGATGGTAATCTGCGCTTCGGGCGAAGAACCGAACAATTTAAAATTCCCATAATCAAAATAAAACAGATAGGGAGATGGGTTTATCGAACGCAGGCAACGGTATACATTAAATTCATCACCAGAAAATGCTTGCTTAAATGCTCTTGAAGGTACAATCTGAAAAACATCTCCACGATAAATATGCTTTTGTAGTTTCTCTACCAGATCCATAAATCCCTGGTCGGTTAGGTTTGAACTTTCCTCACCGCGAAGTTGAAACTTATATTCAGGGTAATTTTTATTCTGGATCAGGTACTCCATTTTTTCAAGCCCGCCCTCTTCTTCTCCTTCAAAAGTGTTTTTGAAAAGGGTAATTTCATTTTTGAAGTGATCGATGGCGATGATATAACGGTACAGGTGGTACTGCATTTCCGGAATTTCTTCACCCTCTGGTGTTTCAGAAGTAAACTTTATATCTTCAAAATGTTGTACTGCATTCCAGGTAAAATAGCCAAACAGGCCACTCGAAATAAATTTAATTTCTGGTAATTCCGTTTCTCTGAATTTATCCTTAAAATCGGTAATTTCTTCGATCAGGTTTTTACTTTCGGTAATCTCTACAGCGCCATCAGGAAAATAAGTCTCTAATCGCGATCCCTTCAAAATAATTCCCGCTACCGGATCTGCACAAACAAAACTCATCGAGTTTTCTCTGCTGTGGTAGTCAGAACTTTCTAACAAGATACTGTTAGGATACACATCACGTAAGCGTAAATAAATGCTCACTGGTGTTGTGGTATCGGCAAGCATTTTTTTGTAAGTGGTATTAATTTTATACATGATAAAGGTAAATGGTGTAAGCTATAGGGCTTAAGGTTTGCATTTCGTATTTTTCTAACAATAAAAAGCCCGGCGTGTGGTTCTACGCCGGGCTTTAATGGTTCTTTAATAAGGTTTAGGTTGATAAACTATATTTTGTTCATACGCAGCCAGCGCAATTCGTTCGAATTACTTTGCCAAAGCCATGTATGTATATTGTTGATCATGAGCAACAAAAATATAAAGAATTTCCAAAAATGGAAATAATTATGAAAATAAATTTAGTCCGAAGTTGAATACTGCACAAGATTAATCTTGATTACCTACGCTTTTCGCTATGCGCCCAGCCCCTGCTTCTAAACTTATTAAGAAACCCCAAAAAACGATCTTCCTGGCACAGCTTTAACCATAAGCAGAATGGCAACAATAATCAGGATCAATGCCAATCCAAAGAAAACGGCAATAGTACGGTGTTTTGCTACAGCTTCTGTTGCCTTTTTGGATTTGGCGTTACCTACCGTAATCAAAATGATTGCGATAAGCATCATAGCGGTATGTTCAGCCTTAAAATATCGGCCAATGGCATCGCTCATTGGCAATTTTGTCAAGGGGCTCAAAAAATACAATACCAGGCCGATCAAAAATTGAATGTGTGCACTGATCAGTGTAAATACATTCAGCTTGCGGTTACCTTCTGTGTAAGTTTTATTACCAAACCAACCAGCCAAAGCATTGATTACAGCAATAACCAATAGAATTAATACGATGTAGCGCCATCCGGAGTGCGCAGATTTTAAGATGTTGTACATTTTTGTCAAATATGTTTAGTCAAAAATAGACATTAATTGTAAAAAATAGGATATTCAACAGATTGAACGCTTATTTATATTAGTTTTAAACAAATTAAACACTAAACTTATTATGAAGAAAATTTTACTTGCCATCGGGCTGGTATTTTCTACTACATTTCTGTTTGCACAGCAAACTTCCTTTCCTGTTAATGGTTCTTTCGATACCCGACCTGGAATGTTTGCCTTTACCAACGCAACAATAGTAGTTAATGCCAACCAAACCCTAACAAATGCCACACTTTTAATCAAAGGACAAACCATACAGGGTATTGGTGCCGGTTTAACCGTACCTAAAGGCTACGTGGTAATCGACCTTAAAGGAAAATTTGTTTACCCCTCCCTAATTGATGCCTTTACCAGTTATGGCCTTAGCGAAACACCTGCTCAACAGCGCGGTTTCGGCGGTCAACGTCAGTCTATTTTCGTTTCTACCAAAAAAGGTGCTTATGGCTGGAATGAATCAATCAGACCAGAAACCTATGTAAAAAGCATTTTTTCTACCGACAGCAAAAAAGCAGATGAATTACGTAAGGTAGGCTTTGGTAGTGTAAATGTAATTAACCGCGATGGTATTGCCCGCGGCGTTTCTGCTGCTGTAACTTTAAACGAAGGCGCCGATAACAGCGTATTCTTAAAAGATCAAACCGCAGCAAACTATTCGTTTAATAAAGGAACATCATCAAACGATTACCCGACTTCGTTAATGGGCTCAATTGCGTTATTGCGTCAAACGTATTACGATGCACAATGGTATGGCAAACAAAAAGATGAGTACAACATCTCGTTAGACGAATTTGGCAAGCAACAAGCCATGCCGCAGATTTTTGAAGTTGATGGATGGCAGAACATCCTGCGTGCTGATAAAATCGGAAAAGAATTTGGCAAAAAATACATCATTAAATCTACAGGTGATGAATACCAACGGATAAACGAGGTTAAAGCTACCGGAGCCAGTTTAATTATTCCAGTAACTTTCCCTAAAGCTTATGATGTTGAAGATCCGGCAGAGGCCAGAAACGTCACTTTATCACAAATGAAAGGCTGGGAACTGGCACCAACCAATCCAGCCAGCCTGGAAAAAGCAGGGATTAAATTTGCTTTAACGGCATTCGGACTGGAGAACAGTCGCGATTTTTGGGCAAATATCCGCACTGCGATAGAAAATGGCTTAACTGAAAAACAGGCCCTACAATCGGTTACCGAAATCCCTGCTTCACTTTTGGGCATCAGCGATAAAGTTGGTTCCCTGGAAAAAGGAAAAATAGCCAACTTTTTAATCTCATCTGATAACCTGTTCAAAAACGGAAACATTATTTTCGAAAACTGGGTACAGGGCAAACGTTTCATTGTTAACAAAATGGATGTGAGCGATGTACGTGGCACCTATAATTTAAATGTTGACGGTATTGGTACTTTAACCCTAAAAATTACCGGAACAGGTGGCGGATCTATAGCTGCTATTGAAAGAACTGGTGTAGATAGTGTTAAGACCACAGCAACGTTTACCAGAAATGGCGATTGGGTAAGCATCAATTTTAACTTAAAGAAAAACCCTAAGGGTGATGTCCGTTTAAGCGGCTACATTACTTCGGCAAATCCCGTTACCATCAAAGGCGAATCGGCTCTGGCCGATGGCACTACGGGAAAGTTTACAGCAACTTATAAAGAAGCCGCAAAAGAAACACCTAAAAAAGAAGAGCCAAAAAGCACTTTGGCCATGGGGCCGGTAATTTACCCTTTCTCGGCTTTCGGTAGCACTGAACTGCCTAAACAAGAAACAGTTTTAATCAAAAACGGCACCGTTTGGACGAATGAAAAAGACGGAATCCTCCAAAATGCCGATGTGCTTTTAGAAAACGGAAAAATTAAAGCAGTTGGCAAAAACCTTTCAGCAAGCGGCGCTAAAGTGATCGATGCTACGGGTAAACATGTAACTGCTGGTATTATTGATGAGCACTCGCACATTGCAGGCGCAGGCGGCATTAACGAAGGTGCACAATCGGTTTCTGCTGAAGTACGGGTTGCCGACATCCTCAACTCTGAAGACGTAAACATTTACCGCCAGTTGGCCGGTGGCGTAACGACTTCACAAATCCTGCACGGGTCGGCCAATCCGATCGGTGGTCAGTCGCAATTAATTAAACTACGCTGGGGCAAATCGCCAGAGGAACTGAAATTTGCAGGTGCTGATGGCTTCATTAAATTTGCTTTGGGCGAAAACGTGAAACAAAGTAATTTCGGTACAGGTGCCCGTTTCCCGGTTACACGTATGGGTGTTGAGCAAACTTTTGTCGATGAATTTACCCGCGCAAAAGAATATGAAAAAGCTTTATCAGTTAAAGGTAACAGCGTACGTAAAGATTTAGAATTAGATGCTATTGTTGAGATTTTGAACAACAAACGTTTCATTACCTGCCACTCTTATGTGCAGAGCGAGATCAATATGTTAATTCATGTGGCTGATAGCTTAGGATTCAAGATCAATACCTTTACACACATTTTAGAAGGTTACAAAGTGGCCGATAAAATGAAAGCGCACGGCATTGCAGGTTCTACCTTCTCCGATTGGTGGGCCTATAAAAACGAAGTGGCCGAAGCCATCCCTTACAACGGAAAAATCATGCACAATGTTGGTGTAACTACGGCTTTCAACTCCGATGATGCCGAAATGGCCCGTCACTTAAACCAGGAAGCAGGAAAATCGGTATTATACGGTAACGTTCCGGAAGAAGATGCTTTTAAATTTGTAACCTTAAACCCGGCAAAAATGCTGCATATCGATGATAAAGTGGGCAGTTTAAAAGCAGGTAAAGATGCCGATGTGGTGATCTGGACCGCCAATCCGCTTTCTATCTATGCCAAGGCAGAGAAAACTTTTGTGGATGGTATTGCTTATTGGGACATTGAGAAAGATGCTCAGATAATCAAAACCCAGCAGACAGAAAAAGCACGCTTGATCCAGAAGATGTTAGAGAGTAAAAGCAAAGGTGGCCGTACACAACGCCCATTAGGCGATGCACCACGTCTGTACAATTGCGAAACCTTAGAAAACTATTCAGCAGAATTAACCGAGAAAGAACATGCACACTAACATGAAAACATATTTATTCAGTCTGGCTTTTTCGGCTTCGAGCCTGATGTGTTTTGCGCAGGCAAACCTATCGCCAGCTAAAAAACAAAGCAAAACCATTGCCATAACAGGTGCAACCGTGCATATTGGCAACGGAACAGTGATCGAAAACGGAACCATTCTTTTTGGCAACGGAAAAATTATCTCGGTTACCGCCAACGGGCAGGTACCACAAGATGATGTAATGCGCATTGTGGCTACAGGCAAACACATTTACCCTGGCTTTATTGCTGCAACCACCAACCTGGGTCTAACAGAAATTGAAGCCGTAAAAGCAACGTTGGATTTTCAGGAAATTGGCGATTTCAACTCGCACATCCGTTCTATTGTGGCTTACAATACCGACTCGAAAGTTCCGGCCACCTTGCGTAGCAATGGTGTGTTAATGGCACAACCAACACCACAAGGCGGCACAGTTTCGGGCAGTTCATCAGTTGTTCAACTCGATGCCTGGAACTGGGAAGATGCAGCACTTAAAACCGACGATGCCATGCACATGACCTGGCCAGTTACGCCACGTTTCAGAGGCGGCTTCGGTGGTTTCGGCAGACCACAACAATCGCCAGAAAGCTTAGCAGAAAGAACGCAGGCTGCCATTGCGCAGCTAACATCCTTCTTTGCCGAGGCCAAAGCTTATGCTGAAATGGGCAAACCGGAAGTAATTAATACCCGTTTCGAGGCGATGAAAAAAGTATTCGCCGGTAACGAAAAATTGTTTATCGCGGCCGAAAGTCAGAAAGATATTGTTGCAGCTGTTAACTTCGCCAAGAAATTCGGCATCACGCCCGTAATCACGGGTGCAGATGAAGCTTATCTGATCATCGATTTCTTAAAAGAAAACAACATTACCCTGGTGGTGAAACAGCCTCATGCGTTACCAAACAATAATGATGACGATGTAAATATGCCTTACAAAAATGCTGCAATATTGGCCAATGCAGGCTTAAATGTAGTATTGAGTATTGATGGTTACTGGCAACAGCGCAACCTGCCCTTTATGGCGGGTACAGTTACAGCCTGGGGCTTGGATAAGGAAAAAGCTCTATCAACCATTACCTTAAACGCTGCAAAAGCAATGGGCATTGATAAAACCACAGGCAGTATTGAGACTGGCAAAGATGCTACTTTCTTTATTTCAGCTGGCGACGCTTTGGATATGCGCACCAACAAAGTGGAACAGGCTTTTATTCAGGGCAGGGATATTAATCTTGATAATCTGCACAAACAATTGGATAAGAAATTCAGCGATAAATATATCACTGAGAAGAAATAAGTTAACACCAGTTTAATACAAACGGCCGATATTGATTTATCGGCCGTTTTTTATTTTAACATCAGGCTTAAAAACCATCAAGGACTAAACCTATTATTAATATTAAATCAGAATTGAGTTAACAGCACATTAACATCTTTGTCATCATAAAAAATCAGAACTAATCATGATGAAACCGGCCTGAGCAGCAAAAAAACAGGCTCAGGCAAGCTTCATAACCGTTAAAAAAACAAATGATGATGAAAAATTTACTTATTGCAGTCTTGTTCCTGTTTTGCCTTGTCCAGAACCGGGCATTTGCACAAACAACCCAGGCATCAATTTCGGGTGTAATCACCGATCAACAAAAGAAACCTATTCCTGGAGTTTCGGTGCAGATCAGGAACAATTCAACAGGTTTCACTACTAAAACATCTACCAACGCCCAGGGCGAGTATACTTTTAAAGAGCTTCCATTGGGTGGCCCTTATTCGGTCAAAGCCCTTTATGTAGGCTTTGGCGAGCAGACCAGAAATGGTTATATGTTAAACCTTGGCGATGTTGTTAGGGTAAACGTTGCCATGCAGGAAGCTTCGCAGGATTTGGATGCGGTGCAAGTTGTGGCTTCGGGTTTGAGGAACAAAGTTCAAAACTTTGGCGCTTCTACAGAAATTTCGGCCAAAACAATGAACCAATTACCTGTAAACGGTCGTAATTTTTCCAACTTAATGGATTTATCCCCTTTAAGTCGTGGCGGAAATATTTCGGGGCAGTTAGGTTCTTCTACGAATTATACCATTGATGGAATGAATGCTAAAAACCCAACATCAGCTGGTAGTACTACGAGTCGTAGTGGCGCGCCATATTCAATTTCTATTGAGGCTGTTCGCGAGTTTAAGGTAGTAACCAATCAATATGATGTTACTCTAGGCAGAGCCGGGGGTGGTACTGTAACCGCTGTAACTAAATCTGGTACAAACACAGTAAGTGGAAGCGCCTTCGGTTATGGCCGTGCAGATTGGTTAGCCAGCCGTTACGACATTAGAGGTGTAAAGCGTGACAATGATTTCTCTACTTATCAATATGGTTTTACTTTAGGCGGCCCGATTATCAAGGATAAATTACATTATTTCGTGGGTTTAGATCATCAGAAAGATGCCCGCCCATTAATTATTGCTGATGTTAATGGCCCAGCTGATGAAGCACGTTTCAGAATCACCAATAGTACTTTAGCACAGTTTTTGGATGTTGCCCGCACTAAATATGGCGTAGCAAATACACCTCAATATGGTTCCTTTGATAAAAAGCGTGGTTCGGATGCTGCATTTGCCCGTCTAGACTGGCAAATTAATGATAGAAATTTATTAACCATTCGTGATAATTACACAAACGATAGAAATCCATTAGGGTTAGCAGATAACACCTCGATAAATTTCTACGAAAGTTATGGTAACGATAAAAATGTTGACAATAATTTATTGGCAACTTTACGTTCAACCATAAGCAGCAAAATCACTAACGAATTAAAAATACAACATTTATATACTTTCCAGGCGAGTACGCAAAATGATGAATTAACAGGTGCCATTCCAAGAGCAATTGTAGGAAATATAAAATCTGACCTTGCTGATGGCACCAAGGGAATCTCTACTGCAATACAAATTGGTGGTCACCGTTTTGGACAAGAAGGTTTTACCAATAATGTTTTTCAATTGGTAGATAATTTTTATTATAATACTGATAAAGTTAAATATACATTTGGTGTTGACGTGATGTATACCAATGCAAAATCTCTTTATGGTAGTGAAGTTAATGGCCGTTTCGAATACTCAACTTCTCAGATTCAAGATCCTGCTTTTCCAAATGACCCAACAAAAAAGATCGAAGTTCCGGCGATTACAAACTTTAATAACCTTGCTCCAAACAGATTTTACCGTGAAGTACCTTTGGTTGCAGACCCAACGGTTAAAGCCGGCATTTGGAACGCCGCTATTTATGGCCAAATGCAGACTAAATTAGCAAAAGGTTTAGATTTTATAGGTGGTTTACGTATTGATCACAGCACTTATCCAAAATCGCCTCTTAATCAACAACTATTTGATGCTATTGGTGTGAGAACAGACCATGAGTTAAAACAATTTTTAATTCAGCCAAGAATTCAATTTAACTGGGATATTAATGAAAACCGAACAGACTTTGTTCGTTTCGGAGCAGGTATTTTCGGCTCGGATGTTAACAATTATGTAACCATTAATAACTTAACCTTTGATGGTAAACATTTAGCTACAGTTGATGTTTTCGGCGCGGATGTACCAAAGCCAAACTTTATTGGTTACCGAAACGGAAGCGAGCCAACGCCTTCTTTACCTTTGTTACAGGTACCAACCATTAATACTTACGCAGAAGATGCAAAAATTCCAGTGGTTTATAAAGCCAACTTATCATACAGTAAATTAATTACCGATAAAATTAAGGTTGGGATTACAGGTTACGCAACATTAGGCCGTAACAACTACATGTATGTTGACAGAAATATGGCGGCAAATCCATTCTTTACCCTATCTAATGAAGGTAACCGTGGTGTATTTGTACCGACTTCGAGTATCACAGCAAGTAATGGTGTTGCCGATTGGAAAGGCGGTCGTTTAACTAATCAGTTTGGCCGTGTGTTAGAATTAAATAGTAAAGGTAAGGTAAATCAATTCGCTGTAGTTTTAGATGCAACCTGGAACTATTTTAAAGATGGGGAAATCTCTGCAAGTTATACTTATAACGACACAAAAGATAATACATCGTATAATGGCAACGTGGCAAACTCTGCTACTTTATCTCTACCTGTTAAAGATGATCCTAGAGATTTGAGGAAAATGTCTTATTCAGACAATCAATTCCGTAATAAGGTCGTTATTTATGGAACGTCTCCAAGTTTTTATGGCTTTAGATTAGGCGTTCGTTACTCTGGTATTGGTGGTACACGATATAGCTTATTGGCAGGCGGCAATATTAATGGAGATTTTGTGGCTACAAATGATTTAGCTTTTGTATTCGATAGAAACAATCAAAATATTCCTGCAAATATTCGAACAGGCTTACAGACGTTATTGGATAATCCAGATGCTAGCCAAAGTTTAAAAGATTATATTACTAAATATTCTGGTCAGATAGCAGAGCGAAATGGTGGTGTGAATGACTTTTTTGGTATTGTGGATTTAAAATTAAGCTATCAACTACAATTAAATAAAAAGCACAGTATTGAATTCTCTGGAGATGTGTTTAATTTTGCAAACCTACTTAACAAAAAATGGGGCGTAAATGAAACTTTGGGCAACCAGGCTTTGTATGCCGTTAGTGCATTTGATGCTACAAACAAAGCTTATACTTATCGTGTAAATAACACCGGCATTGTTACACCATCAGGTAACCCTTGGCAGATACAAATTGGTTTACGTTACGGATTTTAACAACCATTTAGCTAAGTTTCTTAGCTTAAAGTCATAAAAAAAGGGAATGGATTTTTATCCGTTCCCTTTTTTTATGTTTGCATTAACAAACAGCAAAACTTAATGGGATTATTACTTAACTACCTGAAAAACCACAAGTGGATTGTGGCCTTAGCGTTATTGCTAGCGGGCATAAATATTGGTTTTTCACTTTTAGATCCATACATCACCGGTCGCATTTTAGACCGCTTTATCAATAAAAAAGATTCGTTAACCTACAACCAATACCTTTGGGGCTCTCTTGGCTTAATCGGGCTGGCTATTGGTGCAGCTATGGTTTCGCGTATTGCTAAAAACTTTCAGGATTATTTCACCAGTGTGATTGTTCAAAAAGTTGGCGCAAAAATGTATGCTGATGGCTTGCAACACTCTCTAAAACTGCCTTATCAGGTTTTCGAAGATCAACGTAGCGGAGAAACCCTGGGTATTTTACAAAAAGTACGTTTGGATTCGGAGAAATTTATCACCGCCTTTATCAGTATCCTTTTTGTAAGTTTAATCGGAATGATTTTCGTTATCGTGTATTCGGTTTCGGTAAGCTACAAAGTTACCCTGGTTTATTTTTCAGCTATTCCGATCATCAGTTTCGTAAGCTGGTTTTTAAGTCGCAAAATCAAAACCATCCAACGCTCTATCGTTGGCGAAACCACAGCTTTGGCAGGTTCTACTACCGAGTCGTTAAGAAACATCGAACTGGTTAAGAGTTTAGGTTTAGCCGATCAGGAAATTGACCGGTTGAATAAAACTACTTATAAAATTCTGGGCTTAGAACTCAAAAAAGTGAAATATGTACGTAGTATGAGTTTTGTTCAGGGCACTACCGTTAACCTGGTGCGCAGTACAATGGTACTGGTTTTACTGCTCCTTATTTTCGACAACACCATTTCGGCCGGCCAGTATTTTTCATTTCTTTTTTACTCGTTCTTCCTTTTCGGACCGCTACAAGAACTGGGCAATGTGATTTTAACCTGGCGTGAGGCTGAAGTTTCGTTAGGTAACTTTAAAAAGATTTTAAGTACACCGATTGATAAAAAACCTGAGAATCCAACTTCTATAGCAAAAATTAAGGATTTAACCTTTAACAATGTGGGGTTCAAACACCTTACAGCCAATAGAAATGCCTTAGATAATATTTCGTTTAAAACCCATCACGGGCAAACCATTGCATTTGTAGGCCCATCAGGTTCTGGAAAAAGCACACTCGTGAAACTATTGGTGGGTTTATATCCGGCAAAAGATGGTGAGATTTTATACAATGGTATTCCAAGTAACGATATCGATCTTGATGCCTTACGCGAGAAAATCGGTTTCGTAACGCAAGACACGCAATTGTTCTCGGGTACAATAAGAGAAAACCTGCTGTTTGTTAACCCTAATGCTACAGATGAAGAATGTTATAAGGTTTTAAACCAGGCAGCCTGTCAAACTTTACTGGCCCGTGCCGATAAAGGTCTGGATTCGTTAATTGGCGAGGGTGGTGTTAAAGTCTCGGGAGGAGAAAAACAACGTTTATCTATTGCAAGAGCACTGCTCCGTCAGCCAGATATTTTGGTTTTTGATGAGGCCACTTCTTCGCTGGATTCGATTACAGAAGAAGAGATTACCAAAACAATCCGTTCGGTTTCAAATTTAACTGATCACATTACCATTTTAATCGCGCACCGTTTATCGACCATAAAACATGCTGATAAAATTTATGTTTTAGAGAAAGGCCACATTATTGAGCAAGGAAGACATGAAGAACTAATTGCACAAAATGGTTTATATCAAGCCATGTGGCGCCAACAAATTGGCGAAAGAGTTGTTGAAGCTTAGGAACAAAAAGAATTTGTCATGTTACTAGCTCAAATAGAAAGCAACCAGATTGCAATTATCATTATTATAGCTGCCATACTTTGGCTGGCATTAATATTAGCGGCATTGTACCATATATCGAGAAACAACAGCATCGGTTTCTCGGTAAAAGTACTTTGGTTTATCATTATCCTGCTTGCCCCCTTTTTAGGTTCTATTATTTATCTAATATGGGGTAAGAATAAGAAGTTTTAATGTTTCGTGGCGATGGCTCATTAGCTAATCATACAATATAGTATCGCTACGGTCCGTGTCCTCACAGACCATTTTCATTTTCCTCCAAAAAACAAGTACTATTAGTAGAATAAGTCTATTTTTTTGGAAAGCAATTTCAGTTTTCTTCGGTTTGGTCCTGCCCCGTTGTTCCTCCTGCCGATAGCTATTGATAAAAATGACAAATGCTCTCTATCGGCATCCGTGCCATCGGGTTTAGGTGGCCTGGGCAAACCCATAACTGACATTTTTTACTGCTATGGGTTTTGCATGAGGGATAGCAGTGGAAATCCTTTTTTGATTTTTCTTCAAAAAAGATTGTAACGGATAGCCCGACCCTTTCCCGATTCATCGGGATTAAGGGCAGCCCAGATTATTTGCAATAAAATATTTTCCTTATCGCCATGGTTTGTGTCCTCACGAACCATTTTTTGTATTTCACCACCAAGACTCAAAGGCACAATAGCACTTAATTATCATCGAATTTCAGCGTTGTCAACTTTCTGGCAAACTGGAAATTAAAGTTGACAACTCTTTTAGTAACTAAGCAACCTTGCTGGTTTGTTCATTAATATCCTGCAAACTCAGTTTCGTTAAAGATTTCGTTTTTAACCATGTAATTCCAGCAATTGCCAATGTCATCGTTCCACCAAAAACCACCGATGGGATAGTACGCATTAACTTTGCGGTAAGGCCCGATTCGAAAGCTCCGATTTCGTTTGACGACCCAATAAACATGCTGTTTACTGCCGATACACGTCCGCGCATTTCGTCGGGTGTTAACAATTGCATAATGGTTGATCTGATGATTACACTTACGCTATCAAAAGAGCCTTCTAAAAAAAGAAAGAAGAGTGTTAAGTAGAAATTTTTAGATAAACTCCAGCAGATGATGCTTAAGCCAAAACCGGTTACGGCGATCAATAAATTTCGCCATGGTTTGTTCATCGGCGAAAAACGCGTCATAGCAAGCATGGTAAAAACAGATCCTGCAGAAACAGCGGCCCGCATAAAGCCTAAACCCTCGGGTCCAACTTTTAGTATATCATTTGCAAACACGGGCAATATGGCAACCGCACCACCAAAAAACACCGAAAACAGATCCAAACTCATTGCCCAAACCATCATTTTGGTTTTAAACACAAAATTTATCCCTTTAAGCAAACTCTCTTTAATATTTTCTTTGGGCACAAACTGCGGAGGGTGTACTTTTAAAAAGAAAATACAGATAAGGGCTATAAATACAAAAGAAATAATTACAATATAAGTGATGGTAATACCGAAGAAACCATAGGTTATTCCTCCTATTGCCGGCCCTAAAATAGAAGCCATCTGCCAGCTCGAACTGCTCCAGGTACTCGCATTTGGATAAAGGTTTTTTGGTAAAATCTGAGCCATTAAAGAGAATGTAGCCGGACCGAAAAACCCTCTTGATATCCCCATCCCAAATACGAGTACATACATAATTAAGGCAATTAGATTAACCTTGAAATTAAACAGGGTAAAAATAATATCGAACTGCTTAAGGTTAAACTGCGGTAATGTTACCAGCAGCATAATGAGGGTGCAAAGAAATACGCCTCCAAATACTTTGAGCAATAAGCCCCTTTTTTCGCTCTTATCTGCAACATAACCTCCGTATAATGCAATCCCTATCGCAGGGATAGCCTCACAAAGGCCTACAAACCCTAAGGCCAATGGATCTTTTGTTACATGATAAATATAAATCCCAAGCACTACTGCCTGCATTTGATAGGCAAATGTGAAGAAAAAACGCATGCCTAAATAAGAGCGGAACTCCCTAAAGCGCAATGCGGCGTAAGGATCTGGTTTTGTAATACCCGAATTGAGGTCTGAATCTGCCACGGAAAAATGTTTATTTGCAAAACTACGCTTTGAAAATTAAATATAGGAATGGGCAAAGGCTTAAGGTTACCTGTTTTTCTATTGAAAAGTAAAAATATCCGATCGACCAGCTCCAGATATTATTGCATAAAAAACCCGATGAATAATATTATCCATCGGGTAGCTAGATTGGATAGGTTAGTAACCAGGGTTTTGTTCCAGTAAATTATTTTTGTTTACTTCATCGCGGCTAAATGGCCTGAAATAAAGTTTATCGTTCCAGCTCCTGTTCTCTTGCGCATTTTCCTCTACTGGACTATAGGTATAATCGTAAATGGTATTATCGTAATGATAAGGGGCAGACATCGTTTTGCCTGGTTTAAATTTACCGGTAACCTTAATATAAGTGGTTTTTCTGCCCAATGTTTCACCAGCGATTAACCACCTGCGGGTATCATGGTAACGTTGTTCTTCGTAAGCCATTTCTATGCGGCGTTCGTGACGGTAAACCTCTCTAAGCCCTGCTTGGTCTGTTGCTGTAACCGCAGGCATACCAGCCCTGAAACGGATTTTATTTAACCAGTTTGTAGCATTGCCAAGCTCGCCAAGCTCAATACTCGCTTCTATATAGTTAAATACCGCTTCGGTATACCTAAAGAAAGGCCAGGGCACATTTTGTGACATTGAGGCATCTACAATAGCTGGATCTGGATCGATAAATTTATGATAATAGTAGCCTGTCCAGCTGCCGTTCCAGTTTTCAATAGAACTTGCTCTGGTATCCAAACCTTTGAAATCGAACTTATTGTTTTTATCATCCAATAAATCATATACTCCAGTTTGGATTTGACTGGCCGGATCTACATTACCTGAAGCTTTATCGCGGGGTTTCCAACCGGCACCATCGTATAAAACAGTGGCATAAAAGCGTGGATCTCTATTTTGATAAGGCTCTGCTTTTTGTGCTGGGTTTGTCCAACTAAACTTAGAGCCATCTTTCATCTCATAGTCATCAACCAATAAACCAATCGGGGTATTACCAGCCCAGTTGTGGTAACCGTTAGGGCCATTTTGCTGTGCGTGCTTAATATTATTCTGAACGATGAAATAACGTGCAAAAATTAATTCTGAAGCCGCAGTAGCATCAACGCCTGGAGCTTTACTGGCGCCGCCCATGGCAATACTTTTGTAATTTAACCTTCCATCGTCAGAAGTAGCTGGCGCAGAAAGATTTAATTTATAACCTGTAGCCAAATCAATAACCGCCTTTGCCGCAGTTTGGGCTAACTTGTAGCGATCTGCCTGATTGCCACTTGCGTAACTTAAGAAATCTAATTTTTGAGCGGCGATTCCACTAATTTTAGTTGTAAGTTTTGCCCTGTCATGCAAATCGCTTGCTGCATAAATCAATACTCTCGATTTTAAGGCTAAGGCCGCAAGTGCAGTAGTGCGCCCCTTCACCATGGTTTTACCGGTTAATAATCTATTGGCCTCATCGCAATCTTTTAGGATAAAATTTACACACTCCTCGTAGGTATTGCGCTTTGCATTATAATTATCGTCTAACACATAAATTTTTGTAATAATAGGCACAGCACCATAATAGCGTACCAGTTGTTGATAAAAATAAGCCCTTAAAAAATAGGCTTCGCCCAGCAATTGATCTTTTAACGCTTGGCTGGTAAGTGAATTATCACCGCTAGTTATTTTCTCAATGGTAATGTTGCATGCCCGGATACGGTTATACATTTGTTTATAAGCCCAGGTATCGTCTACCCAACCAAGTGTTGAAGGGTTAATGGTTGCATTATTAACAAGATCTATTCCACGGGTAGGATGCGTAAACAGGGCTTCGTCAGAAACTGATGCTAACATCTGTTCAGAAAAGCCGCCGTTACCTAATCCGTTATAGATATCGTTCACAAATGCCTGCGCAGTTGCTGGATCTTTCCATACCGATTCGGCAGGCACCTGTCCAGGTGATTCTACGTTCAAAAAATCCTTTTTACACGCAAATGCAAAAAAGGTAATAAGAACCAATAGATATAAATTTCTATTTTGAATTATTGCTTTCATATTCTTCTTTGTAATTGATAAACAGCTATACATTGTTAAAAAGTGGCTTTAATACCCATATTAATTACCCTAGCTTGTGGATAGTATTGTCCACTTGTATTGGTAGATTCAGGATCCCATATCTTGATTTTATCAAGCGTAGCCAAATTAAGGCCATTTGCATATACCCTTACACTATTTAATCCAACTTTTTCAACCCACGTGGTTGGTAATGTATAACCTAGCTCTACATTTTTAAGTCTGATGTAGTTATTGCTTCTTAACCAATAGGTATTGTTTAATGCATTATTGCTATCGGTATAATAGGTAGCACCCCTGTTTGATAAGCGGGGGTTTACCGAACTTGGACTATCGATACTCCAGCGATTCAGGTACGACCACTCCAGGAAGTTACCGATATCTCCCGATTCTGTTAAACCAACAATCTGCATCCCGCCGGTTGCACCCTGAATAAGCACAGATAAGTCAAATCCTTTGTACTGAACATTAAAATTTACACCGCCTGTAAATGTTGGTGTACCATTTTTATCTAAACGTATTTTATCATCTGCATTAATTTTACCATCGCCATTAATATCTTTAAATTTCATATCACCGGGGCGCAAGTTATTGGTAAGTGCACTATAATTAAGTTTATTGGCGCTAATTTCTGCCTGATCTTTAAAAACACCATCATAATCGTAAACCAACCACGAGCTGGTTACCCTTCCTGTAGAACGCTGCCATTCCGGAGCACCAGGAGTTTCATCCCAAAAGATGATTTTATTTTTGGCATAGCCACCGTTTACACTTACGCCAAAATTTAAATCGCCAACCTGGTCATTGTAGCTTAATTTAAATTCGAAACCTTTATTGTTTACCTTTCCAAGATTTACAGGTGGTAAACGATCAGTAATACCAGAGCTTTCAGGCACTGAGCTACCTCTACTGATCAGAATATTTGTACGCTTATTATAGAAGTAATCGAATTCTAACGACAATTTATTATTTAAAAAGGATGCATCTAAACCAATATTGGTATTATTTGCTACTTCCCATCCAAAATCAAAATTAGGCACCTTACCTTCAGTTAAGGTTTTGGTTACCAAATCATTAAAGGTATAAGTGCCAAAGTTCATTAAACTGAGGTATTGATATTCCTGCAAGGCATCGCCAAAATAGGCTTCAGCTCCCATTTGCCCCCACGAAGCCCTTAGCTTCAAATTGTTGACAAATTTAACATTGTCTTTAAAAAAAGGCTCTTCAGATAAGCGCCAACCTACTGATACACCTGGGAAGAAACCGAAACGTCTATCCGTTGGAAAGATATAAGATCCATCTACCCGCCATAAAAATTCGGCAAGGTATTTTTCTTTATAATTATAGCCCGCCCTACCAAAATAGCTTAACCGTGCTCTTTTAAATAAATTATTCGGATCACCAGGATTATTGCCTAATGATTGCTCCCTTTCGTCACCAGCAAGTAACTCTTGAACAGATGATGATATAAAGTATCTTCTAAACGCAGTAAAACCGTCGTTGTTAACTGTTTCGCGTGTTACACCGGCCATTAAACCAATAGTGTGATCGCTAATCTTTTTATCATAGTTAACCATTCCGGTTAAGTTTACCGCCAATTGTCCACCTGCAGTTTCTCTAAGCCTTGGATCAGTATATTGAGAGCGAACTGTACCTGCAAGCACTGGCGTTACACCATCGGCTGCAAACGTTTTCTTGTCCCAATCGTAAAGTGTCCAGGGCAATTGCCAGTTTTTTTGCCTGCCAGAATATTTATCAATTGCAGCTGTACCGGTTACCTTTAATCCATCAACTCCAGGGATTTTAATTTCTACTTTACCTGTAGTTTGAAAGTAATCTCTAACATCTTTATTAGTTCCCGTTAAATCTGTTGTAGAAACTACTGGATTATAACCATATTCAATATCTCTACCCGGCAAGCCGTTAGGCCATATGGCTATCTCGTTAGGCCTTCCCCGCATTAAGAATCTAAAGATATCACCTGCTGAAACCGTTGGAAAATTACGATCTTCCTCTCTCGCACTTACACCCAGTGTTGTGGTAATATACTTACTCAATTTTGCTTCCAGGTTAAAACGCATATCATACTGCTGATAACCTGTGGCAGAATTTTTATAATAGCCATCCTGATTTAGATAGCCTAGTGAAAGCAAATATTTAACATTTTCACTCCCTCCATTAATCTGAACGTTATGTCTTTGCTGAGGAGACCAATTTTGGAAAGTAGTTTTAAACCAATCAGTATTGGGATACCTTAAAGGATCTGAACCGTCGCCGAATTTTCGGATTTCATCTGGTTTGTAAGCAGCATTAATCGTTTTACCGCCGGTAGATAAATAAGTACCTGTTGTTTTGAAACTATTCCAGGCTGCCGACCATTCATTCGGATTTAGATCAGAGCCGAAAATATTGAGTTCATTTAAAATCTCAGCATATTGGGTCGAATTGGCCATTTTAGGTATACGTGTAGGCTGTTGTAGGCCATAACTAAAATCGTAAGAAAATTGTGGTTTCCCCGATTTTCCTAATTTAGTAGTGATGAGGATTACTCCATTTGCAGCCTGCGAGCCATAAATAGCTGCAGATGCATCCTTTAGCACCGATACACTTTCTATATCGTTCGGATTTAACCTTTCGATCCCACCTGCCCGGTTAGGTATTCCATCGATTACAATTAAGGCATTATTATTACCAAGCGAATTTATACCGCGAATCCGGATCGTCGAGCCGTCATATCCAGGTTCCCCGCTTCCTTGCAGTGCCGTAACGCCAGGTAAACGACCAGCCAATGAATTCGTTAAGTTTACTGAAGATGATTTAGCCAGCTCTGTACCTTTAACCGATGCTACAGCACCAGATACAACTGCCTTTTTTTGGGTTCCATACCCTACCACTACTACTTCGGATAAGTTTTGGTTGTTTTCTAATAAACGGACATTAATATTGGTTTGGTTTTTTACCTGAATCTCTTGATCTACATAACCTACATAGGTAAATACTAAAGTAGCATCTTCTGGTACTTTTATGCTAAACTTTCCGGAAGCATCTGTTACGGTAGTTGCAGCACCTCCTTTTAATTTAACACTTACTCCAGGAATCGGACCTTTAGCATCGGTAACCTGTCCCTTCACGATAATATCCTCAAGCGGAGGCCTGTAAAAATCAAAGGGTTCTTTTTCGTGCAATGATGCTTTAGCAGACATGCTGGTAAACGGGGAAAAAACGAGACAACCACCGCAAACAAGAAACATGCTACTTCTGGCAAAAGTCTTCCATAGATTTTTTTTCATAGTTTTCAATTTATTTTGGTTAGATAATAATTGTATTATAATTCAACACTCATAAGTAATATAGAACTGTCATTACACAAATCAATTAAACATGACTTATCGACATAATTGCTTACACCACTTAACATCAAAAAAATTAAGGCTCCCTTCTAATTACGCCAATAAATCGTTGTTAACCATATCAAATCGACTCCAATTAGTTCAAAACTCATTTTTGGGATTAAAAATTACAAGGTACGATGTACCTAATTTTGGACTTGCCGACGCTACAGTTCACACTTGGTTACACGCAAGATAGGAATATTAGGAGGTAAAAAAAAGGGGGTAAAATAATATTTATGAGGGGCTGACTAGTAAAAAAATAATTTCAAACTACACAAAGTAGCACTAATAATACAGCGCTAAATATTATTGCAAAATAGAAAAAGAAGAAAATTACAATAATTAGAAGAGTTTAAACTTAATACAGGATTAGCTTATCTTATCGAAGGAAATGCCCCTTTCTAATTTTTGCAGGTAAGCTTTTAAGATTGCATTTTCGGGCTTTGCCAGCTGCGGGTCGTCTTCAAAAAGTGCGATTACGGTGTTACGTGCTTCAGCCAAAATAATCTGGTCTTTGGCCAGGTCGGCAAGCTTCAGATCTAAAACGCCGCTTTGCTGAGTTCCTGTAATATCGCCGGGACCGCGCAACTGTAAATCTATTTCTGATATTTCAAAGCCGTTGTTAGTTCTTACCATTGTTTCCAAACGGATCTTACCTTCTTTACTCAGTTTATTCCCACTCATTAATATACAGAAAGACTGTTCTGCACCGCGGCCTACCCTACCACGCAACTGGTGCAGTTGTGAAAGCCCAAACCGTTCGGCATTTTCAATCACCATTACCGAAGCGTTAGGTACGTTTACGCCCACCTCTATTACGGTAGTGGCTACCATAATTTGGCTTTTACCATCGATAAACTGCTGCATTTCGAACTGTTTATCAGCATTGGGCATTTGCCCGTGTACAATACTCATTTGGTAATCAGGCCTAGGAAACTGATAGCTCAACTGCTCAATTCCAGCTTCGAGATGCAAAAGATCTAATTTTTCGCTTTCCTTAATTAAAGGATAAACAATGTAAACCTGCCTGCCTTTGGCAATTTCCTGCTTCATAAAGCCAAACATCCTGAGGCGTTGGCCTTCAAAAAGGTGTTTGGTTTCTATCGGTTTTCTGCCTGCTGGTAATTCGTCAATAACCGAAACATCAAGATCGCCGTATAGGGTCATGGCCAAAGTACGCGGAATTGGCGTAGCGGTCATCACGAGGATGTGTGGGGGAATAATATTTTTCCGCCAAAGCTTAGCGCGTTGCTCTACACCAAAACGATGCTGTTCATCAATCACAACCAGCCCCAAATTCTTGAATTGAACCTTATCTTCAATCAGGGCATGTGTCCCGATCAGAATATCGATTTCTCCATTCTCTAATTGCTCATGTAAAACAGTACGCTCCTTCTTTTTGGTATTTCCAGTAAGGATAGCAACACGCACCAGATCGCTGGTTACAAGTTCTGTAATAGAGGCATAGTGCTGGCGGGCCAAAATTTCTGTGGGAGCCATCATACAAGCCTGGTAGCCGTTGTCATTTGCTAAAAGCATACTCATCAGTGCAACTGCAGTTTTGCCGCTTCCTACGTCGCCCTGTACAAGCCGGTTCATTTGCACACCCCGTTGTGTATCTATCCTAATTTCTTTAACCACACGCTTTTGCGCATTGGTTAATTCGAAAGGTAAAAACTCATTATAAAAGCGGTTCACTTTTTCACCAACCTTTTCAAAAGTTACACCTTTAAATTTTAACTGGCGTAAATGTTTATTGTGCAAAAGCTGTAATTGGATGAAGAATAATTCTTCGAATTTAAGGCGTCTTTCTGCTGCACTTAAATCCTTCACATTTTTAGGGAAATGAATATTCAGCAGCGCCAATCTTTTATCTGGCAGCTGATACTTATCAATGATGTATTGTGGTAAATTTTCGGGAACCTGGGGGATGATCTGATCCAACAAACCGGCGATTAAACGCTGTAAGCCTTTTGAATCAAGATTAAACTTTTTAAGCTTCTCTGTTGAGTTATAAACCGGCTGTAAGGTTAAATTCCCTCGCCCCACCTGTTTGCGCTGGTACAGCTCCATTTCTGGATGCGAGATGCTGAATGTACCGTTAAAGATGGTTGGTTTACCAAAAGCCACGTAAGCGGTGCCAACAGTGATATTATCATCAACCCATTTTAGGCTCTGGAACCAAACCAATTCCATAATTCCGGTTTCATCTTTAAAAACAGCAACAATACGTTTAGCTCTTTTATCGCCAATTACTTTTTTGCTGATCACACGCCCAATAATCTGGATATATTGCGAATCAGGATTAATCTGGTTAATCTTGAAATATTTTGTACGGTCGATATACCTGAACGGATAGTGCGCAAGCATGTCCTGATAAGTGAACAGGCCGAGATCCTTTTTCAAAACATCGGCACGGCTTGGCCCAACGCCCTTTAAAAACTCAACAGGTGTATCTAATACCGAATTAAACAAAATATTTTACTGTTTCTTGTAAACAACACTCTTTAGCAACTGTACGTTAAAAATAACGATCGATAGCAGCAAAAGCAAATAGGCAAAAAATTGGTGCAGATCTATTTTCTCTTTAAAGTAGAAAAATGCAACGGTAAATGCAACTATAGGGTTGAGATAGATCAAAATACCCAGGGCCGACGAAGGCATGCCCAACAGTGCATACGAATTTAAAAAGAGTGGAATAATGGTAAATACAATGGCAATCAACAATATATGCGACCAAAAGAAGGTTTCGGTAGGAAAAGGCGCAGCATTAAGAAAATACAAAGGCAGCATCATTAGACCAGATAGAACCAACTGAACCCCCAAAAAATTAAACTTATCTACATCTTTAATTACTTTTAGCACAATAACATATAAGGCATAAAAAGATGCGACGATAATGGCCCACATTACTTCATGTAAAGAGCCTGTTGCCAATAAAATGATACTTATAAATGCAATGATCAGGGCAATAATTTTAGCCCTTGTTAACTGCTCTTTTAAAATGATAAATCCACAAAGCGCAGTTAACAATGGGCACACCATATAGGCAAAGGCGGCTGCTTTTAAACTTACACTATTTACGGCATAGATATAAGTGAACCAGTTTCCCGTGATCAGAAATGACGACACCACGGTAAGCAACAATAGTCTTGTTTTCTTAGGGGCGCTTAATGATTTTAAGAAATTGAAATCATTCTTTAGTGCTTCCCTTCTGAACAAAAGAATAGTTGCCCAAACTACGATAATGGAAATAAATATCCTGTAGTATAAAATTTCGTGTGGCGGAAAACCTTTTATGTTACGCAAAGGTATAGACATTGTTCCCCAGATAATATAAGGAACAATGCCGGCTATAAAATATTTGCTTTTACTATCTGCCAAAATTAGCCTACAATGGCAATTACAGAAATTTCTACATTAACATTTTTAGGCAATACCGAAACCTGAACCGTTTCGCGCGCAGGGAAATCAGCAGTAAAATACTGTCCATAAACTTCATTTACCTGAGCAAAGGTACCCATATCGCTTAAGAAGATAGTAGACTTTACTACGTTATCGAAAGTTAAACCTGCTTCAAGCAAAACTGCTTTAAGGTTACGCATTACCTGGTGTGTCTCTTCTTCAATATTACCAATATTTAATTCTCCATTTTCGGGATTAATGGCTACCTGGCCTGATACGAATAAAAAGTTTCCAGCTTGTACAGCTTGGCTATATGGTCCAATTGGAGCTGGAGCATTGGTTGTTTTAATAATTTGTTTCATAAAATTCGGGGTTATTTAGCAAGCCATTGGATTAGCTTGTAGATGATACCTGCAAGAAAAATTAAGATGGCCAATGCATTTATAAAATGCATAATTTTCAGATTGATATTATTTGGCCTGTTTGGGTCCTTTTTCCTAAAGAAGTACATAACACAAACTTAGCTAAAAAGCTCAACACAGAAAATTAAAAGGCACAAAAAAAAGTCCTGACTTTCATCAGGACTTTTTTAAATCTTATATTGAAATACTAGTTTCTAGCAGTTTCAACACGACGGTTTTGGATACGACCTTCTTCAGTATCGTTAGAAGCAATTGGATTAGCTTCGCCATTACCTTTAGTAGCAACTTGACTAGCGTTAACGCCAGAGTTTACTAAGTAAGTTTTAACAGAGTTAGCTCTGTCTTTAGATAATTTCAAGTTATATGCAGCAGTACCTTCGCTTGAAGCGTAACCGTTTACAGTTACTTTACCACCGTTTTCACGTAACACTGAAGATAATTTATCTAAAGTAGGGTAAGACTCAGTTTTTAAAACTGAAGAGTTGAAATCGAAAGCGATTTTTTCGAAACCAGTTGCAGTGCTAGTAGCAGCAGTAGGCTCTGGTGCTTTTGGAAGAGGACAACCTGAACCATCAACAGCAGTACCAGCAGGAGTACCTGGGCATTTATCGAATTGATCAGCAACACCGTCACCGTCAGTATCTTTTTTCAAATCTTCAACAGATTTCTCAACAGCAGAAACACGGTTTTTCAATGCTTCAACTTCTTGACGTAAAGTTGGATCTTTTAACTCATCGTACATAGTAGCTAATGGGTTAGTCCACTCTAAACTTGGTTTAGCAGAAGAACCTAAAGAGAATTCTAAACCAGCATAACCGTAAGAGAATTTATCTTTAGTTTGACCTTTTGCATAAACTCCATCTAAGTTATCAGCATCAACAAAGTTCATTGTGTAACCTAAGTTAAAGTTAACACGCTCAGAAACTTTGAATTTAACACCAGCACCAACTGGAATGTAGAAACCTTTTACGTAATCTTTAGCATCATGTCTGTCATCAGCAGGACCTACAGCTTTACCTTTCCAGTCAATAACACCACTTTGTGTTGTAATTTTTGGAGCATAAGCCATATAACCAGCACCAGCAGTTAAGAAGAAACCTACTGAGTTCTCACGACGTAAGAAATCGATAGAACCAACGTTTACAACACCACGTAAATCTACAGCATATTGTAATTCAGTTTCGAAGTCTTTTACAGCTGGGTTAGAAATACCTTCGTTAGTACCTGAAAGTTTACCACGAGTTCCATTTAATTCTAAACCGAATGAGTGACCTAATTGTTTACGGATGTTTAAACCGTAACCTAAGTTAGCGTCCCATTTGTTGAAGTCATTTGAACCACCGATAGCAACAACTGGCATTAAAACACCACCATGTACACCGATAGACCAAGTTCTGTACTGACCTCTACCGCCAAATACCTTGACAGCAGAAGTTGTTGCAGGTGCATCTTGAGCGACAGCAAGAGAAGCAACTCCTGTTAATGCCACTAAAGAAAGTGCAACACTTTTCTTTAAAGTAGAATAATTCATAATCTTTTTTCTTTTTTAAGGGTTAAACAATTTAATTGATTAATTTTTTAGTAATGCCAAAATTAAACAAAATTTTAAATTTTCAAACTTTTATACAAACTCCGTTCCAAACTTCACAGTAATTAATCATTTTATTACATTTGGCCATTGCCCATATAAAAATACCATTTTCATGAAATATCCCACTATTGAGCCGTCATTATTTATTTTAAACAGAAAAAACTTCACTAATCACTTAAAAAACAACTCGTTAGCTATATTCAACTCAAGCGATGAATTTCCTAGAAGCGGTGATCAGAGCTTCATTTTTAAGCAAAATCCTGATTTATTTTATTTATCTGGAATCGATCAAGAACAAACAATATTGCTCTTATATCCTGATTGTCCTAATCCTTTGTACAGAGAAGTCCTGTTTTTAAGACAGACTAATGATTACATTAAGGTTTGGGAAGGATACAAATACACGAAAGAACAGGCTAAAGCTGCATCGGGTATTCAAGCGGTATATTGGATAGAAGATTTTGATAACATATTGCATAGCATTGTGAACTATGCTGAACATATTTATTTAAATACAAATGAGAATGATAGGTATGCCCATGAAGTTCCTTATCGTGATATCCGTTTCATCGAGAAAATGCAGGTAAAATATCCATTGCATCATTATGAACGTTCGGCACCAATTATGCGGAATTTACGTGCAATTAAATCAGATGTTGAAGTTGAACTAATTAAAAAGGCTTCAGCAATAACACGTGATGCCTTTATCAGGGTATTAAAATTTACCAAGCCCGGTGTTAAAGAATATGAAATTGAAGCAGAGATTATCCACGAATTTATCCGACAAGGCGGAACAGGCCATGCCTACACCCCTATTATTGCTTCCGGTCATAATGCAAACATCCTCCACTACAATGATAATAATCAAGAATGTAAAGATGGCGATGTAATACTTTTTGATTTTGGAGCCGAATATGCCAATTACAATGCAGATATGAGCCGATCAATCCCTGTTAACGGTCGGTTCACCCAAAGACAAAAACAGGTATACAATGCAGTATTGCACGTAATGAAAGAGTCGATTAAATTAATTGGCGAAGGAACCATATGGAATAACTACCACGAACAGGTTGGCGAAATTATGACTGAGCAGCTGGTTAATCTTGGACTTATTTCCACCACAGACGTGAAGAACCAAACGACAGCATGGCCAGCTTATAAAAAATACTTCATGCATGGCAATTCACACCATTTAGGTATTGATGTACACGACTTTGCCGGAAGATACACACCATTTGCAGCAGGCAATATTTTAACTGTTGAACCAGGAATCTATATTCCAGAAGAAGGCTTGGGTATCCGCTTAGAAAACAATATTCTTATCACCGCAAGCGGAAATGTGGATCTAATGGCCGATATCCCACTAGAAGCTGAAGAAATTGAGGAGATTATGAACAGTTAGTCAGTTTACAATTTCCAGTTTGCTGTACTCAGTTAGGAATTTCAAAAAAATAAATGGTTAACCGTTTCTGGTAAATTCATCAGCAAAACGATAAATATTAAAATCATCTTGCTTTAAGGCTGCCTGAACTTTTTCTAGCAGCCTTTTTTTATCAACAATCTTCATTTTTTCATGCTGAATGAGTCTCCAGGCTTTCTCTGCAAACAGAAAAGCCCTTCGGTTATGAACAGCAGTAAGCGGCTTGATTATCCAAGCACATAATTCGTCAATACCTGTATTTTTATCGGCCACGGTTTTTAATATTGGGATAGTCTTCGTGCCCTGATGAACAATTTTCTTTAAATTATTGGCAAAAATAGCTGCTCCTTCTCTATCAGCCTTGTTTATCACAAAGCAATCGGCAATCTCCATCAAACCAGATTTGATATTCTGCACCTCATCGCCCGATTCTGGAACCAGCACCACGATGGTTTTATCTGCCAATCCGGCAATTTCTACTTCCGATTGCCCAACACCAACAGTTTCTACAATAATCAGATCAAAATTAGCGGCTTTTAAAACATCAACCATCTCGATGGTTTTCGCCGAAATACCACCCAGAGCGCCCCGCGTAGCCAACGAACGGATAAAAACATTTGGATTGTTAAACTGACCGGCCATGCGGATACGATCGCCCAGCAAAGAACCAAAATTAAATGGAGAGGTAGGATCTATCGCCAATATGGCAATGCGCATTCCTTCCGTAACAAAATGACTGGCTATTGCATTTACCAAAGTACTTTTACCGGCACCTGGAGGTCCGGTAATACCTAAAACCGGCACATTAACCTGACTATCTAAATCTCTTAAAATCGAATCGGCCGGTGTAATGTTGTTTTCGACAAGGGTTAATGTTCTTGCCAAAACCTTGTAATTCCCGGCTTTTACTTCGCTTAAAATGGATAGATGCGTATTCATCAATAAAACTATCTTTGTACAAATAAACAAAAATTATCAGCTACAAAGCATCCCCATAATGAAAGTTACCGGCTTTACCTTTTTAAGAAATGCAATTGTAAACGATTATCCGGCAAAAGAAGCCATACTTTCAGTCTTACCTTTGTGTGATGATTTTATAGTTGCACTGGGCAACTCATCTGATGAGACTTCTGAAATGGTTAAAAGCATCGATCCTAAAATCAGGACCATCGATACCGTTTGGGATGACAGCATAAGGGAGGGCGGTCGTGTTTTTGCTGATGAAACCAACAAAGCCTTAGCAGAAATAAGCGAAGATACCGATTGGATGATCTACATTCAAGGTGATGAAGCCATACATGAAGATTATCTCCCCTTGATCAAAAAAGAAATGGAGCTAGCGCTTAAAAACAGCAATGTAGAAGCCTTACTTTTAAAATACAAGCATTTTTATGCTTCTTATGACTATCTGGCTGAATCCAGACGCTGGTATAGAAGAGAGGTTCGTATAATAAAAAATTTACCGGGGGTAAAATCTTACCGCGACGCGCAAGGCTTCAGAATTAACGACAGAAAACTTAAGGTTAAGCTAATTGATGCTTACATTTATCATTATGGCTGGGTTAAACCTCCAAAAGGACTACAAGGTAAAGTGCGGAACTTTAATCAGTTTTATCAAACAGAAGAATGGATTGAAGAGAATTATCCTGTGCAGGAAACTTATGATATGCACAATGCCGATCGTTTAGTCCATTTTAAAGGTAGCCATCCAAAAGTAATGCAGGAAAGAATTGCTGCTGCAAACTGGAAATTTGAAAAAGATTTAACCAAGGAAACTCCAAAAATGAATTTCCGCAGGAGGGTTTTGCAAAAAATTGAAGATTTAACAGGAATGCGTTTGTTCGAATACCGGAATTATAAAATTGTAAAATAGTCTACAATTTAAATCTGCCTATATTTGCATAATTTTTTTCTTCTAAATACACGATTTAATTAATGGAAAAGCCTAAGGTCTTAGTAACTTTTGATTCGATGAAAGATGCCAATTGTGGCTATTTTTCATTTGGAAAAGGATTAGGCGACGCATTAATCCAGGAAAATAAAGGAAAGTTTGAATTAAAATTTTATCTTTTCAAACAGACAAAATATCTTTTTAACGGCTTGGTTGATATCATTTATCTTTCAAGATTAGATCGGTTATTTTTTAAGAAAAAAAATGATTTCGAAGTTGTTCATCTCTCTGATCAGACCTGCAGATTACGACCTAGCAAAGTAAACGCAAAAAAAATAATGACCATTCATGACATGAATAAGGTTCATTTAAAGTTTAGCAAGCCACACAGAATTCAGGTATATCTAAAAAAACTAGGCAAGCTAATATTACAGTGTGATAAAATTGTATGCATATCGCAGTTTGTTGCAAATGATGTGAAACACTATTTCCCTGAGTCAGCAAATAAAATCAGTGTAATTTATAACGGGGCTGATAAATTAGTTTCAGATGAAAATCATCAGCCCGCTTTTAAACCCAGAAAAAAATTTCTATTTACCATTGGTTTGCTTTCGGTACAAAAAGGTTTTCACTTATTACCCGCATTATTAAAAGATAACGATTTTGAACTGGTAATTTCTGGAAGGGAAACACCTCATAAACAGCGAATTTTAGAGGAAGCAGAAAAACATAATTGTTTGGATAGGGTACACATTACAGGGCCAATTAGTGATGAAGATAAAGCCTGGTACTACAAAAATTGCGATGCTTTTTTATTCCCTTCAGTTGCTGAAGGTTTTGGTCTTCCTGTAATAGAAGCCATGCACTTTGGAAAACCTGTTTTCCTCTCCAAATTCACCTCACTCCCAGAGGTTGGCGGCAACGTAGCTTATTATTTCGATAATTTTGAACCTGAACACATGCAGGAAGTATTTAAAAAAGGAATGGATGATTTCGCTCAAAATAATCGTGATAAAGAAGCAATTGCCCAAGCAGAAAAATTTTCGTGGGAAATTGCAGCCAACCAGTACCTGAATTTATATCAGGAATGTTTGGAATAACAGTTCTTAACCAGTATTCTATAACCCAACGGTTGACGCGAAACATTCCGTAAAACAGCATCTCAATCCATTCCATAACGCAAGAATTGTAATTTTAATTTTGTTGGGTTTCACCATCTTATTCATATGTATGAAAAACCGTACATTTGCTCGGATTTTATTATATTTTTTTCCTACTGGGTACTTCCTGGGTTCTGTTATATATACAATACTTAATGAAAACTTATTTTCGTTTATTATCATTTGCCAAGCCTATTGAAAAGTTTGCCATACCTTATGTTATTGCGACCTTACTTTCTATTCTATTCGGAACCTTTAACCTGGCATTGTTATCGCCACTGTTCGAAACACTTTTAAATGCGAACAAGCAAGCTTGCCAAACACCAAGCTTAACAGATAAAGCAGCCTCCTCATTTAGCTTATTGGGCAAGTTAAGGGATTTTGTTAACTATTCGATAAAGGTTAACACGATAGAAAGTACGCTGATGTACATCTGTATTATCATTGTGATCTCTGTATTGCTTTCCAATTTGTTCAGGTATTTTTCTCAGCGTTACATGGAAGATTTGAGAGTCCATACGTTGCTAAACTTTAGAAAGCGGGTATTTAACAATGTTATGAATCTTCATGTAGGATATTTTAACAATGAGAGGAAAGGCGATATTATCTCTAAAGTAGCCTCTGATGTACAGGTGGTTCAATTCACGGTTACCAATACATTACAGGTTGTTTTTAAAGAACCTGTAACACTAATTGTATATGTTATTCTTTTATTTAATATTTCAGCAAAGCTTACCCTATTCTCTTTACTGGTAATCCCAATTTCTGCATTTATTATCAGTAAAATTGTAAAAAGGTTAAAGCAGCAGGCAAAAGAATCGCATGAATCTTTTGCGAAAATGATTGGCTTTTTAGATGAGGCATTAAGTGGGATTAAAATCATAAAAGCCTTTAATGCAACGGAACGAATTAAAAACAAATTTAACCAGGAAAATATATACTATTCCAACTTAACACGCAAAATGGTTAGACGCCAACAACTCGGCTCACCAGTTTCTGAATTTCTAGGTGTTTTAATGATTTCTATTATCGTTTGGTATGGCGGATCGTTAATATTACACAATGACAAAAATGCCTTAACCGCATCAGATTTTATTGCTTACATCGCTATTTTTTCCCAGGTAATGCGTCCTGCAAAAGCATTAACCGATTCATTTAGTGGAATCCATTCCGGAATTGCAGCAGGCGAACGGGTTTTAGACCTAATAGATACTAAACCGTTGTTGATTAATGAACCAGATGCGAAAGTTCTTGATGATTTTAACAGTACAATCAGCCTTCAAAATATATCATTCAGTTATGGGGAAAAACAAATTCTTAACTCGATAACCTTCGACATTGAAAAAGGGCAAACAGTAGCACTTGTCGGACCATCAGGAGGTGGAAAAAGTACATTAATGGATTTAATCCCTCGTTTTCATGATCCAAAATCAGGAACGATTAAAATTGATGGCCACGATTATAGGGAGCTTACTGTCGAAAGCATCAGAGCGCAAATGGGAACCGTTAATCAAGAGTCTTTTCTATTTAACGATACCATTTTTAATAACATCGCATTTGCCAAACCAGATGCCACAATGGAAGAAGTTGTTGCTGCAGCAAAAATTGCAAACGCACACGATTTTATCGAGAATACAGAAGATGGCTATCAATCTTTGGTCGGCGACAGAGGAAATAAACTCTCGGGAGGCCAGAAACAACGTGTGTGTATTGCAAGGGCAGTATTGGCTAATCCACCAATCATGCTGTTGGATGAGGCCACCTCAGCCTTAGATACAGAATCTGAAAAATTAGTTCAGGATGCCTTAAACAACCTGATGAAAAATCGCACCTCAATTGTAATAGCTCACCGTTTAAGTACAATACAACATGCCAATAAAATTGTTGTTATAGATAAAGGCAGCGTAGTAGAAACCGGAAGCCACATTGAGTTAATGAACAAAAATGGTTTATATAGGCGCTTAATCGACATGCAGGCTTTTAACGACTAACATTTAAATGAAGAAAGTACTATTTTTTATGCCTGATAATCCGCTAAAAAAAAATGCGGGCAACAGAACCAGGGCTTTAAGCATGTTAAGCTATTTTAAATCAAGGAATTTTGAAATTGATTTTGTGAGTGAGTATTTCACCGGAAAATGGAACGAAACAGATATTAAAGCATTTGAGCAAGCAGGCCTGGCCAGTAGGACTTATGTAATTAAAAAAAAGCCCTCTAAAAAGAACATACTCTATTATCTGCTTTTTTATAAACTGCCTAATTTTTTTTATCAAAATAAAGCTTGGTTCTTTCCGCTTGAGTTCCCTGAATTGGTGACCTTAAGGTTTAAGAGGGCTTTCAAAAAAATTCTAAAAAACAACGATTACGATTACATCTTTATCAATTATGCCAGTTGGGCTACATTGATAAAGGATAACTCCTTTACAAAAAAATCGATAAAAGTAATTGATACACATGATTTTATAACCGCTCAACTTCAAAAAAAAGTTAATATTGGCCAATCTTTTAAAGAAGAAATCAGAAGGATTTCATTGTTTGATATTGCTCTAGCCATTTCTGTCGAAGAACAGTATATCTTTAGTCAATTCTGTAAAAACAAGGTGGTGTTAGCGCCAATGATGCTTGATAAACCTCAAAATCTTCATGATATTAATGAAAAGTCGTTTGACCTGATATATGTAGCCAGCGATAATGTACATAATCAAAAAGCTGCCAAATGGTTTTTTAAGAATGTGTATCCGTTATTACCAACCAGCGTACGAATATGCGTCATTGGACAGATAAACGAGCATCTTTCAATAGAGGCACCGAATATTGTTTCCGTAAACTTTGCCGAAGATTTATCAATCTATTACCAAAATGCTAAAGTAGCGCTATGCCCTATGCTTACGGGCACCGGAACCAAGATAAAAGTAGTAGAAGCGCTATCTTATGGCTTACCGATCGTTTGTAATACCCGTGGGATCGATGGGCTGATCAACAAGACCGACAATGGTTGTTTGGTTAGTGATGACCCCGTTGAATTCGGAAATAATATCATGAAACTATTAACAGACGAATCGGAATATAAAAAACAGGCAGAAAATGCCTTTGCTGCTTTTAGCATCAACTATGAAAAGGAACACTGTTATAGAAATCTTGATAAACTGTTTTTGAAATAGTTTAAATCCATCACATTATGAAAAAGGTTGCCGTTATTGTACCTATTTATAAAGAAATAAGCTATTTAGAGGATATATCCTTGCAGCAGTGTTTCAAAGTTCTTTCTAAATCCCATCCAATTTTTTGTGTAAAACCCAACTCTTTAAATCTAAATACCAGGTATACATTTAATAACTTCATCAGTTTTGATGATGCGTATTTTAAAGATATCGCAGGTTACAACAAATTAATGCTGTCCGGAGAATTTTATGAAGCATTTTTAGACTATGAATACATTTTGATTTATCAATTAGATGCTTTTGTTTTTAAAGATGACCTAACGCTTTGGTGTGAAAAAAACATCGATTATGTTGGAGCTCCGTGGCTCAGACATAAATATCCTGACGCAATAAAAGCAATAAAAAATAGTGTTTTGGGCTACTTACACCGAAAATTCGACATTAAAGAGAAAAACACGCTTGCCCCAACCGACATCCAGCGGGAGTATAAAGTAGGAAATGGGGGTTTATCCCTACGCAGAACACAGCTGTTTTATGATTTAACCAAACGCTTTCAGAAAAAAATAAAAGAATATTCATCGAATGCTGCAGCCAACTTTAATGAAGATGTTTTTTGGAGCATAGAAGTAAATAGGAAGAAAAAAAACTTGAGGATACCTTCATATAAGGAAGCCGTATATTTTGCATTTGAAGTGCCTGTTGATAGGGCTTTCGAACTCACTAACCATGCACTGCCCTTTGGATGCCATGCATGGAACAAAAACCTGGAGGTATGGAGACCTATATTTAAAGACTTTGGATACTCTATTTAAACTACAATCGTATTAGGATTTACTTTTTCTACTATCGTTCATTGCTTTTAAGTAAGATGCCAGAAATTGAGATATACCGGCGTTTTTAATCAAGTTAAAACATTCTTTTAAGCTAAGCTTTGATTCTTTAATTAATCCACTTACAATAACCTTATTATGCCTCGAGTTTGATTTTTCCAGCATCTTTTTCTGCCCTGAGTTAATAAATGAACAGTTTTTTATTAAGTTTTTAATTCTCTTCCTCACTATTACTTCATACTGCGACATCTTTTTCCTGTTCTGACTCATACTGATTTTATGAATCCTAATTAAAGCAAAAGCCTCCTCTACAGGCAAAAAAGAAAAATAAAAAGCTTTAAATGCGCACGAAATCCAAAAATCCCAGTCTTCCAAACTTTTCAAAGACATATCAAAAAAGCCTACTTTTTTCAATGAAGATGCCCTAATTAAAGCGGAATTAACTGGCATTATATTTTGCTTCACTAGCATTTCTAAAACTTCATATCCAGAAGCATCCAACTTAGGCATCCATTCATCCTGGTTTAAGTTTATACTTTTATAAAGCTTTTCTTTTTCGCCGTCTACAAAATAACATGCCATAGTATAAGAGATATCAATATGAGCATCTTTTTCCATATCCTCAACTTGCAAGCTTAATTTTAGATCGGACAAAAGGTCATCCGCGTCTAAAAACTGGATATATTCGCCATTTGCGTTCTTTATCCCTAAGTTTCTTGCAGCCGATAAGCCAGCATTTGTTTGATATAAATATTTTATTCTGGGATCTTTTGCTAAAAATTCTGCTACAACATCTTTTGTTTTATCTGTCGAACCGTCATCTACAACAATAAGTTCAAAATTTTGATATTTTTGTGCCAATACCGAATTTAAAGTCTCAGGTAAAAACGCCTGATAATTATATGCGGGTATAACAATAGTAACTAAAGGATTTTCCATTTATAACAAAGTTAATTTAAATCTGAGTATGTATTTCAGATCACCCAGATTTAAGTAGAAATTTATTGATTCAACCCAAGGTATGATCATCATAAAAATAATAGGCGGATTAGGCAATCAGATGTTTCAATATTCTTTCTACAGATCGCTACAAAGCAAGGGCATCAATGTTTATGCAGATTTATCTGATTTTGAAGATTATCCTTTACATAATGGCTATGAACTGGAAAGAATTTTTAAATTAACCGTAAGAACACCAAGCAAATTTATTTTAAATCTATTTAAGCCCAATCAAACCAAATGGATATTTAGAAAACTGAAAAGGGTTTTAGATTTAAAAAAGACCTATAGGGTAGAGGAAATGGAATTTAGGTTCGATCCCTCTTTTTTAAGCGATACTAATAAATATTATTTTGGTTATTGGCAAAACGAGGGGTATTTCCGTGATATAGCAGATCAAATAAAACAGGATTTCATTTTTCCTAAAATTGTAGATATAGAAAATGAAACAATCCTTCAAAAAATAACAAATACTCAAAGTGTATCGATCCATGTAAGAAGGGGTGACTATTTAAAAGACCCCTTATTAGGCAACGTTTGTAACTTAGATTATTATGAGGAAGCGATATTGAACATCAATTCAAAAACTAAAGACGCTCAATTCTTTGTCTTCTCTGATGATGTGGCCTGGTGCAGGCAAAATCTTAAATTGGAAAATGTAAGCTACATTGATTTGAATAAGGGAAAAAACAGTTATATAGATATGCAACTGATGAGCAACTGTAAGCATAATATTATTGCAAATAGCAGCTTTAGTTGGTGGGGTGCATGGCTAAATAACAATACTAATAAAGTGGTTATTGCTCCAGGGAAATGGGTAAATAATCTTGCTAGTGATGATATTGATATTTGTCCAAAAAACTGGATCAAACTATGAAAAGCCCTAAAATAACAGCATTTATAGCTGCCTATAATGCTTCTGGCTATATAGAAGAATCTATATCTAGTATTTTAAATCAAACCTTTAAAGATTTTGAACTTATTATTATCGACGATGGGTCAACTGATGATACGGCATTAGCAGTTAAAAAATTTAATGATAACAGAATCAGGTTTATACAAAATGAGGGGAATAAGGGATTGCCTTTTACCAGAAACAGATTGCTTGAACTGGCTAACGGCGAATACATTGCAATTTTAGATAGTGATGATATCGCTTATCCTAATAGGTTTCAGTTACAGTTAAACTTTTTTTCTTCACATCCAGAAGTTGCATTGTGTGGAGGGCATGGTACAATTATAAATGAAAATGGAATAGAAGCTGATAAAAAAATAATTGTGCCAACTGATGATTCGATAAACATGCATATGTTATTTGCCAATTCTTTCATAAATTCAAGCACCATGTTTAAAACGGAAATTTTTAGAGCACTTAACGGCTATAGAGATTTTGCATTAGCTGAAGATTTCGACCTTTTTACACGGATTTCAGAAAAATACAAAGTTGCAAACATTGATACCTTTTTAGTTAAGTATAGGATACATGGCGAAAATATAACGATCAAAAGATCGGAGGATCAAGGAAAAAACGAACGCGAAGTTCTTAAAAATATACAAGAAAACTTAGGCATGTCGTTTAACACGAGCAGCTTAAATCTACATAAAGAATTATTAACAAATAATTTAAATGAAGCTCATCTTGCTGGATATCTCGAACTACTGATTGCAATGAAAGTTGCAAATGCAAAATCAAAAAGATTTGATACAGCTAAATTGAATCAGTTTTTATTTAATAAATGGTACGAAATACTGCGGTTAAAAAAATCAAATGTTAAAGCATTAAATTGGTATTTTAAAAAGGAATTGTATAGTGCAGCGTATTTTAATTTTAAGCAATTTCGAAAAATATTTAAAATCACGCTTAGGGGCTTGATCAGTTAATTCCCTACCATCCATTTCACTTTAGTTTTTCCTATAGCCCTTGCCAGGAAAAAGCTTAGCGTATAAGTAACTAAAAATCTAATTAACAGTATTCCAGTATTCTGCCATATGCTAAGCTCAAGAAAATTTAACTTTAAGGGCTGAAAAATTAGGGGAAGCCCTCTGTCAATTACAATCACATGGATGAGATAGATACCGAAGGTAGTTTCCCTGGGGCGTAAATTTCGCTGAAGCCAATTTAAACTGCCAACTTTTAACAATAGCGCAAACATGACTAAAGAATAGATGATATTACTAAAACGTAAGGTATTATATGCATCTTTTATGCCAATACTGTTAAGGTAAGTAGATTCTCCAACCGCTAACCAAAAGGTAGCAAGTGCTAAAAGCAAGATCATAAACCAGGATGTGGCCTTAATTATATTCATTATTTTATCATAATACTCGTTAAAATAAACGCCGAGCCATAAATAAAATACGAATCCAAAAATTGCGGTAGTATGGGTTGTAGCAATCCAGCCCTGGTAAATATTTATACTATAAAACAGCGAAAAAAGCGCCAAAACCAAACCAAACCAAAGGTTATATAAATGCTTTTTAAATAGTAGCAAAATGGTAATACAAATAAGAAAATTAAGGATAAACCAATATGGGCTAATGAGTACGATACGTGTAAAGGTTTCAACAAAGTATAGAAAAAAGTTACTTCCTATCAAACCCATCTCACTTCCTCTACTATGGGCGATATAACGGTCTAAAACACTTAGCATAATTAACATAAATATCCAGAACAACCATGGTTTAATGGTTTTTTTAAATCTGTTTTTTAAATACTGAAAAGGGGTGTATTCATCAAACTTATGGTTAATTAAAAAACCACCAATTAGAAAAAAAGCTATTGTACTGAACTTAAAAGACTGTATAATAGAGCTTTCTACAATATTTTCGAACTGCCTGCTGTAGTGATTTGGCGGAACAACTCCGCAATGCTCAAGAACAATCCCAATCATAGATATACACCTGATTGAATCGACAAAAGAAAAATTCTTTGTTTTAGGTATTGTAACCTTTATTGGCTCAGTATCCATTGAATATCATTTTTAAAACAGTCTGCGAATATCTACAAAAAATGATCTTATATAAAAAATCGAGCAAGTTTTAACACACATGTATAAAGAATATTACCCATATCGAGTATATGTATTAGAGCTCAGTAAGAATTATTTTTACCCTGTTATAAGTTTAAATCATTTAATATTAGGTATGGCCGGAAGATTTCATTAAATAATTGCGTTATCTTAGTGGGGCGAATAATTAGGATTTAGTATGATTAAAAAAATAAGAAAAGCATTTTCTAAAGACAATTCCCGTAATATAAAATTCAAAGCCGAATTTAAACAATTGCTTGACCTGGAGAAAGGTTCAAAAAAACGTTTTTCTTTGGGTGAAGAAAATCTTTATCCATGTTTATTTGATAATACAGCAGATACAGGCTTTGATAGGCATTACGTTTATCATCCTGCCTGGGCAACCAGAATAATCATAAACAATAAGCCTTCTAAACATATAGACATCTCATCTACGCTGCATTTCTGTTCTATGCTGTCGGCAATTTTACCTGTTGAGTTTTATGATTATCGACCAGCAAAACTAGAATTACCAAATTTGAAATCCTTATCTGGCGACCTAATGAATTTGCCGTTTGAATCAGACTCCATTGAATCGCTATCATGCATGCACACAGTAGAGCATGTTGGCCTAGGCCGTTATGGAGACCCTCTGGATTACGATGCGGATATTAAAGCCGTAAAAGAATTGACGCGGGTATTAGCAATCGGGGGAAACTTGTTATTCGTTGTTCCTCTAGGGGCAAAAGATGTAATCTGTTTTAATGCGCACCGCATTTATTCAAAGGATCAGGTTTTAAATTTATTTTCAGATCTAGAACTTAAAGAATTTACATTAATACCTGAAGATGAAGCAGACGGGGGATTAGTGCTTAATCCATCAGACGAATTACTTAAAAAACAGTTTTATGGCTGTGGCTGCTTTTGGTTTAGTAAAACTAAATAGCCTCCCATTATACGAAAAAGAGTCCCAATTTATTTTTGAAGCTCTTTTTATATTTATGTATGTAAATATTACAGTTTATGAAGCTGAGACATACCAAAATAATTTCTCTCCACAAAAAAAGCATCAATATTTTTAATGCCGGTAAGTTGGTTTATCTTCTTCTCATCAACAAGCTATAACCTGATAGCCCCTGTGTTTTTTATACTTGGTAGGTTTAAACTGAACATCATTATACTTCATCTCGTAAGCAATTCCTTTGTTTAAGTGTTTTTCTACAATAAAATTTACTTCGTTGCCATCGGCAGTACGCTAAAATGCGGATGATCAGCATCATAAAGCTGTCTTAATCTGAGTAGCAACTTAAAATTATCTGATATTTTTAAGATACAAGCTCAAAATTATCAGATTTTTAAGGTTAAGAATTTATTGGCACAAAAAAAAGTGGCCCTTTTGAGGCCACTCTAATTTTTATAATATACTGTAGAATTACAGTTTTCTAGCTACTTCTACTTGTTCGTAAGCTTCTACGATATCGCCAACTTCGATGTTATTAAAGTTCTGAATGTTTAAACCACACTCGTACCCTTTATTAACCTCTTTCACATCATCCTTAAAGCGTTTTAACGATGCCAGTTCACCTGTGTATACGACAACACCATCTCTAACGATACGGATCTTGCTGTTACGGGTAATCTTACCATCCAATACCATACAACCTGCAATGGTACCCACTTTAGTAATTTTGAAAGTCTCACGAATCTCAACGTTAGCCACAATTTTCTCTTCAAATTCCGGATCCAACATACCTTCCATCGCTGATTTAATCTCGTTGATTGCATCGTAGATGATAGAATATAAACGGATATCGATCTGCTCAGCTTCTGCAAGTTTACGTGCACCTGTTGATGGACGAACCTGGAAACCAATGATAATCGCATCAGAAGCCGAAGCTAACAATACATCAGATTCTGAAATCTGACCAACACCTTTACTGATGATATTGATCTGGATCTGCTCTGTTGATAATTTCAACAATGAATCGGCTAATGCCTCGATTGAACCATCCACATCACCTTTAACAATGATGTTAAGCTCTTTAAAGTTACCGATAGCCAAACGACGACCGATCTCATCCAATGTAATGTGTTTCTGTGTACGTAATCCCTGCTCGCGTTGTAACTGCATACGTTTGTTTGCAATATCACGTGCTTCGGTTTCACTTTCTAAAGCATTAAATCTATCACCTGCTGTAGGTGCACCTTGCATACCCAAAACCTGTACCGGTTGTGATGGGCCTGCTGATTCTACCTTAGCACCACGCTCGTTGGTTAATGCTTTTACACGTCCGCTATAACTACCCGCTAAGATTGGATCTCCCACTCTTAATGTACCGGCCTGAACCAATACCGTAGTTACAATACCACGTCCTTTATCTAATGCCGACTCAATTACAGTACCTGTAGCTCTCTTATTCGGATTCGCTTTCAGCTCTAATAATTCCGCCTCTAATAATACTTTATCTAAAAGTAAATCAACATTTAAGCCGCTTTTGCTTGAGATTTCCTGTGACTGATATTTACCGCCCCAATCCTCAACCAAGATATTCATTACTGATAATTGCTCGCGTACTTTATCTGCATTTGCACCTGGCTTATCTACTTTAGTGAAAGCAAATACCAATGGTACGCCTGCAGCCTGTGCGTGGTTAATCGCCTCTTTTGTTTGAGGCATCACCGCATCATCAGCCGCGATAACAATAATGGCAATATCGGCAGCCTTAGCACCACGTGCACGCATCGCTGTAAAGGCTTCGTGACCTGGAGTGTCTAAGAAGGTTACTTTTTTACCGGTTGGTGTAGTTACCATGTAAGCACCAATGTGCTGGGTAATACCACCTGCCTCACCAGCTACCACGTTTGCTTTACGGATATAATCCAGCAATGAGGTTTTACCGTGATCGACGTGACCCATAATCGTAACAACCGGAGCTCTTTCGATTAAATCTGCCTCGTTATCTTCTTCCTCAATTACATTTTCTTCATCCTCATCTGGTTTAACGAATTGAATTTCGTAACCAAACTCATCTGCAACGATGGTTAAGGTTTCAGCATCTAAACGCTGGTTAATGGAAACGAACATACCAAGGCTCATACAGGTACCAATAATTTTGGTAACCGGTACATCCATCATGCTCGCTAACTCATTAGCCGTAACAAATTCTGTTACTTTTAATATTTTCGATTGAGATTCAAGCTCATTTGCAGCCTCTTCTGCATTCGATGCTACATCATCACGTTTCTGACGACGCAACTTAGCACGTTGTGCAAATTTACCTGATTTACCGGCACCACTTAAACGGGCAAGTGTTGCTTTGATCTGATCTTGAATTTCTTTCTCAGTAGGTTCTTCTTTAGGTCCGCTTGGTGTAGCGTTTCTATTTTGGAAACCTGGTCTGTTATTGTTGTTATTTCTATTTCCCTGGTATGGAGTTCCGCCTTGTCCCGCTGGTCTGTTACCTTGGTATGGAGTTCCACCGCCTGGTCTGTTACCTTGATAAGGTGTACGAGGTTGCCCTGGTGTACCACTTTGACCCTGACCTGCAGGATTATTTTGTCCTTGCTGGCTTTGACCGCCGTGTTGTCCTGGTTGGCCAGGTGCTCCTGGAGTTTTTTTGCGTTTACGCTTACGTTTAGCGGCTTCACTATCGCTAGATGATGCTACTGGACCGTTTCTTCTATCCGGAGTTGTAGGTAAAACAATTTTACCAATAATATTCGGACCGGTTAATTTAACGGTACGCGCTTTAATTACCTCAGGCTCGTTGCTTACCGGTTTTGCTTCAGCTGGTTTTTCTTCCACTTTAGGCTGTTCAGCTGGTTTTACAGGCTCAGGTGCTTTAGCCACTGGTGGCGCTACAACTGGTGCTGGTGCAGCAGGTGTTTCTTCCTTTTTAACCTCAACCGGTTTCTCTTCCACTTTAGGTTGTTCAACTGGTTTTACAGGCTCAGGGGCTTTAACCACCGGCTGTTCTACAACAGGTGCTGGTGCAGCAGGTGTTTCTTCTTTCTTAGCCGGGCGTGTTTTCGAGTTAAGATCGTTTAAATCGATCTTTCCTACAATTTTAACCCCTGGCAATCCAGTTTCTTCAACTTTATCTTCTGCCTTAGTTTCTTTTACCGGCTCTACTGCTGCCGCAGGGGCTGGTGTTGGCGCTGGCGTTTCTACCTTAGGGGTTTCTACAACCTTTGGTTTCTCTACCGGAGGTGTAAATGACTGAGCATTTTTAATTAAAATCTCTTCATTTTTCTCAAAATCGGTATTCTTCTTCGGCGCTTCTACTGGCTTTTCAGTCTCAGGCTCGTCACGACGTATTTTACCAATCACTATTTGTTTGGCTTCTTCTCTTACGATCTTATCTCCCTGATACTCTTTCAATAAGGCATTATACATGTCTCCCGTAAGTTTAAACATAGGGCTTTTCTCGGCAGAGAACCCCTTTTTGTTTAAAAACTCAACGGCCGTACCCATGCCTATATTAAGTTCTTTAATAGCTTTAATTAAAATGATTGGTTTGTCGTCTGACATTTAGCTCCTGTTATTGTTTTTTATTTAATACAAAAGTAGTGTTTATTTGGCAATTACACCACTTATTCAAATTCTGACTTCAAAATTTGAACCACTTCTTTAATGGTTTCCTCTTCAAGGTCGGTGCGTTTTACCAAATCTTCTACTGTAAGTGCTAATACACTCTTAGCAGTATCGCAACCGATAGCCTTTAATTCATCAATGATCCAGCTATCAATCTCATCTGAGAATTCTTCTAAATCAACATCCTCGTCGTTTTCTTCTCCGGCTTCGCGATACACATCAATTTCGTAGCCAGTTAATTTACCAGCAAGTTTAATATTGTGTCCGCCACGTCCAATTGCCAATGAAACCTGATCTGGTTTTAAGTAAACCGATGCATGTTTGGTTTCATCATCCAATTTAATAGAGGTGATTTTTGCCGGGCTTAAAGCACGGGTAATGTATAATGAAATATTATTGGTGAAATTAATCACATCAATGTTTTCGTTTTTCAATTCGCGAACGATACCGTGGATACGTGATCCTTTCATACCTACACACGCTCCAACCGGATCGATACGGTCATCGTACGATTCAACAGCAACTTTAGCACGTTCTCCTGGTTCGCGGACAATTTTCTTAACAGTAATTAAACCATCGAAAATTTCTGGAACTTCCTGTTCAAAAAGGCGTTGCAAAAATTCTGGTGCTGTTCTCGAAATGATAATTTTCGGGTTAGCGTTGATCATTTCTACTTTAGAGATTACCGCTCTTACAGAATCGCCTTTTTTGAAATAATCTGCTGGAATCTGCTCTGTTTTAGGCATTAAAAGTTCGTTACCTTCATCATCTAAAACCAAAGTTTCTTTCTTCCAAACCTGGTAAACTTCGCCTGTTACGATTTCGCCTACTCTATCTTTATATTTCTTGAAGATTTCGTCTTTCTCTAATTCCAATACTTTAGAAACCAAAGTTTGACGTGCAGCTAAAATTGCTCTGCGGCCAAAACTTTCTAAAGTAATCTGCTCGATATAATCATCACCAACTTCTAAAGTGCTATCTAACTTAGAAACTTCAGCAAGCTCAATCTCTAAATCATCATCCTCAGAAAACCCATCCTCCATTACTTTTCTTGTTCTCCAGATCTCCAAATCGCCGTTATCCGGATTCACGATAACATCACAGTTTTCGTCTGTTCCGTATTTTTTACGCAACATGCTACGAAAAACTTCTTCCAGCACACTGATCACCGTTGGGCGATCTATATTTTTGAAATCTTTAAACTCTTGAAAAGAGTCGATCAAATTAATTGTTGTAGTACTCATTTTTACTTAAATGAAATTAACACACTTGTTTCTAATATATCATTAAACGGAACATCTGTTTGAATTGTTACCGCCTTTTTCCCTTTTTCTTTAACCGATTCTTCAATCAGCAGATTATTTTCTGTAACCGCCAGCAGTTTCCCTTCTTTTTTTAATCCTTCTTTTAGCTTAATGCTTACTGTACGGCCAATATTTTTATTGTATTGACGGATTAATTTTAAAGGCTCACCAACACCCGGCGAAGAAACTTCTAAATTATAAGCCTGTTCTATTGCGTTTTCTTCTTCGAGATGAAAACCAACATGCCTGCTTATGGCCACACAATCCTGTATGCTAATACCTTCGTCGCCATCAACATGGATAATTAATTTATTGTTTGGCAACATTTTTACTTCAACCAGAAAGAGTTCTGGCCGATCTGCTATTTTTTCCTCAACGAGGGCTGCAACTCTCTTTTCTACCTGCATATTTTAACCTGATTTCATAGAAAAAGGGGACACTGTCCCCTTCTCTTTTCTTCGATTACGATGCAAATGTAGTAATTTTTTAGAAAAAATCAAACACTTGCGCTAATTATTATGCTGATTATTACCGTTTAAGTGTTTGTTGCTGCGCTTTTAAATTCTGCTTACCCTTCCCCATAATCAGATCGCCCACGGTTGCAAATTTTATTCCGACGTAACTCTCAACCAGATATTCCTTACCCTTAAGAAATGGCTGATCGGGATTAAATATGAGTGAATCGCCTAGTACCTTAACCTTGCCGGGCACTTCCAGCTCATCCTGGATACTGTCCAGATCGCCCGGTTTTAGCAAAACAGAAACCAAATTAAGTGTATCTGCGTTAGCCTGATAGGCATTTTTAACCTGTAATAGACTCGCCTCATCAATATTTTTAATTATTATTGATGAACTATCCCCAGAAAACTTAATTATTGGCCTGTTGTTTGTATTCGAACATGAAAATGTGAATAGGACAATAGCAATTACGGCCTGGTATTTAAAAAAGCATTTAAACATTTACAAAAATAAACAATTATGAGATTTATTATCGAAATCCTTTTGATGGGATTAGCCTTTTTTATCGGTGCAAGAATAGTACCTGGTGTACATGTTGATGGTTATGCAACATCCATTATTGCTGCAGTACTGGTTGCACTTGCAAACTCAACCATCGGGTTTATTTTGAGATTATTAACATTCCCTGTTAATTTTTTAACGCTCGGACTGGTATCATTTATCATTACCGTTTTAATGATTTTATTGGTTGATAACATGATGAGCTCTTTTAACACTTCAGGTTTTATCGCTGCTGCGTTTTTGGCTATAGTTGTGGCTTTAATTAAAGCAGTGTTTAGCGCTGTAGTTGGGGAGAAGGAATAGTCTTGAGTCCAGAGTCGGCAGTCTTGAGTCAATTAGACTAAGGACTACCGACTTCAGACTGAGGACTAACGGATCACTTCTCTCGAAATCACCATTTTCTGAATCTCAGAAGTTCCTTCGTAAATCTGGGTGATTTTAGCATCGCGCATTAAACGTTCTACGTGGTATTCTTTTACGAAACCGTAACCACCGTGCACTTGTACCGCTTCGATGGTTACATCCATCGCCACTTTTGAAGCAAAAAGCTTGGCCATAGAACCGGCCTGTGTGTAAGGTAAACCCTGATCTTTTAACCAGGCAGCTTTATAAACCAATAACCTGGCGGCTTCGATCTGTGTAGCCATATCGGCCAGTTTAAAAGCAATGGCCTGATGTTCAGCAATTGGTTTGCCGAATGATTTGCGCTCTTTAGCATACTGCGTGGCCAACTCGAAAGCCCCCTGAGCAATACCTAAAGCCTGGGCTGCAATACCGATCCTCCCGCCTTCTAAAGTTTTCATGGCAAACTTAAAACCGAAGCCATCTTCACCAATCCTATTTTCTTTTGGCACCTTCACATCGTTAAACATTAAAGAATGTGTATCAGATCCGCGGATGCCGAGTTTATTTTCTTTTGGTCCAACGGTAAAACCTTCCATCCCTTTCTCTACAATAAAAGCATTGATACCTTTATGCCTTAACTCTGGGTGGGTTTGTGCAATAACCAGATAGGTTGATGCAGTACCGCCATTGGTGATCCAGTTTTTTGTACCATTCAGTAGATAATAATCACCTTTATCTTCAGCGGTTGTACGTTGCGAAGTAGCATCAGATCCGGCTTCGGGTTCTGATAAACAAAATGCACCTATTTTTTCTCCAGCTGCAAGCGGCTTTAAATATTTTTCTTTTTGGGCTTCATTGCCATAGGCCTCTAATCCATAGCAAACCAAAGAGTTGTTTACCGAAACAACAACGGATGCAGAAGCATCGATTTTAGATAGCTCTTCCATCACCAAAACATAAGAAATGGCATCAAGGCCGCTACCGTTATATTTTTCGCTCACCATCATCCCCAGGAAACCAAGTTCGCCAAGTTTCTTTACCTGCTCGGCCGGAAATTTCTGATGTTCGTCTCGTTCGATTACACCAGGTTTTAATTCTTGCTGCGCGAAATCGCGGGCAGCCTGCCGAATCATTAATTGTTCTTCACTTAATTCAAAATGCATAACATTTATGTATAAAAGGTTAGTAAATCAAATGTAGCATTAATGATCGAAATTACTATGGTTGCATAGTAATTTATTTTTAATTTCATCTTATGCTGCGACGGCGTATTTAGTTCTGCTCTTCCCGGGATCATAGCGAATGGCGGGGTTACAGCGGCCCAAAGCACACGGGCTTCCATTTTCCGGAAAAAAATTCTTTTAAGATTATTGGTTTGGAAATGAGGGGTTCTGAGCGTTTGGCAGCGATGGCCCCGCTTTACGCTTTACTTCGCTGCGCTCCGTGTTCGCTTTAATCGGGTTTAGGAACAACGTGTAGTCCCAAGAGAACAAAACCGCCAATCATAAACCCGACAGCAGCAGTGGCTCTAAATTTAAACACCAGTTTACGTTATATCTTGATGTGCTTGCGTGTTTTACAGGTTTTCTTGTAACTACAAAAAAATATTTAGTTTTTTGAAAAGCAATAGCGGTAATACTTCGGTTACGATAGCCAAGATAGTTGTACTATTAAGCCAGATTTATTTGCTTGTATGATCTGCGTTAACGATGGAAGCGGCATCCTTTTTGGTTTTTTCTACCAAAAAGATATAGCGGACAGCGTGTTAAAACGCCCACAAAAAGATTATTTAGTCACCCTTTTAGTCAGGATGAGCCCCAGGCTTAAACTTCCTAAAACAAGAATCAATAAAACCTGCGAAGAATGAATAATGGTTGAGTAAGCCAAACCATCTTTAAAAGATATGCCATACAGTACCAAAGACTGCGCAACCATCCAGTGAAAAATACCAATACCGCCCTGAACAGGAGCTGCCATAGCAAAACCAGAAAATACAATTGCGGTAAATGCTGCGTTAAAATGTAATCCCGAAGTAGCTTGAATAGCAGAAAAGGCGAAATACATAGAAAGTGAGTAGAAAAGCCATATCCCTAGTGTATAGGTTAAAAATAATCCTTTTTGTTTTAACTTGCTATATGAGCCAAATCCCTGGCGCAGGCTCACAAAAATGCGCAAGAATTTTTTACTGAATTTTCGACGGAGAAAATATATTGCAACAGCAATGAGCAGCAAAATAATGATCCCCAAACCAACCAGCCACAAATAATTAATTGTACTTAATTTTTTAATAAGATTGACGTATATGGTTTGATAAAGAAAATCGGCTACCATATCATACTGAAAAATCAGCATTGCCAAACTGGTGAGGAAAAGCATCAGCACATCAAATAGCCGTTCGGTAATTACGGTACCTATAGAAGCAAACATGGGCACCTTTTCGGCTTTGTGAATAACCGAACAACGGCCAATCTCGCCGAAGCGCGGTAAAGCAAGGTTAGCCAGATAGCCGATTATTACGGCATGGTAAGCATTCCAGAAACTCACTTTGTAATGAATAGATTTGTACAGCATTTGCCAGCGCAAAGCACGTAATACATGTGCAATCCATACGGCAAATGCGGAAGTAATTACCCAAAAGTAGTTGGCGGTTTTAATTTCCTGCCAGATCTTTCCTAAATCCTGACCTCTAAAAGCTAAATATAAAACCCCTATCCCGATTAAAAACAGGATGATATATTTTAGCGCTGTTTTGAGGTCGAATATCACAAGGTTACTTTAGCAAGTGGTTATTATCATCAGGAAAAACCAATATTGGATTGTATTTTTTGGCTTCTTCTATTGGTAATGAGCCATACGACATAATGATGAGAATGTCGCCAAGCTGAGCCAAACGGGCTGTTGCACCATTTAAACAGATGGTTCCGGTACCGCGTTCGCCTTTAATCACATAAGTTTCGAAACGTGCACCATTATTATTATTTACAATCTGCACCTTTTCATTAGCGATAATGTTAGCTGCATCCATCAAATCTTCATCTATCGTAATACTGCCTACATAGTTCAATTCGGCTTGTGTTACCCTAACACGGTGTATTTTCGATTTTAATATTGTGATAACCATTCGGCAAAGTTAGTAATCAGTTTGGAGTTTTCAGTCATCAGTTTGGAGTTTCGCAAATCGGTAAATTCTGATTCTGAAAACGCACATCTTGACTTTACTTAATAATCATATTATCGATCAGCCTGGTCGAACCTACTTTTGCGGCAACCAGCGCAATCAGGTTATTTTCATGTTTTGATTTGGCTGGTTCCAGTGTATCGCCATTGGCAATGGTAAAATAATCGAGTTCAACACCATCAATACCCTGATAGAATGCTTTGGCCTTATCCACCAATTCTGTAAGTGAATATTCGTTAAAATGATCGATAACGAACTGAAGCGATTTACTCAGCACGAGCGAATGTTTGCGATCATCAGCCGATAAATGGATATTTCGGCTGCTCATAGCTAAACCATCGGCTTCGCGGATAATCGGACAGGTAATAATGGTGATGGGCAGCTTAAAATAAGCCAGCATATTCTTGATCATTAATACCTGTTGGAAATCTTTTTGTCCGAACATGGCTACATCTGGCTCAACGGCATCAAACAATTTTTTTACAATCTGCGTTACCCCTTGATAGTGGCCCTTTCTAAATTCGCCTTCCAGCAGAAATTCGGCATTACCCAAATCAATGTGCCAGGCCTCGTCGGCCCCGGCAGGATACATTTCATCTACATTAGGCATAAATACACCGTTACAACCAGCATCGGCCAACATGGCTAAATCGTGTTCGATTGGGCGTGGGTATTTCTCTAAATCTTTGGGATCTGTAAACTGCGTTGGATTTACAAATATGCTACAGATAATGATATCGGCATTTTGTTGGGCCAGTTTTATCAACGATATATGGCCATTGTGCAAGGCACCCATGGTAGGCACAAGTGCTATTTTTTTACCTGATGCTTTTAAGGGTTTTAAAAAAGCCTTAAGTGCTGCTTTGGTTTTAAATATTTCCAATTTGGACAAACTAAATTAAAGCCGTAAAGGTGTAAATTAATCTAAACGAAACCAAACAAATGCTTGCTATATTGATAAATAGTATTATTATGCTTACCTTTGCAGCTCATTATCTTTTATTTAACTTAATATTTTCTTAGAATATGGAGATGGCAAAAACGAAGCTGCTGATTGTTACACACGAGATGTCGCCTTTCCTCGAGCTTACTAAAATTTCTGAAATCACGCGCCAATTACCACAAGCAATGCAAGAAAAAGGATTTGAAATCCGCATCTTAATGCCTAAATTTGGTAACATCAACGAAAGAAGAAATCGTTTACACGAAGTAATCCGCTTATCAGGAATGAACATCATTATCGATGACAACGATAATCCTTTAATCATTAAAGTAGCCTCCATCCCAGCTGCACGCATGCAGGTTTATTTCTTAGACAATGAAGAATATTTCCAACGCAAACAAGTATTTAGAGATGCAAGCGGGAAATTCTTCGACGACAATGATGAACGCACAATTTTCTTTTGCAAAGGCGCATTGGAAACGGTTAAAAAATTAGGCTGGGCACCAGATATCGTTCACTGTCATGGCTGGATGAGTGCATTAGTTCCGGCTTATATCAAAACAACTTATAAAAATGATCCTACTTTTAAAAATTCTAAAGTAGTATATTCTGTTTATGAGGATGGCTTTACAGAGAAATTAAATGCTAATTTCGCAAATAAAGCAGTAATGGCCAACATGACTGAGGATGACACTAAAGCATTCTTACCATCTGATTGCGACAGCATGCACATTGGCGCGATAACACACTCTGATGCAGTAGTTTTAGCAGATGAAAACCTAAATGCAGCTGTGTTAAAATTTGTTAAAGATTCCAATAAACCAACATTAGCTTTTAACTTAACCGAGAATTTCGAAAACTTCTATACTTTTTATGAAGAAATTTCGAATGACGAACTGGTTTCACTTGCTTAATTAAGGTATTATTATTTTAAATATGAAATTTACAAAACAAGACTTATTAACCCTGTTGATAGGTCTTTTTCTTTTTGCATCGTGCAAAAACCCTGATGGTGTTGGTTTAGATGTAGATCCGAACGCTGCAATTACCGGAACGCTGGTGGTATCGCCGGTTAAGTCTCAACTTGTACAGGAAGACGCTGCCAATACCTACGGATTAAACCGTTATCCATTGGGATACATGGTAGACCCTACCTTTGGAAAAACCGAGGCAGCTTTAGCATTAACGGTTTACCCGGTGAGTGCAAGTTATGATTTCGGTACTGCTCCGGTGTTAGACTCTGCAGTTTTGGTATTAAAATTAGATACAACATCTACACTAACCAAATTTTATGGCGATACCACCAATTCTAAATACAGTATTGATGTTTATCAGTTAGCCAACAAGGTTACAACTTATAAAAGTTCTGATGTACAGGCAATTAACAATACGCTTTTAGGCAATTTTACAGGCAAACTGGCACCTAATACTAAAAGAAAAGTATCTGTTATCGTTCCAGGCAAGGCTGACACTTTAAAAACTGTACCTGCACAGATCAGAATTCCTTTAAACAAGGCATTTATACAAAACGCGATATTAAACCTCGGTACAGCAGGAACAGCAACAGATGCTAAGTTTATAGAATCGTTTAAAGGCCTGTACGCACAGATCAATAAAACATCTTCAACAGGTGTTGGAGGGATTGCATTCTTTAACTTTTCTGGAAGTGATTCTTACCTGCAGCTGGTTTGGAAAAAAACGAACTCATCAAGCGGCATAGACACTACAAGTGTAAATTTCCCTATTGGAAAGATGGCTACGAATGCTGCACAAACTGCAAATGTGATTTCTGGTATAGCAGCCAATATTAAACATGATTATACAGGTACACCTGTACAGGAGCAGATTACAACTCCAAATCCTTCGGCTCCATATAGTGTAACTTATTTACAGGGCCTAGCTGGCGTAAAAACCAAGTTAACGTTCCCAGGATTGGCAGGTTTTACTGGCACTTACGGGAAAGCAATTATCAATAAGGCAGAATTGGTTGTAGAGATAGGCGAGAATGCACCAGCATACCCTTTTAATGCCGCTCAACGACTTTCTTTATATCGTTGGGATATTGCACATCAACCAGCCGATATACCTGATTATACAACCTTTTCAAGCAGTGCTTCTGGTGGTGCAGCATTATTTGGTGGTTATTTCGATTCGTTAAAGAAACGTTATATCTTTATTGTAACCAGTTATGTTCAAAGCTTGATTGATAAAAACGTTGAAGATTATGGCACATTCCTAGCTCCTACATCTTATACCGACTTTCAGAGAGTACCTACAGCCACATCTGCAGAAAGGTCGATTATAGGCGCCAGCGATGCAACTGCAAATAAGATAAAACTAAATATTTATTATACTAAAATTAATTAACGGTTTAAGTGTAATCACAAAAAACTCCTGCTAGCAGAACTGGCAGGAGTTTTTTGTATCATTATTTTAAGGCTACGAAATATAAAGCGCATAAAAAAAGCTACCTCTCATCAGGTAGCTTTTTTTATGCATTTTAGCCTTTAATTAAAAGGGAAGGTCTCCATTCTCATCTGACGGACCAATCGTAAATTCATCTTCAATTTTAGCTTCAGAACTTTGATGCGTTGGTGTAGTTGGACTTTGCTCGAAATCACTCTTTCTGCCTAACATGGTAAAGTTTTCGGCCACAATTTCTGTTACATATTTTTTAACCTTTTCTTTGTCTTCAAAGGATCTTGTTCTTAATTTGCCCTCTATGTAAACCAGTTTACCCTTCTGAAGGTATTTGGAAGCAACCTCTGCTAAGCCACGCCATAACACAATATTGTGCCATTCGGTTTGTTCTACTCTTTTTCCGTCTTTGTTGTATGTTTCCGAGGTAGCTAATGGAAAACTGGCTACTGTTACGCCACCGTCTAAATGTCGCACTTCAGGGTCTTTGCCTAAATGGCCTACTAAAATAACTTTGTTAATCCCAGACATAAATATTTTTGGTTAGTTGTTTCGTTTTCTAAGTGCGCGCCGAATAAGATGGTTAGTTACTCCATTTTGTTCTTATAAAAATATTCCAGAACAAAATCATGGATTACTTTTGGCTGCGGTAACTCATCTAATTTACTTAAAGAAACCCAATTAAGTTCCTTTTGTTTATTAAAGTTAAATATATAATTTTTTAATGCAAAAAATTGTACATGGATTATTTGGTGAGTTAATATGTGCTTTTTGGCTTTTATAAATGTAAAATCGGCGTTGTTTCCGAATACAGATTTTAGCCGATCGATGAATAATGAATCGCTCCACCCGCATTCTTCTGTAGTTTCCACGCTAGGAAAATCATATAAATGCTGCCATATATCCCCTGCTTGCCTTTCCCTGATCAATACTTTTTCATCTTCAAAACAAACAAAATAATTAATATGCCGGTGTTTTTGTTCGGCTTTGCGAATTTTAACCGGTAACATATTTACCTGGCCATGGTTAAAAGCATAACACTCCTGACTAAGTGGGCAAACGCTGCAATTGGGCGATTTTGGCTTGCACTGCATGGCACCAAACTCCATAATAGCCTGGTTATATAGCGCAGGGTCTTCTTTATGGAGCAAATCATTTGCTAATGCATAAAACTCTTTTTTGCCGGCCGGGCTATTTATTGGCGTAGCTAAACCATAGAACCTAGAGAGTACCCGAAATACATTTCCATCTACCACAGCACGTGCTTCTCCGGACGAAAATGAGGAAATGGCAGCAGCTGTATATTCACCAATCCCTTTTAATTTTATGAGCTCATCATGCAGATTTGGGAAGATTCCATGATAATCTTTTACCACAATTTGGGCGGTTGCATGCATATTCCTGCCCCTCGAGTAATAACCCAGTCCTTGCCAAAGCTTCAAAACTTTGGCTTCGGTAGCACTGGCAAAATCGGCAACTGTAGGGAAATTTTCCAAAAACCTATTAAAGTATGGAAGCCCTTGTTCTACTCGTGTTTGTTGTAATATAACCTCTGATAACCAGATGGTATAAGCATCATTGGTATGCCTCCAGGGCAAATCTCTCTTGTTTATCAGGTACCAATTGATGAGTTCATTTTGAAATATCATTACCGCAAATTACGGTCTATTTATCCGATTAAAAAAAAACTTGCAATTGCCTGATAAGTCTAGTGATAAAAAAATCATCTTTTATTTCCCTATCTCATTAAAAAGCAATACTTTTGCAACCCCAAAACAGTAGTAATATTAAAACATAATATATAATAAATAATAAAATATGACTAAGGCAGATATTATTTCAGAAATATCAACAAAAACCGGAATTGAGAAGGTTGATGTACAGGAAACAGTTGAGGCATTTTTCAAGGTTATCAAAACCAGCATGATTGGCGGTGAAAATGTATACGTTAGAGGCTTCGGAAGCTTTGTTGTTAAAAAGAGAGCGCAAAAAACTGCGAGAAATATCTCAAAAAACACTGCAATAATTATCCCAGAACACTTCGTTCCTAGCTTTAAACCAGCAAAAGTATTTGTTGATAAAGTAAAAAGCAATTCAAAAAAAATTAACGTAGAAGCCTAAGTCTTATATATGAATAGCAACATGAGATCAAAACAAACCATAATTATTGGAGCGATTGTATTGCTTGTTGCATTCTTATTTACAAGAGACATTAAGGGTTTGGTTAAACCAACGGAAGAAAATGGAAAAATGCCTTCAAGTGGCCCAATGGCCGGAGCAGCTTCTCCATCAACTACATCGGTACTAAACCTCGAAACTTCGTCTACTGCTGCAAAGAATGTAATCAACAAGAATTTGGCTACAGACATTACAGCTTTAGAAAACAGCTACAAAGGCGCAAATGGCGCAGAGAAGATTGAACTTGCTAAACAACTGGCTCAGAAATGGGACGATGTTGAGCAAATTACGCCATCTGCACTGTATTTAGAAGTTGTAGCCGAAGGCGAACCATCATCAAAATCGTGGTTAGCTGCCGGTAATCAATTTATAAAAGCTTTTGAAAGCACACAAGATAGCATAGCGCAACCTGCTTTATTGCAGAAAGCCAATGTATCTTACAAAAATGCATTAGAGAAAGACTCTACAAACATTGAAGCTAAAACAGGCTTAGGTGTAACGATAGTAAATGGCTTAGGCGCACCAATGCAAGGTATTGCAATGTTGTTAGAAGTTGTTGCTAAAGAACCTAAAAATGTAAAGGCCAATATGAATTTAGGATTGTTCTCCATAAAATCAGGTCAGTTTGATAAAGCAATTCCTCGTTTCAATACAGTAATTGCCACTGCTCCGACACCTGAAGCCTATTTTTATTTAGGAACAGCTTTAGAAAATTTAGGCAGGAATAAAGAAGCAGTAAATGCTTACTTATCAAGCAAAAAATTAGCGGCTAACCCAACCTTATCTTCATTCATTGATAAGAAGGTGGCTGAACTAAAGAATAAAAATTAATTAACAGATTAATAAAAACATTTAAAACTTAAAACTATGCCAAGCGGTAAAAAAAGAAAGAGACATAAAATGGCTACCCACAAACGTAAAAAACGTTTAAGAAAAAACAGACATAAGAAAAAATAGTTTTTCTTATTTGATAAAGCCAGTTAAACCTCATAGTAAACACTATGAGGTTTAAACAATTTATATGATTTTTTTATTGTATATCTTTTTGGCTACATCACTGTTTTTTATTTACTATCCATTTGTTAATAGGCGAAAGCCTTAAATCTGTAGCTGTTGGTAAAAGAATTAATTATCAATTCGACTCCTGCCGGAGTTACCATAGCGTTGATTGAAGACAAACAACTTGTTGAGCTTCACAAAGAACAAATCAATATTAACTACGCTGTAGGCGATATTTATTTAGGCCGCATTAAAAAAATTATGCCTGGTCTGAATGCCGCTTTCGTGGATGTTGGTTATGAAAAAGATGCTTTTTTGCATTACTTTGATTTGGGCCCTCAGGTGCAATCTTTAATTAAGCTAACGAAGATCAAGCGTAATGGCTCGGTTACAGGCACATTATTAGATAATTTAAAGCTAGAAGCCGATATTAACAAGGCGGGCAAAATTTCTGATGTGCTCAGTAAAAACATGCTCCTACCTGTACAAATTGCCAAAGAGCCAATTTCTACAAAGGGACCGCGTTTAAGTTCCGACATTTCGATTGCCGGCAGGTATGTGGTACTGGTGCCATTCTCCAATACCATATCTGTATCAAAAAAAATTAAAAGTAATACCGAACGTAATCGTTTAAAAAAGATTATTGAAAGTATTAAACCTCAAAATTTTGGGGTCATTATCAGAACCGTTTCTGAAGGCAGAGGAGTTGCCGAAATGCAGAAAGATCTTTTAGATTTAATTGCTAAGTGGGAAAACTTCATTAAAAAAATGCCTTCTACCGAACCTTCAAAAAGAGTTTGGGGAGAAATGGACAGATCATCAACGTTAATCCGTGATATTCTGAATCCTGATTTTACAAACGTTTACGTGAGTACGCCAGAGCTGTACGATGATATCCGTTCTTATGTTCACGACATCTCTCCCGAAATGGAAAAGATCGTTAAACTATACAAACAGAAAGAACCTATCTTCGATCATTTTGGTGTAGAAAAGCAGATTAAAAACGCTTTCGGAAAAACAGTAAACTTACCAGGTGGTGCTTACCTTGTTGTAGAGCACACTGAAGCACTCCACGTGATAGACGTGAATAGTGGAAACCGTACTGCCAGTAAAGAAAATCAAGAAGAGAATGCTTTACAGGTAAACAAAGAGGCGGCCAAAGAAATTGCCCGTCAATTGCGCTTGCGTGATATGGGCGGTATTGTGGTAATCGATTTTATCGATATGCACAAACCAACAAACCGTAAAATGCTATTCGATTATTTGCGTGAGCTGATGTTATTGGATAGAGCCAAACACACTATTTTGCCTCCGAGCAAATTTGGTTTGGTACAGATTACCAGACAACGTGTTCGTCCGGAAATGAATATTGTTACGGTAGAAAAATGCCCGGCCTGCGATGGGACCGGAGAAATTAAAGCGAGTATCGTTTTAATGGATGATATTGAGAACAACCTTAATTATATTTTAAGAGAGCAGAATGAAAAAGGCGTAACGCTTTGCGTACACCCATACATCGAAGCTTATATTACAAAAGGCATTTTCAACCTTCAACGTCGCTGGTTCTTTAAATACGGCCAATGGATTAAAGTTAAGGCACAATCATCTTATCACTTAACCGAGTTTCACTTCATCTCCGCAAAAGATGAAGAGATTAAATTATAACTCAAAACACATTTAACAGAAAGCCTGGATTTAAAAAATCCAGGCTTTTTTGTTTAAGTGTATTTTAAACCTAAAATATTAATTAAGTGCCTCACTAAGTTGTGCTCAGATGACTTAGGTGGTCAATATTTTTGGAAAACAACTGTCCTGTGCGTTTTGGCCACTTAGTCCTGCTATCCCTCCAAGTCCTCACTCATTCTTCGCTCCGGGCTTTCCGTTCTATCAGGTTTATCAACAATGGCTCTGCATTTTATAGTGATGCTTCAAACCTCGCAGGTTTTCAAAACTTGCGAGGTTTAACGTAAACGCGATTCGGGCAAACGATTAATTGTTCAAAAAAATAAAAACACTTTCAATCCTGAAAGGTTAAATTCGTAATCTAAAACTTTAATCAATTGGCAAAATCAAAAAGTGCATTTTTCTGTCAGAGCTGTGGCTACGAATCGGCAAAATGGCTGGGTAAATGTCCGTCATGTAACCAATGGAATACCTTTGTAGAAGAAATTGTGGAAAAAAGCTCCGCTTCTGTTCCAACCTGGAAAAGCGATACTACTAGCCGCAAATTAAGCAAACCAAGCAAGGTTGATGAAATACAATCATCAACAGAACGTAGAATATTAACTGGTGATAAAGAATTGGACCGCGTTTTAGGTGGTGGATTGGTAGAAGGATCGCTAGTGCTCATCGGCGGTGAACCGGGTATCGGAAAATCGACCTTGATGTTGCAACTGGCCTTAAATTTAAAGGGCAAAAAACTGCTCTATATCTCCGGTGAAGAAAGCGAGCAGCAGATTAAAATGCGGGCAGAAAGGATTCAGGAAAGCCCCTCATCCAACTGTTACATTTTAACAGAAACTTCTACACAGAATATATTTAAACAGATCGAAATTCTCGAACCAGAAATTTTAGTTGTAGATTCTATCCAGACTTTGCACTCCGCTCATATCGATTCAACACCAGGTAGCGTATCGCAGGTAAGGGAATGTACTGCCGAATTATTGCGTTTTGCAAAAGAAACCGGTGTACCTGTTTTCCTTATCGGCCACATCACCAAAGATGGTGCTATTGCAGGGCCTAAAATACTCGAGCACATGGTTGATACGGTTTTGCAGTTCGAAGGCGACAGGCACCACGTTTATCGCATCTTAAGATCAATCAAAAACAGATTTGGCGCAGCAGCAGAACTCGGGATCTATGAAATGCAAGGCAGCGGTTTAAGAGAGGTTTCCAATCCTTCGGAGATTTTGTTATCGCAGCGAGACGAAGAGCTAAGCGGAATCGCCATAGCCGCAACCTTAGAAGGTGCCAGGCCGATGTTGATTGAAACACAGGCCTTAGTGAGTTCGGCAGCATATGGAACTCCTCAACGCTCAGCAACAGGTTTCGATACCAAAAGGATGAATATGCTCTTAGCTGTTTTAGAAAAACGCTGTGGCTTTAGGTTAAGTACACAAGATGTTTTCTTAAATATCGCTGGCGGAATTAGAGTAGAAGACCCTGCAATTGACCTTGCTGTATTAATTGCCATTATATCATCGCATCAGGATATCGCTGTTTCTTCAAAAAACTGTTTCGCCGCAGAAGTAGGCCTATCAGGAGAAATTAGGGCGGTAAACAGAATCGAACAGCGTATTGCCGAAGCAGATAAATTGGGTTTTGAAACAATTTACATCTCTAAATACAACTTGAAAGGAATTGATACAAACAAATACAACCTTGAGATTAAAGCAGTAAGTAAAATAGAAGAAGTATTCAGTCTTGTTTTTGGATAGATAAAAGGTGGGGAAACAACTCAACAAATTTCCACAGAAAGAAGATAATATTCTACATTCCTATAACATCGTTGAATATTAATAAATCGACAAAAAAAACAACAACTACCTGGATACAAAGAAATTAGCTACAACCAAAACAAAAATCAAACTTTTGGATTCTGGTTTGCCTATAATAATTTAAATGTACATCATAAAATGTGATTTGCAATTATAGGGATGATTTTCCCCGTTAATGGATGTTAGCGGGGATTTTTTGTTTTCATTATTAATGAAAAATTTTAAATAACTTTGATTAGATCATTAACCGGATAATTATAAAATCATGAAAAAAATCATTCTAAGCTTGGGCTTTTGCCTATTTACAGCATTTTCATTTGCTCAAAGCGCATATACTGGTCAAAAATTTGGAGAAGAAGTTAAACCAGGAGATGTAAAACCAGCTGCAAAAATGGAAGCTGCCATGGGGGATAAAAAAATTGCCGATATGAAAATCGAAGGCAAGGTGGTAGATGTGTGTAAAAAAAAGGGCTGCTGGATGACTTTAGAAATGCCTAATGGCGATCCAATGCGGGTAACTTTTAAAGATTATGCATTCTTTATGCCGATGGATATTGTTGGCAAAAAAGTAGTTTTGGATGGATTGGCAAAGAAACAAACCATCTCGGTAGAAACGTTACGCCACTATGCAGAAGATGCTAAAAAATCTCCTGAAGAAGTAGCCAAAATTACCGATCCTAAAAAAGAATTGGCTTTTGAAGCTAAGGGCGTGGTGATTTTAGATAAATAAAAGAAAGTCCGGGGTCCGCGAAGACCGAAGTTAGCGGCGGCAAGTCTAAAGAGCTAAATTTTGCTAAAATAATTACAAATAACAATATACTATATGAAAGTCGTCATCTCGACTGAAGCGTAGTCCCGACATTAAGTCGGGAGAGAGATCTATAATAGATTAGCTCCGCTGAGCTTCTCGACTGCGTTACACTCCGCTCGAAATGACGATATTATAAATAAGAAACCCCGGTGCATATGCTGCATCGGGGTTTACTTTAAATGGTTTCCGAATTATAAAACCCAGTTCCAACCAAATTCGTCAGGTGCTAAACCGTAACGGATATCGTTTAATTTTTTAGCAATGCCATTAGAAATATGTCTTGTAGATGGATCGGTCAATTTATAGATCTGACCATTATAGCCCATTTCGCCTACATGTGTTACTGTAGCTGCAGTTCCTGCGGCAAAAGCCTCTGTTAAGCTTCCGTTTTCAATTCCTTCGATCACTTCTTTAACAGAAACCCTACGTTCCTCAACTTCTACTCCGGCATCTTTAGCCAGTTTAATAATAGTATCACGCGTTACACCATCCAAAACCGTACTGCGTACTGACGGTGTAACCAATTTGCCATTAATTACAAAAAGTAAGTTGGCAGTTCCAGCTTCTTCAATAAACTCATGCGTTACCGAATCTGTCCAGATCAATTGATCGTAACCTTCTTTTTTTGCTTGCTCGAAAGGATATAATGAACGTGCGTAATTCCCAGCAGTTTTGGCAAAGCCCACACCGCCTTCGTCTGCACGAGTAAATTCAGTTTCGATTTTAACCTTTAATGCACTGCTGTAATATGGGCCAGTTGGGGTGGTTAATAAAGCAAATTTATAGGTATCAGATGCCTTAACCCCCAAATAAGGATCCATTGCAAACATTACCGGACGGATATATAAAGCGTAATCTTCTTGATTAGGCACCCATTTCTCATCAACATTGATTAATGCGGCCAAACCCTGCATAAAAATTTCTTCAGGAATACCTGGCATCGACATTCTGGCGGCTGATTTGTTAAAACGTTCGAAGTTTTTATCAGCACGGAAAACACTAATTTTACCATCTGGCTGGCGGTAAGCCTTTAATCCTTCGAAAATCGCCTGTCCATAATGAAGTGCAGAAATTGCCGGGCTCATCGGAATTGGGCCATAAGGAAGAATCTGTAAATTTTTCCATTCGCCATCTTCGTAGTCGGCAGTAAACATGTGATCGGTAAAAACCTTACCGAACGGTAATTGCGAAAAATCAGTAACAGCCAAACGTGTTTGCGCTGCCTTGGTGATTTTTATATCTAATGTCTCGGTCATTGTATTTGAATTTTGAATGGGTGAATGATCGAATGATTGAGTGTTTTACCGCTCATTCTCTTATTCAATAATTCACTCATCCTATCATTAATTATTTCGCGCAAATTAAGAAAAAACAGGCTTTTTTAATAGCTTTTTGTAATATTAATCTTTGTTTTTGAGTGTTTTAAGTACACTAAGCACCCAGCCTTTACCCCACTCTTCCATTTGCTCACCGGTCCATAAGAACGGATAAAAGATTCTCTTCTGAAAACGCGGAGGCAGATATTTTTGCCAGTTGGTTCCACCTGTTGCTGCAATATCAACCGGATCTTTCTCCAAATAACGTACGGCCGATTTGTAGTGCGATAAAGGCCATTCTACATTTACATACAAATCTAACTTACGCAACTCTTCTGCAAGGGCAGAAACATCGGCTCCATTCGCTTGCAATTGATGGTATAAAGCTGAAAAATTGGTTAAAGTGCGATCTTTGGCCAGTTGTAGAAACTGAGCAGCATACTTTTTAATAAATTGCTTTAAGGTTAAAGTTTGCTTACCCGAAGACAGTTCGGTTGCGCCGAATTTCCAGTAAATATTTTCGAATTGTTCTTCTATTGTTGCAGTACTTAGTTCTTCGCGTTTGCTTTTATCTACCAATTGGATAAAATCTGTAGCACAGATCTCGATCATCCGGTACTGGCCAGATTGGAATCCACTGGCAGGCAATAACGACATGCGGAATTTCAGGAACTGCTCTTTCTCCATACCATCAACCATCACCTCGAAAGAAGTGGTTAAGGCATTGAAATAAGCGTTAATCCGTTTTACGCGTGCAGTAAAAAATTCGGCGGTTAAATTTTCATGTTCAGCAATCTGCCTGCATTCGTGAAGTGCAAGCTTAAAATAAAGTTCCGTGATTTGATGGTACATGATGAAAATCTCTTCATCCGGAATTGGTGTTTTAGGATTCTGTAGGCTCAGTAAAGTATCCAAATGGATGTAGTCCCAATAGGTTAAGAAATCGGCATATAAAAGCCCATCGAGGTACGATGCCATATCTTGCCCCATTGCCGTATACTTTTCTTGCAGTTGATGTAATTTGTCTTTTATTTCGGGTGTGAAATCCATGGTTTAAAGTTAGCTGCACAAAGGTGATAAAGATTTTGCAACAAATAACTAAATTTTATACATTTGGGACAATGGCGATGGAGTACCGCCAAAACCGCCCAAACAGGCTGATGACTCCTACGATTTTTATTTAAAATTGAATTCAAATGCCTGTTAAAAAACTAACAGAAGGATTTCTTCTGTCTATTAAACACTTTATTAAACTCGACTTCGGATTACTCTTAATTAGCACATTAAAGTGGCTATTGATTTCTGCAATATTGGGTGGGATTATAGGCTCTGCCTCTGCCCTGTTTTTAGAAACTTTAAACTGGGCAACCAATTACCGTGAACAACACCTCTGGATTATCGCCTTTTTACCAATTGCCGGTATACTCATTGGCCTGGCTTATCATTATTGGGGTGCAGCCGTTGTAAAGGGCAACAACCTCTTGATTGAGGAATTACAATCGCCCAAAAATGTGATTCCGTTGGTCATGGCACCACTCATTTTTGCAGGCACGATTATTACCCATTTATTTGGCGGCTCGGCTGGAAGAGAGGGTACAGCTGTCCAAATTGGAGGGGCCTTTGCCGACCAGTTTACGAAACTCTTTAAACTTAAAGCCAGAGATCGAAAAGTGATTCTCATCTGCGGGATCAGTGCTGGCTTTGCCTCTGTTTTCGGGACACCATTGGCAGGCGCAGTATTCGGATTGGAGGTTTTCGTTATTGGAAGTTTAACATACAGTTCAATCCTTCCTTCATTTATTACCGCAATTATTGCCGATTATGCCTGCAAGGCCTGGGGTGTTGGGCATACCCATTATTCCATTTCTGTGATACCGGAAATGAATTCGATCAATTTATTGTTATCCTTAGGTGCCGGAATATTATTTGGACTGGTGGCGAGATCTTTTTCAGCCTTAAACCATGGCTTATCAAGTCTTTTCAGTAAAATCAAATATCCACCGTTAAGGCCATTTATTGGTGGACTAGTTTTGATTGGCATTATTTACCTGATCGGGAATACACGATATATCGGCTTGGGCATTCCGGTTATTTCAGAATCCTTTGTTCAACAAGAAGCTTATTATACATTTGCGATCAAATTATTTTTAACAGCATTTACCCTGAGTGCAGGGTTTAAGGGCGGCGAAGTTACCCCCCTTTTCTTTATTGGGGCCACACTGGGTAGTTTTTTGAGTTTCTTTATCCCCTTACCTCTTGGATTGTTAGCAGGAATGGGCTTTGTGGCTGTTTTTGCAGGGGCGGCGAACACCCCTTTGGCTTGTATTTTTATGGGTATAGAGCTATTTGGTACCTCATCGGGAATTTATATCGCCTTAGCCTGCATTGCTGCTTACTTATTTTCAGGCCATACAGGAATTTATCGGTCGCAAACGATAGGTACACCTAAGCATTTGTTGTTGAAGAGGCATCAGTTTTTGAGGTAGCGAAGCGTATGTGGCGCTAGGCGTACAGAGAAATCGTTATTGTCATTCTGAACGCAGTGAAGAATCTATCACCACCAAAGCACTAAAAAGGCAGTACTTTATGAGGGCAAATATAAGAAAGCACAGAGATTCTTCGTTGCACTCAGAATGACAGCATGAAGTTAATACAGCACCCTAAACTTTATAGTATGTTCGATCTTTTTAAGTGATTTAAACAATTGTTTATCATACTGCGCATTGATGTCGGTAATGGCATAGCCAATCTCAGGATTGGTCATTAAAAACTGGCTCACAATGTTGATGTCGTGCTTGGCAAAAACAGTGTTGATTTTCGCCATAATACCAGGAACGTTTTTGTGGATGTGAATTAAGCGATGCGATTTCTCAATTTTTGGCAATTGTAAGTTAGGAAAATTGCTGCTCAGATAAGTTGCTCCCGTATTCATAAAATCGGCAACCCGTTTCGGGATAAAATCGATATTACGTGGATTATTTTTAGGGTCATCGAAAACAACAATACCTTGTTTGGTACATAAATCGAGGTCTATTTTGTTTTTTGCATTACCTAAATAACCTATAGTTTTTAGCTTAGCCGCGTTTTTTAACTGTTCTTTGTTTATTTTTTCGCCATCAGCTAAAAGAATAATTCCCACATCCTTTACATATTTATCTTCAAAAGAAGTCTTATGCCTAATTGATAAACCATCGTTTTTAAGGATAGAAATCGTTAAGGGATCAACTTCACCAATTACCAGGCAAAGGATTCTGTTTTTAGGATAAGAAATTGCACGCGGCAGATCGTTTACGTACAAAAACTCGTCGAAACTTGGTGTTACATGGTCAGCTTTCGAAACAATACTTTCGCGGGCTATATTCTCCGTAAATGCAAAAAATTTATTGATGATACCGCTTTCGCGCAACTGGAAATCAGAATACCCATCGCCAATACCGAATAGTTCGCCTTCGAGCTTTAAATGCTGAAGTAATTTTACTTTGCCACCCTCTTCACTTAAAGGATTGGTATGATCGTAATCTATAATTTTACCATCACCAGTGGTTACAAAGGTATTGGCATAAATGTTTTCCTTTTTAATGTGGTATTGGCTCACTACGGGGGTAATAAATTCTTTAAACCCGCCAGAAACAATCAGCACCTCATCGGCATGTTTCTTAAAAAACTCGGCATTACGCGAAAAAGAGGTAGATACTTTCTTTTTCAAATGTTTGATGAGTTGTTTTAAATGATCTTCGTTAGCTTCAAGAAGCTTAACACGTTGTGCTAAACTTTCGGAGAAGGAAAGTTTTCCCTCCATTGCAAAATTGGTGTAATCTTCAATTTTTTGAAAAATCGCCTCTTTATCAGGGTGGTTCTTTAGCGAAATTCGGGCAAGTTCATCAAGTGCTTCTACCTGTGTAAAGGTACTATCAAAATCGATGATGTAATAGGCTTTCTGTTTGGGCATTATCTTAAATGTTGGGTAATTTCTTTTATGCTTTCGGCAACTGGTTTAAAGGTAATACCTGTTTCCGTTTTTATTTTATTGTTATTGTAATAACTTAAGGTTAAACTGCTCTTTGCAGCATCTTTAGTGATGGAAGGCTGTTTACCAGTGAATAGGGATGCAAATTTTAAGGCCCTCCAGGCTATTCCGAGCATCCATGATTTTGCCTCTCTTTTTGGTGCTTTAACGCCAAAACCCTGTGCAATTTCGCTGAACAGATCTTTATAATGATAATCATTGGCAGAAATGATATACCGTTCTCCCGAAATTTCCGCATCCATTAACAAGATCATTGCTTTAACTACATCTTCAACATCAACAAAACCCGAAGCTCCATCGGTGTAAAAGGGAAAACCATCTTTTACCAGTTTAAAAATTGCTCCACTCCCCTCAAAACCCGCATTTTTACCGATAATTACCGATGGGTTGACAATAATAGCGTCTAATCCTTCGGTAATGCCCCGCCAAACTTCCATCTCACCCTCGTATTTCGATAAACCGTAGGCGTGTGCTCTAGCATCATATTCCCAAAAGTCTTTTTCAGTAATTTTATTGCCCTTTTTAGCATTTCCTAATGCAGCAACTGAGCTTACGTGCAATAAACGGCAATTGTTTTCGGCACAAAGATTTACAATGTTCGAGGTTCCTTCTATGTTTACATGAAAAAGCTGCTTTTTATCTTTTGGATTGAAGGATACAAAAGCTGCGCAATGGTAAACTTTGGTAATCCCGATAAAGGCATCTTCCAGTACAGAAGGCTCGTTTATATCAGCCTCATACCATTCGATGAGTGGGATATTTTGAATTAGCAAAGGGATTTTAGATTTCTCCCGCCTCAAGGCCCGAACAGCTAACCCCTTGTCGGTTAACTGTTTAATTAATTCAGATCCTAAAAATCCAGTTCCTCCGGTTACCAGTATCATTTTATTTTTTTCGAGCTATATGTGGAAATACGCATTCAAAAATAGATATTTGAGCCGAGAGTTTTAAATATATGTCATTAACGGATTTCTTTTCCCCTATAAACCCCGATAGTTTTACACCCAAGCAAGGATTTTTTACAAGCCAGCTGGGGTTAAAAGTGCAGATTTACACCGAATCGTTCCCCGATTTTGAGGAGCACACCTACGATCTGGCAATTTTTGGGGTACTTGATGGAAGAGGCGCAGTTAACAACGAAGGCTCTGCCCTGGCACCCGATTATTTTAGAGAGAAATTTTATAAACTCAACGAAGGTGCTTTTAATAGCAGGATTGTCGATTTAGGCAATATTAAACACGGTGCAACCATTGCCGATACCTACATTGCCATCAAGATGGTGGTTTCGGAACTGATTAAAAAAGACATTATCCCGATCATTATTGGTGGCGGACAAGACTTAACCTATGGCCAATACCTGGGTTATGAAGATTTAGAGCAAAAAGTAGATCTGGTGGTTATTGATAACCAATTTGACATTGGCGATGACGACAATGAGGGAATTGCTACCCGGTCGGACTGTTACCTGAATAAAATTTTCCTGCATCAGCCCAATTACCTTTTCAATTTTAGCAATGTGGGTTATCAAACTTATTTTGTAAATCAAGAAAGTTTGAGCGTGATGGATAAATTATATTTTGATGTACACCGCTTGGGTGAATTTGCTCAGGACATTACCTTAACAGAGCCCATTATCCGCAATGCAAACATGATTAGCTTTGACATGGGCGCTATCCGTTCTGCAGATGCCGCAGCAAATGCGAATACCACGCCAAATGGTTTTGATGGCGAAGAAGCCTGTCGTATTGCCCGTTATGCTGGCATGAATGATAAGTTAACCTCAATTGGTTTTTACGAGTTTAATCCGGCCTACGATAACAACGGGCAAACTGCCTTTTTGCTTGCTCAAATGGTGTGGTATTTTGTTGATGGATTTTATGCCCGAAAAAAGGATTTTCCGCTTACACCGAAATCACAGTTTATGATCTATCGAACCAGTTTAAAAGACGGTTCGGGAGAAATGATGTTTGTGAAAAGCAAAAAATCAGACCGCTGGTGGATGCAGGTTCCTTACCCTTCGGGGCAATCTAAAAACGAGCGTTACCATCTGGTGCCTTGCAGATATGATGATTACCAGACTGCTGTTAATGGCGAAATGCCCGATTTATGGTGGAGAACCTACCAAAAACTGAACTAAAAGCTATCCCTGAAACAGTCCATCATAATTTTACACAGCTATTTACGTTTTAGCGGTACAGATTTCTATATTTGGACAGGATTAAACTAATCTCATGAAACCATCATGATTTTCAAAATCAAAGTAAAATCAAAAAATCATGATAGCTTCATCACCAATAAAAAATATTATACAGATGAAAAAAATATTATTATCTGCAATGGCGCTATTGCCTCTTGCAGCATTGGCACAAAAGCCATTTACTGTTACAGGTTATATTAAGGGCCTGAAAGATGGCGATAAGATATACTTGATTTACCGTGCAGATGATAAATCAGTAACAGATTCAGTAACTGTTGACAAAGGTACTTTTATATTTAGAGGTACTTTAGCGGATCCAGCTGCCGGAAACCTATTTCTTAACAAAAACCCCTACGTTAACCGTCCGGCAAAAGGCGAGGTACTTGATTATACCTCCCTTTTTCTTGAATCTGCTGACATCAAGATAATCGGTACCGATTCGATCAAAACTGCAGCTATTACTGGTTCAGTAATTAATGATGACAATAAAAAATTAAAAGCATTAACCAAGCCTGTTGATGATGAAATTAACTCGATAAACAGCGAATATGCTAAGCTAACTCCTGAGCAGCAAAAAGACCCTAAATTAAGGGAAGCAGCCATGAAGCGTTACAATAAAGCTACCGAAGCCTTAACCCCAATCTTATTAACTTACGCTGGCAACAACCCTAAATCGTATATCAGCTTAACAGCGCTTAGCCAATTGGCTTCAGATCCTGATCAGGCAACAGCAGCAGAAAAAGCTTTTGTCGCATTATCGCCAGAATTGAAGGCAACTACGACAGGTAAAAAAATTGCTCAAATATTCGATGCGGGAAGAAAAACCGCTGTAGGAGCTATGGCTATGGACTTTACGCAAGTTGATACTGCAGGTAAACCTGTTAAATTATCTGATTTTAAAGGTAAATATGTACTGGTAGATTTTTGGGCTTCATGGTGTGGCCCATGCCGCCAGGAAAACCCAAATGTAGTAGTGGCTTACAACAAATTTAAAGATAAAGGCTTTACTGTTTTGGGTGTTTCTTTAGATGGAGGAAATACCAGAACGACTAAAGCAGCATGGCAGAAGGCCATTGAGGCTGATAAGTTAACCTGGACACATGTATCAGATTTAAAAGGCTGGAGCAATGAAGTGGCTCAAATGTATGGCATTCAATCCATTCCGGCTAATTTCTTGATTGATCCAACGGGTAAAATTATTGCTAAAGGATTAAGAGAACAAGCGTTACAAGATAAACTTCAAGAATTACTGGGAAGTAAATCAAAATAAAAAAAGCATTCAAAACAAAGAAAGCCCCAATTTATTTGGGGCTTTCTTTGTTTACACGAAAACGTATTATGCAGATTTTAAGAAATCCAATACGTTAATGAAATAATTTTCAAGTCCTTCGTAAGGGTATTCTCCCGGAATCCACGATGCAAATTTCCAGTATTCCCAATCTGCATTTGCGATTATCGGTGGGATTAAAAGAAAATATTGTTCTTCAGTTAAGCCACCAATTACAATACTTCGAGCTAGTTTAATGGCCACCTCTAGCAATTCTATATGCTCAGTCCAGATTTCGATGAGCTGTGGGTCAACATCTTTTAGAAATGCCACATCGCTTATTTTGGAGAACGACGGATCAACGTTTTCATTTGGCGTAGTAAACCCATTGGTAATCAACAGAAATTCTTTATAATCCGTCGGAAGCGTTATCGCCAGTCTTGTTTCAGCTTCTTGTATTTCGGCTGAAGTAGCAGGTTGATTCCCCAGCCACCTTGTTTCGATCTGTTCGGTTGTAAAACTAAACTCTCCTTGTTTAATTGCGATTTCGGAGATCTTCTTGAGTACTTTTTTCAACTTATGTTCTTTTAAATTAAGTCAAAACCAATATCTTCTCTGAAATATTTCCCGTCGAAATAAATTCTGCCAGCATCAGCTGTTGCTGATTGTAGAGCAGTAAACAAATCTTTTTGCAAACTGGTAATCGCAATTACCCTTCCTCCATTTGTTTTCACCACATCATTTTCTAACAATGTTCCGGCATGGAATGCGTTAGAATGACGTAGATTTTCAATTCCGGTAATGGCTTTACCCTTCAGGTAATCGCCTGGATAACCACCTGCCACAATCATTACAGTAGCAGCTGTTTGCTCAGAAATAACCAAACTCACCTGGTTTAATTGTTTGTTGGCAGTAGCTAAAAACAACTCTACCAAATCGTTTTCAACTCTAGGGATCACACTCTCTGTTTCAGGATCGCCCATACGTGCATTGTACTCAATTACAAATGGCTCTTCTCCCACTTTTATCAGTCCGAAGAAGATGAAACCTGTATAATCGATATTATCTTTCTTTAAACCCTCAACTGTTGGCTTAATAATCCGTTCTTCTACTTTAGCCAAAAATTCTGGTGTGGCAAAAGGAACCGGCGAAACTGAGCCCATACCACCAGTATTTAAACCGGTATCGCCCTGACCAATCCGTTTGTAATCTTTAGCTGAAGGCAGTGTGATATAATTTTCACCATCGGTTAAAATAAATACCGAAAGTTCTATCCCGCTTAAAAATTCTTCGATTACAACCGTTGCCCCGGCTGCACCAAATTTGCCGCCAAGCATCAGTTTTAATTCTTCCTGAGCCTCGATGGTTTCGGTACAGATTAACACGCCTTTACCTGCTGCCAAACCATCAGCCTTTAAAACAACCGGCAATGCATGGTTTTGCAGATAAGCCAAGCCATCTTCTAAAGTTTCGGGTGTGAAAGATTTTGAGGCCGCAGTAGGAATACCATGGCGTTCCATAAACTGTTTAGAAAAATCTTTACTCCCTTCTAAAATAGCTCCTTCTTTTTTAGGCCCGATAACCGGAATGTGCGCAATGGCTTTGTCGGCTAGGAAAAAATCGTGAATACCATTTACCAAAGGTTCTTCCGGACCTACTACAACGAGTTCAATGTTTTCGGTAAGCACTACTTTTTTAATAGCATCAAAATCGTTTACATTAATGTTGATGTTTGTGCCATAAGCTCCTGTACCACCGTTACCTGGAGCAATAATTAGTTTATCGCAGTGCGAAGACTGGCTCATTTTCCAAGCGAATGTGCTTTCTCTGCCGCCTGAGCCTAAAAGTAAGATATTCATATCGGCAAAGATAATATTTTAGTAACAAGTAGCGAGTATCAAGTAATAAGACTTGTCATCAAATACTAGCTGCCTTTAGCGCTTCGTGTCATTTGTTCGAGCATGTCCCACATTTCGTTCGGGATTGCTTCCAGACCATTCATCTGGCCTGCTCCCTGCAGCCATTCGCCGCCATCAATGGTAATTACTTCGCCATTAATGTATCCGGAGAAATCGCTAACCAGAAATGCAGCTAAATTAGCAAGTTCCTGATGATCGCCAACCCTTTTCAGCGGTACACGGTTTTTGAAATCGAATTTTTTGGCTAAATCGCCGGGCAATAAACGCTCCCATGCACCTTTGGTTGGGAACGGACCAGGGGCAATCGCATTGGTACGGATACCATATTTACCCCACTCTACGGCCAAAGATCTTGTTAGTGCCAAAACACCGCCTTTTGCGCAGGCCGATGGCACAACATAGGCTGAGCCTGTAAAAGCGTAAGTGGTAATTATATTTAGAACTGTTGCTGCTTGTTTTTCCTTAATCCAATGTTTACCAAAGGTAAGTGTACAGTTAACCGTTCCTTTTAAAACGATATCGATAATGGATGAAAATGCATTGGCTGATAACCGTTCGGTTGGAGAGATGAAATTACCCGCAGCATTGTTCAATAGTACATCAACTGAACCAAATTTTTCTAAAGTTTTGGCCAATACGTTTTCTACCTGTGTTACTTCTCTAACATCACAGGCAACTGCCAATACTTTGCCGCCTGTTTTTTCTTCCATTTCATCGGCAGTTTTTTGCAGTACATCCTGTTTTCTGCTTGTGATTACGAGGTTGGCGCCTAATTTCAAGAAATATACACCCATTGCTTTCCCTAACCCCGTTCCACCACCTGTAATTACAATGGTTTTTCCTTTTAAAGCGTCTTCTCTGAGCATTGGTGCATTATAACTGAACATAGTATATTGGTTAATTGGTTAAAGCTAAAAATGGTTAACTGTTGAAACTGGTTAATCGGTTAATTGTTTTTAACCTGGTTAACGGTGCTGTAGTAATTGCTCAGTTGTTTGAACCGAGTAATCGACTCCAAACGCCCTGCTCCGAACTCCAAACTTACTTTCGCTGCAGGTTAGCTAAAATTGTTTTTAAAATATGGCGTGTTGCCGGCGACCACCATTGTGCTAACATTTTTTCTAAAGTAGCCGACTGATCTGCAGTTACGGCAGCAATTAATTCCTCGCGGATATTTAACTTGCTTTGCGACCAGGTATTACTTTCGAGTTCCATGTATTTCTTAATCTTACGCTCGGCAGCCGTTAACAAACTTTCATTTTTCACCAATTCATCAACCAACCCGACTTTTAAAGCTTCCTCGGGGCTGTAAAGTTTACCTGAAAGCAAACTACGACTGGCTTCTGCCTTACCTAACCAAAACGCATACAATTGAAAAATACTATTTGGCACAATAATACCTACCGGCACCTCATTTAGTCCAATTATATATTGTCCTTCTGCCATTACCCGATAATCGCAGGCTAGTGCCATTACGCATCCGCCGGCCGGGCTATGGCCACTAATTGCGGCTACCATCGGTTTTTTAAATGAGACCATACTGGCTGTAAAACCCAAAAACAACTGCCAGAAAGATTTAGCCTCTTCTTCGTTATAGTTATAAAGTTCTACCAAATCCAATCCAGCAGAAAAGAAAGGTGCTGTACCGGTTAAAATTACACCGCCAATGTTATCATCGGCGGTAATATTTTTAAGCATATCGTCAAGCTCGGTAATCAACTCGCGGTTTAAGGCATTCGATTTCCCTCTATCTAACGTAATGGTTGCCAGGCGATCTTTAACACTTACTTTTATTGTATTCATATTTTAAATAGTATCAAGATTTAAGAATCTAGTATCAAGATAAATATACCGCAGCATAAACTATGCATGCATACTAATTCAAATTTATCTATTTTTCTCTATTTAACATCATAAGTGTAAACTTTTCTTGCCAAATGCCCTATAGCGTCTATTCCTTCTATTACTACACGGTAGGTACCAGGTTCGTCTGCATTATAAAATTCGAATTGTGCTTTCCCATCTTTATCTGTAACAACCTGTGGATTCCAATAAATAGTTGTTCTGAAATCAGTCCTGCTGCTTGAGCTCGTTGCATCATATTTTGGTGAATAAAACTCTCTTGAAATCGTAAATCCTTTTGGATTAAAGGTTACAATTCCCGGTGCATAACGATCGGTACTTCTTCCCCCATCACCACGTTTAGTAGTAATAATAATTACGCCTCCTCCTCCTCTCGAACCATAAATGGCTGTATTACCGATACTTTTTAAAAGCTCAATAGATTCTACATCATTAGGAGTAACATTATCCAGAAAATCAGCTTCCATCTGCATGCCATCAACAATAATCTGTATAGGCGTATCCTGACTGCGCATAAGGTAAGGTATATTACCTCTAAATATCACTCCTGGTAGCCGCCCTTGCAAACATTGAGAAAGGGTAACACAGGTAGAGAGCTGATCGGCTGTCATCACGAAATCCGCTCTTCCTGCACCATTCAGGTTGGATGAATTCTTCGCAGGGTTTTTCTTTTCAGTAATGGTTACTTCTTCTAGTTTAATGGTCCGCTCAAGCAAACCTAAACGGGTCATCTCATTAAAATAGTTATCGCTTTCTTTAATATACTTCATCAAAGTATTATTCACATTGATATCGATATCGGCTCCATTTTTATTCTTGGTTACAATCTGCCCGGGAACGATATCAAGATTAATATCCACAAACTTCCTTTCTGTTTTAGTTCTGGCCTGAACAACAAATTTTGTACTATCGCCAAAACTTAAATTATCGAAAACAAATTTTCCTTCGGCATTGGTTACCGTATCCAAAATGTACATCGTTCCTTTTGTAGCCATTAGCATTACTTTACCACCAGGTACAGGCTTATTGCCTTTCATTACCGTTCCACTAATGGTAATAGACTGCTCGGGTTTATAGGTAATACTCGGACCAACACCATTGATAATATTTTTCCAAAGAAATCTTCTCCAGCCCTGGGTAAGCATTAAGTTATCGAGTTCTTTTTGTGTTTGAAGATCGTCCTTTAAAAAATAATGGTTGGGTTTCTCTACATAGCCACTCAAATCAGAGGTAAGTAACAACGAGGTGAGGATATTAGACTCATTATTTTCATCAGGTGTTACTTTTGCCGTATTGGTTACAGCAACAGAAAAACTACCTAAAACGGGCTTGCTATCACTAGCAGCATCAAAAGTAAAGGCTGCTTTTCCTCTTTTTGAACCAGAAACTCCTGATGAATTGATCGATACGTCAATTAGTTCGGCCTTGTTATTAATAAAGACCAACCGCTCTGCCAAAGGTTGATTGCTGCTTGAAAATAAAGTAAACTGCACAATACCAGTTGGCAGGTTCTTTTTTGGAATATTGGCCACTAATACCTGTTTATCCATTTTAGCTTTCGAACCATAATATACGTTGCCACCATGTTGCGCCACAACTTTTAGTTCATCGCCATTCACAAGATCGGCACTGGCCATAATTTTAACCACCACTTTACCTGTGTCTAAAGCATTTACAGAAAGTGCATAACCACTTTTAACGGCCACAGGTAATTTAAACGTTTTCTCTGATCCATCCTTAAACTTAACCTTTGCCGAATATGACTTACCTGCCTGATTATTGAACACAAAGTTACCCATACCTAAATAATTGGTGGCAAAACTGGTTACTTCATTTCCTCCTTCGTCTACTATAGTTCCTTCTACATCTTCACCGCGGCCATCGGCATTAACAGCTTTAATGGCAACTTTTTGAGGCAATTCTTCAACAAGCGTTCCTCCCTCTGGCATAAACTGTACATCAACATTGTTAGATGTGGAAGTAATTGGGATAGATTTGATTACTTTTTGTTTATTATCCAGCGCGATGGTCGCAATAATCTTCCCTGATTTATTTTGGAAAGATTGATTGTTTGTGAAGCTAATTACCGCATCACCTGTTAAACTTGTTTTAACTTTACCCTTTGTAACGGTACGATAATCTAACTGAACTTCATAACTTACTTCATTTTCACTGTAAGCCACACCATTTTTATCTTCAAAATGAACTGTTGCCGTTACTTTATCTGCATTGTTCTCTTTAGTAAAACTGTAAGAAGTTTTTGTAAAAACTTTGTTAGCCCAGCTATTTCCGATCTTAATTGTCTTATCGTAAAAGAATTCGGTGCCAAAATTCCGCATGTAATTGGTATAGGCCCTAATTCTATAATTGCCCTCACCAAGTGAATCTGTTAACTTAAAATCACCCCAGGTAATTCCTCCCATAATAGGTAACTTAACCAGTTTTTTTAGCGAATCTTTTTCATTTATCAGCTCCACATACAGGATCTTACTAATGCCCGAAGGGGCCGAAGTCTTGGTATTTACAACATAGGCTTTGAACCAAATATCATCGCCAATGGCATAATAAGGCTTATCTAAGTGAAGGTGAACTTTTTCTTGCGGATATTTACTGGTATAATCTTCGAGTTTTTGCAAGAGCTGACTAAATGGATCATCATCCATTTTAAATGCGGCAAAAACAATAAGTAGAGATAGAAAACTGATTGCGAGAGTAATTTTGAGTTTCATGTGGTTAGGTAACAAATAAATACGTGTCAAGGTACAAAACCTAAGGCATATTTTTATGAAGATACCATGAAATTTAGTTTCAATCTAAATTTTTAGTTCACAATCGGGGCCAAAGCAAATGGCGGAATACAACAGCCAAAGCACAAGACTTTCATTCCAAAAAAACACTCCTTTTAGGCTATTGATTTGGAAATGATGGGTTCGGGGCATTTGGCAGCCACAGTCCCGCTTTACGCTTTACTTCGTGTTCGCTTTAATCGGGTTTAGGAACAATGTTTAGTGCAAAGAGAACAAAACCGCTAATCATAAACCCGACAGCAGCGGCGGCTCCCGATTTAAGCACTGGTTTAGGTTCTATTTTGGTGTGCTTGCTTGTTTCACAGGTCTTCTATCGGGACCATAGCAAATGGCGGGACTACAACAGCCAAGCACCACTGGCTTTCATTTCCAATAAACGAAAAGCATTCTTTTTAGGCTATTGATTTGGAAATGAGAGGTTCGGAGCATTTGGCAGCCACAGTCCCGCTTTACGCTTTACTTCGTTGCACTTCGTGTTCGCTTTAATCGGGTTTAGGAACAATGTTTAGTACAAAGAGAACAAAACCGCTAATCATAAACCCGACAGTAGCGGCGGCTCCCGATTTCTTCTATCGGGACCATAGCGAATGGCGGGGTTACAGCACCTATGAAATACTGCCCCTTCATTTCCAAAAAAAAAGATGTCAGCTTTAAATTTGCTGTCGGCCATAACCGACTAAACAAATTGTTAAAATTTATTCTTCCACATCATACTTTCTACCGGCCTGGTGGTTTTGTTGTTGTATTTAGCATTGCCTTTTGAATTGTACATCGTTTCGATCTTACCTTCAACAACAAAATAAATCAATTGGCCAATAGGCATTCCGGCATAAATTTTTACAGGTTGTGCTACTGATATTTCTAATGTCCAGGTATTACAAAAACCAACATCACCTTTACCTGCTGTTGCATGGATATCGATACCTAAGCGGCCGGTACTGCTTTTACCTTCTAAAAAAGGCACATGTCCGTGTGTTTCGGTATATTCTAAAGTAACACCAAGATATAAAGTACCTGGATGAAGGACATAACCATCTTTAGGGATTTCGAAATGTTCGATTTCATTGTGCGCTTTTGCATCGAGCACACGGCTTTTATAAGTAGCCAGGTATTTCCCTAAGTGCACATCATACGAGTTGGTTCCTAAACATTCGCGTTTAAAAGGCTCAATGATGATTGTTCCCTTCTCAATTTCTTCTAATATCCTGCTATCAGATAATATCATTTTTATACGTATTTTTGGCCTAAATTATCATTTATTTAAGATAATTTTGCATGTAATCTCCAATTTAATCAATGCCAATAATTTACAATAAAAATATTGATCAGCATTCTGTTTTAGCAATTTGGAAAATTGAAGAAACGGAGGAAGAATTGTTGGCCGGACTGCAGCTTAAGCAGCACGAACATGACATTATTTCATCTTTAAACAGCGGCAAGCGGTTACTGCACTGGTTAAGCACAAGATTACTATTGAGAACAATGCTTAATACGACCGAGTATATCGACTGTCAGTTTGATGAACATGGCAAGCCCTATCTGGTTAATTTCGACTATCATATTTCGTTAAGCCACTCTTATGATTATGCTACCGTAATGATTAGCAAAGATCATGCTGTAGGTGTCGATATCGAACTGATTAAGCACAAAATAAAAAGTATTAAACACAAGTTTTTAAGCGATGTAGAACTTGCCCAGAAACAGATTGGAGATAATACGGATGGTTTATATGTTGCGTGGTGCGCTAAAGAAGCTATTTATAAGTGGCATGGCAAAAAAGGTTTAGAATTTAAACAGCATATTCATATTAAACCTTTTAAGCTAAAAAACGAAGGCTCACTAAATGCATTGGTAGAACTGCCAACAGGCACGCGAGAGCTGACCGTTAATTACTTTAAAACCAAAGACAGTTACATGTTAGGCTACGTAGCCGGCAATTCTTAAAATAAATGGAGATGAACGAGACAGCGGAAAAAGCAATTGCAACAGATTTAAAGCCAACTATTTTTACAGATTGGGGCTTAACAGATTATCAGGAAGCCTGGGATAAACAGGAAGATCTGTTAAATAAAACGGTGGCCATTAAGACAGAAAACCGTGTAAACAATACCAATAAGCCTACCCCAAACCATCTTGTATTTTGCGAGCACGCACATGTTTACACCTTAGGTAAAAGCGGGCATCCCGAAAATTTATTATTGGATGAGCAGGGATTAAAAGATAAACAGGCAACCTACTATAAAATAAACCGGGGCGGCGATATTACTTATCATGGCCCAGGGCAGCTAGTGGGCTACCCTATTCTTGATCTTGATAATTTCTTTACCGACATACATTTATATTTACGCACGCTGGAAGAAGCCGTTATCCTTACCCTAAAAGATTATGGGATAGAAGCTGGCCGTTATCCCGGTTTTACGGGGGTATGGTTAGATGCCGATAACGAAAAGGCTCGTAAAATATGCGCCATGGGCGTTCGTTGCAGCCGTTGGGTTACCATGCACGGTTTTGCCTTTAATGTAAATGTAGATTTAGATTATTTTAAAAATATTGTACCATGTGGTATTGATGATAAAGCCGTAACTTCTTTAGCAAAAGAGCTGGGTTATCATCTTGATATGGAAGAGGTAAAAGGAAAATTAAAGAATCATATTGCCGAGCTCTTTAAAATGCAGCTGATTTAATTGGTTGAATAAAACTAAACAGAACGCTAATTCGTAGATTAAGCTATGAAGATTTTATTAAGCGCCATTTTATTTTCTTTCTTAACTTCGGGCTGCACAAAACAACAGCCTATGCCTATTGAACCCGTTATCGACCAAACAAAAGCTTCTTCAAATGGAGAAGGTAATTTTACATATCTGGCACTTGGCGATTCTTATACCATTGGCGAATCGGTTAAACAGGCAGAATCTTTTCCTTATCAGCTTCAAAATTTATTAAAAGCTCAAGGCAGCAGTGTAGCAAATCCAAAAATTGTTGCGGTTACCGGTTGGACTACCGATGAACTTCAGGCAGGTATAAAAAAGGAGAATTTAACAGGCACATATAGTTTTGTTACGCTCTTAATTGGTGTAAACAATCAATATCGGGGTTATCCGATAAATACATACAAAAAGGAATTCACAGAATTGTTACAAACGGCAATCGCTTTTGCCGGAGGCAACAAGAATAAGGTTTTTGTAGTTTCTATTCCAGATTGGGGCGCTACGCCCTTTGGCAAAAACTCGGGGCGAAACCCACAAACGATTGCTAATGAAATCGATAGCTTTAATGCTGCAAACCAAGAAATCACACTTTCAGCTGGCGTAAACTATACCAACATTACACCGGCATCTCGAAATGCAGCAACTGATTTATCGTTAGTGGCGAGCGACGGGTTGCACCCTAGTGCTAAAATGTATGCCGAATGGGCTAATGCTTTATTACCAAAAGTGGCCAATGTGTTGAAATAATTAAGCACCCATTTATGCTGTTTTTAAATTAAAAAATATATTTTAGTTTAACTATTTAAATTAATAAACTTAAAAGTTGATACTATGGAAGATCAAAAACCTCAAGAACAAACACCCTTCGGTCAGCAACCGTTTGGACAAACACCATTCGGAAATCAAGGCCCGGCACCAAAGAACTGGCTTGTAGAATCAATTCTGGTTACATTATTCTGCTGCCTGCCTTTTGGAATAGCTGGCATTGTAAATGCGGCTAATGTTAATAGTAAATATGCCATGGGCGACTATGCAGGGGCTCAGGCAGCATCTCAAGCCGCCGGCAAATGGACAAAAATTGGATTCTTCATTGGAATTGGAGTTTATGTCTTATATATATTATTTTTTGTGGTGCTAGGTTTTGGCGGTGCCATGATGAGTAATTACAGATAGATGAAATTAAAGTACATCTTAGGAATCGTTATAGGGTTAGCACTTGTGATAATTTACTATAAATTTAATCCTGAGATGTACAATTTCTTTCCAGAATGCCCTTTTCACAAATATTTACACCTCGACTGCCCTGGTTGTGGTTCACAAAGGGCAATACATGCGCTGCTCCACCTCGATATCCAAAAAGCTGCAGGATATAATCTACTCCTCGTACTCAGCTTACCACTACTCATTACCCAGCTGGCTTTCAAAATTTATTCTTTTTCAACAAAGAAGAACCTCGTGATGCGCTTCTGGTATAACCCAAATACACCTAAAGTAATTTTTGCTATCGTAATGATATTCTGGATCGCCAGAAATTTGCCCTACACACCATTCAACTATCTCGCTGCTTAGCTAGGCCATTGTAGCAGTAAGGTGATTATAATCTTTTAGCACCGCCTCTAGAAACTGCAGTTCATTCATACCGCTCGGAATAGTTACAAAAATGTGTTCTTTGGTTTTTGCCGCCATGGCATAAATTAAATCGGCATTCCCTGTTTGGTAATAGCCGGTTAACACTTCGTGAATTAGTTCTATATCTCTATCGTTTAAATGCAGAACTTCCTTAAACTGTGGTTCATATTCTTCAGGTAAATTAAAACTGAATGCTACATTAGAAAATTCAGTTCTTGGTTTAGTTTTAATCAGCGTTGTTTTAGCCAGTATGTCGCCCAATCGTTGATGGTTTTTGGTTACCGCTACTGAAACCAGTGCAACAACACCCCAGCCAAAGGGGAAGCCGAAATCGATCATCCTAAATAACCACCTAAAAATATATTGTCCAAGTGTTGGTTGTGTACCATCAATACTAATTACTTTTATCTTTAACACCTTCTTTCCTAAAGTCTGGCCATCCATGGTGATTTCGCAAACCAGGTCGTAGAAAGCAAAAATTGCCAGGAAAATAAAGAAAATAACTATCGCAGCACTTCCCGACATCGCCATCTGTGCAGCACCCATTACCACTAAAGTAATTACAGCGAGAATTAAAAAACCAGCCAGATCAATACACCTTGCAGCTATACGCTCTCCAAGGCCAGCAATTTCGTAATCAATATCAATATTTTGAGCAGTGCTAATTCTGATGCTATCCATATTCAAACATAATTTTTTTTAAGGATAATAGCTGTAGGCCGATCTTTATTTTTTAAACTAAAGTTTTCTTATATTTTCATACTTAGATTGTTCATCTATGTATATTTGTTAAGCCTGGTTAATTGATTTGAATATAATGCCGGTTTCATTTCCATAAAAAATTAGCTATTTTAACCCGAGATTTGGTAAAGCCTTTAAATGAGAGAAGCATTATTTGTTAAACAGAATTCGAAGAAGTGGCAACATTATGATTCCATGCAACAGGCAAATCCTGATGAAGTGGCCAATCAGTTTATCGAAATCACTAACGATTTGGCTTACTCAAAAACGTTTTATCCAAATTCGAAAACAACCGCTTATCTCAATGGCTTAGCCTCTAAATTACATCAATCCGTTTACAAAAACAAAAAGGAAAAATCAAACCGGTTTATCCATTTCTGGAAAACAGAACTCCCCTTAATATTTCTACAACACAGAAAACAGGTATTTTATGCATTGGCATTTTTCTTGGTTTCTTGTGCCATTGGTGCTTTATCGGCAAAATACGATGATACTTTTGTGCGATTGATTATGGGTGATGGTTATGTAAACATGACAAACGAAAACATTGCCAAAGGTGATCCTTTTGGGGTTTACAAACAAAGTAATGAGTTTATGATGTTTATGCAAATTGGGGTTAATAATATCTATGTTGCACTATATACCTTTGTTTTGGGTATTATATTTTCATTTGGCTCTATTGTTTCGTTATTCAGAAATGGCGTAATGCTTGGCTCATTCCAATATTTCTTTTTTAGTAAGGGATTAGGCTTTCAATCGGTTCTGGTGATCTGGATTCACGGAACATTAGAAATATCCGCAATTGTTTTGGCAGGCGCGGCTGGTTTAATTTTGGGCAATAGCCTTTTATTTCCCAAAACTTATACCCGTATGGCTTCAGTTTTAAAAGGGGCCAAAGATGGATTAAAAATTGTAATTGGCCTGATACCGATTTTTATAGTTGCAGCATTTTTTGAGAGTTTTGTTACCCGACATACTGAGATGCCGCTATGGTTAAGTATGTTCATTTTATTATCTTCTGCGGCTTTCATTATTTGGTATGTATTTATATACCCCGTAAAAATCTACAATAAACAAGCAACACTAAATTAACATGCCAGGGAAAATTGAATTTAAGAAAAGAAGAGATTTCGGACAGGTGATAAACGATACCTTTACCTTCATGCGCCAAAACTTTAAGCCGCTAATCAAAATATATTTTACTTTTTGTGGCTTATTTGTAGTGGCCAGCATGCTAACCATGTTAATGCAACAATATAAAATGGTTAACATTATCAATACCATCGGCAATGGAAGAAACACTACAGGCTTAGGCTTTTCAAATATATATGGATTAGAATATTTCCTGTCTATTTTATTCTCATTGGCCACCTATGCCAGTATGAGTGTTGCAATCCTCTCTTATATCGCCATATATGTGCAGAAAGGAAACCAAACACCAGGTACGGATGAGGTTTGGGGATACTTTAAGTATTACTTCTTCAGGATTTTTGGGAGTTCCCTTTTATTGATGTTAATGCTCGGTGTAGCCATGTTATTCTGTGGGGTGCCTTTCTTCTGGCTATTTCCTTATGCGGCCATGACGCTCCCCATAATGGTAATCGAAAATGGTTCTTTAGGTTACTCCTTTAGCAGAAGCTTCAAAATTATTAAAGATAATTTCTGGATTACTTTTGGCACACTGATCATAGTATGGATTATTGTTTATGCTTGTATGACCATGATCATTTTACCTACAAGCATTTTTAATATGATTGGTATGTTTACGCATAAAACGCCACACATGTCGTTAACCTTGACCATGATTACAACTATTTTACAGTCATTGTGCCAGGTGTTTACCATCATCCCCATCATTACCATTTCATTGGCTTATTTCAGCTTGGTTGAGCAGAAAGAAAGCACAGGCCTGATGGAACGCATCGCAAATTTTGGCAATACCGAAAAACCGATAGATACCAGACCTGAAGAATATTAAAATGCAGCGCGCACTCTTCCGATATCTTCTTGGTTCTCTTTTGTTTTTTATTCCGGTAATCAGCAAAGCACAGACAGCTAAACCTAAGCCTGTAACTGTTGTAATTAAAACAGATAGCAGTAAGGTTGTGGCCTCAAAATTTGATAAAGAGGCCATAAGCAATTATAAAGAACAAAAAGAGTTTCAATACGACGAAATAGGTCAACAACAATTATCGTTATGGGACAAATTTTGGTTATGGTTCTGGGGTATAATCGGCGAACTGTTTCAAGGAGCAGCATCCAACATTTTTTCCAGGTATATTTTTATCGGACTTGGTGTTGCGCTGATCATATTTATTGTGGTTAAAGTTATTGGAGCAGAAAAAATCTTCGCTAAAAAATCGAAAGAAACAATCCTTCCATACGATGTAATTACCGAAAACATACATGAGATAGATTATGAACAGGAATTACAAAGATTAGTTGCCGAAAGAAAATTCCGTTTGGCCGTTAGGCTTTTATACTTGAGGGCGCTAAAAAAATTGAGCGATGCCGAAATTATCCAATGGCAGCCCGATAAAACCAATTATAATTATTTAATGGAAATCAGTAAGCCAGAGCTGAGAAACGATTTTAGCCAGCTTACCCTACAGTTCGATTATATCTGGTATGGCGATTTCCCTATCGATGAAGTGAAATTCGACCCTATTAAGCAATCATTTAACCAGTTTAACAACCAGATTAAATGAAAGGCTACAAATTATACCTGATTATCGGTTCCATTTTAATTTTGGGTTATTTAATTGCGCAGTATAATAAGCCTACACCAACAAACTGGGCGCCAACATATGCTATTAAAGACAAAATCCCATACGGAACATATATTTTATACAATAGAATCAAAGATATTTTGCCCTCGGCAAGTATTCAACAGTCGAAAACAGCCGTTTATACTACGCTAAAATCTAAAAGATTCAATAAAACGGCTTATATAATCGTTGCGCAAAAGGCAGATATTAGTAAAACTGATCTTGAACAGCTGATAAAATATATGCAAGCGGGCAATGATGTATTTATAGCCACTTACGATTTAGGAAAAATAAGGAAGGAACTTAAAGTGCAAACTTCTACCACAATGTCTCCCGAAGGAAGTACCCTAAATTTCACCAATCCGGAACTAAAAACCGATGCAAACTATGGTTTTGAAAGAGGCATCGGCAGCCAGTATTTTAGTAAGGTAGACAGCAATAAAACGACTATATTGGGCGTAAATGGGAAAGGTCAGCCTAATTTTATCCGTTATGCTTACGGAAAAGGCAATCTCTACCTCATCGCAGAACCCGGTTTTTACACTAATTTTAATCTGCTAGATAAATATGGTGCAGAATATGCCGCTAAAACCTTGAGTTATTTACATGGGAATAAGCAGCTCATTTTCGACGAATATTTTTCTAGCCAAAAGAACACTTCTACCGATATGCTCAGGGTATTCTTTAAACATCCTGAACTGGAGTTTGCATACTATCTGGCAATATTTAGTCTGATTCTTTTTGTCTTGTACGACATTAAGCGCAGGCAAAGAATTATCCCGATCGCAGATCCGCTTACTAATTCTTCTTTGGCCTTTGTTAATGTGGTGGGCAGTGTTTATTACCACGAGCGGAACAACCTCGATATTGCCTTAAAAAGGATCAATTACTTTATGGAGTACTTAAGAACCAGGTATTATCTAAAGACCAACGATATCGACAGCAAATTTGCTCAGGTGCTAATAGAGAAAACTGGCATTAATGAAGCGCTGGCCAAAACCCTGACCAAACATTTTATCCAAATGCCAACAATGGGCGATTTAAGCGATACCCAATTGATTAATTTAAACGAAAGCATAGAACAGTTTTATAAATATACGCAAAGTAATGGAACAAGAACAGTTTAACCCACGTACCGATTTAAGCGCTTTAAATGAAGCTGTAAATCAAATCAGAAATGTACTTGGAAATATCATTATCGGCCAAAAACAGGTTATTGATTTCTTAATTGTTGGTTTGCTTGCCGACGGGCACATCTTAATTGAAGGAGTACCTGGTGTAGCCAAAACGCTGAGCGCTAAATTGCTGGCAAAATCTATTGATGCACAATTTTCGAGGGTTCAGTTTACCCCCGATTTAATGCCATCTGATGTTTTAGGAACCCCGATTTTTAATACCAAAATAGGAGATTTCGAATTTAGAAAAGGTCCTATTTTTGGCAATATTATTCTGGTTGATGAAATTAACCGTGCACCGGCAAAAACCCAATCGGCCTTGTTCGAGGTGATGGAAGAGCGCCAGGTAACTATAGATGGCCATACCTATGTCATGGACGAACCTTTTATGGTATTGGCCACGCAGAACCCCATTGAGCAGGAAGGAACATACCGCCTGCCTGAAGCACAATTGGATCGGTTTTTATTCAAAATAGAGGTTAAATATCCTTCTTTAGCGGAAGAAACTGAGATTTTAATGGCTCAGCATACTTTAGTTAATAAAACATTATTGAATGATGTAAAACCAGTATTGTCTGTTAAACAGATACAAGAGGCTAGAGCAATCATCCGCAATTTGTTTGTAGAGCCAAAATTATTGGAGTTTATTGCCAAAATCGTAAATGAAACCCGCAACAATTCATCACTTTATCTAGGCGCTTCGCCAAGGGCATCTTTAGCAATTGTACACAGCGCAAAAGCTTTCGCGGCTATTCAAAACCGCGATTTTGTTACCCCTGAAGATATTATTGCCGTTGCAGGCCCTGTATTGGCGCACAGAATATTGTTATCACCTGAAAAAGAAATGGAAGGATTAACCACAAGCGACATTGTTAATCAGATTATCAAAAAAATTGAGGTACCGCGGTAGGTCAGTTATCAGTAGCCAATTTTCAGCTTACAGTCGGCTATTAACAGTTAACCAGTTTAAACAATTAACCGATTAAACAATTTTACAATTAACCCTATAGTGAAGAAATTCTTTCAGCAATATTATAACAATCTATTCCTAAGCGATCGCTTATTTGCGGCTTTAGGCCTCTGCATTGTGCTTTTTTTGTTGAAGTTCTTTTTTGCCTGGCTGGGCGATATTCCTGAAATTGCCACTGGCGCCGTATTTGTTTTATTTTTTATCGATATTTTTATTCTATACCGCAATACCCAAGGGATTGATGCCAAAAGAATTACCTCGAAACGTTTGAGTAATGGCGATGAAAATCCGATACAAATCGAAATCAGGAATAGTTATGGTTTTGGGGTAAATGCCAGGGTGATTGATGAAGTACCTTTTCAGTTTCAACTCCGGGATAAAGATTTTAAACTTCATCTAAAATCTGCAGAAGTAAAATCGATCCACTACAACCTGCGACCAACAAAACGTGGTGAGTATGATTTTGGTTTTATTAGAGCATACATCAGTTCACCTCTGGGCTTGATTAACCGCCGTTATAATTTTGATGGCGCCAAGATCCTGCCTGTTTTTCCTTCTTTTATTAACCTTGGTCAATACGAATTGATGGCCGCTTCGCGCTATTTAACAGAATTCGGGATCAAAAAAATAAGAAAGGTTGGACAAAGCAGCGAATTTGACCAGATCAAAAACTATGTTGGCGGCGACGATATCCGTACCATTAACTGGAAAGCTACGGCCAGAAAAGGTGGTTTAATGGTGAATACCTATACAGACGAGAAATCGCAGAATATTTATTGTGTAATTGATAAATCGCGTGTAATGCGCATGCCTTTTGAAGGATTAAGCCTACTCGATTATGCTATAAATGCAGCCGTTGCACTTTCGAAAGTGGCCATGCTTAAAGAAGACAAGGCGGGTTTAATTACGATATCAGAAAATATCGGCGCTGTTGTAGCTGCAGATCGTAAAGCTTCTCAGCTTGGCAGTATTATGAATGTGCTTTACAAAGAAAAAACAAGATACCTGGAGAGTAATCTCGAGGCACTTTATTCCACGGTACGATCAGTAGTAAAACAAAGGGGCCTTTTGGTTTTCTTTACCAATTTCGAAAGTTTATCGGCACTGCAAAGACAGCTACCTTACTTAAAAAGGATCGCTAAATATCACCTACTGGTTGTCGTCTTTTTCGAAAATACTGAACTAAAAGAATTAAGCACAGCGCCTGCCAAAGATGTAGAAGGCATTTACCATAAAACCATTGCCGAGAAATTTATCTACGAGAAAAAACTCATGGTTAAGGAACTCAACAAACATGGCATTTTAGCCATCCTTACCCCTCCCCAAAAACTTACTGTTAATGTAATTAACCAGTATTTGGCATTAAAGGCACAACAGCGGATTTAGTTTGGAGCTTAGAGTGATGAGTTTGGAGATCTTGTCTAAATTAATCCTCGGTCTGTGTCCCCACAGACCGAAATAGAAATAAAGCTATAGAAGATCCCTATAATCAGTTAAAAACCCGAAATTGTCTACTCCTGTTTCATAAAACTTGGCAGACGACCACTCATAATCTTCGGGCCGTAAACATAATTGCCATCTTTCTTGTAATGGATTAAGGTGTATGTAATCTATCTTTTGTTCAAGTTTGGTTTGTGTATCCATTAGGATTGCCAGAGGATCACGCTGCCATAAACGAAAATTTCTCTCACCATCAGATACTTTAAAATACGATAATATATTTGGATGATGATCTTTCAAATGCTGAAAAATCTGGTGAGAAGTAAATTTATTAAAGCTTGCATAAGGCATCTCTTTTCCATTCGCCTCAACAATCTGCCAAACTAAGTGCAAGTGATTTGGCATAATTACAAAAGCATAAACAATAACCTTTTTTCTTTTTACAAGTTCCCTCAAAGTATCGATTAAAATTAATTTGTACTTATCAATAGAAAAGATTTTTTTCCAATCTTTAACCGTGTCCGTCCAAAAATATACTTCATATAAAAGCATTTTTGAGTTGCGGTCTTGTTTGAAAATATCATTGTTTTCCATTATTAAAAATAGAAAATAAAATTCAGTTTCGGTCTGTGAGGACACAGACTGAGGAAATCAATGATGAAATTCGCATTAGATCAGCACCCAACCTAAAAACCACCCTACGATCCTTGGTCTGTGTCCTCACAGACCAATAATCACCAACTACAAAAAATGAAACTGAAATTTGTTAAATGTAAATCTATTTCGGTCTGTGGGGACACAGACCGAGGAAATCGAGTTTTAAGTAACGTTGAACCGACTCCAAACTCCCTACTCCTCTTCCCTAAAATACACTTTGTAAAAGTTCATCGATTTATCATCGTCGTAACCTTTTTCGATCATATCTTTATTGCCATGGATATAAATATGGAAGTTTTTATCCAGCTTTAACACGCTTTTATAGGCTCGGGCCTGCTTTTTAACGGCAGATTCGGCAATTTCAAAATTATCAGCTATCGGACTTTCGAACTCCTGCTCATAATTTTTCTTATAGTTTTTGAACGATTCAATGCCTTCTGCATTACCGATTACCTCGTTACCAAATTCCTCAATATCAAAGGTTTCTTTTTCTTTGAAATACTTCATCGAGCGGTTTAAGAGATCGATTTTATCCGCTTTACTGATTTCGTAATCGTCATCAAGTTTCTGCGTAACGAAGTTTTTGTAAACCCCTAAAACATTATTGGTTTGGTTATAACTGTCGTTCCTGATTTTCAGCTTCAAAAATTCATCTTTCCAGTAAACAGCAGAATCGTTGCTACTTTTCGATTGATCCAACACCACAACTTTATAGCCTTCTTCTTTATCAACGTTAAAAATCAGGCAGCCTTTATCCAATTTATTAATACTGATCGCTTCTTGCTCGTAACTTACATTAAAGCCATCCTGCTCAGGGTAAACTTTTAGGTAAGTATCTTTTGTTTCGGATTTAAAAACGCCAACTACATCCAATTGCTCGCCTTCAATCTGCACCTTTTCAAAATAAGCGACATACAGCTCGCCAGATTTTATTTTTGGGTGGTTGGCTACATCGTATAAATGTTTGGCCAGTTGTTGCGAATCTTCGTGAAAAAGTTCGTTGTTTTCGAAAATTTCATGAACGAAATGGAATACTTCGTTCAACTCCAGATTATCGTTAGGATGGTAAAAACGGTAGACTTCATTTACCTTTTCGAAAGGTTTTAAGAAATACTGCATCAGCAGGTTTCCCAACACTTCATCATCAATTTTTAAAGGGGCATCAGATAATTTATAATACTCTTCAAGCAATTTATTGCCTGTATGGTGGATAGAAAGCTGCTTAAGCGAAGCCTCGAAAAATGAAATCATGGGGGCAAAAATAGTAAAATCATTGGTTAACCTTCTCCGTCATTCAATCATTTTCCCTTTCCATCACTCAATCATTCTATCCTTCTCTCATTTCTTAATATAAACCTCGGCCCGCTGCAGAAAGCTTTTTTCCTTTAACGATGCCTCAACCTCATTTATAGCCTTCATTAAGTTATTTTGAGTATTCGTAATTTCTGCTGTGGCTTTAATAATCACATCCCAAACAGGCTCCATAGTGGAAAGAAGTGCTGTACCCTTTTCTGTGAGTTCAACCAAACGTTTACGGGTATCTACTTTATCTTTTTTAGACCGGATCAGTTTCTCCTTCTCCAATTCTTTTAACAAACTGATGGTTGAAGGATGTGCATAACCAATTTCATCTGACAACGAAACCACGTTCATCGTCGATTTTTTATATAAAGTATAAAGCACAGGGAACCATTTGGGTTGAAAATCAATTCCGAATGCTTTATAAATCAACAGACCATCTTTACGGATCTGATCGCTCAGCCTTTGCAATCGGGTAGAAATGGCCAATAAACCAGAAGCATCAATTACATTTTGTTCCATTAAAGAGATTTTAAATCCAGGCTATAAAAAACATTGTCTACAGCCATCCGAGGGAAGTAAACCGGCAAATCTTCCATTGCAACTGATTTAAATCCGTTACGTTCATAAAAGCGACAGGCGGCCTGCAACACGTCTTTTGTACCCAAATATACCTCATTCAGGTTATTATCCTCACAGTAGACGAGAAGTGTTTTCAATAAAGCTTGCGCAATACCCAAATCTTTCCCTCGGAATTCCTTTTTAACAAACATTTTTCTGATTGCCCCCGATTGATGCTCAGGAACAGCAATTAAGGCAATGGTACCAATCAATTTACCATTTAGTATGGCACCCCAAAAAGCGCCACCAGAACCATCATAATTTTTTTCTATATCCAACAAATCCGGCTGTGCTGCCAGGTCTATATCTACATTAAATTCTATTTGTTGGATGGGCAGAATTAACCCAATAATCGCTTCACAGAATTGATTATCTAACCGTTCAATTTTAAAGTCGTTTTGCATTGCTAAATATTATCTGACAAATATATGTAGTTAACTACATATATTCCAAATGCAAATATCATTTGAACCTCAAATTTCAATAAGGACTTGGTTACTGGAGAAAGTTATTTTGCGTTTTTTAACTTATGGAGAAAGTCGACTATCTTTTTATCTGCATAATTGGCTACGCCTTCATGCCTGAAAGATAATCTGCCCTGTTTATCAAAAATAACTGTTGTTGGTAAAGCGCCGGCAAATACTTTTTCAGGAATCTCGCTTTCTACTTTATAAATCGGCATTGCATATTTATGGTCGGACATAAACTTGCCCGATTTCACAAAATCGCCATCTGCATCTGCAAAAATGAAAACAACATTTTTATCATCTTTAAACTGAGTATATAATTTATTGATCGATGGCATTTCAGCTCTACAAGGCGGACACCAGGTTGCCCAAAAATTAAGAAAAATGACTTTTCCTTTTAAATCGCCAAGATCAATCACATTTCCTTTTATGTCCTTAAACTGGATTCCGTCAAGGCTCGTTGCGATTTCCTTTGGGCTTTCAACTTTTGGCGAATAAAAACCAATTTCCATTAATCCCCTAATTAAAAACGCTTTTGCATCGGGTACAAAAACAATTACCAAAAGGATAATGATAAATAGCGCATTGAATATATTTTTCCTGATAAACTTCATTAATTGTTCGTTTTACTTATCGTAAATAATAACGAAATGGGTTTGCAATTGGTACTTCAATAATTTATTAGAAGATTTATACCCTTCTTACGTTAAACCATTGATTAAATCGAAGGTCATAACACTATAAATACAATGTTACTTTGTAAATATATATAATTGCTTAGGAATTACTACTTTTGGCCTGTTGAAAAAGCATAGACAAAACATTAAAAAATATCTATCGGCATTTATGCTGATCGTATTTGCTATTGCTTTAACTCCCTGGAGTGTACTTCACCACCATAATCCTCTTCCTATTATACAGAAAGAGGTCAACTGTAAACATGTTAGCCATGTGCAGGCCCATGGCGATACCTGTTTAATCTGTAATGCTAGTTTTGAAAAAAATTATGTGCAAACACACCACATTTACAGAATCTTCTTATCAGCCAAAATTTTTAGCCGAACCGAACCTACCTTAAAGAATGCCTTTACCGAATTAAAGCGCACTTGCCTACGTGGCCCCCCATTAGCATAATTTTTTTCTTTTCAAGCGCATCCGCGCTTAATCAAATTATTTATATGAGAAACTGAAACTAGCTTCATTACGCTATTGCTTTGGTTTTTCTATCATTTTTATTTACTACAACACATGAAAAAATTACAGCTTATTGGCTTAGTAATTCTATATACATTATTAAGCAGCACCGTTTTTGCTGCCACTTTAAAGAATATAACAGGTAAGGTTATTGATGCCAGCAACAAACAAACGTTGCCAGGCGCAACTATTTTTATTCCTGATTTAAAAGTTTCAGCAGTAACCAACAATGACGGAGAATTTACGTTGAATAACCTCCCTTCAAAAGGAAGTTATCTGGTTGAGGTACATTATGTAGGCTATAAAACTGCTACGCAGGTGGTAAACTTTGCCAGCGCAGCCGGATTAGAGTTTTCTTTACAACCTACTGCAATAGAAACAAAGGAGATTGTAATTACCGGAAGTTTGATCAGCAGTACCAGCAAAAGAAATAGCGCTTCTTCTGCAGTAATTGGCAAGGATCAGCTTTTACAACCTTCAACCAATTTAATTGATGCGTTGACCAAAATACCTGGTGTATCGCAAATTACTACTGGCCCATCTATTTCTAAGCCTGTAATCAGAGGCTTGGGTTACAACAGAATTGTAACTTTAGATGATGGGATAAAACAACAAGGCCAGCAATGGGGCGATGAGCATGGTATTGAAATCGATCAGTTTAAATCAGACCGCGTTGAAGTTTTACGTGGCGCTGCATCGTTAATGTACGGTTCTGATGCACTCGGTGGTGTAATTAACCTATTAGAGCCAAGTACCGCACCCGAAGGGCAGATTAAAGGTGAATTTATCACCAATTACTCTACAAATAATGGCCTTACCGCTAACTCGTTAATGTTAAATGGTAACGAAAACGGGTTTGTTTGGAGGGCCCGTGGAACGTATAAAAATGCTTACTCTTTTAAAACACCAATAGGTTATTTCCCTAATTCGGGCTTTAATGAAACCGATTTAAGTGGTATGGTAGGTTTAAATAAAAGCTGGGGTTATACCCACTTAAACGTTTCTAACTTTCATAACAATATTGGCTTTTATGAGCCGACTTTAGATGACAATGGAAATTTTGTAAAAGAAGATGGCAGTGCTTTTACCAACGATGATTATAAAAGCCGTACCTTAGAATACCCTCGCCAGGATATCAGGCACTTTAAAATCGCCTTAAATAACAATTTCATTATCGGTAACGGTAATTTGAAAGCCGATTTTGGCTATCAACAAAACCAACGCCGTGAGTTAGATGGACCGGACCCTGCCTTATTCTTCGATCTTAAAACCTATAATGCAGACCTGAAATATTATATACACGAAACCAATGGCTGGCAGCCTGTTTTTGGGGTAAGTGTAGATGATGCACATAGCCAAAATAAAGGAACAGAATTTTTAATTCCGGCTTACGATACTTTTGGTTTAGGTGTTTTTGCTTTTGCAAAGAAAAACTGGGAGAACAATACATTTAGCATCGGTGCTCGTTATGATTTCAGAAAAAACAACGGAAAACAATTGTTTGATGACGGAGAAGAGCTTTTCGCCCCTTTCAAAAATAAGTTCTCCAATGTAAGCGGCGCATTGGGTTTTACACATCAATTTAACGAAGAATGGAACTTTAAAGCCAATGCGGGTTCTGCATTCCGTGCACCAAACCCAGCAGAGCTAGGCTCGAACGGTGTACACGAAGGTACATTTAGATATGAAATAGGTAACTCCGGCTTAAGTCCTGAACGCAGTTACCAGGTAGATGCAGCTTTAGAATATGAAGGAAAAATTGTAAGCGCAAGTGCTAGTATCTATAATAACTACATCCATAATTATATTTACGCTTCCAACAATGGCGAACAAAGAGAAGCTGAAGGTACACTTTATGATGTTTACCGTTACGGACAGGTAAACGCCAACCTTTACGGTGCTGAAGCAAGCTTAACCATCCACCCGGTTCCGTTTATTCACTTCGAGAATACTTTTGGATATGTTCATGCACAGAATAACACTTTAAACAGGCCACTTTCATTTATTCCTGCAGGAACTTTGAGAAATGAGCTGCGTTTCGAGCCTAAACTTAAAGGAACAAATGATGCCTACCTATCTGTTGGCATCAACTCAGCATTTAAACAAACACGTGTGGATGATGTTTTCGAAACGCCAACCAGCGGTTATACGCTATTAAATGCAGGTATTGGTGCTACATTTAATTTAGGCAAACAGCCAATCAAACTATCTGTTTCGGCCAACAACTTGCTGGATCAGAAATATTATGATGCTTTAAGTAGATTTAAACCAGGCCGTTTTGATCAGGAGAATCCTAATTTAGGTGTTTACAATACCGGTAGAAATATCACTTTCGGATTGTACGTTCCTTTTACGCTGGTAAAATAAAACTCACTAAATACCATTTACAGACAAAAAGCGGGGTTGATCAAGGAGATCACTCCGCTTTTTGTTTAAGTATAGCTAAGATTAATCATCATTTCGCTATCATCGACGGGCTCCAATAAAAAGGTCGTCATCTCGACCGGAGCAACGCGGAGTGGAGAGATCTTTGAACCATGTTTATTAAAGATTTATCCGTTATGCAACCGATGAAAAATCGGTAAGCTTTAGTCAAAATGACGATTTATGGTGGTTTATTATCGCTGTTATTTCTTAACCACTATCCTCTTAGCCCTAACATACTGATTTGGCCATTCGGTATCATCGCCAAGCACTTGCGCCGCATGTGTTGGGAAATAAGCATCACGTAACGATTCGCGGGCAATAAAAATCAAATCAGCTTTGCCTTGCGCTAAAATTTCTTCCGCTTGCTGCGCCTCTACAATTACGCCTACTGCACCGGTGTAAATGCCAATTTCATTTCTGATCTTATCAGCAAAAGGAACCTGGTAATTTGGTCCAGCAGGGATAAATGCATCAGGCACATTTCCTCCTGACGAAACATCTATTAAATCGACTCCGCGATCTTTTAAAACCGCAACTAATTGTAACGAATCATGCTCGTTCCAGCCGCCTTCCGTCCAGTCTGTTGCAGAAATGCGAACAAATAAAGGCAAGTTCTCTGGCCATACCGATTGTACGGCTTCAACCACATCGATTACCAAACGGATTCGGTTTTCGAAACTTCCGCCATAAACATCTGTACGTTTATTGCTCAGCGGACTAAAAAACTGATGCAGTAAATAACCGTGCGCAGCATGTATTTCTATAACTTTATAGCCTGCATCCAATGCACGTTTAGCAGCTGCCCGGAAAGCAAAAACAATATCCTGAATCTCTGCTATCGTTAATTCATGTGGTTCAACCTGTCCTGGCTTAAAAGAAATGGGAGATGGCGCAACGGGTTTCCAGCTGTTTTCACCAGCGGCAATTTGTTCGCCACCTTTCCAGGGCACTTCACAGCTGGCTTTTCTACCTGCGTGCGCCAGTTGAATACCTGCAATTGCTCCATTATCATGGATAAAAGAAACAATCTGTTTTAATTTAGCTACATGTTCATCTTTCCAGATGCCCAGATCGGCATAGGTAATTCTTCCATCGGCAGTTACTGCAGAAGCTTCCTGGATAATTAAACCCGCTCCACCGACTGCACGGCTTCCTAAATGCACCAAATGCCAATCGGTTGCAAAACCATCAACAGCCGAATACTGGCACATTGGCGAAATAACAATTCTATTTTTTAAGGTTACATCCTTTATGGTTAAAGGAGAAAATAATTTAGACATATCGAGTGATTTGCTTTTCCACAAACATACAATCTCCAGCTAAGGAAGTTTTAATGCAACAATTATTAGACTGATATTTTACCTTTCCATGGCGGAGCAGAGGCGGAGGGCGTGGAGCGATGAGCATGTAAACGCTAACCGCTCCACGCCCCGCGCCAAACTTTTTTCTCTAAAAATTTGGAGATCATCAAATAACATTATACATTAGTGTATTATTTAACTAATACAGTAGAGATGATCAACATTAACAATCTTAATTTTGGCTACAGCAAGCATAAGCCATTATTTAAAAATATGAGCATGCGGTTAAGCTATGGTCATATTTACGGTTTGCTTGGAAAAAATGGTGCCGGTAAATCGAGCCTATTAAAAAACCTGGCTGGTTTGGTGTATGCACAGAGTGGTACATTGGATGTGATGGGCTTTAACCCTGCCAAAAGACAGCCAGCCCTGTTAGAACAGATCTGTTTTATACCTGAAGAATTTTATTTGCCCTCAGTAAAAATAGATGCCTATCTGAAAGCCAACGCACCATTTTATAAAAATTTTGATCACAGTTATTTTACTGATCTGATTAAAGAATTCGATATTCCGGTTGAACAGAAGCTCATCAACATGAGTTACGGCCAAAAGAAAAAGGTAATCATCGCCTTTGGCCTGGCTACACAGGCCAAGCTGATCATTATGGACGAACCTACAAACGGATTGGATATTCCTTCTAAAGCTCAGTTTAGAAAAATTATGGCTTCTGCAATGACAGATGAACGTTGTATCATCATCTCTACACACCAGGTTAGGGATTTGGACAACCTGATCGATACCGTAATTATGCTTGATGAAAATGATGTGGCCCTTAAGGCTTCGGTAGAAGAAATTACTGCAAAGTTAACCTTCAAGAAAGTTAAAGAAATCGATGATAGCATCATCTATGCGGAGGCATCACTCTCCGGTTATAATGCCGTTATGCCAAACTATCACCAGGAAGAAAGCAAATTAGATATGGAGCTTCTTTTCAATGCCATACTTGCAGAAAAAATCAAATTTAAACCTTTATTCAGTTAAGCCATGAACAACACATTTAATATTAATCGATTTGGCTTATTGCTTAAAAGACAATGGCTTGATTTTGGCAAGATTTACCTGATCAGTTTCGGCGTATTAATTGGGATTTTAGCCTTTATTTATTCCATAAGCCTAACTGATGATAAATTGAAACACCTTTCTTATGATACATTAAACTTTAGGTATCCGTTATTTTTGATTACAGGCCTGCTTTTCGTGAGCATTATAGCAAACAGTTATTTTATGCACTTAGGGCAAAAGCCCAAAGCAATTATTAATATCTTGATACCTGCATCCAGCATTGAAAAATTTTTATGTGGTATATTTTACACTGTAATAGTTGCATTACCAAGTTACCTGTTGTGCTTCTACTTAACCGATCTTATTTTTGTCTCTTCTATTAGGGCAACCCATACGCTAGTAACAAGTTATAATGATTACAGTGGGAAAAAAGTTGTTGTAGATAACCTTGCATATTTCTTTTCTACACCTACTGTTAAGCAGTTTTATCAATTTTATTATGTGCCTTTCTTAATCAACGCTGTTTTTTTACTTGGATCTATTTTTTTCCAAAGCTTCCATTACGTTAAAACGGCAATATCGGTGATGGCATTTGGGGTAATTTGGGTTACGCTGACAATTTTTATCATAAAAAAATTAACAAATAACACCGTTTGGGTGGGAAACCATTATTGGCAGGATGAACAAAATATTTATTTCTTAATAAGTTTAATGAGCATATTAATAACACTGGTATTCTGGTTTATCTCATTTATACGTTTAAAAGAAAAGGAGGCCTAAATGGAATTTAATAATAACAAGGCCATTTACTTACAGATAGCGGAATATGTTTGCGAACAAATATTGTTGGGTAAATGGAAAGCTGACGAAAAAATTCCATCCGTGAGAGAAATGGCAATAGAAATGGAAGTTAATCCGAATACGGTAATGCGTACCTACGAATTGCTTCAAAGTAAAAATATTCTCAACAACAAAAGGGGAATAGGTTTTTTCCTTGCTGATGATACAATCGATCAGGTAAAACAATATCGTAAAACAACTTTTATCGACGATGAATTGCCCAACCTGTTCAGGAATGTTTATCTCCTGGAAATTGATTTTGACGAGTTAAAAACCCGCTACCAAACTTTTGTATCACAAAACTTTAACGCCTAAAAAATGAAAACAAGCAATAAACTTTTAATAGGGTTAGCACTTACCCTTCTTATTGTTCCTTTAACAGTAATGATTTTGATTGCCAAAGCGAACCGCATCGACGACAAAACTTATAATAAAATGCTAATGGGAGCTGAAAATATTAATAGTGATTTAGATCGGTTCATTAAAAAATATCCGGTCAAGGCATTTCATAACGTAGTGATTAATGGTTCGGAATCATCATTTCTAAACATAAAAATTATTGCCAGTGATAAGTTCTTGTTTAAGGCAACCACAGGTATTGCACCAGATATCGATTATAAAATAGATAATGATGGAAAATTGCAAATTTCTTTAAAAGAAAGAAGCAAATATCAATATGGAACATTGTTGATTTTCTCGCCAAACCTGAAAAGTATCACTTTTAATAACGTATCGATTGATGACTTATCAGCGAATCAGGAAAGTTTAAATGTGGAAATTGTAAAAGGCATAAACTTCAGATTTGGAGAAGGTTTGAAAATTAAAGACCTGAACCTTTTAAAGCAAACCATTGATAAACAACAGGATGTAATGATACCAAACATAATGATTGAAGATGCGGAGATAAAAAATCTGAAAGTGAATATTAATACCGGTCACCTAACTGTAAATAATACTACAATAGGGAATTTAAATCTAAACTTAAAAAATGCAAATGCAGAATTTCAAAATGAGGAAAACAAAAATGTAGCCCCAATAGATTCGCTTGTATTAAATAGTATGGGTAAAAATGAAGTTAATTTCCAGCACATCAAGATTAAAAATGCTAAGGGCATGCTCTCTGACGAAACAACGATCCAAATACCTATGGTTAATTTGAAGCAAATAATTAAATAATGCTTTTTCCCAGAAAATATTAACCTTTTAAAAATTACAGTGATTATTGCAAAAAGGGCATGATTTTTAAGCTAACTAATTGGCAAAAGTTTAACTTGGGCCAATTAGCTTTTTAGTTTTACATCATTACCAATCATGAAGAGATATTTTCTTTTATTTGTCCTCAGCCTGTTCGTTTTTAGCCATGTACATGCACAAAAACCAGACACCCTATCTATCACCCTTGATAACGTTAAATACCCGTATCCGGTTAAATATTTTCCTGTCAATACCGAAGGGCAGGATATTAAAATGGCTTATATGGATGTTGCACCAACCGCAGCAGCCAACGGAAAAACAGCCATCCTTTTCCACGGGAAAAATTTTGGAGGTTATTACTGGGGCAATGTAATTAAAGCCTTAACCAATATCGGTTACCGGGTTATCGTACCTGACCAAATCGGTTTTGGCAAATCATCCAAAGCATTTATCCATTACAGTTTCCACCAAATGGCCACCTGGAATAAAAGGCTTTTGGATACCTTAGGCGTTCAAAAAACCGTAGTTTTAGGTCATAGCATGGGCGGTATGCTGGCTACGCGTTTTGCTTTGATGTATCCGGAAACAACTGAAAAACTCTTGCTCGAGAATCCAATCGGGCTCGAAGATTATAAAACTTTCATTCCTTACATCACTACTGCACAACAGTACCAAACGGAACTTAAAACTACAGCTGAGAGCGTAAGGAAGTATTACCAGGGCTCTTACTTTACGTATTGGAAACCTGAATACGAATACCTGGTGAGTATTGCAGGAGGGGTAACCAATAGTTCCGACTACCCGCGCTGGGCTAAAGTTGCCGCATTAACTTATACCATGATTTATGAACAGCCTGTAGTATACGAATTTCAGAACTTAAAGGTTCCTACTGTTTTGTTTATTGGTAAAGAAGACAAAACCATCGTCGGCAAAGGCCTGCTTACGCCAGATCAACAGGCTTTGCACGGGCAATATAAACTTTTAGGGAAGCAGACTGCAGCCAAAATTATCGGTGCTAAAATTATCGAGTTTGATGCCAGTGGACATATTCCACATATCGAAATTCCGACGGAATTTCTGGTAGCGTTGACAGGTAGTTTGTAGTTTTCTATCAGACCTCGCAGGTTTTTGAAACCTGCGAGGTCTAAATGAGTTAATTAACCTCTTTCCCTACAATTTTATTAATGCCCTGCATTTCGAAATCGATGTCCTGCCCCATCGATTTCATTTTACCATATAGCTCTACACGGAGATGGCTGTTAAGTACAATTCCGGTTTTCATATCAAGTGAGGTTTCTCCCGAGTTGGTTCCTTGTAAATCAGTTTCCATTTTGTTGCCCATCACTTCAAAATTCCCTTTTGATACCAATGTGCCTTTTACCCCTAGTATGGCAATGCCATCTTTTACCTCTTTCAAAGTATATTGTGTAATTGTTTCAATCGGCATACTCATCTGCATTTTGGTATCAACCGTCCAGCTATCGCCTATTTTAACAGGTTTATCAGGGTAAATTTTAAATGACGATTCCATGGTTTGTTTCACCACCTCATTGCTAAATTGTTTACTTAAAGCATTTTTTATCTGTTTAACCTGACTGGTATCCTTGGTCATTCTTGCTGCCATATTATCGAGCATTTTATCGATACCAGCAACTGTTTTAATCCCACCATTTGGGGTTACGGTCATATAAAAAGATGCACCTTTTAAGCCGCTAAAAGGATTCTTTTTAGTACTATCCTGATCATCTGAATTGAGGGTCATGGTGTTGCCCATCACTACAGATTTCATGAAAATTCTGTTGTATATTACTTTCACATCCTTTTCGCCACTATGACCTTCGGTAATATCAAAAGTATAATCCGTTCCAATGCTTTGGGTTAAATGCACATCGCGGCCAGCAATTTTCTGGTTAATGATCTGTTCGGAAGTAAGTGTGAAATCGTACTTATAGCCCGTTGGATAATTTTGTCTTAACACATAGGTTTTCTGTGCAAAGGCAGTTATAGAGACTAGGCTCCAGATGATTATTGTAACTATTTTTATTTGATAATTGACCATTTTAACCTGCAGGCTGTTGCGCAAAAATGCGGCTTAATTGAAAATATAATTCCGGATGTTTATCCCTTAACTGTTCAGGTTTTTCAAAGAAATATTCAGAAACCACAGCAAAAAATTCGGCCTGATTGGTGATCGCATAGGGATTAATATCCGATTTATTGTCTTCAATTTTCTCCATTTCTTCATGCATCATCTTAATCCAGGGCAAAGTATATTCATGTGCAATTAAATTCTCCGGCACACCGTCTGTTGCGCCGTCAGATTTATCCAAAAGATGTACAAATTCATGTATAGCCGTATTTTCTTTCCCTGCACTTTTAGAAAAGCCATGTCGCAGTGCCGATCGTGATAAAATCATCTGCCCATTCATATAACCCGTACCCACCATACCCATAATATTCCTTTCGCCACCTTCAAACTGAAAATCCTTGTTAAAAGTATCGGGATACAATAAAACGCTGGTTAAGTTTTTGTATTGCCAATCGTCAAAACCAAAAATGGGGATAACCGCACTTGAGGCAATCAGCAACTCGTCTAATGTTGTCATTTCTAAACCCACCGCTTCTATCTTAACGGTGCTGAAAAATGCGGCCACTTTTTGCTCAAACCTCAGCTTATCCGTCGAATCGAGGTTATGGTAATACTCTACATAATCATCCAGTATCTTTTTGTCTACATCCGTTAAAGGCTCTACAGTAACCTTCTTTTTTTTAAGGATGAGATAAAGGGCAATTAGAAAAATAGGAATTAAGTAGGCAAGTGGAAGCGAGTTCATATTAAGGATTACACGGATTTAAAGGATTACACAGGTTTAGCATGATTACACCGATTTAACAGATGGTACAGATAAGACTTAGCTTTCGATAATTTCTAATTGAGTCAAAACATTTTCGCGTGTAACCGGATAAGGTTTATTATGGTTTATTGCCTGATAAACGGCTTCGAAAAGCGGCAAATAACTTCCTACTTCTGATGGAACTGTCTCCTCAGTTTTATGGCCTTCAGCATCAATGGTTGTTAATAAACCATCCTTACTTGCGGGCTCAACACCATAGCCTGGATCGGTTAATTTCATACCCGCCAGCAACTGTTCTTCCTGAATATCGGTTCTTTGTTTAATAAAACTTCCATTTACGCCATGTAAAACAAAACCTGCCTGCGGATTTACCACCAACATACTTGCTGTAACAAAAACATGCAAACTATTTGGATAACTCAGCTGGATTGAGAAATAATCGTCGACCAAAGTACCTACCCTATTTTTACCCATAATTTTATGGTAACTCAATGGTTTGCCAAACAAACTGATTACCTGGTCTAACAAATGCGGGCCTAAATCGTATAAAAGTCCGCTGGCCTCTATTGGGTTTTCTTTAAATGCCTTTGGCCCAATTACATTACGGTATCGATCGTAACGCATATGAACTTCAACTAGCTTACCCAGTTTACCACTTTCAATTACCTTTTTCACCGCGATAAAATCACTGTCCCAACGGCGGTTCTGGTAGAAAAAGATTTGTTTCCCTACACTGTCTGCAAGTTCAAAAAGTTCTTTTGCCTGTACAGCCGTTGCTGTAAAGGGCTTTTCAACCAGAATATGTTTATGCCTGGTTAATGCCGCTCTCGAATGCTCATAGTGAAGGTTATTAGGGGTATTAATGACCACCAATTCTATTTCCTCATCATTCAAAAGTTCATCAACACTGTTGTAACTTATAATATTTGGGTAATTATTAACGGCCTTTTTTTGGCTGCGTTCTACTATAGCCTTTAAATTGAATCCGCTATGAGCTTGTAAAAAAGGTGCATGAAAAACTTGCCCCGACATGCCATAAGCTAATAAACCCGCATTAATTGTTTTATTGATATTCGTATCCATAGGTTATAAATGTAGCTAAAAATACAATTACGATTCAAGCTTTAATGTTAAAACAGCAAAGCTTTTACTTAGGCCTTACACCTTTTTACCTTATCTTTGCAAGATATGAAGCCGTCGGAGATTAATGCCAAGTGGAAAGTTTTACAGGAAAAGATTTCAAAGGAATTTGATTCGGATTTTCCTGATTTAAAAGTAATGCTTTTTTTAATTGGCGTTCAGGAATTGGGCAAAGGGCCAAAGAAATACAGTAAACGCCAAAAAGAGGAACTGATGCACATTGCCACCTGCCGTTTATTGAGCGAAATGGGCTTTTATGAGCTTGAGGGGCTAGATCAGGATGGCTGGCCACATTGGAAATTAATTAAAGCCATTCCGCCTTACACCATGCTCGAGCAGGAAATGCTGATGAAATCGCTCGTGGTAAGTTATTTCGAAGATATTTATTCGTAAATTCTATCGTGCTGTCTGATATTTCTATCTGACACAGATTTATCAAGTCAGATGGTAACATCTGACTACACAGGATCCTTGGTGGTGTTGGATGTTACCATCCGACACGGATCTATTCAAATATTTATTTCAAGGTTTTGGAAAGCAAGGCCATTACATCTATTTAAGTTAGTCGGGCTTTTCGCTATATCTCCCAATCCGATGAACAATCGGGATCGGGAGGATGTCGCTTCAATCCCGTTTAGATCATTCAGTTTGTGCAAATATTTGGGGTTGCAGGGCGGTTAGAAAACTTCCAAACTTTGGCCTGCCCAGCACCAAGCCCATTTAAATAAACCTGATAGAAACGGAAAGCCCGTAACGCAGTGGAGGCTTGAAGTGCATAGCAGGGCTTCCGAAACCGATCTGCACAGGAACCTGATTTTCAAAAAATTATGTTATCTCCATTTAAAGAGTTGTCAACTTAAATAGCAGGTTTGCTAGAAAGTTGACAACTCATAAACAAAAAAACCCCAGTGGATGTACACCGGGGCTGCATTTATAATGACCTCATAGGTAGAGGGAAATTGCGATTTTATCCTTGTTTCTGTGCAGTCGCTTTTAATGCATCGTTAGCAACGATTACAATCTCTACACGACGGTTTGCTGCACGGCCTGCATCAGTTTCGTTATCTGCAATTGGCTCAGCAAAACCTTTACCAATGGTAACTAACCTTGATGATGGAACTCCTTGAGAAACCGCATAAGCTTTAACCGCTGCTGCTCTTCTTTCAGATAAGCCCATGTTATATTGTTCTGTACCACGGCTATCGGTATGACCGATAATTTTGATATCAGTATCAGGATATTGATTTAATGAAGAAGCTAAACTCTGGATGTTTGTTTTAGCCGCATCTTTCAAAGCTGTTTTATCGAAATCGAATAAAATACCACTGTCGAATTTCACAATAATTCCTTCACCTTCACGAATAACTTCTGCGTTAGGAATAGCTTTCTGAATTTCAGCTGCCTGTCTGTCCATTCTACGGCCGATAAAAGCTCCCGCTGTACCGCCAATAGCACCACCAATTAGTGCGCCTACTGCTGTATTACCGGCTTTTTTACCGATCAATGCACCAATAACACCACCAGCTGCAGCACCAATACCAGCTCCTTTTTGTGTTTTAGTTAAACTATCACAACTTTGGAATGCCATTGAACCTACTGCTAACCCTATACTTAATGTCGCTATTCTTACTTTTGAAATACTCATAATAATCTAGATTTATAATTTCTACTCCTTATATTCAAACACAATGCCAAAAAGTAACCGAACTGTATTTTCTATCTATTTTGCCCAAATTTTACTACAAATAAGAATTATACGCATAAAAAAAGAGTCCCCAATAATGGAGACTCTTCGATAATGTATCATTCTTAGTACAAAAACTAAGCAGAGAAATAACTCTCCAACTCTTTCAATGTATTTTCATCTGTTTTAAAATCTTTAATTACCTGGCCTTTTTCAACTAAAATGATCCGGTTACAAACGTCGGTAACGTGGTTTAAATCGTGACTGGAGATAAAGGTAGTCATGCTGCCTGTTTGCTCTTTCAACAATTTCTTTAAACGGATCTGCGTGGTTGGATCGAGGTTGGCAAAAGGCTCATCTAAAATTAAGATTTCTGGCTTCTGCATCAGGGCAGCCGCAATTCCTACTTTATTCTGATTTCCTTTACTAAAATCGCGGATGTATTTTCCACTGTTTAATATTTCTCCATTAAAGAACTCACCGTATTGACTCAGATAGGCAGAAACATCTGCCACGCTTAAGTTACTTAAACTGCCAATAAAAATAAAATACTCCTCTGGGGTTAAATAATCAATCAGAAAACCTTCATCCAAAAATGATGCAGTATAATTCTTCCAGTTATCGTTGTGCATTACATTTTCGCCTTTTGATAAAACCTCGCCATTAGTTGGGCGGATTAAATCTAAAAGCATCCGGAAGAAAGTGGTTTTACCAGCGCCGTTATTTCCAACCAAGCCAACGGTTTCGCCAGCAGCAATCTGCAGATCTTCGATGTTTACAACGGTTTTATCGCCATAAACTTTTTGTAAATTCTTAACTTCTAAAATCATAATTATTCTCTAAAGCCTTCGGCTATTTTATAACGTTGTAACTCCAATCTTTTTGCGATGTAATTAACCCAAAAGCCCCGCAACAATAACATTGCCAGGCCAAAAACAGATACGGCAACCAAGCCCCAGTAAGGTTTGTTGAGTATGCCAAATGGTAAATAAATTAATATGGGTGTAAGCGCATAAGGAAACATTAACAACCATTGGGTAGCTCCGGTACCCTGATAGTTAAAGCTTGCCGCTTTGGTAATATCTAATCTTTTATAGTTTAATGTAGCAAGATAGAGCACCACAACGGTACCAAAACCAATGTTGTATAAATAGGCTGCCAGGTGTAAGAGTAATAACTTCGGACTTAAAAACCCATAAAAACTCGCCAATAAGGTAATAATGGTACAGCCAATGGTAAATAGTAAAAATTTAGCCCTGATGTAATCTTTAAAATTGATTTTATTGGCTAATATCCCGTCAAAATGGGCACTTTGCCATGCAAACATAAACTGGCCATAAATAATAATCGAAACACCAGTCATAAAAATGGCACCAAACATCATTTGTCCGAAAGCATCGCGATCTATTGCTTTTTCTTTATAAAAAATAAAGCCGTAGAACAGGAAGAAGAAACCAAGAATAACCGAAGAACGGGGGCGTTTGTGGCGGAGGATTAATTTCAGTTCTAAAGCTGCGAGTTCGCCAACTTTACCAAAGCGGTTAAGGAAAGCATAATCGGTACTGCCTTTTTTCTCTTGCTTTGTACTTAATTCTTCTACATATAAATTTTTACGCAAGAAATTAGAATTGAAGTAAAAAATACCAAGGGCAGCAATCGTAAATGCAAAACCATATAGAGGCTGTGCAGCGATGGCCCTGAAAACCACATCAGAACCCGCCATGATTGAAATAACCTTATAATATTCTAAAGCAGCAAAGGCAGCAATAACAACCAGGCCTAAAAAGGTGTACAAGGTATTGGTAATCGATTTCCGTTTGATGTACAACACCAGGTAGTTGTTAAAAATCATGATCGAAAATATCGAAACGATATACATGATGGTGGTAACTGCACCAAGGCTTGGGGCAATTTTGATGAAACAGAATGGAAGAAAAATAAAAAATGGCCACAGGTTAAACACTGAGAATAAGGCCTTAACATTTAAAAACTTAATAATCTTACTCTTCTGGATTTTAAGATGCAGGTAAGGAATGATGCTCAATGTTGGCAATTCCTGAAACTGCAGCCGCATAATAAAATCGAATGCGAAATAATAAAGGATAATGCCGTTGAAGCTTTTAATTACGTCTTGATTTGGAAAAAAGTAGGCCAGTAAGTGCGACATACCCAAGCCGGCGCCAAGCGCCAATGTAAAAAAATATAGCATAAAAAAGCCCAAAACAATTTGGCCAGCAATGCTACTGCCTCTGTTTCGCGAACGCCAAAAAGATTTTCTTTGATGGCTTAAAAAAGTACTCAGCATATTTAGTTTAGATGTTAATGTGGTTAATATACTTATTAGTAGACATTCGACAGGAAATGTTACATTAATACTTGTATTTGTCTTTCCAGTTTTGCTTGAGTTTTTCACGCAGCTTCTCTTCTGCAGGGTTTTTCCCCGGATCGTAGAGCTTAGTACCGCTTAATTCTTCTGGAAAATATTCTTGTGGTGAAAAATTGCCTTCATATCCGTGCGAATATTGGTAATCTTTTCCATAACCGATATTTTTCATCAGTTTGGTCGGTGCATTACGGATATGCAAAGGCACAGGTAAATTTCCGGTCTGCTTAACCAAAGCCTGTGCTTTATTAATGGCCTCATAAGATGCATTGCTTTTAGGCGAACTGGCCAGATAGGTTACACACTGCGATAAGATGATCCGCGCCTCCGGATAACCGATTACATTTACTGCAGTAAAACAGTTATTCGCCAAAAGCAGGGCATTAGGGTTGGCATTGCCAATGTCTTCTGAAGATAAGATCAGTAATCTACGGGCAATGAACAACGGATCTTCACCACCTTCTATCATCCGGGCCAGCCAATAAACGGCGGCATTGGGATCGCTCCCACGGATGGATTTAATAAAGGCCGAAATGATATCGTAGTGTTGCTCTCCGGCTTTATCGTATAACGCAAGGTTCTGTTGTGCATGCGCCAGCACATTTTCGTTGGTGAGTATAATTTTATTTCCACCGATGCCATTAATGGCAATTTCGAGCACGTTTAACAATTTCCGTGCATCACCGCCCGATAAACGGATCAGTGCTTCGTGCTCTTTTATGGTAATATTCTTCTCTGAGAGAATGGTATCTTTTTTAATGGCTGTTTCCAATAAACCCGCTAACTCCGTTTCGGTTAACGATTTTAAAATGTAGACCTGACAGCGGGAAAGTAAAGCGGAGATCACCTCGAAAGATGGATTTTCGGTTGTTGCACCAATTAAGGTCACCAAACCTCTTTCTACCGCCCCTAACAAACTGTCCTGCTGCGATTTGCTAAAACGGTGAATCTCATCGATAAACAGAATGGGTAGGCCTAAAAAACTATCCTTCAGCTGTGCGGCCCTGTCGATCACCTCCCGGATATCCTTCACACCACTGTTAATGGCGCTTAAGTTAAAAAAAGGACGATCTAATGCCTGCGAAATGATATAGGCCAAAGTCGTTTTACCTACACCTGGAGGTCCCCAAAAAATCATTGAAGGGAGCTGACTGCTTTCGATCGCTTTGCGCAATACCGCACCTTCTCCAACTAAATGCTGTTGACCAACATATTCATCGAGATTTTGAGGGCGCATACGTTCGGCTAAAGGAGGCAGGTTTTGCATAATGGTAAATATATAAAATTTGAGTATTTTGTTTGTCGATAATTTACTAACCAAATATTGAAAGCATAAATCCCAGGTTGTTAAAACAAAAGGACGAATGCTTAGTTCTAATTTATTACTATGGACATTAAAAACTTAGATCACCTTGTACTAACGGTTGCCAATTTAGAAAGCACCTGTAGGTTTTATAACCTTGCCCTGGGAATGGAAGTTATTGAGTTTGGCGAAAACAGAAAAGCCTTGAAATTTGGGAACCAGAAAATTAACCTGCACCAATACGGGATTGAGTTTGAACCAAAAGCTTTCAAACCCATGCCCGGAACCGCCGATCTATGTTTTATCACCGATTTCCCATTACGCGAAGTGATGCAGGAACTTAAAGAAAAATGCATCGAAATTGAGGAAGGGCCTATAGAACGTACTGGTGCCAATGGGAAAATCATCTCTATTTACCTCCGTGATCCGGATATGAATTTAATTGAGGTGAGTAATTATTTGTAGATGTATCGTTAGTTTTTGCCACGGAAGCACAGATTAACATATAGAAAAAGTCGTCATCTCGACTGAAGCGCAGTCCCGAACGTTCGGGAGAGAGATCTATCTAGCTAGATTTCTCGACTGCGTTGCACTCCGCTCGAAATGACGACAGATGGCACAAAAATCTAGTCCTCAATCTTCGAATGGTGTTTGGTATCTTTCATGGTGGTATATAAAATCAACGAGATTAAAATACATCCGGTTACATACCAGTAGAAATAATTTTCGTGCCCGATATTCTTAAACCAAAGCGCAAAATATTCTGCCGTTCCGCCAAAAATGGCAACCGTTAACGCATAAGGTAAACCTACGCCCAAAGCCCTTATTTCGGCGGGGAAAAGTTCGGCTTTAACTACAGCATTAATACTCGTGTAGCCGCTCACAATAATCAAGGCGCCAATCATCAGCAAGAATATGATAGCAGTATTGGTTTCTCCAGCCAAACCGGTTAAAATGGGATAAGTACATAAAGTACCCAGCACACCAAAACCAATTAGTAAAGGTTTCCGCCCAATTTTATCAGATAACAGGCCGAATAGCGGCTGCATAATGGCAAAAACCAATAACGAAACGAATGATAATGTTGTAGAGGTTTCTTTACTCAGATGAACCGTATTCACCAAAAATTTCTGCATATAAGTGCTAAACGTATAAAAGGCAATCGTTCCGCCCAAAGTTAAACCTACTACAGTAAAAACTTCCTTTGGATATTTCATCAGAACCGCAATGCCACCTTTTTTGTCTGCCGAGTTTTTGCTTTTAAAAGCCGCCGTTTCGTCGATATGTCTCCGTAGGTACAAAGCGATGAAAGAAAGTATAGCGCCGATAAAAAATGGAATCCGCCAGCCCCATTCATGCAGTTCGGCAGGTGTAAGCAACCAGTTTTGCAAGATTAATTGAATACCCAAAGCCAGTAACTGCCCACCGATCAGGGTTACATATTGAAAGCTTGAATAAAACCCTCGATGTTTTTTTGTAGCCATTTCGCTGAGGTAAGTGGCAGAAGTTCCATATTCGCCACCAGTACTCAAGCCCTGAATTAATCTTGCAAAAATGAGTAATAAAGGAGCTGCAATTCCAATCTGTTTGTAACCGGGAGTTAAACCGATAATTAATGAGCCTATCGCCATAATGAGTACAGAAAGAGTCATCGAACGTTTTCGGCCTAGTTTATCGGCAATGCTGCCAAACAGCCAGCCACCGATAGGCCGCATTAAAAAGCCTACTGCAAAAATACCTGCAGTATCTAATAACTGCGCAGTGGGATTACTGTTTGGGAAAAAGGCAGGGGAAAAATAAAGTGCAAAGGCAGAATAAGTATACCAATCGTACCACTCCACAAGATTACCGACCGAACCACCAAAAATAGATTTCAACCGATATTCCACATCCTTAATTTCCTTCTGTTGTAATGCTTTTTCCATAATAGATAATGATTGAATGAGAGCGTTTTGAATGATTGAATGAAATTTAATTTAAACAACAGTTCTTAACCAAAAATATAATAATTTTATAAGGAAAGAGCTGAGCCCTTTTCACTTTATTCACTCACTCCTTCTCTCATTCAATAATCAATCATTAATAAAATGAAAGATAATTTTTCTACCCAATCTGCCGATTACGCTATTTACCGACCAACTTATCCGCAGGAATTGTATGATTACCTGTTTAATATGGTAAAAAACAAGGAAACAGCGTGGGATTGTGCTACGGGAAACGGACAGGTTGCGCATGTATTGGCCCAATATTTTGATGTCGTTTATGCGACAGATATCAGCGAGAATCAATTAAAAAATGCTTTTCAATTGCCAAATATTACTTACAAAGTGGAACCAGCAGAACAAACATCGGTGGGCAATGCTAGTTTTGATCTGATTACGGTGGCACAGGCCATTCATTGGTTTAATTTTGAAGCATTTTACAATGAGGTAAAAAGAACACTAAAACCAAATGGCCTTTTTGCAGTGATTGGTTATGGCCTAATGTTTATCGATAAAAAAGTAGATAAGGCTGTACATAAACTTTACGAAGATATTTTGGGTAAATATTGGGACAGCGAACGCCATTATATTGAAGAGGGGTATAAAACCATCCCCTTTCCTTTTGAAGAGGTTGTTGCTCCTCATTTTCAGATTAAAACCACCTGGAATTTTAACCAGTTAATTGGCTATTTAAATACCTGGTCTTCTTTGCAGCATTATAAAAAAGCGAATGAACGTAACCCATTAGAATATATGTTTACCGAATTAAAAGAAGCCTGGGGGGATGATGCGGAGAAGGATGTTCATTTCCCGGTTTTACTGCGGATTGGGAGACTAGGTTAACCGCAAAGAAAAAAAAGGCAGGCGCAAAGTGCACAAAGCGGGTACATAACCGGTCCTCTGCGCCTCTCGGCGAAATCCTTCGCGTTCTTTGCGGTTCAAAATGCAAAAACTATTTCAACAACTCCAGAATACCCAAAACAGTCAGCTTCTTCTGCTCACCGCTTTGCATATCTTTTAGGGTAAGTTTTCCGCTTGCAATTTCATCGCCGCCGATTAAAATTACGTAAGGGATGTTCTTCGCATCGGCATAGGCCATTTGTTTTTTTAGTTTCGCCGAACTCGGGTACAACTCTGCTGAAATCCCTGCATTTCTGAATTGCTGAACAATTGGCAAAGCATACTTTTCAGCTTCTGCATCAAAATTACTGATCAACACTTTTGTGCCAACTTCTGCTGAGGCAGGGAAAAGGTCTAACTCTTCCAATACGTCGTAAATGCGATCGGCACCGAAAGAAACACCAACTCCGGTTAAATCTTTTAAACCGAACATACCTGTTAAGTCATCGTAACGGCCACCACCACCAATGCTGCCCATGGCTACTTCGTTGGTTTTAACCTCGAAAATGCAGCCGGTATAGTAGTTTAAACCTCGCGCTAAAGTGATATCCAATTCCAGTTTAGCCATTAACGGCAAGCCATAAGAAATCAAACTTTCTACATATTCGAAAACCTGTTCAATTTCTGCAACACCTTTTAAACCTGTTTCTGATTGTGCCAAAACAGTTTTCAAACTAGTCAGCTTTTCTTCGTTGGTGCCTTCCAACAAAATTACCGGACGGAGTTTTTCTAAATCCGCTTCTGTAAAACCACGTTCTAAAAGTTCTTTACTTACGCCATCTAAACCGATTTTATCCAGTTTATCGATGGCTACGGTCATATCGATAATTAAATCAGGTTTACCGATAATCTCAGCAATACCCGACAAAATTTTCCGGTTGTTGATTTTTATACTGAAATCTTTCAAACCCAGTTTGCTCAAAGCTTCATTGTAGATTAAAATAAATTCAGCTTCGTTCAATAAACTTTCAGATCCCACCACATCCACATCGCACTGATAAAACTCACGGTACCTGCCTTTTTGCGGGCGGTCTGCACGCCAAACGGGTTGAACCTGAAAACGTTTAAAAGGTAAGGTGATCTCATGCTGGTGCATCACTACGTAACGCGCAAATGGCACCGTTAAATCGTAACGTAAAGCTTTTTCTGAGATTAGCGGAATTAGCTTATTGCTATTATCTTCATCTGCAAAATCGAAAGATTTCTTTTTTGGATCTTTAAGAAATTCGCCACTGTTTAAAATTTTAAAAATCAGTTTATCGCCTTCATCACCATATTTCCCTGTCAAAGTCGAAAGGTTTTCGAAACTTGGGGTCTGGATTTCTGCGTAACCATATTTTCTGAAAACCGTTTTAATGGTATCATAAATAAAGTTACGTTTTACCATTTCAACCGGAGAAAAATCGCGGGTACCTTTTGCTAATGAGGGTTTAATAACTGACATAGCCGCAAAAGTACAAAAATGTAATGTTTAAACCTCGCAGGTTTTTCATGGCTTTCTTAACATCTTCAAGTTATTAATTCCGTGGTGTAATTGTAAATTACCAACAGTTAGCTTATGTGGGCGTTCCCCAAGCTGCGCAAGGGTCGTGCTTTTCAGGGCTACGCTGTGCTTCGGTACCGATGAAGAATCGGTACTGAACGCTTACAATCCCTAACGCGAATTAACTCTATATAAATTACTTTCCTAACACCTCTTTCACCAATTCCCGATTGGGTTTCGATACCGGAATTTTATCGCCATTATCCATTAAAAGTGTTCCACCATCTTCCTTAAGCCAGCTTTTTACAAATTTCGGGTTAACCAAATGGCTTTGATGTGCCCGTACAAAACCGTGGGGTTTTAGCAGATCGGAATATTCTTTTAATGACTTCGAAATCAGCAGCTGATCGCCGTTAATAAAAAAGAAGTTGGTATAGTTGTTATCCGCTTCGCACCTGGTGATTTCTTCAATACCAACATACCTAATTTCATTCTGTTGAGGTAACGCTATCCTGGAATTTCCTTTAACAGTTTCCTTTTTGTCGATTCTTTCTTCAATCGTAGGATTTTGATAAGCAAGCGGAGGGGCAAAGTTTATGGCTACTGTATTCGGAGCAGCGTTTGATGACGTATTACGGTTTTTTTTAGTCAAAAAGTAGATCAGCATAAAAATGCCACCAAAAAACCCAAAAAAGACGAGGCCTGCTATCAAGAGCATTATTATTTCGGGTGCCCCTAGCATAGCAGCATGAGCTGCCTGTATGCCATACACAACAATAAAAGTTAACCCGAAAACTATCTTATTTTTCATTTTCTACTCGCTTAGATCTTTTGAATAAATATATACATAAGAAAACAAAGCCGATCATTATAGCTATTGAGATAAAGCCCACCATAATGAGGTGAATTATTTCGGGCCCACCAATAGTTGCAGCATGGACAATTTGCAGGCCTATAAAAATGATAAAAAAGAATAAAAATAATAACTGTTTCATGTTGATTGATTTAAATTTCAACGAAAGTAGCTATGCGCTATTCGTTTAAAAATCAACATTGAGCATCGGCAGTCTTATGATGAGTATTGGTAGGTAATCTTTTAGTATTCGTCTATATCAGTTACTTCCCCAACACCTCTTTCACCAGTTCTCTATTTGGTTTACTCACCGGAATTTTATCACCACTATCCATTAAAAGTGTTCCGCCATCTTCCTTAAGCCAGCTTTTTACAAATTTAGGGTTAACCAGGTGGCTTTGATGTGCCCGCACAAAACCATGGGGTTTGAGCAGATCGGAATATTCTTTCAGTGGTTTCGAAATCAGGATTTTATCGCCATTTGCCAAAAAGAAAAAAGTGTAAGTGTTATCGGCCACACAACGCATAATATCATCCACCGAAACATAACGGATTTCATGCTGCTGTGGCAAGGCAATTTTCGGTGTGCTTGACTCGCTCTTCTTGATCTGACTCAGTAAAAAATTGAGCTGCTCGCCATGTATTTTGTTTTTGATCCTGATTTCAGCCTTTTCAACAGCTGCTTTCAATTCATCAGGATCAACAGGTTTCAGCAGATAATCCAGGGCAGCAAATTTTACCGCCTGGATTCCATAATTATCGTAAGCGGTTACAAAAACAACTTCAAAAGTTTTCTCCGTAAGTTGGTTTAATAAATCGAAACCGGTTGTTTTGCCCATCTGGATATCCAGGAAAAGTAAATCTGGCCGGTGAAGATTAACCTGGATAAAGGCCTCACCAACATTGTTCGCAACGGCTACAACCTTAATATTGGGGCAATGTTTATCCAGTAAAATCTTCAGATTTTCTAAATTGGCTGCTTCATCGTCTACTAAAATTGCCCGCATCTTATAACCATTGGCTTAGTGTGATCTTAATTACGGTCCCATCTACATATGCTTTCATATCCAACAAAAACTGATTTTCTTTATAAATGGAATTGAGTAAAGATATTCTGTTTTTAGTCAAAGCCAAACCTAAACCTTCGTAATCTTGGCTTACATCAAAGCCGCTGCCATTATCTTTTATACTTAAAACCAGATCTGCTGCTTGTGCCATAAAACCAATTTCGATCTTACCATCATTTCCTTTCTCCGCGATGCCATGTTTTATAGCATTTTCTACAAAGGGTTGTAAAAGCATGGCAGGAATTTCGATATTCTCTACATCTAAATCAGGTGAAGCTGTGATCTGGTACTGAAAACCAAAACGCAATTGCTCCATCTGCAGGTAATCGTCGAGCAAGGTTTTCTCACAAGTTAAGCTGATGAGTTCTTTATGATCTAACACATTACGTGTTAATCGCGCAAATTTAACAAGGTAGCGGTTGGCATTGTCGGTTTCGTTTTTGTTCATCAGCGTTTGGATACCTGCAAGTGCATTGAACAAAAAGTGCGGGTTTAGCTGTGAGCGGACAGATTCTAATTGAAGTTTTATAATTTCTTTATCCCTGTGTTGCAAAGCCAGTTTTTTGGCTTCCTTCTTTTTGATATAGGTTACAAGGGCTCCAAAAATTGCCCCGCATACAGCACATAATATGAGACCGTAAATAACGAGTTGTTTTTTCGTATAGCTTTCTTCATCTAAAGTTATGGAAAGAGTATGTCTGGTTGTATATTTTTCGATTTCTTTTGGTGAAATATTCCATGGACTAAGCAATGGTTGAATAATAATTTCATAATTCCCAGATTTTTTGAAAACGGTTTTATTAATCTTTATGTGCGGCAAAAACTCATGTGCCTCAATGTAGCCGCCATATTGCCAGGCAGTTGATTTGAAAATTATCTCATTTGTTCGCTTGTCCTTTATTGAGGTGTAGTAGAGATAATCAATATCTGATTTATCTTTTACAATGGTTAATTCGCGATCTTTTTTATTTAGCGTTAGGTTTGTTCTTTCCTTTGAGTCGATTAAGTTGCCGAAGTTATAGCCCCCGCCGACAATTGGAGTAGGCTTTGCAAAACCTTTAATCTTTGCTCTTGGAATAGGCTTACCGTAAAAAACAGATTTGTCAATATCTTGTGGTTTTTCGATGTCATAGCCTAGTACGGTAATAATTTTACCTTTTACAGGGAAGATACCAAAAGTTGTATAGCGGAATATATTTTCGCCCCCCTCATTTACATTTTTCAGCTGTTCGATGTCGATCGACTTGTTTACTGCTATTGGTTTGTTGTCAACCAAAATTGTGTACCTATAGTGTTGTATATTAATATTCTTTCTGAAATAAATTTGGATGCTTACGTTATTAACTTCCGGTAAATAATTAAACGAGGTATGAGGTTGATTAGGGAATATATTTGAGTAAGAGACCTTTTTGGCAGAACTATCTACACTCATAAGTAGTTTCCCTCCAGCTTGGTATGTGTAAGAAAAATTGATGCCTTTTTGGGCATATACTGTTGATAGCGCAATAATGAGGTTGAGAGTTATACAGATTATTTTTTTCATAATGTCAAGTCTTAATTTTTCATAAACATCTTGCAAAAAATCTGTTCAGGAAACATTAAAACAGGATGTGGCATGGATAACCTTGTAAAAGAGGGATTTGAGACAGTATTTAGATTTAGAAGGAATGTTTGTCTCTCTAGCAATCCACAAAAGTGATCGTCATTACGAGGAGGAACGAAGAAGCAATCTTTCAGCCTCGCGATGAGTACCCGAAAAGATCCTTCGACTACGCTCAGGATGACACCTTTTTTGGCTACCCCCCGGCTTTTTTCACTTTGTATCCATCTTTCTGAAGGATGCCCATTACTTTATCGCGTACATCACCCTGAATCATGATTTCGCCATCCTTAACTGAGCCGCCCACACTACATTTGGTTTTAAGCATTTTGCCCAATACCTCTAAATCTTCAGTACGCCCTCTAAAACCGGTAACTAAGGTTACCGCCTTACCGCCACGGTTCTTTTTATCGAGCATTACCCTTAAGTCCTGCTGGTTGTTTGGCGAAGTAACAGTATCATCAACTTCTTCTTCGTATTCGAATTCTGGATTGGTAGAATACATAATTCCGCCAAGATCACTTAAACTATTTTTCTTTGGTTTCATGTTTTATAAAAGTTCATTGGTTCACTGGCCATTTGTTCATTCGTTTGGGTGCATGGCCTAACAATTAGTTGCAGCGCCAGACTCGAGTGTGCCAAAGCAATCTATTTGATCAGGAACCAACACTAACCGCCTCACGCTTAGCGCCACACTCAAGGTACAATTACTTTGAGCGAGAGCGGATTTACTACTGCGTGTATCTCTATCCCCATTTGTAAAGGCTCGCCATCTACATGCACTGCGCCAGCTTTTTCTCTGGTAATTTTAATGTTTTTGCCTTTAATAATTTCAATCATATCTGATGTTTCGGCCTTCCCCCTTAACATTACATAACCCAATAATGGCAATTTTATTATCGGAAAAGGTTTAATAATGCAAACATCGAGCAAGCCATCTTTTACCGAAGCGTTAGGTGCGATATAAACATCGTTGCCGTACTGAGATGAATTGGCAATGCTAATGGCAAAAGCTTTTCTGGTATATTGAGCGCCATCAATATTAATGAGATAGGTTTGGGCTTTATAGTTAAAAACCTCCTTAAAACCCAACTTTATATAACCTGATAGGCCGCGTTTTTTATCTTTCGAAAAAACAGCGCTCAAATGCGCATCGAACCCCATGCCGGCCAGATTAAAAAAACATTTATTGTTAAACTCAGCAGTATCAATCTCATCAACCCTAAAATTATTGATCAGGGAAAGTGCATACCTTAAATTTTTCGATATTCTTAAAAACCGGGCGAGGCCATTTCCTGATCCAAGCGGTAAAATCCCCAAAATCTTTTTGTGCTTTAACACTTTACTGGCCACCTCGTTAATGGTGCCATCGCCACCTGCAGCAACAATTACATCAAAATTTTTAGTCGCAGCCTCGTCTGCCAGTTCACTTGCATGACCAACATATTCGCTAAAAACAAAGTTCGGACTAAACTTTTCCTTATCCAGATATTGATCAATAAAATCAGGGATGCGTAATTTCCCTCGCCCACCAGAGATAGGGTTTATAATAAAGAGGATATTGATCTTTGTGTGCAAAGTGTAAGAATGAGTGCACAAAATAATCTATAATTTTTGAAATAAAGAAAATATGCTAATTTTGCACCAGTAAAAAAGTGGATTGATTTGCTATCCCGACACCTCGGGACCGGATTGCAACCACTTAAAAAAATTGCTAATGCCTCCTTTCAATCATTTAAACACCTGTTTCCAAGGGGTTTGGCAAGTATTAATTTGTTTATTTACCATTAATTTATTTAATAAATGTCATATTTATTTACATCAGAATCTGTTTCTGAAGGCCACCCAGATAAAATCGCCGATCAAATTTCAGATGCATTAATTGATAACTTCTTAGCATTCGATCCAGAATCAAAGGTTGCTTGCGAAACTCTGGTAACTACTGGTCAGGTTATTTTGGCTGGTGAGGTAAAATCTAAAACATATTTAGATGTACAACAGATTGCCCGCGATGTAATCAAGAAAATTGGTTATACCAAAAGCGAATATATGTTTGAGGCCAACTCTTGCGGAATTTTATCGGCAATACACGAGCAATCCCAAGACATTAACCAAGGTGTAGATAGAAGCAACAAAGAAGAACAGGGTGCTGGCGATCAAGGTATGATGTTCGGTTACGCAACAAACGAAACCGAAGATTATATGCCTTTGGCATTAAACCTTTCTCATAAATTATTACAGGAACTTGCTGTTCTGCGCCGCGAAAATAACGAAATCACCTATTTACGCCCGGATGCAAAAAGCCAGGTTACTTTAGAGTACGACGATAACAATAAACCAGTGCGTATCGATGCGATTGTAATTTCTACACAACATGATGATTTTGATGAAGAGGCAACAATGTTGGCTAAAATCAAAACTGATTTAGTGAATATCCTGATCCCAAGAATTATCAAAAGTAATCCTGCATACGCACATTTATTTAATGATAAAATTGAATACCACATTAATCCGACCGGTAAATTTGTAATTGGTGGCCCGCATGGCGATACGGGTTTAACCGGAAGAAAAATTATTGTTGATACTTACGGTGGTAAAGGTGCACATGGTGGTGGTGCTTTTTCGGGTAAAGACCCAAGTAAAGTAGATAGAAGTGCAGCTTACGCTACACGCCATATCGCTAAAAACTTAGTGGCCGCTGGTGTGGCTGACGAAATTTTGGTTCAGGTATCGTACGCTATCGGTGTTGCAAAACCAATGGGTATTTACATCAATACTTACGGTACTGGTAAGGTGGGTAAAACGGATGGCGAAATTGCTAAAATTGTAGAATCGATTTTTGATATGCGTCCTTACTTTATTGAGCAACGTTTGAAATTAAGAAACCCAATTTATAGCGAAACGGCTGCTTATGGGCATATGGGCCGTACGCCAGAAACGGTTACCAAAACTTTCAGAACACCAAACGGTGAAGAAAAAACAGTTACGGTTGATCTGTTTACCTGGGAGAAATTAGATTACGTAGATCAGGTTAAAGCTGCTTTCAGCATTTAATTCTAATAAATTTATAGAAAAAGGCGTTTTGCAGCTCTGCAGAACGCCTTTTTTGTTGTAGCCAGTGCAAAACTTACGAAGTTTGCCTTTACTAGCGGCCTGCTTAAACTTCGTAAGTTTGACCGTGGGGTCAGATGTTTCCATCTGACTGAATGATTTGAGTCAGGTGGTAACACCTGACACCACCCGAAAAAATCAGACTATTGCAATTCCAAGGCAGTACTTTTTTTGAAAAGCAGGGTTCTGCGCACATCGGTTCCGAAAGCCCCGCCATCCGCTTTACCGCTCTGCGTTCGGTGCCCGCTCCTGTCAGGTTTATTTAATTTCGGCTGGTGGTTCTTGGGAAAGAAATCCTCCAAAGAAATAAATACGCTGGAACTGTGCATACTTCCGGTAATAGTAGCAAAGGCCTAACCTACCTAAACCTGATTGAAATGAAAAGCCCGTAAGCCCGATCCTTCATCGGGAGCGGACTTGTAATGAAAGCAGGACTGACATTAAAAAGAGCTTCTGCAATTGCTTTCCAAAAAAATAACTCAAAATATTTTCCCCTTCGTTAGACTTACGAAGTTTTCGATACACTTGCCCCCTAAAAACCTCGTAAGTTTAGGCCAAATGGTATTTCAATTCCTGGTGGCTGCCCTGCTCAACCACTAAACCTTTATCCAGTACAATAATTTTATCGGCATTGTTCAGCGTGCTCGATCGGTGCGTAATTACAATTACGGTTTTCTGTTCAGCTTTTAAAAGCTCGATCATGCGTTGTACATGTTGCTCCGAAACCGAATCGAGCGATGAAGTGGCCTCATCTAAAATCAGAATTTCCGGATTGCGGTATAAAGCTCTTGCAATGGCAATCCGCTGCCTTTGTCCGCCAGATAAAGATGTACCATTTTCGCCCAGATAAGTCTGAAAGCCCTTAGGTAAAGCCTCAATAAAGCCAATTAAACCCAGCTTAGTGGCAATATCAATAATCCTTTGCATATCGGGTTCTTCTTCGCCAATGGCAATATTGTCGATTACATTACCAGCAAATAAATCAATCTGTTGAGGCACAACCGATACCATTCTACGAAGCGACGAATTGGTAATGTATTTCAGATCATATTTACCTATGCGCACATTGCCCGCCTGTATCGGATAAATATTCTGCAGGATAGACATTAACGTTGATTTTCCTGATCCACTCTCGCCAACAATGGCTGTAAATTTACCTTGTGGAATGGTTAAATTTAAGTTTTCGAAAACGGGTAGCCTTGCCCCATAGCGGAATGAAACATTTTCGAAATGAATATCCCCAATTTTATCGGTACTCAGTTCAATCTGGTTCTCATCGCTTTCGCGTTCCAGATCCATAATTTCGAATAACCTGTCGGCCGCAATTACCGCATCCTGTACGGTTTTATTCATCCCGATTAAAGAAGATACTGGTCCTGTAAAATAACCGATCAAGGTGTAAAACGACAATAATTCTCCGGGGGTAATCGAATTGCTTAATACGTAACCTGCACCCACCCAAAGCAATACAATGGTAATCATACGCGAAATAAACTCGGTAGAAGTTCCTGATACAACGGCATTTATATTCGATTTAAAGCCTGCCTGGAGCAACTTGATGAAACGGGTTTCGGTTTTATCGTTGGCATGATCTTCTAAGCCGAAACGTTTAATGGTACCTACAGCGTTTAAGCTCTCTACCAACTGCGATTCGAGTTCGGCAGCATCTTCCATTAACCTCCGTTGCGTACGTTTGTTAAATTTATCGGTAATTACATAGATTATTAGGTATAACGGGATGACCGTAAGCGTGATGAGTGCCAATTTCCAATAGTAGGTAAACATCATGATGAACGAGAAGAAAACAATAAAAATGTTGACTACAAAATTTACGCATACATCATTTAAAAATGTTCTGATTTTTACCGCATCATTAATCCTCGAAATAATTTCGCCCACCCGCATGGTATCAAAAAACTGCTGTGGCAAACGGAGCAGGTGTTTGTAGTAGCCTAAAATAAGCTGCGAATCGATTAACTGACCGGTTTTTAAGGTAAAAATTGTTTTTGCGGAGCCAATAAACAGCTGTACCAAAAGAATAACCATCATGGCTATGCTCATCAGGTTTAGCAGATTATGGTTACCATCTACCAGTACAAAATCAACTAATTTCTGAACAAAAATAGAGGTGGATAAACCCAGTACAGTATAAACAATAGCACCAAATAAAACTTGCGTCAGAATGCCTTTGTGCGGTTTAATCAAACTCCAAAATCTACCCTGGATTGATTTTTTTTCATTGCCGATCTGAAAGTCTTCTGATGGCAACAATAAGACTAAAGCACCAGTCCATTCCTTTTTGAATTCATCATGCGTTTTACGGTGCACTTTCCCATCTATAGGGTCCATCACCTCTATAAACTTACTGTTTACTTTGTAAATCACTACATAATGCTGAAGGACATCGTTCACAATGATATGTGCTATAGCGGGCGTAGGTATTTTAAATAAACTATCAAAAGGTGCCTTAACACCTTTCGCTTCAAATCCTAATTTTTGGGCCGCTTCAACAAGTCCTAAAACGGTTGTACCTTTTTTATCGGTTCCGGCAAGCTGCCTGATGCGGGCAACGGCCAAATCCAATTTATAATGAGCAGCAATTGAAGCCAGACAAGCCGCACCACAATCTGTTATATCTCGTTGCTTAACTTTTGTACTCATGCTTCTATGTTTTTTGGATTAAATTCGGATTAACCCAATCATCTACCTTATCATAAAGTAATTGATATAAACTGCGGTCGGTTACTTTAAAACGAGCCGTAAAATTCATTCCTTTTTTGAGGTATCCTTTGTAACCGTTTTTGAGCATCAGAAAATTTTTATCCATTAAACATTTTACCTTAAAAGCAGGCTGGTTACCATTTAAGATCACAATATCGTCCGAAATATCGATCACTTTACCTACTGCCAAACCCCACTGGTTATAATTATAGGCATTGATCTGAAAGTGCACTTCCTGTCCTTTTCTAATCAGGCCAATATCTGAAGGATTGATATAACAGTAGGCGGCCAAACCCGCATCAGGCGAAACCTCTCCTACTTTTTGGTTGGCAAATACATAAGCGCCTTGTTGCAAACCAACTAAGTTCTGCACAGAACCATCTATTGGTGCCCGTAATACATATTGTTTTTTCTGTTCGTTAAGTTCTGCCTGTTGCCCAGAAAGCTGGCGCAGTTCGTTACGATAGCCATTGGCTTCGGTTTGCCATTGGGTTTTATATTTGGTACGCACCATTAAGTAAACCGATTCGGCCTGCTCGAGTTCGTATTTGTATTTTTCGTATTCTGATTGTGTAAGCACTTTATTCTGATAAAGCTTACTATACCGCGCAAAATTGCTTGCGGCTTGTCTTTTTGCAATGCCGGCATTTTTTGACTCCTGCACATATTGTTGCCAAGAAGCCACATATTGGCCGCTTTGCAAATCGGATGAGCCGCCATTAAATGAAAGTAGCGTACGGATATCCTGCAAAAATTGGGTGATCTGGTTTTTACGCGTTTCTACCAAAGCATCCTGCTGTTTAGGTAAACCGGCATCAATAGCCAAAAGCGTATCGCCTTGTTTAAGCCTTTTATTATCCGAAAGTTTGTACTGTATTAACCGGCCATTAACCGGTACAATAAGTTCTGTTTTTTCGATGGTCGATTGTAAAACGCCTGTCCCATTTATACTAATGGGTATTTTAACAAATGGAAGGGCAATCAAAACAATTAAAATGGCTGCCACGGCAACGATATAAATTAATTGGCTTGATTTACTAATTTGAGAACGGTAAACGAGAGCGGTATTTGAAATTCTTTCTGTAGAGTAGCTGGTTAACGCCATAGTGTTGAAATCGTAAAGCATCCGCTATTCTGAAAGCCAGAACAGCGGATACAATAAATTGCTTATAGACTCCAAACAAGTTTCAAAACATTGGTTACTGTTTTGCTTAAAAATGTCGAAGTGTCTGCACCAACTGCATTTAAAGTTCCTGCAAGAGAAGTTAAAAGTTCGTTTAATGTATTGTTAATAATACCACCACCTTCAACTTGTGACATTTCAGTTGTGTTCATTTCTTTAACACCAAGATTTTTTAATTCTAAACTTTTCATACTAGATTTTTTTGAGTTTTAAGATCCCTACTCTTTTGAAGGCTTTTCGGGATGCGCCTGATGCTTGGCCAAACACTTCAACGAATGTAATAATATTAGCTATACGGATGTAGTATTAAACACCTAACACAAACGTAACGATTCGTTAATAACCCCAAAAAAATGCCTCCCTTACACAAAAAACGCAATCACTACCAAAAAACTAGGGTATTAGTTTTCATATTCAATTTATTCATTAACCTGAAACCGCCTTGCATTCTTTTTATTCGCTGATTTTTATTAGTCTGCTTTAAAAAAATAGCTTGATTAGATGCCATTCATTTTCATAAATGTTATCTCTTTTTCTGCGATATGATCGTCGTCAATGGCATAGGATTTAATATTGGCAATTTTCATCTCATCAATTACATCAACAAAATTTTGGAACTTGGCCGTTTTAGCTGGCTTGATAATGACGATCATGTATTTCGCCGGATTGTGCTGATGGGTTTCTGCAACCAGTTTTTCATTTTTACTAATTTCTTTTTGAATATTTGCCACAGGTATAACGTGCATATCTGCCTTTTCAATTGTACCCATGTAACAAACGGCCTTGTTGTTTTTGCCGAGCAGGATGGTCATGGTACGTGATTCGGGATAATTTTCTACAACACCAGCATCCGTTTTATCCGGCTTAGCAATATCTGCCGCATTTAAAGATCCCAATGAAGTGGTGAGCATAAAAAATGCAGTCAATAAAAACATCAGATCAACCATTGCGGTAAGATCTACCCTTGGGGTTGATTTTTTGGTTCTTCCTTTTGCAGCCTTGCCGCTTTGAGATTCGTTTAGAGTTGCCATAATAATTTAGGTTTTTAATGATGATGACAAGCCCTATCAAATTGCATAAAAAAAGCGATTAAAAATTTAATCGCTTAAGAAAAGTCGTCATTGCGAGGAGGAATCCCGAATGTTCGGGAAAGCAATCTTACAACTGTTGGTTTATGGCTACCGCATTAAGATTGCTTCGTCGGCTGAAAAAGCCTTCTCGCAATGACGATCATATTAATATAATATTACTTCACTGCTTCAATTACACCGCAACCCACCCTTGAACCTGAGTTACCAGTTGGTTGTGTAGTATAATCGTCGGTACCGCCATGCACAATAATTCCACGACCGATAATATTTTTAATATCGCCATCCTTAATGCTCCATCTATCGGTAGTAACCGAAAGCGTGGCATGGCCTTTATTATCTAACATGATGTTGCCAATGTCACCGCTGTGATAATTGGCAGATCCCCATTTGCCGTGAGCCTCTTTAGTTGGGTTCCAGTGGCCGTGTGTATTTTCGCCCATATTGCCACAATCGCCATGTTCGTGAAAGTGGCCGCAACATTACTGTCTGCACGCGCAGCAAAATTCATTTCGATGTCCATCTTAATTTTTCCATCGCTTAATTCGTAAAACTTTGCTGTTCCAATGGTTTTTGTATTGTCAGCTGTTTCGGTCAAAGTGGCCTGGGCAATTTCTTTGTCGGTCTTGGCACAAGCACTGATAAGTGCTACGCCTGCAATAGCTAAGCTTAAAAGATATTTTTTCATTTTCTAAAAATTTAGTTTAGATATGAAACAGATTGACAATCATTTAGTTTGCTTTAAAAAGAAGGATAGAAAAACCATTTCGAATGCCACTTGTTTAATCAGTATAAAATCGTATAACTATGGAACAGCCAATTGCAATGAACACTTTAAGTCAAATTTTGGAGAAATTGAGGCTGAAAGGAAAAGATAACGAATTAAAAATTTCTGATCATGGTAAGATGCAAAGTAAATCGCTCGGAAAAATTTATAAACCCGAAGATTTAACCATTGTTAAAACTTATCGGTTTGAAGGAGACTCAGATCCTGCAGACAATTCAGTATTGTATCTGGTAGAAGATCAGGAAAAAAATATTGGGTATATATTAGATGCTTACGGTATCTACTCTGATAATGAGGGACCGGCATTTGATGATTTCTTAAAGAAAATTCCTACCGAAAATAGAGACGAACAGGAACTTTTTTGTTAATAGCCTAAAAATTTAATTTAGAGGGAGAATTCGAGTAATCTGATTCTCCCTTTTTTTATTTTAAAATATTGGCAGGTTATAATTCCGTAATTTTGCGCCTCATTTACGAGCGACAGATGAAAAGCAAAATCAATATCCCACCCATACCAGCCGTTTTACTGTCTATTATCAGTGTGCAGTGTGGGGCGGCAATTGCAAAAGGGCTTTTCCCACAAATTGGCGCTGCCGCTACTGCTTCGTTACGGATCGGTTTATCAGCGGTCATCTTATTAATCGCTTTTAGGCCAAACCTATTTAAACTAAATGCCAAACAATGGAAATATGTTACCCTATACGGTGTTTGCTTAGGGGTAATGAATATGGTTTTCTATATGGCTATAGCAAGAATTCCGATTGGTTTAGGCGTAACTTTAGAATTTGTTGGCCCATTGGGCCTCGCTATTTTTGGATCTAAAAAACCTATAGATTTCCTTTGGGTAGTACTGGCCGCAGCCGGCATTGCACTAATCGCCCCCTGGACCAGTACAGGGCTAAATGTTGTGGGGGTATTGTTGGCACTTTTAGCCGGCGTTTTTTGGGCAGCCTATATTATACTGGGTGGTAGGATCTCAAAAATAATGAAAGGTGGTGATGCTGTTGCCATTGGAATGCTATTCGCTACCATAGTCATCTTGCCATTTGGTGTTTTTAGCGACGGTTTAAGTGGCCTTAATCCGAAATTACTGGGTTTAGGAGCAGCGCTTGCTCTACTATCAAGCGCCATCCCATTTACCCTCGAAATGAGAGCCCTTAAGCAACTCCCTGCCCGGACTTTCAGTATTTTAATGAGTCTCGAACCCGCCATGGCTTCATTAGCCGCACTGGTTTTTTTACAAGAATACCTCACTTTAAAAGAGTGTTTTGCCGTGGCTTTCGTTGTTATTGCTTCTGCGGGTTCTTCGTTAACAGCCAGGCGTGCAAAACTGTAATCAGGCCAGTTTTTCTGTTTTATAGATTACAATACCATCCGTTAACATATCTGCTTGCGCTACAAAGGCTAAAATATAAGGCTGCTGATCGTGGAGATCCAAACCTGCCTGATCTTTCCACTCCTCCTGAAAAATAAAAGTATTATCAACTGCAGATTCATGCAGATCGTACTGAATGCAGGCTTCCTCTTTGCGGGAATTTACCACCATATCCAACAGCATAGTTCTTAATGCCGCTGTGGTTTCTTTCTTACTTTTAACAATTGCTGTTAGATAAATGCTCATATACTGCTGTATTTAAAAAATTTTGGGTTAAATGTTCTTCGTGCAATTTAAGTGCACTTCTAATATCTGCATTCTTTTCTACATCGTGAAAATGGATGCCGTCTATGCGTTTCATTCCGGTAAAAGCGTTCATTCTATGAAAACCAAACAATACACCATCATCTACACTGGTTTCCATAAAAAATTCTTCAGGCAAGGTAAATGCTTCTTTGGGTGCGTTCCACGATGATGTTACCATGTACTTACGGCCATGCAACATCCCTCCAGTGCCGTAGTTTCTTGTCGGATTATCTGCTTTACGGCCATCACTTACATAGATTCCTTTTTTATGCCCTTCTGTAAACACAACATCGATATATTGTTTAAACCCATATGGTAACTGAAACCACCAGATGGGTGTATGGTAAATTACAACATCTGCCCAAACATATTTTTCTACTTCCTCTTTCGGATCGTAATCATGATTGATGTTAGTTGTTTTCACTTCGAAATCTGCCAATGAGGAAAAGAAACTGGCTGTAGCATCAGCTATTGTTTCGTTAAATCTGCCGCCTGAGTGACCAAATTTTTGTCCTCCGTTGATGATGAATATTTTTGTCATTTCGTTTTTCTATTTGATAAAACAAAATTACAGCGCCTGAATCTATTATTAAAACAAGTTAATTCATAGCTTTGTATCAGAATTATAATAGCGAGATTATGGTTAATTTAGAATGGTACAGAAGTTTTAAGGCAATTTATAAAACAGGAACCTTAACCGGTGCGGCAGAAAATCTGTTTATTTCTCAGCCTGGGGTAAGTTTGCATTTAAGTTCTTTAGAAAGTTACGTAGGCTATAAGCTGTTCGAACGTACGGGGAGGAAGATGATTCCGACCGAAAAAGGAAAAGTACTTTATAATTTCATTGTAGAGCCGCTTACAAAACTTGAGGATGCTGAAAAACATTTTCAAAAAAGCACTGAGAAACATACACCAACCATTAGCGTAGGCATGTGTTTCGAAACTTTTCAGATTACGCTCGAACAATATATATCTACACTTCCGTTTAATGTGATTATCCGTTTCGGCGAATATCCTGAAATGTTAGACCAATTGGATAAAGGTATTTTAGACCTGATTATCACCCCGCAAAAAGGCAATTCGGCCAATGTAGAACACGAGGCTTTTTCTTCCGAAACCATTGTTTTAGTAGGCGGAATAGAAACTGATGGGCAAACTTTTAATTCGTTGATTAAAAAGAAAGATTTAGCCGGAATGGAAGCCTGGTTAAAACAGCAAAAATGGTATGGAACAGCTGGCGATATGGAACATCTTCTACGTTTCTGGCAGCTTAACTTTGGCAAGCACGCCGATTTTCGCCCTAACTACATTGTACCTAACCTCAATTCGATTGTGCGCTGCTTATCCGGCGGAAAAGGCCTGGCTATTATACCGGATTTCCTATGCAAAAAAGAAGTTGAAGAAGGAAAAGTAAAAGTAATTTGGGAAGGCACCTCAAGACTCACCAACACTTTATATTTTGGTTGTAGGAAAAACACCCAGTATGCGTCAGAAATCCACATCATTAAAAAACTTTTTAAGGAGGTTATGGTTAGTATATAGTTTATATACTTTGAAACAAACCTTAAGATATTTATTTTAAATCATTCCTTAAACCTCCATATGAGTCAATCAAGTCCTCTTTTAAACCATGAGCAATTATTGGAAGTTTTTAATTTAACGCATACTGCAACCGCGGTACATGTTGGCGAAACTGCTATAATTCAAGCGGCTAACAATGCCATGCTCAGAATCTGGGGGAAAGACAGGAGCGTGATCGGAAAATCGCTGGAAGACGCCTTACCGGAGTTAAAGGGCCAGCCTTTTATTGAGATGTTCAGGAAAGTATGGTTGGAAGGAATTGTGATTTCGGGAAAGGATACTGCTGCCGATATAGTAATCGACGGTGAATTACAAACTTTCTATTTTGATTTCGAATACCGGGCTATAAAAAACGATGCAGGTAAAACCATTTGCATTTTACACACGGCAATTGATGTAAGCGAGCGGGTAATGAGGCAGGAAGCTTTGGAGCGCGAACAGGAAAAGGAAGAAGCATTACAACGTGAGCAAACGCTAAATGAAGAGCTCTCAGCAACTGTAGAAGAGCTGGCTGCTACCAACGAGGAGCTTGTAGCCACCAACGAAGAGCTTCAGGAAACACAAGAAAGCCTGCATGTTTTAAACAATGAACTCGAACTAAGGGTTGTTGAGCGCTTTAACCAGCTCTCGGAAAGCGAAAAGCGCTTTAGGACCATGGCAGAAGGAACCGATATTTTTATTGCTGTTGCTGATGAAAGTGGAAATACCATTTATTTTAATAAATCGTGGGTAAAACTCACGGGCCGATCGATGAAAGACCTGCTCGATTTTGGCTGGACAGATTTAATTCATCCTGAAGACCGGGATAGGTATATAAATATTTACCTTTCGGCCCTTGCCGAAAAAAAACCTTTTACCGGCGAATTTAGAATACTCACCAAAAAAGGCGATTACAGATGGTTGCTGGCTAGCGGCCCTCCACGGTTTCATGCCGATGGCTCATTTGCTGGCTACATTAGCTCCTGCATTGATATTACAGAACGGAAGTTAATTGAAATAGAGCGACTGAATCTAAATAAACTTATAGAGGCGAGTTCAGAGTTTATAGGCGTTGCCGAATTGGATATGTCAATCCAGTACCTAAATCCTGCCGCATTACAAAAACTAGGTTGGTCTGGCATTTCGAGCAGAACAATCTTAGATTGTGTTTTTCCAGAAGATCGATTAAAGGCAAAGGAAATTCTACCAGGGATTTTAAAAAATAATACCTTCAGACAGGAGATTCGATTCTGGAATGAAAAGACAGGACAGCCTTTTTGGATTGAATGGAATGGCTTTGCCATTCGAAATGAAACTGATGAAATAGTTGCCATTGCTACGGTAAGTCCTGATATTACAGAGCGAAAACTTTATCAGGAAGAACTGCAAGGTATAAATATGGAAATGGCAGCAGCAAACGAAGAGCTGGCCACTACAAATGAAGAACTTGCTAAAACGCATGATGACTTGATCAAGTACACCAATAAACTATCAGACAGTGAGGAAAAACTCAGACAGGCGATAGAAACTGGCAGAATGGGTACCTGGAGCATCAATCCGAAAACACTTGAAGTTACCATGTCGAGCTTTGTTAAGGACTTGCTAGGCTTGCCTTTGGATAAACCCGCAGAAATGGATATGATTATGAAGGCCGTGAATCCGGATTACCAAAACATGCTTTTTTCGGCGCTTGACAATGCCATAAAAAACCGTTCACCCAGCGATATGGAATACCCGATTAACAATTTAATCAATGGTCAGGAAAAATGGGTTAGAGCAACCGGGCGTGTATTTTTAGATCAACAAGGAAACCCAACGGAGTATTCTGGCCTTTTCATCGATATTACGGAGCAAAAATTAGATGAGATTCGAAAAAACGACTTCATCGGAATGGTTAGTCACGAGTTAAAAACACCGCTAACTGCAATTAATGGTTTTGTGCAGGTTTTGCAGCGCAAAGCGAAAAAAGATGAAGATAATTATGCCATTATCGCTTTAGATAAAGCGCACAGCCAGATCAGGAAAATGACCGCTATGATTAATGGTTTCTTAAATGTATCCCGTTTAGAATCGGGCAAGCTGCTTATCGAAAAAACAAACTTTAGCTTAGATGAGCTGCTGAAAGAAACCATCGAAGAAACTTATGTGTCACAATCTTCGCATCAAATTATATTAAACCCAACGTGCGAGGTTAACATTAATGCCGATCGGAATAAAATCGGGAATGTGCTTTCTAACCTCATTAGCAATGGCTTAAAATACTCAGACAACGGTACACGTATCGAGATTACCTGCAAATTGCACGATACTGAGGTTGAAATTCAGATTAAAGATGAGGGAATAGGTATAAAGCCGGAAGATATTGATAAACTTTTCGAACGTTATTACCGCGTGCAGGGTAACCACACCATTTCGGGCTTTGGAATCGGGCTTTACTTAAGTGCCGAAATTATTGAAAGACACGGTGGCCAGATATGGGCAGAAAGCGAAGAAGGTAAAGGTTCCGTTTTTCATTTTACTTTGCCATTGAATTAGCACATTTTTTACCGCAAAGAACACAAAGGTTTTCGAAAAAAGTCGTCATTCCCGCGCAGGCGGGAATCTTAATACTTCGCCACTAGCCTTTATATTGCATTACGATTGCCAGTCAAGCTGGCAATGACGGTCAGTGCTAAAAGTATCGCAAAGATGTTTCTATGCCGTAGAATGTTAAGCGACAGCATATTCCGTGACTATTGTGCTTCCGTGGCTACATATTAACCTTAATCTATCCCCAACCCCTCCAAAACCTCATCATCAACCAAATTAGGCAGTGTAATTTTTAAAGTACCAGTCCGTTCCATTTCGCGTTCGATGGCAAAGCGGGCTTCTTTATTTCGTGCCCAGCTTCTTCTGGCAATGCCGTTGTTTACATCATAAAAAAGCATGTTTTGTAGTTTTTCAGCAGCTTGTTCGCTTCCATCCAACACCATCCCGAAACCGCCGTTTATTACTTCCCCCCAGCCAACGCCACCACCATTGTGGATCGAAACCCATGTGGCGCCCCTAAAACTATCGCCAATTACATTATGAATAGCCATATCTGCGGTAAACCTGCTTCCATCGTAAATATTGCTCGTTTCTCTAAATGGAGAATCCGTTCCGCTTACATCATGATGATCTCTCCCAAGAATAACTGGTGCCGATAATTGGCCGGTATTAATCGCTTCGTTAAACCTCAGCGCAATCTTTGCTCGTCCTTCAGCATCTGCATATAAAATCCGGGCTTTTGAGCCTACTACAAGTTTATTTTTCTTTGCCGCGCTGATCCAATTGATATTATCCTGCAGCTGTTGTTGTATTTCTTCCGGGGCACTAAGTTTAATCTCTTCCATCACCTCTTTAGCCATTTGATCGGTTAAATCGAGATCCTTTTCGTTACCCGAGGCACATACCCACCTAAATGGACCAAAACCATAATCGAAACACAATGGGCCTAAAATGTCTTCTACATAAGATGGGTATCTAAAATCTATCCCATTTGGAGACATTACATCAGCACCTGCCCTACTACACTCCAACAAAAAGGCATTTCCATAATCGAAAAAATAAGTTCCCTTGGCAGTATGTTTGTTAACACTGGCGGCGTGCCTTTTTAACGAACCCTGAACATAAACTTTAAACCGATCAGCAGCATTGGCCATCATTTCATTTGCTTCAATAAAGCTTAAACCTACCGGATAATAGCCTCCAGAATATGGATTATGTAACGAAGTTTGATCAGAACCAATGGCCACTTCAATATTTTCCTGATCAAACCGCTCCCAAACATCAACGATATTGCCAATGTATGCCAGAGATACCGTTTCTTTTCCCTTTTGGGCAAGTATTACACGGTTAACCAATTCACCTAAGTTATCGATAAGTTCATCTACCCAACCTTGTTGATGCCTTTTGGTTGCAGCCTTAGGATTTACCTCTGCACATACCGTAATACAGCCTACAATATTGCCCGCCTTGGTTTGTGCGCCGCTCATACCACCTAATCCTGCAGTAAGAAAAACTTTACCTGCAGTATCCTTTCCATAAAAACCCTTTTTGCGGAAAGCATTCATTAAGGTAATGGCCGTGCCATGAACAATGCCCTGTGGCCCTATATACATGTACGAACCTGCCGTCATCTGGCCGTATTGGGTTACCCCTAACGCATTAAACTTTTCAAGATCCTCAGGTGAAGAATAGTTGGGTATCATCATACCATTGGTAACTACAACGCGTGGTGCAGCGGTGCTTGATGGAAATAATCCCTGTGGATGCCCGCTGTAAATATTCAGCGTCTGCTGATCGGTCATCGTTGCCAGGTATTGCATTGTTAAAAGATACTGCGCCCAATTTTGAAATACACTTCCATTTCCGCCATAAGTAATCAACTCTTCAGGATGCTGTGCTATTGCCGGATCTAAATTATTCTGGATCATAAGCATAATTGCCGCGGCGTGAACAGTACGGCATGGATATGCGGTTATGTCTCTTGCATAAATGCTATAATCGGGCATAAAACGGTACATATAAATGTGTCCGTAGTTTTCCAGTTCAGCCAAAAATTCTTGCGCAAGCACCTGGTGCCATGCCTTTGGAAAGTAGCGCAAGGCATTTTTAATGCTCAGTTTTTTTTCATCTGCATTTAAAATATCCTTCCTTACAGGCGCATGGCTTAGTGCTGTATTTCTGTTTTTGTGTGCAGGCAATATTGAAGGAATACCTGCCAGTATCTGTGCTTTAAAATCCATGTTTTACAATTTTAAACGCTTAATCCAATGTTGATTCTGCCTCGTTTGCAACGGCAACAATTTCACCTTTTTGTACCATTTTAATGGCATTCTCCATCCTATCATACATAATCTGATCTTCTTCAAAATGATCAATTTCGGTACGCACAAAATCGTGTACCGCAGCCAATATTTTGCCTGGTTTTAATGGGTGATGATAATCAATGGCCTGTGCAGCACAGAACAGTTCAATACCCAGGATTTTTTCTACATTTTCGATCACCTGCAGGGCTTTACGTCCGCTGATCGACGCCATACTCACATGATCTTCCTGACCTAAAGACGTTGGAATACTATCGGCACTGGCCGGAAAACAAAGTCCTTTATTTTCACTGGCCAAAGCAGCAGAGGTATATTGAACAATCATAAAACCCGAATTTAATCCAGTTTCTTTCATCAGGAGTTTAGGTACGCCTGGCGTATTTCCTTCCAGGGAAAGATAAATCCTACGATCGCTGATGTTTCCGATTTCTGAGGCAGCTAAACAGGCATAATCAAGCGGTAAGGCCAATGGCTGACCATGAAAATTACCACCGCTGATCGTTAAATCGTCATTAAATATTACAGGGTTATCGGTTACCGAATTCAGTTCAATTTCTAAAGCTTCTTTTAAATGCATCCATGCCGTTCTGGAAGCTCCATGTACCTGTGGGATACACCTTAACGAATATGGATCCTGTACTTTGGCGCAATCGGCATGCGATTTCATAATTTCAGAACCTTGCAACAGTTTACGTACTTGCCCGGCAACCGCAATATTTGCCGGATAAGGCCTAAGCTGATGAAGCTGTGCATGAAAAGGTTTTTCAGAGCCCTGTAACCCTTCGATCATCATCGCCGAAATGATATCGGCCGAAGCCAGCACATTTTCTAATCGCTGCACCACCTTAACGGCATGCGCAGCAATAAACTGGGTGCCATTAATGAGGGCCAAGCCTTCTTTTGGCCCCAACTGCAACGGACTCATCTGATATTCTTGTAAAAGCTGAGCTGTAGCAATAATTTCACCTTTGTAATGAACTTTTCCTAAGCCAATTAAAGGCAAAAAAAGGTGAGATAAAGGAGCAAGATCGCCAGAGGCGCCAACAGAACCTTGTTTGGGCACTACTGGTATAGCACCGAGCTCTAAAAACCAGATCATTCGATCGAGCGTTTCAATTTTAATACCTGAATATCCCTGCGCTAAAGCCTGTAGTTTTAAAACCAACATCAGTTTTGATATTTCACGATCTATCGGCTCTCCAACACCAACAGCATGACTTTTCAAAATATTCTCTTGTAATTTACGGGTATCAACCGCCGAAATCATGGAAGTACACAGTGGTCCGAAACCGGTATTGATACCGTAAACGGCTTTACCTGAAACCGCTATCCGTTCAACTACCTTACTGCTTTCCAGTACTTTATCACGGGTATTCTGGCTCAATATTCCTTTTATTTCGCCATTGCTGATGGCCAAAGCCAGTTTAGCGGTTAAATGATCTGTTCCATAACTAAAAATCTGTTGCTCGCTCATGTTAAAAAGGTTTTAAACAAAAATAAGCCCTATATTTGATACCTATAAATACCAATTACATCATCATGTAATAACCATGAGTTATCAGATAGAACTTAGGCACTTAAAATATTTTCAGGTTTTGGCCGAGGAACTGAAGTTTAGAAGGGCTGCAGATCGCCTTTTTATTTCTCAACCAGGTCTAAGCCGGCAGATTAAACAGATGGAGGAAATTTTTAACGCCCCATTGTTCGATCGCAATAAGAAAAAGGTGGAGCTTACCGAAGCAGGCCTGTACCTAAAAGATGAGGTAGATTTTCTGTTCAGCCATATCGAAAACATTAAAAAACAGATCAGCAATATTAATGAAGGTAAACAGGGCGAACTCCGCATTGGTTTTTTAGGCTCAGCAGCACAAAAAATCGTGCCCGAAGTTATATTTAAACTGAATAAAGATTTTCCAGAAATCAGAACCAATCTGGATGAAATGCCCAATAAGTTACAGATCGAACTATTGGAAAAAGACATGCTTGATATGGGTTTTGTGAGAATGCAACAGTTTAAACCTGGCATTTCTAAACACATGATCCATCAGGATACCTTTTCGCTGGTATTGCCCAAAAATCATCCCATGAAAAAGGCTTCATTTGAAGCGGTAAAAAAATTGGGCAATGAACCCTTTATCTTTTTCTCTAGTGATGACAGTCCATTCTATTACGACCTAATGATGAGCATTTGCGAGGATCACGGCTTTAAACCCAAAACCTACCACAAATCGGTTAATGCCTTAACCATTTACAAACTGGTAGAAGAAGGTTTGGGCATTGCCATTGTACCCACCGCCCTGCAATATGGCTATCAGGAAAACGTAAAGTTTGTAGAGCTTATCCATATTCCGCAAAGAACAGAACTTTACATGATCTGGAAAGAATCTAACCGGAACCCGGCACTAAAAAATGTAATCAAATTGTTGTTGCAGGATAAAGTTTAGGTTGTGACACTTATTTCTATGAGTTTTAGAGAAGAAAAAATTTTAAATATATCAGGTCTAATACAGGCACTTTAATCAGATCCTTGATTTTATTTTGTACGCTGAAATTCTTCAAAAAAGATTTCTCGCCTTCACTGCGCTCCGCTCGAAACGACGGACGATCGGATGGAGAAATCTCTATTGAGTGTCGTCATTTCGACTGAAGCTAACCGATTTTCATTGGTAGCGTAATGGAGAAATCTTTGGAGTTGGTTTTATGCTTCGCTTAAAGAAATTAAGTCGGAGTTCTTTTTGGCATCTACCCTCTTGATTTCAATGTTTTCACTATAGTTATTTATTGCTTTTTTAATTAAATATTGCCCCAGTTTATCACAGCTCTATTTTTCTAAAATCCGTTTTTCCAGTTGGTGAGTTGTTTCATCCAATGGAATAGGAAGTTGTTGAGCTATAAAAGGAAGAAAATCTTTTAACAAAGGATGCGTAATAAAATCAATAGGTAAGCCTTTTTGAGAACGTAATTGAAGTAGTGTTATAATTTCTACAGGGAAATATTGCCAATATTCTCTATTGAAAGCAAATGTATGGTCTTCTTTGCTATTCCTTATATGAAACTCTGCTAACTGAGTTACCCAATCATTAACGATTTGTACATCGTCTGAATATAAATTATCTGTCGCAGCGATATATGCTGGATGAGGAGGGGTACAAAATTTAAGAACTTTATCTTTTGCGTCAGCTTTTCCAAAAATGCCTAATATAAATGCAGATAAATATAAGATACTTGAACGGCCATATTCAGATTGAATGGAATAACCAAAGATTTTTTGTGAGTTAGCCGATAAATAACTATCCAAATGCTCGGCAATCATATTTAATTTATCATTAAAGTATCCGGCGCATAAAATAACTGACAGAGAAATATCTGTATGTAATTTTCCCGCTAAAAACAACGCTTCTTTCTGGCATAATATCCCCAACAGTACATCCTTATAATAGGCTCCTAAGAGGCATTTAAAATGTTTTTCGGTTTTCTCCTTTTCAAATTCTTTAATTGCATTTGGGATGTCAAGACCATAAATAAAAGTACTCAATACATCAGGAATATGATGTTGAACAATTTCTTTTTCACCAAATACTATTTCCTCAGATTCAAACATTTCGGTGCCTTTAGTAATAAATTCACCCATAAATTGTTCAATGGGAACTCCTTCCGATTCAATAGACGATAAACATGAAATACAATATTGTAATACCTTCTTTTTTATTACTACCCACTCGTTGTTCATATGCTTCAAACTAAAATTACTTACACCCTTTTTGTATTTTAGATATCTCATCCCAATCAGATATCAAAGCCGATTTCACTTTAAACCGCCCTTTAGGCCCTCTACCTACAAATACATCTACTACACGCTTATCACCTATATTCTTTAAAATCCTGTTAGCTTCCCTAGAATTAAGCCCAAAGTCAGAAATATTTTTCTTTGTTAAAATATCATTTATAAACTCATCTGCTTCAAGCTGCCTCGCCGACAATTTTCCGACATCGCCTGAAATATTAGTCTTCACTTCAAAAATATCAAATTTTCCATCATGGCGCATACCCACCACATCAATACCGTGACCAGAAGCATTTTGAACTTGAAATACACGGGAATACTTATTTGAATTTTGTAAAGCTTCTTTCACCCACTTTTCACCATAATCACCTAATGCCTGCTGAAAGGTTTTTAAGCCAAATACATCTAACTCATAATTACTATCAAATACATATCCGTAAACGGTAGGATTACCTCCAAATAATCCAATGGGATCCTGACTTATGTATCCTCCAATTTCCGGATCATAATACCTAAACCTATTATAATAAAGCCCGGTTTCTACGTCTTCATATTGCCCCTGATACCTGAACGGAACAAATTCCCTGCTGCCGCTAAGTTTACGGATTTTCCCATAAATATCAAGTTCGCAATCCCACACTTTTTTACCTGCATCATCAAAAGCCTGTACAGGTGTGCCCAAATAATCGCTAATAATGGAGTAGTACTGGCCATTAACGATTTTGGCACTCGGGTTAAATTCATTCTGATCGTAAACCCAGGTAATTAAATCATTGCCCAGCGGTTCTGTTTTATCATAACTGAGAAGACCGTCTTCATTTACTACTAAATTTGGCCTGTCGTTTAAGGGGTAGCTCCATTCATGAAGGAGTAAATTCCCATCCCACACGTAACGATACACCGTATTTTTAACAATTTTGGCTTTCCTCCTTCCTAAAGCATCGTATTCGAAACTGATGATCTCGCCATGTGGATTTTTAACCGCTTTCATCATGCCATTAGCCGTCCAGGCGTAAGCCCAGTCACCTTCTTTCCACTCTGGTAAATCGGGTTCGGCATCAGCTAAGATCTCAAGCATTTCAGCTTTGGGAACATCAGGGCTGGCCATTCCCCAGTTTAATTTTTTGCCAAACAAGCCATTGTCTTCAGGTTTAGCAACTTCCTCTTTTACCAGACCGATAATATTACGTTTACTTTTTTGTACCAGGTTGCCTTTGGCATCGTAACGGTAATACCATTGGTCATCTTTAAGCAGTTTACCACCTTTATCGTAACGCCTGTCGCTGCGATCGCCTGTTTTATATAAATTTCCTGTTTCATCGGGATTCTTATAAATCACTTTACCATCGCTATAACTTGCCGAAGAAAGACTACCAAAAGTATCGTATCTGTAATTGATGCTACCGCCCGTAATGCTGTTTAAGCAGCTATTCAGTTTATCGTTTGGCCCCCAGGCATATTGTTTAAATGCTGTGATGGAACGGCTGGCTTCGACCTTTTGACTAATTGGATGGCCTTCATGGTCATAATCGAATGTTGCTCTAACCCCGCCGCTTAAACTGCGGCTGGTTTCCTGTCCGTTTTTATTCCGGCCAATAGCTGTTGTCCATTCTGCTGATCCGCCACTTTTAGCTGCGATGCCATTCAGGTAACCAATTTCATTATAATCGTATTTTATATCGGCCCCTAATGAACTTTTTAAACTTGTCAGATTTCCAAAAACATCATATTGATAATCAACCTGGTAGCCATCCTGTATTTCCTGGGTAATCATACCCAACGGATTGCGCCTAAAATTAACCGAAGAAAGTTCGTTCTCCGCTGTAATGAGCAAACCAAGTTTATTGTATTGAAAGGCTTCGTAAGTACCATCTTCATAGCTGCTGTATACCAATCGGCCGCTTAGATCGTAATTGTGGTACACGGCCTTTCCATCGGCCTGTATCGTTTTAATAATCTGCCCGTCCTGGTTGCGGATATATTGTTGCTCTTGCCCGTCAAAACCAATTTCTTTTACCACATCATCATTCGCATCTCTTAAAAAAGTAAACTCTTCCCCTTTTTCGTTGGTAATACCTTTTAAATTTTCCCACTTATCATAGGTAAAATGAAGTACCTGGGCATTTTGACTGGATGATTGACTGCTTCTTTTTTGCGTTTTTAGGCTACCCATTGGGGTGTAGGCCATGTGCCATTCTTCGCGGCCATCGGTAGCGTAAACCGGAAGATCATAGGCATCGTATTCGAAACGTAAAGCCTCTTCTCCAAAATCTTTCACAAGGATTACGCGGCCCATTTCATCACGTTCCCAGATCGTAGTTTGATCACCATCGGGGCTAAAACGGATCAGTCGACCGTAATCATCATAAGTCCAGCGACGTCTATTACCTTCGCTCGAAACCGATTCGATTAGTTGATTTAAACTGTTATATGTCCAATGAACTTCATAGCCATCATTATCGCGACAAAATATGGGTAATTTTTGTCCTTCGGTATAATAAAAATCGACGATACGATTATCTTTTTGCACATGTTTAAGCAATTGGTTCTGCTCGTTGTACAACCATGTTTCGTTTGATCCAGCCGGATCACTGCGCAATATCAGGTTATTATTGTCATCATATGCATACTGATACTGCTCGCCATCTGCAGTATGGTAAGTGGTGATATTGCCCCTGTCATCGTATTCATAACCGATTACCCTACCCTCAGGGCTGGAAATCATTTTTTCTTCATTATAACGATCGTGTTCATACCAGGTTTCGCCACCCATGGCATCTACTTTTTTGTACACCAGATCGTTTTCATCATAATAATAGCGTTCTACTTTACCATCGCGATAATATACTTCGTTATATCCTTCTTCCGGGAAATAGCTTATTGATCCACTCATAAAGCCATCTCTGCCTTCGGAGTGGATTACACGGCCCTCTTCATCATAACGCCAAAAATAAGCCATCCCATTGCGGTTGGTTCTTTTCACTACGCGATCGTGATCATCGTACTCAAAACTGATGGCTTTACCTGCCTGATCGTATACTTTGATCATATTGCCGCGTTGATCGTAATCGTAACTCACCAACAGATCGCTGGTGTTTTTATATTGATAATAAACTGCTTTAATTGCCGTACTTGCCTCATTGTGCTGCATTTCGAGCACACGACCAGAATTTTCTACAATGCGGGATAAAAGGTGTTTTTGATAGTAAAATGTAAGGTTGGTACCGCTATTGTGCTCAATTTTGCTTATGCGGTAAATATCGCCATCAACTCCGCCGCTAAAAAGCGTATAGGTATAAATATCTTGATCAATGGCGAGTACCCAGGTATTTTCATCGGGCCGTTCCATCCAGATTTTTTGCGCACGATCGTACTGTTTGCCTGAGTACGGTTCGATATAGGGCAAAGGCATCACCATATTTTCTTTCGGGTGGCTAAAACCAACAATTTCAGCTTCCGGATCGGGATAAATATATAAATCGTAATTATTGTATACCTGATTGCCTAACATGCCTGCATATGGCTTATCGCTACGCCATACATTGTTCCAAGCCAGTGTTTGGCCACCAGGCAGTTCGAAATCGGTCCATTCAAAAAACATGGCACCAGTAACAAAATTAACAGGTTCCAACCCCCAATGACAAAGTTTTTTTGATAGCGGGTTTGTTTTGCCCAACATTCGCTGGAGAAGCTTATTTACGCCTTTTAAGGCCCCTTTAGCTAAAGCCCCACCTAATTTGGTGAGCCCCCTCATAATACCAATGGCCGCAAAACGCATTAAATATTCTTTCAGTGTATAATTATGGGGTGCAAATGTACCACCAACCAACACGGGTTTACCAGTATTAATCTGTACATACATACTCAATAAATCGCTGTAAAAAGCGAAATAAGCCAATGGGTTTTTCTTCAATTTACCAGGTACAGTTGGCAGGGGTTTCAAACCCATTGGTGGGCACCAGCAGGTAAGCACCTGGCCAGGATTAGAACCGCTCATTTCCGAGCCTTGACCTTTTACAGTAGTGGAACCCCAGTATACCTCGCCCTCATGCGGCGAGCCGGGGATATTTACAATAAAATAAACCGGAATAGAACTGATGTGCCTAAACGGGAGCAAAACACCCATAACTGTAGTGGTAGTAGTGGCTTTATGGCGACCATGTACATAAATTGAGCCGCCCATCGGGATACTGGCTGTACCGATTAAACCTTGTGCAAATTTTGGAATAGGAATACTGAAATGCAGGTAATCCATCGGATCGAACACCATCCCAATAAAAGGATGTGGCAAAGGCAAAGGAATTAACCCAAAAGATGGCGGAAGGGGAATGGTTGTCCAGTGAAAATCGATAGCCAGCACTACATCAAAATGCTTGCTAACATGTTGTATGGCTGTGTTGGCCATTGCAGGCTTTTTAGCTTTTACAAGCTTTAAGGTGCTTTTTGCCGCAGGGGGATTACTTCCAGCGGCAACGCCGCCACCACCGCCAACGGCTTTTGGTTCGGCTTTGGTTAAGCTTGCAGATAGGCTGATTGACCTATCGGTAGACATATTCGGTTTACTCGCTTTTACTTTTTTCATCCGTATATTTTTTATGATAATGGATTGGCGTGATTTTTTGGTACTTCAGCCATTGATTTCCAGTCTTCTCCGTAATCCTTCCGCATATCCATATCTAATTTTTTGCCCTCAGGGCTTTCCTCACCATATTTTTTTAACATGATCGATGCGGTATAAGCCATCGAACTTTGTCGCCGTTTTTCAACCGGCATTTTCCGGGCAATTTCCAAACACTTCAAATAATAATCCATCGCTTTTGCAGAGCCGGTTATTTTGCTCTCCGAAAGCTGACCAAGTAACCGGGTACATTCCATTGCTATAAAATCGTTCTCTATAATTTCTGCGATTTTAATTGCCTTTTCGAAGTACTTTTTAGCCTCATCTTTACCCGAATGTGCCAGTAAGAAACTGCCATAGCTCATGTGGATATGTGCACTCAATAGTGTGTTTTCTCCAGCACGGGCCAACGCCATCTCATATTGCTGGCGTGCTTCACTCCTTTTATTCTTTACGGCTAAACTCTGTGCCAGCATTATCCTTGCTGCTACTACCGCCTCGTACAATCCTTGTTTCTGGGCGATTACAATTGCCCGTTCTAAAACTGCATTGGCCTGCTCATGTTTGCCTTTACTTAAATAATTACTTGCAATCAATATCTGCTGCTGGTAATCACTTTCAGGATCGTTTTTCTCCCGGTTGGTATGTGCTGCCGCATTTTGCATCAACTGGCTCACATTTATGTTGATTCTGAATTCGGTACCCTGTTTTAATTTTTTTAAGGTACGGTGTGTATGATGCTCGGTATAAACCAGTTTAATATTATGGTTATCGAACGCTTTAACACAGCTGCACCATTCGTTAATCCATTCAGATAGGCCAGCTACATCGTGGATGGTAGTTGGTGCCAGCTGAACATGTATTTTCTTTAATTTTAATTCAGGATAAAGATTACATAACCTTATAAGTGCTGTAACAGGCAAGTAGGCATCTGTTTTATAATTCCGGGCACCTTCACCAACTTCAATATCCCAAACAACACCGGCTCTTGTATCCTTCTGCCATAAGTCAAAAATTTCCTTCCATTCTTTAACCAAACTTTTACCAAAATCATTTTTGTTCTCGAATTCCTGATAATGGAGCAGGAACATATCGTTGGTTCTGCTTTCTTCTGTTAATTGGTATTTAAAATAAGCTTCGAATAAATTTACTTCGTGCCGCTCACCCAAACAGAGAAACAGGGTTTCTGATGGATGTTGCCTTACTACTTGTTGCCATTGTTTATCTATCTTAAATAATTCCAGTTGTATTGGGTTCATGGAGCTTTAATGTCGAAAATTAGTTTAGATTGATGGTACCGCTACTGATATTCGTTTCGCTTTCACCTCCCACATTAATCTTTTTCGAAGCCAGATTGGCCTCTGTTTCGCCACTCATCGAAAGCGTTTTTGTACCGATATCTAAGGTTTGTGATTCTATTCCGATACCAGAGGTTGGTGTTCCATCTTCAGGTCCTACACCTATACCTATACTAATTGAGGCAGAATTTCCGATGTTTTCTCCTAGTGTTAAAATATCCTTTCCTTTAATGATGATTTTTCCCGTTTTATCCATAAAAATGCTGCTCTCCCCGCATTTAATCAGGATTGATTCTTTAGTTTCGAAAACTGCTTTACCGGCTCCATCCAGCTCGATAAAATTGCTGTCTTTATCCCGCATAATCATACCCGCACCGTCATCCATGGTTAAAGTATGTCCGCTTTTAGAAGTCAAACTTTTGCTGTTATTGCTGGCACTACCGCCACTACTACTTTTGCCATGAAATACCGAACCCAATACAATTGGCCTGGCAATATTGCCTTCTTCGAAGGTTAAAGCTACCTGATCGCCGATTTCGGGGATAAATACAAACCCCCTGTTTTTGCTCACTTTATCGCTGCTCCCTGCATCTGGCGTAATTACCCGCAGCCACTCCGTTACATCATTGGTTTTACACTCCCATTTAAATTTTACCTTAATACGCCCCTGCCCTTGCGGATCGGCATTGTCTATTACATCTGCCAATTGCATATCCGGGCTTGGTTTACTATAGTTTTTTACCAAAAGGCGCTCCGTTGTAGCTACCACACCTTCGAAAGTGTTATAATATTTACCTGTACCATCAATATCATGGTTGATACTGGTGATTAGAAATTTACCCAGGCTTTCTGTAGAAAAAGATAGTTCTTTTCTCACACTCATCGTAATTTCGGCGATACTGCCAATGCTTAAAGCAGCATTATCTCCACTTGCATTTACTTTCAATAAATTGCTGATGTGTGCTTTTTCTTCATTCTGTACATGATTTTTAATGTCGTTGTTATTGTCTACCCGGATAAGCGATGGTTGATTAAAGGTTTTGCTATACATCGCGTTGGACACTTGTATGGCGTGCGCAAGGTCGGGTGGTCCATCTCCCTGTCCGCTACTTTCACTCTGGAGCATCTCATCCTGTTTGGGGTTATAAGCAAAACGTTTATTCTTGATTGGCGCAATTTCCATGGCATACTGTAGGTTTTGTACATCGCGACCATAAATCAAGGCAACTTCTTTTTGATCATCTGGCTTACCAAAATTCAATTGGTTGCCATCATAATAAAACCATTCATGATATTCGCCTGAAAGCCTGTTCAGGAAATCAAAATCACTCTCCCTGTATTGAATCAAGTAATCAATAGGATCTTTTCTAGCGGCATTGGCCACAATTTTAATATCGTTTGAGGGAACATCCGATGTAGCAAGAGTTACGATCGAATTTAAATCTTTATCGAGATAAGAACCTAAATCAGGTCCGCGATCGATCAAGATCGTTGGACTATAACCGCTCACAATCAGTACACCATGATAGCCATGGCTTTGTGCCAGCTCTACTTTGGTTACCAAGCCGGCAAATTCCTGTAAACTACCAGAATCGTGGCCAAAGGAAGCTGTAAGGGTTTTACCCACAAAATCGCGGCTGTCGTTTAGACTGATCATTCCCGGCGAACCCATCTGATCGTGGTTAAACCGCAGCTCGAAATAATGATGCGCATTAAAAGCTTGTTTTAAGCTAAATGAGGCAAAATGGGTAATTGCCTTATTTTCTATGTTAATTTCTACAATGAGTTTCTTTTCCATAAATTCGATCTTTTAGCAAATCCACAAATAAATTCCGCTGGTTCTGGGGTCTAAGAAATAATCCTGATATAAACATTTATAGCCATCCCACAGGGTAAAATGACCTGTTGCATCACTAAACTGGGTTTTAAAGCAGATAATACCCGATACGCCGTCTATTTTATTTTGAAATGCCCTTAAATCATGATGTGCTATCCAAGTGTCTCTAACTCCTTTTTCCACCTTAATATCGGGTTTCTTATATTTGTGGTTGAGGTAGTCGAAAAATTCGCTCACCCGGAAACAATAGCGCTTTTGATCAGCTCCAGCAATAGTTTCGAACTTTTTAGTATACGGATACCGAGTGGGTATGGCATGGACTTTTACCTTTTCCTGCGCCAGGAAATCCTGTTTTGTGGTATATTTCCAGCTAGGCAGGCCTATGCTAAAAACCTTGTTATTAATACCTAGATAATTAAACGCCCTGCTCATCCTCACCACACAGGTATTGGTAATGTAAGAAGCATTAACAGCCCCACCAATTGTTGCTTTTACCAGTTCGCTACTTGTTGCTGGATAATTTATCCTTAAATCGGTAAAACTTGGCAAAGAAAGTGGCATGCTATTTTTTGGTTAGAAGTGAATCAAGATATCTAGTACTTTTAAATGATGCATTTTCCAGTGCATAGAAAAATACATTCTTGTTTCCTGAAGATGAAAGAGTTGATTTAGCTTTCTGAAGAAAAACAATCAGCGTATCATTTGGGTATTCAATATATTTTAAATCACTCATTACCATATACTTCAGGCTATCCATAGGTTTTAGCTTCCCCTTAAATGATTTCAATACTTTCGCACTAAAAACCTTTTCAGCATTGTAAACGGAGTCAACCCTGGTAATATTTACCAGCACAAGGTACCCTGCTTCCTTTTTAAGCTCATACACCATTTCTTTTGGCGGATCTTGATTTTTTTCGCCTTCCAGGTGTTTATTTGTATTAACTAAAGCCAAAGAATCTTTATTAACAGCAGCAGGTAAAACATTCTGCTTCTTATTATTTTGCTGGCATGCGGCAAAACCTATGGCTAAAAGAGCCCATAGTAAGTTATGTGCATATTTTTTTGTTTGCTTCTGTATATTTTTATCGATTTTAAAAGCAAATACATCTGCCATGAGAAGGTATTTAAATGTTTATTGCGATTCTATTCCGTTTAATAAAGGAAAAAGCATAAGACCAGGCACTAGAGGGATATCTGTGCCTGGTCTGCTGAAATTTAGGCTTTAGGCCAATCGTTTTCATGTTCTGCATTCCCCAGTTTTAGCTTACGGGCTGATACCACAAAACTTAATGTCATAGGTGTATTGTCGTTTACCGCAATACCCTCGTTATACTGGATGATATAACCGTCTTCGAAAGACAGTTCTTTCATTTTTGCATCTTCTTCGCCTTTTTTGAAAACCAATGTTCCTGAAAGCGGCTTATACTGGTTGTTTACCATCGATTCGATCACAGAAGTATCTTCGGTTGATTCGATTTCGATGTGGATGGTGCCACCATAAACACCTGACGATGGACGGCCTTTTGCGTCAACATCTCTATTTAATGAAAAGCTGCACTGTAGTACATCAAATTCTTTTGATCCTAAATTTAAACGGGTTTTGAATGCCATTGTAGTAAGTTTTAATGTTTTTGAAAAATGAATGATTCTTGCGAGCATGGGGTTTGGCGCATGGCGGTTGGCGAATAGTATAGGGCTAATACAACCTTATACCCTAAACCTTCAACCTTTCTACCCTCAACCTCCCCTTAGGCTTTTGGCCAATCGTTAAGGTGCTCGGCGTTGCCTAATTTAAGCTTCCTGGCTGAAATCTGGAATTTGAGCGTCATCGGGTGATCGCCCACAATGTTGATCCCCTCAGAATATTTAACAATGTAGCCATCTTCGAAGTTAACTTCTTTCATTTTGGCATCTTCCTCTGTTTTCTTGATCAGAAGGGTTCCCGTAATAGGTTTGTACTGGTTGTTTACCATCGCCTCTATTATTGAGGTGTCTTCGGTTGACTCGATCTCAATGTCGATGGTACCGCCGTAAACTCCGGAAGAAGGTCTTCCCTTAGCATCTACATCGCGGTTTAACGCATAGGCACAATGAAGCACATCGTACTCCTTGCCCGAAAAATTTAATCTAGCTTTGAAAGCCATAGTTTTAAAATTTAAAGGTTAAAAAAATTGATTAGTATAGCCTCCGCTACGTTAAATATAAACCAAATATTAAGCCAATTATTGTGTATGTTACTCATATATAACAGCTAACGCATACACCGAATTCCAAAATATTACCCTACGGTTAGCAGAACGCAGATTTTTGACAAGAAAAAAAATGTATTTTTTTGAAATCACTAGCCGTCTCATTTACACTACATGCAATAGCTTAAAATATTGTAGCATTTTTAGACAAGGCGTTACTTTTTGAAGCGTAATTTTGGACAATTACTAATTTTATACCAATCGAAAGCAAGGAAAGTGATCCAGTCTTTAGCTGCTCCATCTCTCCTATTTAAGGCCGATAACTCAACAGACATCTTTACCTGCACATGCATTTTTCCAATATGCCCCGGTTTTTAAGGTCTTTAGTTTGAGCACTACAGCCAAAAAAATAAAATTGCGACTATAAATAGTATTCCTCTCCTATTTTTATTCCTGGCAATTGTGCATCTAGCGGATAATTTCGAACCCATTATTACCTTTTGGCAGGTGTATGTAAAAAGGGAAACCAAACTCTTCATTTGCTCCCTTTTTGAGGTAAGAAATAATAGGGTTGTGATTCTTTCTTTTTAGGTTTAACAATTTAATCTGCGCATAAAATTCTAATTTGGTTTGATTAGGAAATTCTTGTAAAACATAATCTTCCTCTGCCAACATAGCGAACATATTTTCTAAAGCGCTCAAATTATCTTCTTCTAAATACATGGAAGTATCCGTTTCCTGATATCTCTTTTTTAACAGAGCGGATAATTCGTCGATTTTCTTATCCCTGAAAAGAAGGTATATGCTGCGATAAAAATCATTAACAAGTTTTAAGCTATTTTCATTTTTAACATCAATAACCTGGGATGCTACCCAACCTAATGTTTGATAAGGTACTTCAGCTTTAAAAACACCTCCTATTTTTAATTCCGGTAGCTTTTTTTCATTTAAAGCCGGAGCATCTAGTTTTGTAATTGTCTGTTGATTATCAAAATTACCATTTGCCGAATCCAAAACGTTTATTTTTATCTGAGCTTCGGCATTAGGGTTAATCAGTTCACCTTCAACAGGCTTTAAAACAACACTAAAACTTTGATTGCCGCTTGATAAAATAAAGTGGTTTATCGGGTATTGAGAATGGATGCTACCTCCTTCGGTATGGGTATGAACAATTACATCGTTTACAATGAGATCAAAATTTGCCAGTGAAACATTGTATTCCAGTAAATAATATGGTTCAGTCATAAAGGTTATTTTTTAAAAAGATGTGCATACGGACTATCATATTCTTTTAATAGCGGCTTAGCATATTCCTCAACAATGTGATCCATATATGCCTTTTTAGTTATGATCTTAATTGACATATTTAGGTTAGCATTAGTCGGATCTATAACCAATTGGGTTAATATATCATTTTTACTCCAAAACAGTTGTTGGGGATATTGCGTAGCTTTATTATCAAATTCATCAGCAACTTCTTTAACAAGATGTGGCATAAGGCTTTTCAATAATGCAGGCGTTTCCTTTTCGTTGTCATCAAATTTTCTTTGATTATAAATAATGGAATCGGGTGTCGAATAGCTTTTCAGCATATCCTTAAGTAAGTTCGCAGCATCTTTATTATCCGGATGTACACTAATAAAACTCACATCGCCATTGTAGGTTACTACTTTTGTTTCTAAAACTTCTGCGATTTTCGCTTTGTCGAAAGTTACATTATCGTTCCCTGCGAAAAAATAATAAACTATCTTTTCTCCCTTATCAACCAACTGAACACCATCTTTCGTTGGTAGTTCAAAGCGTCCCTTTTGTTCCGTTATATTTTTGGTAAATTCAGACAAATCTATATTGGGCTTTTCGGCAAGGACCAAATCTTTTAAGTCAATTTTTTTTGGACTGCAGCCTAAAAAGATTAAACAAACTAAAAAAGCTATATTTTTCTTCATGAGTATATAAAATTAAACCAAATAATGTTTCTTAAATTTAACATCGTCTTTTTCAACAAGAACAGCATCACCATCAAAGCTAAAAGTTCTCTTAATAAAACCAAACTTAATTGTTGTAGCTGCAACAAAGGTGGCTTTTATGCCTCCGAATTCTGCTATTGGAGCAACGAATACTCCTTCTTTATCGGCACCTAATTTTACGCCTCCGGTAACGCTTGTTTTAGCATCCGCTTTTACAATCCCCGAAACCCCCATACTACCCGTTTCGGCTTTGGCCGTAGCTTTAAATTCGATATTGACCTTGAGCTCACCGGTAATTTTGACTTCACCGGTTGTTTCTTTAGGGAATTTAACATTGATGATGGATTTCCCTGCAATATTAAGTGCACCGCCTACGGTAATCAAAAAAGTTATCTTAACATATTTGTTCATTTTATCCTTAATCCAGGTGAGTACTTCACCAGCCCCCGGACATATAGCATTTCCACCATATTTTAGAACAATATCGATTAGATCTATACTGAGAGCGGCTTCTATAAGCGGTTTTGTTTCTGCGCCGATTTCGACAATCTCTCCAACAACTTTATTTGTTTTTTTTAAATACCATTGAGCAGATACCGCTAAAACAGGTGCCTTCACTTCGAACATGAACCTACCTTTGGCCAAACAGGAATTAGATACCCGATCTGCCATTTGCTTAACCTGATTTATGACCCTCAGGGTTTTAGCAATACGTTCTGACCATTCTTTACTAAATTCAACCTTTTGCTTTTTACCTGCTGAGGTGGTCCATTCTCCTACAAATGATAGCTCAAACTTTTGAGCCATCTCACCAAAGTTTTCAGACCAGCCGGCATCTACTGCAGCGCCTATTGCTTTCTTTTTTGCTTCATCTAACTCATAACCATACAACTTATTACCGTAGGTGTAGGCAAAGGGTTGGGTATGCGACCATTTAAATTCTATGGTCCATTTAATATCAGAGTATACATGTATAGCCAATGTAGGATTGTTCTGAACAGAATAATACCTGCAAGAATGGATATGAACCATGTAATTATTCATTAATCCATCCCGCTTGGGCCAAATGTAATTTAATGGAATAACATTGAACTTACTCATTGTTGATACTGCCGGAACTGTAATTTTGCCCTCATTCTCAGCTTTTACATCAATGTTGATTAATTTGATGGTTTTATTATGCTTTTTGCGGTCAAAACAAGCTTTGGTATCGAATTTTACGGGTTCTACAGTAATATCTTTTGGTTTATTGCCAACAATAGTTTCATAAATAATAGTTTGTGCATTATGCCCGTAATATTCAAATGCAATATCTACCCTCCGGTTATTCTGATAGTCTGCCTCATTTTTATATTTAATATTGTCGCGACCTTTTTTATCGTCTGTGGGGTTTACTTCTCCATGCCCGGCCGTTTTGATCCGATTAGGATCTAATTTTCCTTTGATAAAAAACTCTCTTACCGTTTTTGCCCTGTTTTCTGATAATACATTGTTATGGTTCTGTTTACCGATTACACAAGCAAAACCATCAAGTTGAATAGTACTGTATCGATGTTCGAGCAAGAACCGCAATATATTATTAAGCTGCTTAAGACTTTCGGGTAAAAGTTCTGTACTATCAAATTTAAAAATAATAGACTCTAACGTTTTTTCCCGTTTATCGATTACATTTTTAACTCCACTTCCATTATCGAAAACTAGTTCGGGTTTACTTCCTTCTTCTGTTACATTAATTTGTTCAAACTTGCACAACTCAAATCTTGCCTCATTTTTATCGGGCTGGTAAATGGTAACCGGTGTTCTGTTTTCGGGTATTTCTACTACCTGCGATTTAAGTTTATCTTTTATCCTTAAAAACCGGGCATGGGCAGTATCGCCCTTACCTCCCGTATCTTCAATATATTTACCAGTTACGGGATGCACCACACGCACATAAAATTCTTCAACATCCGATCTATCATTTATAGACTGGTACCATGAATACGTATTGGGAATTTTTAGGTTAATTTCGCCATTAGTTACACTTACCCGATAAATTTTTCGGGTTTCTTCATCATCTTTTGGCCATAGGCCTAATGCTGATCTCAATTTTCTGAATACCCTAACCTCTATATTATCATAGCCATTTAAGCCTTCGGTAAAGAGCCTGAGCCAGATGAGTTCTCCGTACGAAAACTGGTAAGTTTTGCGCACATCTGCTCCTCCTTCGTTTTGAGTCCACCTGCTGTCTACTATTTTTGCAGGCGATTCGCCCCTGATCTTTAAGCCTGATTTACTATCAAAATTCCCGCTCCATGTTGCTTCAATGTACCACAGGTATGGTCCGCATAATTTTTTGGGTATCCGATAGCCATAGCTAAAATTGCTGGGTATTGTTTTCTGAAGATCGATGACGCTTTTCTCGTTAAAAACGGCCCATTTTACATCTTTCTTTCTATCTTGCTCGGTAGTACCGGGCTGCCATTCTCCTATTTTGAACCAAATATATTGATCTGGAGCTACTACCACTAACTGACCGGGTATAGATCCTTTGTTAGCATTATATACTTTACCTTCGCCGGTCCAAATAATTTTCTTTATTCCCTTTGCCATACGTTATGCTTTAACACTCGCTTCTACACCGTTAAAATTATTTGCAGATTCATCTAAAGATTCTGACATGGGATTGAGCTGTGATTGTACGTCTTTATTTGCGTTATTAAAGTTTTGTTTTGAGGCTTCTGCTTTTTGCCCGTGCTGAACAATCTCAATGCAATCGGGGCCTCCTATTGGGCAGGTAGCTTTGCTATCTTCGAGCAAAATTTTACCTCCGTTTGTAAGGATGGTATCTTCATAAAAACCCGACCATTTGGTTACTACAGCATTGCAGGGTTTATTGTACATTTTTGAGCAGGAGCCAAACATATTTTTTTCAAAAGTTGGACCGATATCCATTGTGGTTGCTATAGATTTTTGGCTTCCATCTTTATCGTTTGCATATTCTTTGGTATGCGTTAGCACTTTGAGTTTATCGGGCGCCGATCCAAATTTGCACATACACTGTGCCCCCTGAACTACAATATGTTTCTCTGCCATTGCCTTAATTATTTAGTAAACGATCCCAAAATCCTTTTTTTGACGGGCCATCAAGTACCACCATTTCTGTTACGGGCAAACCTTTAATATTGGTATCTAATTCGAAATCGTGATCAAACTCCTGGTCATTTTCGGGAATCAATGCAATTTTCACCTTTACTTTCGCTTTTTCCTGTACACCGTAACTGAAATCAGAAACGACAGATATGATCCGCTTAAATTTCGGGTGTAAAAGATAATATCCTCCATAATTACCAATAGCCCTGTTTGTGATATATAATTCATCCTCCAATGGCATAATAGTACCATCATGAATCAATTCTATTGCCCCAAAGCCATTAGATTGGGCAGCTAATTTCTCTTGGGTTAGATAGCCTTCTACGTTAAAGCCTCTGGCTATCGGAAACTTGTATATGGATTCGGTTATACGGCTCTGACCGTATTCTTTATAAACCGGTTTAAAAAAAGTGTTGATAAACCAATCGTTATTTAAAAATGCAAGATTTATACTATCAGTGTTGGCCAGCTGTTTTTCCATCCGCTTTACATAGTCTTCTACAAGACCACCTTCAAAATTATCCAGCACCTTCTTTTTAACAGATTGCCATCTTTTTAATATATCCTGGTGATTGTAAATACTTTGAAAACCACCATTTTGATCAACAGTAATTACCAAAGGATAAAACACTTTTCCCGCAGCATAAGCTAGACGATCGGCAACCAGATCGGGCAAGATTTCATTGACAAAAACATCACTAATCCGCTCAATTTGAAATAAAGGTTGTCCCTCTTTACCTGGCTTTAACCTGGTAACACGCACTTCGTATTTAACTTCGTTGCTATTTTCTTCGCCCTCGTTAAAAATAATTAAAACGCCATATTTTAAACATACTTCAGCAGGCCAATCTAAACGAAGGGCGTTTACGCCTGAATAATATATTGTTTTATTTGAAATGTCCATTTTAAAACCGTATCACTCTATTTTACAAAGAATTATCGAACATGCTTTAATATACATTTAGCTTTGAAAAAAATCACAACACCAATCAGCTCCGTATCTGAATAATACAGAAACTATTAACTGCATCGGAAAAATAACATCAACTGCCATAAGGCTAAGTGTTATACCCATCCAAAGGCTTGTCCTTTTAACTTCCATATTATTTCTCTTTATAGCCCGGATTTCCCCAAGTATAAATACTTCTTTTAACCAATTTACTGTATTTGGTTTGACTTCGGTTTTAGTAACAATTCCCCACATCACTTATTTTGTAAAAGGATTATCCAGCAATGCATTTGATATCAGATAAAAAGAAAGTATCAAGCTCACTACAGATAATATCCCGAAAAATACAATGCCCCGGGTCAAATATAAAACCCAAACAGTTTCTATTTTCTTAATTAAAAGATCTGCTAACACGAACAAAATGGCTGTTGGAATACCTATTACTAAGCCAAATTGTTTTATGGTCTGTAATATTGCACCGATAGTAATTTTATCTGCAAGACTACCGAAACTGTAAATAAAATACAGCGTAACAATGGTGGTTGCTAATAAAAGAACGATCAAAAACTGAATCAATAGTTGAGGTATATTTTTCATAGTTATTTCTTTTTATAGCCGGGATTTACCTTTGAGCTAAATGCACCTCTTAACCCTGTTTCTACATCTTTCCAAAATTTAGTATGACTTAAACTATGCGATACTACTGCCAGATAGGGTACTGTACCTGGTCTTGTAAGTAAATCTGGATAAGTTTTTTTATCTTTTTCTGCAACTAATGGTGCATGATATTTGGAAACAAGTTTTGAATATACCTGCAAATCTTTTCTCAATTTAGTGATTTCGGTATCTAATTTGCCAAAAACCAAAGGCTCTATTACCTTATCAATTGCTAATGTGATCAACAATAAAGTAACTGGATCAATAAATTGACTAAATAGACGCAGCAAAAGTTCTTCCAGATTGTTTCTTTGCATTGCTCCCACTGTCCCAGAGATAAAGCCTTCACATATTGCTTTTTTACCACGGCTATGGTAAGGGTCATGTGTGGTAATATTAACATCCTGAACACTTAAGCCGGCTGCTTGATCTGCTGGAGTCCATGCGTTAACCTCAATGCTATCCGTTAATCCCGTGTTTTCTGCAAATATCCTGGCCATTAAATGCAAGATATAACTGTCGCGCTCATTGGTTTTTATATCAAATAATGTATTTAAAATAGCAACCCCCTGTGTTAACTTTAAATTCCCAACAAACTTAGCTTTACTATAACCGTTGTTCGTATTCGAAAAATTGCCATATACATCATAAGTCCATTTTAAAAACATATTAAGTAATACCACAAATTCGTCTCGTTCTTTATTTAAAGTCGGTTTATTAACATTTATCCCTTTAATATATTTGATAAATTCCTGTGTGAGTACATTGGCACCTTTAAAAGCTTTTGCCATTTCACGCCACACAATAGCACCTTCTTTGTCAGACATCCAAATACCGAGCAGATTAGATTTAAGTGCCTCGGTATCTATCCCAGCAAGTATTTTAAGGCCATTTTCGAAGTTTTTCACGTGAAAATCCTGAAGAAACGCCTCCAAATTCACCAAACTGAAGTCTGCAACAAGTTGTTGTGTTAAATCGTATTCATTATGTACGTTAATAATTTTACAGGCCTTATGTAGCTTTGCATGGTTTAGCTGGTGTTTCTTTTTAAAAAAAGGAGTAGATAGGTAGGTAATACTTTTAATTTTCCATAGTTGAGGAAATGCTTTGCCTTTCTCTGAAGTAATTAAATTGGTAAATTCATTGATAACATTGCCACCATGCGAATGGCCTATTAAATGAAGATGTACCTCTTTTCTTTTAAATTTTGGGTATTCTCTATCAATTAGGTCTAATAAACGCGCTGCCGCCTTATTTCTTTCTTGGGTGTTATTATCTCCAGACCAGCTAAAAAATGTTCCTTCTATATGTAGGTCGTGAAATTGTGGCTTTAACTCTTTTACTTTTGCCCAAAAATTTTCGACACTTTCTTCTTCACCTCCCCAATACTTGGTATTTGCTTCATGTTTTAAACCTTTAGTATTAATGGGATCAGTTGTACCAGCAACCATCATCACCAAATCTGTAATCGTTTTATCTTTTGTAGCTTCAGGTACAACGAACCTCGGCTTCTTAAACACTACATTTGTCATAGCCTGCTTATTTACCGGTGATATTAATTTTTTTGTTCGAAGCTAAGACCAAATTTTCGCCCAAGGCAACAATCTCTACCTTTTCAGCAGTTTCAAATGCGGTTTGCGAAGTGGAAACATATTGATCAGCAATTGTAATGATCAGGTTTTTAGCAATTTTCTTAATGGCCATATTAAAAAAGATTTGATTTTTCCGCACTGTTAATCTCTACAGTTTTTTCAGAACTCTCCAACAGCATGTTTTCTTTGGTGCTAAAAATAGTTACCTTTTCAGCATACTGTGTAGATTCCTGAGCACTTCTCATGTATGCTTTTTCTACCATTTCAGTTTTATTATTTGCTGATTCTTTCATATCTCCAGTGGCGCTGATATTGATATCTTTTCCGGCGGTTTGCGTAATGTCTTCGTTGGCACTTGTGGTAATGTTCTCACCGGCACTTTCTGAAATGTTTTTACCCACCTTTACATCCATATTTTCCGCAACATTAATCTGCATATTCTTACAGTTTAAAGTCATGTTCTCCAAAGCGGTAATGGTTATATTATTGCCTTTGGTATCGATATGGATAATATTATTGTGGATATCGGTGATTTTTATGCCTTGTGTACCCTGATTATCATCAAATTCTATTAAATGTCCACTTCTGGTAATGATACTTTTAAGGTGATTTTGAATAAGCGGGCTACTATCTACGCTTGAGCTGTGGTAAACACTTCCCATTACTACAGGCCGTGCAATATTCCCCTCTTCGAACGCAATCATCACCTGATCATCTATTTCGGGGATCGCGAAGTAACCACGGTTATTACCTCTATCGCCAACACCCGCACTTGGCGTAACTACGCGCAACCACTCTGTAACATCGTTGGTTAAACATTCCCATTTAAATTTCACTTTTATACGGCCCTGGCCCTGTGGATCGTTATTATCAATCACATCTGCCAGTTGCATATCCGGTTGTGGTTTTTCGAAGTTCTTTACCAGTAACCGTTCGGTTGTGGATACTTTTCCTTCGAAAGTATTGTGGTATTTGCCGTTTTCGTCTATATGATGCGTAATACTGGTGATAAGAAATTTACCCAGGCTTTCGGATGTAAAAGCAAGTTCTTTACGGAGGCTCATTGTAATTTCAGCAATGCTGCCTATGCTTAAACCGGCATTATCGCCCCTGGCGGTTACTTTTAAAAGCTCACTTGTATTCGCTTTCTCTTCATTTTCTACCAGGTTTTTAATGTCGTTGTTATTATCTACCCTGATTAATGAAGGTTGGTTGAAAGTTTTACTAAAAGTAAGGTTAGAAGCTTTTACGGCATGGGATAAGTCGGGTGTGCCATTTACTTTACCTGTACTTTCGCTCAGCAGCATTTCGTTTTGCTTCGGATTATAGGAGAACCGTTTATTTTTTATCGGTGCAATTTCCATTGCATACTGCATTTCCTGAACATCTCTGCCATAAAACAGGGATATTTCCTTTTGTGTATCGGGTTTTCCAAAATTCAGCTGTTTGCCATCGTAAAAAAGCCATTCGTGGTATTCGGCAGAAAGGCGGTTCAAAAAAGCAAAATCGCTTTCACGATATTGGATAATATAATCGATTGATGTATTTCTTGTGGCATTGGCCACCACTTTTAAATCATTGGCAGGCGTATCTTTAGTTGCCAATTTCACGATCTCATTCAGGTCTTTATCTAAATAAGAACCCAAATCAGGTCCACGATCGATTAAAACAGTTGGGCTATAACCACTTACAATTAGAACACCATGGTAACCATGAATTTGTGATAGTTCTACTTTAGAAACCAGGCCTACAAAATTCTGCATGCCTTCTGCCGAATGGCCAAAAGAAGCAGTTAAGGTTTTACCCACAAAATCGCGGCTATCATCTAAACTGATCAGTCCTGGCGCACCCATCTGGTCGTGGTTAAAGCGCAGTTCAAAATAGTGATGTTCGTTAAAAGCCTGTTGAAGGACGAAGGAAGCAAAATGTGTAATTTCCTTATCCTCTATATTGATTTCAGCTATGAGTTTCTTTTCCATATTAATTTATCTTGATCACAACAATTACCCTAAGCCAAATGCTGGGTATGCACATGCTCTTATATTAAAAATGGATACATTTTCTGCAAACCGTACGTTCAGATGAATATTGTGTGTTGATGCCGAACCAAACATTTTACCTGAATAGTAATCGTTTTTTACCGCAATATGTTTGGAGTGGTTAGACATAATTGAGCATTAATTTTTGAGATGGCTTTGTAGATTAATATACGCATCAAAAGCAATATTAATTTTTTGGGATGATTGGGATGATAGGTAGATGTAGGGTGATGAAAATAGCAACGGATTAAAAGCGTCCCAAAAAAAGTCGGGGCGCTTTTAATACTATATTTTTAGTGATGACTAAGCTTTTGGCCAATCGTTTTCGTGTTCTGCATTGCCCAGTTTTAGCTTACGGGCCGATACCACAAAACTTAATGTCATAGGTGTATTGTCGTTTACCGCAATACCCTCGTTATACTGGATGATATAACCATCTTCGAAAGACAGTTCTTTCATTTTTGCATCTTCTTCGCCTTTCTTGAAAACCAATGTTCCAGAAAGCGGCTTGTACTGGTTGTTTACCATCGATTCGATTACAGAAGTATCTTCGGTTGATTCGATTTCGATGTGGATGGTGCCACCATAAACACCTGACGATGGACGGCCTTTTGCGTCAACATCTCTATTTAATGAAAAGCTGCACTGTAGTACATCAAATTCTTTTGATCCTAAATTTAAACGGGTTTTGAATGCCATTGTAGTAAGTTTTAATGTTTTTGAAAAATGAATGATTCTTGCGAGCATGGGGTTTGGCGCATGGCGGTTGGCGAATAGTATAGGGCTAATACAACCTTATACCCTAAACCTTCAACCTTTCTACCCTCAACCTCCCCTTAGGCTTTTGGCCAATCGTTAAGGTGCTCGGCGTTGCCTAATTTAAGCTTTCTGGCTGAAATCTGGAATTTGAGCGTCATCGGGTGATCGCCCACAATGTTGATCCCTTCGGAATATTTAACAATGTAGCCATCTTCGAAGTTAACTTCTTTCATTTTGGCATCTTCCTCTGTTTTCTTGATCAGAAGGGTTCCCGTAATAGGTTTGTACTGGTTGTTTACCATCGCCTCGATTATTGAGGTGTCTTCGGTTGACTCGATCTCAATGTCGATGGTACCGCCGTAAACTCCGGAAGAAGGCCTTCCCTTAGCATCTACATCGCGGTTTAACGCATAGGCACAATGAAGCACATCGTACTCCTTGCCTGAAAAATTTAATCTAGCTTTGAAAGCCATAGTTTTAAAATTTAAAGGTTAAAAAATTTGATTTATTGCAGCCTCCGCTACAGTATCAACATTAACCAAAGATCAGGCCAATTACGCTTTATATTGCTCATCTATAGCGAATAATCTTATTCTTGAAATCAAGATAAAATCCTGAAACGCACTAAACGATTAGTTAAACGAGTTATTGTTGTGGAAAACGTGTGGAAAAGTTTTAAGATATTTTTAGTGTTACAAATACAACGTGATAGAGAATAACTTACGTAACTGTAGTGGTTTTACCCAAGATGTAGTCTTTTTGGACAAAAATTTCCGGTAACTTAAGTTTTAAATTAGCTGTGAACCAAATTTTTCCATTTTAGCTACCCATTTTTGGCTATAATGATTTTCAAGAGAATGTAATTCACCGATGGTATTGGTGAGCACGGGGCTCATTCTGCATTTCTCGAAAACAACTTTTTTGATGGATAGGTAAGTTGTTTTCTTATTTGCTTTCCATTCTTTAAAAGTAGCCTCATCCAAAATAGACACTATCCGTGCCGAACGACCACTAAAATTATTGTTTACGTTTTGCTGCTGGGTGGTAAAAATCTGGTCAGGCATAAATAAACGGTCAAAAAAGCCCTTAATCTTTGCGGGAATATGGTCTACGTATACAGGACAAAAAAGCACTACATGGTTACTCTGCCTAATTGCGGTTAAAGCTTTTTGCAAATCGGGTTCTAGCTCGGCAATCTGCCTGTTATTGAACAGCTTATTCGAGTTGAATATGAGGTCGATAATGGCTAACTCCCGTACGATTGCACCAGCACTTTCGGCACCTTGCTTATACGCGTTAATCAGGAAATTCGTAGATGCGTTTTTTTCAATATCCCCATTCAGGATAAGTATTTGCTTCATTTTTTTTGATTAATCTGATCAGGCCGATGCATTACAAAATTATAAAGAATTTGTTAAGTGTTATGCATAACCCATAAAAAAACCCAACGCTGGGGTTGGGTTTTTATTTTCAGCTATCAAAAACTATTGCTGATTATATTCTGAACTCCATGTGGTATTTTCATCTTCACCTTTGTGTCCATCCAGTTTTACCACAAAACTTTTAGCCGGGAAATATGGTGTAATGTGGATATCCAGGTGGATCCTGTCTTTCTGTTGTTCATCTCTCTCGAAACGCATAATTTTAAATCGCTCGATTAAACGATCGGCTCCCTGAATGCCATCCAGAAACTTAACAATCTGGCCACGAAGGTCCTGTTCCGTTTTAGATGTCCAGTTTTCGAAAGCCCTTCTGTTCAGGAAATCGAATAATACTTTGGTAATATAATCGAATACACGTACAACCGAATAAGTTTGTAAACCGATGTTATCGCCGTTAAATAAGGTTTTGGCAGAGAAAGCCATTACTTTACCATATTCGTTAACCATTGGCACCAAGCCTACTCTTTCTAAATGAGAGATTTCACTTTTCTTTAAATCGAATTTTACACCATCTACTTCATTTATAGCACCATGTTTTTTACCTGCAGTAACCTGCGACATTAAGGTGTAATACATTTTACCTGCAAGTGCTGCAGATCCGGGTACGGTTAAATCGTCTTCCTCGCCCACTTCTGCAACTTTACCACGGCCAACCAACCAGTTACAGGTCATGATTACGTTCGATCTGAATGCATCACCTCCGGTAAAGTTTGCTGCGGTAAACAAATCAAGTACATCATCCGGCTGATCAAGATCGGCAAAATCGGTTACCAACATGGCTTTGTTGTTGTGCGCAATTTTACCCCATCTCTCTAACACTTTATTGGAGCCCATATAGCCAGGCACAACCATTAGCGAGTAGTTATTACGGAGATCCAAACGGTCGTAATTCTGTTTTAACTCATCATCTACGTATTCAATAAAACGTGGATTATCAAGATCTTTGATCTGATCCATTGATGCATTTAACAGCACCACATTTTTAAGTTTGTCGGATTCGGTATTTTTATAGAATAAATGTACCGAACGGTACGCCTGCTCCAGCTCTCTTGTACTTTCTAATGCAGTACCGATGTTTTTATTCAGGTTTTCTTCGGCAGCATTCAGTTTTTGGGTACTTTTTTCTACCATATCGGCAACTGAAGTAGAAGATTCAAGCACATCAATCCAAAGCTGGATTTTCTTTTTCAGCTCTTCGCGTTCTTTCTTTTTCTCATCACCGGTTAAAAAGATCTGTTTACGGGCTTTACGTTCAGGGTTTAAATTCTGCAGACCATCAACAGTGGCTTCCAACAGATCGAAACCACCAACACGGGCCAGTTTTTCGAGGTTATCTTTAAGTGATGTTTTTTCTAGGGTTTTGGCTTCAGCTGGTTTAAAGCCTGCCTGGCCTGTATTTTCGTCGGTTTTTAATTCTTGAGGGTTTGACATGTTTTCTTGGCGTTAAGATTATTTATTTTGCTCCAATTCGTCAACAAAGTTCTTCAAAGCGTTAATGAAGGCCGACTTTGTTTCTTCGTCATCAAGTGTGGCTTTTAAGGTTTTATTCGATTTTAACTGTTTGATTACATTAAGCGACATTTCTCTTTCGATGTTCACATTAGTAAGGTAATTACTTTGATTAATGATGTTTTTCACACCAAAATCGCCCAGATCGTTAAAGTTTATCGTTTCGCCAACGGTAGATCCATCCTGCTTTTCAAAAGCTACCTTCACATTTGGTTTATAATGTTCGAATACATCTTTCACCGTTTTTAATCCCTCTACTTTTTCTGGTTTTATTGGATCGTTATCGGTAAGTTTCTGTACAAAAAGTGTTTTGTTGTGGGCAATTTCTGCGAAAGCTTCTGAGGTGTCAATTTTTCGCTCGTTACCACCAATTTCATAGTTAAACATAGTATGTTGATTTAGGTTTACGATTATTTTTTTCTAATAATATAATAGTTAACGTTTTAACTCAATTTTTGTTCCAATGTTACGGTTTCTGGCTCAATAATATTCCATTCAAGTTTATCTTCGGCTGCATGTTTGCTTACCACAACCTTCGATCCTTTTTTTAGTTCACCAGAAATGATGTATTTCGAGATCGGCCTGCGTAAAAGATTTCTGATAACCGCCGATAGCTGCCTTGCACCATATTTTGGTGTAAAACCATCTAAAGCGATCATTTTTTTGGCATCTTCTGCAATTTCAAAATCGATACCCATTTTATTGAGCGATTGTACCAAACTGCTTAACTGGATTTCGAAAATACGCACCACATTACTTTCGTTTATCGGCGCAAAAGGAACAATTTCGGAGATCCTGGCTAAAAATTCGGGGCGAAAATGCCCAGCCATTACCTCCATTAACTGATTTGAAGCAGGGATTACACCTTTTCCGATCTGTTCGGCAATCCATTCACTACCGATGTTCGAGGTAAAAAGAATCAGTGAATTGCTAAAATCGCCCTCTTTTCCTAAACGGTCGTGCATGTGGCCCTCGTCCAGTATCTGTAAAAAAGTATCGAAAACGGAAGGGTGCGCTTTTTCAATTTCATCAAAAAGCAGTACAGAATAAGGCTGTTGCCTGATTTTATTCACCAATAAACCACCTTCTTCGTAACCTACGTATCCTGGAGGCGCGCCATAAAGCAAGGCGGCACTGTGTTCTTCTTTAAATTCGGACATATCGAAGCGGATCATCGCTTTTTCGTCGTTGAACAAAAATTCGGCGATTGATTTGGCCAGCTCGGTTTTACCTGTTCCGGTTGGCCCCAATAAAAAGAAGGATCCTATTGGCTGTCCTTTTTTGTTCAATCCGCTGCGCGATTCGAGTATGGCATCTGAAACCGCTTTTAAAGCCTGATCCTGCCCTACCACACGCTTTTTAAGGTAAGCTTCCATATTGAGCAATTTTTCCTTTTCACCTGCCTGCAGTTTACCCATTGGGATACCTGTTTTGTAGGCCACAATGGAAGCAATGTCCTGTTTGCTGATGCGATCGCTTTTTTCAGCGGCGTATTTTTTTAACTCCTGTAGGCTTTTAGTAATATAACCCTGATATTCATCAGCGGTTTCGAAAGCATCAGTCTGTGTTTCATCGGTTAAGCGGCCCAGCAAAACCGGACTTAATTTATTCTGAAGCAAAGAGAAAAGCCATTTATAATCGGCAAATTTCTCTGCTTCCGATTCTTCGGTATTGTTATTTAAAGTTTCCAGATCGGTTTCCAAACTTTCGATTACCTGATCAGAGGTATCGTTCATCATTTTCATGGCGGCCATTGTGCGGTCGAGCAGATCGAATGCAGAATCAGGGAGCCTCCTATCTTTCATGTAACGTTTGGCCAGGCGCACACATTCGCCCAAGGCATCGGGTTCGATGGTTAAGGTATGGTGCTCTTCGTATTTTACGGCCAGTTTCTGCAGCATTTTAATGGTACTTTCTTCGTTTGGCTCATTTACCTGCAACACTTCAAAACGCCTGCTGAAGGCCTGCTCTGGCTCGATAATCTTGCGGTACTCATCAATGGTTGTGGCACCGATAACCGTAATTTCGCCACGGGCCAGTTCTGGTTTCAGCAAATTACCTATACCCGCACCCAACGGCCCCTTACTATCCAATAAAGTGTGGATTTCATCAATAAACAGCACAGCCTTTTCAAACTGTTTGATTTCTTTGATGATGTTTTTTAAACGGTCTTCTATTTCTCCCTTGTAAGAGGCTCCTGCAATTAACGAACCTAAATCGAGCTCAAAAAGCTGCACGGGTTTTAAACTCTCGGGGACATTCTGGTTTACGATATCAATGGCAAAACCATCAACCAAAGCGGTTTTACCTACGCCGGCATCACCGGTTAGGATTACATTTGGTTTGGTGCGGCGGCAAAGGATTTCCATCATCTGCCTGGTTTCTTTATCACGGCCGATAATAGGGTCGGTTTTACCATCACGCACCATCTGTAACCTATCTATACAGTATTTATACAGGGCATTGCCTGTGCTTTTGCTTTCAGCACCAGCGCTTGTTTTATCAGGCGAAACCACCCTCGAAATTTCTTCATCTTTTACATACAGATCCAGGATTTCACGTTCTTTAATCGGGAACGATTTTAGCTGATCGGGCTGAAAACCGATACCCGGTTTTGCCAATGCGGTTAATACACATACCGGGGTAATTAAATCCAATCCCAGTTTAATGCGTACATTATCGGCCTCTTCAAAAATCACGGCAATCTCAGGTCCTCCGCTCACATTATCTGTAAAACTCGCCGATTTTGCCTGTTCGTCAATCCGCACTTCAGCCCATTCGCTAATATATTCTTCGTCTTTGCCAATAGAGGTAATGAACGAGCGCAGGCCGACATCTTTATGCATCAGGCCTTTGAGCAGGTGAGCCGCAGTAAAAACCTCGTTTCTGTACTCTTTAGCTAAAGACTGTGCAATATGCAGGGCTGTTTTGACCGATTCGCTTAAATTTGTAACTGCCATATCCCTTAGTTGGTTGTAGGCAATACTGCCGGGTTAAAATTATTTTCGGTGATGTAGTAATATATTTTGCCGTTCGAAATAAACTGCTGCTCAATCTGAGTAGCCCTTTTAATCTGCTGAACCGATTGATTTAATAATTTAATGTAGCTTTCGAATTCTTCGAGCGGCATTTTAGAACTGTTCTTTAAATCGCCTACGGTGTATTTCTCTAAAAACTTGTTGTTTAAAGGCAAACCGGTTACCAATTTAATGTAGTTAGCCAAGGTTAAACGCTTTATGTTGCCCGATGACTCATTAATACCCAGCATCTGTTTTGGCATTTTCACATAATTTTTAACGAGTTTGCTTCTGAAAGAAGACTGATCGGCCTGTAAATTTTGCCCCAACATCATCGAAAACACATCTACAATCTGCTTGTACTCCATGTTATTTAAAACGATGGCATATTGTAATGTTGAGGGGTTGTTTTTCACTGCATCAACAGACAGATTTGCAGTGCTATAATATTTAAAAGCATTGTGCGGCATGCGGTCTGCAACTTCCGCATCAACGGGTTCCGGCAATAAACCTTCTACATCGGCAGTCAGATTTTTACGCGATATGCCTGTTAAACGGAAAGCACTATCCAACGAGCTGATCTGGTTATAAATATCGGAGCTGGTTTCTTTTACGAAACGGCGTAAAGCAATCGTCATGCTCTGGTTGGAATTTACCGAACCTTTTGTCGGAAAAACTACCCCGCCTTGGATCAAACTGTTTTTAGGGTAATCTAAATAGTAAGAGATAGAATCCTGTAAACTGGTATTATAAGGCTGGAAACTTTTTAAACCCTCGCCTTTCACCATGGTGTTTTTTCTATATTCGGCAGCGCGGATAGCCGATTCGGAAACGAGTTTACGCGACTGGATTACAAAATCGTTAAATGACTGATTGAAATCACTATACACCTGTAAGGCTAAAATACGGGCATCTGCCTGCGCAACCTGCTCGCTCAACTCGTTAATGAGATAATTATTGGTTCCCCCGGTATTTCCGGTACTGCCAACTAAAATAATTAAATTGGTTTCGTTCTTTTTTGCTTTAAATAAGCCTAATCCGGTTTTTATCGCCTGAAAAACAGGCTCTTCGCTTACTTCTCCATTACACCTAACGGTATTTTTAGCTTGATTTGAAAGGAACGTCATCAACTGCCGGTAATCATTCTGGATCGGGCTTACAAAAATACCTTTTAAAGCGCAACCACTTTCACCACGGTACACTACACCGCCGAAGTTCACTTTTGTTCCCTTACCAAAATCGCCCATAATATTTTCGAAAGAAGCGATGGTATTGGTCATTCCAGAAAAATATTTGGTCATTGGGCTACCACCGTCCATTACAAAAACAACATTTACCTTCGTTTTATTTTTACGGAGGTTGAGGTAGTCCTGATAAGAAAGTGCAGAACCGTTAATGGTTAATATTTTATTGTCTTTTTTATTGTAAACATCTGCAGCGATACCTACTGTGTTACCTCCTTCATCGTTTGAAACAACAGGTACACTACGCAGGATCAGGTTTTCCCTTGGCAATAAGGGATCTACAACGAAAGTCGTTCCTTTATTGATTCCGTTTTTGAGGGCTACAGAGGTAGAATCATCCCTGTCATAATCGCCTGGTTTAACTGAGGTAATGTACAAACGATCGCCCCAGCTGTGTACGGCTTCGGCAGAAACCCAACCGTAAATACTTTTTAAAGCGGTATCTGCAACCAGCTGGTCATCAGAACCGATCAGGTATTTCTTACCATCTTCTGATTTTTTGTAGATATAGGCAATTTCGTGCAGCCTTACTTTTGTACGTCGGTCTTTAAGTTCGGGTGTATTGTAAACCAGGATAGAATCAGTAGTATCGAAATAAAACTTTGGTTCGGTTAAGGCATTTTTCCCGTTTACGATACCGATGGCTTTTTCTGCATAACCTGTTTTTTGGTTAGAGAAAGCGCGTTGCCATAAAAGCAGTTTAGATTTTGCGATCCAACCATAACTGATGGCACTTTTTTTATCGTTTATTTTTCTGCCCCTGATCATTCCGGCCTTGTATTTAATCAGTTTCAGGTAGCCGTTTTCTTCTTTTGAAACATAGAAAGGTTCCATAAAGCTGATTTTTTTCATAATCAGGCTTCCACCGGGTGCCGTAGTGGTATAATTATCTTCACGGTCTGAAAAAACAATCCATGGCAAACTGCTGCTACTGGTATTGTCCATTACGTTTATACTTTCTGAAGGCCTTTCGTAAGATTTAGGCATGTATTTTACTCTTTTGCCAAAGGATGCCGGCGATTGTGCGTAGGCAAACGATATTCCTATAAAAAGGAGGGTTAAGGCATAGTATTTTTTCATAATCTGTAGATGAGCTTTAAAATTAGGTGAGCGGTTAATTTATCTTGTTTTGGCAGATGCATCAGCAGTTGTTGCCGCAGGTTGGGCCGTTCCCGAATGTTGCTTAATATTTACCAAGCTGGCACAGGTAGAATTTGGCTTGATGGTTAGCTGTGCTTCATCAACGGCTATTTCTCCGCCAAAGGTGAGTCCCATGCAGTACGAATAAATATCGGTCTGTTTTTTCTTACCATTCATTTCTACATTTACCGTTACTTTTTCGTTACCGCACATGTATTTGTTAACGAGATAGTAATAGTTGGAGTTAAAATCGGCACCATTGGCAATAGCCTGTAAACGGGCCCTGATATCATCGATGGTTTTACGTTCGCCATCACCTGGGGCAACAATATCTTCAACGATTTCGGCATTGGGGTCGGTGATCAAAATGTTTAGGAAAGCGGGTTTACGGCTTTTATCCGAGCGCAGGCGTACCACATATTTCCCTGGGGCACGGTAGGTGTATAAAGCAGTTTTTCCTTTAACATCTACTCGCCCGGTTTCGCCAAACGACCATTCGAAATCTTTTCCTTCCCCGTCTCCTTCGAGCCTGATTTCTTCATTAACCAAACCTGCGGTTGGGCCGCTAATGGTTAATACACTATCTACAACTGGTGTATGAACGGTATCGCGTACGGTAACCGGAAATTCCTGACGGAGTTCGCCATCAACGGTTAAGCGCACAATGTAAGTGTCGGGCTTTGTGTAGTGATAAGAACCGGTTTTTGTGGTGGCTTTTTCGCCGTTTCCGAACTCCCATAACCATTTTGTAGCTTTTGGGGTGTTATCGGTAAAAACCAGACTTTCATTTAAATAAATTTCATCTTTTAAGATCCGCGCGTCAATTGTCCTTTTTTCGAACAATGAACTTTTAAACAGGAAAATAAGACCTGTTAAGAGCAATACAGCTAATAGGATGTAGAGAATAACATAGCCTTGCGAATTTGAATTAACTTGCTTGGTGTTTGTGTCAGACATAGGTAGCGTTTTTTATAGGTTGTTTTTGAGGTATTTATCTAGCAGATATGGTTTGCTGCAATTGTCGCCTGTTGAGAATACAATCGTCCAATTGTCGTTTATGCAATTCGATATCCGTAATGTTTCTGTTCTGTTCTTGCCTATCGTAAAATAACCTGTCGTACAGCTGTGCCGTTTGAACAAATATTTTATAGCGCTGGTCTGATGCTTTACGATCAAACGCAGCCCTGATAGAGCCTAATGAGTTCTGTATATCGTTTTTCAAGAAAACCGCCTGTACATTTGGGTTGTAGCGGGTTATCTGTTTGTAAGTGGTATCAATAGTAGGTGAAGTTTCTTTTACCATACTTTCGAATGTTTCGTTCTCGCTGATTTTTACTTCCAGCTCGTCTTTGGAGATTTCGTAGCGCGATTTATCGCTATAAAAAATACCAAAACTTAAAAGCCCTACGGTAAAAACAAACAACGCTATAAAAAACAAGAATTGTTCGCGTCTTTCTTTTATACTTAATTTTATCATAATCGTTTAATTATCGGCCGAACCGTCCGTTTCTGATCTTGGTTGCCGTAGCCTGGTTTGCGCGGTGGCAATCGTCTATCTGTTCCTTATACCTTTGGATATCGCCCCTTGATTTAATAAGCGAATCTTGCAAATCGGCCATTGCACCAACATTATTGTTTATTTTGGCGTAGAGATCAAAACTCGGACTAGTTTGCGTTTTTTGGGAAATAAGGTCTTTAATCCTGTTGTTAGCGCTTTGGATATCGCTCAAAAGGATACTCTGTTTGCTCATTTCATTGGCATTGTAATCGCGGTATTGGGCAAGCTCCTTAAAACGGACAAGGATGAGATCGAAATTGGTATTAATATCTTTTCTCAGATAAGATAGTTTTTCGGTTTCCTTTACCTTTTTATCGAGCAGGGTATACTCATAATCGGATGCGGCAAAAAAGAGATAAATACAGAGAATGGAGAAAAGTGTTAGGAATACAAAGTTTAAGATAAACCTCGTGTAAGCGGTCCTAATTTCGATGGCATTAATAGGTTTCATAGAGCATTAAATGTTTCACATAGCAATAGTATAATAATTAATCCGACAATCAACCACACTAAAATCACACAAACTTTTTCAAATTTACATTGTACTATAACAATTTTTAATATTTGTTGTTTGGTTATTAAAACGATATTATTTCTTTTACTTTTAACAAACTTTAAGCCAAACCGTGTATGTCTGAAAATTTTTACAACAAACCCTTCAGATTTAGGTCGGTTTTCTCAGGCATTGGCCTTCAGCCAACTGACCTCGGAAAATCGATTTCGAACCACCTGGAACTGATTATTTTTACCCGTTTTGGGGAGCATCGGTTCCATAACGATTTTGGATGTGAAATTTGGGATCTCGACTTTGAGTTAATCGTGAGTGAGAGCATTTGGGAGGAAAAATTCCGCAAATCGTTGCTAAAATCCATTACCGACTATGAATTTAGGATATATAATACCGAGGTAGAAGTACGCATTACTGAGGTAGAAAATGTATACCCCCTACGTAAGATAACCGAGATTAAAAAAAAGGTAGATATTAGCGTTAGAGCACTAATAAAAACCACAGGAGAAAAATATTTTTTTAACACCGCTTTATTTCTTAGCCCATTATCAACTTAATCTAAAACGCCCCAAATATTCTACACATGAAACCAGTTTTTTATTCATCAAAAGATGAGATCCGGAACAGAATTTTAAAAAATGCTGAAGATTTCTGGAATATTAAAGACAGTAACGACTTCGATCCACTTGTTAGACTGATTATTGAGGCATTAAGCAATGAGCTTTTTAATGTATCCAATGATGTTAAAAATTTAGAGAACAGGATCTTTGATAAGATCAGCCGTATTTTGGCTCCCGATCATTTAACTTCATCGTTACCGGCCCATGCCATTATGCACGCCAGGCCGATTGAACAACAAGACTACCTTTCGGTCTATTCGCAGTTTGCATTTAAAAAAAATATCCCGCAAGAAAATGATAAGGCCAAGAAAACCGATATTTTTTTTAGCCCGCTGCATACCGTAAAATTAAATAATGCATCGATAAAATACATCGTTACCGGAAATACCCTTTTTAGTGTAGAACAATTGGGCAAACAGCCTATACACAATACCCTTTCGGGCACTTCTGTAGAGAAAAACACGGTATACATAGGTTTTAACGGCCTTAAAGACTGGATGGATTTTAATAAACTGAATTTATTTTTCGACTGGAAAAATTATTCGGTGCCCGAAAACACTTACGATCTGCTCTCGCTGGGTAAATGGTTCTACAAAAACAACGAGCTCACCGCCTATACAGAACGTTTTATGGACGAGCCTTTAACGGGTAAGGTACAGGCTCCGTTTCAGCATAAACAATTGCTTAACCTGATTAAAGCAGACGTTTTACAGTTTTACAGCAACAGGTTTATTACCCTGGGCGATCTTAATGATTTTAATATCGACGAAAGCAGAGAACTCCCTCCTGAGTTTACCAACCTATTCCAGCCGGCTGTTTTAAACCAGATCGATAATTCGGTAAAATGGCTTAAAGTAATTTTTCCAGCAGCTATAAACCAGGAAATGCTGAACGAGCTTCATATTTATATCAATGCGTTCCCGGTGGTAAATAAACGGTTAAGCCAGATCAAACACCGGCTTAAAACGATGAATAATATTATCCCGATCAAAACGGAATCATTGGATCAGATGCTTGCGGTAGAAAACCTGAAGGATAATAAAGGGAAAAGTTACAACGAGATTCCCTACACCAATGAAAACCAAAAAGGAGACGGATCTTTCTCGATCCGGTATGGAGGCACGGAGCGTTTTGATACGAGAAACGCCAAAGAATTAGTAGATTATCTTTTTGAACTGTTACGCGATGAGAAAGCAGCTTTTACTGCTTACGGGCCTGATTTTTTAAGTACCATCCTTAAAAATCTGGAACAGAATATTGCGCTTATTGAACAAAAAAGCCGCTCGGCGCTTAAAGACATTAAAGAACTACCCAGCTATATTGTATTGAAACCGATTGATGATGCGGATATTTTATTCCTCGATATTTGGGTTACACAAGCAGAAGAGGCCAACCACATTAATGCCGGAAGCCGTTTAGTGGTTTACGATAACAATAAGGTAAATGCAGAGAGTATCTTTTTATTGAGCCAAACGAAAGGCGGCCGGTCGAGATTGAATGCAACCAACAGGGTGCAGGCTTATAAATATGGTTTAACCACAGCCGACCGGATTATTACAAAGGCTGATGTGATCAATTTTTGCCGTTACGAACTGGGCAACAAATTAAAGGGTATTACCCTGGCCAAAGGCTTGATAATGGACAATAAACCCAATGCAGGCTTTATTAAAACCACTGATATTTTGATCGAACCTGCAGATCAGCTTAACCTTAGCGGGCAGGATTGGGAAGAACTGTTGAATTTAACTTTGGCGAAATTAAAGCTAAGGAGTACGATGAATGTTCATTATAGGATGTTGTTAAAGCCAGCATCGTATAGAGTGGTTTAAGGTTGTGATTGGACTTAAAATAAACACCGTCATCTCGACTGGAGCGCAGTGGAATGGAGAGATCTATCTAGATAGATTTTGCTTCGCAGAGCCTTTGTGTTCTCGGTCGTGTTGCACTACGCTCGAAATGAGATATTGCGAGGATAGCGATCGTTGTAAGATTGATTCGTCGGCTGAAAAAGCCTTCTCGTAATGACGATCTCTCGCTGCTTGTTACAGCTTCATATTAACTAAAGATATACTGTATATCCTAAATAAGCACTTTCACCATCCTCGCTCAATACCGTTTCCTGATAATCGGGCGCGGTAAGGAGTTCTACGTTAACCTCTGCATCTACGGGGATTAAATAGCTGATGGCCATATCCAAAATGGCCCTGTTTTTTTGTCCGGGAATAAACTTAACCAGTTCCTGTGGCGAAGTTGGACCGATATTAACATTATAAGCTTCGTGTTCGGGCGTAAAACTATCACCAATGATGGTATCAATCCCCAATGCGCTTCCACCCAACTGCATCTGCATTTCTTCAGCAATTTTTACCGGTGCAATATTGGCTGTGGCATCCACAATGGTAAGCGGCAGGTTGAACAGTGCAGTAAGTACTTTTGATACAAAACCGATGTCATTTCTCTTTTGCTGGATTTCGGGCAGCAGGTGCATCCAGATGATGCTTTGTTCTTTGTTGAGCAAATTAAATTCATCCCATCCAAATTCAAAAATCTGACTTAAATCGGAATAGGTTGTTTTTTTATCGAGCATATTTTCATATAGCTCGGTCATGATCCTTACATAATTAATTTCCGTATCAAAGGGTGTAAAAAATAACCTGGCTTCCTTTTCTTCCTCTCTCCTATCCCTGATATCTTTAATCATAGATTCCTCGTCCATACCTGCACTACCGGTTGGCGGACGGTGGAAAAGCCCCTCTGGTAGCATATCATACAATCCTTCGCGGTTGGTACTAATGCGGATGCGTTCATGCCTTCTTTTTTCAGAATAATAAGCCGTGGTATCCTCAATATCTTTTGCAAAAGCACGTTTATCGGGCCCCAATGGGATAATTTCAATCCTATCGGCATCAATTACCTTACGTTCAATCAGGTCGGCAGCGTAGGCAACGGCTTTGTAATCTGTAAATAGTTCGTTATTAATCAAAGTTTCCTTTTTCATTAAACTTTAAGGCTTCATTTTTGTTATAGGTTAAATTTTTATTACCGAAAAAATAACGATTATAATCAAATATTAAAGATACTATATTTGCAATACATCTCATCTATAAAAATTTAATGGACGTTCAATCATTTTTTATCCGCTTTCTCTTGTTCCCGCTGATCTTCATCGTATCAACAGCGGTGCTTTCTATCATCAACAAAAAGAACCAGTTTCTCAATAACAAAAGACTTATCGTAAGTGTTCTGCTCATCGGCATTATTTTAGCCCTTCCGGGATTTTTAGGGTTCCTAAATTTTAATTTTATGCCCTGGGGCTACATTATCTGTTGTATTTTTTATCTCTTGATGGGCACGGTCTTCGTTTACTTGTTAACCAAATACTATCCTAAAGATGTACTGGAGCGCAAGGTTTTTATCTTTTTCGCCACTTTAATTTCGGCCATTTTAGCTGTTTATTTATATCAGCTTGCCTTTAACTGGTTAAGCTCGGTAAATTTTGGGTGGTTTGGTGCTGGCAGTATCACCTGCTTTTTTGTTCCACTTATTTTTTGGTGGGCTTATGTTTCACTGCTTGGTATCCCTTCAGAAATCTACAAGATCTGGAAATATCCCGATACTCCATTGGACATCAACATGGACCATGTAGATTTTAACCGTTTATTGGTACTGGAGCTGGAGCTTTACAAAAAAAGCAGCGATCCCGAACCTTTAAAGGTAAAGGTTAAAGCTGTAGAGAACATGAACTTCGGTATCTGGTTCCACAAGTTTATTGATGATTACAATTTAAAATTTGCCAAAAGCCCTGTAGAATTCAGGGGCGATGATATGGAAAATTATAAATGGATTTTCTTTATCAAAACTTCTTTTTTTAAACGCAATATTTTCATCGATCCTGATCTCGACATTATCGAAAACGGCATTACCGAAAAAATGACGATTTACGCTAAACGGGTATCTGAAAACGCAAACAAACCCAATGAAGTTGGAGAAAGTGCTATCTTTATCTAATCTATAATAAAAAACATCTACCATGATAAAGCCGCTAAAATATAAATCCATTAACTGGATTAATGGCATGAAGCTTTCCAGTGATCATTTTACATTAAGTGATCTTTATTTACAGGACTTTGTACGCGATGCCGCCTCTCTTCATCTAAATAATAGTAATTACGGATTTTTACCACCTTTTGCGGGTTATAAAAGTTCGCACGATATCGAAATTATCGAAAAAGCAACCAACCATATCGAGGTAAGGGTAAGATATTGTAATGCCATTACGCCCGAAGGCTGCCACATTGATATTGTACAATCGGATAATATGGATACACTGGTACACAACCATTATTTTGGCCAATCGGAACCGCGTAACTATGTTATTTTATTAGTGGTAAGTCCATTTAACCGTGTACCAACGGGCACACCAAACCCTGAAGAAAACCCGATCCGTTACCCTGAACTTGCCAAAAGTTATGCTATTGCGGTTTTACCGGAGAGCGAGGTGGGTTCGCAAACAGCAGATAGCTATTTCTTAACCATAGGGCAGGTTTACTACGAAAATGGCAGGTTATCAATCAACAGCAGTTATATACCGCCCAGCTCAACTATAACAAGTCATCCAGCCCTGATTAGATATTATGAATCTTTTAGTGTTTTACTAAATGATTTACAGCTGACGGCTTTTAAAATTATCGACAAAACAGGAGGAAGGGACAACATTACGCCGCTAGGCAGGAACATCCGTTTAATATCAGAGAAAATTGTAGATTACATTGCAGGTTTATTTTACGAATATAGAAACATTGCACACCGCGAATCGCCATCAGTTTTAGTAGGTTATTTCTCCAGTTTGGCGCACATTTTTTTTACAGCCATTAAACTGATTGATCCCCGCGAAAGAGAAGAACTGTTAAAGTATTTTTACGAGTGGAAAGATGTAACCCCAGGAAACTTTGAAGAGCTTTTAGCCAAAACCATCGAACTGGTTTACGATCATAAACAAATTAACAACAGCATGCTAATGGCCAACGAATTTATGAGTGTATTGGTAGCGCTTTGGAATAAGTTGAGTGGATTAGAATATATTGGCCAGCGCAAAGAAAATATTGTGGTTGCCGAACAGCAAGTTGTACAGCAGGTACAGGCCAGAAAAACCTGGACATTGCTGGATTAAAATTATTTCTCGGAGTAAATTAATAATGAAGCTGTACCCATTAACCGGGTACGGCTTTTTTATTCTTGTCAGTTAAAAATTAACCAGGGCTTCGTCATTATAATAACCACCAAGGGTCGTCAGTCTGTCCAAAGGACTCCTGTTGAGAGCATAGTCAACGACTTCTTGAGATTGATAATCATCGAAAATAAATGCCCTTCGACTACGCTACCATTGACGTTATTTTACAAATCATTACTATTCAACATTTTAATTACTTTCGCATTTCCATCCAGCTAGGCCATAGCACGGTATCTCCGTTCTACTTAAATCGGCCTAACAAATTTTTGGGAATCCACAGGCCAAGCCCATGCAGGAACTTCAATACAAAAATTTTCAGCCGACACTTTTGTTTCTTTTGGTGCCAAAAGAAAAAGGTCTGTCCGGCCAGGACGAATAAAACACCCCGTCCTGCGGACACCCCTCTAAAAGAGGGGAATTATATACCGACTGATATTTCAACGTCATTTATATTGATCTTTATGAAATAAATTACCCCCTCAGGATGACATCTTTTATGATTTATCCCTTAACTTAAGGCGTAGTAATTCCTAAAAATTTTAATATTATTGACGGTACACTATACCAATAAGATGAGTCCGTCGTAATCGATTGTTTATATTTAAATACGGGAATCAGGGCTATCCAACTTCTGTTTTCGGAATAAATTTTAATCGAAAGCAATCTGCTCCGGTCCTGAAATTTTATTGATGTGACAAGCGCACTTACCCCCACTTACTTTAATTACAACAGATTTAGTTTGCCCGGTTTCTACAGAGGTACCGGTAATTTTCAGATCATCTCCCTGTTCTGACAGACCAAGTTTATTATTATCATCAACGATAATAAATACGCCTTTTATGGTACTTGTATAAATACTTGAATTAGCCTTTACCCGCTCTCCTGTTCTTTGGTTGATTACATTGAAATCTTTTACTTCAGCGCCAGCGCCTTTATTGTCTACGAATTTAAACATTACCGAGGCAAATTCTTCAGTACACATTTTCTCTCCACAATCGGAAGTTTTATTTTTTTCGCACGAAAACAGGGCAATACCCATCAATAATAGCAGTGTTATTTTTTTCATCGTCTATCTGGTTTTTAATGAAAAACGACAAAGCGCATCAAAACGCTACAAAAAGGGAAATTATAGGCCCTTATATCAACTAATTCGCATTTACCCAAGCATTACTTCACCCTTTCCCAAACACTTGTCCGGCCAAATAAAGACACACCAATATACCCCCTGATATTCAGCTTATTATCCTTTAGTTTCAATGTACAGCTGTATGTTTTACCGCTAAAAGGATCATAAATCTCGCCACCATCCCACACTCCATCATGGTAAGTAAAATCGTAAAGCATGATCAGTTCTTTAAGGTTACGGCCCCTTAATTTTTCATCCTTGTTTTTTACGTCTTTCCGGGAAGTAATTCCGTTCGGTTCGTACATCGTTTTACCCCAGATCAGCTTGCCGAAATACTTCCCTTTTGCTTTATAAATATCAATTTTACCGGTTTTGTCTTCACTCAGCCATACGCCCAAAATTTTATCAGCTTCTGGAGTTTGTGCGAAAGTTTTTGTTGCCGCAAAAAGGCACAGCAATAATATTATCCTTATTTTTTTCATTAGACATGTTTTATCAATTAAATTATTTAACTTTTATTACCACTTTTCCTTTGGCACGGCCACTTTCTACATAAGCTATTGCTTCATTGACCGATTGGAACGGAAAAATTTTGTCTATCACAGGTTTAATTGCCCCGGCATTTATAAGCGTCGTAATTTCATTCAACTGAGATCCGCTAGCCCTCATAAACAGAAAGGAAAAATCCAAATTCAGCCTTTTTGCTTTCTTCCTTACCTTCGAGCTCAACAGGCGCATAATCAGTTTCACGAACCAGGAGGCACCGATTTGTTTTGCAAAATCCGGATCGGGAGGCCCAGAAATCGAGATGAGCTTTCCACCTGGTTTCAACACCTGTAGCGACTTTTCAAGCGTTAATCCGTCCTGGCTATTTAAAACCAGATCATAATCATTCAGAACTTTCTCAAAGTCATCTTTTCTATAGTCTATAACAACATCTGCACCGAGACTTTTTACCAGTTCTATGTTGGTTGTACCAGTAGTTGTAGCCACAGTAGCCCCCAGATATTTGGCCAACTGAATGGCAAATGTGCCCACACCGCCTGAGCCGGCCTGAATGAAAACCCGCTCTCCTTTTTGCAGTTTCCCTTTTTCGATGAGTGCCTGCCAGGCAGTAAGGCCTACAAGCGGAATGGATGCCGCTTCTTCCATGGTAAGTTCTGCAGGCTTTATTGCCAAATCTGCCTCATTAACGGCAATGAATTCTGCAAAGGTTCCAATACGATGATCTGCGGGCCTGGCATAAACATGGTCTCCAACCTGAAACTTTTGCACCTGTGCACCAACCTTGGTTATTATACCGGCCAGGTCATGCCCCAAAATAAATGGGGTTTTATAAGGCAAAAAAAGTTTGAATTCACCTTTCCTTATTTTTGAATCGAGAAGGTTTATGCCGGCAGCGTATACTTCTACCAATACTTCATCTGCTTTCAGTACAGGAATGGGTATATCTACAATTTTACCGCCTTCCTTGCTTTTGTATTTGTCTATTATAAATGCTTTCATATTCTTGTATATTATTAACCACCAGCACAATATGATGGAATTTATGAAGTGATTTTTATCGAGCTATTACTTTATAACTTTTCTTTGGGTTAGCCAGATTAAAAACCATTTTCGGAAAAAGCCGGTTAAGTATATACACTGTTTTAGTATCACCTATACGGATTGTGAGCTTATCTTTTTGAAGGCCAGCAATGAAATCTTTCACCATATCTGCCGCGCTCATTTTTTTTCCGTTCATTTCCGTGGTCATATCTGTTGCCACCAGTGGAGGTAAAAGTTCAAAAACCTTTACGCTACTGTTCAAAATCTGAAGGTGTTTTCTAAGTGATTTGGTGTAAAACTGCAGCGCTACTTTAGAGGCTGAATAAGTTGCTTCCAGCAATGATGGAACATAACTAAGTAATGAGGTTGTGTTGATGATTGCGCTTTCTTTCCTTGATTTCAGCATGTCTATGAAAAGATTGTTAAGCCTGATCACCCCAAGGTAATTGACGTTCATTTCATATTCGGCATCCTCAAAATGCTGCCCATTTGATATACCAAGGTTGATCGGATCAGTTAAAACACCTGCATTGTTGTATAATATATCAATACCGCCCAGCTGCTGTACCTGGTTAAAAAGCTTTTGTGCATCATCGGCTTCTGAGACATCACTTTTGATGGCTATAATTGCCGGATACAGTTTCTTGGCATCATCTAATTTCCCTTGGTTTCTGCCGGTGATGATTACGCTGGCGCCTTTAGCCAAAAATTGTTTTGCTGCTTCCAGCCCGATACCTGATGCCCCACCGGTGATCAGTACCGTTTTTCCTTTTATTTGCATGATTATAATATTTAATAATAATTTTATTTTGAAGCATTTACAGATTTCAGAATGGATTTTTCGAAAACCTTATAAACGAAATGCTGAAACAGTAGTGCGATTGATGATCCTTTTCCAATAGGGTAACTAAACTTTGGATCCTTTTCCTTTACTATTTGCAATAAAGTGGCGATAACCGGTGCAGGATCTGGTGCATTATCAAATGTACTTTTAGTATAGGCGGTTACCTTTTGCCTGAAGGTATCGTACGCTGGGATCGTTCCTGTAGCAACAGTTCCACTTTCACCGATATTGGTTTTAAAACTCATCGGCTCAACCATTACTACCTTGATGTTAAACTGGTTCAATTCAAAACGCAGTGATTTAAAATAGCCTTCGAGCGCATGTTTGGAAGCTGCATAATAGGACACATTTGGAAGCCCCACTAAGCCCAGCAAAGACCCGAGGGTGATTATTTTTCCATATTTTTGCTTTCTTAAGTAGGGTAGTAACTCGTTGGTTAATTTGATCGTTCCCCAAAAATTGGTTTCAAACTGCTGCCTGCCTAATTCAATGGGAGTTTCCTCCGCAAGTCCATTTACAAGGTAACCAGCATTGTTAACCAACACATCCAACTGTTTGATCTGACTGAAGAGCAACTGACCAAAAGATGTTATAGATCGGTCATCATTCAAATCTAATGGCAGTAACTTATATGGCAGTTTTGCCCGGTATTTTTCGGGGTTCCGGCTAGTTCCGATGACCTGGTAGCCATTTTCGTGGAGCCTGCTGGCAACAAGCAGCCCAATGCCTGATGAGGCACCTGTAACTAAAACCGTTTTTTGTTTTGATTCCATATTTCCTTTATTATAGACTTTTTAGTATATTTTTACACCCAGCTTTTTACATTTAATTTAAAATGCGAAATGGTATTATGTTTTTTAATAGTTAAAAATAAAAAAAGACTTTTTAGTATATTATTAATGAAAAAAAAATTAGATTTCGTAACTTTCTAATTCTGCTTTCAGGTTTTTGAGCAAACTCGCCATCGGTTTTGCCGTGTTCATAGACCTGCACATAATCACCGCACCTTCAACAGCAGCTACGGCTTTAAATGCATATACAGCAGGGTCAAGTTCGTCAGAAAACTCTCCGTCATTAATGCCCTGTTTTAAAACACCAACAAATATTTCCTGTCCGCGCCTTATTACACCGGCTATTTTCTCTTTAATTGCCGGAAAATGGTCATCAGCTTCAACAGCAACATTAAATATAGGGCATCCGCCTTTTAAGTAGGTGTTCAAAGGATCCTTATAAAAATCGAGAAAGGCAAACACTTTAGCCTTTGCTGTTTTACCCTTACTGATAGTTGATAACATTTTTTCACCGTTGGTTTTCAGCATAAAATCAACAACTTGCAAGGCAAGATCTTCCTTACCTTCAAAATGGCCATAAAGGCATCCTTTAGTTAATTTTGTAGCAGCAAGCACATCGTCTATATTAGCGCCTGATATCCCTTTCTGATTAAAGATAGGAGCCGCTGTTTCCAGAATGAATTGCTTTGTTCTTTCGGCTTTAGTAAGCATATTAATAAATTTTACACCACAAAAATATACTAAAAAGTTTAATTAAAAATACTTTTTAGTATATTCTATTCTTTGTGATATGAAAATGACAATCACCGCGATCTAAAACAAAAAGACAAATATTCCCTAGCGCCTGATTTATGATGCACGGATATAAGTTATTAACTTATGCCGGAAACTGTTCCATCGTTTTAAAAAGTGGCTCTTCTCTTTTTTGCCCATCTTCAATTGCCCAGTTTGCCATGGCGTATAACACAGGTCGCAAAGCCTGTCCCGCATCCGTCAGGCTATAGGTAACGTGTGGCGGTATTACAGGTAATGCTACCCTAGAAATCAGTCCGTCTGTTTCCAGCTGCCTCAAATGTTGTGCAAGCATCTTTTCTGTAATGTGAGGCATGGCCTTTTTTAACGCTCCGTACCGTTTTGATCCAGACATTAAGTGGAAGATAATAATCGGTTTCCAGTAGCTGCCAATTTTTTCCATTACGTAGGTTACCGGGCACAATTTAAAGACCGTTTGCTTATTTAATTGTATGGTTGATGTTTCTTTAACTTCATTCATTTTACACTTACTTTTAGGTGCGTACTTGTACAAATGTTAGTTCAAATATACCTTTGATTCAATTAAAATATCACAAAATGAAAAAAATTCTTGTATTTGGTGGTTCTGGCGGAACCGGAAAACATTTTATTGAACAGGCGCTAAACGCCGGATATGCTATAACGGCTATTGTTAGAAACCCTCATGCTTTTACAATAGTGCATCAAAATCTAAAGGTTATTAAAGGAGACGTTTTAATTCCGCATACCTATGAAAAAGAGTTTGATGGGCACGAAGCAGTGGTTTCCTGTCTGGGTATCCCTAAAATCCAGCAAACCACTTTGTATTCGTCTGGTATCCGGAATATTGTAAACATTATGGAGAAATCGTGCCCGAAGCGCCTAATCTGTATTTCGTCTGGCGCATTAGACATCCCGCCTAAGAGCTCGTTTATCATGACTTTTCTATTGAAGCATGTATTACAAAAGCTCTATAAGCCTGTATATGCCGACATGCGTATAATGGAAGGAATAATAAAGACGTCCGGCTTGGACTGGACAATCGTTCGGGCGCCAAAACTAACGGATGGCAAAGCAACAGGAAAGTATAAAAATATAACTGGTTTGCCGCTAGGTGGCATTCCGAAAATCTCGCGTGCTGATTTAGCCGCTTTTATGTTTACGCACCTCGCAGACAGCGGGACTTTTAAAAGTACAATTGATATCGCCTATTAAATGATCAGAAAATGAAAGAATACATTTCTGTTGAGGTAAGGGAAATCAAAACCCGACTTCTCTCTACAGTTCCAATCCCTCTAGATATATCTTAGTCCGAGATCCTAAAAATAATAATATTAGAAGAAAGTGGTGTAACTTTAGGGAGTTACATCGCCTTAGGTTTATTTAGTTATTTCTTGCAATGATTTTCGAATTTACAGCGGTTCCGGGTTTTGACTTTATAATACAGTTTTCGGAACTAATTAATGTTCCGATAAGAGATAACTTTTTGGAGATCCCAAAGGAAATGGGAGAAGGTTATGTACGTAAGGTTGGCTTTGGGGATGATTTTAGATTAACGATCCACCGGTATGTATTAAAGGAAGACCTGATAGTTAAGCGCAATCCAGCTGCGCAGGCCAATGATATACGCACCATTTTCTTTTACAATGGCAACGATGATCGTGAAGTTACATATAACAACGAGGCAAACATACCATTCTCACAAAAAAAGGACGCTTCTATACTCCTATCTACTAATGACTTGCATACAGAAATCCGTTTTCCTGCCGGTAGCAGCATTCAATACGTGGTTGTGGGCATTACGGCCAACCGATTACGCTCAGTCCTGTCTGTTGAAAAACCAAATGGCACGATAACAACCATTATGGATGCAAACGCCTCCTTTCTCTTTTTCGAAAACCTGGATCCTGAAATGCAATTGCTCCTTAAAAATATTGTATCCGTTGATATGAATAACGCTTTGAATAATTTCTACGTGCAGATCAAGGTACAGGAATTAATGTATCTGCTTTTCAGTAAACTGTCGCTTAGGGAGAATACGACTTTTAAGAACATAAATAGCAACGATGCAGAAAAACTGCTGACCATCCGCAACAAAATGTTGAGTGATCTTAGTACTCCACCGATATTAAGTGAATTAGCCAGTATCACTGCTATGAGCGAAACGAAACTTAAGCAGCTCTTTAAGCAAACATTTGGAGATACCATCTATAATTATTATCAAAAAGCAAGAATGGAAGAGGCTGCTTTTCTGCTGAAACAGGCCAGACATTCTGTTTCTGAAGTTGGATATGAGCTGGGATTTTCGAATCTCAGTCACTTCAGTCGGCTATTCGAAAAACAATATGGCATTACACCAAAGAAGTTTTCCTATACAGCCTAATTTTCTATTTTTCTAAAAACACTACCCGCCATCTGTCGGATAGGACTATTCTTCTGTCTTTTTGGGTTATTTTACCTACTGAATAGCTGATAACTTTGTTCGTATATTCAGTATAACAAAAAAGTAACTTCTATACTTGATATTCTTTAGGTGATGAGGTATACAGATTATAATTCAAAAACAATGAAAGCAATACAATACAACGACTACGGAAATTCAGATGTGTTAGAACAGGTCGACGTTCCGGTACCATCAGTCCAGAATGGAAATGATGTGTTAGTTCAGGTTAAAGCAGCAGGTGTAAATCCGATTGACATTAAAATCCGGATGGGTTTTATGAAGGCCGTCCGCCCCGTAGTAATGCCGTTTATTCCAGGCGGTGAGGCTGCAGGCATAATTGTCGCCATCGGAGATGATGTATCAGCCTTTAAAGTGGGCGATGAAGTGATTGCCCTAACCGGTACAAATGCCTACGCAGAATATGTAACCGCAAACGAAGGTTTCGTGGTGCCAAAACCACAAGGACTTTCCTTTGCAGAGGCGGCATCAATTGGTGTCAACATTGGCACTGCCCAATCCGTTCTGTTCATTGCTGGTAAATTACAAAAGGGACAAAGCGTATTAATCCAGGGCGGAAGCGGTGCTGTTGGTGGTGCAATGGTACAGATGGCTAAAGCTGCAGGTGCATACGTTATTGCAACAGCATCGGGAAAAGGTGTGGCATTGGCAAAAAGATTTGGCGCCGACGAGGTAATTGATTATAAATTACAAGATGTTGCGCGTGTGATTAAGGATATTGATCTGGTAGCGGATACCGCAGGTGGCGAAGCCCAGACAAAGCTTTTTCAAGTGCTAAAACCCGGTGGTGTGCTGTTGAGCATTGTGGTACCACCATCGCAGGAACTGGCAGAACAATACAAGGTAAAAGCGAATTTTGTCGCCTCCAACATTTCAGCCCAAACCTTGCAGAATGGCATTGAACTATTAAAAATTGGAAAATTTAAACCGGTGGTTTCTAAGATATTCAAGCTCGAAGAAGCAGCTACGGCGCAGGATTTTTTAACAGCCGGAGGTGTAAATGGAAAGGTTATCCTTACGATCGAGTAAAACTCGGTCACCATTTAAATTTTACAAGTTATATCACCAACATAATGAAAAACAACCCATGAAATTGCTAGAAAAAGTAACATTAGGAAATAAAATATTAGCGAACGCGATGGCAATGGCGCCAATGACACGAAGCCGTGCTAACCTGGAAGGTGTAGTATCAGACCTAACGGCCTTGTATTACACGCAGCGGGCAAGCGCAGGACTTTTGATCACGGAAGCCATTAATATCTCAGAACAGGCAATAGGAAGTCCATTGACACCAGGCCTATATAGTGATGGGCAAATTGAAGCCTGGAAGAAAGTAACGAAGTCTGTGCATGACAAAGGAGGTGTAATTTATGCCCAGCTATGGCATACAGGTCGTGTCGGCCATTCTGTGGACAGAAATGGAAAGCTCCCTGTGGCGCCTTCGGCAATCGGGATAAAAGGGCAACAACATTTTACTTCGCAGGGAATGAAAGATTACGAAACGCCTCAGGAGTTAACTACTCAAGAGATCAAACAGATCGTTAAAGATTATGGTAGGGCTGCTAAAAACGCCATCAAAGCAGGTTTCGATGGCGTAGAACTTCATGCGGCATTTGGATACCTGCCAAACCAATTTTTATCGGAAAGCGCCAACCTGCGCACCGATGAGTATGGTGGTAACATTGAGAACAGGAACCGCTTTGTACTGGAAGTGATGCAGGAACTGGTTGATGCTTCTGGGAGCGATAAAGTTGGCATTAAACTATCGCCAACGGTTTATTATAACAATATAGAAAATAGCGATCCTGTTGCTCAATTCAGCTCATTGATCGATGCATTGAATGAATTGCCACTGGCTTATATCCATTTGATGAACGGCATGTTCCCTTTAAACAATTACCCCCACTACCCTAAAAATGCAATAGAAACATTTGGCAGCATCAGTAAACACCTGGTAATGGCCAACGCTGGGTTCAATAAAGAAAGTGGAGCGGCAGAACTGGAGAAGGGAATCGCGAAAATAATTTCTTATGGCTCTTTGTTTCTCGCCAATCCTGATCTGCCAAAAAGATTTGAATTAGATGCCGAATTTAACCAAATAGACCAAGCCACAATGTACGGTGGAGGTGAGCACGGATATACTGATTATCCTTTCTTGAAAGATTGATCTTAGATAATTTAGAATGATATGAACGCAGAAAGTGTGAGAGAATATTGTCTTTCCTTCAAAGGAGTTACCGAAAAAATGGCTTTCAAAAAGGCCTCTTCTGAATATGACAGGAACTTACTGGCGTTTTATGTGAAGGATAAATGGTTCTGTTTTTTTAATGTGGATGAATTTGATTTTTGCACCTTAAAATGTGATCCTGAGGAATCAAAGAAACTTCAGGAAAAATATGAAGACGTAAGGCCCGCTTACCACATGAATAAAAAACATTGGGTCAGTGTTTATTTTAACAAAAATGTTCCTGAAAAGGTAATCAGGGACCTTTTGAAAAACTCATATGAACTTGTGATGGCCTCACTAACTAAAAGGATCAGAAAAGATTTAGAAGAGGATGCTCGTGAAAACGGAAAAAGATCAAAGACAGGTGTGAATAGCACCCATTTTGATATCAACTTAATCACATCATTTAAGGCTCTACCACATCCTGTCGTAAATTTCTTTTACAAGAAAGGGTAACCGTTAATTGCAGCGCAGCTATGGGCATATTGGCTCTGGCAATGGATACAAGAATCGCTACCCTTTTTTGCACTAACCGTTAAATGGTCTCTCGTCTACAATTATAAAATAGCCGATACGCTCTGATGTGAACAGCCACATTCTTCAAAACTATCTTGCGATCGAGAGTTTTATTCTTAAAATGTCCGAAGCTTAATTAATACTGCTCTGTAATCCGACAGCAAAAAAATGCTATTAGGCTATCCCAATTCCAGACCGTATTGAACATTTGTATAACAAATTTGCTGATTATTAGCCATATCCCAGGTCTGAATACGGTTATTTTGCTTCTCTAACCAATATATATATCTTATATGAAAAAACAAAACTCACTTACAGGTGTAACCAGGAAGGTTACGCTTGTTGTAGCTGCAACCTTAGTGTTTGCAAGCACTACATGTTTAACAGGCTGTAAAAAAGACGAAAAGATTGCGCCTGGGGAAGTTACTGCTCCTCCCCCTCCCACCAAAGCTGTCGCCACGGTAGAATCCTACCAATCGGGTACACATAACGGCTTCTTTTGGTCGCTTTGGAAGAGTGATGGCTCAACTGGTACAGTTAATTACGCCAATGGTACCGGGGGGAATTACAGCGTAAACTGGAATGGCTTTAACGGCAATTTTACTTGCGGTAAAGGTTATTCAGTAGGGTCAACGACCTATAAAATAGGCTATAATCTGGGCAGTTATTCAAACTCCGGGGGTGGTACTTTTGGCTGGTACGGTTGGAGCAGAAGCCCCTATTATGAGTATTATGTGAATGAAACCTGGGGTGCAGTTTCACCTCATAGCGGTACTTACCTGGGAGCATTTGAAACCGATGGTGCAGGTTATAATGTATGGACCCGGTGGATGACAGGTAAAAATATCGACGGTGGCGACGGTTTCAGGCAGATTTATAGCTCCAGGGTTACAAAGGTTACTGCCGGGCAAAATCGCGTAATTACTTTTGCCAACCACTATAACAAGTGGCAAAGTTTCGGCTATACGCTTGGCCAGTTAAATATTCCTGCAATTATGGTTGCGGAAACATGGGGTTCTAATACAAATGGCAATATTAACTGTTCCATTTGGGCGGCACAGTAAACACTTCTTTAAACCCATCACAACCACATTACTGCCTGGCAATAAGCCGGGCAGTATATACTGCAGGTAATTCTGATCAATACCTGGATTAAAAATGCTTTTAATATTATTTAACAATTAGTTATCATGAGATCCATACTTTATTTCCTTGCAATTTTCATTTTTATCCTTCCCGCCTGCCATTCGCCAAATCCTAAAAATACAGATGGAAATAAAAAATCACTGATTGGAAAATGGCATCGGTTTTCCAAAGCGAATGGATATAGCGAATTTGATATTGATTCGCTATATGTAGTTTTCTATAATCAGAAAGTTGGCCGGTTTAAGCTTCCTTATAAAATAGAAAATGATTCCTTAAAATACCTTACCAAAGATTATGTAGCTAAGATTACAGACTACGGAGACTCACTTGTTTTGGAAGGCAACGATAGTACGCAAGCCGTGTTGCACAGGTTTAAAGAACCGCATGTTCCTTTTGCAACAATTCCTGAACAAAAAGATTCTTTATTATTTGCATCATACATCGCTGATTTCGATAAAAGATTAATCAGCGAGTTTGAGAAAGCCGGAATAAAGATTTCTGATGGTATGGAAAAACGTGAGGGACCTGCATACGAAGAACTGTTTAAAAAAAAATCAGCAAATAGGTAAAACTTGAAGTAAATGCTCCTGTAAGCTAGTATTACATGGAGCATTTAATATTCGGTTGAGTAGCCGTTTTCTCCTTAGCCAGCCAGGCCAAGTGCCACTATCAGCCATATGTACCTCATGTCCAAACATGGCTTCCTGCTTTCATCAATGTGCTGCGCCAGTTGTTGCCAATACTGCCTACTTTGCCCGAGAATGCGCCATTTGCGCCTTTAGAATACGTTACCATATTTTGTTTTTTTATTAAAAAAATGTTTCTATAAAAGGATTGCTGTTTATACCGGTATGTTTAAATCCATGCCCAAACCTAGCAGTTTAGCAGCACTGGCGTCTCATTTTGAGCTTAAATGAGCTAAATTGAGCTAATTAAGACCATTATTGAGCTAAAATGGACCGTAACAGTTACGGAGTAGCAGTGCAAGGGCCCGGGCGCTTGTGGCGACCCTACATCATTAAGTTAAACCATTCGGCACGAAAATTAATTTAACCACAGATAGAAAGGATGCACACAGATATAAAAATCTGTGTTTATCTGTGTGCATCTGTGGTTAAAAACGCTTAGCTTAATTACATTGGGTGGCGGACTGCTTAAGGGCATCATAACCGTAAGCGGTGGTGCGATTCTGCGAAAGCAGGCGCTGGCTTTACCTTTTAGGTAGAGAAAAGGTAACGCCGGGGTAACCCTGGGGTAACCTTGGGGTTAACTTGGTAGCAACAAAGGGTAAAGAACAGGTAATGCAGGGGTAATTAAATACGGCCCATTTGCTGGCTTTCCAGATAGGCAGCCAGTAAATCTTTCAGGTAAAAACGATCGCCGCCAGGTTTTTTATAGGTGCGTCTTTTACCTTACGTTTGTAGGTGCTTTCGCTAATGCTCGGGGAATCTTTAACCCTGATAATTAGTCAGTTGAAAAAATAAAGAAATAGGCTTCGAAAAAGGGTTACAAAAACATCTGATAAAACGAAAAAAGTGGAGGACAAAATTGTAGTTTCATAATAAATAGTGTTCGGGATTTTATCGAACTTTTTCAGCACCATCGGACGTCCGCTGGTAGGGATAATCGAAATACTTAAGCTATTTTCACTTTAAAAAATACCGAAGTTATGGGAAATCCCCTTAGAATTGAAAGTGTGGCTCAGATCAATAACGAGCGGGGGCAGAAAACCCTGCATCCTTTGGTCAGTGTTCTTGATCAGTCGCTATCGAAGCCGGTAAAAGAGGCACGTTATATTTCTGATGTGTACATGATCTTTTTAAAAGACGAGAAGTGCGGGGAGATGAAATATGGCCGCAATCACTATGATTACGAAGAAGGAACACTTCTTTTTATTGCACCAGGGCAGGTATTTGGTTTTGAGGAAAGCGAAAACATGATACAGCCGACCGGCTGGGGATTATTCTTTCATCCCGATCTCATCCGTGGAACCCATCTTGGTAAATGCATTAACGAATACAGCTTTTTCTCTTATGATGTTAACGAAGCACTTCACGTATCCGATGCAGAAAGAGAAATAGTGCTGGAGTGTTTTAATAAGATCCGGTATGAATTAGCGCATCCTATCGATAAGCACAGCAGGACATTGATTGTTAGCAACATCGAAATGTTCCTGAATTATTCTGTTCGGTTTTACGACAGGCAGTTTCTCACCAGAGAACATGTGCATAAGGATGTATTGACTGGATTTGAGGGATTACTGAACGAGTACTTCCAGTCGGAAAAGCTGCAAACGCTGGGATTGCCCTCGGTTTCGTATTGTGCAGCGCAGCTCAACCTGTCTCCAAAATATTTCGGAGACCTGGTAAAAAAAGAAACAGGAAAATCTGCGCTAGAGTATATACACCTCAAACTGATTGATGCTGCAAAAGAACAGATACTTGACCTCAGCAAATCCGTAAGTGAGGTTGCGTATAGGCTTGGCTTTAAATATCCCTCACATTTTACCCGTTTCTTTAAACAACAGGTTGGGCATTCGCCCAATGAATACCGCAATTCTATGAATTGATTGAAGCCGGGAAATACGCATAATTTCTTATCAGGCTGCAACGCTTTCAAAAACCAGATCCTTTGTCGTCCCTAACAAATCCTATTTTAGTTTACTAAAAACCTCCAGCATCGTTTCATTATCAAGGCTGTTCATATCTACCAGTTTTAATGTTTTTACCATTTTTAAGGTAGTTGTTTTGTAGTGCTGGAAGTGTGATGTTCGCAAATGAGATTGATATGCGGCTTTACTGGCGTATATTTCTATGATCCTAACCTCAGTGGGAATTTTCTGTTGAAACATAGGAAAAATGGCAATTACACCAGGCTCGATTTTTATAGAAGCCGCTGCCTCCTGCCGCAAAATGGATTTATACTCTTCGAGGTATTCTGGTAAAATTTCGATTTCAGAAATACGCACCATCATATCCTTCTCGATTACAGGAACCAATGGTTTTCCGATTATTTTCCTGATGGTATTTCCCTGGGTTTTATTCACGTTTGTTTCAACCAGCATTGCTAATTGCTCCAATTGATTTTCAGTTATGCCTGTATTCTTCCCCATGTTGATATGGGCCTGCAGCTGACCTTCGACACCATGCATCGAGGCCAGAGCCGCAATTGTTACCATTTCTCTTTGCTGATAACTCAGCACGTTACTAACAAAAATGTCGGCAAATAAATGTTCCTTTAAAAAAGCATCAATACGCGGTGCAAATTCCCCGAAGCCTGGGGCAGGTTTTGATTGTGGGGCCCTGGTCAATTCTTCCAACACTTTTCTGCCCTGTTCATATTTATTTTTAGGGTTATTTTCTACAACAATTGTTTTCCCTACTTTATCATTGATTCCTTTTTCTTCTCTCTCCTTTGCTACAGTCATAAAAACGTTAATGGCATTAAGGCTTCTTGGAAAACCACAATATGCATAAAGCTGAACGAGCGCTTCTTTAATTTCATTAATAGCAAGTCCTGAATCCAATCCTTTATTCAATTCCACTTTTAAAAGTTCCACATTTCCCGTTGCTGTAAGTGCCGAAATCTTTATCAAGCTTTGCTGCTGTGCAGATAAATCCGTATTAGCTGTTTTATTTGGTTGTGCATTCATTTTGATCATACTTATTGTGAGCACAAAAAATAGTATTCCCTTTAAAAATTTGCTTTTGCCCATCATTTTGATTGCTTAATTTTTGTTGGCTGCGTTGAACTCTTCATCAGTTACAGGGTTTAACCAAACTGCGTTAGTTTCACCTTCATAATTGGTAATGGCAATATGTACCATTTTTGTGCTGGCAGTAGCTCCATGCCAGTGTTCCACATTTTCTGGAATATTGATTACATCACTTTTTTTGATGACTTGGGCTGTTTTCCCTTTTTCCTGATAAAGGCCCTCGCCTTCGGTTACAATCAGTACCTGCCCTTTAGGATGTGTATGCCAGTTGGTTCTTGCTCCTGGTTCAAAAGTTACGCTACCCAAAACAAAATTGTTGTTCTTATCTTTTGCCAGAAGTGTCTGCAGATAAGCATCTCCCGTAAAATATCCATTGGTTAATTTTTCTCCTTTAGGGAAAAGAGCCGTGGTGTTTTCTGTTATCATTTTTTCTTGATTGTTATTGCTATTGCAGGCCGTTATAGAGAATGAAATTCCCATTATAAAAGCTAATAACATTATCTTGAAAATTGTTTTCATTGCAATGAGTTTATTTTATTGTACCAATTCACGGTTATTTTAATTTCAGATTGCATTTCTCACCAACCGTACCACAAAGTTCGCCACTAAAGCTTGCAATGGGCTTATACAGAATACTGTTTTATTTACCAGTTTTACGGTTTTTGAGCTGAATAGACATGGCTGTGGTATTGTTTATTAAATATTAACCAAGTTATTTTGGCTACCTCATTAAAAAGAAGAAGCGGGTATTACAGCTGGAATAATATTAGGACTAAAAAATAAATAATTTGATGTTTTCCAGTAAACGAAAAAACCTGTAAACATTTAATTTACAGGCTTTTAATTAAATTTAAAACTATTTTCACGGAATGGACGGGACTCGAACCCCATCCATATATCTTTGATAATTAGCTTTTTAAATTACACTGTCGGAATTTGCTCACTATCTTTTTGCAACTATTTGACTGTAATTGACTAGTATCAACATTTTACTCAGTTTCACCGCTACTTTAGGCATCATTCATTAACGCGATCAACAATCCCCGCCGATTGGGGAACGTATCTTTTTAACACATCACATAACTGATATACTAACCTTTAGTTAGTCGTTTTTGAACTTGAAATAATAATTATTTTATCGTACCAAAAAATCCTTGCCTTTTCAGTTGTCGTTTTGGTATTGTATGTTTTGGGCAATTCTTTATTCTTAGAAAACCTTCCGACTAATTTTAATGTAAGAGGAAGAGTTTGTCCATCCCATAAATCATTTGCATTCACTAATGTTTTATTCGTCGGTTCAAGATAAAATCGCTCTACATCCTTTAAAAACCTTTCCTTCTTAAACTTTGTTTCAAACCATTGGGGGCATCCACATTCTATAGCCGCATAAGAAACGGTAATTGTAATCATTTTTGCTTCTGTTCGCGAGTTTCCAGAAGTTTCCGTTGTGGAGCGAACTAATTGCAAAGTATCCTTGGGTGATTTATTCTTTAAATCCTTTTTAATATTACTTGGATTCTGCGAAAAATTACAGCTTAGCACCAGCAAAAACGGAACAATATTTATCATATGCTTTATTTAAAAATCAAGGTTTAAGTACCACCTAGCCCAAGCAGCCAAGTTAACCCCGAGCTGGTGCGAGCTTGTAGATCGTATCCAAATTAACTTAAATTATATCGATTTCTAACAAACCCTTTTCTCTAGAAAAGTCTATTGCACTACCATACTTCCAATGGTAATCTTCTTTTACAAAGCCTGCCTCAACTGCATTGTTGTGAATATAATCTACTTTTGATCAATTACTTCATTTGACCACAGTTTAATAGGCTTGTCATGCTCTTGCCAAAACCGGCCATTTGTTACATTCCTGTTTTTTCTCCTGCTCATTTAAACATCCAAAGCAGCCATTGCGACTTTCTAAATTTTAGAACTATGGCATTTCTATATTGGTACGAGTTAAAAACTCGCACCAGCACATTTTATCTAATTGCAATCCGCTCGGACTAGCAGGGGCTAAAAAGCATCCAATAGTCATGCTGCTCGATTCGTTTCTCACGCCAGTAGGGCAGATATCTAAATTTTAATACGCGGCAATTCTATCTCTTCACCTTTATTTTTCTCACTTCTCAAAAAAACCATCTGAATAAAAAGAAATCTACAATGAATTTTAGCGGTAAACCGAATAATTTGTCCAGTCTGTGAAAGAGCAAAAACATATATATACGTAGATGTGATGAATTTTCCCATTTCAGGTATGAAAGTTGGATGTACACCTTCGTAGCTAAAGTCACCATTATTAAATAAACCTGTAAACTTAAATTCCTTAAGTTTTAGGCCTTGGGATTCAAAATATGGGCTAATAAATTTCCTTAGAGCTCCAGCAACAATTTTTCTATAAATTAGGTAATTTATAAAAAAGCCAACTATTACGACTGAGGTTATGATAAATCCTATTATGTAGTTCATGTCTTAATTGCCATCCTTTTTAAATGAAATACACCTACGCTAACACGAGAGTCCGATCTAGAAGCAAAATTAATTATTAAAATATTACTTTCCGATTCGTTTTGTCAAAGTAAAAGAACCAATAAGTATTGCCCATCTCATTGAAACAAAAGACCTACTGGCTTACAGTCAATTCACCGAGCTGGTGCGAGCTTGTAGCTCGTATCCAAATTAACTTAAATTATATCGATTTCTAACAAACCCTTTTCTCTAGAAAAGTCTATTGCACTACCATACTTCCAATGGTAATCTTCTTTTACAAAGCCTGCCTCAACTGCATTGTTGTGAATATAATCTACTTTTGATCAATTACTTCATTTGACCACAGTTTAATAGGCTTGTCATGCTCTTGCCAAAACCGGCCATTTGTTACATTCCTGTTTTTTCTCCTGCTCATTTAAACATCCAAAGCAGCCATTGCGACTTTCTAAATTTTAGAACTATGGCATTTCTATATTGGTACGAGTTAAAAACTCGCACCAGCACATTTTATCTAATTGCAATCCGCTCGGACTAGCAGGGGATCATTGGCTCCAGATATTTAATATTATCGGAATATAGCCCTTCTCCACCCGATGCAGGAAACAGTGTCACCGTACCATCTTTATAAATGGTAACAAGCGCCATATTTGATTTCAGCTGATAGAAATGATCGATATTGTCGAATTTTTTGTCGTTTATCTTACTCAGGGATTTAATATCCATAGCGCTGTAAAACTCCTTCTGGGCATTTGATTCTTCCATGCTTGTCAATAATATTAAGGCAGTCAAAATAATCAACGTCACTTTCAAGTTCTCAAAATACCATGAGCCATATCTTTATAACTTGGGGATAATATAACTATCAGGGCTCCTTCTTATCGGATAAAAATCGTTACGCTTTGATAGAAACTCTCCAACACTGACCGGAGTGACATGTGCTATTTCAAGCTCTCTTATAAATTCACCCACAAAAGTACAGAATTTACCATCTTTTGTTAATTCTGGACTATAATAAATATTTAAGTTATGATTTAGACTAAATAGATATTCTGCCCCTTCTTGCACCCGCATCAGTTCCCCAACATATACTGATAACAGATAGGCCAAAGGGTAGTCCTTACGTTTTGTACTGAATCTTTTGGTGATGACCACAGATAGTCTTTCGAGATAAACTGGGTCAAGGCTGACCTTAACATCAAAATCCAGTTTTTTGGATAACTCTGCGCAGTAATAAGGAATCGATTCTTTTAGGTTGGCAATCCTTGTCTTTTCTTTTTCAAAAAATGATCCATCACCTTTTACCGGATAGACTCCAGATGCGATCATTGGCTCCAGATATTTAATATCATCGGCATACAGCCCTTCTCCCCCTGACGCAGGAAACAGTGTCACCGTACCATCTTTATAAATGGTAACCAGTGCCATATTTGATTTTAGCTGATAGAAATGATCGATATCATCGAATTTTTTATCTTTAAGTTTACTCAAAGATTTAATATCCATAGCGCGGTAAAACTCCTTCTGGGCATTTGATTCTTCCATGCTTGTCAATAATATTAGGGCACTCAAAATAATCAACTTCACTTTCAAGTTCTCAAAATACCATGAACCATACCTTTATAACTTGGGGATGATGTAACGCCTAGTCAATATAGGGTAAAAATCATTACGCTTTGATAGAAACTCTCCAACATTTACCGGAGTCACATGCGCTATTTCAAGCTCTCTTATAAATTCCCCCACGAAAGTACAGAATTTACCATCTTTTGTTAATTCTGGGGTGTAATATATATTTAGCGTGTTTTCTGGTCTATATATATATTCTGCTCCCTCTTGCACCCGCATCAGTTCCCCAACATATACTGATAACAGATAGGCCAAAGGGTAGTCCTTGCGTTTTGTGCTAAATCTTTTGGTGATGACCACAGATAGTCTTTCGAGATAAATCGGGTCGAGGCTGACCTTAACATCAAAATCCAGTTTTTTGGATAACTCTGCGCAGTAATAAGGAATCGATTCTCTTAGGTTGGCAATCCTTGTCTTTTCTTTTTCAAAAAATGATCCATCACCTTTTACCGGATAAACTCCAGATGCGATCATTGGCTCCAGATATTTAATATCATCCGCATATAGCCCTTCTCCACCCGATGCAGGAAACAGTGTCACTGTACCATCCTTATAAATGGTAACAAGCGCCATATTTGATTTCAGCTGATAGAAATGATCGATATTGTCGAATTTTTTGTCGTTTATCTTACTCAGGGATTTAATATCCATAGCGCTATAAAACTCCTTCTGGGCATTTGATTCTTCCATGCTTGTCAATAATATTAAGGCAGTCAAAATTAAAAATTTATTTCTCATAATCATTTTATTAATGGGACTGCAACAGTTCTCAAATCTTGTTTGATTGCAATACTGTTTTTTATCGACAGCTTAAAGGTGACGTTCATTCACACGCTCGTACCAGCGTGGTCAACGCTTTGGTAATGATGCCAAGATACAGAACTCGCTAAACTGCATTCTCGTACATACGGAGCAATAAAAGCAAGGCTTATCAAACTAGAACTCCTAAAAAAATAACAAAGCCCAACAACTTTTAAACTGCTGAGCTTTGTTATGTAAGTTACATTTTGGTCTTAGCGAGACGCTAAGACCAGTTAGGTAATTGATGCGCTAATCAGGGATTTCAAGGCCTGAAAGGCATACGCACTTTAAACAGCAAAGCCCAGCATTTCTGCTAGGCTTTGCTGTAATTTTATTTGCATATATATTCTATGTCTCAACCTTCCAATGCCTTACAATAAAACCACTTGCCGACACAATAAGTATTCCCAACCATATTAGAAAAAAAAGTGGTTCAGTGTCTACGGAAGACTTGACTGTTAAGAACTTCGCAAACACTACAATTTTAAAGATAACGCCTATTAAAAGCAACAAGAGAAACCATCTCGACGTCTTTATTTTCTCCTTAAAAAAGGATATTATAGCAAATATAGCTATGAGTACCATCACAATTGAGAAAGATATAAAAAATACGTTTTGAGGATTTTTGAAATTGAATACAGTATGGCCTGATGCCCCTAACAAAGCTAAAGAAAAGATTGCAAGCAATACACAACTGCTTATGTAAACGATTTTTAACGCTTTCATTTCTTATCCTCCTCTTTTTTCTTAAGATGGTTCATATAATCTTTTATACTTGACATTACAGTATTCAACTGTTCTTTAGACATACCAGTTGTACTTATGTTTATTTTGTCCCCTAAGCCACTATAATCACCCGAAAGTAATTTAAAAACAGTTACTGCAGAAGTAGATATTCTTTCAGCTCCAGACGTATCTCCAAACCTATCATTCCAAACATCGTGGTTGTCCATATCAGTTCCTTTATGTGCATAGGCATCTTGAAGTGCGTGAATTCCTTGACCTAACTGTCGAACTCCACTACTTTCTTCTTTTAACGAGTTTAGCTTTCCGCCCTTAGAAGCTTCGAAAATTTGCCCCCGAGCTGGTGCGAGCTTGTAGCTCGTATCCAAATTAACTTAAATTATATCGATTTCTAACAAACCCTTTTTTCCAAAAAAGTCTATTGCACTACTATACTTCCAATGGTAATCTTCTTTTACAAAGCCCGCCTCAACTGCATTGTTGTGAATATAATCTACTTTTGATCAATTACTTCATTTGACCACAGTTTAATAGGCTTGTCATGCTCTTGCCAAAACCGGCCATTTGTTACATTCCTGTTTTTTCTCCTGCTCATTTAAACATCCAAAGCAGCCATTGCGACTTTCTAAATTTTAGAACTATGGCATTTCTATATTGGTACGAGTTAAAAACTCGCACCAGCACATTTTATCTAATTGCAATCCGCTCGGACTAGCAGGGAAAGGGACAATTTAGGTAATTGCCCGGCAATCAAATTCGCATAGTTTGGTCCGAAACGGACTGACCAGTTTCGTTGAAATACACAAACAGTTAGCACTCCAGTGACGCTGTCAGTTTTGGCTTTGGCTTTGGCCCACCTCAAGATCTTCTCCGTACATCCCATCCGGAACTATATTACGTATAGGATTATCAAAAGCATATGTATAGGGCGTCGTCATTCGGTCTAATTCAGCCATTGGGTCCACCGAATTCCACCTCCCAGTCTCCGGATCATAAACCTTGCACCGTAATCTAGCTGGCCTCCAAGCTCATCCTGAACCTCTTTTCCATTGTAAAGATATTTATTATTTCCGGAAGCTAAAGGACTGCGCATTTCGAACGGATAATAATTGTCTACCTGTAACGCCCTGATCAGCCCATTGTAAACATCAAAGGTATAGCGCACATTGCCAAGATGGTCAGAAAGGTTATAAGACGAAAGTATCATAACATCATCCTCAACGGCTGATATGTTAACAGTCACCTAAATCACCCGAATAGAAACCATCCTACCAAAAACACTTAATCTTTACGTGCCCTCCAATCTTTAACTTTGAAAGAGGTTATTAAGGAGTCTTTTGATAGTTGAAACATTAAATTTTTGGTATAAACGGGATCAATGTTATGTCCATAATCTACAACTACCCGATAATAAACAAAATTTGAATCCTTGCTATCAGGAATACCAATCAATTTTTCCAGCTGACTATACTTTAGTCCTATTAATTTATGATTATTCAATAAGTCATCTAGCATTCTTTCTCTCAATGCCGGGGGATAAAGTGGATCATCCACTCTATCCCAGCCTCCTCTATCAAATTTAATATCGCCATTACAAGACATAAATAACATAAATAACATCGAGCAAAATATCTTCACTCTCGCCCCTTTATTTTTTTTAACAATCATTAATAATTAGATTTATATATGTAATATTATTTAACAACATGCCCATAATTTCTATTCTCCCTCCGCTTTTTTTCATCTTCTGTAAAACCATTATCATCCAGTTCTTGGTATACCCGCTTTAATGTATCATATTGTTCATCACTTATTTTTGTTCTCATCATATAAAACGATCCATCTTTATCTTTGTATGCAGTCCAAAAACCATCATTATGGAAGGCATCTAAAGCTTTTAAGGCAAGGTCTTTCATCCCCAAACCTTTATTATTTGCGCCAATTGACCGTCCAATAATATTATTTCCTAAATCTACTGATTCATCAGCATTACTAAGTGTCTTAAAAGGTGTTATACTCAACTGAATTTCATTTCTATAGTCAATAGCATTTGGATTTTCTTCATGAGCATTTCCTATTTCAGTTGCAGTTTTAATTCCGAACTCTTTAGTAATTGTAGCTTGCCAGAGTACATGTCTAAATGCATTTACTTGTGTACCCATGTTCCCCATACCACTCTGCTCATTTAATACAGGACCTGCAGCTGCAGGCGAACTGCCTCTTGTTGAAAATCTCGCAGAGTTTGTTGAAATGTTCCCCGCTCCTCTCGATACCGATCCTATTGCGAACGCACTGATGAAATGACGAGCTGAAAATTTAAATGTCCTCCACCACGAAGGCCCTGGACCGGCAGGTTGCATTCCATCAGGATCTATAAACTTGATCGGATTATTAAACCCATAGTTATAAGGCGAATATCTACGCATCTTCTCTGCCATCGGATCCACAACATTCCACCTACCAATAACCGGATCATAGAATCTGGCCCCGTAATCCAGCTGGCCTCCAAGTTCATCTTGAACCTCCTTTCCATTATAAAGATACTTATTATGCCCAAAGGCCAAACCGCTACGTTTCCCAAAAGGGTAATAATTATCTACTTGTAATTGCCTGATCTGGTTATTATAGATATCGAAGGTATAACGAACATTGCCCAGGTGGTCGGAAAGGTTATAATGGTAACTATAACTGTTATCTCCGTTCCGCTGCGCCACGCCTTCCTCTGTATGGATAACCTCAATGTTGTCCCCATCATATTCGATCCCGTCAATATATTCCCTAGATGTAGTCAAGCCACTCTCTGTTATGACCTTTCTCAGCTTGCTGCCATCGGCATCGTAAACATAGCTCAGTACCTTGCCGTTCCCGCTAGCCCCAGAAGGCAGGTTCAAGAGGTTGTAGCTGAGACTCATACCATTTCTTCCATCAATCGTTGCGTTCCCGTTCGGATCATAGGAATATTGCCCTGCGATATTATCCACATGGTCCAACTTGTTACCGTTATAATAATATTGGTTCATCGGACCATTGTCCCTACTTAGCTGATTAATGTTACCCATGTTGTCATAACTAATCACCTCACTCATCGCGATCCCTGTACTTGTTCCATTGATCAGCCGGTTAAGTTTATCATAGCTATAACTGAATACGTTCGGAGAAGCAGAAGGTGAATTATTCTGAGACCAGAACTGCCTGCTGATATTCCCGTTGAACTGGTTTCCTCCATTCTCCTGATAATCTAACTGAATACTAAACTCATTACTGATGCTCGCCTTTAGCCAACCTCGTTCATTATAGCCCATACCGGTAACCTGCGCTCCATTGTGTAGCTTTTTCTGCAATAGCTGTCCAATCTCATTGTAAGTATATTCACTAAGCTGTATATTTTCGCCTGCCGAACTTCCATTACCGATCTGTTTATTCGTGTTACGTTTACGTCCAATATGGTCGTATCCATAACTGGAAGTTATCGTGGTTACCGCTCCCCCCACTTCATGCGTCCTAACGCTCGAGAGTAGTTCCCCGGAAAAGGTATAACTGTTCACCGTTCGGTCCTTACCGCCCTTTGCATTATCAGAGACCGTTTCTTTAACCCTTCCATCCTCGTCGTAGTAAGTCACTGTCAACAGTTTCGTCGTAGAACCCAGAATTCTGATGAAACTGCCTGTAGCAAGCCCCCTGGTCCGTGTACTCACTGCCACACTGGGCGCATAGTTGCTGTTATAGCCTGGAAAATCATAACCGTCAAAATAATTCATCGTTAGAAACTCCACATTTGTATACTCCTCTCCGACCTCGGGATGGGTATTATGGCTATAACCTTCCAGTGTTGAGCTTGTACGCTCCTCCCATTGAGCTGTTACCCCATCATTATAACTTTGCATACCTAAACGGCCGATACCTTGTCCATTTTCGACACCAGTCAGGATAACTCTTCCCTGTATATCGTACTTGATCCAACTCCACTGGCTCGACGCACGCTGGTTAGCGTCTTGTGTATGGGTGACCTGATCTAACTGATTATAAACTGTATATTCCCATCCTTTACCCGGAATCTTTTTTTCCACAAGTCTATTATGGCTGTCATAACGATACTGGTAACAGAAATCATCCAGATCTGCCTGGCTAATATTACCATCATCAGGGTTTGCACCTGGAGGAAGCACAAAGCACAGATTTCCCAGATCATCATAAACGTAGTAGGTAGAAAGCATTTGCAAAGCCCCACCAGCAGGCTGGTTAAACTGACGCTTCAGCACCAGATGACCTTCTTTATCTTTATATTCATAAACAGCCCTTTCTTTGCCATCTGTCTCGGTCCAGTTTTCATCTTTTGTAATGGTCAGAAACAGGCCACTATAGCTCTGCATTCCGTTTGCTGATAAAGTACGCAAATGTTGTTGACCTGCAGAAGCATTGATCAGCACATCATAACGCATAATTGCCATATCATGAAAGCCTGCATAATGATTCCCAGTGAATTCGCTTCTTACTGTATGTCCTGAGCCCAGCTGCCAGCTATATCCGGGAGCACCTTGCTCTGTTACCTGTGATAAGGGAGATTTCTCAAACTTCATTTCTGCAAAAGGGTAATCTGTAGTTACATGATCTGATCCAGTCTGGGCATAAAAAAGTTTTTGACCACTATTCCCGTACCCACTGGTGCCGCTCAATGCATTTGTCCTGAAAGACCCCACCGTACCTTCGGTAGAAGTATAAGGAAGATACTTTACCGCTTCCCTTCCAAATTCATCGTACGCAATTGGCTGGATCACATCCCTTCCGGATGGACTGGCACCAACATCCACAGACTGCATCCCTCTCCCAAGCCCATCAAAATACTGGACATTCCTGTTCACATTTGAGATGCTGCTGCCCGGAAGCGAAGCGACATTGCTTAATTGTGTCCGTGGGGTATAAGTATAAATATAATTATAGTCGGATGTAGATTCTGAAGCTGATCCGGAAACCTCGATGCTGAATGCGAAACTTCCACTACCGGAACTATTGTAAGCTGTAACCGTATATGTTGTTGCAGGCGAAGGGGCACTGGGCACACCACTGATGATACCCGTATTGGCATCAAGTACCAAACCCATTGGCAGCGCAGGGCTTACCGTGTAGCCTACCATCTCACCCACCTTCCGGATATTATGGGAGGCATTTTCTGCTACAAAGAGATTTCCCTGGCCATCAATGCTGAGCCCGTAGACAGAATTGAAACGGATTACAGAACCTGTGCCATTGACGGTTCCTGCTGAGGTCATACCAGCATAACTGCTTACCACACCCGAAGAGGTGATCTTCCGAACCATATTGTTCTGTTGGTCTGCAACATATACATTTCCCGAAACATCTACTGCTACGCCATTAGGGTAATTAAAACTTGCCCCTGTTCCGGCACCATTTGATGACCCTATGGAACCACTTCCCGCCAATGTACTTACTGTTCCGCCACTGATCTTCCGAACCAAATGATTAACGCGGTCGGCAACATACAGGTTACCGGAAGCATCAAAACTAAGTCCCATAGGGTTCCGGAAAGATGCCGATAGCAAAGCGCCGTTTGTTGAGCCTGCTGCTCCTGAACCGGCATAATTACCTACTACCCCCGAAGGACTAATCACACGTATTTTATGATTTCCGTAATCCGCTACATATAGATTACCAGAAGCATCAAATGCCAGACCAATCGGACTGCTGAAACTCGCCGCTGTTCCCGTGCCATTGGCTGAACCTGCAGACCCGCTCCCCGCAAAAGTAGTGACTACTCCTGAGGGAGTAATTTTCCGTATCCTGTGGTTTTGCTGATCCGAAACAAAAACGTTTCCGGAAGCATCCACTGCCAGGGCCGAAGGATGCTGAAACTGCGCTGCGGTACCTGTACCATCCGCGTAACCCGCATAGCCTATCCCTGCCAGAGTCGTTACTGTTCCGGAAGGATTGATCTTACGAACCAGATGGTTACCCGCATCAGCTACATATACGTTACCAGAGAGATCCACCGCTGTTCCCAAAGGGTTGTTAAAATAAGCGGCTGAACCGCTGCCATTGGATGAACCAGAAGCATTCGCACCTGCAAAGGTCGTAGCAGTTACCCCTCCTGAAGCTACCGCTCCCCCTGAGTTAACTGGAGAGAGATTCACCGATGAACTTAAAGTAAACACATTTACCGCATTATAGCTGATTACAGGTATCCCTGTTGAAGAACCCGAATCCAGCGAACTCACCTGAAGAGCTATTGTACCCGTACTACTGCTATAGCCTTCAATTGCCAGGTAATAAGTACCAGCACTCAGGGTATAATTTAAGTGGGATTTGGTTCCACAATCCTGGGAATCGTCCTGATAAGTCACTACAGTTCCGCTGGAATTCAATATGTGTATATAAGTATCAAAATCACTCCCACATAAGGAGAAATCCAATGTCGCAGTCCCCGTTACCACAAAACGGTAATATACCTCTGGACTGGACTGCCCCATATTGTTTGTATAGGTCGTCCCTCCATAAGAAGCGCTGTTACGGCTATCCGTAAAAACAGGGCCGCCACTACCGTTATAGCTGCCTACATAAATTGCCGTAGACATGGAGGCCCCTGTCTGTGCCCTACTTTCTAAATTGAAAAGGAGCAGCAAAAGGCACATGCATACCGAGATTCTGAGCATTAATTTTTTCATAACTTTACAAATAAAATGATGTTCAAGACTAATTATCCTTAACCATTTGCCCCTCACCTATACGTTCAGATGGTGGCACTAGCTTTTCCAGTTGGAGTGGAGTTAATATTGCTCTGAGTTTGATATTCCGCCCCTCCATTAATGCTTTTATTTTGCTCTTGCGTAGCTGGCCGGAAACCGAGGTATCTCTTTCCACAGTCAGGAGACTCGCCTTATAATCTGTTTGAATTTTTTCCACTTGCCCTGCCTTCAACGAATCCACCAGAAGGGCTACTTTATAGAATGACTGTAAGCCCTGTTTATTTTTATCCTCTTTTTTCTGCTGTGCACTAACCTCGGCCCCTGCGTATAACATCAATGCAAACAGTGTAAAGGCGATTATATTTTTTTTCATCTGATATAAATTGAAAGTTTTTCGAACCAAACTATTATTCATTAAAAAGCACTATGGTATGTTCAGTCCCTGCCTGTAAATTCACCAGGTCACCGCTCCTTAACACAGTGCTACCCCAAACCAGTCTGGAAAGGCTTCCGTTATAGTTGTCTTCGAAACGAATCCCCAACTTATACTCTCCTGGCGCTATGTATAGCTCGGCGAAGTTGTTGGTGGGCGTATTGTAGGGTATCCGCTTACTCACCACAATTGAATTATTGCGGAACAAATCAACATAAACCGCCCTTGGAACGTTGCTGCCAGATGGCCAGGTGTTGAGCTTCAGCAACACATTTGCCTCCGGCCCCTGGGAATCTTCTCCAACAATCATAGAACTCCAGTAGGAATTGAGGTTTTGCTCAGCATAAGTATTTGCCGAAAGAGAAGAAATTGGATTAAAAAAAGTACCACTTGGCTGAATGGAATTCACAACCCGCCTTACATTGTCACTATAGACATGATTGAAGGTCAGCATCATGGGATTGTTTACGACGCTTAGCGTTTTCGCCAGTGCCGGTGTTTTAGCCAATACGTATTCATATTTTTTTACAATATAACCCTGATCATCCTTTACAGTAACCAAACGCCCATAATCATCATAACTAAAATATTTTGACCTTCCGTCAGGTGCAGTTAAGGCAACCACACCGATCATTGGGATATGGGCGTAAGTACTTACCATTACCTGGGGGAGGGCAGTACTGATACTGGCGCCGATAGCTTTAATCTCAGCAGCTGTGGTAGCGGTGTACACCTGTGAGGCATTGAAAGATGACGTGACCTCATAATATCCTGCGCCATTTACCTCCGCTATCGGATACTGATCGTTGTAACCCCATAAATAGGTCTTGACCAGCTTACTTTTTTCGGTAAGTTGCAGCACATTTTCATGATCATCGTAAAGATCGAAACTCATGGCCACCTCCAATGGTGCCCCACCTACCGACTTATACAAAGTAACAGGCAGGATATGCATTCCTGAATGCAATGCCGCATAATCCGTTTTTGAGTGTGACGTTTCGATCTGAACATTACTGTCATTTGTAGCATAACTGATTTCCTCTATCACCTGACTGACCATATTACGGTTTTTCATCGTATCACATATAGCCACTCCCGGGAAATCATAGGCATATTTAAGTACTTTGGATACCGTGCCGTTATTTTTTCCTGATGTGGTGATTTTACTGATTTGGGGATAGCTCCCGTTGTTATATTCATAGCTGGTATTCTTCTCGGTTACATCATCGCCTTTCAGCCATTTCTCAGATTCAGAACTAATCAGAAGCCTGGCCACCTGTATGTTATACTGGCCTGCATTAAAAACGTCATAAACGTTTTGAGAACTGTTGCTAAACGAGTTGTTCAGGTTATACAATGAAGCATCCGAAAGCCCAAGGGGATAACCATCTAAAAAAGAATAATCCATCTTTGGATAAGAATAAACCACCCTGATCTGATCGGCCTTACTGTACTTGGAATACGTAAACTCTTTACTGTGTACCAGGCTAAAATTCCCGGATTCGAATGCATAGTCTTCAATTAACCGCTCTACCCCCATCAATCCCTCTGTTTGAAGTACAGGTATGTTGGTTCCTGCTATCATTGCATCACTGCTGAACGAATAAGGAAAAAACTGTCCTGGCGGATAATAATTATAAACTTTTTTACCGGTCATTCCCCCAAGGTCACTATTGTATTCAGTTACTTTGGTGTAATAAATCGGTGCACCACTGGGATAGGTATAATCTGTTGAAGATGCAGGGATATAAGTTGTCCTTTTTTCTGAAAACTTAACCTGAATACACCCACGGCTACCACAGTTCGAAGGGATAGGTTCAAAATCCTCCCCTATATTGGTCGATCCGGGTCCTGCCATATATGCTACAATCTGACTATAATTATAGGGCTTGAAAGTTTTTCTTGCTAAATCATATTCGCGGTAAGGTGAATTGATCAAAATACCCGTCCCATCTTCCATATCTCCATACCTATAATACTTATAAGTTGCCGGCTTTGCTGATCTTCCATCATAGTGGCTAATGGTTTTTATCCTGAGTCCACCAGTCATTGCGTATAAGTCTTGTTCTGGCCCAACTGTCTGCCTGGCAGCATTGGCCTCAAACTCAAAGTCCACGTATCCCCCTGTCGGGTAAATGATCCTTCTCAACATCCCCGCGTTCAAAGGGAGTTCATCTACCGCCTCAACATTTTTGTTCTGACTATTTGAACTACCAAAAGTGAATACAGAACTAATCCCATTCCCATAGCATGCGTCTTGGGGAGAATTATAAAACATTTGGGTAACCTTCGTTTCAGGAATCGAAGTAAATCCGATATTTTGGTTTACCTGAGCAGTAAATGCATTTGGGTAACCCCAGGCATCTTTTCCCTGCAGGTGATCACCAAAACAGAATTTACTGCCATATAGGAATTTGTAGGTTTCAAATGCCGTGGTACTCCCGGAACATTTTATAGAATCCAGATACCGCGTTGAATAATCATTTCCGTTCGCTTCCGCGAAGTCGGCAATGTTCTGGGGCAATGCTACAGACTGGAAGAAATCAAATGACTTTACCTGTTGGTTATCGAGCCTTTTGACCTTGATCGAATTCAGTTGTTCAGCACCGTTGAACTCCACATAGCCATTACGAAAATCGACCCTTGCCAGTGCGATACCATAAACCGTGCTTAAATTTGAATTTGACATATCTGACGGGTAGGTTTTTTCAACCACATTATTATAGGGGTCAAGATAGGGGAAGTGAAAGACCGACCTTCCGTTTGACTGATGTTCCATGTACCTGGGCGAGGATAAACGAAAAGGGCGGTAGTTTAACATCAGTCTTTCATAGGTAGGATAAGGGTCTGTAATCTGGTCAGCCCTGTAATAAGTATCCATCCCGCATGGATTTTCATTTGTATAATATTCTATGGACTGGCTAATCCCGTTAAACTTCACCGGTGCCTTCAAAACATAAGTGAAATTCAAGCTTTCCGTTCTATTGACATTTTCGATTTTACGGCATTTAAATGTAGTTTTGATCAAACCTGTAAATTCAACATTCTTGGAAGCCCTGTCACCAACATTCATTTGGCCTCTTGCACCGAAGTAATAGGTAGTCCCATCGGTATCGATAACGATGAATTCCCCTTCTACATAAGTAATCTTTAAATTGTCAAATGGTACCGGAACAATTGAATATCCACTGCCAGCCTCATCCTTTCTAAAATAAAAGGATCCAGATTTGTTCAGTAATTTATAATTGAACTTATCAGGCATACCATCATGCTCTCCTGCCGCAATTCTATGGTTGTCCAATGCATCATTATCACTTATCGGATACTGCAGATCGGGACGATTATCCTTAAACACTTTGACCAGACTATTTTGTAAATACCCGCCAGGGCCAAGGTCATCAATGCCGTTTACGCTCCTGGTTATCTGGATATCTGAACTCAGCGACCACCCCATCCCTGACCTGGTTGCCTTTTCCTGTATCTTAAACCCACCGGAATGATAATTCAAAGTAATGGGCATACTCAGGCTTCCGGACTGAAGAGTATATAAAGGCACGGATATAGCCGGGATGCCAGTATTGAAATTTACAGGATAGTTCACCATTTTAGTCAGCGCAGCCGCTTCGGGTGAGACCGGTACCTTTGGCTGAGCCATAACTGACGGGCCTAAAGAGCATAATAACGCCAAAGGCATAGCCATTAGAAACAATTTTAACTTCATGTTCTATGAATTGATTAAAAGGAAGAAATTTTATGAAATGGATTGAGGAAAAGCAATATATCTACACCATAAAAAGTATAATATATAGGTAGTAACCAGATGTTGAGAGTGTTGTATCATGAGGCGTTCTTTTGTTTATTGATGGCTAAAGATAATTGGATAATACACCATTGTATTATCTCCATATGGCAAATGTAAATGGATTACTCAACGAAAACAGGGGGGCAAATCATAAAACTAAGGGGGTAAATTGGGCATAATCTAAAAAGCAGGTCTGTTAACTATATTATTCCTACGGTTTATAGTCAATTTTGCCACACATTAAACCTAGCGTAAGGGATCAAATAATTTGGTTTATGCAGTAAGTACAATTATCTTTTATTTTTAACAGCGATTACTCAGTTATACATTTTGACAATTTCAGCAGGAGTGTGGAGCTTATCTAGAAAAATATCAGTTTAATCACATCGTATCTCGTTCTCAACCAACCATAAAGCATGAGCATCATTTATTTCAAACCACGTGACCGTTTTGATTTTCCAAAAGGCACAATAAATATTGGTAAACCACTTATTTGGACCGCAGCCACCTCTTAAAATACCTTTTCAAAAGAATTTTTACGGTACCGGAAAGCAGGCTGAAAGAATTTTACCCTCATCATTTGCATTACTATTTAGCTAATAACGTCAGAAATAGTGTGAAACTATTCTTTAAAATTTGCGGAAGCGTTTCGAAAGATAATTAAAAGCCTTAGCTGATCGAGATATATACCGAGAAAACCACCCTAAGATACAAAGGGAATTCGATTCCCCAAATTTCTAGCTTGATCCAAAAAAACAAATATTTTAGTGTTTTCCAGAAAACGAAAAAGCCTGTAAACATTTAATTTACAGGCTTTTAGTTAAATTTAAAATTATTTTCGCGGAATGGACGGGACTCGAACCCGCGACCTCCTGCGTGACAGGCAGGCATTCTAACCAGCTGAACTACCACTCCTTTTGTTCTTCTTTAAAGTTCGAACCTCTTTCCCCTTGCGGGAGTGCAAATATAGACACTATATTCAGTTTATCACTATGGTAATCGACTTTTTAATCAATAATTATGTAACACACTGAACCTCATTCTAAATATTTTAATCAAAACCATTATTGACTAGTCCTAAAATAGGTTGACACTTATTTAAGGTCAAATATAATCCTTGTTGAGTAATATCGGCAAGGATTTTTTGTATACCTGATCGGGTGTTTTGTAACCTAATGAGAGGTGTGGCCTTCTG